>OJDW01000003.1_pt1 | contig 654333 bp, 606 predicted proteins | sample 1593131 | NCBI WGS metagenome assembly OJDW01 (sample SAMN05416874, study PRJEB24817) | seawater metagenome | isolation source: Sea water | place: Canada:Atlantic | collected 2013-11 | reverse complement strand
TACGAGATCATGCCTAGTCTCGTGGGCTCGGAGATGTGTATAAGAGACAGGCTATATATACTATGCATTATTAGTTATTTCAAGAATACCTTAGTAGGGTTATAAAAAATTACTGCATAACAATAACCAGGAGATGATTATGCGAGTACTACTAATAGGTTTTACAGTTTTGAGTACAATGCTTTTTTCGGCTCCCGCCATGACATCCGAGTTACAGCCAGTTATGAAGTCAATTGGTGCAGGATTTAAAGCGACCTTTAAAAATGCTTCAAGAGGAATAAACTCTGAAGAAGCAAAGCTAGTGGTTTTAAATCTTAAGAATGATATTGAAAAGGCATCAAGCCTCCTCCCTGCAGGTGTGAACCCAGGCGATACCGAAATCGTTGCTCGCTACCAAGCTATGATGCAAGAGTTATTAGAAAAATCTATTTTATTAGAAGATTCTTTTTCAACAAACCCTCTCGATAAGATGGCCACTATTGGAATTCTAAAAGAGATGGATGCTCTTAGGAAAAAAGGTCATGCGGTTTTTAAGTAATCTTCTTTTTATGTCTCTCATTGCAGGAGGATTCCTATCCTCCTGCAATCCTCTTAGCTTAGAGAAGGGTGATCTGCGTCTTCGTGATAATACAAAACCCTTTATCGTCTTCGAAGAACCAGTGGAACCAGTAGCTCCCAATTTTAAAAGTGTTTATCAAAATTTTATTAAGAAAAGTTGTCTTGATTGTCATAATGCTAAATCACCAAGAGTTAGCTTTGAGACAAAACAAGACATCATCGATAACGCTGATGATATTGTTTTTTATACTGAAGATGGATGTATGTTAGGAAGCTGCATGCCTGAAACTGATAGGAACGGAGTCCCTAAAAGACCCGTCCCAACAGAAGAGATTATTGACGCCTTTAAGACCTGGGCCAATAACGGTTTTGAAGATTAGATTGTCTTTAAATACTCAATCAAGTCTTTCTTATCTTGGATGCTTAACTTATCTGAAAATCGAAACCAATGCCCTTTAGAAGATTGTCCCACTCGTTCTGTTGAATAAACATCTCTGGCTCCGGACTTCGCTTCACGTTCAAGTTTCTTATATTCACGGCTTCCTTCTTTAGGGAGAGTTAAGCCTAGAGTCTCTTCATTAAAGCGCTCCTTTTCTCCCACTCTTTGAAGGTCCCAAAACTTTGGTCTCTCTAATGGGTGAGTAAGAAGGGCCATGATACTTGGCACGGATCCATTATGAAGATAAGGAAAACGCGCCCATGTGGATTCTAAGCGCGGAGCAAAGTATCCAGGAGGAACATCATTGTTTTGAATAAACTCAGGAAGAGGATTTCTATCTACGAGTGATAAGAAATGTGGGGTTAGGCCTTTAAGCCTATCCTCATCTGTTTTTACAACTTGAATCTTAATATGCTTAGGCTCTTTATAGAGAGGCAGGCCATTTTGGTCTCGCTCATAAGTTCCATGACATTTAAAACAAGTATTATTAAAGATCTTCTTACCTCGAGCGGCAATGATTTGATTTACCTTAAAAGGGTATTTAGGCGGAAGGATGTCAGCAAGCATGTTCTCTGCATGCTCAATCTTTGGAATCATTTGGCGAACGTTTTCTGCTGTTTGAGTTCCAGCAAGTTCGACAGCGAGACCCCAGCCTGCATGAGTTCCGTTACCAAAGCCATCAGCGAACTGACCGACAAAACGCTTCTTTCCGTAGCCCCAAAAATGAGGAACCTTAACCACGCCTCTAGGTGAGCCTTTAGGAGTTTCCGTTCCTTCAACGACTCTATAAAACCAACTCATGATCATTGAAATAGGAACAAGTCCTTGAGTTAGGTTATTTAATTCTTGATCCCCTAGGCGCTTTGCAAAGGCCATAGAGTCTTTCTCAATTCTTTTATAGTCTTTAGACTTTCTCTTTAGAACAGTAAGTTTTTTCCAAAGCTTACTCGCTTGATAAGTATCAGAGGCCAGGCGACCTATGTCGATGTTCTTGTTTCCAAGACCAATAATATACTGACCCGCAGCTTTTCCTGAGTGGCAAACGGCGCAACCCATGGCGCCGATATTCATCTTCTTATAGGGAACATTGAAAAAACCTTTGATAATTTTATCTTGTTCAATAAGCCCCCATCTTTTAGTGAACATGCCGACCTTCGCTTTTTCACGGAGGGCCTTTCCATCACTGGGCTTTGAAAGGCCTAAGAACTTGGCCATAAAATCAAACATATTAACGGCGTCAGGAGTCAGGGTCATACCTCTTCCATCTTTTACAAAGTGTAAGCTCGCAAGGGCCGATACTGCTTCTTCGTGGGCAGAGATCCTAGGGTTCTCATTTGCACAGAGGTTTAAACTTAAAAAGAAAATGATGAGGTACTTCACGTAGGCTCCTAAAATATTTATTTGACGCGTAGAAAAAGTATCATGGGAGGATTGTTATTTGTCGTCTTTACGCAGCAAACTTTCTGCATTTCTGCCCACAATAATGGTCATGGTTTTCCTTCTCTTTATGGTTTAAGTTATTGAAATAACTGAAAATAAAATTATTCCCTTAGTGAATCCCTCTAATAAGCCGATAATAAAGCTGTGAGAGTTTATCTAATATTAATTCTATTCATGTTTCTTTCAAGCAGTTGTGAAACACCTCAAGGTGGGAACTCCGCTTATCTTCCTCTTTATAAAGGAAAGAATGGTAGCCGGTTTGTGAGTAAAAGAAATAGAGACCGAAGAGCTAAACGCCGTGAGGAGCAATCCTTTGAAGAGCGCTTTCAAGCTGACGTTTTAGATAATGGTCTGGCCCAAACTTTAAATAATGCTGTCACCCCAAGTTACGCGGGAGCAGATTGTTTTAAGGTGGCATCAAGCTATACAGTTTCAGAGTTAGAGGACAGTAAAGAGATTGATCAAATGATCGAGAAAGCTTTTAACGCTGACGCCTCTTGCAAGAAAGTCTTTACAGGAAATAAAGGAAACACCACAGGAGCTGGTCTTCCTTACGCTAAGACTTTTGCTTATTCTATGATTCAAGATCTCTGTAACCCAGAGGTGGCGAATATTGGAAAGAACCTCTCTAGTCCTTCATTTGGCTCTAAAGATGCTCTTAGTCTTTCATTATTTAATAAAGGTTCAGTCTCAGGCACTGACCCAAAGAACTTAGCAACAACCTATTCTCTTATGTATTCTCTTGGTCAACGTGAGGCCGATGGAAACTTTAAAGAGGGAAGAGATCTAAGTGGGAATAATAAATCTGCTGAAACAGTTGAAGCCGGATTATTTCAAGTCTCGGCCAACTCTCTTAACCTAGGCTCTGGTAAAACAAAGGGCTTCTTAAAAGATATCTTCCGCTCTTTTGTAGGGCGCCTCTCTACTCAATCTTCTAGTGAAAAAGCGTCCCTCTGTCTTAATGCAAAATTAAGGGGAACTAAAGAGACCAGATCTCCCGCTTCAAGTGATGATCTTCAATCTCTCTTTAGCAGTGGGAGCTGTAAGGGGAGCGCATCCATTGTTAAGGCCTCAAGCTATAGGTCTTCAAGAGTGGCAACCTGCTTTAGAAAGCTAACTAAAGCATGCCCCTCATTCGCCATTAAGTACGCTGCTGGCGTTGCTAGGGTAAATAGGGCCCATAACGGTCCTCTCGTTACTCATAGCGAGCTTAGAAGAAGAGGGCTTAAGAGTGCTAAGTATCATAAGCCCTACCTTAAGCCCGCCTGTCATAGCGTTTTTAAGTCAATTGCCTCAAATAAATCAATGATTTGCGGCGCTAAATAGCATGAAAAGTTTTCAGTGCCTCACACTCTAAAATAAAATTCTGTTATAACTCCAAAAAATTCTAATTGGAGAGAACTATGAAATTAATCGCAATAATTGCTTTACTCGCTTCTTTAAACGCACATGCTACTGGTGGATTTAATTGTAGTGGACTTGATGCTGAAGGAAATAATGTTGAAGTCTTTGGGACAACAGGTAGAGTTCCTGGAAACCCTCTTGTTTCTGATGTTCAGATGGTTCGTGCACCATTAGAGATAGCTCAAGTCTTTAATCAAGACTCCGTTGTTGGTTATTGGAATATGTCTAAAAAATTCAAACTAGCTATCACTGATGCTAATGCTGAGAACATCATTCTAAAGATCACGGCTAAACTTAAAAAAGACACTGGTCTTTATAAAGGTAAGCTAACAGTTGGTACTGACGAGAAAATCGAAGTTACCTGCGAAATGGAATAAGTTAGTATTTGATATTTGGGCCTCTTCCGGGGCCCGATTCTATGTTCTTAAATGACTCTTTTTCAGTCTTGGTTATCTTTTGACCTGGATTCTCACTCTTATCTTTTTTCTTTTGTTTTATTGAACTGATGATAAACATCAAAGGAAATCCTAATCCTGCTAAGGCCTTGGTCCATGCGGGAAGTTCAATACCAAAGGACTCTGCTATGGATGGAATAAAAAGAAGGCATCCGATACCGATGCCAATGATTAGACCAAGCATCTCTAGAGCTTCAACTTTCCGTTCTTAACTTCTTCTCGAAGTTCCATCCAGATTTGGTTGTACTTCCAAGCCGGTGGGGAGTCTGGTTTTTGGGTATGATCAGGAAGGAGGATAAGATTACCTGTTCTTAGGAGAATATCCTGGACTTCCTTATTTTGCTTAAGTTTTTCGCTCATAAGTTCTCTGATGAGTTGATAGTGCTCGCCTTTTTCTGAGGTTCGGTAGGTCATGCGTTTTCCATTATAGGTAACCCAATTAATACCAAGCTTCTTCATATTCTTAGAGCCTTCTTTTCCAGCGCGTTTAGCCTTAAAAGATGAGAGCTGCTCTACTTCTGATCTCTTTAATTTGTAACGGAACTTATTTCTAGGATCAGATTTGTCTTTTGTATTTTCAGGGTATTTCATTCCCTGCCAAAGCCCTTCTATTCCTGGATAGGTTTCTCCTTCAAATGAAAAACTAGTCTTTGAGAAGTTTGAGAGGATACCTAATTCATTTCTCTTAGAAAGGATGACTGATTTTCCTCGCTCTCCAGCTTGCGGGAGGATTTCCCAAGAAGGTGGATTCTTATCTGTAACAGGGGCCCACCAGTGATTTGGGTACTGAGGAGTCGAGGCGCAAGAGCCAAGGAATAGGAGAGAGAGGATGATGCTGTTTAGTTTTTTCATGTGTAAGTATTTAGACCTTATTTTTTTGGTTCAAAGTAGCAATTATCCCGATCTGAATTGAACTTGGTGAGTTCTCCATCAAGCACTGAATAGGTCATGCTTCTTCCATCTTTTAAGTTAATTCGTCTATCGGCACTTTCGTAAACGATCTTGCCACCTTTAATATAACTTTCAATGATTTGGTCAGTTGGGTTTGTAGAGTGCTCTATTGGAATTCTAATATTCACTGGAAACCCTTGAGAATCCTCTTTGTAATAAACGAGCTTTCTATAACTTCCATAAGAAGCATCTTCGATAAACATTCTTATGCGGAAGATCTCACCTTCAATAACAAAATGGAGGTTAGTGGCAAGCTCTTCTTCTTCAACGATATCTTTTTTATAAAAAATAGGCATCTGAGGACAGACTTCATCAGGAAGCATCTCGGGATCGAATTTGATACTTTGCGTTGGTCTCTCTGAATAAGGGACATCTTTTACTTCAGGTTCGGATTTTTCAACGACTTCTTCAACCTCTTGATTATCTTGAGCTTTTACGACTTCAGTCTTTGTTTGCGCCACTTTTTTAGGGGCTAAATTATCCTGTTTATCTTTCAACCATTTACCAACAGATAGCAGGAATAAAGCGGCGAACAAGTAGTATCTTTTATTTTTCATGACTCGATTCTAAAGGGAGTTGGAAGATTGTGAAAAGTTAAATTATTGACAATCTGCAGCCTCAAATCTAATTCTATCAAGGTTCTTAATTTGGAATTCGGGGGAGAGTATAATGCGTAAAGTCTTAGGCATGTTTATTGCCGTATTAATCATGAGTCAAACAGCGAGTGCAATGATCTGGGAAGATTCTCAGGTTTGGTCTGTAGAGTGGGAAAAGAAATATGCCACTTGGATGGAATCAGATGCTGTTCATAAGAATATCTTTGTAGGTACTGAAAGTAAGTACTACGGAATTAACGCTGATTGCGCCGATGCCAGTTATGCTTTAAGAGCAATATTCTCACTTGAGAATGGATTACCTTTTAAGGTTCTTAATCCTTCTGGATCAAGAGGCGATAAATATAAGTATCTTTCAAACCGTACAACTAAGTTTGATTCTCGAGGGGCAACTGCTGAGAAAAGATTGATCGCTATGATTAACTACCTTGGTGACTCGGTAGGAACAGAGCATTTAAGTCATCACGACACAATCCCTGTAAAGATTGAGGCCATTGATGCAGGAATGCTTTTTACTTATAAGATTAAAAGAAGTTTCAGAAGAACAATTAGACATTCATACAATATTAAAGGTGTGACTCGTTATGGTGACTTCGATGTTATCTATTCAAGTCAGGCCATTGCTAAAAAGAACCTGCCTATGATTCATAGAGAAGGCTATAGCTTCTCTGTTCTTCCTCATGATGTTTGGGGATTCAAGAGGTTTAAATGGCCTCAGCACGAAGGGATGAGAAATCATAGTCTTCCAGCTGAAACTTCATATAGCAACGAGCAGTTTACTTTAGTAAATGAGCTCGGAAAGAAGTTCTTTCGTTATGTAAAAGACAAACTAAAGGTTGGATCAGAAGCTCCAGAAGCTCTTCTAAAAAGAAAGCTTGGTCTTCTTTGTATTGAAGCCCGCGATAGAATCTCTTATGTGAACCAAGGTTATGAACACCATATGGAAACAGGTAAGAAGTGTATGAACTATGCGGATTACGATGCTTACTCTACACCAGCAAGAGATGGTGCTTTAAAATCTTCTTTTGAAAACTTCGAAACTGAATATAAAGAAATTGTTAATGAAGGTCTTGAGAGTGAGATTGACTTTGATGTTCTAGAAATGGCTAAGGCCATTGTTAAGGGCGTGACAGCTGGTTCACAAGCTGAGACTGATCTTTATAACACTTGTTCAATCAATTATATGGAAGGAAGCAAGATGCACTTGGCGGAACTTTATAAGCGTATCAAGAATAACGTTCTTTCTTCTCACCCTAATGACTTAAAGCCTCAGAGATGGGGAGATACTACGAGAAACCGCACTAAGTGTAAGGTCTGGTATTAGTTAGCAGCCACTACCCGTTGGAGGCTCGCCTTGAGCCTTACAGCGGGAATTTCCCGATGGACATTTAAGACGAAGATGAAAGTGGTGCATATGCACTGAGTTCTCAATTCGTAATCTTCTTAAGGTCTCTATCTCTTGAGAAAACTCACCAATCTTTTTAGCATAAGAACAGAGGGCCTTCTTGATTTGTCCATCAACAAAGATTCTTCCGACGTCATGGTTATTGACTAAGAACTTCATGGCCTCCCAGTTTCTCTCTATATGAAAATTCTTCGTCAGTTTTCTATTGATAACGAAGTCTTCTCCCCATTCAGTTTCAGACTCAGGCTGAGCTTGTTCGTTAACTCTATAATAAACCACATCTGAATCAAGACCGTTTTGATGACTCTTATGCCTTCTAATCTTTCTGCCATTTTTTGAAGAGATATCTCCAATCTGAGTGACTTCCACACTTGGGTAGTTGGCCTTCATATGATCAGCTAGGGAAGTCAAGGCCAGCATAGTTTCTGTGGTTCCATAGAGTTGGCCTCTATTTCGATAGAGCTTTCTAACATGAGATTCTGAATAGGCATCGATTGAAACGGAATTTCCAATCTTTCCATTGCTATAAAAGCCAATGGCCTCACTAGCAAAAAGGTTAAAACTTAAAACTAGTACTAGCATTGATATAATTAGTTTCATCCTGAAACTCCTTTTTTTTGTCTCCTCTTTATTTTAAGGCTAAACTGGAATTAGTTCAAAACTACAAATTAGCCGGAGTGAAAATGTCAGTTAAAGCTTGGGTTAAAGACAACCTTCTTGAAATTACACTATTTTTTATAATCTCAGGAATTTGTACACCCCTCTTTTTTTATCTAGACAATGATAAGTCTAGGCTGGCTCGGGAGCTCGGGCATTTTACAAAGTGCAAAAAGATCTCAACTCAGTTTATCAAGCAAAGATGCTTTCAGCAGATACTAGAAGATAAGATCTCTAAATGCCCCGACTATGCTCTAAATGGAAATATTGAGAACTGTAAGCGGGATATGAAGGCCAGGATGAATGGCCTTAAGCCTAAGGAGAAGTTTCCTTTAAAGTTAAGCCTTTATTTTTTAATTGAGGTTTTATTGGGTTCTTATTTTTTCTATTTTAAAGAGAAGTGGTCGAGAATAAAATAGGGACCTATTGCTAGGCCCCTAAAATATAATTAAAGAGTCTTCTTAACTAATTTAACAAGTGCACTAAAGGCGTCAGCTGATACATAATCTTTGTATTCAGTCCAAAGACCTTTTGCTGCTTCGGCTCTAACTTCTTTTGATCCTTCCATTTCAGCAACTTCAGAAGAAACCATATCTTTAATGGCATTTAATTCTTCAAGTTCAGCGTTGTAAGCAATAACTTCGTTAGTATTGATTCCAGCTTCAGAAGCTTTTTCGGCTTCAAGCTCACCAAAAGTCATCTTTCCGTTATCATCAAGAAGAACAAGACCGGCAAGAAATAATGGAACATAAGTAAAAACTCTTACAGTTCTATAAACAGTTCTACTTCTCCAAGTTCTATAAACAGTTCTATCAACAACAACGACTTGGCTGATGTCCATCATAACGAGACCAACAGTGGCCATTGAGTCACTATCAGAAACTAGGCCAGTAATGGCATGGGCTCTCATAGAAACAAGTAAAGCTAAACTAAGTAGTAATTTCTTTAACATTTTATCCCCCTCGGAATTAGTTATTTGTTAAACATTGTTTTGGTAATATATTTCTAGTTATTAATTCTTCTTTTAAATTTCCAGTAAAACGGTAAACATGAGAGCCAAAGCCTAGAGGATTTCCATCCCTATCAGCGAAAAGCTTCCAGCTCAGACTTTCATCTTCAGCTTCGAACTGAAGCCTTCCTAAGTTAAACTTTGTTTTTGTATTATTAGGAGCCCCTGATTCAAGAACTAGTTTAAGTTCTGATTTCGAAAGACCTAAAGGTAACTCGATTGTTATCTCTTCTTGATTCTCATCGAAGCTTCCAACAAGTTGACCTTTTCTTATTATCCTAGCTGAACTTAACTCTTTATCTGAAGATCTTGTCACTCTGACTTGAATGACTTCTTTTTCATGACAAACAGGAGCTTCTTTTTTATCCATTTTTAAGAAGGCTTTAATAGCCCTTTTTAAGCCAGATCTAGCGTCTGTTCTTTTCTCACGAGCATAAGTCGATAGGTGAGAGTTTAAGTTCCAATAAGAAGACTTCTTAAGGGACTCAACAAAAGGAAGCGCCTGGCAACCAACGAGTCCTAGAAATTTTATGTTTTGATGGATCTCTTGGAAGACTTCTTTCATATTAAAGCCTTGATCATCATAGATACCTGCAGCAGCTAAGCCTGCTTCAGCATTAGAGTGACCAACCCAAAAGATAGCGTGATTATTAGGGTTAAGAAGTTCGGCCCTTAACTCATCTTGACGAGTAAAAGGAAGGACTACCAATTCTAAGTCCTTCTTCTTTAATTTTCTTAAGAAAACTTTTTCAAGCTTCTCATTGATGTTCCAATTTCTACTTCGAAGGGGAGGCCTATTGGTTTCAGGGTCAAGGCTAATAAGCATGACGACTCGTTGTTTCGCCAAAAGCGAAAAGCTGAATAAGCTAACGAAAATGAGGATTAAAATCCTATGCATACTTTCTCCAAATAAGATGACCCCTTCTTATAAAAAGGGACTATTCTTAGGAAGGGGATTGTATTTTTTACGTCTTATAAAGCGTCATCAGTAACCTTAAGTGCTTGATTTTATATGAGGATGCCTTAGCCTAAAGTTGACTCCCATTCTAGGGCTTTGTTAAGATCAGTCCATGAAGAGTACCCTCGTTTTAATAGCCTTATTCCTAAGCTCGCCCCTCCATTCTAGTGAGATAGACTCTTTCACAGACCGCTATCAACCTTTGTTGGACTCTAGTGATTCGGTGAATAGAATTGCCAATAAGTATCTAGACCTGGCTTTATCAAAAACATCCCATTGTGAGGAAAAAGATCTTTATAAAAAGATGCGCAAGTATTTTAAGAATCACCTCTCTGGAGAAGTGACTAACGCTATTTTAGAAAGTGATGATGTTGATAAGCGCTACTTCCATTTAAAGGACTCTATCTATAGAGACTTTAAGTGGTGGAACTCATTTGTCCTCGTTGTTGTAGGAAGACTTTATAAAGAAGCTCATGGAGCTGTCCTCAATTACAATGGTCACCTTATAGGCTCTGATAAATTTGAACACCTCTTTGGTCGTGGCTTTCTTTATTTTAAAAGGCATCACTTAAAAGGTAAGAAACTTAAGAAGGTTTTAAAGTACGGAAGATGGCAAGAGAAGTGGACTCTTGGGTCTAAGACCACTGGTGTTTTTAGCTATGCTGATCAAGCGGCCAACTTTAATGGTATGCGCTTTTGGAATCATCTTTTGCAAAAACGTAGGGATCACTTAGGTTCTAACTTTGGTCCCCTTATTGTTTGTAAGAATAATAAATTTACAAAGATTAAAGACTTAGACTTTAGGCCCTTTATTGATGACTCCATGGATGAGGGTCTGAACTGCTCAAAGTTTCTCTCGTCGAAACAGGCAAGGAGAGTCATCGGAAGAATTAAAGACCTTGAAAGAGATGGACTAAGCTACGCTTGCCCCATCAAGCCTGAGAATTCCACAATCTTGACTGAAAAGTACGGGTACAAATTGACACCCTTTCTCTTCAATTTTGAAGGACACTCTAAGTACTAAACTATCTTTTTATGACAAAGCTTTGCTCCATACCAAAATGAAGCACTGAGTAATTTTCTTATTATTCTATGGCAGTCATAATAAACTCAACTTTAATTATTATTTCTTTTAAGGAGTGCTTTCATGAAAAAAGCAATTTTGATTTGTTTCATGACCTTGTTTAGCAGCGTTTTATTTTCCGCTGAAACTGAGAGGGGTCAGATTAATTATTCTGGATCAAGAGCTGATCAGAATATGTCTCTTAACACTGAAGTGATGAGAACCGAATACCGTTACGTTCAGGTTCCTTATCAAGAGCGTGTATGTAGAACAGAGACTCGTTATAGACAAGAATGTAGGCAAGGACCGCCAAGGAGAGTTTGTAGAACTGTAAACAAGCCTCAGTGCCGTATAGAAAGACAATGTAGACGTGACAGAAATGGAAACCAAGTTTGTAGGCGTGTAAGAGTTTGTACGGACAGACCAGTTAGAGTTTGTAGAGACGAGCCAGGACGTAGAGTTTGTAGGCAAGTGCCTTATCAAGAAAGAGTCTGCCGAATGGAGACAAGATACCGTCAAGAAAGAAGAGCTTATCAAGTTGTCGACTCTAGAACCAATGCAAACCTTCGTTTTAACTTTACAGCGGTAGGGGACAGTTTAGGCATGAGAACTGATATTCATGCTGTTCTAAACAGAGAACTCATAACGTTAAGTTCAGAGGACTATTCTTCACCAAGAAGGGCCTTAGTCTTTAATCTTCAAGAAGACTCAAGAAGAAGCGGAAGAGACCTTTATATTAATAAGACTTACTCTATTCAAATGAAGAAATCAGATGAACTCTTTGCTCCTATTGAAAATGAGATAAGCGCTTCAGAAATATCCTCTGGAATGATGAATTTCACGACTGGGCTTGTAAGCTTTCCTGAAAATACTGAACTTCTTCTTAGAGTGACAAGTGGAAATGTCCTTATGGATAGAAGGCTAAGCTCTAATGAATATCAACTCGTAAGAGCTGGGGATCAAACTCAGGTCGAACTAAATCTAGGAACAATCTTAGGCGCTGATTATTCCGGAAGAGAGTTAGGGATTGAATTAAAGATTAGGATCCCTCAGAATCTTATCTTAAATAGAAATCAATTTAGTAGGTTTGAAAGAACAAAAGCAGTTAGCAGAATTTGGAACTAATATAAAAAGGGGCGGTTCGCCGCCCTTATTTATAAGTGATCAACTACATGTGATTGAAGCATCTCTACAGTAATAGGCTTTACAAGAATCATATTAATCCCAAGACCAATCATCTCTTTAATTGAATCAGAATCAGAATTGGCCGTGACCATGGCGAAGGGAGTATTGATATCACTTAGGATAAGCTTTTTATAAAGATCTAGGCCGGTCATCTCTGGCATAACAAAGTCAGAGATAATAAGGTCAATTGGATTTGATTCAAGCCTTTCAATGATTAAATTAAAAGCTGACATTGCATCTTCAACAATATTTAAATTCTCTGCTCCTAGCTTTCCTAGAAGAAGGGAGAGAGTCTTTGAAGCGACGGGATCGTCGTCGATAATAAGAATATTTTTATTTACTATTTCGCTCATAGAATGATTTTAATCAATTTTTTCACACTTAAAATCCGCAGAGTACCATTTATACTTTTTGAGCCCAATTAGTGCCTTTTTCTTATAAACATCTATGGAAAGTAGGCGAGTCTTTTTATCAAATTCTGCTGTTTTATAAATATTAGAGGCCATAAAATCAACGGCCGTCACATCCTTCATCTTAATCTTAGATTCAGTTTCTTTAAGCTTTGATGTTGAGGTGTTCTTTTTATGATGCCATTTAAAAGTGAGAAAGCTGCTTCTTATGCCAGTTTTACCAATGACGAGAGTCTTCATCTGAGTGTACTTATAGACCTCTTCTGGATCATTGGTGGTACGGGCCCTGATAAAACAGAGGTCCCTTACTTCTTTGACGCCTGTCTTAGATTTAAGCCTACAATTGTAGCCCTCATAGATTTCATCAGACTTATTCAAAGTCGAGTTTTCGCAATTGGCGAAGGCATTCTGGGCGGCCAAGATGCTTAGGATAATGCAAATACGAAGGAGTAATCTTTTCATAGGCCCTTCTAGCCCACTAGCAACACCTCGCAAAGGTTCATAAATATTTTTCATAGTTGTAAGTCGTTGAAATTATATACATGATCCCCTCAGACTTTGGATTTTTACTCCGATAAGTTAATTAGAGGAGATCTAAATGGGCGCACCCAAATTAGAGAATTTAAATAGAAACCTACAGTTAAAAGAAGTCCTAGAGGCCCTTATTTCTTATGGTTGGGTAAGTCTTGAAGAAGCAAAAGCGATTCTTGTTAAAAGAAAGAATACAAAGCTTCATCCGCTCGTTGTTTTAGCGCAGTTAAACCTCAAGCAAAAGAAACCTCCTTATTTAGAAATTGGAATTGAATCTCTTTCAACATGGCTCGCTGATTATGCGGGCTTTCCTTATTTTGAAATAGATCCGCTTAAGATAGATATTGAGGCTTGTACCTCGGTTCTGCCTAAAGCTTTTATTAAAAGATTAAAGATCATCCCAGTTGAAGTTAATAAAGATTCAGTTCTTTTTGCTACGGCAGAGCCTTTTGATAGAAACTGGGTTATGGAAGTTGAAACAGCTATTTCTAAGAGAGTTGAAATTGCAGTGACCTCACCGCTACAGATTGATCATTTTATTGAAGAGTTCTTCACTGTTCATAAAGCAGCAAAAAGTTTTGCTAGGGCACAACCCAAAGATAATTCCTTTTCGAATCCTGATTTAGAAAAGATGCTAGGCGAAGGGCGCAAGCAAGGATTAGATCAGGTTGATTCAAATATTGGTTCTATCTGTGATTGGCTTCTTCAATTTGCTTATGATGAAAGAGCTACTGATATTCATATTGAACCGAGAAAGGGAAAGGCCCAGATTCGTTTTAGAATCGATGGAAAGATGAGAGTGGTTTATAAGTTTGAACCTGAGATTGCTCTTCCTATTGTGAGTCGTTTTAAATTACTTGGTCATATGAAGGTAGACGAGAAGAGAAGACCACAAGATGGAAGGATTAAAAGACCTGTCGGTCAAAATATAATGATTGAAATGCGTCTTTCAACAATCCCAACCCATTATGGTGAAAAGCTAGTGATTAGGATCTTTGATCCAAAGATGGTTGAGAAGACCATGGATGAATTAGGTTATTACGACCATGATATTAGAACCTGGAACGAATTTGTTTCACATAGTTATGGATTAGTTCTTGTCACAGGACCTACAGGTTCTGGTAAGTCGACAACTCTTCATAGCACACTTAAAAGACTAGCAAATGATGCTGTTAATATTTGTACAGTCGAAGACCCTGTTGAAATTATAAATGATAGTTTTAATCAAATGCAGGTGAACGCGCAAATTGGGTTAACCTTTGCTAGTTCAATTAGATCATTCTTAAGACAAGACCCAGACATCATCATGGTAGGGGAAATTAGAGATAAAGAAGGCGGGGAGATGGCCATTCAGGCCAGTCTAACCGGTCACCTTGTTTTATCTACTTTACATACAAACGATGCTCTTTCGGCCGTGACTCGGTTGATAGATATTGGTGTACCAGCTCATTTAATCAATGCTTCATTAAGAGGAATCTTGGCCCAGCGTTTGGTCAGGGTTTTATGTAAGTACTGTAAAGAACAAACTCCTTGTAGTACTGACCTTTGGAAGACCCTGGTAGGGGATTCTGATATTAAGCCTCCAGCGACAACCTTTAAGGCGAATGGCTGTAGAGAGTGTAAGAATACTGGTTATAATGGAAGAGTTTGTATCTACGAAATGGTACCTTATAGTTCTAAGATCAAGAACTTTGTTAATGACCAAGTTTCTTTAGAGGCCTTAAAAGAGTTAACCAAAGGTGAGTTTGTAGGGATTAGGCTAAATGGTGCTCGTAAGGTTTTAGAGGGTGTCACATCAGTAGAAGAAGTTATTAGAGTTGCCTTTTAATTACAAAAGGCAACAAAAGTTCCTGCGCAAGTTATTGTAGTAGCTCCAACAACTAAATCAAAAGTTTCATGAGAGCCAAGCTTTGCACTGCAAGAGTGTATGTTAGAAACTCCAACACCTTTTTTAACACCATCAAGTTCTTTGTTATAAGAGCTTTGGCACGCGGGACTATAAAGGGGAGCATCAAGTCCATCAGACTTTAATAGGTAGTTAGTGCTATGAACATAAGCGCAATCCATTCCTTTTGATTTACAGGCCTCAGAACCAGAAAGATTATTCAGAGAAGGAGATCTGTTAGCATCTAAGGCTAGGATGCCTGCTTTTCCAGCATTGGGGAGACCAAGGCTTGAGCAGTTCTCTAACTTCATATCTTTATCTACCGTTATCTCTAAGGGAATCTTATAGCTCTTATCAGTCGTCCCAAAACTATTTGAGTTACGACTGAAGGTTACCATAAAGTTCACTTCCTCACGGCCTACCTTTTCAAGATTGCTTACGACTTCTTTATCATATTGAAGATAATAGTTTGTGATCTTAATTCTAGCATTACCGTGGACAGCTTCGTTCTCACCTTTTTCAAAAAGATGATACTTCTCCTTAGTGACTTCATCAGTTGGCTCTTCTCCTTCCGGAGTGGCCGAAGTCATGACTTTCTTGAGAAAGAGGATTGGCTCCTCTAGGTTATCCTTACCGGTTACATCAAGTCTAAACTCTTGATCTTTTAAAGTCTCAGAGCAATTCTTTTGGTTCATGAGAAGCAGCCTGATCTCATTGATTATATTAGACTCTTCCATCCTAGATATAACCGTCTTTTGCTGCTTCATATTGTCATTGAATGACTTGTAAAAGAAGACGGCCATGACTCCCATAATTCCGGAAGCCACTAGGACTTCTACGAGGGAGAAGCCTGATTCATTTTTTTTGATTAGTTTCATATCCTAATAGCTTAGGGGGCAATTGAATCCTAGTCAATCTTGCAGCGTTTTCCAGAAAAGGAATACTCTTTAACACTGTCTAGGGGAACGATCTCTACACCTTCTGCTTTAGCTCTCTTAATAAAGATCTCAGCAGCATCGATGCTTTTATTATGAATATCATGAAGAAGGGCAACACCGCCACCAAAGGGCCATGTATGATTGTACTTCTTAGTCTTGTATTTTACTTTTCCAAAGATAGTCTTCTTAGAAGTTGTTTTATAAGCGGTCCCACCTTTAATATGGGCCCAAATATTTTGCGCGATTTGCTCAGCTTTAAGTTTTGGTGACCAATCAGCAGAGTCAATATCCCAAAAAGAGAAATTGATACAGTTCTCACCATAGAGTTCCATAGAAAGATCTTTGATAACATTCATATGATGATAGCTAGCATTCTTTCCATAAGCTCCGTAAGGAAAGCGATAATAGATGCCCTTATTCTCTGGACGAAACTTCTTATAGATCTTGTCCAAGATTAGGATTGATTTCTTTAATTCTGAATAATAACTTTCAATGGTTTCGTTATTATTATTATCATGGTCATGATCATGAGTGGCCACGATATGACCTTCTTTGATCATTCTCTCTAAAATAGGCTCTGTCTTAGATGTTACTAGTTTTGTTAAGACAAAGAAGGTCGCTTTAACTTGATGCTTTTTAAGAATATCTAAAAGCCTAGGAGTTCTCGTTGGGTGGGGACCATCATCAAAGGTAAGCACAACTTTATTAGAATTCTTAAGAGAAGCTGACTTGTATTGATCAAAACCGTTGTCAGTTATTGGCGTATAGGTTCTCTCTTCAGGGAACTGCTTTAACTGACTCTTATGAAACTCTTGTCCGCAGGTATAGGCATTAGCCTCGGCTAGAAAGACAACACTTATCATCAATAAGCAGATTGAAATAAACAGCTTCATTTTTCCCTCACATTGTTGAAAGGGATCTATATCACTTAGTTCTAATAATCTTGTGCTGCCTTGCGTTAATGCGTGGAATAATTACCTATTTAGTCCTAGATTTAGAAAGGGCGTGCTTAAGAGCTAAATGAACTTTATGGCCCTTATCGACGTTCTGAGCCAGTTTTTGGACTGAGCCAAGCTCTTTTGCGTCTAGCCAGATTCCCTTACAGCTAGGACATTTATCGATGAGTATATCTTTAGACTCTAAGTAGGGGATCTCGATGAGCTTTGTCTCAGCACATTTTGGGCAGTTAAGCTCCGTTTGGCGCCCGTCTGTTAAGAGGTCAGACTTATTAGGAAGGTCTCGTCTTGTCTCGACATAATTTGAGAGTTCACCCTTATCGGTCCAAATTCCATGACAGCTAGAGCAAAAATCAAACTCAACTCCTTCATGATTAAACGGAGCAATATTATCACTTAAACATCGTGGGCAATCCATAGAAATTCTCCTAAACCTAAAGTATAAGAGTTTTATAATATTGAGTTTTTCCTAAAATTGCCACCGGTGAATTTAGGGAAATATTGTCCGGGAGATGGCCGTGTTCTTTGAAGGCTCAGAGAAGAAAGTTGAAGTCGTTGTTAATTCTGAAGTGAACTTACTTAGTTTTGAAAGATCATTTTGGGAAGAGCTTGTTTTAAACTCTAAAGCGCAGATCCTCTCGAGTATTGAGAACTCTAAAACAAAAGCCTTTCTTCTCTCTGAATCAAGCCTCTTTGTTTGGGAAGACCGCTTTGTTCTTATCACTTGTGGGCAGACAACTTTAGTCAAGGCCATCGAGTTCTTTCTCTCTAAAATTCCTTCAAATAATATCGCCTCATTGATCTTTCAAAGAAAGAATGAGTACTTCTCTCATCTACAAAAATCATCATTCTTAGATGATGTAAAAGCACTATCTGAAGAGATAGATGGGACCGCTTACCGCTTTGGTAAGATGCATGAACATCATAACTTTATGTACTGTTCAAACAAAGAATACACTCCCTCAGTGGAAGATAAAACGATTGAACTTTTGATGTATGAAATCTCTCCTGAAGCTAGTTCGTTCTTAAATAAAACGTATGAAGATCCTAAGATCATAAGAGACTTTCTTCAGCTGGAAAAACTTTTTCCTGATTATATTATTGATGATTTTGCCTTTAAGCCACAAGGCTACTCAGTTAATGCCATCAAGGATGACTTCTATTTTACGATTCATATTACACCTGAGGAATTTAATTCTTATATAAGCTTTGAAACCAATGAAACAAATTCAAGTGATAAGCTTCAAGGGCTCATGGAAATCTTAAAGCCTGAAACCTTTGATGTTGTTAGCTTTAATAATGAGGAAGGCATAAGCATTCCTGATCACTTTCACAAAAGAACAAAGGTCACTTCGACTATCAATCTAGGATATGATGTCATCTTTAGCCATTTCTATAATAAAGAAACGGTAAATGACCGTCCCTATATTTTAAATATTAAGGAGAGTAAATGAGCACTGAAAACTGGGCCACAGAGAGAACTGAAGACTTTATGGAAGTTCGTTATAGAAACGACAAGACACTATTCACTGGGAAGAGTGAGTTTCAAAAGGTCGAAGTGGTTCAAACCAGATGGCATGGAAAGATGCTCTTAAATGATGACCTTGTCATGCTGACTGAAAAAGATGAATTCGTTTATCATGATATGATCTCTCATATTCCTCTTTTTACTCATCCTAATCCAAAGACAGTTCTTGTTATTGGTGGCGGGGATGGCGGTTCAGCAAGAGAGGCCCTCCGTCATGAAGGTGTTGAAAAAGTTGTCATGGTTGAGATTGATAAGATGGTTGTGGACGCTTGCATTGAGCATATCCCGCAAACAAGTGAAGTTCTTTTAGGTCATCCTAAGTTGGAGCTGATCATAGGTGACGGTGTTAAATATGTTAATGAAACAAAGCTAAAATTTGATGTCATCATTGTTGATTCAACTGACCCCATAGGTCCTGCTCAACCACTCTTTGGACCTGATTTTTATAAAGACGTTTATAGCTGCTTATCTGATAACGGAATCGTCGTCTCTCAAGGAGAATCTCCTTGGTATAATGTTCCTATTCAAGAATCAATGATGGAAGTCTTATCTAGCCAATTTCCTTTTGTTCGTATGTATCAGTTTGGAAACCTGACTTATCCAGGTGGAGCTTGGTGTTTTACCTTCGCTTCTAAAGGACTAAGTCCTCTTAAAGATTTTGATAAATCAAGAGTGGCTGAATCCGGACTTAAGTTTAAGTACTACACTCCTGAACTACATAGTGCTTGTTTTGCTCTACCTCAGTTTCTTCTTGATAGTGTAGAGAAGTTCTTCAAGGGGTAGAGATGAATTTTTGGCTAATGAAGTCTGAGCCTGATGTCTTTGGGATTGATGACTTAAAAAAGAATAAGACTGAGCCTTGGGATGGAGTGAGAAACTATCAGGCGCGAAACTTTATGCGAGATGATATGAAAAAAGGGGATAAGATTCTCTTTTATCACAGCAGCTGCTCTCCCGCAGGAGTGGCCGGTCTGGCAGAAGTCTCTAAAGAATCTCATCCTGATCATACTTGTTATGATAAAAAAAATAAGTACTACGATCCTAAGAGTACTAAAGAAGCCCCTCGCTGGTTTATGGTGGAAGTTAAGTTTAAAAAGAAGTTTAAGAACCTAGTTACATTAGAAGAAATAAAGAACACAAAGAAGTTAGAGACTATGGGGCTTGTAAAGAAAGGAAACAGGCTATCGATCATGCCTGTTTCCGAAAAAGAATTTAATACGATCTTAAAGCTGGCAGAAGCTTAACTCACTCATCTGGCTCTTAAAGAAGTTTTGAACCTTGTACTTCTTTACTGTGGTTAAGACTGACCAGTAGTAGGCACGGCTTGGAAAGAGAGAACCCCTTACTCTCATTTGATTTCTCATGACGGCGACAGCGCAATCAATATTACCATGGGGGTCTAAGATATTATCAGAAGTTAGATGTTCACAACCATTATGATACCTTCCTGTTGAAACACTTAATTGAAAGAGCCCTTCAGACCAAACATTAAGACCTCTCTCCCAATAGCGGGTATTTGGATTAAAGTCAGTTTCATAAAGAGAGATGGAAGAGAAGAATAAGGCCCAAAACCTTTTCTTATCTTCTTCAGAGGCGTCGGTATAACCGTGGCAATCTAGGGCCTCTAGGTCTGAGTAAGGGATAGTGGCATCATCGACAAGTTCAATTGAGTGATCATCGATAGAGTTTCCTACCTGAGTGCTCCAGGACATCTTCCATTTTCCTCTCGTTCCTAAAGGAGATTCAACGTCAGTATAGTCAATATGACTAGGATCTCCTCCAACATCTCGCTGGCCTCCTACGGGGTCGTTTGAGGCAAGTCCTAGTTGTTCTTCAGACTTACATGAGACAAGTGTGAATAGAATCAAAAAAACTAATTTTCGCATTTTCATAGGTCGCTCCAAGTTATTTGATAACTCTGCCCTCATGTTAATGTTCTTAATATTTAGCGTCATGGTCAACAATTGGAACGAACTGGTCAAGTAAGCTTTAGGTCAATAGTTAACAGGAAGTTAACAAAGGAGAATTAATTTCTTTAATTATAAAGAGTTAGGATTAAGCAATTCTGAGAAGGTTTCTAAGACCCGTGAAGAAATACTCAACGGCGATGACCATAACAATCAATCCCATGATTCTAAAAAGAACCTTCGTCCCTGCTTCACCAAGCTTACTTAAGATCCATTTAGATCCAAAGAGCATGAGAAAAACTACAAGTGAAGTTGAAATGATGGCGAAATAAAGAACGCCTTTCATCTGAAGGCCAGAGGCCCCTTGGTTCATAAGAATGACAGCGGTGATAGTTCCAGGGCCACAAAGAAGAGGGATACCAAGAGGGGTTACTCCCACATCTTCATCATCTTCTATGGCCTCATTTTCATCCTTCGTACGAACTGGTTTTGCTTGAAGCATATCAAAGCCGTTGATGAAGAAGAGGATTCCCCCTACAACACGAAGGCTATCAAGACTGATATTGAAGAACTTAAAGATCATCTGTCCGGTGAGGGCAAAGATGAACATGGCGATCATTGCGGCAAGGGTTCCTTTTCGCGCTAATCTCTTTGTCCTTTCTAAGTTATAGCCACTAGTGTACTTAACGAAGACAGGCATGACACTAAAAGGATTGATCATACTGAAAAGGGAAGTGAATGCTAATAAATAAAAATCTAATAATTCTTTCATGTCTTTAAATAGGTATAGTCTTCTAGGCAGTTATCATAAAAATCAACCCAAGCTACGCCTTCTCTTGGCCTGATATTACCTTCAGCAATTTCTTTGTCCACACTTCTTTTTAATCTATAGCTTAAAAACTCAGGGGAGTACTGCATAGTAGAGAGGACATCTTTGATCTTATTGCCAGGGATGACTTCTTCAATATAGAACTCGCCATTATCTCCGTCTTTATAAACGTGAACTTCGTTTAGTCTTCCAAAGAGGTTATGCATATCTCCCATAACATCTTGATAGGCGCCAGTGAGAAAGAGCCCTACAAAATAATCCTCACCATCTTTTAATTCATGAAGGGGAAGGTTCTTTGTCTCCTCTTCAAGATCGATAAAACGGTCAATCTTTCCATCACTATCACAAGTAATGTCGGCAATAGAGCACCATACATTTGGTTTCTCATTGAGCCTGGTGATGGGCATGATAGGAAGCAGTTGACCGATGGCCCAAGAGTCTGCGGCAGATTGAAAGACCGAGAAGTTACAGAGGTACTGGCTGGTTAGGCTATCTTGCAGTTCAGAGAGGTCATCTGAAGGAAACTCTAGCTTATCGACCATCTGATCGATCCTGGCGGTTACTTGCCAATAAAGAGTCTCAATCTTGGCCTTCTCTTCAAGATTGATGACGCCCAGTTTAAAGGCACTGATGCAATCATCTTTAATCTTCTTAGCGTCGTTATAGATTTCGTTAAAATTTTCTTTCTTTAATTCTTTAGTTACGTCTCGCATATTGGTGACGAGGATATGCTCGCCCTCAGACTTTTTAGTTTCAAAGTCTGTTTGAGCCGTCTTGATGGTTCCAATAACCTTTGTGATAACACAAGAGTGATGGGCCGTGATAGACCTTCCTGATTCGGTGACAATATTTGGGCAAGGAACATCTTCAAGTTCACAAACTTGTTTTATGCCAGAGACAACGTCACTAGCGTATTCAGTGTTTCCGTAATTGATTGAACTTTGATTGGTTGAATGGGTTCCATCGTAATCAATCCCGAGACCGCCGCCTACATCCATATATTCTAGAGGCACACCCATTTGTCTAAGCTTGGCGTAGATTCTGGTGCCTTCAGAGATGGCGTCCTTTACATTTCTAATATCAGTGATCTGACTTCCTAAATGAAAATGAAGTAGTTGAGCGCAGTCTAAGAAGCCACGTTCTTCTAAGATGCGAACAGATTTAATAAGTTCAGTTGTTGTAAGACCAAACTTGGCGCGCTCTCCGCCACTGTCGGCCCATTTTCCGGCGCATTTAATGGAGAGTTTAGTTCGAAGACCAACAAGAGGGCGAACCCCAAGTTCTTCAGAGAGGTCAAGGAGCCTTTCAAGCTCAGTCATTTTCTCAATGACCACAATCACTTTACGGTTGAGGCGCCTGCCTAAGAGGGCCAGCTTTAAGTATTCATTGTCTTTATAGCCGTTTAAGATCGTTAGGGCCTCTGGGTTTCTATTGTAAGCGAGGACACTTACGAGTTCTGCTTTAGAGCCAGCTTCTAGGCCATAATTATAATCACGGCCAGCTTCTAAGATCTCTTCAACCACTTCACGCATTTGATTAACTTTAATTGGGTAGACCCCAAAGAACTTTGCTGGGTAGTTATTTTCTTCGATTGCTTCTTTAAAGACTTCATTGATCTCAACAACTCGAGAGCGTAGGATGTCTTGAAACCTGATCACTGCAGGAAAAGCTATCCCTTGATCTTTCATCTCAGAGATAACCTCATCAAGGTCAATACCAACTGATCCAGCTTTTAAAGGATGTACGCTTAGATGGCCCTTGTCGTTTACGTCAAAATATCCATTTCCCCATCGATCAAATAGATAGGCGCGTTTAGCTTTTTCTTTAGTCCACTCTTTCATCTTTATTTCCGTTTCTCACTTAAAGCTAATATTAATTCTCTAACAACCTTAGCCGCAAAAACGGAAGAATTTCCAGTTGAGTCGATAGAAGGGGAGAGTTCGACAACGTCGGCTCCCACTAGTTTCTTATTCATAAGGATCTTCACAAGGCTGATAAAGCTATGAAAGTCTTCTCCACCAGGCTCTGGAGTACCAGTTCCTGGAAGGAAGGAAGGGTCAAAGTAATCAAGATCTAGAGTTAAATAAACTGGGCGGTCTTTAGAGATGGCCTCTACTTTTTCTAAGAATTCTTTTCGCGAAGTTGAGAGAGTTCCGTTCTCTTTCATATAACGATATTCTTCTTTAGTTCCTGATCTGATTCCGTATTGGATAAGTTCTTGATCTGGGCTCATATGATCAAGCACTCTTCTGATGATGGAAGCGTGAGAATAATGAAACCCTTCGTAACCATCTCTTAGATCCGCATGGGCATCTAAGTGAAGGATGACTAAATCGGGATAGGCCTGAAGCATCTTAACAATGGGAGCGTAAGCAATGGAATGCTCCCCACCAAGAGTAAGAAGCTTAATTCCTTTTTCTTCTAAGTTAATTTCATGAACGAGGTCACGAAAAGAATTAACCGCTTGCCACCAGTTTTGCTCTATATCATCAGTGTTTCCAACCGGAAGATTCCCTAAATCAAAAAGTGGAAGTTCACTGATATCGCGGTCAAGGTAGGGGCTATAAGATTCGATTCCATCAGAGACATCACGAAGACCATCTGGTCCGTCTTTAGTTCCTTTTCTAAAACAGGCGGTTCCATCAAAGCCGAAGCCTAGGAGATAGACGCCGCTAGAGTCCAGGGACTCAGCAAATTTAGACTGATAAAAAAGCTCATTTGGCTTAAGCAATATTCACTCCTTTTAAGTTCTCATTACTTTCTAATGCGAACTTCTAAAGGGGTCAAGAATAAGCTGAGCTGTGTAAAAAGGTGAGGCTTAATGTCCGATAATATTGAGCTTCCAGTTGGTAAGCTTACCCACATCTTGGGCGTAGCCATCAACGATCTTTAGGGTCCACTGGCCAAAGGAAGGCTCCCCATAAAAAGCATTGGATAAGAGCACTTCGTCGACAATAGCAGTGCCTGAAACAGAGCTGTTGATATTCATCAAGATAGATTTAGTCCCGCTCGGAGAGGTTAGTTCAATACCTAAGTCACCGATAAAGCTATGCTCTATACTGATTCTGATCTGAACGGCCTCGATGGTTAGGTTTTGGTTTACACTGAGGTCACTACTGGCCCCTCCTGAATCTGCATCAGGAATTGAGACATCGATTGTCCCAGAGTTAGGCAGGAAGTTAGTCTCTTGCTGGATGCCCCAGTTTGTTTGATAGCTGGCTGCCATTGAAACGGCCGCTCCAGCATCTGCTGCTCCAAAGCCATACCAGTTGTGAAAATTGAAACCAGCTGCATTTGTCTTCCAGCCTTGCTGGTAAACATGCCCCGCTAGATCGAGCCCACCTGGATGGTTCGAATCTCCCCTGGCCGGGTCTGTTTTTCTAGCAGTAGTGGCCAAGATATGTTTTACATCTCTCCAAGAGAGGTTTGGATTAGCGTCTAAAATAAGAGCGGTAACTCCAGAGACCATTGGGGTGGCTGAAGAAGTTCCATTAAAAACAGAAGTGTAATTACAGTTTTGATTTAGAGCGTCTCCATCTTCAAAATCATTTCTGCTCGCGCCTGTTTTAGCATAACCCTTATCGCAACCAGTTCTATCTGTGGTTAAGATGGCGGGGTTTGTATTTCCGTATTCTCCACCTGGAGCACTGATCCAGACACTAGAGCCTGGTGTTGAATAGCTTGATGAAATTCCATTAGCATTCACTGCGGCTACAACGATTTGATAAGGGTAGGAGTGATCTTCTTCTAAGTTGGCATTGCCATAATAAACTCTAGGATTAGCCTCACTTGGAAAACAATCACTAGTTGATCCAATGTATTCATTTCCAGCGGCCTTAACATAGATAGCACCTTTTCCGGCCCTAAGATTATTAACTCCGTACTTTAACTGATCAATATATTCAGAGGGAACTCCTGAAAAAATACAAGAGTAGAGACCATAGCTGTAATTGAAGATATCAAAGTTTCCATTAGCCTGATCAAGCATTCGCGAAAGAGTATTTCCTCCTGCTATATATTTAAAGCCAGCGAGCTTGGCGCCATAGGCGATTCCTTGCGAGCCGATTCCATTATTTCCAACCGCTGCGATAATTCCTGAAACACTAGTTCCATGATCACCTGCATCTCCACTTGGGTTTGGGTCGCCCTGAAAAGGGGCACTTGATTTGGTATAGTCTCTATGTTCACCGGTCAATAGATTGCTAAAAAGATCTTCATGAGCGGTCTCTAAACCAGTATCACTGACTGCAATCCTAACTCCAGATCCAATCCTTCCTAGGTTTCGGGCGCCAACAATATTTAAGTCTTGATCAATTGTTCCACCAGCATCAGCAAAGTTCTTTTGACCGCTATTATCTAAATGCCAAGCATAGATATAAAGGGGATCAGGATTATTTGCCACTGGAGTTCCAATAGGAGTAGGGGCGGGCGTTGGATTATTTGTAGGTGTGTTTGCTTGAGTATTGGTTTGTTCTGTTTCTTTTGGGGCAGAGGTCTTGGCCGACTTCACGCAAGAAGAGATCATGACTAAGAACAAAAGAGTGAAAAGACTATTTTGCACGAGGACCTCCATAAGAGACATCAAGTTTAACTGAAGTTAAGAGTTCACTCTCGCTTAAGAGGGCCGAAACCTTTAGCAATTCATCAGAGTCATTAGGAACAAGAGTCACTAAATTTAAATGAGGTACTACATGCTCAACTCTAAGATTGTATTTCTTTGCTAGGCTAGAGAGATCAGCATCTTCTTTTGGTTTGACAATGATATGGCCGGTAGCAATGCCGGTTCTAAACTTTACGGGATCTTCAATAACAGGAAGGCCTTTTGATCCTTTAACAATATAGTGATTATTTACTGAAGCGATGGCGCGGGAGGCAGCATCGGTATTTTCTTTTGGAATAGCTCTATAGGAAATTGAGACAAAGAGCTCTTGGCCTTTAAGCCTGAACTCTTTGGTTTTAAGGTTGATTACTTTTTTTTTTCTTTATTAAAACTTTGAGTATGATCCATTGGTTGATCTTTAGAATTTCTCTTAAATCTTTCAATGGCCTCATGCTTAAGGATTTGCTTTTGTTTCTCCGTCATAGAGTTGTTTGGAATATGACTTCCTTCCCCAGCTATTCCTCTTGTGTTCGAAGTAGGTTTAGGATCGAGGTTTATTCCAATACGAAAGGCCGTATTTGAGGAATCCATCTTCCACCAAACAATGGAGGCGACGAGGGCAAAACAAAGAGTAATGATTGATATCTTTTTCATACTAAGCTTATCGGCTTTTAGCTCAATAAATAGAGTCGTTTTGGCTATTATAAGTGCTTAAAAATATTAATATTCTCTCTTTTTTCCGGCTAGAGGGAAAGGGAGTAAGCAAGTATAATAATGAGGTATCCTGGAGGATTTATTAAACTCTTTATGCGCCTCTTTATTTTTATCATTCTAGCTTCAGGCTCCGTCTGTGCTCAGGAAGAGCAGGGAATAAAGCTGATTCAATTGCATAAGTTTAATTATATCCATCCTTTTTCCTATACCACTTCAAAGAAAGATACTGGTAAAAGAACAGAATTAAAGTATCAGTTTAGTATTAGGATCCCTCTTTTTGGAGACGGCAATCGAAACACCTTCTTTGGCGCCTATTCTCAAAAAAGTTTATGGCAGGTCTTTGATAAAGAAGGCTCAAGACCTTTTAGAGAAACCAATTATAATCCAGAAGTCTTTTATAGAACCGGTGGTGATAACTTCTTTACTGATATCGGCTATGCTCATGAATCAAACGGGAGAGAAGACCCTGAATCACGCTCTTGGGATATCTTATATCTTAAGTTTTATATGATAAGTTCCGTCTTAAATTTTGATTTAAAGATTTGGCATATCTTAGCGGAGGATCAAGGAAGACCTGATATTCCTGTTAAGACCCAAAAAATTCAAGACTTCTATGGATTTGGAGAGCTTCGGATTACGGCTAAGTTAGATTGGTTATTCATCTCTACTTTAAGCCGCTATAATTTCTCAAAGAAAAAGGGCGCTTGGGAGACAGATGTCTCTTTTCCAATGACGGATAATATCTTTTTAACCTTTCAGTATTTTCTAGGTTATGGAGATACTCTTAGAGACTATAATAATTTTACAAGCCGTTACGGGGTAGGAGTTATGCTCAACCGCTAGTTACTTATCTGAAAGAATATCTTCTGCTGATTCAAAGAAGAGTTTACCCATATAAACCACGAGGTGGCTAAGACCATCATCCTCATCATAGGCTTCTTTAAATCGGTCTTCTGCGTCTTTCATTTCTTTTTCAAAGATCTTAGTTCTTCTCTTCCATAGATCTCTTGTTCTATCTAACTCGTCCTTTGTGTCATAGCCACATAAAGAATTGGCCTCACAGTCTTTTTCCATATCTTTAAAGAAGTCTTTTTCATTCTCTAAGATGGATACCTTTTCTTTAAGAATATTATAAAGAGAAGCGCGGTAAGCGAGTTTTGGTTTCTTATAAAGATAAGAGGAGTTCACGAGGGAGAAGATAATATTATTAATGCTTAGATTCTTCTTTCCATTTTGTAAGGAGCGCACAAACTTTTTCCAGATTGAATTGGCCATGGGGGCACGGCCATTCTTTAAGCTATCGATCATAGCGTCTAGCATAAGTTCTTGGGTTCCATTTAAAGAACTTTTAAAGGAGCGGTTACTTGTTGAAGCACTTGAGTAGAGAAAAGAAATCAAGCTACCATTTCGATCCCTTGGAAGCTCTGATAATTTTAACTGGCGGTAGCCAGGCTTCATGGGGAAATCTTTAGAATAGAGGGGAGTACTTAGAAGTAATACGGTAGCGAGGATTATAGTTTTCATATTAAAATGATAACTCGCTACCGAAATATTTGCAATTTAACTACTTTTTGTTCTTAGGGTATCTAAACTTAAATGGTTGATTCAATTGCACTGGCTCAACATTGTCATGCTTTGGAAAAGGAATCTTATGGATGGTTTTTACAAAGCAGCCTTTGATTCTTTTATTTCGAAGAGTATCGTCGATTAACTTAACCAACTCAACCTTTCCGGTCTGAGCAATATTGATCTTAAAAGTAACTGAACCTTTAATCTTTCTCGAACTTCTTTCTAATTCTTTAATATAACAATCTTGTAAGAGAGGAGAAAACTCGATTAAAACCTTTCTCGCTTTCTCATCATAAGTGCTCGGCTTACTGTATTTTGGCTTGAACACACCACAAGAAGTAATAGAAAGAACTAAAAAGAGGAGGCTTATTTTCTTAAACATAAAAAATCCTATTATTTACAGCTAAAACCAGCTTCTTCTAAATTATTTGAAACCTTATTGGCCATTTGAGAACAGTAACCTAGATCGAAGTTTGCCGTAGCAACAACTTTCTTTTCACCAAACTTATCGTAATGAACTTCGCATCCACCATTGTCTAGCTTGACGCTTGAGATCTTTCTCGAATCATTATTATAAGTACAAACAATGGTTTCCATTGTTTCTGTTACACTCGCTGAGCTCATCTTCTCTTGAGCCTTCTTAACTTCTTTTTTTGTAACTTCTTTAGCTTCCGTTTTTGCAGCTTCAGCTTCAGCAGCTACAGTTTCCTTATCTTTAGAAGCGCAAGAGGTAACTGATAGAACCAACGCCATGACTAATACTTTAAGCATCTAAAACTCCCTGATATTTATTTATAATCATAGTATACGTAAAAACAGGTGCCTGCGCACCTGTTCTCTTAATCGATCAATTTATTCCTGATTGTTTTAGTTTACTTTTTAAAGGCTCGATAGGATGAAGCGATCTCACGCTCGTTAACTTTTTCGAGTTCTTTATAATAAATAGTGAAGCCAGCGAAGATTAAATCCGGATTTCGAATTAAGTCTCGGTTGTTATACCAAATGGCCTTCCAATGCTTTGGACTTTCATATACTTTATTTGAGACAACTCCTAAAGTATCTCCCCCTTGAATTAAATAAGGTGAGCCTTCAGGGTTCCAAACAAATTCTGAATCAGGACGGTTAAAGACAAGAGTCTCTCCGGTCCAGATTTGTCCATTATGAAGCTTTTCTTGATTTAAACTTTCAAGTTCTCTCCATCTAGATGTATCTCCGTAAATCTTCCACGCAGCTAGCATTAGAGTATCGTTTCTTTGAATAATGTATTCAGATTTCTCTGAGACTTCAGTCATGTCTGAATTATCAGACTCTGGTGGAGCCTCGGCCATAGTCAGGCTGTCCTCTTCACTTTGAACGCTAGCGATGATCTGTTCGCTATCTTCAGCACTGATTCTTTCTTGTTCATCAAGAACATCTGGCTCTGTGATCTCTTCAACGATAAGTTCATCCTCTTCTCTATCAGAAGGGACGACTTCCATATCCATATCAACAGTATTGCCTTCAACAATTTGCTCCATAGGAGTGTCATCTAATTCGGTAAGGTCCATATCTGCTTCAGATACCTTGGCCTTCTTTGCAGAACAACCGGCGAGAAGCGCGACTAGGAGTAAGACTTTAAAGATTGAATTTTTCATAGCTAAACCCTTTTTCATTTTAAATTATTCTTCCTGTTCGGAAGTACTTGAGTAAAACTTTAGGGTATTGTAGCACAAGGTTAGTAAGGCACTAGAATTGTTGATATAAAAGAGGCAAAATAGGCTTTTAGCTGATGAAAGCTTAAATAAATGATATTTTATAAAGATGATCCTAAAAATTATAATCTTCTCTCTTATTTCAAACTTGGCCTTTGCTCAAAAAGAATTTGAGTTTGATCCTATCGCCTCAAAAGTCATTCCTAAGTATTTAGGTGAGGTCATCCTTGTAAAAGGAAATGTTAGTTCACAGAAGAAGGGCGAATCAAAACGTATAAAGATAAAGCTTGGGACTAAGTTATGGCCTAAAGATATTGTTGAAACTAAGGGACGCTCTTTTTTAAAGGTCTTAATGGTTGATGATACTTACTTAACTTTAGGACCAAAGAGTATGATGGACTTTAGTAAGTTTAAGTTTACTTCAAAGACCAATAGGATCATGGATGTAAACCTCCTTCGAGGAAAGATGCGGATGCACTTTAGGAAGAAAGCTAAAGAAGGTGATATTCGAGTTAAGGTCGGTGATGTTGCTATGGGTGTTCGCGGAACGGAGATTATGGGGAATGCTTTTACAACTAAAGCCGGAACCAAGGTTAGTCAGGTAGCGCTTCTTTCAGGAAGCGTCTTAGCAGAACTTCCTAATGGCTCAACAAAGATCTTATCCCCAGGGGATCATTCAGTAACCTCCATAAGGCTTAATGGGCAAAGTAGTAATAAAGTAAATGGAATGACTAAAGAAGAAGTCATGAAATACCTTTCACTTCAAAAAGATCCAAAGAAAGACTTTAAACCACTACTTGATTTTTATAAAATCCTCGATGAGATGGCGCTTAAAACAAGTGGTAGTGATAAGGCACAAACCGAAGCAGGTGCTGAAGGGGATTCAACTGACGATGGAGGATGGCCTGGCCCTAAATCTAAGAAAGAAAGTTGGAGAAACTCTTTGAAGAAACTTAACAATCGATTACATGAGAATAATTCAGACTAATGAGTGAATTTATAAGAGGTCACCTCTATCAAGAAGGTGACCTTATCTATTTAAAATCCCCCAAATTGCCTAAGGACTTAGAGTTAATTATTCCAAGTCACTACCGCTTCGCTTTTGATTCAAAGCTTTTAAACAGCGAAGAATATTTTTTTGAACTTGTTGGTGTAAAAGAAGAAGGGCAGTTCCTAGTGGAAGCCACTCCCACCATTGTCGCCGATCTTGAAGATCTTGAAGGCCATTTAAAAAAAGAAGGGGAGCAGCTTTATATAGGCAAAACGAAAGTAAGATTAGGGAGAACAAAACTTATTCATGAATCAAGCTTTGATGATCAAGGACTTGAATTCTACTTAGATCAAGAAGTCCTCTCTCAAGGGCATTTTGAAGATGATATTTTTATTATCAACGCTCTTCTTCAGAAAAATCTTATCACCTCTAGAGGGGATAAGTTTCCACCGCCACCAGAGTTCTTTAAAGAGAGCCCCTTTGATTTTGTTTTAAAAGAGATGCCTAAGAATGAATTCTCTCAAAGACGAGAGGGGTTTAGGGCCGTGCTTCATGAGGACGAAGGTTATAGCCCAAGTACTGGTGAAGGCGTATTGATCATTAGCTTATCAGGAAGACAGGGAGATGATCCAAGCTCTTCTGGTGGGCACTTTGCCATTGGCATGGGAGAAGTTCTAGAGGACGGAAGAATCCTAGGTGAGACCTTCAACTTTTACTTTGAAGGAGAAAAAGAAGTCCTCGCAGGAAATACAGACCTTGTTAGTTACTTTGGTCATCTTATTCAAGGACAACAGAACTACCGCCCAAGTTACACTCTCTACGCTTATGGAGTTCCTCCTGAGGATCTCTTAAAGGTGAGAAATGAATATGAGCAAGACCTTCACCGAGTAAGAACTGAAGAAGGTCTTAAGATCACTCCCGGCTATAACTGCGCCACAACTTCTAATGCTCATTTAATGAAGATTGGAATCAAGGGAAGTCATAATAATCTCTTAGTCAGCGCAGGAAAACTTCGAAAGCAAATAGCCAAGTTAAATCCCTTAGCCTGGAAAGCTAAAGGCACCAACAAAGAGGGGCTCCTTGGGAAGGCTAGGTTTATTAGCTATATTTTAAAAACTGATCTTGCAGACTTTATGCCCAGGCCAGCTCTTGAATCTTTTATAAAGAATTTTTCAAACCCAAGTAGAAGAAAGAAGATGGGAATCAAACGAGTTGATTATGTTTTCTTATCTCAGCTACCTTCAACCAGGCAAGTGGGAGGGATGAGCTATGATAGTTTAAGAGACGCTAGTAAGATTGTTAGTTTTAGTGAAGAGCGCGCCAATAGATTAAAAGAAGTAGAAAAAGCTAAGTTAGTCTTGGATGATCCTGACTCTAAAGCAGAAGAGAAAGAGATCGCAGAGAAATATCTTAGTGAAGTACCGTCTTGGGAAGAGGATCAAAGAATTGTAAAAGAAGTTCTAGAGACCATCGATTAAGTATTAATTTGAATCAAGAGATTGAAAAAGAGGAGTCTTATTTAGAGTAAAGAGCTCCGTTAGATAACCACTTCTATGGGAATTATACTGTCCTGAATTAACAATAACCGAACTCATTAAACTGGCCTTATAAGTGACGCCATTGGCATCATGAGTTTCGTTGTCGTGGTCTCTATTAAGGACACAATGCCCAAGTTCATGAAAAAGAAGGGATTCTTTTAGGGATTGTGAAGCAGAGTTCCACCAAGCTTCTTTGATGATAACCTCAGTTGTTCCGTCGGGATAACTAAAGCAAACACCCTCAAAAGACTCATTTTCCGTATCACCGAAGTTTACTGGGACATGACCAGCCGAGAAATTAGCATTACCTGAATATTGTTTACCAGCTTGCTCAAATTGAGTCACAATGCTTGAAAAGAGGGGATTACTTGATTCAAATTGGCGAACTTCACCCTTATTCTTCACAACCAGGTCCCTTCCGATTGGAAGGCCACAAGAACTAAGGAAAATGAGGGTTAGCAGTAAGAGTCCTGCTCGTCGCATATTCATAGCTTTAGAATTGCAAAGATATGGCCAAAATTTCCTCGTAATAACAGCCTCTTAAATGGACTATGGTATCCTTAATCTGTTAACTTATTAGACAGTTCTAAAACAATTACACAGAGAAGCGTTATGGCTAAGAAAAGGACCCTTATTGTGGGCGATGTCCACGGATGTTTTAACGAGCTTATGGAGCTCCTTGAAATGGTTAATTATTCTAAAAAAGAAGACCGCCTCATCTTTTTAGGGGACTTAATCAATAAAGGCCCAGCTTCAATAGAAGTATTAGAGTGGGTTAAAAAAGAAGGTAGTGAAGTTATCCTCGGCAATCATGAGCTAGGTTTCTTAGATTATCTAGAAGACTCCGAAGAAAAGAAAAAGAAATTTGAACTTCTTATTTCGCAGATGAAAGGGAAGGAAAATGAGTGGGCAGAGTGGTTTAAAACTTTCCCGCTTTATATTGAAGAAGAAGACTTTATTGCTGTTCACGGAGGCATAGTTCCTGGCAAGAAGCTAGAGGACAGTCCGGCAGAACTCTTAACACGTATTAGAACTTGGAACTTAGGTAAAGAAGGTCTTGGAAAGAAAGATCATCCCGGCTGGTATGAGTTCTACCATGATAAGAAACTTGTCATCTATGGACACTGGGCCGATGAAGGTCTTAATGTAAAAGAGACGACCATTGGTATTGATACTGGTTGTGCTTGGGGTGGAGAGTTAAGCCTCATTCACTTAGAAACCAAAGAGGTTCATCAGGTTAAAGCGAAATCAGCTTACTATGACCTTAAAAAGGAACTTAAAGGTTTATAATAATATTATAACCAAAGACCTGAACATTCTTGATGCCAGCTTTTTGAATTTCTTTTAGGATTCTTTTTCTTACGCTAAAGAATCCTATCTTTGCTTTTTCTACTGTAAAGACAATCCTATTTTGTTCCTCTTGATACTCAGCCTTACCTTCCATCTTTAACTTAAGATTGAGGATAAACTTAGTCTTTAAGCTTAGCTTGTATCTATTATTAGCAACAAATAATTTAATTTCTTTAAGCGAATCGGGACCTTTTAACTTCTTGATCTCTTCTTTAAAGTCTTGGTTCTCAATCTCTTCAATGGGAAAGACCTCGGCCATTGTGCCTTTTGAGAAGTCAGAGATATTTAAATAGGGGATTGAGAGCTGACCTAGAGTAAAACAAGGGCGAAGAAAACTTAGAACGTCTCCATTTCTTCCTCTCTCACTCTTACACTCCATGCTCACCTGACCAAGAGATTGAACACCATCTCCTAATTCAAACTCACCTCCATCCATATGGAACTTAAAGCGAGCTTCAGGTTCTACATAAAGGCTTGCATTATTTAGGGAAAGGATTGTTACTGAATCAAGAACCGAGCCTTGAATCTGATCGATCAATAAAGAAGTATCTTCTTTTTGAAAAAGAATCTTACCTTCCTCTTTTTGTAGGTCAATTTGATAGTCTTTAAAGGAGAGTGAGAAGTCTCCCACTTGAGCCTCAAGCTTTTCAAAGGATGCAACTCCCTTAGAATCTCTATAATCAAGAGTGAAGTTTTTTAGATCGACCTTATCAAACTCTAATTGAGTCCCAGAAAATGCCACGGGCATGCTTAGAGAAATAATAAAGCTAGCTATCGTTAGAATTCCGATTTTCATAAAAACCTCAGTAAGAGTTGAATTTGTCTGTACTATTACTTTTCGGTAAGAAGGGCGGGCTTGAGGAATGAGGACCATTGGTACCTCCAAAAAGGGAAATAATTTCCCGAATCTTTAGTAGATGTCGGGGAATTTCTCTTTTAAATAAGTGATGGCCTGATCTTTTGACTCATCTATTAGCTTAAAAGCCTGAAATGAATTGGGCTTATGGATGTTCTTTTTTAAGAAGATATTCTCTTGATCATTTTGAGTATGAACAAAGAGGTCAACTCGTTTTGCTCCCACCCCTTGAAAGGCGCCGCCTGTATCTCTCACTTGAAAGAGCCCGCTATGAATGCTTCCATCGGGAAGAGTGATATTGGCCTGTTTTACAAAAGGAATATAGATTATATCTCCTGCGCGGTGGACTTTATTATCAGCGGCAATAGTATGAAAAGGTAGTAGGCAAAGCCCTTTTACTCCAAGACCATACTTACATTTCTTCATGACTTTATAACGGTAGTTCGAGGCCCAGTTCACAGTATGTCCACCATTGGCGCTAGAGAGAATTCCAGTTCCTTCCATGGCCAAGACTGCAGCAAAGCGAGAGCAGACCCTTGCTATCTTTGTTCCTCTAGGAGTTAGGATATTAGTCCTCTCAGATCCACTATATCTTCTCGAGCGGTACTTACCTTTGCAGTTGGTCTTCTCTTCGTTAGCAATATGATAAGTGGTAGGGAGAAGCTTTGGGAGTTCGATCATATCTCGTGACTTCAAATGAACTCTAGAGTTTGCTTGCGCCTGAAATTGAACTAAGAGGATAAGGAAGATAGCAACGATTAGTGATCTCATATGAACTCCGGCAAAAATTAACTTTCTTCTATTTTCTCAGAACCCTGAGAAAAGGGCAGAGAGCAAGATTTGCAGCATTGCCTTATTATGAAACCTGACTAAAATACTGAGTTATAAAGAGTTTGGAGAAGTGGAATTCATGCGTATAATAAAGAAAAGCTATTTAAGAGGTGAATAAATGTCCTTAACAGGAAAGACAATTCTAGTCGTAGACGATGAAGAAGGAATCAGAGAGCTCTTTAAAGAAGAGTTCATGGATAATGGCGCCACTGTAATAGAAGCTGAAAGTGGCAATAAAGCGATTGAGCTTTTTAAGAAAGGTGGAGTCGATGCCGTTATATCTGATATTCGCATGCCTGACGGTGACGGCGTAGAGTTAGTTAAAAGTATAAAAGATACTAAATCAAATATACCCATCTATTTAATTACTGGTTTTGCCGACTACACGGGCAATGAGCTTAAGGTCTTAGGTATAGAAGCGATTATTTTTAAGCCTTTCGATATTAGCGAAGTTGTTCAAATGGTAGAGCAAAAGTTTATTTAGAAAAAACTAAATTAAAACAGGCCTCTCCTCGTGCTAAGTATTTCTTTTCAAAATGAGTTCGTGGCTTGAAGCTTGAATCTAAGTGGATCTTTTCAACAAGTTTTAACTTCCAATGGTTTATAAAATAATCCAAGGCCTCGTCTTTATAAAAACCCTCGTTAGTCGCTAATGTAATCTTTCCATCCTTCTTGAGAACCTCAAGCACCCTTTGCATAAAAGGCATGGCATACCAACGCTTATTAAGATCCCCAGGTTTTGGGTTTGGATTTGGATAGAGAAAGAAGAACTGATCCACTGATTCATTTGGAAGCTGCTGACTAACCCATGAGATCCCGTTGGCGTGGACAGGGATTAGGTTCTCTGGAGATCCATGATTGATAAATCTTCTGTAGAACTTATCAAACTTTTCCTTGGTATGCTCTAAAGCAACCAAGCAGCGCTCAGGATGCTGCCCTTGATAAAGAATGGGGTGCAATCCCACCCCACAACCAATTTCTATGTCTAGAGGTAGCTTAGGAACAACAAAATTTACATAGTCCTGCTTTGGGGGCGCCGTAAAGGGGCGAATCTTTTTTAGATTTTTATCGATATCCATAGAGAGATTATGGTAATGATTAAAGAAGAATTCAAGGGAAGATAATTGGAACCAACGGTATTATACCTGGCCCTAGGTGCAAACTTAAGTTTTGCCTTTGGCTCACAGATATTCACACACTATGCAAGAAGGTTCTCTAGTACTTGGATGAACTTCTTTAAGGCCATCGTAGGGCTTATTGGATTTGGGCTGACTATCAGCCTAACTGGTATGTGGCATGATATTCAATTCTCATGGGTCTGCCTTTTTCTTCTCTCTGGAACTATTGGACTCGGGATCGGAGACATCCTTCTTCTCAAGGCCTTTAGCGCTCTAGGAGCTGGGAGAACCTTAATCCTTTTTTCTTTTCAGCCCTTAATCCTTGGGATCATGAGCTACTTTGCCTTTGATCAAATGCTTGATTCTAGAAAGTTCCTTGCCATCTTTTTCTTTATTCTTTGCGTGGCTATCACTTCACTAGAAGGCTTTAAGAAAGATAAGAAATGGCAGGCAACTGGAATCGCTTTGGCCCTTGGTGGGATTTTACTTGATGCCACAGGGCTTATCATCACCCGTTATACCTTTGACAATAATCCTGAGATTTCTTCCTTGGAAGGGAACTTCTACCGCTGTTTAGGCGCTGTGGTTTTCTTTTTGTTCCTCTCTAGAGTCAGGCCATATAATATTCTCAATCAATTTAAAGAACTTAATTTAAAGAACCGTTTTATGGTGATCCTTGGGGGCTTCCTTGGAACCTATCTCTCCCTAGCGCTTTATCTTCACGCAGTTCAAAAGGCGCACTTAGCCTCTCTTGCTGGAGTCGCTATTACCGGGACGATCTTTTCAAATATTGTTGAATGCTTAGTGGAGAAGAAATTTCCCTCTAAGTACTTATTGGTATCCCTGATCTTTTTTGCTTTTGGAATGAACTTCTTAATCTTCTAGGATTAGTTCCAGAAGTCTTCATGATATTCAAAGCTCGTTTGCTTCTTCACTTCCTGAAGATAGGAATGCATCTTTGTGGAGAACTGAAATTCAGGAAAGATGTACATCCCCCAAAGATGAGAGGCAAGCATGATATCGGTGATGGTGAGTTTATCTCCTTTATAAAAAGGAGTCAGCTTAGTCTCTACTTCTAAAAGGGTTTTTTCTAAGCCTAATAGATAAATTTCTTTATCTTGAATAAGCTTTTTAAAAGGCCCTCTTTTAACTTCTTTCTTTGTTTGAAAATACTCTCGGCTTTCACTATTAAACTCTGGCGTAAACATCCAGTAGGGCATGCAAAGAGAATGAAGATCACTTCCTATCTTTGCTAGAAGAGAATCGAGCTCCTCTTCTGAAGATTTATTATTTTGAAGAAGGTCATTAACATCCAAGCGTTTAATAATATCTAAGCTTTCATTACTTAAATCCCCCTCAGCAAACTCAAAGATGGGAAGCATCTTTTTATTCATTAAAGAAAGGGGAGTGGCCTCGTCATTATAAGGAAGCACGATGCTTTCAAAAGAAAGGGCCAGAAAACCGGCCGCCATTCTAACTCGAACGCAAAAAGGACAATGGACATAGTGGTAGAGCTTATACATGTAAGAAAGTATTAAAACTGATGATACAAAACTTCAAGGAGATAGCGCTGCTGCGTTACGTTAAGTTTGAGAAAATACAGGACCGTGTAATCCTTACCAATTCCTGTCCATAGTGAAGGCTTCTTGGGAATCTCGAGCTCTATTACTTTACGGAGGTTAAGTATGAATAGGATGGTTCGTTCAGCAGCAGTAATTTGTTTGGCTCTAGGAATGATGGCAGGGCAGGCCATGGGCGCTGAAGTTCTTCTAGCAAAGGTGACGAACAATCACGACGCTCTTAATGGAAGACTTTTCTTAATCTTAGACGATGAAGGGAAGGCGACTGGGATGAGGCTCTTTGATCATGCCGATAATTCTAGTAAGAACTTTCTCGTAGAGGAACTCGGTGAAAATGGAGTCGTTCTCAAAGAAGAAAAGGAAGGAAAGTACAAAGTCATCGTCTTAAGAAGTAATGACTTTGAAGTCGACCGTGGAGGTCACTTTACTCTCGATATGCTTTATAACGGTGCTACCGGAAAAAGAATTAGCAGCCAGATCAAGGTTGATTTTGATGGCACGAAGTGGAAGCTTTTCAGCCGTGGGAGGGCCATCACTAAGATGAACTTCATCGTGAAGAAAGTTGCCTTCCTCGGAGTGGTTGGAATCAAAGACGTAGAATACAAATAAGCATATATCTTTTTGGGCATCGCGTTTTAAGCTGATGGCTAAAAAGGAATTTGGCACATTCAAGAGAATACCCTTAAAATAATTCAGTGAGCTTAAACTACATAACAAACGACAGGCGCTTTTGGCCCTTATTCTGGACTCAATTCTTTGGGGCCTTGAATGATAACTTCTTTAAGAATGCTATGGTCATTCTTATTGCCTACCAAGGTGTCTCACTTTGGGGCCTAGACGCGGCCATGTTAGTCCCGGCGGCCGGTGGTATCTTTATCCTGCCTTTCTTTTTATTCTCAGCAACGGCAGGACAGATTGCCGACAAGTATGAAAAGGCCACAGTCATTAAGGTCACAAAGATCACAGAATTTCTGATCATGTGCGTGGCCTCTCTTGGGTTTTATTTAGAAAACTTTCAAATGCTTTTCTTCGTTCTCTTTTGTATGGGAACTCAGTCGGCCTTCTTTGGGCCTCTAAAATACGGAATCATTCCCGCTCTTATTAAAGATAAAGAACTAGTCCTAGCGAATGCCTTTGTAAGCACCGGAACCTTTATCGCTATCTTAGTCGGAACTATCATGGGGGGAAGTATTCCTCTTGAGAACTTTGTCGTTCCTATCGCTATCGGGCTTAGTTTCTTTAGTGGTGTTGGTATCTTAACTTCTCAATTTATTAATAAAGTCGGGGTTATTTATCCTGAAATTAAGGTTGATTATACCTTCTTTCGCCCCACTTGGGAGATCCTCAAGATCACCACTAAGGATAAGAAGATCTTCAAAACGGTTCTTGGTATTTCTTGGTTTTGGTTTATGGGGGCCGCTATCCTCTCAATCCTTCCTACCTTAAGTAAGGATGTTCTAGGCGGGGATAAAACAGTGGCCACACTTTTCTTGGCGCTTTTTACAGTTGGTATGGGAGTTGGCTCTTTTATCGTGGCCAAGATCTCTGATAAGAAAGTTGAAATTGGAGTTGTTCCTACGGCCGGTGTGCTTATGGGGATCTTTTTGATCGATCTTTATTTTATGCCAAGAGGCTATATTAAGCCCACAGAGCTTGTAGGCCTCTCCGAATTCTTTACTCAACCCGCAGCCTTTAGAGCTGTCTTTGACCTCTTTATGATCTCTGTCTTTGGTGGCATGTACACGGTACCTCAGATGACTTACGTGCAAGAAATCTCTGACCCCGGAGTCCTTGCAAGAACCATTGCTGGAAACAATATTTGGAACGCTTTATTTATGGTATCGGCCTCTGTGGTTGTCATGCTTTTAGTGCCTCAAGGAATTCCTTTTGTTTGTTTAGTCCTAGGAATCCTTCATATTATTGTTAGCTATATTGTTTATTGGTTCTACTCAGAATACGCCGCTCGTTTTTGGATGAAGATCCTCTCGAAAGTTTTTTATAAAGTTGAAGTTGTAGGACAAGAGCATGTTCCCGCTGGTCCTTTTATCTTGGCCAGTAATCATATTAGTTTTGTTGATTGGGTTATCTTGATGGGAACTTTAAAAGAGCCTATTAGATTTGTGATTGATTATAATTATTATTATCTTCCAACTGGGCCCTTCTGGTTTAGCCAAGCAAAGCTTGTTCCTATCGCGACTAAGAAAGAAGACCCGGAAGTTTTAAAGAAGGCCTTTGATAAGATTGGCGATCATCTTAGGGAAGGGGCGACTCTTGGCATCTTCCCTGAAGGCTGGATTACTCGTGATGGAAAGATGAGAAAGTTTCAACCAGGCATCCTTAAGATCCTAAAAGAAAATAAAGTTCCCGTGGTTCTTGTTAGCCTTGATGGTTTATGGGGCTCAATCTTTAGCTATCACGGAGGAAAAGTTGTCTTTAAGATGCCAAACCTCTTTAAGAGAAGATCCGTTAAGGTCACCTTTCATCCTCCCATAAAGCCTGAGGACTACACTTCTAAGATGGCCGAAAAGATAATGATTTCAGGCGTTTCAGACTATCGAAACAATGGTCAATTAGATGCCCCTTCAGGTCAAGAATAAGGCCTAATCTGTCGATAAGATGGGGTGAGATTCCTCTATTACCTAATATTCAGTTTTCTTATTATCAGCTGTGGAGATTCGGACTTTGTTCCTACCTCTGCTTCGGTGATCAATAAGAGTCAAACCCCAGAGAATCTTAATAAGTTTTATGGCGCTAATATGAGACACCTCTACGTTAGGGTCTTCTACGAACCTAATGCAGAACCATATGCTGGAAAGAACAACCGAGACCAGCCAGTTTGGGGATTACTTGAAGAGAACTTAAAGAAGATCTTCGAAGTAAGAACGCAAAACACCCAAGTCAATGTGCCTAAAGAATTGAATGAAATGAACCTTGTGACTGCCCAAGAGAAAGACAGCTGGACACCGGGGGAGATTGTTCAATTTGCACAAACCCTAGGAGTTCCACCTACGGATGAGGCATCAAGTTTCTTTACCATCATGTTCTTAAAGGGCGCTTACAATTCAGGGGATCAAATCTCAAACTCTGTTCTTGGAGTAAGCATCACGGGAACGACTATCATCGCCATCTTTAAAGACGCCATCAGACAACTTGGACCTAGTGATGAATCTCTTGTGGTAAAATTCGGTGAGCAGGCCACCTTAGTCCATGAAATGGGACACGCCTTAGGAGTTGTTGCTAACGGTGTCGACGCTGTCACCGAGCATCATGACCAAGCTCACGGGGCTCACTGTTCTAATTCTGACTGCGTTATGTACTGGCAGAACGAAGGAAATCAAGACCTTCTCCAGTTTATCCAAGGCCTCGTCACAGAGGGCAATAAAACCCTCTACGGCTCTCAATGCTTAGATGACATTAAGGCCTACTCACCGTAACCTATTCTCATATTTTGGAGGATTCATGGAAGCACTTAAAGACGGTGATAATTGGTTTTTACGTTTAGATAAAGATGAAGATCTTTTTAGCACCCTAGAAGAATGGGCCGCAAAAGAAGGCCTAAAGTCCGGGCATATGTCAGGGATTGGCGCCTTAAAAGACTGCGAGCTAGGCTTTTATCATCTAGCAAACAAACACTACGACAGAAAGATGTTCAAAGACGAAGCAGAACTTTTAAGCCTCGATGGAAACCTTTCCTTCTTCGAAGGAAAACCTTTCTTTCATATTCATACAGTTCTTGGTGGAGAAGACTTTCGCGCCTATGGCGGTCATCTTTTTAGCGCTAAGGTCGCCGTTACTTGCGAGATTAACTTTCGTCCTTTCAATGCTGATATAGAACGCCTACCTAACAAAGAGATTGGTCTAAACCTTTTAAGTTTTTGTAAAGCAGGACACTGATGCAAAAAGCAATCCTAGTCGACATAGATGGAACCTTAGCAGACGTGAATCACAGGGTTCACCACGTTCAAGCTCAAACAAAAGACTGGAAAGCTTTTAATGAAGGCATGGTCCATGATGAGTTGAATCTTTGGTGCAGGGATCTTATCCTCGCCATGAAAGACAAAGGTTATAAGACAGTCTTCATCACAGGAAGGGGAGAGTCTTATAGAACTGAAACTCTCGAGTGGATGAAAAAACATAAAATTGAGGTCGATGAACTTTTTATGAGACCAAAAAGTGATCGTAGAGAAGACTCTGATGTTAAAAAAGAGATCTATGTTGATCAGATAAAAGATAAGTATGAAGTTCTCTTTGTCGTTGAAGATAGAGCTTCGGTTGTAAAGATGTGGCGAGAGATAGGGCTTGTTTGCCTTCAATGCGACGTAGGAGATTTTTAATGAAATTATTTCTAGCTTTGATATTACTTCCTCTAATAGCTTTCTCTAGCGAGAAGGCCTTCATGAAAGAAGTGAATAGAAAGTGCGCCAATATAGGAAATGAAAAAGAAAAGTCGGCCTGCGTAGCGGGAACTTTTTTAGATTTTTGTAAGAAGCCCACCAATCAGAGATTTTGTAATAAAGAAGCGGCTCTAGCGGATTACGCCAAAAGAACTGAAGGCGCCAAAGAGGGTCTTAAGAAAATATACAAGGCCTTAGTAAAATCAAAAAAGAAGTCGGGATCCTACGAAGTCGATCTTCGCAAGATTTTCAAACAAGGAAAGAAAGAGTCTTATTTCTATTACTTTGGCGTGCCAGAGAGTTGTAAGCATCTTATCGCCAAGAACTCACCAACCAATACTCTGAACCTTCACGGGGTTTATGAAAGAGTTGTTCTCGTTGAGAAAAAAATTGGAAAATCATTTGAAAAACAAAAATGCCTTAAGAAAGGAAGCTTCCGCTTCTACGCCATCGGGCAAGTAGACGATGACCCTTCTTTTGATATCTGGTACGTAGACAATAAAAAAAGAATCAAACACTTTCGCTCGGATTTAAAACGCTAGTATCCATAGGGCTCTAGGGCATTTGCCGATCCATTTAAGCTTTTATTATAATAAAGAAAACCCTTAAAGGATCTGTCATGATGACTAAAGCTCTTCTTTGCCTACTTCTCGTTAGCCTTTTTTCATGCGGAAAAAATAAGGCCGACGACGATAAAGAGAAGGGACTATCCTTCGGTAACGCCCTCAGTACCAACAGAGTTCTCACTGAACCAGAAAGACTCATAGGCGTCGAGGCCTGCGAACTCTTACGAGATAAAAGAGAATACCTCTCCCGCTTTGAAAACAATAAACTCGTCTTCGATTTCAAAGGAAAGGAGCAAGTCTGCGGCAGAAGGGCCACCTCCCTTGGAAACTTCACCGCCAGGCTCCAAGTCCCAAGCCGAGGCCCCATTCATTTCAACAGCAGCTTCTTCCGCTATATAGATGAGATCCTAACCGACGATCACGGCTTTTTCTCTCACTACTGCGAAAAACTCCTCAACGACGAAGTAACAGAAATCATCCAAGAAGTTGGCGGAAAAAAGATCGAAGCTAGAATCTTAAAAACCTCCGGCATGATTAAACTCGAAGCCGCATGGTTCTATCCCAACGACGATGGCATCTTCGAAGCCTACCTCATGGACGGCGCCCTCATTCATACCAAAGCGAGCACAACTAATAGAAGATATCATGGGGTCGCTCATACTAGAGCCCAGGCCCGTTCATGTGATGATGGTTCTGTTAAGTTTGTGGAGCAGGAGCTTCGAGCTCGGTAGGGTGTTTCTTTTTATAAAACGGATATGTATTTTTGCTAGTCTATTGGATAAGGTGCCAGCAGACCTGTGCTGGACATAGAAAAATCAAGGCGAAGTAATATTCACCAAAACAGCAAGTATAGCGAAGCCAATCATGAGCATCATGATGTGGAAGTTCTTAAAAAATTTCAGCGACCTCTCAAGTCTTTTCATAGCGATCCCGTTGGTGCCTTTTTGTCTCAATTTAAAAGTTCACTTAGGGTAGTTGCAAATTAGATGCCTGTTTTTTAGGGTCTAAAGGGCTTCGTGCGCTGCGTGAAGTAGATGTATTCACGAAAGGGGTGGGGCCTAATGACCCCTTCATTCTTAGACAAGGCCTTATCAAGTTCAGTTGTTATTGTTCGATACCTTATTTAGAATTATTAATTAAATGAATAGAAATCTTTAAAACCATTGGTTAAAGCGATGGATTGGGAAGGCACTATGAAATGGATCAATTATCATCACCTAATATATTTTAAAGAAATAGCGGCCCAAGGGAGTATCTCTAAGGCCTCTGAAGTGTTGAAAGTTGGGCAGCCTGCCTTAAGCTCTCAGCTTAAAAGCTTAGAGGAATACCTAGGCATTCAGCTCTTTGAAAGGCGAAATAGAAAGCTCTTTTTAACTGAGTCCGGGAAGGTGACTTTAGAGTACGCCAAGAAGATTGGCTCTTTAGGACAAGAGCTTATCCAGGTTATAGACGATAAGATGTTTGATGAGGAAAAGCTTCATCTAAGCGTAGGCGCCCTTGACTCTGTTCCCAAGCATCTTATTTGCGACATTGTAGACTTGGCTCATAAGAAAACGGGCTGCTTCTTATCTATCTATGAAAACTCCAGTGAGGACCTTCTCAGAGAACTTATGGCCCATCAGATAGAGGTTATTATCTCTGATCATGAACTCGCAAGTCTTAGTAATAAAAAGATCTTTTCTAAGAGGATTGTTAAGAGGCCTTTGTTTGCCTATGCCTCGCCTAAGTTTGCTCACCTTAAAAAGAAGTTTCCTGAGTCTCTTGAAGGGCAGCCTATAATTGTTCCTACGAGCCACTCTAAAATTAGAGGGGATATTGAGCATTATTTTGAGACTAATTCCATTAAACCTAAGATGATTGCTGAAACTCAAGATACTGCCCTTCAAAAGATCTTGGCCTCTAAAGGGGATGGAGTGGTCTTTCTTCCTAACTTTACGACTAAAGAGCTTGTTCAAAATCAAAAGCTTGTGAAGATTGGGAAACTTGAAGAGGTCTACTGTGAGTACTTTTTGATTTATAGTAAAAGAATTATCGAAAATCCTGCCTTAGAGTTAATTTTAAAACAAGATTTTGAAAAAATGAGACTAGGGTAGCTTAACCCTAGCCTCAGAATTGATAGGCTAGCTGGGGATAAATTAGCTAGCCTCTTTTTGAAGAGCTGTAATGCTGATTTGGGTCCATGGCACAGCGACTAATCGATTAGCCTCGATTTCTTCGCCGGTGAAGATACAAAAGCCATAGGTCCCCCTTTTAATCCTCATCAGAGCTTCTTGAATCTCTGGGAGTAGGGACCTCATCCTCTCTCTAAAGAAATTAGAGTGCTGAAGGTGCTGCTCACGAAAGGCCATGTCAATTATCTCACAACCTGAGGTCTCGGTATCTATAGGTCTCTCAAGTGTGTTTTTATATTGCTGGCTTAGTTTTTTTAACTTCGCTTCGCACTTTTTTAAGATATCTTGTCTTTGGTAAGTCATGCTGCCTCCTCGAGATTAAAGGCCATCCTTTTGGGCCTAAGGTAAGTCTTCTTGTTTAGTGTTCTTCTCAAGTTTTTGAATAATTTCCTTATTGCCGTTGAGGCACACCTACTCTCTTGGAGTAGGTTGATCGTTTTGTTTCTCGTTTTAGCTTTAATCTTAGAATAAAAGAGTCCACTTTCTTTATGTTCATAAGAAATCTCCACGTTTTCTATAAAAGGTTTTTTGCGTTGGAGTTTCTCTAGTTCATTGTGAATAAGGTTTTCTAATTCTAAATCTAAGTTCTTCAATTCTTACCTCCGTGGTTTGTTGTGATAAAAGCTTATCGGTTATTTAAAATTTGATAAAATACATAATTAAATAGAACTAGTTCGATTTAATCAATGCAGGTTCTAGGGCGTACTGAATAGCAAAGTAAATACCTAGGGGAGAAAAACTTGCAAGTACAATCATTAATTCATTCATATAAAACTCCTTTAAAAGTTATGAATGAAACATATAAAATATTATGCTTTGTTTAAAAGGTATAATCTCGAAGAGATGTATTGATTAAATGAATGTGTAATATTTAAGGGAGAGAGTCAAAGGCGCTGCTTCTACCTGGAATAAAGCATGAAAGGATTAAGACCTTCATAAAGAGAACAGGGATAGCGAGAATTGTTATAAGTAGTATTTCCATGTCTCCATAATATAGAAAAGTGAAATTTAAACAAATTCATAATAAGAATTAGATACATTGAAATTATCGATGAAAAGAATGAGGATCTATTGTTTATAATGAAGACTAACTTTAGCCTGGAGTTTTTATGAAAAACAGAGAAGATCTAAATGACATCCTAGAGTTCTACAGAATGGACGAGCGCTTAATTCGTTATATAGATAGGTTTCATGAAGAAGTTAGTTGTCCTGAAGAGGGAAGCTGCCCTAAAGAGGTCATGGCCCAGCATATATTCCAGGCCTATTGGGAAGATATTGGCGGTGAGGGAGCCTAGTCCCTCAGGTGCTTTACAGTTGTCTCAGGAAAATCCGTGAATATGCCATCAGCCCCGGCCTTAAAAAGCTTTGTTAAAAAGCTTTTTGAGTCCTTGGCGTATGAAGGAAGAGAATCATCTCTTAAAGTGTAGGGGTGAACAACAAGGTTATATTTATGGGCGAGTCTTATTAGGTTTGTTTCTGAATAGGATTTCTTATTTAAGCTCGGCTTTAAAATAAAAGGAGTCCAAGGGCCAATTCCATCAGCATAGGTTGAGATATTTTTCATTCCTTCTTCGCTCATCATAGCGGAATAACTATGCTTGCTCTCTCCCCAAGAATCATCAGCTATAAGCTGAACTAGCTTTATAGGTGAAGTTGGAAAACGTTTTCTAAATTCAATAAGAAGATCTGGGTCAAAGCACTGAAGGTAGATAGGAGCGCCAGGCCTATTATAGCCGTAGTCCGTTAGAATCTTCATCACAATACCAAGGGCGTCTTTACCGTGCTTCTTATGAAAAGAGGGGGCCTTGATCTCTGGGTAAATACCGATGTTTTTCTGGCGGCTATGATTTAGGCCTTGAATCAATTCGATGTACTCTTCAAGAGTCGGAACCTTGAAGCGGCTTCTTCCATAAGGAAAACGACCAGAGAAAACCGGCTGGTCTCCCTTGGCCCTTTCGTGGACGTTTAAGGTTTTGATTTGTTTTAAGGTAAAGTCGATAGGGTACCAACGACCGTCCGCTCTCTTCTTTCTTGGGTACTTTTTTTCTACATCAGTATTTCCTTCAAGATGAATATCGTGAAGGATGATGGCGCGGTTGTCTTTAGTGATGACAATATCTGGTTCGATAAAATCCGGGTTAAAGCCATGGGCCAGGGCCGCGGCTTCAAGAGTATGCTCCGGAAGATAACCACTAGCGCCCCTATGGGCGATAATGGTCTTGTCTTTATAAGGATGCGCGCAAGAAGAAATAAGTATTAAAAAAAGAAAAGCTAGTTTCATTTCATGAGCTCTTTAACGGAGGCGACAATAGCGACCTCGTCCATCTTATGAACTTTATATAAATGATCGGCTAAGTAAGCTGATTGACCAAACTGACCATCGATAGCGAGAGACTTAAGTTTAAAATCTACTCCTGCCATTGATAGGGCGTGAGATAAAGTCGCTCCCATTCCGCCGATTAACTGATGATCTTCAACAGTAACTAAGCGGCCGCCGTTTTTAGCAAGTTCAGTCTTAAAGGTTTCAACGTCTACTTTGTTAACAAAGCAGTTATTGATCACTGTGGCGTTTATGCCTTCTTCTTTTAATTGCTCTGCCGCTAATAGGGCCTTTGCGACAAGAGGACCACCGGTTGCGATAACAACGTCTGATCCGCTCTCTAATACTTGCGCCTTACCCCATTCGTAGTTAAGTCCTTCTTTATAATACTCTGGGTGATTCTCGCGCCCAAAGTAGAAGAGGTATGATTCAGGATCTTTTCCTGACTCTCTAGATTTCTTAAAGCGGTTGATCGCTTCAGTCATATAGGCTTCTGCTTCTTTAGAACAAGCACAAGTAATAGTTGTTGTATGAGGAAGAGCGTTTGTAGCGGCTAGGTAAGTCGTGGCCTGATGGCTAGCGCCGTCGGCCGCGTCTTGAAAACCAGTATGGCTAAAGAGACCAATGACTGGTCCTTGAGAAAGTCCTGCCATGATTAGAGGAAGGTTTCCTTTAGAGATAGCGAACTGAGCGAAAGTATCAACGATAGGAATGAGGCCCTGCTTAGAAAGACCCACGGCCGTTGAGATCATATTACTTTCGGCAACTCCAACGTCGACGTAGTTGTTTGGAAATTCTTTATGAAAGCCCGCGATCCCAGTTGATCCTTGAAGATCTGCTGTTACTGAGAAAACCGGAAGGCCTGCTTTTGCAGCATTGATAGCAGCTCTCGCAAAACCTGGTTGAACTTTTTCTTTCTTGATGGCGTCAGCTTTTTTCTCTATTGCTTCTGGCTTTGAAGCCACTAGTTCTTCGGCCCATTTAGTAAGCTCTGCTGGAGCTTCACCATGATAGATCTCAGAGATGAACTCAGGGAGTTTTGCATCATAGGCCTTTAGAGGATAACCATGACCGCCACTTGGGGCTTCTTCAGTCGCCTTGATTCCGTAGCCTTTAATAGTTTCAAAAACCACAGCAACTGGCTGCAATGGATTGGCCTTAGCTTCTTCAATGGCCTTATCAATTGTTGGGTGAACTTTATTTAAATCATGGCCTTCTTTAACCCAGATAAGCTTCCAGCCTAAAGTCTCAAGAGACTTAAAGGTAGGAGTCATATCAAAGGAGTCATCTTCGATTCGACCGGAGAGTTTTGTATTGTTAAAAGAGACAAGCATAACAAAAGGGTTTAACTGACCCTTCTTGGCCATGCCAGGAATCGCGCACATGGCCTCTTTGGCCTCGCCTTCCATTGAGGCCCCGTCACTAATTGAGATGATGGTTGTTCTATCGTTACCGATGATCTTATCTCCAAGAGCGAGTCCTTGAGCGCCAGGAAGACCAGAGCCTAGAGGACCGTTAGAGAGAAAGACACCTTCAGGATTTAAGTGAGCTTCACCGTGACCGGTTAGCTTTGATTCAATAGAGCGAAAGCCTCTTAAAGAATCTAGGTTCATTTTATCAAAACCGTAGTTCGCGCGAAGAGCGTAGATTCCGTTCTCTGCGTGACCGGCATCGTTCACGAAATTATAAGCTTCGTGCCAAACTGGTTTTCTAAACATGATGGTATGAACTGAGGCCATCATTTCAGCGAAGGCTGCGGGTCCGCCCCAATGGCAAGCGGCGCCTCCTATTACAGCGTGCTGATTCATAAGAGCGACTAGAGCGCGGGTTGCTTTTGGATCACCAAGAACTTCTGATTCCCCAGCTGCGTTTTTACATTCAACTTTAAAACGTGGCTCAGAAGTCGGGTTCGGGGCTAGTTTGTTGGGAATCTTTAAAGGTTCTAGTGTGGCCAAGGGCTGGTCGCTCATAATTAATCTCCGGAGTGGTTTACGGTGACATCCTATCCTTTTTAGAACCTCTCTGGAAAGAAACGACTAATCATAACTAGAAGGTTGACCTAATAGATAAATTTAGTTTGAGCTTTATGTTTACAGGGGTTTAGAGGCTAAAGTTTTATCCGAGTCTTCCGATAGGTTATTAAATAAATTGTGAGGAGAGAACAATGTGTGATGCGTGCCGTGCCGATGGGCAAAATTATGTTTTTAAGAACAAGGATTCAAACCTTTATAAGAACCGGCTGTATCAAGTGTATAGAGATGGAGTGGCGAAAATAACATTATGCCGCATACACGATATAGAACTCTTCCGCGTGGGGGAGCATCGTTTTTTGCAGAGTAACCTTATACTCGCCAATAAAATGGTGAGCAATAATCGCTTCTTTTCTTACGGTTAGCCCTTTGATATAAGCCCCTTATGGGATTTAAAGTCTTCGACAAGTATTCAAGAAGTGAGCTTGGCTCACTAGAATTGCTAAGTGATAGTGAAGTTGAAAAACTTTTATCAAAAGCCCATAAATCATTTTCCAATCTTAAATTAACTTCAAGCGGCGAGAGAGCGAATCTTTTAAAGAACCTTAGCCGTCTTTTAGAAACTCATAGTGAACGCTTCGCAGGCCTTATTGCTGCTGAAGCGGGCAAGCCTCTCTCATATGCCAGAGCTGAAGTTGAGCGCTCCGTTATGACTCTTAACTTTGCCGTTCATGAATGCTTAAGCTTTTCTGGCGAGGTTGTTCCTGTTGATTTTGGAGCGGGCGCGGGAAGAGAAGCCTATACTCAGCGTTTTAGTACGGGAGTGGTTCTAGGAATTTCTCCTTTTAATTTTCCCTTGAATCTAATCCTACATAAGTTAGCTCCGGCCTTTGCCGTAGGAGCGCCTTTGATTATAAAGCCTTCCTTCTTTACACCTCTAACTGCTTTAGCGTTAGAAGAGTTATGCACGGAAGCAGGCTTTCCAGAGGGAAGCTTTCAAGTCGCCCTTTGTGATAACGATCAATGCGAGAAGATGCTTAAAGATGAAAGAGTCACGTACTTTTCTTTCACTGGTTCCCCAAAAGTTGGCTGGGAATTAAAAGCAAAGGTACCTAAGAAGAAAGTCACTCTAGAGCTTGGTGGAAACGCAGCGGTCATCGTGGATCAAACCGCTGATTTAGAGAAGGCCTCAGACTTAATCGCTAAAGGCGCTTTTTTATACGCCGGTCAGATCTGTATCTCGACGCAAAGAATCTACGTGCAAGATGAAATCTATAACCGCTTTATCAATATGCTTGTTGAGAAGACTGAAGCGCTTAAGATTGGGGACCCCCATGATGAGAATGTTTTAGTCGGTCCTATTATCGATGATCATCATTATTCAAGAGTAGAGGCCTGGGTTGAAGAGGCCCGGAATTCAAAAGCACAAATCCTTTGCGGGGGAGAGGCCTTTGATGAAGAACATAATCTTTATAGGCCCACTCTTATTTCAAACGCCTCTAAAGATTTAAAAGTAGTTTGCGATGAGGTCTTTGGACCCATTGCTATCATAGAAAAATTTAGCCACTTCTCTCACGCTGTTGAAGAAGTGAACGCATCAGTTTATGGCCTTCAGGCCGGTGTCTTTACTAACCGCCTAGATCATATGAAGAAGGCCTTCAGTGATCTTGAAGTGGGCGCGGTAATGATCAATAATATCCCAGGCTTTAGAGTGGACTCTATGCCTTATGGGGGAGTCAAGGAAAGCGGCTTTGGGCGAGAAGGAATTAAGTACGCCATGCAGGATTTGACTGAATCAAAACTATTAGTTTATTAAAGGAAATATTATGACAGTTCGTGTTCGTTACGCTCCAAGTCCTACAGGTCACCAACATATCGGTGGCGCTCGTACAGCTCTTTACGATTTAATCTTTGCAAAGTCTCTTGGTGGAGAATTTGTTTTAAGAATTGAAGATACGGATCAAGAAAGATCAAAGCTTGAGTACGAAGAATCAATGTTAGAGGATTTCAAATGGCTTGGTCTTGAATTTGATGAAGGCCCGCATAAGCCAAAGAATCATGGACCTTACCGCCAGTCTGAAAGGATTGATCTTTATAAAGAACTTGCTATGCAATTAGTAAGTGAGAATAAGGCCTACCCTTGTTTTCTCTCAAGCGCGGAGCTTGAAGAGTTAACGGCAAAAGCAGAAGGAGAGAAGAAGGCTCCTCACGCTTATCATGATAAGTACGCATCTCTAGATCCGGCTGAAGCGAAAGCTCGTATGGATAAAGGGGACGAGTATGTAATTCGTTTTAGAAACCCACAAAAAGAAGTTAAGTTCACAGATATGGTAAGAGGGGAAGTTAAGTTCTTTCCTGATATGGTCGGAGACTTTGTTATTCTTCGCGCCAATGGATTTCCTGTTTATAACTTTTGCTGCGTCGTCGATGATTGGAAGATGGAGATCACTCATGCCTTTAGATCGGAAGAGCATCTTAATAACTCTCTTAGACAAATTCTTCTCTACGAAGCCTTTAATGCAAAGATGCCTACCTTTGCTCATCTCTCTATGCTTGTAGGTGAAGATAGAAAGAAATTATCAAAGCGCCACGGCGCCACTTCGGTTCGTCAGTATAAAGATCAGCATTACTTACCAGCGGCCCTTTTAAATTACTTATGCCTTCTTGGTTGGTCTCATCCAAAAGAACAAGACATCTTTAATGTCTTTGATTTAGTGGAAGGCTTTGACGCTTCAAGATTTAATAAGTCACCGGCCCTCTATGATATTCAAAAACTAAACTTCTTTAACGAGCAGCACCTGCGCGCTCTAAGTGAAGAAGATCTTTTGGCCCATGCTCTTGAAGCATTACCAGAAGAATCAAAATTTAGAAATCAGCCTCTTGAGTGGCAAAATAAATGCCTCTCAGTTTTTAAAGAAAAGATGCAGTTGATCACTGAGCTTGATGAGTTAACGGCGGTTCTCTTTAAAGAGGGTGCCTCAGATGAAGAAGATTATAAAGAGGCCATGAGCTGGGAGACTACTCCTAAGATTCAAGAATATATAAAAGCAGAACTTCAAAAACTAAGCTCTGCCGGAACACCCTTTGCCACTGAAGAGTTAGTGGGAGAGTGGATGAACTATCTTAAGAAAGAATTAGGCATCAAAGGTAAGCCGCTTTTTATGGGAGCGAGAGCTTGTCTTACAGGTCAGGCCCATGGACCTGATCTCAAAGGAATTGTTGCCCTTACTCCGCTTGAGATTCTCTTAAGTAGGTTTTAAATGAAGAAGGTCATCATCATTGGAGGAGGCTTCGGAGGTCTTAGCGCTGCTAAGGGTCTGGGAGGTTCCTCATTTGAAGTGACCCTCTTTGATAAATCAAATCATCATCTTTTTCAGCCTCTTCTTTATCAGGTCGCTTCGGCTGCCTTATCTCCAGCAGACATTGCCGTTCCTATTAGAGAAGTAGTTTCAAAATATAAAAACATAAAAGTCTTGATGGATGGGATCAAGAACATTGATCCCGCAAAGAATCAGATTCAAACTGAATCAGGAAAGTCTTTTGATTATGATTATTTAATCCTCGCGGTAGGCGCCCGTCATAGTTACTTTGCTAACCCTGAATGGGAAGAACATGCTCCTGGGTTAAAGACTCTAGGGGATGCCTTAAATATTAGAAACCAGCTTTTAAAAACCTTTGAAGAAGCTGAGAAGACCGCCAAGTATGGTGAAGAGATCAATCTTGTGGTTGTAGGCGGAGGGCCAACCGGCGTTGAAATGGCCGGGGCTTTAGCTGAGATTACTAAAGAGACTCTTGTTAATGATTTTAGAAATATTGATTCCTCTAAAACAGTCATTTATTTAGTAGAAGGTGCTCCTCAGATTTTGGGAATGTACTCAGCAAGTCTTTCCTTAAAAGCTCAAAAGGATCTAGAAAAACTAGGTGTCAGGGTTCTTCTAAAATCATTTGTTAAAAAAATTACTAAGAACACTGTAGAAACTAGTGATCAAGTCATTGAAACAAAGAATATTATTTGGGCTGCTGGTAATAAGGCCTCTCCTCTTTTAACTCAACTTAATTCTGAATTAGATAATGCTGGAAGGGCCCTGGTTAACCCAAACCTCTCAACCTTGTCTCATAAGAATATCTTTGTCATCGGAGACGCCGCTCATTTTAAAGATGATGCAGGAAAGCCTCTTCCTGGTCTTGCCCCTGTAGCGACTCAGCAAGGAAGGTACCTCGCGAAGTCTCTTCGTAGCGGATCAGAGAAGCCCTTTAAGTATTTTGATAAAGGCTCTATGGCCACTATCGGAAAGTTTAAGGCCGTGCTCCAAAAGGGACCCATTAGAATCTCAGGTCTGATCGCCTGGCTTGCATGGAGTTTTATTCATATTCTTTTCTTAATCGACTTTAGAAATAAGCTAGTGGTCTTCACTCAGTGGACTTTAACCTTTCTTTTTTCAAAAAGAGGGGTCAGGATCATCAATGATAGAGACAATGATGGAAGTTAAGAATCCCTTTGAAAATAAAGATGAGGCCAGCCGTTATCAAAGCTACCGGCCTATGTATCATCACCTTCCTTTTCAAAGAATTAAAGAATTCTTAAATACTGAGATTACCTGCGCCTTAGACGTGGCTTGCGGTACTGGGCATTCTACCTTCGCTTTATCAAAGATAGCCGAGAAAGTAATTGGCTGTGATCTTTCAAAAACCATGCTTGCCGAGGCAAGAAAGAACTATGACCTAGAGTTTATTCAATCCCCTGGAGAGAGGCTTCCCTTTGAAGACTCTAGCTTTGATCTAATCAATATCTCTATGGGCTTTCATTGGTTAGAGCAAGAGAAGTTCTTAAATGAGGCCAAGCGTCTTCTAAAGCCTAATGGTTATCTTAATATTGATTCCTATGGCTTTTGCGGAGTGATATCAAAGATTGACTCTGAACAAGAGGCGCATAACGCTCTCTTTGATCAGTACCTCCCCGCCGCTAGTAGAAGAGAAGGCTATCCCACTTCTGAAATCCTTAAGAAGACTGATCTTAGTATAGCTAAAGAGATTCTTTATGAACACGAGATTGAGATGAGTCAAGATCAGTTCATCAATCTTATTAAGACTTGGAGTAATTTTCAGATCAAAGATCAGGTTAATCAAAAGATCACATCCCTTAAAATGGAAGAAACTTATTCAAAGATCTTTCGTGGGGAAAGCTTGATTCTTGGCTTTAGAGGTAAGAGTCTATTACTTCGCCTCACTGTTAAATAACTAACACTACCAGATTAATTGACGATTCTCTTAGCTTAACTATCCTGAATTACATACATCTATTGGCATTCAGATTGCACTTCTTAAGAGAATAAAACTTTAAAAGAGGGATTAATATGATGAGTGTTCGTTTAGGAATTGTTTTTACTTTAGGCTTCTTTAGCCTTTTTAGTTTCAACCAAAATGATAAGAACATTGTTTGTAATGATTCTGGTTCAAGAACTGTAGCAAGCACCGGATCTGAAACTTGTAGTGGCTCTTCAATTGAATCTCATGCAGAAGAAATCGGTGAGTCTTTAGATAGTAATATGAAAGTTGTTGAGGCTATGAGTCCTGTTAATCCTTTTAGTTTTAATAACGGAGAAAGTAATAGCTGTGCTAGTCCAGTTCAAAGAATTTTTGATTATAAAAATGGTCAATTGGTTCCCGCAGCGGTTAATGGCTCTGAAGTCTTCGCCACCTATATAGGAATTGATCCTGATACTGGTGATAAGGCCATGATTAGAGATCATGGAAATAATAATATCCAAATGATTCTTTCTCTTTGTTTAACAGGGGACGCTTCAATTGATAATTTAATGCAACAAGGATCGCCAACAGTTGGTAGTACTATAACCGTTGATTTAAATGTTCCTAACAAAGTTAAGTGCCCCGGAAGAATTAATTCTGGCGATATTATCTTTGGATATATTTCTAATAGCCAATATGGATCACTTCCTGTTGCATCAAGGCTTCAGCCAACACAGGATTGCCTCTAAGACAGGTTTATCTAGGGAATTATAATTACAACTCAAAAGAAACCCACAGCCCTTTTTCTAAGATCGATCGCTTTGATAAAAGCGATCCCTCTTGGATATGTCTCAACTTACTCAGAGATTTCAAATCTTATCAAGGCCCCAGGCTGCGCCCGTCATGTCAGCTTTATCTTAAGTTCATCATCGTCTAAACATGACCTACCATGGCAGCGAGTGCTTAATGCTAAGGGATGCATTTCTTTAAAAGTGGGAAGCGGCTTCTTTGAACAAAAACGCGCCTTAGAGTCTGAGAAAGTTATTGTTGAAAAGGGAGCTGTTGATTTAGAACGCTATCTTTGGCGCCCTTCAGCGAGTGAAGTTCGTAAGATCTTAAAAGGGCTACCCTTACATATCCCTTTAAAAGCTAGATAGTCTTTAGTAAAAGGAATTAATTTCCAGTCCCTCTGAAATCACCTTAAAAATTGAGTTTCTTAATCTATTAATCCGAATAGTAAGTGTGAAAAAAGATACTGTTTTATTCAAGATATTGGGAACAATTCTCTTTATCCTTTTTATCGTTTTCCTAGGAAGCCTAGGTTATTACCTTATTGAAGATTATACGGTTCTAGACGCTGTTTATATGACAGTCATCACTTTAACCACAACCGGTTTTGGAGAAGTTATTCCGCTTTCAATGAGAGGGAAGATCTTCACCATGTTCTTACTCCTTATAGGAATGGGGATTGTTACTTTTTCGATATCATCACTAATCACATATATCTTTAGCATAGACTTCACAATGAGGCGGAGAGAGAAAATGGAAAAGAAAATAAGCGACTTTGAGAATCACACCATTGTCTGTGGCTATGGCCGAATGGGGGAAGTCATTTGTAAGAAGCTCAGTTCTGAAGGTGTTCCTTTTGTTGTGATTGAAAAAAGAGAAGATCTCATACGAATGCTTGAAAAAGCTCAATATAACTTTATCGAAGGAGATGCCTCTAATGATGAAACATTGTTAAAGGCTTCTATCAAAAAAGCAAAGGTTCTCGTCTCAGTAATTGATAGTGATTCCGATGGGCTTTATGTAACACTTGCTGCTCGCTCCTATAATCCTAAACTACATATAATTGCTCGAGCTAATGAGCAAAATGCCAAGAAAAGAATTCTTAGAGCCGGAGCTAATAAAGTTGTTCTTCCGTTTGTCATGAGTGGATTGAGAGTTGCTGAAAGCGTAATCAACCCCGCAGTCGAAGAGTTCTTGAGCTTAGAAGAGTTTCAAAATGAAGGCTCAGTTCATCTAGGTGATCTTCATATAACACCAGAGTCTGATATCGTCGGAAAGTCTATTGGTGAGATTGGTCCTTTTATTGAAAAATTAATTATTGTAGGGGTTAGAAAACAAGATAAATCATTTGTCTTCTCCCCAAGGGGAAAATATCTTTTTGAAAATGGCGATTGCATTATCGCCATGGGAGAGCAGGATGATTATATCGAGATGAAGAAAAGATACAATCTAAGTTCCCACGGCTTTTATGAGACTAAGGCTGAAAGGCAAGCTTAGTTTTTAATTTTCCGGTCAGAGGAGAAACCACCTACTCTTAAGGGTCATTAACATATTTGAGTCAAGATTGTTCCAAGAATTCCGAAAAGCATCTATGAAGCTACTGTTTTTACTTCTCTATTCCACTTCGCTCTTGGCTTTTGATAGTGATCAAAGGCCCTTAAAGTGCGGGAAATATCAAGCGTTTGCCAAGATTTATTGCCACAAGGTTGATGTATGCCAGCTCCTAGTTGGAGAGTCTAAGTTATCGAAATTAGTGATAGAACTTGCATCTAATGGAAAGAACCTTTCTTACTTTAGTGGTTATTATATTAAAGTAGAGATAGAGCTTTTAAAGCTTAAAGATGGTTTTAAAGGGCGGGCCCTTAAAACCCCTATTCAGCAATTCGGCGCAATTAAGAAGGCTGGCATGGAACTAAAAGAGGCAGCATCTTGCAAATAATATTCATAACCATATTCTCTCTTTTTTCATTTGGAGTTTTTGCTCAAGAGAAGTTGGCCATAACCATGGGAGCTGATCACGAGGGTGGAGCTCAATTTGTTAAAGAACAAAATATTCATGCTCGTAAAGCTTTGATTGAAAGTGGTTATAAAGTTAGTAGCTTTTTTGGCGATGATACAAAGGCCAAAGAATTTGGCAAGGCCACAAAGAGTTATACAAAACCTTTTACTTTGGAAGGTGTTCAGAAAAGGTTAGGGATGGTTTATTCAAAGCCATGTAGTGAAAGACCAAGACAACTAATGATTAATTTTGTCGCTCATGGTTCTAGAAACGGGAAAGACCCGAAGACTAAAAAATCTATTCCTCGTCATTCTGTTAATGGCGTAAAAAAATCATCAGATGGTTCCTATAGTAAACGAAGAATATATGCAGATGAGTTTGCGAATATTTTAAAGAAGCAAAAAGGGAGGGATCCTGGTTGTGAGTTTCCAAAACTAGCAATTTTCGATCACTCTTGTAAAAGCGGGGCCTCAACTTCTGTATTTAAGGGGCTTGGTTGTGTGATGACGTCTACAAGTGCTTTTAACTCGGCGGGTGCTGATTTTATTCATGATACTTTTGATAAAATGAAAGAAAAGAAAGGTTCAAGTATGAGTGATCTTCATTTAGATATGCTTGTAAATCAAGAGGTGAAGTTAGTAAATATTGATTATAAAGAAGGAAAGACAATTCTTCAGAAAGTTTATAATGATACTAACCAAATCTCAGGCTGCGGTGATCAGAATCAAGTGAATTATGGATCATACACTAAAGAAACCTCAAAAAAAATCAATCCCATCTGTCAGGAATATGTTCCGATGTTAAACATTACAAGAGATGCTGAAATTGAAACTGTTCGAAAGGTAGTAACTAGGCTTCGCTTTGATGGAGAGGTTGATAAAGAGGTATTAGCAACGGTTGCTGGTGTTGATAAATCAAAAGTTCCAGATTCAAGTGAGCTTAGTCAAAAATTAGATGAGTTAATAGAAGAAGATAAAAACGAAATCGACAAAATGGCTCCTTTAGCAATGGAAGAATCAAAGTTAATGGGGCATCCCGATATTATGAAAGAGAAGGGCTGTTCTTTATCACCTGGAAAGGCGAGAAGTTCTCATCTTTACTCAACCACCGATGCTGCTAAAAAAATGGCACTTACTTTATGTAGAGCAGTTTATGATCCTCCTAGTGATGAGTTAAAGTCTGAAGAGGAAGATCAAATTTCTCGAAAAGCCAGAGCTTGCGCCTCAGGGTTTAATTCTAAAAAAATTCTCATTGATGTAAAAGATCTCTTCCGTTTAAGGCGTGAACAAACTATCTTTCAAACAAAAAGAATTAAAGGCAATCTGAAGATTAGCCTCCATAAACGTGGAGCCAAATACGGGCTAGGCTCTAGAGCGGGTTCTACTTATGATATATTAACAAGCACAGTGAACAGCTGTTTAAAAAAGATGGCAAGCACAGGAACTGAAGCTCAGAAAAAGGCTCTTAAATTCTTCAATGCAAACTATAAAAAAGAGACAGAGTCCTGTACGGCAGAGACCATCGGCTGTCATAAAGCTAAAGCCGAGAAAAGATCAAAAAAGATTAAGCAGTACCTCTCTTTTGCAAGAGGGTACTCATTCCTAAGCTGTAAGGCGAAACTAAAGAAGTCAGATGACCTCAAGGCTTGTGACGACTACAAAATCTAATTTCCGTCACGAGCTTAATCCTCCTTCCATGACGAACCTAACTCAGTAAATTCTAATGAACTATCAATGCTTGAGACTAAGTAATGTAAGTTGCCTTCAATAGGGAGTCTAACGTGAAACATTGTCTAATCGCTTTACTTGCACTTTTAATCTTTAAATCTGCTTTTGCTAAGGTCGACTTTTCTCAGTTTGATTTAAAGACTCATCAGATGAATCTTCTTTTAAAATTAGAGGCAAAAGGAAAAGACGACGCTTATCTGTTTAAGATGGCGAAAGGTTTTCATCTCTATAATACAACCGGCTCCTCTACTGAAGAGGAAGAAGGTGAGTATATACCCCCTCATACGGAAGAAGAGCTTAGACAAGTCCTTCAGTGGGCGAAAGGGGGAGGCTTCTCTGCCTTTCTAAGTTATACCAATTTAAAATTTGATTATAAGGCCTACCAAGATGACTGTCCGAACTGGGCGATCTTTAATTTTGGAAGGGCAACAGGGACTGAGTTTATTAAGGTTGATCTTTTATTAGGAGCGATTAATATTTCTTCTGAACTTCAGCATTATTATGCAAAAGATAAGGAGAACTTTGAAGAAGTCTTTATCGAGATCGCTGAGAGAGAAGGCTTTAGTAAGTACTTAAGCCTATAGCCTCATGCCAAAAGCAAAGGTGGTTTGATAGTCTCTATCACTACCTCTTGGTTTTCCTGTAAAGATGGCCGTCACCCCGCCGCTTACGAAAAAGTTTGAAGCAAGATTAAACTTAAAACCAGTTCCTGCATAAGGACTAATATTAATGGCGGGCTCTCTAGTAGAGCTAACTCCATTTTCTACTCTCGAGTAAGTGCTTTTTCTAGCGTGTCCTCCGGCCCTAACGTACCAACGGAAAAGAACAAGGTTAAAACTTGATCTTAGGCCTACTTTTGCGGCGTATGATTCTTCATCTTCAACCAGGCTTCTTGCTGGAAGCTCTTCAGTATCGTTACTTCTTGTGACCTCTGATTCAAAAGATAAAAGCGGGGGACCATAAACTAACCTGACGCCGACAAAGGTTCTATTCTTTGTCCTAACTTCAGGGGAGAGTTTTTGCACTCTCTCAAAGCCATAAAGAGGGGATATTTGAAGGTTCCCCTTAGCCCCGGCAGCGTAAAGAGAGTTCATTGTAAAAAGTGTCATTAAGAGTGTGAGTGTTTTCATCTGACTATTTTATCAAGTCTTTGAGGTGAGGATAATAGGGTCATTCTTTCTATAAATAAATTAAATGGTAAGTTTAATGGTGGTGTTATGGATGTGTTTTCAGTATGTTATCTTACTTTTTATTGATAGTCTCTTGGCTTTAAGAGCTCTTCCTTAGTATGGACGCGCCGCGTACCTATAATAATTCCTGAACCTCTTCGGTATTTCTCAGATTCTGATAGATTCCCTTAAATCTTTGGGAAGGGGTTTCAATGTTAGCAGTTATGACTAGGTTCATTATCGTCATGGTTCTATGGGTCAATATGCCAAAGGCCTATGCTAGTTCTTGTGTAGAACTAATGGGCGGTTTTCTTAAAGCCGGGCAAGTTCAATCTAAGCCAAGTGGTTTTGATTCATGGGCCATGAAAGAAGCTTCTAAGTTAGAACTCAAAGAAGAAACTCTTAAGGCCTTAGAAAAAAAACTAGCTACTTTAGAGAAAAAGCCAAGCAAGAAAGAATTCACTTCATTTCTTCATTTCCTAGATATTATCCGCGATAAAAATAGGCTTAAGTTTGTTGATGAGCTCAGTGAGATCTCAAACCCTGAGTACTCTTCATCTTTAATGAAGAGGCATAGGAAGATTCAAAAACTTATTGTTAAAGAAGAATCTAATGAAGGAAAGAAGTTAACTAAGAAGATCATTGAAGAAAACCCTGGTCTCTCAAGTAAAGAAGTTAAAGTTAAGGTCTCTAAAGAGATGGATATCTATATGCAAAAGTATGAGCGCTTGGCCTATGGCTGCCGCTCAACGAAATGGACTCCTGAGAGAAAAGCCGCAGGGAATACCTTTAAGAAGTTCACTATTGGTATTGGTCTGGCCTCTTCAATAGGCGCCTATACTTATCAAAACTATGACAGAGATATCGACGCAAAGTGGATTGGGCGTTTAGGTTATGAGTTAACGGCAGGAGTTCTTGTTGGTCTTGTGTCCTCAAAGATAGTCTCTAATCCTGAAAATTCGCCCGTGGCCTTAGCTCTTAAGAAATACTTTTTTAGCCGAGGAACAGGGCTTGTCGATATGTTTGCTTACGGATCACTTTTTGGCATCTCTAATGATGATGCTAAAGAGAGGCTAGAGAACATAATGAAAGATCCTAACCGCAGGGCCGAGATTGAAAAGCTCCGCCAGTTTATGGACCAAAAGAACCTTTATCAAAAATTTAAAGAGAGTTTTATTGAAAAGGTGAAGAATTTAAAAGAAAGCGGTGTTGCTATAGAAGACAAGGGCGACGGAAATATTACTGAAGCTATTAGTGGTAACACAATTAATTGGGACGCTTTAACAACTGAAGACCTAGAAGATGATGAGATTCAAAACCTTCTTTTAACTTCGATTGTCTCGCAGATGTATGATGAGCAAAAAGGTGATCTTATTGCGACGGGCAATGTCGGATCAGATCGCTTCACCTTTCATGCAGCCTATGGAGCTCTGCTTCTTCCTAAAGACACCTTTGTTTCTTTATACATTTATAACACCCTCTGTATGGGAGCGATGAACCCTAGGGCCGCTTTGATTAAGGCGGTTGGTATTTTCAGTTTAAATAGAATAATATTTGATCAGATCTATTACTTCTCAAGAAGAACTAGTATTAACCAATAGGTTATTTGGCAGGATGTCAGGCATGATCAAGTTTCTCATTATTTTTTATTCAATCTCCCTATTCGCTGAGACCCCAGATTGGTCTGAAAATGCCCGTCTTCCTGAAGTCGGTCACCGCGGAAATATTTATGAGTTAGTAGGGGACGAGCATAAAGAAGTTATTCATCAAGGTAAGATTCATACCAGTAGTTATCCCGTCTCTATCACAGGAGTTCTTCTTCCTTACGAAGCTTCAAGGCGAGCTATTGAAGCAGATAGTAAGAACCCCATTAAAAGATGGCTTTATAAATTAGGACAAAAGGTTCTTGGTTTTACTTCTATGGATGATATGTACAACTGGGTAGGGCTTAGTCCTTATAATGAAGAAGATGCCACAGGTGTCTTTAAGATTCCATACCCAACAGAAGATAAGCCAGACTTTCCTATGGGCGTGACTTTTATTGAACGTCACGGGGCCAAGGGGCTAACCTTTGGTTGCACCGCTTGCCATTCAACTCAGCTCTTTGGAAAAACTGTCTTAGGGCTTTCTAATAAAAGAACTAAAGCAAATGACTTCTTTCTTATGGGGCAAAAGTACGCTCCTAAGGTTCCTGCTACTATCTTTAAACTAGGAACTGGCGCCACTAAAGGCGAGATGAAGATGTACCGAAGCTTTCAAAAGAACCTAATGGCCATAGGCGCTGTCTCGCCCCTAGTCTTAGGGCTTGATACTTCTCTCGCTCAGGTGGCTCTTTCTCTTTCAAAAAGAAATCAAGATGAATACGCCACTCATAATAAAAAGCTTCAAAAAAGACCTCGTCCTAACGCTCTCTCTCATACGCCGGCAGATTCAAAACCAGGGGTTTGGTGGAATCTTAAGTATAAGACCCGTTGGTTAAGAGATGGCTCTATCGTGAGTGGAAATCCTATCCTTACCAATTTCTTATGGAATGAAATCGGAAGAGGAACAGATCTAAAAGACTTAGAAAAATGGATGAAGAATAACTCTAAGATCATTAAAGAATTAACGGCAGCGGTCTTCTCAATTGAAGCCCCTAGATGGACGGACTTCTTTCCAGCTGATTCATTAGATCTTGAAGCTGCCAAAAGAGGGCAGGCGCATTTTAAAACTTCCTGTGTTAAATGCCATGGTGGTTATGAAAAAGCTTGGGATCTTCCAAATGCAGAAGAGTTAACTTTAGAAGAAAAACTTAAGACGACTAAAGTTAAGTACGCCAAGAAAACAAAAGTAAAAGACGTAGGAACTGATCCTTTAAGATGGCAAGGGATGAAGCATTTCTCTGAAGATCTAAACCGTTTAGCTATTTCAAAATGGATGGAGACAAAGGTTGTTCCGCAAAAAGGATATGTCCCGCCACCACTTGTTGGAGTATGGTCACGCTACCCTTATTTTCATAATAACTCAGCCCCAAGTTTATGTGACGTCCTGACTAAACCTAGTGAGAGAACCGTGATCTTTTATCAAGGACCAGCGGATGATCCTGAGACTGATTTTGACTCTGAATGCGTGGGTTATCCTACAGGACGAGATATTCCTGAATCTTGGTATCAAGATAAAGAAGCTAAGTTTGATACGCGCCGTAAAGGGCTTTCAAATAAGGGGCATTCAAGAATGTTCTTAAATGCTGATGGATCAGAGAAGTTCTCTCCGGTAGAGAAGAAAGAACTTATCATGTTCCTAAAGACCCTATAGAATTTTTCTATGTCTGAATTCACCTTAATTGAACAGGCCCTGATGGGCATCATGATCTTTAGCTTGATGTTTGCTGTGGGCTGCTCTCTTAACTTTAAAGATTTTAATAAAGAACTTAAACAGCCTAAGAGTTATCTTGTAGGTGTTTTTTCTCAGTTTATACTGATGCCACTGCTTGGCTTTCTTATTTATAAGAGCTTTGGCCTAAGCTTTGAAATTGGCCTTGCCCTTATCCTCGTTTGCTGTGCTCCTGGGGGATCGACTTCGAATCTCTTTAGTTTCTTCTCAAAAGGGAACGTAGTCTTAAGTGTTTGCTTAACAGTGACGACAACCTTCCTCTGTGTTCTCTTAATGCCCATTATGCTCTGGCTCTACTTAGACTTTGAAACAGCAAGGGTGCAAATTCCTTTTGTTAAGATGTTCGGGGCTCTTGGGGCTTCACTTCTTCCTATTCTTTTAGGCATGTTCTTAAGACATAAGTATTCTTCAAAAGCGAAATTCGCAGAACTCTGGGCCAACCGCTTTGGGCACTTGATGATCCTTATCATGGTGGCTATCTGGATTCCTAAATTAAAGAACGCTATTGATCTTAGTAATATCAAAACTTATGGAGCTATCTATCTTTTATGCTTCTTAGGAATGATGCTCGGGCTTTTAATGGCGAAGATCTTTAAGTGCTCTAAGGAAGATGCTAGAAGCATCTCCCTAGAGGTTGGAATACAAAATGCCCCCTTGGCCTTTGCTATTTTAGGATTGAGTTTTGGGAAGGACCTTTTGCAAGGTGTGGGGTGGGTGTGCTTAGTCTATGGAGCGTTCTCATTTTCAAACGCCATAAACCTAAGCCTTTTCTTTCGGCTTCGAGATTTTCAAAAGCTAAGGGGCTAGGGCCTGCTTCGGGAGTCCCAATTAGAGAGGGAGAGTGTGTTGGAGTCGAGACCCCCGAATAAGCCCAGTTAGGACCGAGTACTAAAATACTTAAAAATATGACTAACAACAGAGACTTAAGCATTTGTCCTCCGGTTCTTGGTTAATTAAAGAATAGAATTTCAGGCATAAGCCGTTGTCAGAGCTTTGTTAACTTTCCGTTATTTAGTCGTCTTCTTTTACAATAATTATACTTGATACCTATGCTGTGATTTCAGTTACTTATGTTCGTCATGGAGTGTTAGAATCCTGACACGACGAACAAAATTACAGGCTAATTACCCAGTCAGTTGAACCGTGCGTCAAAAACCACTACAACATAAGAACATGAAAAACTTAAAGACCTTCCTATTAATATGCCTCGTGAGCACCTCTGCTTTTGCTAACAGAGACGACTATATTATCTATAAATCAGGTGATGGAACTTACGTGAAAACAAGAGTGGATAATCACTGTGTGGACAACGGTTATATAAGGCCTAAGTCTGTAGAGAAAGCGCTTAGAGTTTTCTGCGATATCATAGGTCCTAATGGTCGCCAAAGTGTTGAAGAATGCGAAGACGAGTATGTCGTCCGTGAAGTTCTTGGGCGTCATATGTATTTAAAAGAATCATTAAACCTTGGAAACGATAGAAAATTTGTTCGTTACTATAGAGATAAGTATGTTTCTAAAAGAAGCTTCCCCATTTGTGCTGAAGAACTCAATGCTGATCCACATCCTGTTCGTGTAACGAGAAGGGCCACTCTTCAAGAGAAGCTTTTTTACGGCGTTCTTTATCAGGAAGGAATTAAAGTCATTACAAATGAAACCATCTCTCCTAAGCAGGCCACTGGCGGAAACTGGGGAGGCGATGGAGATCGTCTTAGATCAATAATGATTCATTATGATTCACCAAATTGTCGTTCCGGCGAAGTTATTGGTGAAGGCGGATTTAACGAAGCTGAATTCTTTAGAATGGGCGGCGAAGGCTCCGGCTCTGGAATGCTTGGCGGTGAAGGTTCAGGCTCTGGTCATCTTGGTGGTGAAGGATCTGGCTCTGGTCACCTTGGTGGTGAAGGATCTGGCTCTGGTCATCTCGGTGGAGAAGGATCTGGCTCTGGTCGCCTCGGCGGTGAAGGATCTGGATCAGGAAGAGTTTTAACAAGAGTAAATATAACACCAGAGAGAATTTCCTCTCTTCGTTTATACCCAAATCTCGTGGAAAGACAGTTAGGGCTGCGTCCACATATGGCGAGATATTTAACTGGGGAATCACTAATACCAAGAAGTGTTATGGGGGTAAAATGTCAGAAATAATGACTGAGCAAGGTACAGAGAAAAGAACCGTGATATCAGAGCTTCAAGCTGTGATTAGGGGCTACCTTGATAAACATTCACGTATCTCTCTTAACGGACTCTCTAAACGTTGTACGGTTAGTGAACCAACTCTAAGAAGAATCATGCACGGTCAGGTTAAGACGGCTCCGACTCTTACGACTGTCGTTGATATCTTAAGCACTATTAATAAAGAGCCTTGTATTAGAAAGTTAGCGGCCATGTACCCAGGCCCATTAGCTGACGTTCTCTCAGAAGGATTCTCAATCTTTGAAGCTGAAGAACTAGATTATGTTTATAACCAAAAATTAAATGAAGTTCTTGTTGATGAGACTTCGTACCTTATCTATAAAATGGCCGCCAACAGATGTGGTCTTGCCCAATCAAAAGTCAGAGAACTCTTTGGTCTTGTTGGTGAAGAGAAGATCTATTCACTTAAAAAAGAAGACCTTCTAGAAGAGAAGATAGAGCGCGGGCAAGTTCATTACCACGCAAAGATCGTTGGCTTTAGTCTTGATCATAAGCTCTTTATTAAGAACTTTCAGTCAGTCGCTAATTTTATTAAAACTGATCAGCAAACTGGTCCTAAGAGTAACCTCTATTATAATCTTTCTGAGTCAGTTAATGAGCAGGGAAGAAGAGAGATCTTAAGGCTTCAGAAAGATTCACTCCGTAAGATCGCTAAGATCTTAGATGATGAAAAGTACGGTGGAGACATTCCATTATTCGTTATAAGTGCAGTGGATGATATGAATTCTACGGGTCATGTTCCAGGTTCTGTGCTGCAGTAACGTTGACGAAACCCTCTAAGTTCAGTCTAATTACACCTTGTTAAACAACAGCATTAACGAGGTGACTCATGCCATCATTTGACTTGGTTTCAAAGCTCGATCTTATGGAGCTTAAGAACGTCATCGCCCTTACAGTTAAAGAAGTGGGAAGCCGCTACGACTTTAAAGGTGCGAAGATTGATTTTGAATTAAAAGAAGGACTTATAGAACTTAGGGCCCCTGATGATTATAAGATTGGCGCCGCCCTTGAGATCTTTAGAAAGAACATGGGTAAACGTGGGCTTGGGCAAAAGGCCATCGAACCAGGGGATGTTAGTCCTGCTGGCAATCAATCCTTAAAACAAAACATCCTTTTTAAAAGTGGAATTGATAAAGAGCTTGGAAAGAAGATCAATAAGATCGTTAAGAATTCAGGCATGAAAGTAACCTCCGCTTACCTTGATGAAAAGATCCGCCTCACTGGAAAGAAGATCGATGATCTTCAAGAGGCCTTTCAATTGATTAGAAATCATGAAGATGTAAACTGTGAAGTTCGCATGGAAAACATGAAAAGCTAATGAAGCCTATTTTCTCCCCACTTACTGAAGATGATATCGACGAAGTGATTTCCTTTTTTGATAAGTGGAGCGGGAAGAACTATTACAAACGTCCTGAGATGCAAAGCATTGTGAAGCGCTCTAAAGGCGCTAGCTTTGTAGCAAGGGTAGGCGAGGCCATCGCTGGTGTACGCCTGACTCACGCTCCTGGGGATTGGTTAGAAGAGTACTCGCAAGTGACTCCTGAAAAATGGAAGATTCAAAGAGGAGAGATCGCTTATTTTAAAAGCCTCTTTGTCAGTTCAGAATTTCAAAAGATGGGTATTGGTAAAAGCTTAAGTAATAAAAGCATCGAAGTCTTAAAGAACTTAGGAGCGAAGGGGATCCTTTGTCACTCTTGGCTTGAGTCTCCCGGAAATAGTTCTCAAATATATTTACAGAATATGGGCTTTGAACCCGTCGCTCACCATGAAAGATTTTGGTATGACATCCCTTATGAATGCATCCGCTGCTCCCCTGGTAAATGCATCTGTGTTGGTGTTGAGATGATTAAGTATCTTTAAGACAAAACGGAGTTAGTATGAGTGTTTCTTTTTGGCAGGATAGTGGATCAAGTAATCGAATACAAAAAGACATCGTCATCATTGGTGGCGGCCTGGCTGGTCTTTCTACGGCCTATTGGCTGCAACAGGAAGATCCTACTTTAGAGATCGCTTTAGTTGAGAAGTATGAAATAGGGGACGGCGCCTCTGGAAGAAACGCGGGCTTTATTACTTGTGGTTCAGTTGAGCATTTTAACCGCCTAGTTGAAAAGCATGGAAGAGAAGAAGCGGCTCTGATCTGGGGCTTTAGTGAAACCAACCTTAATTTATTAAAGGAACATATTATTAAAGGCTCTGAAGATGAACTTCTCTTTGAGCATAATGGCTCTTTCTCACTAGCTTCAACGGATACAGAGTTTAAAGAGTTAACAGAAGCCAGCAATCTTATGAAGAGCTTTGATATCAACGTGGAGAAGGTTGATGAAGAAGATATTAAAAAACGCCTTGGAGCTGAAGGCTTTGTCGGCGGGATTAAGTATATTGACGACGCTACAGTGAACCCTTTGAAGATGCTTAGGATGATGCGCACGAAGATTGAGCAGCATGAAAAGAATCATATTGAGTTCTTTGAAAATCATGAAGTCTCAAGAATCGAAACTGAAAATGGAAACAAGGTTGTTCATACTAAGAAAAACAGAATCGAAGCGCCTATTGTTGTCTACGCCACGAACGGTTACTCACCACTTCTTGATGACTTCTTTAAAGATAAGATCTTTCCCACAAGAGGGCAGATTCTTATGACGGAGAAGGTTCCGCCTTTTATGGAAGCTGCTTGCTACGCTAACTTCGTTCTCGATTACTTTAGACAACTTCCAACCGGTGAGCTTTTAATAGGGGGCTTTCGCCAACTTCAAAAAGATGTTGAAACCGGCTATAGCGATCAGACTACTGAAACAATTCAAAAGGCTCTTGAAGAGTTTCTTCAAACTCATATTCCGCCCGTAAGACCTGCTTCAATCACTCACCGCTGGAGTGGGATCATGGGCTTTAGTGTAGACGGACAACCGATGGTGGGAGCCCTTCCAACTGATCCGCAGCTCTACTTTGTAGGGGGTTTTACCGCTCATGGAGTAGGACTTGCTTTTAATGCGGGGAAGACCTTAGTGGATGCTATGTTTGACCGCCCCGTGCCGGCGTGGATCTCAGCTAAGAGGCTTGCTTAATTTGAAGCATCAAGAATTAAATAACTACTTTGAAACTGCTTTTAAAAAGTACTGTGAAAACACTCCAAGTGTTTTAAAGATCAATCAATTTCTCACTAATGCTGGAGAAGAGATCATCAATGATCATATAGCTCTTAGAACTTTTAAGACAAAAGGACTAAGCGCTTTAGAGATGGGAGAGTTCTTTACTGCTCAAGGCTATGAACAAAAAGGAGAGTACGACTTTCCTCAAAAGAAGTTAAAGGCCTATCATTTTGAAAAGAAGGGATACCCAAAAGTTTTTATAAGCGAGCTTCTCTTAGACAAGATGAATGAGAGAACTAAAAATATCTTAGAAACGCTTCTCTCAACTATTCCTGAGAAGACTTCTATCTCAGAGCTCTTCAAGTTAGAGAAAACTTGGAAGATATCTTTTGAAGACTATGAATACCTAAGCTCTCAAACTGAATACGGCGCTTGGCTGGCCGCTTGGGGCTTTAGGCCAAATCACTTTACTATCCTAGTCAATAAACTCAATCACTATTCAAACTTAGAGAAGCTCAATGAGTTTCTTAAAGAAAAAGGCTTTCTCTTAAACCAATCTGGTGGAGAGATAAAAGGCAGCTCGGAACAATTATTACAGCAATCTTCTATTATGGCGGATAGGTCCATGGTAGAATTTAAAGATGGAATAAAGGAAGTACCTTCCTGTTATTATGAATTTGCTGAGCGTTTTTTTAAAGAAGATGGTCAGCTTTACGAAGGATTCATTGCGGCCTCGGCCGATAAGATCTTTGAGAGTACAAATGAACTGGGGAAGTGACTGGTATTTAAAATTTCCGATTGCCCATAGGGGTTATCATTATGATGATAACACTCCCGAGAACTCACTTGCGTCCTTTAGGGCCTGCATAGAAAAGAAACTTCCCATTGAACTAGATGTGCATATTATCTCTGATGGTACCGCCCTCGTTTTTCACGACGATACTTTTGAAAGGATGACGGGCTATCCTAAAGATATCTATGTTGCGACTTACTCTGAAGTGGCGAACCTCAAGCTTTTAAACTCAAATGAGAAGATCCCCACCCTGCAAGATGTTTTAGAACTAGTAGACGGACAAGTTCCTTTGGTCATCGAACTAAAGTGCCTTCAGCATGATGGGCGTTTAGAGCATCAGGTTTATAATATGCTAAGGGCCTATCATGGACCTTATTGCATTCAATCTTTTAATCCCTATACACTTTTATGGTTTAAAAGGTTTGCCCCGCAAATCACTCGCGGTTTTCTCTCCGGTAGTTATATTGATTCAAAATTAACCTTTATAGAGAAATTCATTCTTAAAAGTTTCGTTATGCTTTTTCTAATTAAGCCTCATTATATTGGAATGGAATCAAACTGCCTTTGGTACCCCACGGTCCGCTTGGCCCGGAAGCTCTTTAAGATTCCCATTATCGCTTGGTGTATTACCTCTAAATCTGAGGCTGAGAAGCTCCCTTTAGAAGTCTCAAATATCATCTTTGAGGGTTTCGATCCCTCTTAAATAAGGGTCATTTTGAACCACATCAAAAAAAAATAATGTCATCATTTTCTTGATTTTTGGCGCTGCGTTGCGCAATCTCTTTGAAAGTATTAGGGTTCTTCCTATGGAATACTGAATCAAAATTGTAAGATTCTTCGTCACTAGAAGCACGACGCAATTTTATTTTGCATCTAGGCCTAGTGCACGATATTTCTTAGAGGTTAGTAAATAACGCGCCAAAAACAATCTTAATTTCGTAAAGGGGAGAGAGACCATGAAATTATTTAGTGTATCACTTCTAGCTTTAGCGGCCCTATGTATGGGTGACTTTAGCTTTGAAAGTGCAAGAGCAGATGACTCTGTTGAAAAATGTCGACGGCCAAATGGCTGTGGTAACCGCGGTGGAAACGGCGGCGGACAAACACGTCCAAATCGTCCAAACAGACCAGGTAACGGTGGAGTCAATAGACCTAACCGTCCTAACAGACCAGGTAATGGTAACGGTGGAGTCAATAGACCAAATCGTCCTAACAGACCAGGAAACGGAAATGGTGGAGTCAACAGACCAAACCGTCCAAACAGACCAGGAAACGGAAACGGTGGAGTCAATAGACCTAACCGTCCTAACAGACCAGGAAATGGAAACGGTGGAGTCAACAGACCTAACCGTCCAAATCGTCCAGGAAATGGAAACGGCGGCGTTAACCGTCCAAACCGTCCAGGAAATGGAAACGGCGGAGTCAACAGACCAAATCGTCCGAACAGACCAGGTAACGGAAACGGCGGCGTTAATCGTCCAAACCGTCCAGGTAACGGAAACGGTGGAGTCAACAGACCTAACCGTCCTAACAGACCAGGTAATGGACATGTAAATCGTCCTCATAGACCAAATCGTCCTGACTACACTAGACATCATCCAAGACCAACTCGTCCTCGTTATAGAAGACCAGTGAGAAGAACAACTTGGGATGTTTCATGGGGTTGGAGAAGACATAATAGACATGCGCATAGACCACTATGGTGGCTACCAAGTGTAACTTACACTCACTACTCGCATGTTCCTTATAGATACAATGCTCACCATCACAACAGATGGGCACGATCTATGTATTACCATTACTCAATTTCTTATAATCATATCTATTGGAATAGCTGGGTACGTGTAAGACATCAAAGAAACAACGGTTACTATTGGCATGATGGGTACCCATACTTCATCTACAATGGTTACCGTCACAGATACTCACAATCTGATAACTGTAACTACGAGCTAGTTGACGGTCGTAACAATACTACTGAGAGAACATTTCATTCCTACTCTTGTTCAACTGGATACGACATGTGTTCAGACGTAAGAGATCGTATGAACCGTTATGAGTCTAATTATCGTTACTTCTGTTCAGAGAAATTTAGCAGAGATAATAATCACAACTACAATTGGGATTATTCAAATGACTTCTGGTCAGATGCTAATGAAACTGAAGATTACGGATCAAATGAGTATGATGATTATGACTTTGGTAGTCATAATGATTACGACGATTACGTAACCGATCACAACAACTCTAACGACGGTTATGAAGATGACTTTGGTTGGGAAGATGATTGGGATTATTAGTAGCTACGCATAAATTAAAGAATAAAATCTGGCCTCGTTCTATACGAGGCCTTTTTGTTGGCGTAGACTTTACCTATGAAATGGGCAATTACAGCAGCCGTAGTCCTTATCGGGATTGGCATCTATATATTAGGACAAGTATCTAGCGAAGAAGAGAGCTCTACTTCTGTTAAGAGCGAGCCTTTAGAAAAAGAGGCATCACCCTTTGTAAAAGAAGATTCCATTAGAGATCCTTTTGTTAAAGACGAATCTAAAGAAGATAAACCTTCCAAAAAAGAAGCATCTGATAATAAGCCCCTCTCTAAGTTAGATGGTGATAAGGCCCCAAATACAATGGCCCTAACTGAAGAAGAGATGGAAGAGCTTGAAGAGTATTTCGAGAAGATTGAAGAAGATTGGGCCGATCAATTAAAACAACTCTTTAAGAATGAGCTTCAGTTATCAAGCGAGACTATGGATCAATATGAAGATCTTCGTGAAGGCTTTGAGGAAGAGAAGCTAGCGGCTTTTCAAGAGTATCACGAGCAGATGGTGGCCAAGCATGGAGAGAACTATGCTTATCGTCCTAGTGAAGATGAGAAGATCTTCGAGAAGAAAGTCCTTGATGAGTATTATGACCGCCTGAGAAAGCTCTTAGGGGACGAGGCCTATAATCGTTATAAAGAAGTGCGTGAGCGCTTTAATGAAAGAATAAAATCAGAGCAAGACCCAGCTAAAGGGATCTTAGTTATTGATTTCTAATTGTTAGTTTTATGTTTAAACGCCGTTTCTCCTTGCAAAAGGTCCCTTGAGGCTATTATCTAGAAGTATGGATCCATCAAAAATCAAAATTCTTATTGCTGAAGACGAAGAAGATATTAGAGAGCTCATTCACTTTAATCTTTTTAAAGAAAAATTTAGTGTTGAAACAGCGTCAAATGGGGCGGAAGCTCTAGAGAAAGCTAAGCAAATTAGACCAGATCTAATGCTCTTAGATATTATGATGCCTGAGATGGATGGACTTGAAGTTTGCCGCCTTATTCGCGCCGATCGTAATTTTGATAATACAGGAATTGTTATCCTAACAGCTAAAGGTGATGAAGAAGATATTGTTAAGGGGTTAGAGCTTGGAGCAGATGATTATATCGTTAAGCCCTTCTCTCCTAAAGTAGTCATCGCAAGAGTTAACGCTGTTCTTAGAAGAAGAGTAAAGGATCAGCCCTCTATAGAGCCCATCTTTGAAATATATGGCATCAAGATCGATGGACCAAAGCGTAAAGTCTTTATCGACGACAAAGAGATTTCATTAACTTTCACTGAGTTTCAGATCCTATCGCTTTTATCTATGAAGGCAGGTTGGGTTTTTACAAGAAGTCAGATTGTAGATACTGTAAGAGGAGATAACCATGCTGTTACAGACAGAAGCGTCGACGTGCAAATTGTTGGGCTTAGAAAGAAACTAGAGGATAAGGGAGACCTTATTGAGACTGTCCGTGGAGTTGGCTATCGCTTTAAGGAAACCGCCGACTAGCTAGGACAAGATGAAACCTAAAAAACTAATATGGAAATTATTTCCAACAGCCTTACTTTACTTAAGTATAACTTTTGTTTGTATCTACTTTGTCTTTTCCTACTTCCTTCTCGAAACCTTTAAAGAAGGTGTCTTTAAAGAACTTAAAGAAAAAACTCACTACCTTGCAGATCCCATCTCTGTCGCCATTGTTTCTGGTAACTTTGAAAAACTTGATACTGAAGTTGAAAAACTTAAAAGCCGAGGGAATTTATGGATCACAGTTCTTAATGAAAAAGGGAGAATCCTCTCAGACTCAGAAGTGGATCTTAAAGAAGAGGTCTTAGAAGATAATAAACCCGAAGTCATCGAGGCCATGCGCGGCGAGGATGCTTCAGATTTTCGTGAAGCTAGCCATAGTTTAAAACCCACTTTTATTTTAGCTCATCCTCTTAAAAGTGGCGATGTCATCTATGGGATATTGCGAGTAGGGATTAAAGAAGAGTTTGTTAAGAAAGACTTAAATAAGATTAAACTACGATCCTTAATCATTGCAGTTCTAGTTTCTATGACAGGGTTCTTTTTCTTTTTTTGGTCAGCTCTTAAAGTCAGTATTCCTCTTGGGAGTATTTTAAAAGCAGCGAGGGCCATCTCAAAAGGTGATCTTGATATTAAAGTCCCTCTATCGATGCTGGAGTCTGAAGAGGTCCAAGGATTAAGTAAGTATGTTTCACGTATGGGGGCTCAGCTAAAAGAGAACCTCGTGATGCTTGAAGAGAGAGAATCAGAGCAGCAAGCTGTTCTAAAGGCCATGGCCGACGGAGTTTTATCAGTTAATCCGGAAAAAAAGATCCTTCAAGTAAACTTGGCCATGAGAAACTTTACGGGACTTAGCCTAGAATCCATCTTGCGCGGTAAAAGCCTGGTCGAAGTCTTCAGAATTCCAAAAATAAATGAATACATTGAATTAATTTTAAAAGAAAAAACATTTATCAATGAACAATTCTCTATTGGAGGGGACCGTTTTTTTATTGTAACGGGAGGGCCTCTCTATTCAAATGATGAAAAGTTATTAGGAGCTTTTTTAGTTTTTCACGATCTAACAGAGATCAAAACTTTAGAGCGCTACAGAAAAGAGTTTGTCTCAAACATTTCACATGAACTTCGAACCCCTATAACGGCCATTCAGGGCTACTTAGAAACTATTTGTGACGGTAAGGTTGAAGATGATGAAACCCGAGATAAATTTATGGGAATCATTAATAAACAGGCCGCTCGCCTAAGCCATATTGTGGAAGATCTTTTAAAGCTCTCTCAAATAGAGACAGGAAACCTTGAGTTTGAATGGCAAGAGGTTCGTCCCTTGGTCCTTAGTGCAGTGGATATTTGTAAGGAAAGGGCCGAGAAAAAGAGCATTAAAATAGTGGTAGAAGTAGAAAAGAGCCTCTCGGCCAAGCTTAATCAGAGCCTATTACAGCAGGCCCTTGTAAATCTTATAGACAATGCCATCAAGTATTCTCCTGAAAATTCATCCATTTTAGTGAGCGCTCAGAAGCTTGAAGATGGCATTAGCATTGAGGTCAAAGACCAAGGGCCAGGGATCGCTGAAGAGCACCTAGACCGACTCTTTGAACGCTTCTATTCCGTTGATAAAGCCCGTTCTAAGGACCTTGGGGGCTCTGGTATAGGTCTTGCCATCGTCAAGCATATTGCCCGTGCCCACGGCGGTAGAGAGGCCGTTATCTCTAGCCCAGGAGAGGGTTCAACCTTCTCGATTATCATCTAACTCGCGGATTTCTAACCGTCCTAACAATTTCCTAACGTGGATCAAAAGGCCTTATTTGGTATAACTGCGGCAGTTTAAGAATTAGCTTTTGGAGAGCAAATATGAAAAATGTATTCCTTATTATCTCATTAATGTTGGCCGTAGATTCATTCGCAGCGTCAAAAATGAAGGGCAAAGTATCAATCGATGGATCATCGACAGTATTTCCCATTACTGAAGCAGTGGCTGAAGAGTTCAGAGCTGAATATCCGAGAGTGCGTGTCAATATTGGTGTTTCAGGAACTGGTGGTGGATTCAAAAAATTCACAACTGGAGAGATCGATATTAATAATGCAAGCCGGTCAATTAAAGACAAAGAAATAGAAAAAGCTAAAGAAAATAAAATTGATTACGCCATTATAGCAGTTGCATATGATGGAATTACTGTTGTTATTAATAATAAAAATACTTGGGCAAAGAACATGACCAAGAATGATCTTAGAAGATTATGGGATGCCGGATCTAAGATTAAAACATGGAAACAACTAAACCCTGCTTGGCCTGACAGAAAGATCAAATTATATGGACCAGGAACAGATTCAGGAACCTTTGACTACTTTACTAAAGCGATCAATGGAAAGTCTGGAAAGTGTCGTTTTGATTTTATGAAATCTGAAGATGATAATGTTCTAGTAAGTGGTGTGGCTGGTGATATCGATGCCATTGGTTTCTTTGGCTACGCGTATTACAAAGAAAACAAAACAAAGCTTCAAGCTGTTGCCATCGATGGAGTAGCTCCTGATATGAAAACAATTAATAATGGTAACTATAAACCCCTATCAAGACCGATCTTTATTTATGTAAATAAAGCTTCTTATAAGCGAGCTGAAGTTAAGGCCTTTGTTGATTTTTATATCAATAAAGCCTCTAGTTTAGTTAGCGAAGTTGGTTATGTTCCACTAACTGATGAACTGTATAAAGAACAATTTAAAAAGTTTTAATCAATGACAAAAAAAGTAAAGATAATTGAATTTTTAGTCAGGGGCGCATTAGGTATATGTGCCCTTGTTACTTTGATAACGACTATCGGGATAGTTCTTGTCTTAGGCAGTGAGACGATTCCTTTTTTTGAAGAAGTCTCAATCACAGACTTTTTATTTGGCACAAGATGGACACCTCTTTTAGAGCCGAAATCTTTCGGGGTTCTTCCTCTTGTCAGTGGTACCGGGATGATCATGCTTGGGTCTGCCTTTATTGCTCTTCCGGTTGGTATAACTACCGCCGTTTATTTGAGTGAGTTTAGTTCTTTAAAAATGCGCGCCGTTATTAAACCGGTGCTTGAAGTCTTAGCCGGGATTCCAACTATTGTTTATGGCTACTTTGCCCTAACATTTATAACTCCCATCTTAAAGATTATCTTTCCTCAAACTGAAGTCTTTAATGCAGCCTCAGGCGCTATTGTTGTAGGAATCATGGTTCTTCCTATGGTGGCATCTCTTTGCGATGATGCTTTTCAGTCTGTGCCTAAAGCCCTTAAAGAGGGAGGCTATGCCCTTGGCGCTACTTCCTTTGAAGTGATCGGACAAGTTATTATTCCTCATTCAGCGAGCCGTATCCTGGCCGCTTTTATTTTGGCCCTATCTCGCGCGATAGGGGAGACGATGGCAGTGACTCTAGCTTCTGGTGCTAATGCTCAATTTACTTTTAGTCCACTTCAATCAATTCAAACCATGACGGCCTATATTGTTCAAGTCAGTCTTGGAGATACTCCACAAGGTGGAATCGAATATAAAACATGTTTTGCTGTAGGCTCACTTCTCTTTTTAATTACTCTCACTATGAATGTAGTCGGGCAGTCGATTCTCTTTCGCTACAGAAGGAGCAGTAAATGATTGATAAATTTAAGAGCAGAAAAAGAACCGAGAAGATTTTTAGGGCCGCTTGTTTTGGTCTCACTTTTTTCTCCGTGCTTATTTTAGTGGTTCTTCTTTTTCATATAACCATGACCGGGCATAAATACTTAAGCTGGGAATTCCTTACAAATTGGCCTTCTCGTTTTCCTCACAAGGCCGGAATCAAGGCCGGTATTTGGGGAACCATTTGGCTTATCTCTATAACCGCCTGCATCTCTATTCCTATTGGTGTGCTGTCAGCTCTTTTTCTAGAAGAATATAAAATTAGAGGTAAGCTAGGAAAAGTTATTGAGATCAATGTCGCTAACTTAGCTGGTGTTCCCTCGATCGTTTATGGACTGTTAGGGTTAACTATTTTTGTTAGATACTGTGGATTTGATAGAAGCTTATTATCTGGAGCTATGACACTCTCATTATTGATTATGCCGGTGATTATAGTTTCAAGTAGAGAGGCCATTAAGGCGGTTCCTGATGCCATCCGCTTTGGGGCCTACGCACTTGGTGCCAGTAAATACCAAGTCGTTTTTGGGCATGTTCTTCCTATCGCTCTTCCTGGTATTTTAACGGGAGTTATCCTGGCCCTCTCTCGCGCTATTGGCGAGACGGCACCATTAATCATTATTGGGGCCCTTACTTATATTTCTTATACTCCTGAGTCGGTTATGGACGAGTTTACTGTCCTTCCTCTTCAGATCTATAACTGGGCCAGCAGGCCTAATGAAGAGTTTCATTACTTAGCAGCCGGAGGAATTATCGTTCTTTTAGCTGTCATGATGAGCATGAACTTTATTGCGGTCATGATACGCCAGCGAGCTAGTAAAAAGGTAAAATTATGAATCAAGAAACTGTCATGACATGCCGGAATGTAAATATCTTCTATGGAGAAAAACAAGCAGTCTTTGATGTCAATTTAGATATATTAAAAAATAAAGTAACTGCGATTATTGGACCCTCTGGTTGTGGGAAGTCTACTCTTCTTAGATCTTTAAATAGGATGAATGACTTTGTTCCAAGCTTTAGTATGAACGGTGAAATCAACTTTGACGGCCGTGATGTCCTGAAGTCTGACCCGATGGAAGTGAGAACAAGGATCGGAATGGTTTTTCAAAAACCTAATCCATTTCCTAAATCAATCTATAATAATATTATTTGGGGACCAAAGATTCACGGGCATAAAGTAAATTACGATGAACTAGTTGAATCCTCTCTTCGTTCAGCTGCTCTTTGGGATGAAGTAAAGGACCGGCTTCATGATTCGGCCCTCGACCTCTCTGGTGGACAACAGCAGAGATTATGTATTGCAAGAACTGTGGCTATGAAGCCGGAAGTGATTCTAATGGATGAGCCCTGCTCGGCACTAGATCCTAGGTCAACCATAAGAATTGAAGATCTTATTAATGATTTACGTGAAGAATATTCAATCGCGATTGTAACCCATAATATGCAGCAAGCTGCCAGGGTCAGTGATTATACAGCTTTCTTTTATGAAGGAGAGCTCATTGAGTATGGTGTCACAGATGGAATCTTTACAAACCCAAAAGAGAAAAGAACTGAAGACTATATTACTGGTCGATTTGGTTAGGAGAATTTATGAGTAAGCATCTTGATGTTGAAATGGAAAAACTTAAATCAAAACTATTATCCTTAACAGGGATGGTGGAAGAAGGTTTAGAGAAGGCCATGCGCTCATTTGAAACTCGCGATAAAGCGTTGGCCAAACAGGCCTTTGAGCAAGATCATCTTATTGATGAGTTAGAAGTTGAGATTGAAGAGGATTGTTTGAAGATATTTGCCCTTCATCAGCCTGTGGCCATTGATTTGCGCTACCTTGTTGGCGCTCTCAAGATGAATAATGATTTAGAAAGGATAGGCGACCTCTCTGTTAATATTGCTGAAAGAGGCTACTATCTGACTAAGAGACCTGAGATTAGCGCTCCTTTTGACTTTAAAACAATGGCCGCAAAGACTCACTCCATGCTTAAAAGGGCCATAGACGCTTTAATAAATATGGATGACGAAGCCGCTCAACAGATCATTTTAGATGACCAAGAAGTCGACGCCATCAATAAAGAAATGTACACCATGGTCTTTAAGAGAATTAAAGAATCTCCTCAAGATGTTGAATGCCTTATTCAATACCTCGCTATCTCCCGTTGCCTAGAGAGAATCGCCGATTACACCACCAATATCGCTGAAGATGTTATTTATATGGTGTGCGGAAAGATTGTTAGACATGACCCTGACTTTCAAGGCTGGGATTCTTAACTTATTTCTAATAAGAGTCTCACTCTTTTTGAAGGTTGATTTTGCTAAACTAGGCTTAGGAATTACTCATGGGAGGTAATCATGAAGTTTTTAAGCCTACTCTTTGGATTTATAGCGAATCTCTTTTACTTAACCTATATGACATTTATGGAACGAGAGGATTTTGATTTTGAATTTCTTCCTTTTGGAAATGAAAGTTTAGGGGATGCAAGAGTGACTGAATCTTTAATTTTTTATCCTTAATGAAAGAGGTGACCATAATAATGGCCACCTCAGTATTTACTTATTAGAACTTCAAGGAAAAGTCTAACATGCTTCTTTGATAGTCTTTACCACTAGTCACAAGAGTTTTATTCATAAAGTGACTAAATCCAAACTTGGTCATTTTTGTAGGGCTGTAAGAAAGCCCAAGCTCATGACCTTTTCCATCAGTACCGCCACCAGCGAAATCTGAATCAGTAAAAGCCCCAAGAACGGCGTCTTTCTCTACTTTTCTGTAGTTATATGAAAACTTGATTTTCTTACCAACGCTAAAACCAGCAAGGTAACCAGTATCATCATTTCCGCCTTCAGTGTTCTTAACAAAATCAGCAAAAAAGCTAAGAGGAAGTTTTGTTTTTAGAGTTACTTCTAAAAAAGCTTCAAATAAATTAAAGTCATTTTTATAGTTTCCACCGACAGTAGAGTTACCAAAAGAATCTGTTGTATCAAAAAGAGGGGATTCTCCTCTAAGTCTTAAATAGTCATAGTAAGAGAGACCAAAGATAACACCAAGAAAATCACCTTTATGATCAAGACCAATTTGAGCCCCATGAAGAGTAGAATCCGGTGCCGTGCTTCTTTCTTCCGTAAAAAAGTAACCCAAGTTTACAAAAAACATATGAAAAGGAATATGAACGGCCATACCCTCTGGTGAAAGGTCTCCATCCCAAATTAATTCTGTCTTTCCTGGCTTATAAAATGGGTTCTTCATTTTACCGGCCATCACCTTGGCCATCTTTGTTTTATAAGTTAGGTAAGCAAGATCAAGATTGATTCCTTTTGTTGAAAAACCAGAGTCAAAAGACTGGTTTGTTGAAACCGGATCAGTTGATCCACTTGCTAATCTAAAAGAGTATGAGAGCTCTTCTTGAACCTTACCCTTTGCCGTTAGTCGCGCCCTAATTCTATTTCTAAAACGGGCGTCTTTAGAATCTTCATCGATCCTCTCATTTCTATAACGGAGATCTCCTCCCCATTCTGGAGCTTCCATCCCCCAGGCATTAGCTGCCAAAATAACTGTAAAGACTAAAAATAGTGCTGTTTGCATGATCTCTCCTTAAAAAGTTTTCCTGAACACTAGAACTTATTTTTTAAGATCGTGCTAGGAATTAAGGGCTTTTTGTTAGAATTGTATTTGAGCCTCCTCTAATGTATGAAGTCATAAATGCGAAACTCACTTCAGGAGAGCTTGTGCTTATAAAAAATAAAGACTTAGAGTCCTTTGAAGGGCTGGTCTTCGATCTTGATGGAACTTTAATTGACTCAATGCCCATTCATAATAAGGCTTGGCTTGAAACCTTAGAAAAGCATGGGCTAATAAGCTCCACTCAAGAGCTTATGTTTTATGCTGGCATCTCAAGTGTGAAGATCGTTGAAAGGCTTAATATTAAGCATGGACTTAATCTTCACCCACAAGAAATCTCCGATGAAAAAGAAGCCATCTTTAAAGAGCGTTTCGAAGAGGTCCAATTGGCACAGCAGGTTCTAGACTTGGCGATTAAGTATGGAAGAACTAAGAAGGTTTCTATCGTTACTGGCGGTGAGCGAGAAACTGTCGCTATGGTGCTAAAGAAATTTAAAATGATCGAGCATTTCCCGGTTGTTATTTGTGCAGAAGATACGTTGGATGGAAAAGACACTCCGGCTCCATTTTTATTGGCCGCACAAAAGATGGGGATCGATCCTTCAACATGCCTCTTCTTCGATGACGGAGACGCAGGGCTAAATGGGGCACTAAAGGCCGGAATGCAGGTCTTAAAGGTCGATTTATCTGCTAAAGAGATCTATTCAGAATTTAATTAATTTACGATCCCCTTTTTTTCAATAAAAATGGTCAAAACAAAATCTAATAAGCAGGTATAAAGTGGGAAGAAAATCAGCAAAGATCGCCGTTAAGAAAGAAAAAGGCGACCGCGCCAGAGCGCAGATGTACGGTAGGGCCTTAAAGGATGTGTTTATAGCGTCTAAAAGTGGCGGACCTGATGTCGATACTAACTTCCTTTTAAAAGTGGCTGTAGAGCGCTGTAAGAAGTTCAATGTCCCCAAAGATAATATTGATAGAGCGATTAAAAAAGGCCAAGGCTCTGATGGCGTTGGTTATGAAGATATCAATTACGAAGGCTATGGCCCAGGTGGCGTGGCCATCTTTGTTGAAGCCTCAACTAATAATGCCACTCGAACAGTGGCCAACGTCAGAAGCTTTTTTAAGAAATGCTTAGGCTCCCTCGGCGTAACAGGTTCTCTTGAATTTGTTTTTGATCATAAGGCCCAATTCACAATTCCAACTGAAGGTGTTGATGAGGATGATTTTACTCTTCATATGATTGATGGTGGAGCCGAAGAAGTTGAGAATGAAGGTGAGTTCTTTAAGATCCTAGGACCTATGGATTCATTTGGAACTATCCAAGAAAAACTTCAAGAGATCAATATAACTCCAGAAGAAGCTTCCCTTGTAAGAATCCCGCTTAACTTAAAAGAAGTTGATGACGACGATACCTATGATCAAATCGAAAAACTCATCGGTCTTCTTGAAGATGACGACGATGTTGTGAAGGTTTATCACAATATGGTGGAAGACGAAGAAGAGTAGTTTCTAAACTTAGAAATCGTAGATCCATCTTAAAATATCATGGTGGGTTACAATCCCTACAAGGTTTGCCTTTTTATCAACGACAGGTAGAGCTGAAATATGCTCATTGACCATAACCTTCGCTAAAAAATTTATCGGTGTTTCTTCTTCACAGCAAAGAATAGTTCGGCTCATGAATTGAGAGAGTTTTGAATGCTTGGTTAGATCAAACTTCTTTAACCACAAAACATCGCGGTCACTAACAAGGCCTTTTAAAACTCCATCTCTAGTTATGGGAAGGTGGTGAATATTTTTTTCTTTAAAGAGCTTTAGCGATTCTTCAACAGAACTATCTTGGTCGAGAGATTCTATGGATTTACTCATAACCTCAATGGCATAGGTATTAGAATCAGCAGGGAGAGGCTTTTTGCTTTTGTTAGAGGAAGGAACAACCGTTGCCTCGAGCCTGCGACCACTGGCCTTAGTTAAGTATTCAAAATGATGTTCAGTTCTATGACCATCTATTACGATAAAAAATGACATATAGACTCCTAGGAGTATTATCCGTCATTTTATAAAATAAAACATTGATTCAGATCAGGTTATTAGGAGAGCATCAATCTAATTGGTAGATTTCCATAATATCCTTAAGGATTTTCTCGAAATCTATCTTAAGATCTATCAGTTTACCGGTATGAATATCAAAGACCCAACCATGGACTTTTATATCTCTTGATTTAGATGCTTTTTGAACTGCTGCGGTTTTAATTACATTGATACATTGCTCTTGAACATTTAGTTCCACGAGTTTCTTATACTTTTCTTCTTTATCTGAAATCTTATCTAATGTACTACGGTGAAGGCGGTAGACGTCACGAATATTTCTAAGCCAAGGGTTTAGAATTCCTAGGTCTTCACTCTGTAGAGCAGCTTGAATTCCACCACAACCGTAGTGTCCACAAACAACCACGTGATCAACTTCAAGTTGATTAACTGCGTAGTTAAGAACAGTCATAACATTTAAGTCAGTGCTGATAACCATGTTCGCCACATTTCTGTGAACAAAGGCTTCACCAGGGCCTACCCCCATCATATCTTCGGCAGTCACTCTACTATCAGAGCAACCAATATAAAGAAGATCGGGGTTTTGACCTTGCGAGATCTTATTAAAGAAATCAGGGTCTACATCGAGTTTTTTCTGAATCCACTTTTCGTTGTTTTTAAAGACATCTGAAATGTTCATAGCTAGCTCTTCTTAGTTACCTTTTTCTTTGTTGATTTCTTTTGATGAGAACTTGTTCTTCTCTGACCTTGTTTTTGACCAGGCAGTTTAAAGAAGTCCTCTTTTGTTAAAGCATAAAAGTGATCGGCTTCTTCTAAAAGAAGGGCCGACGTCGTCTGTTTAACTGAAGCGATCTCTACACGAACTCCCATGGCCTTTAAGTGGCGCACGAGTTCAATATAATCACTATCACCACTCATGATGATGATGGTATCGACTTTAGAAGCTAGCTGAGTCGCCTTAATACTTAAGGGGATATCAGCACTCTTATGACAAGCGCGAACGCTGCCATGATAATGCTGCTGTAGTCTCTCTGTTAACTTATCCGAAATCTGCTTTCCTTCACGAAAGTAAACCAAACGGTTTAACTGACGATCAACGACGAGCTTAGGGATAATCACTTCAAAATTTAACATGGTTGCATCACTGATTTCGTGAATGCTTCTCTCAATATTGTTACCGTCTATGAGAATAGCGACGGATTGGCTTATATCTATCATTCGGTCATTCTAACCGTGACTCATAGGACCAGACAAGTTTTTTAGAACTCTTTTGCTAAACTGCGTCAGTTAGATAAGTTTTTAATTTTGGTTGTAATGAGTCTTGAAAGTCCACCACGCCTTAGCCTCAGGCACAAACAACTCAATCACAAGCCCTTTATAAGAAGTCATCTTAGCAGCAAACTTCTCCTGTCCAAGAGAAAAAGTCCCAGTGAGTGGAAGCATGTTTGGGCTCTTCTCTAAAGTCAGCTTCTTAAAAACTTTTTGCTTTTTCCCAAGTGGGCGATCAACCTTAAGTTCTGTTACGACTCCTGGACCTGTTATCTGAGGGCGTCTACCTTGTGAAGGCTTAAGCCTTCCGTTGAAGGTCGCTTTTCTTTTTGAGAAGAGCTCTTCGATCTCTAATGTAAAAGCGCGGTTTCTTTTACGCCCTTGTCCAAGCTTTCCTAGATAAGTCAGAGTTAATTTATGACAATCTTGTTTTCTAAGGCCAAAGCCGCGAAGGACCGGTCTTGGGATTTGTCTATTAGGAGTAAAAGTAGGGTCGCCTCCACAAACTTGTTTTAGTTCATGAGTTGGGTGATTTCTTCTTTTTGGTCTTCTCCCTTTCGTCGAAGTCATGACGATCGGATGATTCTCCTTAAGAGAATAAGTCCAAGAGTCAGATTCAATCTTTCCTAGAAAAGAAGTAAGGAGCTCTCTCTTACTTCCAAGGAACTTCATCATGTCTTCATCCATAACCGGAACCGAGTCATGCTCCATTCCAAAGACGTGACCTAATTCATGAAGAAGCATATGTCTTATTTCTTTTTTATCTTTAGTAAAATTATCAATCCAAACAACTCCAGAGTGGGCAAAGTTCTTATGATCATACTTTTGCCTAACTGCTAATCCGTAGGGATGATCAGTGGCAAACTTCTTATAGTTTTTAATAATTTTATTCTCAATTCCAAAAAGAAATTGAAGGCGCGCTTTTGAGCAGTCATTTGTGTATGCGAACTCAGTCGTTAATTTCTTATTTTCGCCACTTGGGAATTGAAGCGAGTTTAATCTTGGATGAGGATACCCTCCTGCAAGATTGACATTAGTAAGACCGTAAGAATCAAAGAAGCTAACCCAGCTCTTGATACTCGTCTTTATAAGAGCATGTATTTGATTCCCGTTGAGTGGGTAATCTTTTGCTTTAGAAAAACAATACTTAATAGGGGAATCACCAATAAACCAAATATTATCGGATTCATCTCGGCTACCACCACCATTACCAGACCAGCCGCCTTCGTCGTCAGCACTTAAGGCCTCCGCGAAAAGATTAGCACGCTCTAGACTCTCTAAAACTGTCTCTGGAAATAAAGTTAGATCCGGTTTTGTAACAACTAAATCAGGTTTTGCTACAACTAGGCCTTGGGCGTATCCGCTTATTGAAACTAGTGATGTAAAAATTAAAATGAGCTTTTTCAATTTCTCTCTCCCGCACTGTCTTTTAGAACAAAACCTAATTTAAATCCACTTTATTGCTAAAAATACAGAGGCGGTATCAATGTGATACCGCCAATATATCAATAACTTAACTTAGTCTTTTCTTATAATTGTTGACCAGGTCCACGTCTACCATGTCCACGGCGTCCGCCTCTTCTCATTTTCTTTTTACCTTTAAGAGCACAACGGTACTTAACAACTGTTGTATCAGCTTTCTTAGTAAGCTTAGCGCATCTTAGAGAAGCCACTTTTTTGATGTCAGCAGAAAACTTAGGACGGTCTTTAGTGATAACGTCAGCATCTAAAGCGTTAAAGATAGCAGCGGCTCTTTTACCTTTTACTACAGTTACACTCATTTTCTTTTTACCCTGGTTTGGTCTTCTTGGGTGCTTACCTTCGTGAGCAAATACTGTTGAAGTTAAAGTTAAGACTGCAAGAATCGTTAAAAGCTTTTTCATATCTCTCTCCTATGGGCCGTAGCCCTTTTGTTGTTAAGGCTAATATGTAGGGTGAGGTGTATAAATACGACTAAAAATAAATTAATTTATTGATTTAAATTAACTTTTAGTCTATTCTTGATGGATGGAATCTAATATTTTCGAATACTTAGACTATAGACCACTGGTCCAAAATTTATCCAAATCTTTGGGTATTTCTTACAAATCTTTGGCCTCCTCGGCCAGAATGCATGGATCCTACTTCTCAAGAGTCATGAAAGAGGCCGCTGTCTTCTCTCAAGAGCAGCTCTACGCCATCGGCCGTAACCTAAAACTAACCCAAGAAGAGATAGAATTCTTGCTTCTTCTAGGTGAGTACAACAACTCTGGGGACAGTGAGCATAAAGGCTTTCTTAAAGGGCGGCTTACTAAGATTCAAAAAGATAAATCAAAGCTCGTTAATAAATTTAAAAAAGAAACTACAGAATTAACCCAATCAGAAGTGGATCTTTATTATAGAGAGGCGATCACCGCTAAGATTCATATGCTCCTGACCCTTTCAAAATACAGAGAGAACCCTGCCCTCATCTGTAAAAAGATCTTTGTTAATGAAGTAAAGCTGGAATCAGAGTTAAAAAAGTTAACAGAGATGAAGATTATTGAAAGAAGAGGAGCTCTTATTAAAGTGCTTCGAAGTAATGTTCACTTAGATGAATCCCACCCGGCGTCTATGCAGAATCACATTAACTGGCGCTTACAAACGATTAATCACCTTAGTATGAGAGGCAATGATCCAAGTGATTATCATCTCTCAGCCTCCTTTTCCTGCGATGAAGCGACTAAAAATAGAATCAAAGAGATCTTCAAAGACTTTGTAGCAAGCGCTCAAAATGAAGTCCGCTCTTGTAATTCTGCTCAGGATATTTACTTTATCGGGATGGATTTAATTTAAGTGCAGTTTTTAAGCAAGTAAGGAATAAACAGAAGAGCTCAATCATGGCATAATCCTAGCGATGAGTTTATACGAAGAAAAAATTAACAAAGCAAAATCATTCATTGAGAGGAACTTGTCTTCTGAATTAAATTGGCAAGAAATCTCAAAGAGCTGCGCTATTAGTGAGTATCATTTTCATAGGATATTCTCATCCTTTGTCGGGGAGACGCCGAGAGATTTTATAATCCGAAAAAGGCTTGAACGTGCCATATCATTTTTGGCCTACTCTAAAAAAGTTGATCTTCAAGAGCTTGCTTTTGAAAGTGGATACTCTACTCAGGCCAACTTTAATAAAGCATTTAAGGCCTACTTTGGAGTTACTCCAGGACAAGTTCAAAAAGGCGTTGCGCCTGATAAAAGCAAGGTAGGAAAAATCAAAAGCAAGTATGGAAAAGATTTTAAAATTGAAGAGCTTTATCCTGTTAAAAAGATCGATGATGGTCTGAATAACAGAGAGAGAGAGATGAAATTTGAAATAAAAGAATTTGAAGAAAGAGCGGTTGTGTATGTAACGAGTGAGAACGGTTATGTTCAAGAGTCGTTGTACAAAACATGGGATGAATTTTTAACTAAGCTCTCAAAGCTGGGTAATACGGTAGATGAACTTGGCAAGTATGGAGTTGGACATGATAACCCCCAAGTCACACCACTTGAGAAATGCCGCTATGATGCCTGTGTGCTTAAAGATGAAATTAAAGAAGTGCCCGCTTCTTTGAAGCAAATGTCTTTTCCTAAAGGAAAGTACGCCTGTTTTTACTTTAAAGGCAGCAGTGAGGACTTGCTTCAGCTTTACCTTGATATTTATAAGAACTGGTTCTCTGATAATGGATTTGAACCTGGGGATTACCCGCTTATTGAGTGGTATATAAATGTTAATCAAGATGACCCAAAGGCCGATCTCGAAGTTGAAACTCAATTCCTTCTAAAATAACCTTTCTTAAAGCTTAAAAAACAGGTGCCATTTAACTAGTAATTCTGATTACTTAGGTTTTTGGCGCCTGTATCTAAAGAGCTCGTTACAAATCGTTACAAACAGAAAGCCCACCGAAAACTAAGCATGCCCCTTCACTGGTAATTTAAGACCAAGCAGGAGGAGCTATGAAAACAACAAGACTTGCCATTAACCCTAACGGGCACGCTTTCGATTTAGTTTCAGGAAACAGCTATGACATCAACGAAGTAGGTTGTGAACTGATCGATCTTCTAAATGAAGGAAAGCCACTTCATGAAATCTCAAGACTTTTAAGTGAGAAATACGATCTCTGTCAGGATGAAATTCATATTGATGTGGTTGAGTTTTTTACCAAACTTAGAATCTTCGGAATCGTGGAGTAATTATGACAATCGCAATTAGTGGAATCAATATTACAGATAACCCAGGACCTGGCTATGGAGTTGCACGTAGTCTGAAGTTGAATGGAGCCAAGGTTCTGGGACTTAGTTATAACTTTTCTGACCCCGGTCATCATATGCCCTTTGCTTTTGATGAGTCTTTAGTTCTGCCTTATCCAACTCTTGGAGAAGAAGGAATTGTAAATGAGCTTATTAAAAGGAAAGGGCAAAAGGGGCTGAACTTTGTCATCCCCTGTCTCGATGCAGAACTGCCAATTTATATTCAAAATCAAGAGAGGCTGGCGGGGCTTGGGATCGAGACCTTTTTACCAACACCAGCGCAGTTTAAACTTCGAGATAAAGCGGAGCTTACTCAACTAGCGAAGCAGCTGGAAATTAATTACCCAAAAACAACAGTGATTAATTCTCTTAATGATATTTACGAAGAGAGTTTATCTTACCCTCTTTTTGTAAAAGGACGCTACTACCAGGCCTATCAAAGTTTTAGTCAAGCTCAGGCACTAGAGCTCGCTAATAAGATTGCTCTTGAATGGGGTTTTCCTATTCTCCTTCAAGAACCTGTCTTAGGAGAAGAGTTAAATATTGTGGGAGTGGGGGACGGGGAAGGGAGCGACTTAGGCCTTGTGATGATTAAGAAACTTAGTACCACTAGTCTTGGGAAAGTCTGGAGTGCCGTGACTATCAAAAATAGCGAACTTTTAAAACTAACAAAGAAGTTTTTAGATTTTACAAAGTGGAGAGGTCCCTTTGAACTTGAATGTTTAATTAATGATGAAGGCATAACCTTGATCGAAATTAATCCGCGCTTTCCCGCTTGGACTTATTTCGCGACAGGAGTTGGAGTGAATCTGCCCCAACGCATGATCGATTTCGCTCAACGTGGGAAACGAGTGAACGAAAGTGATTTGAATTACGAAGCAGGTAAATTATTTGTTCGTTATACAGAAGAGATCATAACTGATTTTGACTCTAAAGAATTATGGCAAGGAGAAAGTAATGGCAAAGCAATATGAAAGACCACTCGTCAATAAGATAGACCCAGCAAGTACAAGTAAATTAGGCGTCTCACCAAAACACAATCTTCCTAAAAAAGAAGATATCGATGGAGTTAGCGTCGATGAATTAACAAAGAATCATGGATCACCACTCTTTGTTTTCTCAGAGAAGAAGATTAAAGAAAAATATAATGATGCCTATGCGGCCTTTTCAAGTAGGTATGAGAATGTGCAATTTGCTTGGAGCTATAAAACTAATTATTTAAAAGGTATTTGTGCTCTCTTTCATAAGATGGGATCAATTGCAGAAGTTGTTAGTGATTTTGAATACGAAAAAGCAAGAGCTCTCGGTATTCCAGGCAGTGACATCATTTATAATGGTCCTTATAAGCCGTTTGATTCTTTAGTCGTTGCCATTGAAGAGGGAGCTAGAATTCACATCGATAACTTCGGTGAAATTCTTGATATCAAGAAGGCGGCACAGAAAGTAGGAAAGCCCGCTAGAGTTGCTATAAGAATTAACCTTAATGCTGGAACGACTCATCAATGGTCACGTTTTGGCTTTAACCTTGAAAATGGTCAAGCTAAAGAAGCGATTGAGCAGCTAGCTATAATGCCCGAAATGAATCTTACGGGGCTTCATACTCATATCGGTACTTTTATGATGGACCCACATGCTTATCAAGTAGCGACGAAGAAGATGGTGAGCTTCTTTAACGAAGTTGAAGAAGAGTTTAACCTGACTCTTGAATATTTAGACATGGGAGGGGGACTTCCTAGTTTAAGTCATCTAAAGGGAGTCTATCAGCCGCCAGAGATTGCTATTCCTACAGTCGAGAAATACGCAGAGATCATCTGCAATGAGATGAAGAATATTAAATCACAAACCCCGCCTATGCTTATCATGGAAACGGGAAGGCACTTAATTGATGAAGGGGGGACTCTTGTTACCTCTGTGGTCGCAGATAAGCTCCTGCCAGATGGAAGAAGAAGTTATGTCATGGATGCTGGAGTTAATCTTATGTACACGGCAACCTGGTATAATTTTAAAATGGAGGCCTCCTGCGATGTGGAAGGAAAAGCAGAGCCTTCAATCATTAATGGTCCGCTTTGTATGAATATTGATGTGATCAATGAATTCATCATGCTTCCAAGGCTAGAGCGAAATACAAAGCTTCTTCTCTCTCCAATGGGCGCTTATAATATAACCCAATCCATGCAATTTATTAGGTACCGTCCGGCGGCAGTTTTAGTAACTGAAGACGGGGAGACTCTTGTCTTAAAAAAGGCTGAAGATTTAGAAGCAGTTGAGTTTTCAGAAGAGCTACCTTTAAGATTAAGGCTAAAGAATGAAGCCTAAACTAAAGCTCTTCTTCGAGGCCTATTTAAGCCCTATCCTTAAGTCTTACTCTGAGATCTTTTTTATGAGGTCTTGGTGGATTGGCCTTGGGATCTTTATCTTAAGCTTTTGTCTTAACATAAATATTGCCCTTAGTGGCGTGCTTGCCCTTTTTTTTACGATAAGCTTTATCAAAATACTAAAGATGAATATCTTTGAGATTCAGGATGGAGTTCTTTTATATAATCCCATCCTCGTCGGCTTCGCAATTGGAGTGTCTTTTAAACTAAACCTCTCCGTAGCCTTTTTAATCTTTTGCGCTAGCCTTATGACCTTTTTATTAACCTTGATCCTAAGAAAGATGTTTGCTGCTTATGAGATACCTCTTTTATCTCTACCTTTCTCCATAGCGGCGGTTTTTATATATTTAGCAACAAAAAGTTATGGGAAACTTTTTTATATTCAAAACTATCATTCATACCCAGATCAGTGGCTTAATTCCCACCTGCCAGCGCCACTGGTGTTACTTTGCCAAACAGTGGGGGGGATTCTTTTTATTCCCTCCACTGTCTTTGGGGTAGGCATCCTAGTTCTGCTTTGCTGTAAAACAAGAGTTCTTCCCCTTATGATGGCGTTAGGTCTCTATTGTGGTCTTAATACTGAATCTCTCTTTGTTGGTACTTTTTCAATGAACCAACATATCCCGCACAGCTTTAACTATATTCTAAGCGCCGCGGCCTTATCATGCATCTTTGTGGTTCCTGGTCCTTCTTCGATTCTTATTGGTATCTTAGGCATTAGTCTTAACACGCTTTTGATTGATGCCTTCATTTCTCTTTTTTCAGGCCTTGGTATTCCTGTTTTTGCATTGCCATTTAATATCTCAACTATTCTTGTCGTTTTTACTTTAAAGCATGTTCGATTCCCTGAGCTTCCTTTTTCTATAAAAGAAACACCAGAGGAATCTAGCGAGTATTTCTATCATCAAACCTCAAGATTTAAGTCTTCAAAGATACAATTAAGCCTGCCTTTTAAAGGTGAGTGGTCTGTCTATCAAGGTTTTGATGGAAACTGGACTCATCAAGGTCTTTGGAAATACGCGTATGATTTTAATGCGCTTAATAAGGAGCAAAGAAGCCACGGATCCGATGTGCATCTTGAGTCTTATTTTTGTTTTGGTAAAGAAGTCATGGCGCCGGTCTCTGGTTATATTCACTCTATAATAGGAACTTTAAACGATAACCCCATTGGAAAAGTTGATACATTAAATAACTGGGGTAATTTTGTTCTTATTCGGACAAACGATGGTATTTATGTCTTATTGGCCCACCTCAAGAAAAATTCAATCACTAGATCTATTGGTGAATGGGTTAGTGAGGGAGAAGTCATAGGAAGCTGCGGTAATAGTGGTTATTCTCCTGAGCCTCATCTTCATGTCCAGGTACAGGCGTCTCCGATCTTAGGAGCGGAGACGCTTCCGTTTATCTTCACGAATTACTTTGAAGAAAATGAATTCATAAACCACGGGCTACCTTTACTTCATAGTAAAGTTTCTGCCCTTGAAGTTGATCTCGAACTGGAGGGGATTCTTTCTTTTAACTTAACTGATCGTCAAAGGTTTATTGAATCTTTAAATGGAATAAAAAAGGAAGTAGAGCTCGAGGTTAAGATGTGCCCTTTTTCTGGTGCCTTCTACTTTGAAGATGGAGAGGGAAATAAGCTTTTCTTTGCAAAGAATAATCAAAGCTTCTATTTCTTCGATTATCTAGGAAGTAAAGAGTCAGCTCTTCTAAGACTCTTTAAGCTGATTCCTAAAATTCCTTTTTATAAGTCTTCTCACTTCTTTTGGACTGAGGACTTACCCGATTCTTACTTTAACAAAGGTCTCAATAGGCTTCTCAAAAGCCTCGTCGGATCCCTTTTTTCTCTTCATTCCTCCATCCATGGCAGATGGAAGTTTCAAGAAGAGTTTCTTATTGAAGGGTACTTAGTTGATGGACCTAAAAAAAATAATATTTTAATAGAACTGGATCCGTGTGGGGGATTCAAAATGGCAAAGGAAAATGGATGGGAACTCAAAAGAGTCAGTTGAAATTCTTTATATTAGCTTTAAGCATAACTTCAAGTCCCTTATTTAGTGATGAGAAAGGAATCATTACGGTCTTACCAAACTTAACCAACGTTAGCTTTGATAATCAATCGGATAAAATATCAGCGAACTCTAAAGGAGTTTACGCCGCTTATATCTCGGACAAAGATACTTTCGCCGTGTCAGCCGAGAAGACAACCATAAAGACAAATGTTTTTGGAGCAGAAAACGTTGAACAAAGTAATTTTAGCTTTGGCATTAATGGAATTGATGAAGAAGGCTGGAACACTGGAATTACAGCTCACTTTATCTCTTCACCTGATGACTATATCTGGAGTGGCTTTATCGTCAATGGAAAGGTCGGAATGTTTTACGGATATGATAGCTATACAGGGGTTCAGTTAAGTTATAGCTCCTACACTCCGCCGGCGAGCAATATCTTTCAGGTCTATCAGTTGGGATTCTTTCAAGAATGGTATTGGAAGAACTTCTCCTTTTCTTTAAATCCTAAAGGAATTCTGGTCTCTGGGATGGGGGGAGTCGATGAGATTAGTGAGCAAGTCGGAGGAGCTTACTTTAGCTTAACAGCAACTCCTACAATTCATTTTGGCAGTTTTAGCCTCGGCGCTTCTTATACGGCCGGGCAGGAGAGGTTTGCTGTTAAGAACAATGGTTTTATCGTTAATAATTCACCAGATCTATACACAGAACAAAGTTCGCTCTTCAGTGGATTAAAACTAGGGGATCTTTATCTCAAAGGCACTGTAGGACAAAGCGAACTTAAAACATATGGAGGAAACAATGAAGGACAAAGTCAATTTACTTCATTTTCTGTTAATTTTAGCTTTTAGTTTGATAGGCGCTTTAGGGCAATCAAATCTTTATGCAGAGAATTTAAACTCAACTCAAAAGCACCGTGAGCTTTTAGTCGAGGAGTATAACCGAACACCAAATGAATATGAGCCAAATATTAAACTTGGTTATCTTTACCTAGTGACAGGTAAATATGAGAACTCTCTCTTTCATTATAGGCTTGCTCTAAAAGCGAGAAGTGGTGACTATAGTGCGATGCTAGGGATCGGGGATGCTTATTCTTTCTTAGGGAAGTACAGGAAATCCATTAAGATTTATTCTTACTTAAGAAAGGTTCACTCTGAGAAGATGTGGGCCTATCTTCACTTAGGTAGGCTTTATTTGTATTTAAAGGATTACAGCAGGGCATTGAGTGTCATCTCTGAGGGCATACTGAATTGCCAGAATCAGGATGAGTTAATTAGACTGCAGGTCTATATTAACAAGGTTCAAAACTAAACCTTAATCATCCTTTGATAGTATTTTCGATGTAGACGTCTTGCTACTACTTTCTCATCCACTGGAAGGATTTGAACAAAGTAGCGGCCCTTTTTAGGAGGACTCCACCAATGGGTCCAATGAGAAAAGGACAGTGGATTATTACGGTTTGCCATTTGAATCTCTTCTTCAAGAACAACTTTCTCGATCTTCTTTCTTCTCGTTGAGTTCCCTCGGCGGTTCATCTTCACTGAGATCCAAGACCTTTTAGTGATCTTAATCTTTAGCTTAGGATTGATATGATCTATCCCGCCCCAAGTAAGACCTATGATTCGTAAGACTTTTTGATTTGATGAATTATCATGCCACTGCTCTACCTTAACGGGTAGGGAGGCCAGGTCAATCACAGGGGACCTATGATCTTTATAAAGTTTTGGAACCCCCGTTTGATTGGTTCTATCAGAGAACTCTCTCATCTGCGCCACTGTCGGCGTCTTTTCATCAGGAGTAAAGAAGCTAATCTTGTTAAGCCACTTAATAGAAGCGCACCCGTAAAAACAAGGAACGACTAAGCGAAGAGGGTAGCCATGATCAGAGGTTAGATCTTTTCCATTCATGCTAGTAGCAAGAAAGGCCTTATGTTTCTTTAATTCTTCAAGAGTAAAGATCCAAGAGGCTCCAGGAGTGGATTCAACCAGACCCGGGAAGCGATTCCAATTAGTGTTTTTAGAATCATCAAAGCCTTCTATTAAAACATGAGTATGCTTTTGATTGCTTTCAAGGAGACCGCCGTTTCCGATAAGGTTTTCAATAGTAACCCCAGAGAATTTAGAAGCGGACATAAGACCAAAGCGTGAGTAGCGGTCATTACCAGCGCACTCAAGCATATAGATGCCAAGATCCTTGGCGCGCTCTTTAACAGCGCTTATCTTTATCTCTTGAACTTCATCGTCTCCAAGAGAGACTTTGATTGTTTTTAACTCAAAGTCTAATTGATCAGGCTTCTCTGTTCTAATATAAAAATTCTTCGTATTTCTTTCACGCTCTTCAATGGAACTTTCTAAGAGCTTATCAAGTTCCCAGCCATCAATATCAAGCTTCCCTGAAGGAGCGTACTCACTAAGGTCAGAGAACTGGCGCGTATTATGGCCCTTAGAGTATTTCTTCTTAAAAACAATCTTACTTAATTTTAATAAAAAGCGAGTAGAGGTCTTAGACTCAAGAGGGTCATAGGCCTTTATAAAACTGAGGTTGTTAAAATCAATTGCGGCCTTATTGGCAATGGAGCGAATAGTGTCGCCGCCTTTAAAAAGGTTCCGCCCAAAGAAAGCTGGAATACCAGCGAGGGCAGAGAAAATGAGGATCTTACGACGATTGAATTTTGGTTTTTTATCTTCCATAGTGAAGATAGAATATCACTTTTTTAGGAAGGGAATTAGGGGGAAAAAGGGTTTGTTAATGTATTTATTTATATTAGTCATTTACAAACCCGAGTGAATTACTTTTGGCAGCTTGGGCAATAAAAAGTCCCTCTCTGCCCAAGGACAATCTTCTTAACAACACCCCCGCACATCTGACATTCTTTCTGCCAGAAGACCACAAGGTGCTTAACCCCGTCCCCAATCTCACCATTAGTATCAGAATAGCCCCCAGAAAAGGTAAGCCCATTACTTTCCATAATAGGATTCAAGACCTCACCGGTAGCGCGAACAATGGCGTCACATTCTTTACGAGTCACTTTACCAGAGCGCCGAGTAGGGCGAATCCCCGCGCGAGCACAAATCTCTGAAGCTATATAGTTTCCGCAACCTGCGAAAAAACTCTGATCAAGAAGATGAACCTTCAAATGACGACTAGGATAGCGTCTTAGAATTTCATAAACATAATCGGCGGTGAATTCATCTGAAGCTATATCAACACCAAGCTTATCAAGATGAACCTGAGCGGTGGCTTCTTTTAAAAAGTACATATAACCAAATCGCCTTGGATCTACATAGGCTAGAAAAAGTGGGTTCCTATTTTTATCTGTTCCGCAAAACTGAACATGAGTATGTTTTTCTGTGACTTTGGTTTTTGAGATTCTCCATGATCCGCTCATGCCAAGATGAGAGAGGATGTGGAGGTTATCATCCACGTGCATGTTGAGAAGCTTCCCCTTTCTTTTTATATGGGAGATGGTCTTTCCTTCTGGGTTGAACTCTCTGTCTTTTAGGATTGATTTGACTACCTTGGAGAGTTCCATGGTTCTTATAGAAAAGGGGGTTTTCTTTTCTAGTTGGGATCTAATTGTTTCTACTTCGGGTAGTTCTGGAATGGTGCGTCGTCCTGTTAAATAAATTATCTAGATGAACTAAATATCACTTATAATTTAATTTAGGAACTACCTAAAAGGATGTCATAATGCAGCTTCAATCATTTATATACCAAGCAATGTTTTGTTCTCTCTTTTTTTATATGGGGATGAGAATAGATAGAGTTAAAGGAAATAATGATAAGAAGCTTCTTTATGGCTTCCTTATTTACTCTATTCTAGTTGCTCAGTTCATCTACATTGTTAAAGACCTTATCTTAGGAGACCATCGTTCTTCTAAGTTCCTTTACGAGGGAATGGCTATCTCAGGCGTATTTATAATTATTTTGATAGGACTATCATTGTTCTTTAGTCGAAAGTACTACCATAAAGGATACTTTCATTGGGGGCTTCTCCCTTCCATTGGAATACACGTTTTAACTTTTATTGAACTTGGGCTCTTAGTGTGTTGGCCTGCCCTTATAATCTTTTTCATTTTTGAAGCCATCTGGAATCTTTCTCGTATCACTCGAAATAAACCTGTTGAAGAAACTGTCGAAAAAGAAGCTGAAGAACTACAGTCAGTAAAAGAAGAGAGTGGGGAAGATAGTGGGAAGACTAAGTTTTTTTTTCTAAACCTTACGAGGGTAATGAGCTTGGTTTTCCTTGGAGGGATTCTATATGTCGTATTCTTCAGCGATAATTATCTTTCGAGTTTAGAAAGCCCCTCTGGCAAGCATGAGGTTTACTCTGGTCGGACTATGGAATTATCTGATGGGGTTCTAAACGGAACTGTCATTACGAAACAGCATATCGCTTATGAGAAAAATAGGCCTAAAAATAGTGATGTCAGTAATTACATAAGGTGGAACTCTGATGTCGCCTACTATGAGGATAGGAGGCTAATGGAACTTCATAATCCTTGCTCTAATTGTATGGGGTATGACCGTTTGATTACGCCGAGGAGAGTAGGCTATTTAAAGCCAGGGGCTAGGTTGAAAGTTCTGAACAAGTTTTATTATAGAGGGGAGGATATGTTTACTATTCTTGTCCCGAATAATCGAAGTTATCACTATATTGTAGAAGATATTGATACTAGCCTTATATATGAAGTTAGGGATTTTGATTTTGACGATATTATTAAAGGTGAACCTTATAGTAGAGGGCGAAAGGATTACTACGAGTCTGTGCTAAAAGATATTAGTAACATAAAAGATGGTGAGTGGAGTGAAATTGAATATTGCTTTAGCTCTACATACTACACTGAGGAAGGGATAAGTAACTTTATCGAAGATTTTAAAATTGCAAATGAGATTAAGTATGACCTCAGTTCAAAAAGAAGCTCTCGGAGGCATAACGTTTGCTTGAATATGTCTTTTAAGTCTGTGGAAGCATATATGACCTTTAGATATTATTATGAAGAGTGGGGCGGTTCTAGTCCCAAGTTTAGGAAGTTAAAGGTTGATGCAAAGAAGAAAGGAATTAGTCCTCGTCTTTTAAAGAACCAGATTATTCCTATGAAGAAAAAGAAGTAAACCTGCTCACCTTTCTCACCCTATAAAATTAAAGAAAATGATCTAAAGTTTAATTGATGTGAAAAGAAATGAAGCTTTAAAAAAGTGGAAAGCCTTACTTAGTCCTTAAATTGCCAATTAGATTGATTCTGTTGTTAGTTGAATTAGGCATCGGGTAACTCGGGCAGAGCATGAATCTTTATAGTACTTTAGATTGTATGCGAGACGGCGCTTAGCGTTGTTGGGTATGTGCTTTTCTCATAAATTGCCATGGGATTGGCGTAAACATATACTCGTTATTAGAAAAAATGGTTGGTCGGGGAACCTTTTCGGAGCCTGTGCGATCTTACAAGTCACCTTGAATTTCTAGAGTCGTATTATGATTAAGAAAAAGTATTTTATTGTGGGGATGTTGCTAACTGCTCTTATCATAATATCTTCTATTTCGATATCAAAGTTGAAAAAAGATAAAGACTCTAGAATTGTGAGTCTTTATCCGGAAATCAAATTGCTAACACTCGAAGAGTCTAAATTATTCTGGAAACCAAAAGAGCTTCGTTATTTACTTTTTGAAGGCCATCCTTCAAGTGAAATATTTAATAATAAAAAAATACTCGAAAAACAAGTATTGAAATTCAGTTCGGGATTGAAAAGCTTTGATAAAATACTGAATAAAGAGAGTCAGAAGTCCGGTACGGATTTTTCAAATGAAATTATTAAACAATATATGGGTTTGAGTTTTAGAAGCAAAGTCTTTGAAGAGTTCTTTATCACGTTAAGCAGGAAACTCGGTAAACAATTAGATTCCGAATTTAAAATTTATATGGATTCTCCATTCTATAGTTCGGACGAGATATTAAAAATTATTACTAGTGGTACCTATCCTTCCCTTAAGTTTATTAACGAAATTAAAAACTATAAAGCTGTAAATATCGGAATTATTCCAAACGAGTCAACTAGCTTAACTATTAAAAATTTATCAAAGGACACTGAAAAGAAAATCCTTGGGCGGGCAGTTTGTCTTGATTTCGAATTGAGGGTTAAAAATATCGTAGAAGTTTATAGCTTAAATCAAATAAAGGAGAAGAAAGTTATTAATACTTCAGTTGAAGGATATAGTTTACTTGGGGAAGAAGGTATCTCCGAGTGTGATCTTTTAGGTGATTTGAATAGCTCTTATTTAAAAAATCATTTCAAAACCCTTTATGATTCAAAAGTCAGAAAATTTTCTGTGGGAATTAAGTACGCTCGTGGGCAGATTAAAGAAAAGGAGCTCTCGCAAAAGGATCTAAATTTATTTAGGTATCAAATTTTAAAAGATATAGGAGAAGACTTTTACTATTTAGGGAATTACCTAAGCTCTTATGGGATTCCTTATAGCTTAGTTGCCAAATTAGACTTAGTAAAACCTTCGAGAGACATTTTAGGAAATGAATGTATAGAACTAGGAGAGCGATGCAACTATAGTTTTACCGAACTTATTTTTTCCTCTAGCACAATAAGTCCACGTAACGAACGTAGAGTTCTTATTGATGCTATCGTCAAACAATTCTCTATCGAAGAAGATGAAGGAGGTATTAATAGAGCCTTTTTGGAAGGAGGGCGCTTTAAGACGAAAGATATAGTAAAGAATTTAAAAGATTTTAAAAAATTCCCAGTAGTTCTCGCTCTAGCCTCATTTGGAAGAGTGAATGAAATCATTAAGCACTCCTCTAAGCTAGCTTTTCCTCAAAATTCAAGATTAATACAGAGGCACTTCTTTAAGGAGCTTTTTTCTTTTAATGATTATTACCCAGAAGAAGTTAAATCTACAAAAAATGTTTCGAACTTTTTGCTTTCTGGCACATTCAAACCAAGTGGCTTGGCCCTGTCAGATATACTTGTAGATAACTATGATTGGAGAAAATGGAACAAGCGAGAGAGATCTAAATCTTTCTCTTTCGAAGAATGGAATAATATATTAGAAACCTTTCTTAAGTTGGATGTTGATTTAAGACCAATTTTTTTAAATGATAGTTGTAACAACTTCGTATTTATGGAATACCTCATAAAGTTTGGCCACTATGACCTTTTTGAGGAAATGGTAAAGCGAAACTATAAATTGAGCTATGTAATCCCTCCTTGCAGTCAGTCTCTTAAACCTCTAATTAATAAAAAAGTAGAAAAGATTCTGAGGGAAAATGAAAAATGGCCAATTGTTTTTGATAAAGTGTATAAGCCGATGTTTTTAGATGGCGTCAGAGCATTTCATGAGGGTGTTCGGGGAATCAATCAGATGAATTATCAAGTATTTCAAATTGATAAGAACTCTAGTGCTTGGATTTTGTACGAAACAAGCAAGGGTGTATATAGAAGGTACTCTTCAAAAAAACTCGATTATGAATTTCTTCCTTCTGACTTCTCAAAATTTAGGAATTATTACGATGGATTCGCTATTCATCCTAAGTGGGATGGTAAAGTTTGGTCAAAACCAAACTCAGAATTTAAAGTCATCAAGAATTTATCAGGTAACAGTACTAATATGCACTTTCAATTTATAGAGGCAAGAATTGTAGATGGAATAGTTTGGCTTAAAGTAAAATTTGAAAAGAGATACTGTGATGAAAGAGATGTATGGGACTTTGAAGAAAAGCAAGAAGGTTGGATCAAGTATATGGACTCTGATGGGGTTCTACGATTAACTAGTTTTGGAATGTGTTAAAGCAAAACTAAATAGGTTACGTGATACCTTTCCTTTTTGAAGCAGTAGAAAATTGGAAAAAAGGTATAATGTACCTAATTAGAAAAAGTATTGCGTACCCTTTTTCTTACTTGTCCCACCATTCCCGCCGAAGTTGTGAAGCAACGTGAAATTGAGTGAAGTAAAATTAAATCCAAAAGTTACGGAAGGCGTCCCTACCTCTAGTAAGTAAACGTTTTTAAAAGAGAGCGTGAGGTTTAGTTAGATAGGTCGGGTAGTTCGGGCATTCTCTTTAATTTCAGTGGGTTAGGTGGTCAAGAGGGGGCCTGTAGGACTTTTATAGAACTTTTGGGGAGAGTTGGCGAATTTGGATGCCAGAACTGGGTTTGTTAGGGGAGGTAGCCTCTTTGAATTAACGCTTTGTTTAAATCAATGATTAAATGGTCTTAATTAAACGCTTCTAGCCTTAAACTTGTTATAAAATACTAAATTCTTTAAATTACCGCTTGAGCTCTCCCTAGGGGGAGGGTTTATTGTTCTATCCAGGGGTTAATATGAAAAATTTAAAAATTTCTGAAATAGCAAAATTATCTGGAGTAAGCGTTAAGGCTTTACGTATTTATGAGGAGAAAGGATTACTTGCTCCGGTACGGCAATATGAAAGTAATTATAGGCTTTATGCAGAAGAGGATATTTCAAGAATTAAAAACATTAAATCGCTTCAAGGTTTAGGTTTTTCTCTAAAAGAAATTTCTATTATCCGTAGAACAAAAGAACTACAAAATGAAGACTTAAGAAGTATTTTTTTAAATCAACTAAATGGAACAATTTCTAAAATTGCTGACTTAGAAGATCGTAAATTAACCCTACAGAATATTATTCAAAAGATTGAGGAGGATAAAATTAATCCTTCTTCAATTTTAACAGCTAAGGAGAAGGATGTTTTTATGGGTATAACTACAGGATTTACGAAATTAGATAAGTTGCTTAAAGAGGAATCTAAAGACCAGTTAATAGTTATAGCAGCTAGGCCAGGTATGGGGAAAACAGCTCTCACTGTCCATATTGCGAATAGTCTGATGGATCAAACGAATAAGCCTATCGTATTTTATTCGACGGAGTTTGATCATCGTGAATGGACCAAAAGACTCGCGGTTCAGCTTTGTGAAATTGATAGAGATATTGAAAATTTAGATGAAGGCGATAAGGAGCGATATGAAGAGACTTATATTAAGCTTCAAAAAAAGCCCATCTATTATCATTACAATAAAGATATCCCCTTGGAAGGAATAAAAAAGCATACCTCCGAGATTAAAAAAGATTTAGGAGCAGTAGTTATTGATCATTTACAAGATATTACCGGAGAAGATGCTGAGAAATGTATAAAACTCAAGGAACTCTCTAAACAATTAAATTGCCCAGTTCTAGTAATAAGCACTGTTTCAAAGATTGCAGATACAAGACCCTTGAGAAAGCCAATACCTAAGGATGTGAATAATTACTCTTCTATGGTTGGCCATGTTGATAAGCTCTTAATTGTTTCTCGAGAGGGAAATGGCTCTTTAGCAGGAGGAAAAGGGATTGTTAATATTCATGTGTATAATGACGATCTTAAAAGCTCTGATCATATCAACTTAGTTTGGGATGGTACTTATTGTGGCTATTCCGATTCTCTATAGATCAATTAAAAAATAACTTAGCTTTCGAACTAATCAAATTGATGTTTAAAGTTCGAGAGCTAGGATTTATTTCCTCAACTCAATAACATTCCCAAACTCCGAAACATCAACTTTCTCTTTCTCCCGCATAACTCCCATAATCTTCTCACTAAGCTCCCGCTGATATTCACTATCAAGTTTAGAATAATGATCCGCTAGTTTGTAATCCTTATGCCCTGTCATCGCTACAACAGCATCTAGACCACCACCTACTTTTCTAGCAAGCGTAGCCATTCCATGTCTTAGGATATGAGTTCCAGAGTAGGGCAGATCAGCTTTCTTAATAGCCTTCTTATAGTTAACTTGGATTGTACAATAATTAAGAGGTCTACCATTCACATTATATAGAAGTATAGCAGGTCCTAACAAAATTTCTTAAAAATTTAATTTCATAGCGGGCCGCGCAGGCGGGAGAGTTACCTCATATAATAGAGAATTATAGGGGGCCGAGTTTTTAAATAGGGTGTTTATTGGTCCTTACCTTCGAATCCCGCCAGTCACGCCGACGTCGTGAAACAACGTGAAATAGAATGAAGTTAAATGAAAACCTAAAATAGTGGAAGACGCCTCTATCAAATGTAACTGGCCGATTTTAAAGAAGTGATTGGGAATGGTTAAGAAGGTTCGGGTAACTCGGGCAAACTATCTCCTGATGCTTTTAAACTACGTTTTTAAAGTATTTCTAATCTAGTGGAACCGAAAGCTCCATTACTTTTCCCTAACTAAATAATGTTACAGCAGTATCTATAAAGGCTCTTGTCTTTTTAGGCATATTTTTAGTTGGGGGATAAACCAAGTTAATGGGGGATTTTCCAGTGTTGTTCTCAGGGAATACTAGCTGGAGCTCTCCGCTTTTAACTTGTTCATTACATATTATTGCAGGAATGACCGTTATTCCTTGATGCTGAAGGGCCATTTGAAGAAGCATAGGGAAACTATCGGTTCTTAAAAAAGAATCGATCTTTAAGTTCTTGGCTTTTTTACCAAAGATTTTCTCGGATTCAATTTCTCCAAAGAGCATTACTCTATGCTTTTTTAAATCCTCTAATGTATTTGGGTGGCCATATGTCTGAAGGTATTTTTTAGAAGCGACTGTTACAAGGTGGGTATCGAATAACTTCCTCTGGATTAAATTAGAGTCTTTTGCTTTTCCAGCCCTAAAGGCAAGATCGATATTTTCTTTTGTTAGATCGAGGTAATCATTTGAGATTATTATTTTTATTTTCACTTTAGGATAACGAGAGTTGAAGGCTGCGATTATTTTGGCGACAATCGTTTGGGATAAGTCCTCTGGGGCGGTAATTCGTAAAAGCCCTTCAACTTCGTCCTTATATTCATTAGCATAATCTACTTCTTGTTCTAATTGAGAGATCAAAAGATATACTCTCTGGTAAAAATCTTCTCCTGCGGTAGTTAGATTGGTTCGTCGAGTGGTCCTTCTAACTAACTCAACCCCTAAATCGCTTTCAAGCCTAGAGATGGCCCTACTTACTCTAGACTTTGGTTGATTGAGCTCCTTGGCAGCTCTAGTAAAACTTCCTAATTCCGATACTTTAGCGAATGTTCTTATAAGATTTAAGTCCATATTGTTCCTTATATGAAACAGTGTACTTCATTTATGTCCCCTGTTGCAACATGAGAAATTAGACGATGATGTCTTTAAGAACTTAAATTAAACCATATTGGAGGTTATATGAAGGCTTTACTATTAACTATTGGGCTAGCTCTTAGTCTTACTGCTTCGGGCACAACTATTGATCTAAAGAAAAGTTCTTTCTCTTGGAAGGGCACGAAAGTTTCGGGCAAACATTTAGGAACGATTTCTCTTAAATCAGCTAAAGTTACAACATCCAAAGCTGGATTCATTACAAAAGGCAACTTTGTTATGGATATTAGTAGTGTAACTGTCACGGATTTAAAAGGTGAGTGGGCCGGAAAATTTCTAGGACACTTAAAGAGCAATGATTTCTTTAACGTAGAAAAATATCCATTAGCCAAATTAGATATCACAAAAGATGATGGAAAAATGCTTTGGGCAAATCTTACTATAAAAGCAAAAACGAACCCTGTTAATTTTAAATATAAAAAAGAGGGTAGCAATTACGTTGGAACACTTCTGTTTGATAGAACGAAGTTTGATATGATTTACGGTTCTGGAAATTTCTTTAAAAATCTAGGTGATAAAATGATACACAATGAAGTTAGTCTAGATTTTAATCTTGTAACAAAATAGGCGTTTTAATTTATGGATTATCAAATGATCAGATACTTTCATATTCATCTCTATTATGATGAATCAAATATTCATCTGGCAAAAGAGCTGTCAAAGGAAGTTCAAAAAAAGTACTCTATTGAAGTAGGTACTTTTCATGAACAAAATGTTGGACCTCACCCTAAGTGGAGCGTTCAGCTATCTGTTCCAAATGAATTATTTGGTGCAGCTCTTTCGTATATAGCTTTGAATAGAAAAGGCTTAACTGTTTTTAGCCATCCCAGTACAGGACATAATCTAATTGACCATACTGATAATGCCATATGGATGGGTGAAGTTTTAGATCTTAATACTAATATTTTCAGAAACTAATTTTAAGGAGCAAAGTGTGAGTAGTGATAAAGACAATGCCGTTGTTGCAGACAATAAGCCTATAAAAACGGAAGTTACTAAGGGTGAAGATTACTATTGGTGTGCTTGTGGAAAATCAAGTGGCCAGCCCTTTTGCGATGGAAGCCATAAAGGGACAAGCTTTACTCCTAAAAAATTCACTGCCGAAGAAGATGGTGATGCTTTTCTTTGTATGTGTAAGCAATCTAAAAACCCTCCTTATTGCGATGGAAGTCATAAAAGTATTTCAAAGGATCAAATTAGTTCGCCGAGTTCATCTAACTCTACTGATGATGCTACTCCAACTCCAGAAGAGCCACATGTGGCCTTTATCCATGAACTTGCTAAAAATGGTCTCTCTAAAGTAGGTCATCATGGTGAAATGGGAGCTATGGGGGTTCCTGGAAAGGATCTTCCAAGATGGGATGATATTCAGTTTATTACTGGGCAAATGGCAACGAAGCCCTTATTTGACGAAGCAAAGGTTGGGACGGAACTAATTATTGGTCCAAAGTCAAAAAAACCTCTTAGTTTAAAGATTCCTCTTTTTGTTTCTGATATGAGTTTTGGGGCTCTTTCAGAAGAGGCTAAAGTCGCTTTAGCTAAAGGAGCAGAGGAGGCCGGCACCGGTATTTGTTCTGGAGAAGGTGGGATGCTACCTGAGGAACAAGAAAGTAATTCTCGTTATTTCTATGAACTTGCTTCAGCAAAGTTTGGTTATTCTGAAGATAAGCTAAAGAACGTGCAGGCCTTTCACTTTAAAGGAGGGCAGGGTGCCAAAACAGGAACTGGTGGTCACCTTCCGGGGAATAAGGTTAAAGGAAAGATTTCAGAAGTTAGGCAAATTGCAGAAGGACAAGACGCAATTTCTCCTTCAACTTTTACAGATCTAAATACTGTGGAAGATTTTAAAAAATTCTCTGATAGAGTTAGGGAAGTTACAGGTGGAATACCTATAGGATTCAAATTATCAGCTCAACATATTGAAGAAGATATTGAATTTGCTGTCCAGGCAAGTGCCGACTATATTATTTTAGATGGAAGAGGCGGAGGAACTGGTGCAGCGCCACTAATCTTTAGGGACAATATTTCTGTACCAACAATTCCAGCTCTCGCTAGAGCAAGACACTATTTAGATTCAAAAGGCTACGATCATGTAACTTTGATTATTACTGGGGGCTTAAGAACTCCTTCTGATTTTGCAAAAGCACTAGCTTTAGGAGCAGATGGAATAGCCGTATCTAACTCGGCCATGCAAGCAATTGGTTGTGTTGGCGCGCGTATGTGCAATACAAATAATTGTCCTGCAGGAATCGCTACCCAAAAACCTGAGCTTAGAAAAAAAATTAATGTACTGGATGCTTCTAAAAGATTGGCCAGATTTTTTGACTCATCAGTTGAGCTCGTAAAGATCATGTCACGAGCATGCGGCCATGATCATCTATCAAAACTTTCACCGAGCGATTTAACAACTTGGAAACGAGAAATGAGTGATCTCTCTGGGGTTAAATTCAGTGGATTGAGCTCTTATAAATAGGGGAGGGCATATGAAGAATGTTTTATTTTTATTATTTTTTAATTTAGTATCGATGGAACTTCTTGCTGTTGAACCTTTACTTGTAAGGACTAGCGCTCGGCCAGAGACGACTTCTAGTATTCCTCATAAACAGATTGGGATTAAGGTTCCCAAGCATTTATATGAAGAGCTAGTGAGAAGAACCTATTTGCTGGCCGGAATTGAAGAGCGTTCCTCATTTACGCCTTATGCCAAGGCGAAGGCCATCTGGTTAAATAAAAGTGTAACGGCAAAAAGACCTGAACTCTTTCTTTCGGGACGAGAGTTCTCACACTTTCATCCTGACGGAAGCCTTCACGCTCATCTTCCTCCGCTTAGAGCAAAGGAGGCCGTTAAAGCAGGTTGGGCAGTACACCATCCTCTTGCTTTTCAAAGAAGAGGCTGGGAAGGGCTTATTCTGATTTATACCCCTCAAACAAAAGATGAGATGGAAGTAGTCTTTCAACTGATCATAGAATCTTATAATTTTATAACAGGCAAAAAATTAAAAACAAACGTTCAATAAAAAAGGAATATTTATGAGTACAATTGTAATCGTCTCAGCTCAAGCAAACCCAGATGAGCAAAATTCACTTAAAGAATATTCAACAAAAGCTGGAGAGCTTATTATGAAGGCAGGTGGAAGAGTTCTAAAAAAAGCAAAACTCACGAGGAGTATCAAAGGTACAATGAGTTATAACAGGGTCGTGCTTTTTGAGTTTCCAAACGAGGAGGCGGTGGATAGCGTTTTTCTAAGTTCAGAATATAAGGATCTCCTCCCTCTAAGAGACCTCGCTTTTCTTTCGATATCAATCTCAATTGGTGAAGAAATATAGAACGGTGAATCCAGTGGAACCAGTGGAACCGCTTTCGTGAACTAAAATGAAACCAATTGAAATCAAATGAAAATAGAAACGAAGAGGCTGGATCTTTTCTTTGTAACCTATCGAAATTTTTGACTAGCTTTTGGTTAGTAAAAATTCGGGTAGTTCGGGCATAGCTAAACCTTTCTTTTTAAAATCTGACATACGACCTCAGCCCTAGTATTTATCCTACAAGCAATTGCAGAGGTTCCTATACCTGTACTAGTAAAGCCTTCCATTTTTTTATACTTCCATCTTCTAAAGTAAAACTCCCGTGCCCTAAATATACGTTTTACAGGAGCGTAATTAAATGGCCATCTAATTTGTCCACCGTGAGTATGTCCACATAAATAGAGCTTGACCCCGGCGTTCGATGCTTCAAAGGATAATTCTGGAGAATGAATTAAGGCAACAGAGAAATGATTGGAAGCCTCTTCTAGTACTTTTAGGCTGTTGTCAGAATAAAAGTAATGAGGATCATCCGTACCAATAATTTGAAGGGTTTGACCTTTCTTTTTTATGTAGTGGATTTGATTACATAAAAATTTAACTCTTTCCGATTCTAGCAATTCAATTAGATCAGAAGAATCATGATTACCGGGAACAGCAATAATTCCATGGATTGGATGCAACCCCTCTAACATTTTATAGAAGTCATCCTTAAATATTTTAAATTCTTTAGAGTTATTGATAGTAAAGGAGAAGAGATCTCCGGTAATAACTATAAGATCAAAAGACTTATCTTTTAAGAGCTCATTAACTTTTAAAATCATATCAGGTCTTTCATCTAAGTGAAGATCAGAAAGGTGAACTATTCTTAAACCATCAAAAGCAATGGGGAGGTCAGTAAAATAATATTCTTCCTCGCTGTAAAGTAATTCTTTAGCTAGATTTTTTCCTAGAAGTCTAAGAGGAATAAATTTTATAATTAGCTTAATCATAGTAACGAAATGTGAAAATAACTCTTTTCTATTTCTACTCTTTTTTTCTAATGGACCTCGTCTTAGAGCATTAAGTTCCATCACAACTCTTTGTTCTTTCCAATCTTTTCTAGTTTGTTCTGGCATAGGCCTTATATTACAACGAATAAGCTAAACTAACTATCGAGGTAATAATAAAATCTTGAGTAATATAGTTTTTCAAATTAAGTGATTGGAGGGCATCTCTTTTAGGATTATAATTTATGTAATTTAACGGTGGGGTATTATATGTATGGGTTAATCAATAAAGCTTTTAAAACTATGATTATTGAAGATAAAGGAGATGAGGCTTGGGTAGCAGTTTGCAAATCTCTTAATTCTGAACCATTAGATTTTAATGATTTCGAACAATATGATGACAAGGTAACTCTTGACGCTATTCTTGCTTATTCAAAATTAACTGGAGAGGGAGCAGAGGTTATTTTGGAATCTTTTGGAAAGTTTTGGGTTCACTATACACAGGAATCAGAGTACCAAACGATTTTGCATTCTTTTGCTTCGGGACCTGTTGAATTAATCGAGTCTCTGGATGCACTACATTCAAGGTTAGAATTAACTTTTGATAATCTAACTGCACCATCTTTTTGGACTGAAAGAGAGTCTGAAAATAAAGTTCTAGTTTATTATTCTACTAGCCGAGAGCTTCCGCTTCAATTCTTTGTTGTTGGACTGCTAAAAGGAATTTTTAAGATGTTTGATAAGCCTTGTAAAATAGAGATAGTGGAAGATTTAAAAGGTGTTACTTGCTCTTTCGCTTTTAGAGTGACTTTTTAAACTTGATGGACTTCAACACTTTATCACCATTTTGGTTAGTATGTGACTCTAAAGGAATGATTACTGAAGCATCAGAATACTTCTTAAAATTAGAGGTTATAGGTAGTCTTCTTTTGGATGTCTTTGAACTTTCTCAACCTCGGTTCCAAAAAGATAAATGTTTTTCTGATTTCTCCAAAAAAATAAATAATAAAATTATCCATGCAAAACATTTAGAACTACCCTTCAAACTTAGAGGAACAAACCACGAATTAGACAAAGAAACTCTTTTCGTATTTTGGCCAGCTTTAGTACAAATATCAGAAATTTCACAATATGGACTAACTAAAGAAATGAGACATCCAAATTGTCTCCTCGCAGATGCTTTGATAATGAAAAATGTTATCGAGCAAATTCAAGTAAGAAATAAATCTTTACTTGAGGCTAAGATTGAATCGGAAAAAGAGAAAGAAGCTCTGGATAAGCTAGCAAAATTAAAAAGCTCATTTCTGGCAATGATGTCTCATGAAATACGAACCCCTCTTAATGGAATTCTAGGGATGTCGAGATTATTAGTTGAATCAGATTTAAATGAAGAGGACAAGGATATAGTCGAAACGATTAACTCCTCAGGAGCGATTCTTCTAAAACTTTTAAATGACATTCTCGACTTTTCTAAACTTGAATCTAGTAATGTCGTTCTTGAGAAAGATAATCTCAATATTACCTCGATGGTAAATGAGGTTCTTAACATTTTTCAAGCAATGGCCAAAGATCGAGATGTTACAGTTGAATTTCGAAACAATTTAAAACACGATGATTATGTAGGTGATAAAATACGAATTCAGCAGATATTAAATAATTTGTTATCAAACGCAATAAAGTTTTCCCCAAAAGGTAAAAAAATTGAAATTATCTGTAGTTCGGGGAGCATAAATACTAGGGATAAAACAGAAATCATTTTCTCTGTCGTTGATCAAGGCCATGGCATTTCAGCTGAAGAAATGAAGAATCTTTTTCAACCATTTTCGCAATTAAGCAGTGTTAAAAATAAAGAGATAGAAGGTACAGGTTTAGGGTTAACTATTTGTGAACAGATCGTTCGTCTTATGGGTGGGCAGATTGAGGTCAAGAGCAAGAAGGGCGAGGGGGCAACCTTTGAATTTCGTTTGAATCTTGTGACCTCAAATAAAGCGTCAAACTCAACAAAGGTAAAGGATCAGTTTGATATTGATAATTATTGTTCCACTGAAACTAAAAAAGTTCTAGTTGTTGATGATAATAAATTCAATAGAAAGGTAGCTTTTCATACATTTAAAAAACTGGGTTTCGATTCTATACAACTAGAGAGCGGAAAGAAAGTTTTAGACCTTCTAGCGTCTGGAAATAAAAAGCCAAAGGAAGAATATCTTTTAATTTTTATGGATATGGAAATGCCCGTGATGAGTGGAATTGAGACTACTGTCGAAATAATAAGTAAATATAAAGAGGATGCACCGCCAATTTTAGCTATGACTGCAAATGCATTTGAGAAAAATAAAAAAGCTTGTCTCGATGCGGGGATGGTTGGCTTTATTACAAAGCCTTTTTTGTTGGAAGAAATAAGAAAAATTTTGAAGGAATATGCAAAAAACGACTAAATTCTAAATTAACAAATAAAACATAGTCATGTTACACCTTCTCTTTTATCCATTTCCTCCCGACCCTTATCGTAGGCTCTTCGATGTATTGATAAGAGAAGTAGGCGAGAGAAAAAATTGGTACTATGGAAAACCAACTATTTTGTAAGCCAAAGTTTTGCGAAAACTCCGCTCCTGGTTTAGTAAAAAATAACTGCTGCCAAAGATAAAGACTGTAACTAATCTTTCCAATAAAATATACAAGTTTGTTCTCAAGTAATTTGAGTGTAAAACTTTGAGGACAAATTACAGTAAAATAAATTGAAGTAGCTACCATAAAAGGAAGAATAGAACTCTTACCCCTAAACTCGAAAAGAATCATTATGGAGGTAATGATTATTATAGGCCATTGTAAGCCGCTAGCCTTTTTGTAAAAATTTTGAAGCTTCGAATTTAAAAGGGCATAGAGGCATCCCCATATCATATAGTCCATTTGAGAGAGAGCTCTTGTAAAACGTATCACCTGATCAAGATCAATTTGATCCTTGTAGCGATAGCTCAAGGATCTCCATACTAATATCGCGACCAAGGATGCAAAGAGAAGTAGAGGAATTCTTTTTAAACGAATGAGCATAAAAACAAAACCTAAAATGATATAGAAATGTTCCTCCACGCATAAGGACCAAAAATGTCCCGTATACCAACCTTCATTTTCAACAAGATATATACGAAGGAAGGATAAGGAACTTAATATTTCATCTACTGTTATGGTGGCAGTTCCAAAGAGTGAAAGCGTCGATATGACTAGGATATAAAAAAAATAAGGGGGAATAATTCTAAAAAATCTTTTTATATAAAATTCTTTCGCATTGAAGTTTCCATGAGTCTCTATTTCTTTTAAAACTCTACTGGTTATAAGAAAACCACTAATAGAAAAAAAGATACTTACTCCGTAGCTTCCTTTTTGGAGGATCTCCCAAAGTCTTGGACTAGGTATAACTCCTTCAGGGGATAGGTAAAACCAAGTCCCATGGAAGAGCATCACTAGAATAATTGATATAGCTCTCCATCCATTAAGGCATGGTAAATAGTAATTTTGAAGCATCTTATGGCTTTCCCTATCTGTACTATTATTTATTTTGATATTTATATTCGACTTTTATTTGCACATTTGTACTCGAATCAAAGTCATAGAGCAGATCCTCATTACCAGATTTAACTGATGCATTTGATTCAAGGTTAACTTTAAAAGTTGGCTGACTTCCTGCTTTGAAGAAGTTTAGCTCTGAACCGGTGAAGGTGATGATTATTTCATTTGTTCCATCTAGATCAACTTCCTTAAACTTTTCGGTATTGCTTCCACTGGAGCGGTAATCTTGATAGTCCTGTACTGTACTTTGGGGAATTAAATCAAAGCTATTGGTAAAGCCTAATGATTTACTTAAGTCTGAGTAACTTGTTCCCAATGGAAGAGCTAATTGATTTGAGGCACTACTTGTTATGAGTACAGTATTTGAAATTTCAAGTGAGCCAGTTAGGGGGAGGGAGCTGTTGAAGTTCTTCGCTAGTCCGCTGATAGAGCTTACTATAGTGAATGTTATTTTCGCCTCTAAGAGCTCTACCGTATCATTTAGATTATCAAAAGCTCCAAAGGCAAGTTCCTGCTCAGAGCTTTCTGAATAACTAATATCATTACTGGATAGGTCAGTACTTGCGTGCTGAATAAGGGATGCTGATGATTCTTCCTCTAATAAATATTCAGGCTGATTACAATTAGTAAAAGGACTTACTTCAACTGTAATGTTTTTAGCCGCTAGTTGATTAACATAGATAAGCTGTTCGCAGCCAAGGTCTAGCCCAGTCATAGTAACCTTGCTGAGACTTGGCATATTAAGGAGTTCTGAGATCTCTTTGATTTGAGTATCTGAAATATTTAATTCGGTAATATTATCTCTACTTAAGAGCTCAGGTAAGGTTGTAACTGGGTTCCCGGAAATATTAAGATGATCGAGATTAGGTAAGCTAAGTAATGGACTTATGTCTGAGATCGTATTTGTAGCTAGCTCTAAATGAGTCAGAGAAGGCCAATACTGAATTCCTTCAAGACTCTCAATACTCATGTTATTGGCCTTTAGTGTGGACTTCCCTAAAAGGTCAGCCGCGACTAAGTCACCGCTCATTTTATCAATAGTATTTCTAACCTGATAACTGAGGTTATAGTCAGTGAAAATAGAGCTAAAATCCGTAAGGGGGTCTCTTTCTGTAATCACGCAATCTTCGGGCTCATAGTTCCATGTTGTATTGACCTTTCTAAACTTGTAATACCAAAGAGTATTAATAGAAGAGCAGTTCAGATTTCGACTATGAGAAACATAGAGACGACTGAGGTCAGGAAATTTTTCCTTTATAGGTGATAGGTCAACAATATCGTTGTGGTTCATGTAAAGTCTTTGAAGGGCCGTATTACTTGTCAGAAAGTCTACGGCTGTTATACCTGAACCATGAAGATTTAAATATTTTAAGTTAGTTAAGTTATGGAATTGTTCTTTGTTGAGAATATTATTATTTGTAAAATTTAGATCTACTAACAATGGTGAGGTGATTAGATCGTTCATATCAACAGTTATGTTGTTTAAGTGCAGTGTTGTCAGTTTGGGCATATCTTTTAATTCAGATGTGTTTTGTAATTGAGTATTACTAAGGAGCATTGTAACCATCGTATCTTTCACCGGAGCTAAGTTCGTGAGGTTAGTTATGGGATTATTATCAAGATAGAGTCCCGTCATAAGATCAAGCTTTTCTAGGTTTGGAAGTGCTGATATTTGATTATCGGAAACGACCAAGTGTGAAAGAGAGGTTGAGTTACTTATCCAATCAAACTTCTTCAACTTGTTAGTTCTTAGATTTAGATATCGAATATCTGGGAGGGTCCCAAAAGGCGTACCATCATCAATTTGATTAAAGCGTAGCTGTATACTCCTTAAATTAGCTAAATTTGAAATGGCATCGACCTTAACAATCGAGTTCCAGTCTCCCTGCAAAGTATCTAGAATAACCATCTTAGATAAAGGGGAGATGTCGGCGACACTATTTTTATGAAAGTAAAGATACTTCATCGAGATTAAATTACTTAGAGGCGATAGGTTCGTAATTTCATTTTCTGAAAGGTCTAGTCTTTCCAGGGAAAGTAATTCACTTAGACCTTGTAGGTTTGAGATGTTGTTTTTCTTAAGATAGAGTTTCTTTAATTGGCTAAGATTACTTAGGAGGTCTATATTCGATAGATTGTTATCATTTAAATTTAATGTTTTGAGGTCAGTGCATATCTCGAGACCTTTTAGATCTGTTATCCCGTAGCCGCTTAGGTCTAAAGTCTCCACTCCGCTACAGTGAGCCGAATTAATCCCTCCTGACCAAACGCCTAGTTTAATCCTAAGGGCATTTTCTAAGTTTAAATCATTAAACTTAACCCCTGAGGTTCCAAACTGCCTCCAAATATATTTAATGATTACGCTTCCCTGGATCCTAAAATTAGTATCGACACTAACCTGAGACCCTTCATATGAATTCAAGTCCGCTGTCACAGAATGATCTAGGGTAAAAGAAATGGGATTGGCGCCCTGAAAGATGGTGAGGTCATCACCAGAAAAAACAAACTGTCCTCTGAAGTCTTCGCTATAATTAAATTTAGGGAATCTTGTATGATGGGAGCCGTTATTTAGAAATTCAAGGTATTGATTAAATGTTCCCGAATATATTTTGGCAATATTAGTTAATCTTGAAAAACTATCATTGGCTAGAGTTCCATTGGACCAACTTAAAGAAGCATCTTGACTTGAGGAGACGATAGCAGATCCATAGGAGTTGCCGCCAATATTCTTTCCCACGATTGATACTGAAGGGGATAGGTTATAGGAGACTTTGGCGTAGAGCAGCTCTCTTTTTCCATCCATATTATTAAAAGGTTGAAAATTAACATTAGTTGAATAATTATCTTCATAATGGGTTTCGTTAATAGAAATTTCTGAAACCTGAATGGTATCAATGACCTCTTCAGCCTCGGCACCATCCTTAATGGTTACTGTGACAGTGTTCTCTTCATCCTCACAGGTAATGATTGGACTTAAAACGAGAGGAAGGCTCTTTTTAAAGAGGAAGTAGTCATTCCTATAACCTTCTTTTCCAAGATACCAGTCGTTAAAGCTTTGTCCTTTAGATGTTGCCCAAGTGGCGAAGTTTTTATGACCGTTATTAATTTTTTGTTTTTCTCTCATGTAGTTAAAGGCAACAGGAATATGAATGGCCCAGGGATTGTTACCGGAGTCCTTATAGTACCTACCGGACTCTGGGACGGAGTCGTCATGATATTGACCAAAATGTTTTTTATCAGCAAGCTTCGTTGGAGCATAGTCTGGCAGATGAACCTCTCTGCCGCGATCTTTATTAACAATAATAAAGGGGTTGTAAGGAGGCATACTTAAGTCCTGAACCTTAACTCCAGTATTGAAATTGACCGTGACTTTAAATTCATAGGGAGCAAAGAGAAACCTTCCTTCATAAACGTTAGAGAATTTTGGTATTTGCTGACTTACATCGTCACTAATAATAATGACCGCTTTATCATGTCCTGCTTCTACACCGCTTTCTTCAAAGCTTAAGTAGTTATCCGTTATGAGATTGCCTGAAATGGAGCTTATCTTATCTTTAGAGATGGGAAGCTCTATGGCAAAGCCATTACTGTACCCAGCGCCTGAAGCTACAAATTGAATTGTAATATCCATGGATGTGATTTCATTATTGGCATCTATGTTTTGAGCGAAGTTATAGTTGACGACTAAATCATTAAAGTCTTGATCTCCATGGGTCGGCCATAAATCTTCAAATCCTAAAGTTCCAAAAGTACACTGCGAAGGGAAGTAGCTAACCTGTGAAGGTGAAAGGTCTTGCGCCATAGCTCTCGGGAAAAAAAGATCCAAGAGGCTTTCAAGCAACATACCGGTTATACCTCTTCGAGCTATAATAGTTCGAATGATATTACTTTTAAGGCCCTGGTATTGTAGCTTTAGCTTACTAATGTGAGCCGGTATTGAGAGGGAGAGCTTTAATTCCCCAGTGGTATTAGTGTTGAACTTCGCTAGAACTTTACTTTGCTCTTTCGTATCTTCGTAAGACACGGTGACTGAAATATTAGAGGCAGGACTATTATCTTCATTCCTTAATAAGAAGGTCTTGTTAAAAGTATATGTAGTTTTGTAATCAAAGCCTTTGGGAGTTATGACTCTGTCACTTCGCTCGTTTGTTCCATTGCTGTTCTTTTTTTCCGGCTTAGCCTCTTCTTGAAGCTTACAAGAAAGTGAAGTCACCAATAATATAGTTAAAAAGAAGTATTTCATATATTACATAGGCCCCTATCTAAGATTCAGTTTAGTTTAATTCACAACTTTTAAGCTATTTTCAAGATAGCCTAAGTCGCCGAATTTATTCTAATAGAGAGTCTTGTCTAGGTTTAGGCGGTCGGGGGATTGAAAATACCAATCTGTGTATTGTGTACCTCCACTTTTCGCCCATTCAGAAAAGAAAAAGTAAGCATCGTAAATAGCCACCTTTTCCTTGGGGTGAGCAATTGGGAATGGGACATTTAAAACCCACGGCATATTTTCAATATTCTTATAATAGATTCCGATATCGGGCTCTGAATAATCATCATGCTTTTTAAACCTACGCTTATTGTTCTTAGTTGTCGGTATATGATTAGCCTGGTGTATTTCAGCGGTCCTATCCATATTTTTAATAAGAAAGGGACTGTAGGGAGGGGGGGGAGCTTGAAGAGTTTGAATTACTACTTTTACCACCATTGGGAGCGACTGAATCTGAATTTTCGGCATTATTGGAGTCACAGGAATTCGTAGGACAGTCCTGATCACCATTTCCCCAGCCATTGTTTTGTTCAGAGCCTGTTGACTTGAAGCTTTGCCCATCATCCACCAAGGTTATCCAGACATCAGTTGTTTTAGTTATATGAGTACTTGTTTCCATGGCGCTGGATAAATAGTGAGGCTTATTACTTTTTACCGATTTCCCATTGGGAAGTGAAGCGGAAATTCTCTTTAAAAAATTAGCTGAGCATGACTTCTTAAGGGAAGAATCAATATTGTTAGGGACCCCGTTAGCATCCGCCATAGTTGCCAGGTACTGAATCAAGTAATTTCCCTCATATGAAATAGTTGAAGCATGAGCTTTTGAAAATATGACCTCGCCTAGAACCTCAAAGGTTTTTTGCCACAAGCTCGTCTTCGGCTCTAGTAAAATATTTATTCTTATATTGGTTCCAGGAGTTAAGGGTTCAATAAATAAGGATTTTATATAAACTGGAATCTTTACCAATGTATCAATATGACCATTATTATCAGTAAAAACTTTAAGTATAACATTATTAGAACTATCTAGAATTGCTACAGGCGTATTGGCGAGGGGGGAGCCTTGATAATAAAGTGTTCTTTGAATTCTTATTTCATTCGAGGATTTAAAATCAAAGTCTCGTGGCGCACGGACCGCAGACTTTATTGGAGTAGTTGGCTGTTTGTCTTGATCTGTTACCTTATTCTCTTCTTCGCCAGGCAGGCTTTTACAAGAGCTTGTAAAGAAAAGGACTAAAAAAGATATATAAATCATAAGAGTTTTAAGTCGCATAAGTCATTATCCCCCAACAATTTTAAGGAAATTATAAGAGGTAAGCGATGCTTACCCCTTATTTTGGAATGTTACTTTATTTTAAATTGATTCATTGTATTCTTCTTTCCTCCTGCTTTGAGGGCATTTGTCCCTGAGAAGTATTCTTTATGATCATCTCCAATATTTGACCCGGACATATCTTGGTGCTTAACACAGGCTAAGCCACTTCTTATTTCTTTGCGTTGAACTTTTTCAACGTAAGCCAGCATGCCTTTATCCCCAAAATACTCCATAGAGAGCTCATCTGTAGATAAGGCCACCGTATGGTAAGTGGGCAAAGTAATCAGATGATGAAAAATACCGGCTTTTTCAGATGCTTCTTTATGAAACTGTTGGATTCTATAATCAGCTTCTTGTGCAAGTTCTGTTTGGTCATACTCTATGCTCATAAGGTCATCAAAAATATATTTTGAAATATCTTGACCTGCATTTATCCAGTCATTGAAAACCTCTTGCCTGAAATTTAATGTCCAATTAAAGGAAGGACTATTGTTGTAGACTAATTTGGCGTCTGGAACTTCTTCTTTAATTCTAGACACGAGATCAGATATTTCATCGAGATTAGGCTTTGCGGTTTCAATCCAAAGAAGATCAGCGCCATGCTTAAGTGAGGTAATACAATCTAAGACAACCCGGTCTCCACCAGAGCCTTCTTTAAAACGATAAAGACCATTGGGTAGGCGAGTAGGTCTTATAACATTATCTCCTTGTCTTAGAGCTATCTCTCCAGGACCTAACTGACCTAAATCGCCAATGATATCACCTTCTAAGTAGGAGTTGTATTGGTCAGCTAAATCACCTACTTCCCGTGAGACAGGGATCTTTTGCGTAAGGCCGGCCCCTAAAGAGTCAGTCCTAGCTATGATAATTCCATCCTCAACACCTAATTCTAAAAAGGCGTACCTGACAGCTTTAATCTTTGCCAAAAAGTCTTCGTGGGGGACTGTTACCTTTCCGTCTTGATGACCACATTGTTTTGCATCTGAGACCTGGTTTTCAATTTGAATACAACAAGCACCGGCCTCAATCATTTTTTTGGCAAGGAGGTAAGTCGCTTCTTCATTTCCAAAGCCGGCATCTATATCTGCAATAATCGGCACAACATGAGTTTCGAAACGATCTATTTTCTCCATCGTTCTATTTTGTCCAAGCTCATCATTATTCTTGATGGACTCATCAAGAGTTTTGAATAAATGACCTAACTCCCTCGTGTCTGCTTGCTTTAGAAAGGTATAAAGCTCCGTGATTAAATCGGGAACGCAGGTTTTTTCATGCATTGATTGGTCTGGTAGGGGACCAAATTCAGAGCGTAGCGCGGCAACCATCCATCCAGAAAGATAAAGGTAAGTTCCCTTCGTCGTTTGAAAGTGTTTCTTTACAGAGATAATCTTTTGCTGGCCTATAAAACCATGCCAGCAACCTAACGACTTCGTATATTTTGATTTATCTTGGTCAAAGGCATCCATATCTTCTCTCATTATCTTCGCTGTATAACGAGCAATATCGAGACCAGTTCTAAATTTATTTTGTAATCTCATACGAACAGCAAACTCTGGATTCATGCCCGCGAACTCTTCAGGGTTACTTTTCGCCATTTCAATATCTTTTTTATAGTTTTTCATATATATCCCTTTTTATTTAAGTAAGTTTTTTTTTACTTCTTTTCTGTAGTGATGAAGAATAGGTTCCGTATAACCGTTCGGCTGTTCTCGCCCTTGAAAAATAAGTTCTTGAGCAGCTTGAAAAGCAGGACTTAAGACATCATCTGGAAGAAGGAAATTATAATCTTTGGTGTTCTCATTTTGCTGATCGACAATAAGGGCGACCTTTATCATCATCTTAGTTACTTGTTCTTTTGAGCAAACTTGATGATGAAGCCAATTTGAAATATGCTGACTGGAAATCCTAAGCGTCGCTCTGTCCTCCATAAGCGATACATTATTAATATCTGGAACTTTCGAGCAACCTACGCCTTGTCCGACCCAGCGAACTACATACCCAAGAATCCCTTGAATATTATTTTCTAACTCTCTTTCAATTTCATGCGGTGAAAGCACCATTTTATTATTCATGATAGGAACTGCCAGGAGGTCCTCAGGAGAAGTCTTTTTTCTAAGAGAAACACTTTTATGTAGTTCAAAAACATCTACAAAATGATAGTGCAATGAGTGTAGAGCTGCGGCAGTAGGCGAAGGAACCCATGAGGTCGTTGCTCCCGATAGAGGATGAGCTATCTTTTCGCTCATCATCCGCTTCATTTCATCGGGCATTGCCCACATTCCTTTTCCAATTTGTGCCTTACCAGAGAGTCCGCAGGATAGACCTACTTCTACATTTAAATTTTCATAGGCAGGTAGCCATGGCATCTCTTTAATCTTGTTCTTTGGGTAAAATGCTCCTGCGTACATGCTAGTATGAATCTCATCACCAGTTCTATCTAGAAAGCCCGTGTTTATAAAGACAAGCCTTTCCCTCGCTTCATAAATACATGCCTTTAAGTTGATGGTGGTTCTTCGTTCCTCATCCATTATTCCCAACTTAAGAGTATTTTTAGGAAGCATTAATTTATTTTCGATTCTATCAAAAAGATTGCAAGTAAAAGAAACTTCCTCAGGGCCATGCATCTTTGGCTTTACAATATAGATGCTACCCTCGGTGCTATTTGCATATGGACGATTTGAATCAGTTAAATCAATAGCTCCGATTAAGGCTGTTAAAACCGCGTCTACTATTCCCTCGGGAACTTGTTTTCCATTTTCATCAGTGACCAAATCCGTTGTCATTAGAAGACCAACATTTCGCGCCATTAGTAGAGAACGAGATTTTATCTTATATATATCTTCGTATTTTCCATTGAAAGATTTTTCTTTATTCAACTCTCTAAGGAAATCTTTACCATTTTTTTGGAATTTAGTTTGAATATCTCCATTCATAAGACCTAGCCAGTTACGGTAGATATTTATCTTATCTTCTGAGTCGACAGCTGATACGGAATCCTCGAAATCCATTATAGTAGTAAGAGCAGATTCGACGAGAATATCTTCGACTCCAGCCAAGTCATCTTGTCCGATCTTTCCAGTAGGATCTATGTTTATCTCAATATGAAGAGAATTGTTTTTAAGGACTATTGCCTTAGGATCTTCTCGAAATCCATCGAAGGCAACAAATTGAGTAGGATCTTTTAGCCCACTCGATTTACCATCAGGAAAGAACGCCAGTAAATGTTGATAATAGACAACATAGCTACTCACTTCGCTATGAGAACCTTCAGATAGAGGAAAGACTTTATCTAAGATCTCTCGGCAGTACTTTATGACTTGTTTTCCACGTGACTTGTCGTATCCCTCTCCATGAATTTCGCTACTGTTCTTAATAATATCTGATCCGTAAAGAGCATCGTAAAGGCTACGCCACCTAGCGTTTGCTGCGTTGATTGCAAATCTTGGATTTGAAATAGGTACAACTAGCTGGGGCCCCGCAATTGTGGAGATTTCTGGATCCACAAAACTTGTCGATATTTTAAAATCAGGTACATCTTTACAGATGTAACCAATATCTTGTAGAAATTTTTTGTATTCATCTTTATTAAATGAATCGGCATTTTTAACGTGCCAATTATTTATTTGTTCTTGAAGTTTTTTCCTCTTTAGGATTAGTTCAGAATTAACTGTACTAAACTCTTGTATAATAGCTTCAAAATCCAGCCAGAATTTTTCCTTTTCTAAATCTAATTCTGGTAAAACCTCTTCGTTCAAAAAATTAGTAAGACTTTCATCAAAGAAAAGTCTTTTTAAAGCTAAAGCTCCCATCCTATCTCCTTGTAATTTTTTTTGCCATTCAAAGTTAAGCTTAGTTTGCGATAAAATATTTAAGGAAATATTAATGGTCTAAAATAAATAGTAAGGAGATTTGGGTATGTTACTAAATGTATAGAGTAGGCTTAATTAACATTGACCCTTGTAAGCTTTAAGACATCTTTTTGACTTGGAAAAGAATCATCTTTTCTTTTAGAAATTACTCGTGCGGGTGTTCCTACAGCAATACTGTAGGGCGGAATGTCTTTTGTTACAACGGCACCTGCTCCTATGATTGAGCCTTTACCAATTGTTACACCCTGGAGAATAGTTGTATTAAGACCAATCCATACATTATCCTCAATAACCACAGGCGCCGTATTGATGCCTTGTTGGCACATAGGTATACCAACGATTGAGTGGTTGTGAGAAACTGTATTTATTGAAGTTTTGGCAGCAATCATAACATGAGAGCCTATTTTTACATGTCCATTTCCATAGATTAGGCACTGAGGACCGATCCAGCTGTCATGACCAATTCGAATACTACCTTCATTAGCACAGAGTAGAACCTGTTCCATTATTTGTGTTTTTTCGCCAATCGTAATGGGTATATCGTATTCCGAATTCGCTTTTAAAATACTGTATCTTGAAACTCTAACACCAGAACGAAGACATATTTTTTTGGGGTACTCAAAAGAACATCCATTTTCAATATCTATATTCTTACCAGTCTTCATACCTCTTAATTTGAGCAACTTTATTCGCATTTTCTTTATTAAGTTTTTTGTAAGAGCTTTCATATTAATTTACCACCTTATTCATATCAATGTTTGAGCCTCTTACTTCATACCAATTTGAAAAAAATGCCCCACCACTTTTTGCCCATGGGGCAAACTCTTTGAAGGCATTAAAGATAGGAATCTTTTCTTTAGGGTGGGGCATTTCATAAGGTATATTTAAAACCCACGGCATATTCTCTTTATTTCTAAAAAACCTCCCTTGTTCCGGTTCTGATCTATCATCTCCTCTTTTAAGAAAGTGATGTCTGAATTTAGTTGTTGGAGTATAGTCCACTTGGTGAATTTCCATTGTACGATCCATGTCTTTTATTAAGAATGGCTTGTATGGAGGAAATCCTATGTCTCCAATTTTCACTGGAGTATCTAAATTTATAATAACTTCAAATTGATATGGCTGAAGGTTCATTCCATTGAAAACATTTGAATACTTAGGCATATAATTATTAACATTGTCACATAAAATGATGACAGCATCTTCCATTCCCGCTTCAGTCCCATTTGGGTTTAGGTTGATGTAGTTTTCTGAAATTAAGTTACCTGTAACCTGCGCTACATTTACTGCGGGGATATCAAGCATTAGTGCAACGCCATTACTATGAGAGGCACCAGTGGCATTAATTTTAATATCTGCAATAATCTCCTTAACTTCACCTTTGGAGTTAGTTATGTAATTAAAGTGATAGCTTAAGACTAAATCATTAAAGTCATAATCTCCTTGATAAGGCCAAAGATCCTCAAAAAGGAGCGTGCCTCTGCTGTTAGGAAGAGGGTAGTAATTATTAAATGCCCTTAGAGGATCCTGTGGGTAATCGTCATATTGATCTCCGATACCGTCTGAATCCTGGTCCTCGTTTGTATCAATAGGGGCTATGTTTTTTGTCAAGACTGCTGTCGTTGGGTTAGTCGAGACATAAAAAATGGCATCATTAAAATCTTCATCACTTCCGCCTCCAGAGCGAAATAGATCTTCGAATCCAATAACAATTTTTTGAAAGTCCTCATCCCAAAATAAAACATTATGGTGTTTAAAATCAGAATTTTCTGTTGTGTTAAGTTCTAATATTGAATAAAAAACATTAAGGCCATCGGTATTTTTTTTCGTTGAGGCATTCCACGAATTCGACATTATGAAATAACCCACAGAAGTTCCTACAGGGTAGCGACCTAGGTGTACGGTATCTCCTGGGACCAAGCCGCCCCCCGAGTCAGTAAGTGACATGTTTGGAAAGGCTATTATTAGCTCATTTATTTCACTTGGCGTGGTAGGAGGATTATCTTTGGAGTATGTGAAAAAACCCATTGTGTTCTTATAGCCTGCACCTTCATGTAAGAAAGTTACCCAGATATCAGCTTCTTCGGATAAATGAATATTCGTATTAGCCGAATCCGTGATGAATTGAGGGTGGAAGGTTGGGACGGGCTTTCTTTCGGGTAGAGATGAATCAACCCTTTTTAAAAACTCCAGAGGAATACTTTCAAAATTTTTTATTATATTATCTGGCACTCCATTAGTATCAACTTCAGTAGCAAGATAACGAATGTTTGTTTTTTCTCCTGTGTAATCGGGTACAGTTCCTGCTTCAACTGAGGGAAATAAAAAAGTTATGAGCGATAAAAATATTTTCTCTACTTTAGGTAAAGGAGGAGGGGATAAACTAACTAAATCAAGACGTTTCGAAACATTTAATCCAACAACGGCAGGTTTAATCAACAAATATTTAGTATGTCGCGGAATCTTTAAAGAAGTAAAAACACGTCCTCTTTCATCTGTTTTAGTTTGTTTAAGTAAATTGTTTTTATCATCATAAATTCTAGCAACTATGTCTTTTAAAGGATCACCTTGATAGTACAAAAAAGTCTCAATAGTTATAAGTTTTGAGGTGTCAAAGTTAAAGCTGTCCGGAGCGTAGAGCTTTTCATTATTATCTACCCTTTTTCCGAGACTGGAATTAGGTTTGTTTTCCTCATCAACGACTTGTTTTTCAAGACAGCTTGTAAGACAAAGTAAAAGTAGAATGTTTAAAAATTTACTAAGCATTATTCACTCCTTTATTTAAAAACATCGTAAGCGACGAATGTTAAGGCAATTTTAAGATAGGTGGATGCCCCAAAATGATACGGTAGTACACTTTTAAAGGGATAGATTATGTGATTTTCATAGGTTCTAAATTGGCCACAGAATTGTATATAGATATTTTATGAAAAAGAAAAAAATATTAATAGTAGTAAATAGGTTTTATCCCGAAGTTGGTGGCGCTGAGCTAAATACCTATAAACAAGCATTGGAACTTGCTAAAGAATTCGAGGTGACTGTTGTATGTCCGGAAAGAACCAAATTAAGTCTAGGTTTTAAAGATGGAGCCATGAAGATTGTAAGGATGTTTAACTTTAGAAATTTACTTAGAAGGTTTCCTTATCAAAAACCAAATACTCTGTGCTTTGGAATTCTGCTCAGGATTCTTTTTGGATCATACTATGCGGTTCTTTGCTTTCCTGCACCATCTCATAATTCCTTTTTGGCCCTCATCGCTAGTAAAATACGTCGGATTCCCTGCTTATTGGTTTCTTTTGATCTTCATGATTATTCCAGGTTGCTTAAAGAGGGAGCCGTTATTAGAGAAGATCTTAGTGGGTTAGGCTCATTTTCAAAAGTTAGAGAGTTTTTCGTGAGACGGTTTAGCCATATCTTTGCCATCTCTAATAGGGAGATATGCTTTTATAAGCGCTTTAATGATTCGGTGTCTTATTCACCAGTCGCTATCGATTTTGATGATTATAACCTCAAGGCATCAAGTTCAACTGTGTCTGATGTTTTTAATATTGTTATGATCGGGAGAGTGTCCCATATTAAAGGACAAGATATTGGCCTTGAAGGCTTTCATCGATTGCTAAAAATGGGTGTAAAGGCAAAACTTAAAATTGTGGGCAGAACAGACTTTGAACCGAACTTCAGTGATAATCTCAGAGATAGAGTAAAGGAATTAGATCTAGAGCAAGATGTTGAGATTCTAGGTTCTATCAGTAGAGAAAAGCTGCTCAAATATCTGAGAGAGTCGCAAATCCACCTTATACCCGTTCGATTTATGAACTCCGGGGCAGTCGTCGTTGAGTCATTAGCTAGTGGAACATTTGTCATTCAAAGTGACATGGTTGATCCTAGTGTCGTAGTTGAAGGTGAGGATGGCTTAACATTCAAATCAGGTGATATTAATGATCTTGGAGTTAAACTTCATCAAGCTTGCGAGCTCATATCTAATCAGTCTACTAATATGGAAGAGGCTAGGGAGCGAGTTTTAAAAGAATACAATTATGAAGTTTTAGGGAATATTTTAAAGCAAAAAATACTTAAAGTTTCAGCTTAAAGATTATATTTTTTCATTTTTCTATAAAGAGTAGAGCGGCTAATCCCCACTTTTTTAGCCGCGTGTGTTAGATTGTTTTCTGTTTCGCTAAGAGCTTTTTTGATAAGATCGATCTCAGCGTCCTGAATCGTTGCACTATTTTCGTCAAGGCCATCAATCTTTTTAGGTGAATCATCCAACTCTGATTTGAGAAGATGACTGTTAATCTCTCTTTGGTGTTCAGATAGTTTTACTTCGTTTGAATCAGATAATATCAATAGCCTTCTGGTAAAGCTTCTAAGCTCTCTAATATTTCCAGGCCAAGAGTAATCCATCATTGCTTCAATTAATGACTGTTCAAATACTTTAGTCTCTTCTTTGTTTTCACTACAGTACTCTAAAGAAAAGTGAGTAACTAAATCAGGAAGGTCTTCAATATGATCCCTGAGAGGAGGGACGTGGATATCCATATCAGCAATACGATAATAAAGGTCAGCTCTAAATTCGTCTTTCTCAATCATTTCTTTTAAGTTACGACTCGTTGCCGTTATAAGCTGGACATCAATAGGGATAGGCTTTAAACCACCCACTCTTTCGATATTTCTTTCTTGTAAAACACGCAGAAGTTTCGTTTGAGCATCTGGGCTCAGGTCAGCGACCTCATCCAAAAATAGACTACCCTTATCTGCAACTTCAAATTTTCCAAGCTTCATTTTTTCCGCACCAGTAAAAGCACCTTTTTCATGCCCAAAGAGCTCAGATTCAAATAAATTATCAGGAATAGCGGGACAGTTTATACTTACTAGACTTTCTTTTGAACGAGAGCCTCTCTTATGGATTAAGCTGGCAAAGTACTCTTTTCCCGTACCACTTTCACCAGTGATTAAAACAGAAAGGTTCTTTCCAGCAACTTTCCCTATTGTTTTTTGTATGCGCTCCATAACAAGTGAGCTGTAGCTAATTGTCCCGTTTGGCAAGGCTTTAGATTGACTCTCAATGGCCAAACCTTTTCGGCGGTTACTCTCTTGTACAGCTTCTTCTACGGCAGAAACAAAATAATCTAAATCAAAAGGTTTTTTTAAATAATTGTAGGCACCTAACCTAAGACATTCGATGACTTTGGACTCACTAGAAAAAGCCGTCATCATGATGACAACCGCTGAAGGATTACGCTCCATGATCTCCTTCAACATTTCAATACCACTAGACTCGGGAAGGTTTATATCTAAAAGATAGAGCGCAAAGTTATCGGTGTAATTTTCAAAGAACTCTTTAGATGTACCAGTTATTTGAGGAGTAAGGCGAGCTTTCTTAGATAGGAACTGATCTACCAATAATTGGATCTTTTTATCGTCTTCACAGACGAGCACTTTTTCTAGGTTTGCCATCATAACTCCGTATATACATTATAAGACCTTGAAATTAGATTCCAAGCCCTGAAACATATTCTTTTCGGGTCATTCAAAATGGCACAGTTTATCCTTTTTTCTTGCTATGTTCTTGTAATTACTCAGGTCTTTGGCTGGCACTGCATTTGCTTGATTAGAAGTATCAAGTAAAGGGGGAGTCGATGGACTCAGTAGTATGGAAAAGAAATGCAGTTAACACTCTTACAAACTATGCCAATCAATTCCTCAAAATTGTTAACTCTTTTGTTATCACAAGAGTGCTCTTTGAATGTTTTGGTGGTGAAGGTTACGGGATCTGGACTTTCTTGTGGGTTTTCTTTGGTTACACAATTATCTTAGATTTTGGACTGGGAAGCTCGGCCAAAAAAATTGCAGCAGAATACGTTGCAAACAGGGACCTTAAAAAACTAAATAAAGGAATTTCTACCGTCTTCCTTTCATATTGCTCTATAGGTTTTTTTATTGCCTTCCTCACGTACATATCCGTCAATCTATTCTATGTTCACTTTGATACGCCCAATGGACCTGATGCTTTTGAGGTTAAAGAGCTCTTTCAAATTTTTGGTTATTCAATGGCCGTTATCTTTCCATTTGGAATTTTCTCAGAAGTTCAAACCGGTCTGCACAGAATAGATATAAGAAACTTTGTCTCACTAGGGGTTAATATTTTAAACCTAATCGGAGTGACAGTATTATCTTACTTAGGGAAAGACCTAAGTTTTGTCATGTCCTTTTCCCTGGCTACGCACTTACTCGGTCCTCTGATAAATCTTTTAAGCTGTTTTTTATTAATTAAAGGCTTTCGTATTAAAAGTAGCCTTTTTGACAAGGCTATTTTAAAAGAAACTTTTCGCTTTAGTCTTAACTCATATCTTTCAAACTTTATAATAATTATAGTTCAAAAGTTTGATCAATTGATCATTGGGTTTTTCCTAGGTTTTAGCTCCGTGGGTTTTTATCAAGTGGCCACTAGATTAGGTAATTTACTCAAAATACTTTCCGAACAGTACCAGGACAACGTGGCTCCTTTAACTGCGCGGAAAACAGCTGAGGGTGAGGATACTGCCTTAGGAAAATGGATTTTTGAAGTCAATAAACTGTCGCGATTCTTCACAGTCGGAATACTTATCTTTCTTTTTGTATATGCGGATGTCTTTCTTAAAGTTTGGCTTAAAATTGATGATCCCGAAATAATACTTATTGCCCATATAGGGCTCCTCTATACAGCAATCAATTCGATTCAAAGAAGTGTCAGTTGCAACTTCCTACTTATGTCAGGAGAGGATAGGTTTCTTGCTAAGGCAAGCATGCTTGAAGTGTCGTTAAACATCGCAATATCCCTAGCCCTTGTGAAAGTCCTAGGCGTTATTGGTGTATTACTTGGAACCATCATTCCGGGTATTTTTATTGGGCAATATATTTATTTAAAAGCCAGCTCTAGAACAGGTTTTGCAAGAAGTAAGTATAACAATTCGACATTATTGTCACTTTGTAGCCTCGCTATCTTGCATCTTTTTCTGAGAGCTGAACTCTTTGAGTTTATGAGTGCAGGCATACTTGAACTAGGTCTTTTCTTTGCTCTACATATTGGATTAGTGATCTTGAGTATTTATCTTTTTATATTAAAGTCAAGAGATAGACAAAAAGTTAATGGATTTATTCATTCATTGATGCCTTTTTCAATGGGGCAAAAATGAAGAAAAAAATACTCATTTGTGATGATGAGAAAAATATATTGATTTTGGCATCTCGAATTCTAGATGAAGCCGGATATGAAACTCAAATATGCTTAGACTCGAAGTCTATGATTAGAGAGCTCGGAAAGAGCAAATTCGATCTCGTCCTGACAGATATGTATTTAAATAATGAAACCGGAATTGGTGTATTTAAAGAGATTAAAGAAAAACTTAATATCCCGTTTATACTTTTTTCTGCCTCCTCCGATGCAGGGTTAAGTAAAAAAGCTTTCGACAATGGTTTTAGAGATTTTCTCAAAAAACCCTTCGGGAAAGTCGATTTAGTAACACGGGTACAAAATACGATAAACCAATATGAACATAAGCAACTCATAGAAGATAAGAATGAACAGTTTAACCAGGAGTTAGTTATGGCGGCTAAATTACAAAAAGAGCTCTCCCCAGACTGGATTACGAAGAGTGGACAAATTTATTCGAGCTATGTCTCTAAAGCAGCGACCCAAATGAGTGGAGACTTATTTGGAGTTTATGAGCTTGATAAGGAGCAAAGCTTATTTGTGATGGGGGATGTCTCTGGACATGGAGTAGCTTCAGCAATCCTTTCTATAGGCGTTAGAAACTTTATTTCAAACTTTACTCGGGCGAAAGGGGTTAAGTGTTTAAGTACTTTGGTCGAGGATGTGAACAAGCATATCTGCGATATATATGACGGACAACTCTATATGACGATGGTTTTTGTCCTAATGAACTCTACAACGCTAGAAGCTGAGATTGTAAGCGCCGGACATAAGTTCATTTATAAAAAAAATAAATCCGGCTTTAAAAATATTGGGGATCGTCTCAAATGTGGAATTCCTCTCGGTTGGGATAGAGATGCTAATTTTCAAGATATAAACCTCTTCAGTCTTTCCAAGGATGAAGCGCTCTTTTTATGTACAGATGGCATAAGCGGTGAGGTTATAAATGAAGAGAAGCTTTTCTCTTTCTTAAACTCTGAGGTCAATAACGCCTTTAGTCTCAAGAACTTAGAAATTCCATTTAATATTTCGAAGAAAGCTTTTGAGTTAAGTGAAATTGGAGATGATTTAACAGCGGTAGTCATTACCCCTGAGAATAGAAATCTTAATGTTCATAATGGTGTCATTCAAAATTTAGATGATGTCTACGATCTTGCAACATGTCTAGAGAAGAAAGATATTGGGCGTTCATTAGGCATGATGAAGGCCACCTCTTTTTCACTCATTGTCTCTGAGTGGGCAGGCAACTTATTAAAATACGTCAATGATTCATTTGATAAAACTATTTATTTTGAAATTAATTATGATTTGGAAAGGCTGACTTTTTACCACCGAACACCGCCTCATAAATTAAGCAAGATAGATAAACCAGAGTTCTGTACTGATTCGGGGAGAGGGGGGCATATCATTCACTCCCTAGCTAATCATGAAGTGAAGTCATGCGGAAGCGGCCTTTTTATTGAGTCTTTTTCTTTAAAAGCGGAGGAGAAGTTATGCGTGTAAGTATTATTATAAGAAGTTTCAACGATAGAGAAAATCTTAAGAAACTTCTAGAGAAGCTTAGAATACAAACATATACAGACTTTGAACTAGTCTTTTTAGATAATGAATCGACCGATGGAACAAGAGAATTAATACAAGAATCTGGCTTTGAAGTGAACAATATCCCTAAAGGGGAATACATTCCTGGAAGAGTGCTAAATAAAGGGGTTCAATTAGCGAAGGGTGAGGTCATAGTCTTTAACAACTCCGACTGTATTCCATGTGATAACCAGTGGCTTAAAAGATTGATCAAACCCTTTCTGAATGAAAATCTTCATTTGTGTTGTTTTGCAAACCAGGTGCCGAGACCTGACGCTGATCTGCTTGTAAGGAAGGATCATGAAAGAGCCTTTGGTAAGGGAATGGGAGCAAAGAAGTGGCCTAACTTTTTTAGTCTAGCAAGTTCCGCTTTTCGAAGGGAAGTATTGATAGCGAACCCTTTTGATGAATGCTTAAAATACTCGGAGGATGTGGAGCTTTTTAAAAGGTTAAAAAGAAAAGGCTTAAAAAAATATTATATTAGCTCTAGTAAAGTAGAGCATTCTCATAATTATACAAACTCTCAGCTAATAAGGCGCTTTTACAACGAAGGTGTTGCAGATTGCATAATTTTCAAGGGAGAAAAATCTCTATTTCGAGATCTTCTTATGCCCCTTTGTGCAGAGTTAATCAGGGACTTTATTTATTTGAAAAATCAAGGAGCCTTCTCAAAAATTTTAGGAGGTTGCTTATATCGTACTATGCAGAGAGTTTCATATTATGTTGGATTTAACTTTGGGGAGGAAAAATGGAAATAACAGGAATTAGGTCAAAAGAATATATTTGTGGACTATTCTACAACAATATTCAGCTCGAAGAATTGATGTGCAAGATTAATCATATTTTTCATAGGAAGAAAAAAGAATCTATTTATTTTCTTAACGCTGATTGTGTAAATAAGTCTTTTAATGATGAAGAGTATGGAAGCATTCTAAAAAGAAGTAGTTTAGTACTTGGGGATGGTCTAGGCATAAAAATTGCGACTAGTATGCGAGGAAATAAGATGCTTGATAATCTAAATGGAACAGATCTTCTTCCCCATTTATGCGAATTTTCCTTAATTAATAAAAAGAAAATATATCTTCTTGGAGCAAGGCCCGGAGTTGCTGACAAAATGAAAGGGAACCTGGAATCAACCTACCCAGGAATAGAAATCGTTGGTCATTGCGATGGCTTCTTTCTAGAAAAGAGTGAAAGTCAAGTGATCGAAGAAATCAATGAAAAAGGAGCCGACATTGTTTTGGTTGCGATGGGAGTACCTCTCCAAGAAAAATGGATTGCCGGAAATAGAGCGTCTATTAGTTCAGGTCTGGTCCTTGGAGTAGGAGGTCTCTTTGATTTTTACTCGGGAAGTATTCCAAGAGCCCCTCGTTGGGTTAGAACTATAGGAATGGAGTGGGGATTTCGACTATTACAAGAGCCTGATCGACTATGGAGACGATACATTTTAGGAAATCCGCTGTTCCTTCTTAGAGCAATGAAATGGGCGATGAGAAGGAGATCCTTATGAAATTTAGTACGAATATTCTTTTACGTAACTACTCCGTTGCCCTTCATAGAGTCAGGGCCTGTAGAGAGCTCTTTTGGCGCTATATGGGGGCTCGTACAAAGAGATCCTTAGACCTTGTAGCGATAGTATTAAGTTTGCCTTTAACAATTCCTATTTTCTTGATTTGTATTTTTTCGATAAAAGTTAATTCAAGAGGTCCCGCTTTTTTTACACAAAAAAGGGTAGGGAAGAATGGAGAATTATTTGATTTTTATAAATTTCGAAGCATGGTGATAAATGCCGAAAAACTTAAGGATGAGCTTATTGAAAAAAATGAATCTAAAGATGGAGTTATCTTTAAAATGAAAGATGACCCTAGGATCACCAAAGTTGGTAAATTCTTGAGAAGGACTAGTCTAGATGAACTGCCTCAGCTCATTAATATACTTAAAGGAGATATGACTCTAGTTGGACCGAGACCTCCGGTACCTAGAGAAGTAAACGAGTATAATTTAAATGAGAGAAAAAGGTTGGATGTTGTCCCAGGTCTAACTTGTATATGGCAGGTTAGTGGACGAAGTGAAGTGCCGTTTAAGCAGCAGGTAGTGATGGACAAAGATTATATAAGGACTAGGAGCTTTAGAAAGGACCTCATGCTACTTTTTAAAACCATTCCCGCTGTCTTATTTGGGAAGGGCGCCTATTAGTCTTAAAATGAAGTATTCAAAATGACACAGTCTTTGTTGTTTAAAACCTAAAAGACCATAAAATCAATAATTTAGCCTCCTCTTCTGGGAGGCTTTTTTTGGCAAGGCTCTTGCTCTTTAAGTAAGTAAAGGAGTCTATATGAAATATGAAATTAAAAAAACTGAATACAAAACGGTACTTTTCCTAAAAGGGGTCGTCGGACTACGAGAGTGCCAGGACTTAAAAATGAAAGTGATGGAGCTATCAAGAGAGACTTCAGGTCTTTTGTTACTTGATCTTAATCAGGTCGACCTAATGGATAGTTCTGGGTTGGGAGCGATTGTTTATTGTCACAACAAGATTTCTTCTGATGGAAAAAGGCTTTGTATTGTTAACAATAATTCTAAAATCGACCTTCTCTTTGGTGTTACGAATGCACATAAGATTTTAGAAATATACGATGATGAAGTTGGACTAGTAGCTTAATAGGAGGTTTTATGAAGGGTATAATCGTTTCTGGGAAACAGACAGGTTGGGAAAAAGATCTTCTAGGAGTCAATAATAGACTGGAGCTTCCGGTAGTTAATAAATTCCTATTTGAGTACTACCTAGATTTCTTTCACCTTCTTGGAATCAAAGAAGTTTTGATCCTTCAGGATGAATTTTCTGAAAAAGTGATTTCTTTAGTGGAAATGTACAAGCCTTGGTTTCGCAAAGTAGAAATAAAAAATTATGACACAGAGAAGTCTCTTGAGCATGAAGTTTCCAGGTACCAAGGTTTTTTGAATAAAAAGGAAGTTTTTATTGTCGAGGCCAGCAGTTTCGTTCTCTATGATAAAGAAAATCAAAACATATTTGATATCAATAGAAAGAGGAATTGCTGGATCACATCCGAAGTTAATAATACGAACTTTATTCAGAGAAAAATCAAAGATATTAAAGATCTTTATGATCTTAATATTTGTTTACTAAAAGAATACCAGAGCAACTATAGCCTCTCTGGATATAAATTAGGCGATGCTTACTTTGGTCAGAATAATAAGGTTTGTGAGGGGACTCTTCAAAACTCTCTTACACACTTAGGAAATGATGTGACTGTTGAGAAGGGGGTTTTGGTTGAAGGCGTAAATATAATAGGAAGAAGGTCCTTCTTAAGTGGTTCTTGCAAATTAGAGGAGACGATCGTTCTTGATAACGTAATCGTGAATAAAGATCTTGATCTACGAAAAAAAATCATAACCAAAAATAAAATCATTTGCCCTTATTCAGGGGTTTCTTTTGAGACTGATGATGAGATTTCACTTTCCAATAAAGTTGATTTTTCAATGAGTAACTTTGCCATTAGGTATTTCATAGGCTTACTCGTGTTACCTTTAGCATACCTCTTCACAAAACTGGCTCACTTTTATCATCAAAGCGAGGAAGTTTCCTATACAAGTTCTTCAAGAAAACGAAAAAGCGTTAGACTGTCGAATTATTTTGAAACCATTGATTTTGTCATCTGGTTAGGTGAATTTTGCAAGGGAAATATTCGTTTGATTGGCGATTCCCCATGTGAAAGCGATGTCGTAAAACCTGGTGTCATCAGGCCAACTTATGTCTTTGGGCAGGATGGCTTTTCAAGTGGTCATCTAAACTATCTCTTTATCAAGAACTCTTATGCCTATGAAGTTTCTCTTCTGTTGGGGAGTTTTAAATGAACATGGATCGATTTGAGGAAATTGCCATTTACTATCTTAAGGATGGCTTGTGGTTTGCGGTAAAAAGGTTTTGGTTTCTTACAATAATCTTTGTATGTGTCTTCGCATATTTTGGCAGTAGCCATATTAAAAAAATACCGCATCGTTTTCAAGTCGTTTATATCGTAAGGGTTACGAAGCTGAAAAGCTTAGATTATAAGAGTGAAATTATTAAAGGGAGTGCCGTTCAAGGGAAAGGAAAGTTTAAACGAGCAGGACTAAGCAATAACGATATCTTGAAGCTATTATCGAGCAAGCACTTGTACAAGAGGACATCACTTCAAAAACTATATGATGAAGGTCCACTCATTACTGAGATAAGCCTTCCCGATGAGTCTTCTTTACTTACGATAAGGGGAGAGGGAGAGAGTAAGTTAAAAGTCAGAAATAAAATAGATGAGATCTTTCAAGAGATTCGCTCAAACTTTAAGGAGTCTAAAGTTGAGTATTTAGAGGACTTGGATCTTCGACTTAAAGCTTATAAAAACGATAAGAATAGGACATCTTATCTTCTTGGAGAGGTCGATAAGGTCATTGATGAGTTCGGATTAACAGATACACTTATTAAGCAAAGGAATGTCCTAAGAGCTGATAACGTTAATCTTAAGTATAAAATTTTAGATTTAGAAAACTTAAAGAAAAGTGAAATTGGAAAAGATCATAGGGTTGCAACAGTTCTAGCAACTGACTATCCAGTGACTAAAAGAAGGGCCTTTTATTATGTTATAGCCGGACTTTTATCATTTCCAGTAACTATTCTGACTTTATTTTTAATTAGTATATTTAGGTTTAAGAGTTTACCCCCACTTATTCCCTCGGTTTCAAAATAGGAGAGTTTATGCAAATCGTTGTACGTTTGTTGATCATAAATTTACTTATCTTTAATACCTCCTATGCCCAGGCCGTTAATGGGCCAACGGTAAGGAAGTTCTTCAAAAGATTTATGAAGAAAAATAATAGTCTCATCGTTAGAAGAACCCAAGAGGAGGTAGCGAGAAAAGATTTTCGTTACGAAGAGAAACGTTCTGATATTCAAGTTTTTTTTGGGGCAAGCGCAGGATTTGAGCATACAAAGGAGTATGGGATCGATCCGGAAAGGAATTTCGGTGTAATAGAAGGAAAGGCGGAGAGCTTTCCTTCAGCTTCTCTTTGGGTAACGGGTAAGAAGCCTTTGTATGATGGGGGAATACAGCAATCTAAGGTAGATCTCTTAAAAGCGAAATATGAAATGAATAAAGTAAGCTCGAAAAAAACGAAGCTAGGTATGAGTCATGGGGCGAATCACATGGTCACGAATTACTTTAAACACTTTGAGCTTGAGCAAGAGTTTCGTAAGCAGGAAATGGAGCTAATCAAGGTTAAGAAGATGGCTAAGAGGATGAGAAATGTTCGCGCGATCACTAGGTTTGAGTATGAGAATGTTCTTATAAAGCTAAGTGTAATTAAACTAAAGAGGTCTAAAAATAAGCTGCAGTTAAGCTTTTATCGCTTCCAACTTGGAGAGTATATAAACCTTAAGAAGGTAGCTTTTAAAAGCAAATTAAAATTAGAACTTTCAAATATTTCAGAGTCCACTTTTGAGAGGAAGAAGTCCTGTAAAACGGAAAAATTAGATATTAAAGAGCTCAAAGTATCTGAGGATATAACATTAGCTGATATTAGAGGACTGCAAGGAGGATTGAAACCGCAATTTGATGTAAGTTTCAAAGCTGAAAATAAAGTGCGCAGAAATCTTGAAGATGAAACCTTCGATGGTCGAATTATGTTTTCCGTGACAATCCCACTTGGGGAGCACGTTCGTAGAGGTCATCTCTATGACAAGTACTCAGCATTTAAGCGTCTAAACAGACAACAGTACGAAAAAGCTAAAAACGAAAGAGCTAGGCAGGACGGCAGTGACCTTGTCCTTTTACACGACTACAAAGAACATTTCGATACACTAGAAGTTGAGATTGCAAAAATACAAAAAAATAAATTTCTAAAGATAAGAGCACTGAAAAAAGGCGGTATTACACTGGATAACTGGTTAGACCTAAAGGAACGACTTAGTGCTACTGAACTTGATTATATTACGACAAAGTGGAGGATAGTCTTCCTAAATCTAAGAAGCCAGATTGCTTGTGATGGAGAAATTGTATGAAAAAAAGTATTTTTATTTTTATAGACGCAATGGGATGGGAGTTAATGAAGAAGCATGATTTCTTAAAAAAGGAAATGCCGATTCGTAACGCCTCTAAGATGCAGTTTGGTTATTCCTCAACCGCCATTCCAACCATTTTAACTGGTAAAAAACCGTCTGAGCATGGACAGTTTAGTTATTATTATCATGATAAAAATAATTCTCCATTTAATAATATCTGGTTTAAAATGCTACGTTTACTCCCGAGTTCAATCACGGAGAGGGGAAGAGTCAGGTCTTATATTTCTAAGTTGGCTAAATTCTTTTTTGGGTACACAGGCTATTTTCAAATATATTCGATGCCTCTCGATAGAATAACTCATTTTAACTACTCAGAAAAAAAGGATCTTTTTCAGCCTGGAGCCTTTAAAGAAGTCGATTCAATTTTTGATTACCTCAAGGAGAAAGGTATAAATTACTTTAGAACTGATTGGCGCAAAAATGAAGTTGATGCTTTTCAGAATTTTAAGGAGACTTTAACTAAGCCTCATCAGTTTTACTTCCTCTATTTTGCAGAACTAGATGGTGTTCAGCATAAGGAAACCAAAGAAGGTGCTAGTGTTCCTGGAAGGCTGGAACTCTATAAAGAAAGGATTCAGGAAATTATGCAAACACTAGATGAGCAAGGTGATGAGTATCGTATCTCAGTGGTTAGTGACCATGGAATGACCACGTTAACTTCTGAATTTGATCTAAAGGAAGTCATTGATAGGACCGGTCTTGAGTTTGGAAGGGATTATATTTCCTGCTTTGACTCTACCATGCTTAGGCTATGGTTCCTTAACTTAGATGCCAAAAAAGTGATTATTAAGGCCCTCGGTGATGTTAAAGAAGGTAGCATCCTTTCCGAAGAGGAGCTTGAACGATTTGGGATTGATTTTGAGGGACAAAAGTACGGAGAGCTTTTCTTTTTAATGAAGCCTGGGGTTCAAATCGTTCCAAGCGATATGTGTAAAATCTCGTTTCCAGGGATGCATGGGTATACACCTGATCATAAAGATTCTGATGCCAGTTTTCTTGCAAATTTTGAACCTCGTAAAAAACCTGAATGGGTAGGGGATTTTTTTAATGTAATGAAAGAGATGGCAGACTGGAGTAAGACATGAATTTGAAAACTTCCTTTACGCAAACTAATGATCATAAGCTAGAAGAACTAATTAACTTCGAAGTGAATTTTGTAACTCAAGTTATAAAAGATATTCTCGGCGAAAAACTAGTTAGTATTTGGTTGATCGGCGGATATGGCAGAGGAGAAGGTGGGGTTGATTCCGTTTCTGGAAAAAAGGTACCCAAGAATAATTACGACTTTCTAGTTGTTCTAGATAAAAGACTAATCACACAAAAGATGAGGGGCGAATTAATTAAAAAGGTTGTCGAGATGACTCAAAGTCATATTTCGATTCCCCTTGAAATTAGTTTACGCTCTTTTAAGCAAGCTAAGAAAACAGAAAATATAATGATCTATAGAGACATCCTCAATAGTTCTTATACAGCTTATGGACTTAAACCGGAAGAAGTCATGCCCTTACAAAAGGGAGAACAGCTTCCAAAGGTTGAGGCTTTAAAAATTATACGAAACCGAGGAATGTTATTAATGGCATCGGAGGAGAACCTCGGGCATTACGGTTATGATTCGAATCCGAAGCAAAAGAAAATTTGGAGAGCAAAGGCCGTTATTGGTTATGTTGATGCTCTATTGATCATAAAAAATAAATATGTCACTTCTTATAAAGAAAAGAACGATACCTTCCAATCGCTTGATGTATCAGACATTCTGAATCCCTTCGAAGAAAACTTATTAAAAAAGTCGATGTCACTTGCAACGCAGTATAGATTTTTTGGTGATACGGATACTGAGGTCCTGTTTGGTGAGGATATTATGGAAATTCTACAAAAGGTACATTCCCACGTGAAGAGTCTCTTGAATATTGAATTGCCACGTAGGTTGGGTGAGTTAAAGCTATATTTCCAAAGTGAAGGGTTTTTAAGAGTTTTTAGAAATGTGGTTTATAATATTGTGAGCTTTCGTTTCATAAAGCTTCCTCTTCTCTTTGTTCATCCAAGAGATCAGTTAAATTTTATCGTTCCTTACCTCTTTTACAAAAAAGAAGTTCCAGCAACTGTAAGAAGGGAATTTCGCCATTTGAGCTGCAGGGAAAAAGCTTTAGAAACCTATGTTAGGTACCTGGTGTAGACTGATGCTCTCTGAACTTAAGTATCCCATATTCTTTGGTTTCCTTTTAACTTTTATACCATTCTCTGTAGTGGCAACTATGGTTAGGAAAGAATATTCTCGAGTACTGTTTTTCTTGGCGATGTTCTTCTCATGCCGTCTTAACGAAACGATAAACTTTGTTAGTCACGAGTTCTACAAGGGAACTTCTCGAGGTTTTGAAGTCACCCTTGTTGATGTAACTGCCTTGTCAATATTCTTCACGCTACCTTTTATTAAGAAGAGCAAGGATATCATGCTCTTCCCACCCGGGACTATACTTTATGGGCTCTATTTCTTATTTTCAGTTGTAAGTATTCTTAATTCTAGTAACTCTCTGGTCTCATTTTTCGAAGTATGGAAACTTGCTCGAATGTACTTCTTCTATTGGGTTTTAGTAAATTTATTAGATGAGAATCTGCTAAGTAAGGACTTCTTAAAGAATTTAAAGTACATGCTAGCTTATATATTTTTAGTCGTTTTGTTTGATAAATACTGGAATGGAGTTTATCAAGCTAAGGGACCTTTTCCTCACCAGAACTCACTGGTTATGTATGTGAACTTCTTTGGGAGTATATGTTTTTCTCATTTTCTTAACAGTAAAAAGAATACTAAGATATGGGGATTCTTCTCGGCTGCATCACTAGTTTTAACAATCTTAACCTTTTCAAGAGCAGGGCTGGTCTTTTACCTGTTAACTTTAGGTATAATCTTTACGCTTTCTGTTATTACTCGTTTTAACTTTAAAAAAGTAAAACTTACTTTTTTCGCTTTAATTCTTTCAGTTCCTATAGTCATAAAATCTATGGACTCAATAGTAACAAGAGTCTCTACAGCACCAAAAGAGTCAGCCGAAACTCGAGTGTTTCTGGCGAAGGCTGCAGTAAAAATGGCGAATGAAAACTTTTTTGGTGTCGGATTAAACAATTTTGGACTCAAAATTAATAAACCTTATTCTTATTGCTCGCACTGTCCCAGCTATCACAAAAAAGATAATAAAGACGGATTGGTGGAGACTACTTACCTTATGATTGCAGCAGAAACAGGGTGGTTGAATCTTCTCGTTTTTTTATGTTTATTATTTCGTTTTTATTTCAAAAATCTATTTTTTTGGTATCATAATAAAGACAAAGAAATTTCTCTAATTTCTTTAGGTTTAATAGGTTCACTTACTACCGTGATAGTACACTCTTGTTTTGAGTGGGTCCTAAGACAAACTCCTAACTCTTATCAGTTAATGATTGTCTTTGCTGTCATTGCGAGATTAGCTTTTAAGAAGAAAGAGGAGGTAGGCGTTGAAAATACTAGTCTATAGTAGAACTAACGAATTGATAGGCGGTGTGGAAAGATTTATCGAAGCTCAAATAGACTCTCTTGGTACGCTTGGCCTCGATATCTCGATCTTCTTTGAAGACTTTGTCGAAACGAGAATGATGCATATTCCTCTCGCTGTAGAAGTACTAACAAAAAACGAAGTCCTAGAGGGAAGCTTCGACAATATTGTAATTCATAAATTTGAAGATATAGAGCTTGTCGATAGGCTAAGCTGTAGCTCTAAGGCCATCGTCGTGGTACATGATCATGAATTTTATTGCAAAAGAGGACATAAGTTCTTTCCAAATAATACAAATTGTAACCAACCTTTTAACTCTACACTCTGTAGCGTTTGTTCTGGATTTGGTTTAAAGAAGAAAGAGGATTTTCCTTACCTTAAATTCGAAAAAGATAATACCGCCGAAAAATTGGGTACCATAAAAAAAATAGACCGATTTGTCGTTATCTCAAATCATATGAAAGAAAATCTTATTTTAAATGGTATAGATGGAAGTGTTATCTCTATTGCTAGGCCTTTCGTTCCAAGACAGGCGGAAATAGCTTCGCTTCCTCGCGAGACACAAGGCTTATATGTAGGTCAGCTTATAAAAGGAAAAGGCATCTTGAAGTTTTCCAGAAAATATCAAGGAAGAAGATGGAAACTATCGATTGTTGGCACTGGTAAAGATATGGCGAATTTAAAAAAGCTTAATGAAAAAGATCGAAATATCGAGATTCTTGGCTTTCAGAATCCGGCGGGTTTTTACAAGGAATCAAATTTTGTCGTCTTTACCTCTACATGGAGTGAACCTTTTGGTTTGGTCGGTATCGAAGCCATGTCCTTTGGCTTGCCTGTCGTTGCTTTTAATGTAGGCGGAGTTAGTGATTGGTTAAAGCATGGGGAAAATGGTTTTTTAGTGGATCTCGGAGATTACGAATCATTTTTTTATTTCTGTGATAAACTCTCTTCTGACGAAAAACTAGCAAAGAAGCTAGGGATAAATGCAAAAAACTTTGTGATGGAAAACTTTGCCTTTGAAAACTATATTTCGGATTGGGAAAATATCCTGGGATGCAAATGAAAATTGGAATCTGTTGCTTTGCTTATGATGAAGGCCGTTCAGGTATTAGCGAGTATATAAATCAAGCGCTGAAGTACTTCTCTACTTGTGAAAGCGAGGTCTACTGCTTTATCCCAAGTTATGAATTTATACACCTCCCAAAAAAAATTAAAGAGACGCAATTAAAGTTTGTCGTAATTAATTTACCAAAATCCAAAATGCTCGAGTTATTTTTCACTTATATTCTCTTACCTTTCTATTACTTAAAGACTGGCGTCGACTGTGTCTTTTATCCGGCTGGTAATAGAAGGTTGAATTTCTTTCCTCTAGGGAGAACCGTTACGACCTTCCATGATCTTTCTCAATATCATATTGAAGGGAAGTATGATGTTTTTAGAACATTCTATATAAAATATTTTATTCCATTTTTTTTAAAAAGGGTGGGTCATATATTTGCGATTAGTAAATCAACCCAGGTTGATATCGTTAATTTCTTTGGGTTTAAGGAGTCTGAGATTGAGGTTAATTATAATGGTTTCGAACCCAGCCTCCTTGGAAGAACTGTAGAAAAAAAGAAAGAGATATTGTATGTCTCTCGTATTGAGCACCCTGGTAAGAATCATCTCAACCTACTTAAGGCCTTTAGAAAGCTTCCTGAAGCCATACAAACGTCGTATGAACTGGTTTTCGCAGGTAAGGAATGGAGCGGAGCAGAGGTGGTTAAAGAGTTTATAGTGAAGGAGAACCTACAGGATAAAGTGATTATGACCGGCTTCTTAGAGAGCCAAGAGTTGGCGGACTGCTACACAAGGGCAAGTTTATTTGTTCACCCAAGCCTATTTGAAGGCTTTGGTTTACCACTTCTGGAGGCTATGAATAACGACTTAAACCTTTGCGTAAGCGATATACCTGTTTTTCGGGAAGTATGTGGTGAGAGTGTCATCTATTTTGATGCAAATAGCCCTGATGATATGGCCTTGAAGATTGAGCGAGCTCTAGAGCTTGCACCAAAGAGCAAAGGTTTTAACGATAGACTCAAGCTATTTGACTGGGACTTACATTTTTCTAAAGTCCATGGTTCCTGTAAGGACTTAGTAAATCGAAGATAATATTTGGATCTAGATGGTCAGATAATAACTCTTCTAGTTTCTTTTTCCCTTTTTCGGAGGGGTCAAAACGAAAATTTAGATAGGCATATGTCGACCAAAATAAAGTCTTAGTCCCCACAAAAGATCCATTCAATTTAAAATTATTTATTCTAAAATCGCCTAAAATACCCACGATGTAGTTATTATTTTTGTTTCCCATGCCACGTAAGATATTTTCTGAGATTTGGTTCAACTGCTCAAAACAAATATCTGTTGTTTTTTCAGAACTAGGGAAGTAACCTTTTTTTTCAATTTTGATGAGAAGATTCAAAAAATTATCTTCTATTAAATAGTATGGGTATTTACCATTCTTAGCATCGATAGTTATCTCGTTCATTTTACCTCCTTACTTCCCAAATCTTCAGTTCCATTTTAATTACTTTGTTTGCACTTTCATTTGGAGCTTTAATTTTTTGAATTCCAATAGCGCTAAATAGGCAGCAAACTAAAACTATTTTTTTCATAAGATCCCCTTTGCTATATAAAATGCAGGAGATATGCCAGTTATTAGGCAGACTAAGTGCTTGATATTATGCTATGTGGTACGTTAGTGTATCAGATTGAATAGCTTAGTCTGACTCAGGCTCTATTCCGAAAGGGAGACCTTTAATCGTAATTTCTCTAAGACAACTTTGCGTGGTTTCATCTAGACCTAAAATATTTAATTTAAAAACTAGAAAGTCCGGATCTTCAGATTTCTGTTCAGAAACAACACGAAAGCAGAGCTCTACTTCTTTTCCAAAGGCATTATCAAGGGCGGGAATTCTTAAAGTGAGATTAGATTTTTCTTTCAATTGTAACTTCGTTTTTACAATGGCCTGAGCCTCAGTTAATTCAATTATTTTAATTTGGTGTTCAATAGGTAAGTCTGTTACCTGAGCATCAATTTCAGTAGTGATACTAGAGAATTTTTCATCTACTTTTTTATCCTCTAAAAGTGTCTCAACTTTACTAATGAGAATATCTCTATCTATTAATTTTACTATATAGTCATGTGCCCCGAGGTTAACAGCTCTCTTGACTTCTTTAGCAGCCCCTTTCGCAGTCATCATACAAATTTTGGTTGTAGAATTAGGAAATGTTTTTGGAAACTGTCTAAGAAACTCGAAACCATCCATATAAGGCATCATGACATCTAGTAGTATTAGGGAGATATCACGTGAAGAATTAAAGAGGCGTAGAGCTTCCGCACCATTTTTTGCAAGTATTGTTTCGTAGCCGTTTCGTTCGAGGATACTTTTTACAAAAAGTCTTATATTGTCTGAATCATCAACAATAAGAATCTTCTTTTTGGAATGTTCTAAAGCTTCTGCATTCATTGGCCCTACTCCCTATAACGTGCAACATTTAGGACAACTCTATAATAAGGCAATTGTTTTAAGGAAATATTAAGCCTTAATTTTCATGCACTTACGAGCTTGTAGCCTTGTCCGTAGATCGTAACTATTTTTACTCCTGAGGTCGCAATCTTTTTTCTGAGATTGCTTATATGAGTGTCAACATTTCTATCACTAAGTTCTTCTCTTCCTTTAAAAACATCTTCTAAGATATTCTCTCTAGTGAGAAGTATTTCTTTATTCTTAATGAAGTGTTCGAGAACTTTATATTCCTGAGGTGTTACATCTATTGGTTCCTCTCCACAAAAGGCTAAAAACTTATCTGGCTTTAAGGAAAGGTTAGCAACTTTTAAAATAACTTCTTTTTCTTTGGCAAAACTATTTACGATGGCAAGAAGCTCAGATGTAGAAAAAGGCTTCTCAACATAGTTCTTTATACCAAGCTTATAGGCCCTTTCTCTTTCTTTAGTCCCGTTCCTTGCACTCAGCACAATGATATTCAGTCGAGAGATTTTACCTTCAGCTTTTAAGGTCTGAAGTACTTCTATACCTCCTAGAACTGGCATTGTGAGGTCTAGAATCACAAGATCAACTTGCTTAGAGGATAACTCTTCTAAGGCCTCTTGCCCGTTCAGGGCCTCAATAATATTGAAGCTATTTTCTAATGTCTTTGAGACAAGCTTTCGAATATTTTCATTATCGTCAACGACGAGTACGGTTTGCTTCAAATTCCACCTGTTTTTGAGAAGTTAGTTAATATTATCACTAATTTCAATATCTTGAAATTAGTTTAACAATTGGTCGATATAATCCAGACTGTTGTCGTCAGGTAAAGTTGTGCAAGTTAAGTAGATTTTCATAACTTGCCGACAAGTCATTGAATGTTTGTATGACGGAGTTGTTATTGAAGTTAATCTACTTTGATTCGAAATTTGATTTGTTGAAAAAAAATTCAATTCAGCTTGAAGGAGACTTTGACGTTGAAGTTGATTCACATTCTAATATTGTCCCTGCTTTAAGATCGATTAAATTATCCGATGGACAAATAAGTTCAATATTTATTTTACGCTCAAATATTGAGTTTGACTCTTTTGTAAGCTTCTTTGGAGACTCGGGTAATAAAGGATACTTAAAAAATATTTTGGTTTTAACTGACCTCCAATCAGAAATTGAAGCGCTTGGATGTTATTCCCTGAGTAAAGATTTAAAGAGTGATATTCCTCAATATTTAGAAGAATGTGGCGTAACCCTATCGAAAGGGAGTGAGGTTGAGTTTAAAAAAATAAATATCTATTCCTTTACTCAGTTTAATAATGCTCCTGTGGATATCTTCATTAGACTGTCTGAACATAAGTATATCAAAGTTGTAAACAAAAGTGACATGTACTCGAACGAGATAATTGAAAGGTATCAAAAAAGATCAGTGAAGTATTTATATGTTAAGGCAGAGGATTTTAGTACTTACTTGAAAGATTTAGGAAGTAATTTGTCCTTTCTTATTGAAGAGAATCTGATTAATCAAAGTGCACGATTTGTATTAGAAAAAGCCTCTCTGGACGTAGTTTATAAAACTCTTAAAACAGTGGGGATAACTGATGAGGCCGTGGAGCTAACTAATAGAGTAATGAATTCGGTTTTGTCCTCAGTTAAATCTGATAGCAATCTCTGGAAAGTACTTAAGAAAAATGTTTTAGAGGTTGAGCATGCCGCTGAGCATGCTGTCGCCATTTCTTACCTTTGTTCTTCAATGTTGGAGCACCTAAAATGGGACTCACTAGGAACATTATCTAAAATGGTAATTAGCTCTTTTTTTCACGACCTTACGCTTAGCGGTGGGATGAGTTTTGTGCGAGACCTAGATGGTGATTTATATAAAAGCTTAAATAGTGAAGAGAAAGAGGAGTTTCTTTCTCATCCTCAATCAACTGTAGTTGCGTTAAGAGAAATCAAAAGCCTCCCTCCAAATGTTGAAAATATAATTTTGGAGCATCATGAAAGACCAGGTGGTGTTGGCTTTCCTAGGAAGCTTACGTCATTTAATATTACACCGTTAACTTGTGTTTTTATAATTGCTGAAGAGTTTTGGTATAGAATTAACAGAACCAATTTAGGAAGAAAATCTGCGGAAGTGATTTTAGACGAAATGCGATCAACATACTTTGAAGGAAACTTTAAAAAACCTTTTATCGCTATTGAGACAGTTATAAGAGAGAGAGGTTAGGATGAATCGCATATTATTTGTTGATGACGATGAGAAAATTTTAAGTTCTTATAAAAAAATATTTGAAACAGTCGCAGATAGTGAATTGTTGAGTGGTGCTGCCGATTTCCTTGGAGATGTAGGACTCGTTGGACAGCCTGAAAGAGAAAGTTATATAGGCACATATTGCTCACAAGGTGAAGATGCTGTCCTTGAAGTAGAAAAATCAGTTAACGAAGATAATCCCATCAAAGTTGTATTTTTAGATATGAGAATGCCTCCGGGAATTGATGGCGCTGAGACTGCTAAACGTATTCATTCCATCGATCCTGATATCGAAATTGTTATTGTTAGTGCTTACTCTGATACTGATATCAAAGATTTTTCAATTAAATCTGGAAGACCTGAAAAAATATTATTCTTAAGGAAGCCATTTGATAAAAAAGAAATTATGCAATTTGCCTTAAACCTTGTTAGTAAATATGACCTGAATTGCATAAAGGATGATTTTTTATCACATGTAAGTCATGAACTTAAAACACCACTTGCTTCGGTTCTTGGTTTTGCGCAATTACTAGAAGACGACCCTTCTATTAGCGGTGAAGCCCGTGAATTCTCATCTCTAATTGCGGAGAATGCCGCACTTATGGATCAACTTCTTGAAGACCTTTTTACTGTCGTTGCATCTAAAAATAATGAATTCCGAATGGATCTACAAATGCAAGATATTAAAAAAGAAGTTACAAGAATCTATGAATTAAATAAATCAAGAGGCGATGAAGATGTCACGTTTAGGGTTGAAATCGTTGGTGATAAAGAAATGAAAATTGAAATGGATTCAACTCGATTTATCCAAGCTGTAAATAACCTCATCAGTAACTCTTTTAAGTTTACATCAGAAGGCGAGGTCGTCTTAAAATTAGAAATTATTGGTAATGGCGCTGTCGTTTCATTACGAGACACAGGTACTGGAATAAGTGAAAATAGAATAAAAACGATTGAAGATAACTTTGAGCGTGGCGGTGGATATAACGATGTCCCTGGCCTAGGCTTAGGGCTTAGTATCTTTAAAATGATTATGGATCGTCATAAGTATAGATATCAGATAAAGAGTAAAGAAGGTGAAGGAACTTGCGTTTCCATTTTTATGGAGGCGAAGCGATGATACCTAATTGGGAGGATGTTCCATTTCCTATCTTCGAGCTAGACGAAGAATTGAATGTTTTGAAAAATAATGAAGCCCTTTTGGTATTTTTAGGAATACCTTTTGAATCAAGTTCAAGCATCTGTCTATCGGATTATATATATAGTGATGATGGGGTAAAAGGAAATTGTTTGACAAATACACTCTCGTATATTGAGGGCAAAAAAAATAATGTTCTTATAAAAACTAAAGAAGGGAATGTGCTCGTCACATTATCTTTATTTGAAAGCAATGGGTCTTATTACGGAATCTTTTTTGATCTAACTAGCCAATTACAAGAAAATGAAAAATTCATATCTTTAAGAGAGAAAATGGTTAAAGGAATGTACCAACAGGGGATTGCTCAAAGTGCAATCGGTGTTTTGCACAACATAGGTAACTTATTAACAGTAATAAAAACAAATGCAGATAATGAACAAGTTTTATCTGAGCTTAGTATTATTTCAAGTGTCTTTAAGAAGGTTGAAGCAAGTATTAAAGGTGATTTTGATAGAGAAGTCATTAGTAAATTATTGAAGACAATTAATCACAGTTATCCAGCGAAGATCACCCAGATAAGTAAATCTTTTGAAACGATACTTGAAATGGTCGCAAGTATGGATGAAGTAATAAAGACTCAGCAAAAATATGCTCTGGTGGATAATGATAAAATTGAAGTTTTTAACATATTAGATCTCGTTAAGGACTCCCTTAGTCTTAATAACGACAGAATACGAAAAAGAGATATTGTAGTTAGTATAAATATGGATAATTCATTGGAAGGTAAATTTGAAAAATCAGGACTAACTCAGATTTTTTCAAATATTATTATTAATGCTATTGAATCTATGGATACTCGCTTTGATACGGATCCAAACTATATCCAAAAAACAATCGAAATTGCCGCTAGTGTTGATAGTGAGATACTACTTCTCAAAATTATAGATAATGGTAGTGGTTTTGATCCTTCAATAAATAACAAACTATTCGAATTTGGGTTTTCAACAAAGAAAAGAGGCAGTGGTTTTGGTCTTCACGAATGCCGAAGTATGCTAAAGTTTTATGGTGGTTCAATGGACATTAGAAGCGAGGGGCCTAACAAAGGTGCTACAACTGAGGTACGTATACCTAAAGCTTAGGCGGCAATTCTTTTTCTGTTCAACGCATTCCATGAATCCTCTGTTAAGCTCCTATGTTTCGCTATTCCATAAGGAAGACTTGTTCTTAATCCAAGTTTATGAGTAAATACTTTTGGCCACTCTTTCATGAAGTCTCTTTCAAACCCCTCTTTATCAATTATACCTTGAATTAATTTGATAAAGACAAGTCTGTGTTCTTTCATAATTTGAATAGTCCTGTATCTGACGTAATTAGGATTGATATCCATATTTTTGAGTTCTCTGACAGCTTTATAGACCTCTTTAGGACAGTCTTTACTAATTCTTACGTAATCATCATGATAATAGGTATCACGGCCGCCTAGGCTCTCTGTAGACACCACTGGCAGCCCACATAGAAGGTATTCTGTACTTACGAACATGGCACCTTCTTCTGAAGACAAACAGAGCCCTGTATGTGCTTCTGCCATGTGTTTATAGACATTAAAGGCCCAGATTTTTCTTTTCCAAGTTGCATTTTTTAGACTGTTTATTCGTTCATCAAAATAGTTTTTTTCAACGTCAAAGTAGTTACCTATGAGTCTTAAAGATTTAATCTCACTTGCTAACTCCTGCCTTTTTATAGGTGTAATTCTCGCCAGGTAAAGGGAGTCGTACTTTTTCTTGGTTTCGAGGACCTTATATCGACTTTCATCTAGAAAGGCATTTTGGTTACAGAAAACAGAATTCAAGCCTTTTGTTTTAAGTAGATCTGCTTCAGCTTGTGAGTTTGCCAGAAATATAAAATTTATACTTTTAGAGTTTAAGTTATTTTGAACATCTTGGTATTGCTTAAATACTTCATCTAGCCTCCAAGCTCTTTCTACATGGTATCCTAGTTGAAAGATACAGTAGGACGTTTTATTAGACGGAAGTTGGGATAGTATTTTTTCATAATTATTATAAAAATCCATCCAGTATGAAACTAGGATCATGGGCTTACGGCTTAGAATAAAGCAGGGAAGTTTTTTGGGGATAAGGTATTTAGATAAGATTTTTCCAAAAATTGAGTTCATTTGATCCCCTTTTAACAATAAGTAATTATACAAAGAGAATATTAAGGAAGTTTTAAGGAAAATACTGAAGGGATTAATATCAATTTCCCGATTGGAGCTACAGGCATTTTTTTAGGTTCTCTCGGTGGAACCAGTGGAACCACTTTCGTGAACTAAAATGAAACTCATTGAAATCAAATGAAAGTAGAAACGAAGAGGCTGGATCTTTTCTTTGTAACCTATCGAAATTTTTGACTAGCTTTTGGTTGGTAAAAATTCGGGTAGTTCTGGCATACCTCATTCTAATAGGTACCTGGTTACTTGTATGTTTGAAAATGGGGATAAGTCTGTAATAGGTACCTGGTTACTTGTATATTTGAAAATGGGGATAAGTCTACTAGCCGTATTCTGAGGAGCCCCCACAAAATGTAACATGAACCTAATTGTTCTGCCCTCTCAATCCTGAAAAAATTATACATCCATGGAAGTTTTTACAGTCCCAAAAAGACCGTAAATTAGGCTACTTAGAGCCCTCTCGAGAAAAAGTAAAAAAGCGGCTGCTTTTTGGAAATGTGAATCCTAAAAAATGTTAAGCTCACGGAAACTATTTTTTGGGAGCATCTTGTGAAAGAAGTAAAACTACTTTTTATGAAGTTTAAGGGCAATCAGATTGCTGATCTCGTTCGCCGATTATTAACGGTACTTGTCTTACTTTACTTATTCCTAATCGGAGTAAAATGTCTTTCAACAGGTTTAAAGATGATGGGTGGAGACTTTGCAAAAACTCTCTTTGATATGACAGAGCAACCTTTTATTTCCTTGATGGCTGGAATGTTAGCGACAGTTTTATTTCAAAGCTCATCTGTGACTACCTCTATAATTGTTGGCCTTGTTTCTGCGGGAACTCTTTCAATTGGTGGAGCTGTTCCAATGATTATGGGTGCAAACCTTGGAACTTCAGTTACCAACACATTGGTGTCTTTAGGTTATATGAAAGATAAAGTGAACTTTAAAAAGGCCTTCGCGGCGGCAACTGTTCATGACTTTTTTAATATCTTAGCCGTTTTAGTTCTACTTCCAATTGAATTGATGACTGGAATTATCGAAAAATCAGCTAGTACTTTAGCTACTCTCTTATACGGAAGTACCTCTGGATTAAAATATAGCTCTCCAATTAAGGCAGCAATTAAGCCCCCAGTAAACGCTGTTAAAGGTTTTGTTGTAGATGTCTTTGGTGCAGAGTTCTCAGGATTTATTGTTATGGCCATTGCAGGAGTCATAATTATTGCAGCTCTAAGTTTTATTGTAAGAACAATGAAAGTACTAGTTGAGAATCATAAAGGAGAGATTGTTAATAAAATCTTTTCTAATAATGCGGTGGGATCGATCATCTTTGGAATAGTCTTAACTATTTCAGTTCAGTCAAGTTCCATTACGACCTCACTTTTAATTCCAATGGCAGGGTCTGGAGTTTTGTCTTTACAGGCTATTTATCCAATCACAATTGGAGCTAATATTGGAACGACAGCGACTGCCTTGTTAGCTGCGATGACTGGAAACATCGCAGGATTGACTATTGCTCTAGTTCACTTGATTTTTAACTTGGCTGCAACAATGCTTTTCTTTCCGATTAAGCCACTTAGAAATATTCCAATTCGTTGCGCTGAGCTTTTAGCTGAGTCTATAGAAAAAACAAAGTTCATTGGCTTTGGCTATGTGGGAGCTATTTTCTTTGCCCTTCCAATTTCAATGATCTTTATCGTTAGATAGTTTAAGGAAATCTTTAGAGTCTTAAAAATACTTAAGGGAGCTGGGCTCCCTTTTTTTATTCTAATAGGTATCTGGTTACTTGTATTATTGAAAAACGGGATATGCCTGCTGACATTTTATCACCAGAGGTGAAGCTTTTAGGTGATTTGCAGAAATTTGGAGATCAGGGCATTATACTAAAAAGGAGACCAATGGCAGGTGTGACCTTCAAGAACCGCTTCGTGAATGGTTATTAGTGAGAATCTACAGATCATAAGGTTTTCAGCTTTAGAATTCATGACTCTTCCCGAGTAGGTATAAAGATTGTCAACATTTCCCGTCTCTTTCACACAGGCCGTAATATCCTGACCAGGTCTTGCAAAGCTTTGAAACTTTGCCTGAATGCAGCGCCTAAAAACTCCAACAGCAAGTTTTTCTTCCCGGTGCTTTGGGTAATGCTCATGGGCCATATGAATTCCGGCTGATTGAACCAGCATCTCCATCATTTGAGTTCCAGGGAAAACTGAGATCCCAGGGAAGTGTCCTTGAATGAGGGGGTGATCTTCGCCTAGATAGAAGCTAGTCTTGATACCAGTGCTATCAATCTCTATAACGTGCTCTAAAAGAAGATTCGGTTTTTTATGATAAAGATGTTTTTCTATCAGTTCGTCCATGCCTAAAGGTAAAAGGATTTTTTTTTGGAGTCGAGTAAAAATAACTGAGTTTAGCTCTTGTCTAAGTAAAATGGCTAAAGAGAGTAGGCTTTTCCAAACTCAGGAACTAGAAAACTAATATCTTTTCCCTCTAAAGACTTTTTTAAGGCATTTATAGGTTCGTCCCGTCCTTCGTCAGTGAGTTGGAAGGTTCCAAAATGAATACCTACACTATGACTACTTCCAAGCTCAATATGTCCCTTTACCGCTTCTTCTGGGTTGATATGGGCCGGCTTCATAAACCATCTCGGCTCATAGGCGCCGATAGGGAGAAAACTTAGGATGATATTCTTGAATTCTTTTTTAATATCTTTAAAAAACTTCCCATAGCCTGTATCTCCTGCAAAATAGATCTCACCCTTTTCTGACTCAAAAACATATCCACCCCAAAGAGTTTCAAACTTATCGAATAAACCTCTGGCAGACCAGTGCTGGTTAGGCATGAAAGTGATCTTTAATCCCTTAAAGTCATACTTTTGGTACCAATCCATTTCAACGAAGTTTTTAATGCCTTCAGACTTTAAGAGCTCTCCATTCTTAAGTCCCACCAAGATAACTGGTGAGTGTTTATCACTTAAATTCTTGAGAGTGGTAATATCTAGATGATCATAGTGATTATGGGAAATCACTACTAGATCAATGGGGGGCAAGTCTTTAAACCTAATGGTCGGAGCGTGAACGCGCTTTGGTCCAGCAAAATTTACTGGGGAGGTTCTCTCAGACCAAATAGGATCAGTCAGGATATTGATTCCATCTACCTGCAAAAGAACCGTTGCGTGGTTAACCACCGTATAGATGATTTCTCCCTTCTTTGTTCTCTCTACGGGCCTATTTCCCATAGGTAGATCGAGCCACTCAGGCCACTCTTTTCGATCATTCTTAAATAACTTCCACTTCAACAAGGTAGCAAATGACTTAGGAGGAAAGGGCTCTAGGTTTTGGAATTTTTCTCCATCAAAGGGGGCTCTATAGGGATTTTTAAATTCTTTTGATGAACAACTCATGGCGATAGATAGGGAAAGTATTAAGGTTAAGATTTTTTTCATGGTTAACTATAGCACTGAGATTTGATAATGCACTACCATGCCTAGTGAAGGTCTATCTTTTATTTAAATAACGGTTTCTTAGTATTTGGCTCAAATTCCTTTTATGTAGAGGAAATATAAATTTAAAACTAAAAGAATAAATGCTGGAAGTGAAAGGTAGAAGGGGTCTTTGACTTTAAATCTTACTAAAACTCCAAGTAACATTAAAATAGCTAGTCCCAAGGCTGAGAATAAAAACAAGGGTAGATAATAGTAGTGGCCAAGCAGGAGTCCTAGACCTCCTAGGAGTTCGAGTAGGCCAGTTAGAAACCTAAACTTAGACAGACCATAACGGTCGAACTCTTCTTGCATATGATTGGTTAACAAGCAAAGTAGGCCATAAGCTATGAACATTAATGACGTGAGTATGGTTAATAATAAAAACATATTTTAAAATAGCTTTTTGTCCATCTAATGTCTATGCGAGATAAAGTCGCTGTCTAAGTTTGTCTAACTAATCAAATGTTGTTTTAGTGTTACTCTTACTTATCAAGGAAGGAATAATGATACCGACAGAGAGTTTATTATTAGCACTAAAGTTCATAGTTGCGGGGTCCATTTTTTTTGTATGGGTTGTTCGCTACGAAAATATTATCAAAGAGTTTGAAAGCTATGGCCTAAATGCTCAGTTGAGAGACTTTGTGGGAATATTGAAGCTTTCTTCTTCGGCAATGCTTTTTAGCAGCGATACAAAGGTTGTAATGCTAGGAGCTCTGATAATCACAATTCTTATGATGGCTGCCCTAGTGACTCATATTAAAATAAGAAATCCTTTTAGGAAAATGGCACCATCACTTACACTAATGAGTTTTGGCCTCTTTATAGCCATTTCAAATGCCTGAGGAAAAATGAATTCTTATAATACTGGCCAAAAAGTTATGTGGAAGTGGATGGGGCGTAAGATTTTTGGCGTCGTCCTAGAGGTTCATACAGGGCCTATAGAAAAAGTAATTAAAACAAAAATGATAAAGAGAAATGGAAGTGTTGAGAAGCCGGCTTACCTAGTTCTCTCTGAGGCAGGTAATCAGGCCTTGAAGCTTCATACAGAGTTATCGAGTCTTTAGCTAAGGCTTTTTCTTTGTAAACCAGATCTTGATGATTGTGGCTTTGATTAGGACCGCTATGAAATTTGAGTTATATAAAGGCAAACATTTTTTTATATGGGGCGGAGGACATGGAATTGGCTTGGCCCTGGTTAAAGAATTACTTGCTAGATTTCCAGAAGCTAAGGTTTTTTCCTCTTATAGAGACGAACAAAGATCTAAAGAGTTGATAGATCTTAGCTATTCTCTTAAAGATAGGCTTGAGATCTTTAGGATTGATCCCGTTAATGAATCAGAACTTTTTGATTTAGCGGTAGATCTAAAAAGCCTCCATATGGAAATAGATCTTTTCATCAATTGTATTGGTCTTCTTCATAATGAAGAATTTCAACCAGAAAAAAGCTTAAGATCTGTAAGCATGGATCAATTTATGGAGACTTTTAAGGTTAATAGTGTCGTTACTGCATTGATCGCCAAACATTTTGAACGACTTCTTCCGAGTAAGACTCCTAGTGCATTTATAGTTCTTTCTGCGAGAGTAGGAAGCATAGGTGACAATAAAATGGGGGGGTGGTATAGCTACCGTGCTTCAAAGGCAGCTTTAAATATGATCCTTCAAAATATTGCAGTGGAGTTTAAGCGCAAAAGGTTACAATGCCTGGTGGCCCCTATTCATCCTGGAACAACCAAAACTGATCTTTCAGCACCTTTTATAGAAAATACTAAGTATAGGCTCCACGAAGCTGAGGAGTCGGCCTTTAATATCCTAAATCAGATTGATAACCGCTCTATTGAAGAAACGGGGAGTTTTCTGTCTTGGGATGGGGAGAATATAGCATGGTGAAAATAATGACAGCTTTGTTTACACTTTTATCCTTTAGCTCTTGCTCGGTTTTTGGCATTCAAAATGAAGAAAGTCCTAAGTACAAAGTTCTAGAGAAGAAAGGGGAGTTTGAAATTAGAGAATACTCCCCCTACATCATAGCCAAAATTACAGTTAAGGGCGACTACGATGAATCATCGGGACAGGCCTTTAAGATATTAGCGGGCTATATTTTTGGAAAGAATAAAGGTGAAAATAAAATTTCCATGACTTCGCCCGTCCTGATGAAGAATGAGCCTCAAAAAATAGCGATGACTTCTCCTGTTGTGATGAATCAAACGGAGGATAGCTTTTCCATGACTTTTTCCATGCCTTCAAAATATACACTCGAGAACCTCCCAGAGCCTCTTGATAATAGAATCAAATTTGAAAAAGTTGAGGCTCAAATAATAGCGAGTCATAGGTTCTCTTGGTTTAGTTCTAAGAAAAAAAATAGGAAAAAGGCCAAAGAGCTAAGGGATTGGTTAACAAATTTTAAAAACTATAAGGCCAATGAAGGGCATAGCTTTGCAGGCTACAATCCCCCTTGGACACTTCCTTTTCTCAAAAGAAATGAAGTCCATATTAGATTATCAAAATAAAGGGTAATATTTGAAAGAGCTACTTTTTCTCATTCAAATCTTTAGTTGCTTTAGCCTCTTTGGTCTTATTTGGACAATACAGCTGGTTCATTATCCTGCCTTCTTAAAAATAGAAAGAATTGATTTTGAAGTCTTTTCTCGCTTTCACTCTAGAAAGATTAGCTTGATCGTTGTGCCTCTAATGCTTATAGAATTCGTCTCAGGCATTTTACTTCTTATCTTCTTTCCGAGTATCGTTATTGCTTCAAACTTCTTGGGCATAATCACGATTTGGATTTCAACAATTTTTCTAAGCATGCCTTTGCATAGAAAAATTGCCTCAGGAAAAGATCTCGCTGCAATAGAAAAACTAATAAAGACAAATTGGCCTAGAACAATTACTTGGACTCTACGCACATTTTTACTACTCACAATAGCATGGAGAGGTATTGCATGAATTTAAAACCAGAGAAGGGTTTAGGGACCATTTTGTTCGCCGCAGGAATTTACAATATACTCTGGGGAACTTGGGTGGTGCTATTTCCTAGTCATGCGTTTGATTTAGCAGGAGCAGAACAGCCAAAATATTTGGAGCTATGGCAGTGTATAGGAATGATTGTTGCCGTTTATGGCCTCGGTTATATGATTGCCGCGACCTCTACAGTGAGGCACTGGCCCATCGTGCTTGTGGGCCTATTAGGAAAGATATTTGGTCCGATTGGATTTATAATCGCTATAAATAATAATGTTTTTCCCATGAAATTTGGAGTCAATCTCATCTTTAACGATCTCATTTGGTGGGTTCCTTTTTATTTAATTCTAGTTAAGGCCTACCAGGCAGAAAAAATGGTGAAGGATAAGGCTTAAGGAAAGTCTATGTTTAGAAGGGGAGTAGTTCTAGACCCAAAGCGCTCTCTCTCCATCTTTTGGTCTAGTTTAAATTGACTTTATCATGAAGAGATCTAACCGGGGCGTAGTATTTTGTTTTAATATTGAAGTAGGATTGGCTGCCAGATATGATTCAATCTACCTAGCAGCTTACCCTGAGCTATTTTAATCTAAAACAGAAAAATCTATAATTTGTTTTGCTACTGCTTCAGGCTTTTCTCTTTGAACAGAGGACCCACTCTTTTCAATTTCAACGTAGCTAAAGTATGGTCTGACTTTCTTAAAGTCTGAAGCTTTTGCCACCTTGTTGTCCTGAAAACCCTCGTACTCTTTTCCAAAGATGGCCAATACGGGAATAAATACTCCATCACTGGACTCTTCGAAACTTCTGAAGAGTTGGCCGCCCACGAAACTTAGAGTTAAAAACCGTTGATCAACATTATCTCTAAGCGCTAAAAAGTCTTTCAAGAGGTTCTCGTCAATAAGTGAGTCATCAAAGAACCCAAAACGTAAGAAGTACTTTAGTGAGTTAGGGTTAAGAAGGTTTTGGTAAAATCCAATAGCAGCGTTATCATCGTTATACAGCCGATTATATAAACTTTGTTCTCTCTCACTTGGTGGATCTACAAGTGAGAAAATGCCTGAAGGATTTAAGATAATGGCCCTTCTGACGATGTCTGGTCTTGAAGCGCTTACTGAAAGGACTCCATTACTTAGAATTGATTCTGAAACGATAGTAGCTCTTTCTTTCACAACTTCTATTAGAAAGTTTTCAACAAACTTATCAAAATCAGAAATAGTATAGGGCCTTTTTTGCTTTTCACTCTCTCCAACTCCAGGAAGGTCCATGACAAAGACTCTTTCTCCTGCCTGATCAAGGAGGGGGACGAGTTTCTTCCAAGTTCTATGGGAAGCTCCTCCGTAGACACCGTGAAAAAGTACAATTGGTTTCTTAAGGCTATTTTTATTTACTGGTGCTCTGTAGCTAATCTTTCCAAATTCGCTTACAACTGCGGTCTCATTTAAGAGGCTCGAACCATCGGCCCAAGCTAGACTTGGTAATAATAGTAACATGATTAAATATTTCATAATGATCTCCTTAACCAATACATATCATTATTATCTTCCAGAGTTAAAGGGCCGCCCAGATAATGTCTAAGAACAAAACTTAGACATCATTTTTTAAGTCGCACTCTTATGCTAAATTGATTTTATGAAAAACTTATTAAAACTTCTAATTCTTTTATCACTAGTTAGCTGCTCAAGCTTCCCTAATCAAGACATTGTAGGCAAGGGCTTTCCTTCGGTTAGCGGCAAAGCCTTAGATGGGAAAGAGTGGAGTATTCCAGAAGACTTTAAGGGCGAGATGACTCTTCTCTTAGTTGGTTTCCGGCACAAGTCGCAATTTGATATTGACCGCTGGTTTATAGGGCTTGATATGAAAAAGGCCACCATACCAACTTTTGAGGCTCCAACAATTAAAGGAATGTTCCCTCAGATGTTCTCAACGATGATTGATGAGGGAATGAAAAAAGGGATTCCCAAACCTATTTGGAAAGGCGTGATTACGATCTATGAAGATGGCTCAAAAGTTCAAGAATTCTTAGGAAATGTAAATCCTCGTAGTGCAAGGGTTATACTTCTTGGAAAAGATGGAAAGGTTCTTTTCTTTCACGATACTGGATTCAGTGTGCCTGCTCTCAATCGACTTTTGGAGAAGTATAAAAAAGGTACGTGATACCTTTTATGCAAGTGACCAGGTACCTACCTAGCCCGTCAGCTTATCCTACTTAGATAGGGTAACTCGGGCATTATTCCATAGCCTACTCTTTAACTTCGATACTTTCATCCATACTTTTTAGTAGAGTATCATTTAGATCTTCTGCCACTTTCTTAGCATCCATCTCACTTAGAATGCCTTCTTTTTGCAATAGTTCGGAGAAGGTTACTTGCATATTTGAAAAACGAGATAAGTCTGGGAGCTCATCCCTTGGTCAATTCAATCTGAAGATTCAAACTGAGTACGTGACACCACTTTAAATAGTAATTGCGACTACCAAAAAAGGTATCACGTACCCTTTTTGTATTCTTTAGATAAGTGTCCGTTCATTCAAGGCACTTCTAAATAAAACATGATTAAAATCAGAAAAACTTAAGAAATGTAGATTTTATTTTATGTTATTATTAATTTCAGCAAGATAGAGCGGCGCGGTCTGGCATGTGACGCAGGTTTGGAGGTGTGGATGGAGTTCGATCGGTTTATGTTTCACGCCTTAATCTCTTTTATTCTCGGAGTCTGTATCGGAGGAGCGAGGCTTAAGGTGATTCCTGGCTTTGTCTTAATGTTGTTTATAAGCTTCTTCAAAGAGTTTTTTGATTATTGGTACTTGAGTAAAAGTGGTTTTGTGACTCCATCAGTGGACGATCACTTGCTTGATGTATTCACCAATATGATCTGTTCATTAATTGGATTTCTTATCATTAACAATCTCACACCAAAGAAATCAGAGCCTGAGAAAAAGGTGCCTGATGCCTTAATAAAGCATTATGAAAAAAAGCGTCGAATCGCACGCTTAAACCGAATGCGAAGAGGAATGAAGAATGAATACTAAACTAGATCTTATTTCTTATAAATATTATAATCCATTCCCAGAGACTTGGAGACAGGAAGAGAGAGTTAAAGTCATAACCTATATTCTCCATGTATTTCAATCAGTGAAAATAACATGTAGTGAACTTGAGGGCTTTGAAGAAGAATTGACCTCTTTAAGTATAAGCGACACTCTTGAAAACCTCTTAAAAAATCTAAAGATTACACCTCAAAACTCTAGGGTCTCTCGTATAAAGAACCGCCTCTTAAATAAAAATAACCTGTATTCGACTGAAATGAGAAAAGGCTTTTTTCCTGAAGAGATAAACGCTATAAGATTAGATGCATTTTTTTTCGCTTACAACTACCTGCTTTCAACTAATATTGACACCTATAAAGTATCAGATGCTCTTCAAGAGTTACAAGATCAAATGGGGCTCAAGTATGAAGACCATTACAACACATCTTCGAGGTATCGTTTTTTTTACCTTGAAGAATCTGATGAAGAGAGCTTAAGCCCAGATGATTTTATCTCCGGGCTAAGTAGGCTTGTTAAGAAATTCAACTTAAGAGAACATATTAATTATCCTTTCACTCAAGCAATCTTAAAAAGATTTTACGAGGATCTAAAACCTAATCAAACTCTTCCTGATACATTTTTCAGATTTCTTAACTACACTCAACTACCCGTATCCTCAGCTTCAACTTTAAATATTCCAAAATCGCGAAGGATTTTAATTTATAGAATAGCCGCAGGCTCTCTTGAAGGATTGTCGCTTTCAGCACACGTTTTCAATAGAGAGCATAAACGCATAATTTCCTCATTAAGACTTAAACTTTCCTTCTCTTATGAAGTCATTCATAGCTTCGAAGAGAGGGGGCAGGAGTTTAAAGACCTCTCTCTTATTGAAATGTCTTTCTATTTAGCTACTGTTATCTCTTTCTTTAAAGATTATGAGACAAGTGGGCTGCAGGAAGATCAAAAAGGGCAGGCTGAGCTAAGAGCATTTTTTGAAATCTTCGAAGACAAGTTAGAGAAAACGACTAAGCAGTCTTGCATGGAGACTTCATTCTTTATTTTGTTTGAGTTCTGTATCGAGGGATATAGGGAGTCTGAATGCTGGTCTGTAAAAAGAGTGATAGGGATTCTTTCTCACCTGTACGGCACAATTAAGAAACACGATGTTATTTTAAGAGGAGTAAGCACTATTATTCTATTCTCGAGCTTAATCAACTCTAAGTATATGTTCAATGAAGAAGTCATCTCTGAACTCAAACAGATCTTAGACCCAAGCATTTTTGAACTAGAAGGAATAAAGAATGCTTCAAATATAAAAGAGCACCGGGTAGATTTGATAAAAGTTTTGTTTGAGTATGACTTTAGAAATTTCATTCTTAAAAATAGTCCTTCTTCAAATCAGATAGACTTCTTAGAACTATTATCAATAGAAGTTGATAATAAAGTTACGATGACTGAAAAAGAATTATCTTCTTCAGAAGCTTATTGGAGCTTATATCTATGCTCGTTAAACAAATACTTAAATAATGACAAGATAGGGTCTGACTTTGATAAGGTTTTCCTTAGCGATAAAGAATTGATGGAGTATGGACTCGAGGATGTCATTTATAACGATTCTTTCGCAAGAATTAAAAGACATGTTGAAATAGATCTAAATTCTAAAGTTATGGTGGCTGATAAGATCGACTATAGGAAGTTTAAGAAAATAAGTTAATCGATCAGTGATGATAGAGGCTGATAATAAAAGAGACAGGAAAGAAAAGACATTCTCTCATATAGAATTCAAGGTCTCTATTCCATCCTTTATCATGGTCTTTAAAAGTCAAGATTAAGGCATCTATCCAGTAGTAATAATGTTGGGGATGAATGTTCATGTTTTTGCTAGAGTGAGTTTTAGCAATCCTTTTAATATGATTACGGTGATAACTATCTGGCTCTTCTAAAAAGTTAAAAAGATGCTCTAGCGCCTTTAACAAGGCAATATGTTGATGTTTCCAATCAGTATCTACAAAATATTTCTCAAGAGAGGGATTAAGGTAAAAGAGATTTTTATAAAAATCCTTGCTCAGGTGCTCAGAGCTCCTTGATCGAAGATAAGATGATTTAGCTTCAGAAACTTTTTCATTCCAGGATTTTTTTCTTTTTCTCTCTTCCATATTTGAACCTCACCTGAATATATTACCAGAGAAGATATATTTCCGCTTAGCAAATAACTATGATTAAGATCACAATAAATAGAAGCATATAAGCACTCAACAACCTTTTATAAGTTCAAAGGTTTGATAAGGGGGCATACTTTTTCTCACAAACTAAGTTGAAACTAATTAAAACAGAAATGGAGAGTGGAGAATTATTCTTTGTAACTTATCGAAATTTTTGATCAACTTTTAGTTAGTAAAAACTCTGGCATTAGTTCATAACCTACTCTTTAACTTCGATACTTTCATCCATACTTTTTAGTAGAGTATCATTTAGATCTTCTGCCACTTTCTTAGCATCCAAATCACTTAGAATGCCTTCTTTTTGCAATAGTTCGGAGAAGGTTACTTGGGAGTTTGACTTCTCAACAACTCCGCCACGGGCCAAAAAATCTTCAATTGTTTCAGTTGCCATATAATCTCTTAGTCTAAAGGTTAGGATTCAAGTAAATACCTGTTAAGTAGCTGAATGGATACTTGTCCATATAAAGATTTCAGATTTACAAGTAACCAGGTACCTATAGGTACAAGTAACCAGGTACCTATAGGTACCTAAACTTATTGTCATTTTGCTGAAATCGATGGATTATTGTAAATAAAATGAATTTGATGAAACATAGTGACTTTATTCACGTCTATGAATCCTTGGCCACCGCAGTTTGGTTCTTTGATTTAGATAATTTTAAGATGCTTTGGGGAAACGGCCAGGCGATTGAGCTTTGGGAAGCGGACTCTCTAGATTTACTTATCAATCGAGATTTTCAAAGCTCTATGTCTAATACAGTTAAAATTAGACTTCAAGAATATAAAAGGAAGATTCAAGAAGGGGGAGAGGGGCGAGAGGTTTGGACTTTTTATCCGAGCGGGATTCCAACTGTCGTCGAAGTGAACTTCTCAAAAGGAAACTGGCTAGAAGAGAAGAATGTGATGTTTGCACAAGTGGTTTCTTATCAAAGTAAGCAACTAGGAAAAGAAGAGATTAGGGGAATGGAAGCTATTCGCCATAGCAATATTCTTATTTCGCAATTTGATTATAATGGTGATCTCGTTTTTCAAAACCCCGTTAGTAGCCAGTTCTTTTCTGAAGCCTCTTTAGTTGATCGTCTCAGCTTTACTACGTCAGATACCGATATCTTTACAATACTAAAAGAAGAGAATGTTTTTGAAAAAGAATTATTTGTTAAAACAAATCTTGGAGAAAGGTGGATGCTTTCATTTGGACGAGAGATCATTGATCCCGTCTCTGGAGATAAAAGTATACTTTTAGAGCAAAGGGATATCACAAATCAAAAAGAGATCGAAGAAGAACTAAAATTTGCTGAAGCTAGACTCGTTCATTCGGCAAAGTTAGTTTCAATTGGTGAAATGGCGGGAGGTATTGCTCATGAAATTAACAACCCGGCCCAAGCTATACAACTGAGCGTACAAGTTATGCAAAAGACTTTTGAAAAAAAACAAGGATTTGAAGAAGTCTTTTATAGGCATTCAGAGTCAATGATAAAAAATATCGGCAGGATTAGCCAAATTATCAAAGGACTTCAAAAGTTCTCTAGAGAAGATTCTCATGATGAGTTTATAGAAGCCTCTTTTTTAGAAATTATTAACGACGTGAAAGGGCTTTGTCTCTCTAAGATAGAAAACGAAGGGGTATCGCTAGAAGTTTTAGGTCTAGAAAAAGATATAAAAGTTATTTGCAAGCCAATTCCCATCTCACAGGTATTAATCAATATTCTTAATAACTCTCTTTATGCTGTTAACGAATGCGAGGGAGAACGTTGGATTAAGATCGAGGTAAAAGAGATGGAGACGAAGGTCTTAATAGCCATTACCGATAGTGGACCAGGGTTTTCAATAGAGATAAAAGATAAGATCTTTAATCCGTTCTTTACCACTAAACCAATAGGTGATGGGACAGGCCTTGGGCTAAGTATTTCTCAAGGGATCATTCAAAATCATGATTCTAAACTAAGTATAAATGAATCTTGCTCTAATACCAGAATAGAATTTGAGCTTAAAAAAGCTATCAAATAAGCACCTGATTCTTTTATCTAGAATTTTCTTTTCATTCCAAGGACCGTACAGGGGCAAGACCTATAAACCGAGAGATATTTCTCTAACTCTTCATCCGAGACCTTTGGCGATTTCTTCAGGAGTTTAAAGTATTCTTCAAAGACTTTATCTGAAAAATCCGAACTTAAAGAAGAGCTGCTCATTCCTTGAAGGTAGTGTTCCATTTGTTTTATGATATCAAGTGGGTTCTCTGGAAGAGTCCAGAGCCCAACATCTAGCCAGCGCAATTCTCCTTTAGAGTTAACCATGAAGTCTGAATCACTAGGAATTATCTTTCGCTCTGTTGTATCTCTAAAACGTTTCGCCATTTGATCAATTAACTTTTCTTCAAACTCTCGATCACCGAAGTCGTCCATGAATTCACTGCCCGCACTAGAGCGAGTTCTTATCTCTTTCATTGTAACAGCGGCTTCATCATGAAAGATTTTCTCCATCTCAAAGTAAATCTCTCCCTTCTCATTTCTGAAAATGCCCATTAACTTAGGCCCGCCTATGTTCTCAACCTGTAGTGCCCAAAACATCTCTTTCAATGTTAGCGCGTCTAGACCTTCAACTTTTTTTACAATTGATCTCCCGTCACGACTTTCAAAGATTCCTTTATTCATGGAGCCTATGAGGTTTCCTAATTGATTAAACTCTCTGTCACCAATCGAGAGGACTTCTCTTGAGACCTTCGCGTCTGAAGTTGGAATCTCTTTTTCTAATAGTTTTTTTATTTCAACATCAAAGACATTAAGTCTTTTCTCAAGCCGACTGGAGATATCTAGATTATCAAGGAAGGTTCTAGAGAGCTCGCTCTTGGTTTTGTATTGTTCTTGAAGGAGAAGCGCCGCCTTAGGAAAGAATACTCTACTCTCTACTAAATCAGACTCATAGTGACCTAGGATATTCTCAAGCAGTTTGACACAGGTTTTACCACTAACCATGGCCGGCGTGCGATCCCCCATCAGAGGGACTGTGTTTCTTATGCTAAAAGCGAAAGCAAAAAGCATAAAAATGAATGTGACTAAGCCTTTGTTTTTCAAGTACTTCTCCCCGAAACCTTTTCGGGTAAAAAGCTGAATTTAATGAGAGTACATGAGCATTATTCTCGGCTAATGACTCTTAGCAAAGGGGAGTCTATACTTTAGGTACTTGAAGACTTAGTGTCCCTAAGCTTTTATTTTTTAGGATAAGGCCTAAGCCCAAGCAGCATCTCTGCTTTTTCCGTAAAAGGATCTTCTAAGAGCGACTTATCAGTATGCTCACTCAATCCCTTTTTAAAGACAGAATAAACATCCTGTCTTTCTTGACTAGCATCCACTTCAACACATTGATTCTTACTCTTGAATAATTCAACAGTAGGTAAGGTCTCGGCCTTAAAAGTATCAAACCTTAACTTTATGCTTTCAAGGTTATCATCGCTACGACCCGTAAACTTGGCCCGCCCCATGACTCGTTTTTCAAGGACATCGTAAGGGCACTCAAAATAGAGCATCTTCGGAAGCTTGGCATCGGGCCCAGAAGCTTCAAGCCAGCCTTCAAGGTTGTTCACAGATCGAGGAAAGCCGTCCACTAGAAAATTATTCTTGCCAGTAGTTCTAGTCGTATATTCCATAGCGCTTTTAAGAAGATTCACTATGATCTCACGGGGAACTAACTTTCCTCCTGTGATAAAATCTTCGATTGAATCAGCAACCTCCCCGCCTTTCTTTCGCTCTTCACGTAGAAGGTCTCCAGCAGAGAGGTGCACCCAACCAAGTTGTATTTCTGCTAGCTCGCACATTGTGCCCTTGCCACTTCCAGGGCCGCCCAAAATGAAGACGACATTAGGTTCGGGACAGGGCTTACGTGGATCAAAGAAGTGAAGAATTATCTTAGGAGCTGGGGCCACGCCCATTTTATAAACATGCCACTCTCTGTCTGTTGGAGGTAACTCATCGTCACAAGTCATATCATAAGCAAGATGCCCATCGAGACGCGAGATCCTCCACGACTTATAACTATTTGAGTATGAAAGGGAAGGGCTTCTAGCGGCCTTACCGTCAGCACGGTCCCATGCCATCCTGCCGTTCCAGTAACCTAAGCTAGACTTAGTTCCTGATTCAGATTTTACGGGAGGCGCTACGGAAGGCACGAAGAGGCCGTCAATTTCGGGTATCCCAGATCCAGTCACTTCAATATAATATGTGTTTGTTTTCAAGTTGATTATATCAGTCATTCATTTCTCGTTTATATAGGTGAGGATACTAAGTTAAAGCTGCCTTGCTCCCTTGGCAATCATATTAGTTGATTCGCATCGCTCCTTCACAGTAGACTGGGATTATACTATTTTAGGCTTAAGAATATTTTGTCTAGGAGGCATTTTTGAAAACTATATTAATTTCAATCGCTTTATTATTTTCTTTTTCTAGCATAGCTTCAGATAAGAAAACTAAGAAGCATAAGCATAGCGAAGAAAACGTTCAGAATATGCATAGAGGTCACGACCACCATAGTCATCACCATGATCATCATAAGGATCATAAGCATCTTCATAAAAAAGGTTGCGGACATGATGCTAAGAAACATGGGGATCATACTGACTATAAGCATGATGGGCATCAGCATCACCAGATGCAAGGACATACTCACGATTGTGAAGGACCTGAGAAGAAAGTTAAGAAATAAAAAAAGAATAAAGGCCCCAGTTAGACTGGGGGCTTTTTTTACTTAAGTTTGAGCTTAAGCTTTTGAGTAGCGATTTTTTCACCCTTAAGAGAAATTTCGAACTTCGTCTTTTTAAGTTCTGAGAGGACAGCTTTAAAAACAAATTGATTAGAGATTAAGTGGCTACCCCAAGTAGCGTAGGCCTCTGTCCATTGTTTATACTTTTTCTCAACAAAGAGCTTCTTCATTTTAAGACTTAGGCCGTTTAGCTTAGAAAAAGCTTCGCGAGTCTTTTTCTTCATCTTTTTCATACATTTTCTAGCAGAAAGAATAGGACAAAGATCTTTAGAGTCTTTTGTTTGAAAATACTCTTTAATTAAAAAATGAGAGTTACTTTTAGCTGTTGCTATGAACTCCTCGACAGGAGCCTGCTTGTTCTCAGGGAGGCCCATTAATTTAAGAGTGTCTTTGTCTGAGATATTCGTATCAAACTCAACTCTAAAGTATCCTAGTTTCTTCTCAGGTAGAGTTAGGTCGAGTGATTTGTACATTCCTGTTAGCTTTTGGAGCTTTTCAAGTTTGTTCATAACTGTTTTTGAACGAACCTTATCTTTCTCATACATCCACTTGAAGCTTCCACCGAAACTTACGTGCTGATGATCCACATGCCATTCATCTGCAAAATTGGCGTAAAAGTTCTTTATCGCCATTTTATGCTTACTTAGAATTCCTTTTGTTGAGGTCTCAATTCCCACAATCGAACTATAAACTTTTGTTTTGGAATTTCTGACTAGGTCTTCTTCGTTTCCATAAGAGCTAAGCTTTGCTTTTGCCTTTGAAGCCCCAAAGAAAAAAGGAAGAGAGAATTTAATCATCTTTGTTGTGCCTGCAGTTAGGCTACCACCTTTAGTTTGTCTTGTTACTCCAGAGTTCTTTTGCGCCATAAGGGATTGAGCATATTTGAGATCACCTTTATATAGCTTCTCAAGAGCAATTTCAGCATTAAGAGTGGAGAGATCAAAGATAAATGACATGAAGTTATCTTGCCCATTGAACTTTTCAGTTTCGGCAGAGATAAAGATTCCATCTACTTCTATGGCCAAGGCCTTAACCTTACTTTTACTAATTCTTAACTCCATTTTAGAATCATCTAGCTTTTTAATCTTAACCACCCAAGAGCCGCCAGCGTGGTATAAAGGTCCTGCGTGAAAGAAAGGCTCTATCCCAAAATGAGACATAAGAGTAAAACCACCATTAACACCAAAAACTAGCTTATCACCAATAGTCCACTTCTCTAGGTCCTTTAAGGTTCTAGGTGCTTTCATCGATTTAAGTTGATCTTTATCTTTTAGGCTTTTAACAAATTGCTCTGAGTACTTTTTAGAACCTTTAACTTTAGAGATACCAATTCCTATCAATCCAGTAGTCGGTAAGTGGTAGTCTAGGTCAAGACCTAGGCCCGCGGTAATCTTAGTATTCTTTATAACTAAGAATCCCTTTGATCCATTAGTCTGTTGAATCTCTCCATTTCTACTTCCAACTAAAACTTTATCTAAGGCTAAAGTTCGAGAGATAACATCACCTCCAAAAATTAAAGAAGGATGAAGGCTCCAGTTGCTTTCGGATTCTTCGTGCTCTTCTTCGTCATGATCTTCGTGCTCTTCATGTCCGTCTTCGTCATGCTCACCATCATGGTCATCATGCTCTTCGTGATCTTCGTGATCTTCGTGATCTTCGTGATCTTCGTGATCGCTATGACTATGGCCCCCGTACCCGTAATGAGTGCTGCCATCAAGGCCTATCTCTACTGGTAGATGAAGGTGCCATGGGGAGGCAAACATATCTTCAATACTGATACTGCCACCTCCATGATTGCCATGGGCAAAAGCGAGGTAAGGGATGATGATAAGAAAAGCCGCTAAGTGTTTGAAATAATGGAACATATCTAAATCCTTCAGTTGTTGTTGTTCTTTTTAATTTTAAGAACGCTAACAAAACTGCAAGTCTATTGCAAAAACAAATTCACTCTGTTAAGATTTTTCTGCAAATCAATTGCAATTACAGCGAGGTACAAAATGAAAATATCATTAATCATTTCAGTTTTATTTTTAAGTCTAAATGCATGGTCAGTTACTGGCGCTAACCTTATAGCTGCTAGAGATGCGGCCATAGAAGAGGCGAGTTTTGAGATAGATTTAGATACTGTTACTGCCTTTGAAGTAACACCCCTAAATGAAGAGATTGAAGTCTCTTTTAAGGATGAGAAAGAAGTTCATGTTTTTGGATGTCACTTTCATGGTAACAGCATGGCCTGCCACGAGGAAGGCGACGATCATAAAGCTCTAAAGAGTCAGGAAGGTTTTGATCATATAGAAGAAGGTCATACCGCTGGTCTTGAAAAGCTTGAAAAGACTCTTAGAAGAAGAGGCTCTGATTTAAATGTTCTTAAATCAATTAAAGTTTGGAAACTCTCTTCTACTGATTCAGGAGATGATGGGCATGAGCATGGAGCTGATGTTTGGACAAAAGTTAATTACGACATGAGTGGAAAAGAAGTGATCGTCTTTATACAGTGCCACGAGCATGAAGAAAAAGAAGAAGGATTTGCTTGTCATTATAAAAGAAAAGGAAAAGGGGAGCCAACGTTATGAAAAAAATGATTGCTCTTCTCTTTATATCACTGGTTTTTAACTCTTGTGGAGAGCTTACCGGTAAAAGTACAGGGGCCAATGAAACTCCCTTTGATAAAATATTAGGAGGCATCCCCTTTTTAGAAATTGGAGAGGGAAAACTACTTCTTAGTGGAACTATGGAAGCTGGTGGCGCCCATAGTTTTAAAATGAAGTTTAACCTTCCAGAGGGAAAATCCCTTAGGTTCTTTTTCTTTTCAGATAGAGGTCTTAATAATGCACTAGTGGCTACTTTTAATAGAACTGGAGGAAAGACCTTTGTTAACTTTAGCTTAAATGGAGAATCTGATACCAGAGAACTTAAGGACGTTGGTGAAGTTGTAGATGTCATGCTTGATATGCATAACGATCATGAAGATTCACATTTTATACTTTGGAATTCTCAAGGGCCTTATGATGACTCAGAAGAATGTGTAGAAGACGGGAATTGTCTTTATAATAGTGAATTTTATACTTTTCCCAACGACGGTCCATGGGGAAGCCAAGGCCGTGCTCCTGGAACATTTTGGGGTGTCCAAGGAGATCGAAGTTTGATTGAAGACCTTGAAGGGCCTTTAGGAGCAGTTTCTGATGCGTAATTTAATATTAGTCACCTTATCTTTGTTATCACTTCCTATTCAAGCTATGGATACCAGTGGACTTGAAGTGAGTCTTTCTGGTGATATGGTTTATAGCCAAGGTCTAAATGAGACTAGTGGTGCAAATGAAAAGTTAAAAATGAGAGGAGCAGAGATGAGTTTCTTTGCTCCTATAGATCATAGGTTTGACGGAAACTTAACGGCTGCTGCCCATGATGAAAATGGTGAGACGGTCTTTGAACTTCATGAGTTATACCTCGCTTCTACAAAAATGATTCCTAGATCTAGGTTTAAGATAGGTCAGTACTTTTTAGGAATAGGTAGGATCAATCATATTCATCAACATGATTGGCCCTTTATAGAGGCGCCTAAAGTCCATGAAACCTTTCTTGATGAAGAAGGGGTTTTTGATGCTGGAGTTGAATATGGGTATCTATTACCGACAGACTTTTACTTAGATTTAACTGTTGGCTTAACTTCTGGTCATCGCTTTGGGCACGCTCATACTTCTGGCTCAAAACCATTAGTACCCACTCACTACTTAAAGTTAGCTACCTTTAATGAATTCTCTAGTACAAATGGTCTTCTCTTTTCTTTAAGTTACCTTGGAAGAACAGATGAGCAAAAGAATCAAACAAAGCTTACTGGTGCTGAGATTGTTGCAAAATGGAGAGAGGGAAAAAGGCTTATTTATCAAATCATAAGTGAAGCCTGGTTTAGAACACAAAAAGACCGCCTCGAAAGTGTATCTGAGCAAGTTGGACTCTATGTCTTTAATCAATACGGGTTCTCTAGTGACTTCCTTTTAGGACTTAGACTGGACGCTTTTAAAGACTTGAGTAAAAGAAACGCCATTACTAATAAAAAAATTAATAACATCGACTATGGTAGCTCTCTTGAACTGACTTGGAATTCAAGTGAATTTGTCAAAACAAGACTAGGGCTCTCTCACTCTTTTACAAGAGAAGAAGGATTAACTTCAGGAAAAGATACAAAGGCCATGGCCCAATTTGTCTTTATCTTGGGAGCTCATCCTGCCCATAGCTTTTAGGAATCTCTATGAAACATATTCTCGTTCTTATATTTTTATCTTTTTCTTTCTTGGCTCAAGCTAAGATTAAGGTTGTTACGACAACTCCCGATTTAGCTTGGCTGGTAAATCAAATTGGGACAAACAAAGTTGAAGTCATTTCACTCCTAAATGGAACGGAAGACCCTCACTACGTAGATGCCATGCCTAATTGGATATCAAAAGTTAGTAACGCAGATGTGTTTTGTTTTGTGGGTATGGATTTAGAGGTAGGCTGGGCGCCAAAAGTATTAAGCCGCTCAGGAAACGCTAAAGTTCAACCAGGGGGAAAGGGACACTGTAATGGTGGTAAGACCGTTAAGGCCCTTGATATACCTAAAGGTAAGATTGATCGCTCTATGGGAGATATGCATGGGGAAGGTAATCCACATTATCATTTAGGACCAACTTTCTACCTTCAAGCAGCAGAATCCATTTTTTCAACCCTTATTGAAGTTGATACTAAAAATGTAGAATTCTATTCAGCCAATTTAGATAAACTAAAGGTTAAGATTAGCAAAATAAAAGACAAGGTCGCTGCTCTTTTAAAAAGTAAATCTGGAATAAGAATTATGAGTTATCATAAGGAGTTCTCTTACTTCTTTAAGGACTTTAACTTAGTTAGTGCAAGTTCAATTGAAGAAACTCCTGGAGTCCCCCCATCGGCGGGTAGAATTGCAAGAGTTGGCCTTCAAGCTAAGAGAGACAAGATAGACTTAGTCTTAGGAACGACGGCGAATCCGAAAAATATCCTAGATAAGTTTAATGAAATTTCAGGTGTTCCTGTGGCCATAGTCCCTCTTTCTATAAAGCTCACTGGGAGTCCTTCAAACTACGAAGAACTTCTAGTTAATCTAGCCAATTTGATTCTAGAGAATGCTCGTGAATGATCTTTTAAGTGTTAGTAACCTTTCAATAGGTTATAAAAAGGCCATCCAAAAGAACTTAAACTTTTCAGTTGAAGAAGGTGGTGTTCTCTTTATAAAGGGAAGAAATGGTTCTGGGAAAACAACTCTTATTAAAACCCTTTTTGGAGATAAAAAACCTCTAGAGGGAAATGTTTACTGGAGCGTTGATAAAAAAGAAGTCGCGATCCTACCTCAGCTCGTTACTCATGAAGTTTCTCTAAGTGTAACTCTTGGCGAAATCTTAGATTGCTTTTTACTCAAAGAGGAAGTTAAAGATATTATCCCAGAAGAATTGAAGAAGAGGCGTTTTAACGATGCTAGTGGTGGAGAGAGGCAAAAGGCTTTAATCTTGACTCGGCTTAGGCAAGGAATAAGCTTTCTCATTTTAGATGAGCCTTTTAATCATATGGATACAAAGGCCATAGGTGAAGTTCTCGATTTTTTATCTCACCTTTTAGATGAGAAAATTATTAAAGGAATTATTTTGATCAGCCACGTGGCCGTAGACTTTGATCAACATAAAGTTGTTGAAGTGGAATTGTTATGATTGAACTCTTTGCTGTCTACCAATATGCTTTCTTACTTTGTTTAGTGGCTGGGGTCTTACTTAGCTTTCTTGGAGCTCATCTCGTAACGAGAAAGGAGAGTTTACAAGTCCTAGCCTTGGCGCAAGCTGCTTTGGTTGGAAATCTTGTTGGACGCCTTGCTTTTTCAGAGAAGTTACAAGAAATCGGAGTCCTAGTCTTTTCATTGATCTTCTTTATCATTTTCAAGCTTCTTTTTATCTATTCAAAAAGAATCATGAGAAGTTCGAAGGAGACCTTTTTTGTCGTCACTTATTTATCTCTTATTTCTATTAGCTATTTATTGATTTCAATATTTCCTGGGCTAGAAGGTCATATGGCAGTTAGTTTCTTCGGGGATATTGTGTCTCTGCCTGTAGAGAGATCAATTGTTATAACAATCATCCTTTTCGTTTTACTGATTATAATGCTTTTAATGAGAAGGAGACTTCTTAGGGGGAGCTTTGAAAAAGCGGTCTTAGGCTCTAAGAAAATCGAGCTTTCTGAAGAGCTTCTTTTTGCCCTTATTTTTGTCATCTCTTTATATAGCTTTGGCTTCCTCTTTACTGTCTCAACAATAATCTTCCCAACTGTCCTAATAGGTAGCAAAGGAAGAAGCCTGGGGCAGATAATTACTATAATGCTTATTGTTACTGGAGTAAGTTCTATGCTAGGATTGGGTGGCTCTATTTGGTTAGAGAGGCTAAGCACAGTGCCCACTCAAGTTTTAACCCTTTTGGTATTTCTGGTGGTCATTGGTCTAGTGTTACAAACACAGAGGAATAAGCGCAGTGACTAAGGCAGAAAAGCTTTTAAAAGAAAAAAAACTAAGTGTCACTGAGGCCAGAAAATCTGTTCTAGAATTCTTTTTAAAATCCAAAAAGCCTTTGAATGTCTTAGACTTTAAAGGCGATAAGACCTTTGAATCTTTCAATGAATCCTCCATTTACCGAAATATAACTAAACTTGAAGAAGCCGGAATTATTCAATCCATTCCTTCCGCCGGTGACTATCAAAGTTATGAACTGGTAAATCATGGGCATCATCATCATCATATCAGTTGTAGTAATTGCAAAAAGATTCAGTGTTTAAAGGTATGTGGTCTCGAGAAAAGAATGAAGGAAATGGCCAAAACTGTGGACTTTCTTTTAGTAGGCCATAGCGTTGAACTCGTTGGCCTTTGTAGTGATTGCCGCTCTTAATTCAATCTTTCCTTTTCGTAAATAGAAATTATTTAAAGTGTAATATGTAACGTTCAATTACCGATAAGACTGTATGAAAGTCTTAACCTTCCTCATAGGGCTCGCTCTATGCTCATATTCATATGCTAATCAAGAGTTAGAAGATGCGATCACTGGCTTCAATCAAGTAGCAAGCCGTGGCACTGATCCTCTTATGCCTTGTCGTGATGGGAAGGTTCCTCCGAGGCAGGTTTATTATGAAGAGGGGGCAGATGCCTCGAAACTTCATGAGAAAGTAGATTTAGGTTTTTCAAAGAAATTTAAAACGAATGAATATGAAGAGGACAGCCTTTCTGTTCTCAGCAGAGAAGAAGCGGATAAACTCTTTAAGGCCTTCTCTGAAGTTGATTATATGAAGTTTGATTATCTTCATGCAGGGTGCGAGATTAGGGCCCATGAATACGCCTTGATAGCGAAGGCCAATGGAATTGAAATGGGCAAGGCCATGACCATGTACGGAGATGCAATCGATAGTGGCGGCCTCTATCCAAAGGAATGGATGACAAAAGAAAGGGCCGGTGAAAAAGTTCCTGCTGCTGAGGGCTTTGTGGGGTGGCGGTATCATGTTGCGCCTTACGTTCTTGTAGAAGAGAACGGCGTCATAAAACCTTATGTCCTTGATGTCGGAATTGCTGATAAAACAAAGACTCTTGAAGAGTGGAATACGTCTTTAATAAACCGAAAAGAAAAAGAGACAAGGACCTTTGTTAAAGACAGGGGCTACCTTCATCCTGATGATAGAGGCCCTCGACTACCTGAAAAAAGTTACATCGATTCTGAAATTAATAAGCAAAAACTCATAAGAGAGATGGGCTATTTTGAATTTGAATATTGGGATAATAAAGGGCTTCTTAGTTATTAAGGGTCAAGCTATTGAGTATCTAATAAAGGCGCTTGAGCTAATCAATACGGAAAATAGAGAGATAAGAAATAGGTTTTTCATAGGCATCCTTTTAAAATGTAGTCTTTTTAATATTATGACACGACAGGAGAATTAATGAATAGGCAGGTTCTTTAGGGGGAAGTACCTGAATTCTAGAGAAAAGTTATGTCCTTTTTATCAACATGACGAACTAATTGAAGTGGCTTGGGTGTAATTCTTTCGAGATTAAGGTTAATTTAGGGGCAAATTGATAGCTTCACTTAAAATTAACTAATAAGGAAGTCGATGCACTCAGATACAATATCTGAAAATTCGAAGGCCACTATGGCAAATGAGTTCTATCCGCTTTATGTGGAGTTAAAGACTTATGTTGAAAGCTATAGCGGCGGTCTCTCCGCTCTCGCTCAAAAAGTGAGCATCTCAAAACCTACGCTTTGGCGCTGGGTGAACTTTAAGAATACTAAGGCCCCTAATCCATACCATGTACTGTCTTTAATGAAGTACGTGACCAAGAAAGAGAATATTGTTCAGATCGCTTCGTCATCTTCTGAAGTTATTGGAGATTATTTAAAAGGATCCTTTCCGGGTGACTTTGAAAGAGAGACGCCCTCAGTTGTAGTTCATGAGATCAATGATCTCTTAGAGGACTTCTATTGCTACTTAATCTATTTGGTAACTAATACTGAAAAGAAAATGAGTCGGTTAGAAGTGAAGAAGATCGTGGGAACCTATTCTTTAGAACAACTTGAGCTTAGCATTGAAGATGATGACTTAAATGATGACCTTCTTATGCGCCTAGGTCATGTGGCCGATGTTAAGATAGATAAGTTGATTGATCATAAGATCTTAGTTGAAGAGGATGGCTTTTTAAGATCTCTCTGCACTAATCCAAAACTCAAAGTCTCTATAACTAAAAAGCATCTACCAAAGCTTTATAAGTTCTTTAAAGAGAAGAACATGCATAGCGGCACTAACTTGATGTACGCCTATCAAGAGAGCATTCCACGCGAAACGATTAAATCGATAGTCAATATACAGTATGAAGCCTTCATGAAATGTTACCAATTGATGGAGAAGGATAAGTGCGAGGACGGCGATATCTATCTCTTAACTTCTTATTTTGACAGCTTGGAATATAACTAATTCGGAACGAACTTATGAAAACCTCATCTCATATCTTTATCTTTGCCTTCATTTTAATTAATGTTGCAATGGCCGGAACCTTCCAAGGTGGTGGCGGTGGTATGGCCGTAAACTCTAATCTTAATCGCCTTGGGGCGAATGAGAAGTTTGATTTTAGAACAGGCTTTGCTCCTTCTGGAGCTGGTCTAGATAAGGTTTGCTATATCGATGATGAAACCCTTAAGGGAAAGATCAAGAAAGAAAAATGTGAGAGGATCTGGACTGTTGACTCTGATCATCAAGGAAGCGTCTTTCCACAGGACTATGTCTTAACCGACAAAGAGTGGCGAGCTCAGGGATCTTCAGGGCGATTCGGGGCTCTATATACACCTTCATGTAAGACTCTAAAGACCACTGAGGTGATAAAATCGATTCCTATGAAACGTGCCGCCTGCCTTAAGTGGGAGAGCTATAACAATGAAGAGGGCAATAGAAGGTCAAGATGTGTGAAGAGAGGCTATAAGAAGTTACCTCGCGCTCAGAGGCTTGATACTTACCTAGACTTTGGATCATACAGTGATAGACAGAACTCTGGATCTGCTATGTTTACTATTCCAAGGTGCCGCGAAGAATTTCATTAAAGACCAATCCCTTTCATGTGAAACTAGTTTTTAGAAATTAGTTTCACGTGAAACCAAAGCACTCCTCAATATATTTCACACGAAATTCATAAAAATAAAATACGTTTCTCATGAAACAGTATTCACTCCCATTTACTTTTCTCTGTTGAGGTTTTCATTCTTAGTCCTTATATAAAGTGCATTAGAAAAATTTAACCGTTAACAACACACAGGAGATTGTAATGAAAAAAGTAATTGTACTAGTAGGATTGATGTTTGCAGGAAGTGTATTTGCTCTTGGAGCTAATGAAAAATATGACTTCAACACAGGGTTTCACCCAGTAGGTGCTAGACTTCAAAATGTTTGTTACCTAGGTGACGGAGAATTAGAAGCAAAAGTTAAGATTGAAAAATGCGAAAGAATTTGGACTGTTGATTCTGATGATCGTGGATCAGTATTCCCACAAGATTATGTTCTAACTGACGCTGAGTGGAGAGCTCAAGGTTCTTCAGGACGTTTCGGAGCCTTCTATACTCCTTCATGTAAGACCCTTACAACAACTACAGTAACTAAAGTAATTCCAATGGTAAGAAGCGCTTGTCTTAAGTGGGAAAGCTATGTTGTAAATGAAGGTGACGGAGACGGTGATAGAAGAAGATCAAGATGTGTAAAAAGAGGAACAAAGCCTCTTAAGAGAAGTCAACGTCTTGATACTTACCTTGATTTTGGTTCATACTCTGAAAGACAAAACTCAGGATCTGCCATGTACAGAATCCCAAGCTGTCGTTAAGAAAAAGATTAATTGAATATAAAAAGGGTCAAGCAATTGCTTGGCCTTTTTAGTTAGATCTCTTTAACTAAACTCTGAGTTTCCTTGTTTATTGCCTCTATTATAATATAATTACTTAATTCTTTCCTGTTCATCTTAGCCGGAGTCTTTAAATGAAGATTATAATCTCCTTAGTTTGGCTTGTCTCACTTGCCTTGGCCTTTACTATGGGAAAGAGCTCTGTCGTTCCATCAACTGAAGTGAAGATAGAAGTTCTTGAAAAAATAGTCGAAAAAGAATCTGCACAATTGCTTGTTAAAAATACTCCTTCGGAGGCTCTAGTAGATTTAAAGAGTGAAAAAACTGGCTCAAAGACGAAGTCAAAACCTGATCGTAAGTACCATCAAAAGAGATATGATTTCCTGACTAAGAGAAGTGTACAGGAGGAAGCTCGCATTGATTGCAGAGGTGGTAATGAAGTTGCTTGTTGGCATTTGGAAACACTATTTCGCATAACGGGGCAGAAGAAAAAACTACTAAAGCATTTAAATAGTAATTGCACCAACGATAAGGTGGACTCTTGTGTGCAGCTTCATAATTTAGAAGAGAATAAGGCGCTTAAGAAAAAAATAACTTCTAAACTTAAAGAAGAATGTAAAAGAAATAATGCCAAGGCCTGTGTTAGTTTAGGAAGCATCTTGGAATATAGAGATATAAAGTTAGATAAGGTTGCTTTTGAACTGAGAGAAAGAGGATGCGAATTGGATGTGAAAACTTGTGATAGCCTAGGGGCTAGTCTCAATAGAATAAAAGATCCAAGGGCAGGACAGTTCTTTTTAAAGGCCTGCGAGGCAGGAGGTAAGTATTCGTGCCAGTCGGCGTCCCATTACTATTTTAAAAAAGGATTGATTGATAAAGGGGGCGAAATGCTTAGGATGGCCTGTGACCAAAAACAATCTCACGTATGTTGGTCTTACTATGAATTTCTACTGGCAAATAAAAGGTTAGATGAAGCTAAAAGCTTTCTCAAAGGCAGCTGTGAGAATGATAAGATTAAGAATCTTTTCGGTTGTAAATAGTTTTTCCTCAAATAATGGCCCCTTTAACCTGACTGAGTTATAGTCCGTCCATGAGTGAACTCCAAGAATTTGTAAGAAAGAGAACGGCCTCGTACCCAGGGATTTCCTCGCGAAAACTCTACGGTCTTGATGCCTTTTATTTAAAGAACAGTCCCTTTATCGTGATCACTGCTAACGAACAGATTGTGGTTAAGGTCGATGACTTTGAAGTTAAGAAGACTATCCTAAATATGCCCGAAGTATCAAAGTGGACTTTAGAGGGAAAGGAGATGGAGAACTGGTTTCTTCTTCCTGATACCTTTAATAAAAAGAAGAATAAATTATCTCCCATCCTAGAGATGACTTCGAAGGTTCTTTTAAAGCCTAAGAAGGAGAAAAAGAAGCGTAAGAAGAAAAGTGATAGTCATAAATCAAAGCAAAACAATGAATCAAAGACTTCAAAGAACATTGTGAAGAGTCCTTCATTCTTTAAGAGATTATTTGGCCTCAAATAGGCTTAAATCACTGTAAAAACTACCTTATTTAGGCTGAAATCATCAATCCTTTAAAAACTCGACTATAAGAGGGCATGAATTTAAAAGCGGTCCTGCTTCTTTTTATTGGTATTTTATCTATCTCAATTGGTTACACCAAAGAGATTCTTGTTTCAAAGGCAGATTTTGAAATATCAAAAAAGATGCTCGAATCAAATGATATCTATTATAGCTACTCAGAATACACTAAGGGCCGGTTCTCAAAACTAGGTCTTTCTGACTTTGATGTAGAGGGCCTATCAGAAGATTCAAATTCTAGAATATTCTTTGCTCGCTCGGCTTTTAGTATTGATAAGAAAATAGAAGAACTTGATACTTCAATCTTTAAGAACACAAACCTTATAAAAGACATCATGGGGGCTTCTTCATTAAAAGAACAGAGCACTGAGAAAAGTGTTTGGAACTCAGTCATTCCTATTTATATCTACGATGTTGAATCTAAGCTTGAAGTTAAGCAGCTTAGCTATAGTCAGTTAGAAAATGATATCTTTGAAGAGTATTTTCATGCATCAGATAGGATCACAACAGATCTTCCAAAGTCTGATTATCAAGTTCATATTCGTCTAACGGAGTTTAATATGGGCTTTGACCGATTGGTTGTCGTTTGTAACTTTATTCCCATGAAAACTAAAACAGCTGTGGTTTGTCATGTGATCGCTAAAGCAAATAATAGCTGGTGGAAGAATCGAAATATTTTTGGGATTGCTTCAAAGAGAATGAAGAAGATAATCTCTAGGGTTCTTATTAATACAAAAGCTCATCTTAAATAAGAAGCTTCTTCGAGGCAATAATTCCTCAAAGAAGCTATTACGCTTTATTTTATAGAGAATGCTTCCAAACGAAATCTTTAGTAAGAACCTTACCTAGTGATTTACCGTCGTGATTTACATTGTTATAGATTCTTTTAACAATCAATTGCATCTCACCGCTTCCTTTCTTAGGAACTTCACATTTTAGCTTCGCGTTCTTCACGCCTAGAACATGAATATTGATTGTTTTTTCACCGATATTAAAAGGTCTATCGTTCTTAACATGACCTGTTTGATCGCCCCACTTACATTTGATATCTGAGAGAAGGATGATGACGCTTTTTTTGTCATTTAAGTTTCTAAGGGCAAATTCACCAGCGAATAGCTTACCTTTAACTTTGATAAAAGTTGAACTAAGGGCGAATTCTCCGTCCTTTTTGGCTTCGTTATCACCGATCATAATCTTTTTAGTAGCACAGCTTGAAAGTGCTAATAAGATGCATAAGAGAATTGTCTTTTTCATTGAAACTCCATTTAGTTGTTTTTTTCTCCTTATTTATATAGATAGGGAGCCCATTTTTCAATTTCTGAGGCACTCTTTTGACGGTTTTAGCGTTTTAGGCTGATTCTCAACTAAGTTCGCCTTAAAAAAAGCGTGATTCTTCCCTATCTAGGACGCTGCCTCTATACTGTCAGGCTAAGGAGTTACCTATGTTATTAGATAAAAATATTGCCCAATTAGTTCTCGATCATGCCCTCTCAAGGGGAGCTGATTTTGCTGAGATCTTTGTCGAAAAAACCAATATTCAAAAGGCCACTGTCCTCTCTCAAAAGGTTCACGAGATTGGTGGAGGGATTGATTTTGGATTAGGCATCAGGATGATCTATGGGCATAGGGTGCTTTATGGTTATACCAATATTCCAACGAGCGAAGAGCTCTTAAGAATTGTTAGCTTAATTTCTGAAAGAGAGAAGAGTACTCGTAAGCATGAGTTCCTCGACTTCACTCTAAAACCAACGGTAGATATTCATCCAGTTGTTACACCACTCGGATCAGACTTAGAACTTGATTCTAAAATTTCATACCTCCATGATATTGATAAAGCGGCCCGCTCTGTTAGTGAGATGATCAATCAGGTTACAGTCTCTAGTTTAGAAAAAAGACAAGAAATAGAAATCTTTAACACCGAAGGGCTACAGTCCTTTGATACTAGAAATTATATTCGTATCGTGGCTTCTTCTATTGCGGAGAAAAATGGTGAACAATCTGAAGGCTATGAAGGCCCGGGCGCCTTAGCCGGATTTGAATTTACGAAATCAGTTTCAGCACAAGCTCTTGGAGCAAAAGTAGCTGAGCAGGCCTTAATTAAATTAGGGGCAGATCCTTGTCCTGCTGGAAAGATGCCAGTGATCATTGATAATGGTTTTGGCGGAGTTATCTTTCATGAAGCCTGTGGGCATTTATTAGAGACGACTTCTGTTCAGAAAAAGGCTTCAGTCTTTTGGGATAAGATGGATCAACAAATTGCAAGCCCTGTTGTCTCGGCCGTTGATGACGGTACGATTAAGAATGAATGGGGATCAATCAATATTGATGATGAAGGAATGGAGACACAGAAGACTCAGCTTATTAAAGATGGGATGCTAACGAGTTTTCTTGTGGATAAGATTGGGGCTATGAGAACTGGTTTTGATAGAACAGGCTCTGGTAGAAGACAGAGTTATCGTTTTGCACCAGCTTCAAGAATGAGAAACACCTTTATTGAAGCGGGAGATAGCTCGCTTGAGGAGATGGTGGCCTCTATTGATAAGGGAATCTATTGTAAAAAAATGGGGGGAGGTTCTGTGCAACCTGGAACGGGAGAGTTTAACTTTGCCGCTCAAGAATCTTACCTTATTGAGAATGGAAAGATCACTAAACCTCTTAAATCAGCTACGCTGATTGGAACAGGACCAGAAGTCTTACAGAAGATTTCAATGGTAGGAAATAACTTTGAACTAGCTGCAGGAATGTGCGGTTCAGTCTCTGGAGCGGTACCGACAACAGTTGGGCAACCGGCCTTAAAGATTGATGAGATTTTAGTTGGAGGTCAGGCATAATGGAAGATTATAGAAATATTGTTGAAGACGTTTTAAAGATTGCAAAGAGTAAGGGCGTAGACGCTGATTGCATCTTAAATACTAACTCTCTCCTTTCCTTAAAATCTGAAGATCAAGAACTCTCAGAGCATAAGGTTTCTTCAAGCCTTGTTCTTGGAGTTAGAGTTATTAAAGATAAGCGAGTAGGAACTAGCTATAGTGAGTCTTGGGATAAAGAGAGTCTGGGCCAAATGGTTGACTCGGCTATTGGCTTTTCTAAATATACTAAAGAAGAGCCCCTTGAGACGATTGATCTTAAGAGAGCTGATTTCTTAGAAGGAACTATTGATAAGGTTTATAAAGAAGATGACTCTTCTCTAGAGGAGAAGATCAAGTTTTGTCTTTCTTTAGAATCTGAAGTGAAGAAAAAGGACAGCGCTGTTAAAAGCACGCCTTATAATAATCTTTCCCGTAGTGAAAGTGAGAACCTCTATGGGAATTCTCTTGGCACATTTTGCGGACAAAAGACCAGAAGTTTTTCTTGTTTTACTTCTGCACTTATTGAAAAAGAAAATCAGCAAAGCATGCACTACCATGTAAGCGTAGGAAGAAAGCTTAGTGAGTTAAACTTAAGTGAAGTGGTTGAAGAATCTTACCTACATGCTAATAAGCTCTTAGGAGCAGGTCCTATTGAAACTGGCCATTATGATGTCATCTTTAAGACAGATGAATTGGCAGATCTTTTCTCATGCTTCTCTGGATTACTTTCAGGGCATTCGGCCATGAATGATACCAATCCTTGGAAGAATAAAGTAGGAGAGGTCCTGGCCATGAGTGAGTTTAGCTTGCTTGATGATCCTTCTTTTGAAAAAGGCTTTAGTTATACAAAGTTTGATAATGAAGGAGAGCTGACGGGGAAGACAACTCTTATCGAAAATGGAAAGTTAGAGACCTTCTATCACAATAGTAAGACCTCTAAGTTCTTTAAGGTGCCTAATACTTTTCATGCGGCAAGATCCGCCCGTGGGTCTCTTGGGGTCTCTGGTAGTAATCAGATCATCCTTCCTGGAAGCACATCAGAGAGTGAACTTAAAAAAGATCGCTATTTTGAAGTGGTTAAGATGCAGGGACTTTTCTCTGGTGCTGATTCAGTAAGTGGAAACTTTTCTTTTGGGGCCAGTGGTTATCTTAAAGAAGGGGATAATATCTTAACTCCTGCTGCCGGAATAACGATCTCGGGTAACTTCTTTGAACTCTTAAAAGAGATTAAGATGATGGGAAGCACAACTCACTCTAATAACTCTCGAGGCTTCTTTTCTCCTGCCATTCGTTTTGGTGGGCTTAAGATTGCTGGTAAGTAAAAGCTAGGCCTAGTTTACTTAAAACTAGGCTAAGTAGCAGATATAATAGATGTAATTATTTCAAAGTGGCGCCGCAGGGCGTCGTTTTGTGATAGGTTGCCTCTAATGAATAAAATCCTCACCTTAGCACTTATTATCCTTATAACTTCTTGTGCAAAGAAGTCTTCTCCTGTCTCAGGAGAACCTCATCAAAAAGAGATCGAAGCAAGCTTTAGCTTATTTGAAAGCAATAAGCCTCTTGTGGCCGCTTCAGCTGGTTCGCCCTATTTTAAGGCCATTTCAAGTTGCGCTTTAAAAAAAGAGGGGGAGGGTTGTACACCTGAAAAGGTTCCTCTTTTAGGAATGAGAGATGCTGAAATTAACGTGGATTATGTTTTAAAGAACACGATCGTAAGCCATGATTTCTTGGCCCTGAACTTTAAGGAATATCTTAACTCCGTAAATAACAAATACCTCTTTGCTCTCTTTGGATCAGTTTCAGGGATTGTGATAACCGATGAGATCAGCTCTTCATTTTATTATACGCCAACGGGCATGATCTATATTAATGCCCGCTACCTTTGGAAGACTCAAAAGGAACTAGCAAAGCTTAAGTTTAAAAAAGATGGGCGCTTCTCTAGAGACGAGAGAAAGAAGATCTTAACCGATATTGATTATGTTAAAGATAATAAGATCATCTACGATGAAGCTAGAAAGAGCGAGCGAGAGATAACTGATATCGCTCCAGATCTAAGCCGTCTCTTCTTCCATGAATTAACTCATGCCAATGATGTTTATCCTGCCGATCTGCATAGTCAGTTAGATGTAAGCGAGAGTTATTATAAATTAAGAACAAAAAGATACGAATCTAAAGAAATGATCAGCAGAATGATCGTTTATCCTGAGACAAAAAAAGCATGGGAATACGCTATCTTTGTCGTAGATGGAGAGCTTATCAATCCAGATAGTCATCTTTTTACGAAAGATGATTTTCTCTCTGACTTTGCCCCCAATATTGGAATGGTTTTTTATTCCTACCTTACCAACCGCGAGCACTTGGCCATGATGATGGAAAGCTACTTTATGCTTTTTACGGAGCACTATGAGACTTGTGTTTATGGAAAATATAGAGAATCCACTGATAAGAAGTCTGAATTGTTTTGGTTTCAAAAGAACAGAATCCTACAGGATAATATTCTAGCCGAAGCTAAGGGAGCCATCGATTTAATGCTTCCTTCTCATCTAGCACTTGAGCTTAACTCAATAGTTTCGGTCTTTGAACTAGAGACTTTTACAGATATTTCTTCTTCGGAAGAAAAACCAGCATGCAAGAATTACTAAAGGGCCTATGATGAAAGCGCTAAAACTACCCATGTTCCTCTCCCTTTTTCTTTTAGGAATAACTTCAAGCTTTGCCTGTGATATGCACGGAAAGACAGGGATCGTCCCTAAGAATAATCTATATATCAAAGTCCAAAGTTCAAATAAATTTCAAAAGAAAGTAGGTCTCAGTGAAGAAGAGTTCAATCAATCAATTGATAAAGTAACTTCTACTTTTAAAGATATTGTCGCTTCAAAAGGCGCCGAGCTCGTTGTTAAGAAAGACTGGGAAGACGGAACTGTTAATGCTTTTGCTAACCGCGATAAAGATAAATGGGTCATGACTTTCTTTGGGGGCTTTGCCCGGCATAAGGCCATTACTAAAGATGGAATTACTTTACTTGCTTGCCATGAGCTTGGTCATCATATGGGAGGAGCTCCTGTTAAGAGAAGTTTCTTACGTTTTAAAAAATGGGCCACGAACGAAGGTCAAGCTGATTACTGGGGATCTCTTAAGTGTTTAAGAAGAATCTTCGCAGTAGAAGATAATATTGCCGCCATTAGGGAGATGAAGATTCCTACGGTGGTTAAAGAGAAATGCTCGAAGAGTTTCTTTGGAAATCAAGAGCGCGCCCTTTGTATGAGATCTGCTATGGCAGGGTTGGCGCTTACTAATGTTTTTACGAGCATCAGACAATTGCAAGCTGGTCCTAAGTTCTCAGCTCCTAGTGATAAAAAAGTAAGGAAGACTAATAAGAAACACCCAGAGCCTCAATGCCGGCTAGATACTTATTTTAACGCCTCTCTATGCACAAAAAGCATAAGAGAAGAAGTGAGCTATAAAGATGCTAAGGCCGGTGTATGCTCAAGGCATACTCAAGAGGGGGACTTTGGAACCCGTCCACTTTGTTGGTATAAGCCTAAGAGAAAGTAGAACTAACTTTTTTTTAAGAGAGTTAAAATGACTAAGGCAATTGTAAGAAAAGCGATTGAAGGCGATGAAGAAGGCATTCATATCGCCCATATGAAGTCCATCAAAGAGGTTTGCTCTAAAGACTATACTGAGGAGCAAATCAATGCATGGGGAGGCCGTGAGTTTAACTTTGAAGCAAAGAATAGCCTAATTAAGAACCAACATGTTTGGGTGGTTGAGCTCTTAGGAGCCGTAGAAGGCTATGGGCTACTTTTTATAAATAAGGATCAAGCAGAGATAGGCGCCTTATATTTTACACCTACAGTTTTAGGACAAGGGCTTGGGCGGATCATGGTTCAAGAAATGAAAGAGGTGGCCTTATCCTTAGGCTTTAAAGAAATCTTTCTATCATCGACTAAGACATCTAAAAAATTCTATGAAAAACTAGGCTTTATTCAATATGAAGAGGATGACTTCTGTTTACTCGGAGGAGTTAAAGTAGAAGGTCACCCTATGAAGATCGATCTTTTAGCGGGCAATAACAGACATCCCTGAATCTACAAAAAGTGTTTGTCCACTTATTCGAGATGAATCATCTGACATTAAAAACGAAGCCAGGTTTCCAACATCGTGAATGTCTACATTCTGTTTAAGAGGGGAATGCTTCTCGATCTCATCTAGAAAATGAGAAAAATTAGGGATCCCTGTTGCGGCCGAAGTCTTAATAGGTCCAGCTGAAATACAATTCACTCTAATATTCTCTCCACCGAGATCTACTGCAAGATAACGGACGATAGACTCAAGGGCGGCCTTCGCTACCCCCATAAGATTATAGCCCGGGAGAACCTTCTGAGCGCCGTAATAGCTTAAGGCGAGGATAGAAAATTGAGGGTTCTTTAATTCTAGAAGGGCGTTTGTGACGCTTATAAGGGAATAGGCCGATATATCTAAGGTGTTGAAGAATCCTTCCTTTGAACATTGAACAAAAGGCTTTTCAAATTCTTCGCTTGGAGAGAAGGCGATTGAATGGGCAAGGCCATCAAAGCTTCCCCAATTCTCTTTTACTGTAGCATGAAGCTTCATAAGATCTTCTTTAGAAGTAACATCGCACTCTACAAGAAAGTCCGCTCCCGCCTCTTCAGCTAAGGGTTTAACCCTCTTTAAGTTTGATTCATGAAAGTAACAGATACCAACTTGAGCCCCTTCAGCGCGGAGTTTTTGAATGATACCCCACGCAATGGAGCGTTTATTGGCCAGACCTAAAACGAGGATCTTCTTATTACTTAGTTTCATATTTATCCTTGAATGATTTTTCGATGATAGAACTCGTTAAAGCTTTAAAACTAAATCCATTTTGGCTGGCCTGATCCAAAAAGTACTCTAGGTACTTTAAAAAATCTTGGAGGAGGTGTTCTTTTTGAACATCATGAAGAAGGATGATGCTTCCATTTTTTAGATTTTTGAGGGCCTTGTCTATTTTGGTCTTTGTAAGAGGGTATTTAGTATCATAGAAACGAGTATCCCAGAGAACCAAGGGGATCTTATTTTCTTTTAAGGCCTTATTAAGGGCCGGAGTCTTAATCCCAAGGGGACTTCTAAAACCGACGCAGTCAATTTCGAGTTTCTCTTTAAAGATCTTATTCGAATCATGGACCCATTGTTCAAGATGCTTCTTATCTTTGAAGTAGTGAGATGTATCGTGATCGTGAGTATGATTGCCTATGGTATGTCCCTCGGCCAAGATCTTTTGACAGAGGTCTGTATTTTCAAGGGCCCTATTGGCAATTTGAAAGAAGGTCCCTTGGGCCTTGTACTTCTTAAGAAGCTCTAGGACTTTTGGGGTGACTATGGAGTCGGGTCCATCATCAAAAGTGAGGTAGAGTTCAGGAGAGTTAGTATTGACTCTTCTAAGGCAGCGTCCTGTGAAAAAATCGTAAAGACTTGTTCTAATCATAAGTTATATCATAAGAAATACTTGTTCCATTTGGTTTAAAGATATCTATCTTTTCTTCTTTCTTGAGAAGGCTAAGCTTTTCAAATAATGAATCTAATCCATTGGCAGGGAAATAGGGCCCTAAGTTTTCAAAACCTTCTTTAACTGAAAAATCAAAGTGGATGTCTTTTATAGCACCAAAGGGGGATGCTTTAGAGCAAGCATGAGATTTATCATTGATAAAGATGGCCGAACTACAGGCGGACTCAAGGTTTATCTTTCCGGAGTGACTAGCTTCTTTAATTTCTTTTAATTCAGAAGGGTAAGCATCTACTCCTACAATTAAGATAAGCGCTGGTTCAATCTCATTGAGAGCAATATCTAAGGCCGATTCAATACTGTGAAGGGAGCTACTAATAGTTGCTCCCATTTCAATATTCGGGAAAGCTATTGAACAAGAGCCCAGGGTTGAGTTATGCAGGCTATTTTGAAACAGGATGGGCCTGGCCCTTTGATTGACAGCTAAGTCATAATAAAATTTGTAGGTCTGTGCCAGTTCGCCTTCGCCAGAGCAAAGGAATAACTTGAGGGGGAGACCGACAGGTAGCGTGGTAGACTCAAGTAGCTTCTTTAAAGAATCTTCACAAAGAAGCATATTAATAGACTTCTTTCTATTGAGAGGATTACTTATCTGTTCACTTATATCGATTTCTGTCGTCTTAGAATAGGCCAGGAGTTTCATTGTGCCACTCCTTTAAGAATGATGGAGGAGTTGACCCCACCAAAACCTAAGGTGGACTTTAAGAGGTAGGTAACCTTTCTTTCAATTTTTTCTTTAGGAAGCAGTAATTTAAACTCAGGATCAACATTATTTAATCCCGTAATAGGTGGGATCATCGCACTCTTGAGAATTTGAATACAAAGAGAGAGCTCAATGGCACCACTTGCTCCGAGGGCATGACCGTGAACACCTTTAGTGCTTATAACCGGAGTGCTTGCTCCTATGATCTCGCCAATAGCGTTGGCCTCTGCTTGATCATTATTAAAGGTGCCTGTTCCATGAGCGTGAACAAGGTCTATCTCATCACTTGTAATATCAGCTTGCTTTAAAGATTCAATAATTGATCTTTTATAGCCTCTTCCTTCAGGATGCGGGGAAGTCATATGATAAGAGTCTAAAAAGGTTCTTCCCCCTACGATATAAGCGTGGGGCCTCATCAAACTCTTCTTTTCAAAGGTATAAAATGCAGAGCCTTCAGAGAGGTTGATTCCACTTCGTTCTTGATCAAAAGGAGTGCAGGACTTATTTGATAAGAGCTTTAAAGAACCAAAGCCTTTTATGGTCAGTTGTCCCAGTTCTTCTACGCCCCCAACAATAACTCTTTCAGAGCGCTTTGAGTTCAAATAGTCATGGGCCATTCCAAGAGCTTGAGTAGAAGCGCTACAGGCCGAAGAGATAATATGAATCTTGCCAGGAAAGGATAAGGCTTCTCTAAGAGAATCGCCTAAGTTTCCAAGTGGCTGTTTATCTAAGTAAGAAAGGTCTTCTTCCTCAAGTTTTTTTTGACAGAGATCAATGAACTTGGTTTCCCAGGAGCTAAGCTGTCCTGTTGTAGTCCCAATTAAAAGGACATCACTTTGATTGAACTCTTTCCAACCAGCATCACTGATGGCGCTTATGATTGAGTAGAGGCTAAAGTATAAACTTCTCTCTAAGCTTAGAGGCTTCTTCTTTAGCCAAGGGCTTTCGTTAACAAGAGAGCAAAGACTTTTAAAGTCCTTATCACTAATACAACCAAGCCCATCAGAGGTTTGACTCTTTTTATTAAGACAGTCTTCCCATAGAGCCTCTGCGCCAATTCCTGAAGGAGATAAGACTCCTATACCGGTTATTAAGGTCTCATTGGGAGTCTTCATTTCTTTGAATTTATAAATTGAGAAATAGATTGGAGGCTTTGAAAATGCTCCGCTCCTTCTTTTGCGTCAACAACTTGAATCTTAAATTGATCTTCCACAGTGGCGACGATTTCTAGGATATCGATAGAGTCTAATGCGAAGGGGGCTTCTGAGAGTTTACTCTCATTGCTAAGTTCATCCATGATTGATTCAGGAAGACCAACGGCTGAAATAATAAGCTCTGCAATTTCTTTTAGCTGTGGGTCTGAGATGGACATGCTGCTTCCTTTTTTGGCTTTATGCGACTATTATCGAAATTATAAAAATCTAGATAAGTTAAGTCCACCTAAAACGTGAAGTGACCTATGAAATGGATACTATTCCTAAGCATCATATTATTTTCAAGTGCCGCTAGGTCTCAAGATAATACGTGGTTAACGCACTGGGATAAGTACTCGAAGATGAAAAGTATTCGGGCAAAGTTTAAACAAGAGAAGTTCTTACCAAGCATGGACTTAACCCTGTCTTCAAAAGGGACACTCTATTTCAATAAACCTGATCTCTTAGAATGGACAGTTACTTCAGGAAAACCAATCAAATTCACAATCGATAAAGATAAGGTCACTCTTTTTGAAGGGAAGACTAAGAAGTCTGAGATGTCTTTGTCAAAGGTTGGAAAGGCGATGGTGGGGCCGATCCTTCATCTGCGTGGCTGGATAAAGATGGATGTGGACTTTGTTCAAAAGAACTACGACGTTAAAAATATAGGAAAACGCCTCTTTCGTTTTACACCTAAGGATGAAAATACTTTCTTTAAGAAGATAGAGATCAAGCTCGGTTTAAGTGACCCAATCTCTAAGTTAATTTTATTTGAGACAAGCGGGGATAGGCTAAGTTTTGAATTTGAAGAATCAAAAATAACTTATGAAAGATAGAAAACTTCTTATAGCCTTATTTTTTATCTTACTCTTTAGCTCCTGCAACAAGATAGAGAGTTCACCAAAAGGCTATTTCTTTCCCTCTAAGATTGAAAAGACCATTAGTGAACTTGAGAGCTTCAATATTGGCTCATGGAATTACTTAGTCTTTCCAGATGTAGACTCCGCTCTTAAGGCCTGTTCAAAGTTAAAAGCTCTTAAAGACCTAGTGGTATCCGCAGTCTGTTTGCCTAAGATTCAAGAATATTCTGGCAAGGTAGAGAGCTGGCTTAAGAGTCAGTTCTATTTGTTTCAAGCCCCCTCAATCAGCGAACTTATTAATCAGTCTGAGTACGAGTTAAATAAGATGAGTTACTTAATGGGAAGTGAGGGGAGGGAGCTTTTTAAACTCTCTCGCCTTGATCCCGTTGATAGTAAGTCTCGCTACTGGAAACTTGTTAGGTCAAACCAATTTGGAAACTTTGAGCTGCAAGAGGGACTCTTAAGAGTTATGGGTTCTGAAAAGGTTCTTATTCCTATTGAATTAAGCTTTACAGGTTCAGAGATGGAGAAAACCTCGATCCTCGTAAAGACAATAAATCCATTAGGTGGGGTCATGATAGGCGCCCATCAAAGCCACCTTGAAAATAAATCTCAGATTCAACTAGATCTTAAGACAGTCACATTGATGACAATTGCTCTGGTTATCCTCCTTATCCTTATGCTCATAAAACTAGGCATTGCTAAGGCCTTGATCGTCTTTATTCCGGCTCTTATCTCTTGTTTAATCTCTGCGGGAATAACCATTATTGTCTTTGGAAAGATCCATGCTTTAACCTTGGCCTTCGGGGTAGGGATTATCGGTCTTGGAGTAGACTATGGTCTACATGCCTTTTTTAGCCCTTCTAAAAAGCAGGTTTGGCGCACCAACTTTTATGGACTGATTACGACTTTAGCCGTTTTCCTAGTCTTACTTACGAGTTCAATTCCTTTGATAAGACAGATGATGTTCTACTCTTCAATCGGTATCTTACTATCATTTCTTATTACTAAATTTATTCAAAATAAGGTTGAGATTAACTACTTAAGTAAACTGAGCTTTAAAGGCAGTAAGCTTCACCTTCTTAGTCTTATTGTCATCCTAGCGGGCTTTGTCTCCATCTTTTTGACTAATTTTGAACTTGGAATGTACCGCTTTGATTTTATCAAGAAAGAAACTGAAGCGGCGCGCTCTTGGGTCTATACAAACCTCGGGAAGAAGAAGTTCTTTTTTAAGATCTACGATGCTAAAGATAAGTTGAGCATTCAAAATGATTATCTCGTTCTTAAAAAAGCGGAAGTTAACCACGACGGGATTTATAAATACCTACCAAGTAGGGAAGATCAATTAAGGAACTTCAATTCTTGGAAGTCTCTTAGAGAAGACCTCTCAAAAATTCCTAAGCAAAGCTTAAAAGTCTTTGCTCCTTTTTTTAAGGAGCTTTCCCTATTAGACTCCTTTGATGAAAAAGTAACCCCTAAGTTTATTAGTCATCTAGAGCATGAAGGTAAGATCATCTCTATGTGGTTCTCAGCCAATCCTGAACAAGAGAAACTTATTCTAAGTTCAATCCTTAATGCACGAACAGTCCATGAGATCATGAAGGACTTTACTTCCATGATAATGGATGAGCTCTTGATCTTAGGGCTCATCGCCTTTGTGTTTATCTTCTTCATCCTCTTTTATAGATACCGAAATATTTATCATGTGATCTCTTGCGTGCTGCCTTTCTTCTTTTCGATGGGGCTTTTCTTTCTCTTACAATTTATCTTTCATTTTGAAGTAAGCTTTATGTCAATTGTAGGGCTCTTCTTAATCTATGGCCTAAGTGTAGACTATGGCATCTTCACTACAGACTCTTTTATTTATAAAAACGATGAAGCTGATTTAGGTGAAGGAATCAATACGGGGCTTGTCCTTTCATGGTTCTCCTCCTTAATTGGTTTTCTACCACTTATCTTTTGTGATCATAATATCTTGAAAGACTTAGGGATCGTTATCACTATTGGGCTGGCAGGGGTCTTCTATTGCTCTTTCTTTATCGTACCAAGCTTTATGAAATGGAGAGAGGATGCTTAAGAACTTAGCTCTGCTTTTACTCCTTTTTTTAAATCTTTATGTTCTTACTCTACACATAGGGGTGGTGGCACCTCTTTCACTTACGGAAAAGGATCTTATTGGGATTGAAGGGCAGTTGATAAAAACAGGCGAGAGTGGCCATACCCATATTGTTCTAGAAGGATCTAGTTATAAGCGAGGACTTGAATTCTCTAGGCTAACTAAAGACCTCTTATTACTTCAGGAGAATAAGTTATTAGAGAAGTTTAAGAGTTTTATTCCTAACTTCTTTGTGCAAAAACTTTTCTTTCATGGGGCCATGATTTGGTTTTATGGGCTTGAAGAGCATATCGATCAAGATTCCTTAAAAGAAATGCAAGGAGTCTCTATCCACGCCCCTGAAGAATATAACTACTTGGCAGACCCTCTAACGAGACAAGCGGCTTATCATATCCTTCACGAAGTAGGGCAGTTGTTCGTTGATGAAGACTTCTCTGATGCAGGATGCTTTGTTGCGGCGATCAAAAATGAAGATCAATCCTGGGTAATAGGAAGAAACTTTGATTTTGATATTGAGAACATCTTTGATGATAAGAAGATTCTTAAATGGAGCTTCCCCAAAGTAGGTCATGATTATCTCTCTGTTATTTGGGCCGGGATGGTAGGAGTCGTCACTGGTGTAAACTCTCAAGGGATCTACGCCTCTATCAATGCAGCGGGCTCAGATAGTTTTTCTCGATTAGGAACTCCGACGACTATAATTGTTAAGAATATCCTCTTAAAGGCCTCTTCGATTAAAGAAGCTCAGGAAATTATCCTAGAGCAAAAGCCCTTTATAACAGAAGTCTTTGTTATAGCGGATAGGAAAACCGGAGAAGTCATCACTGTTGAAAATTCTCCATCAAAACAAATCTTTATTCAAAAATCAAACTCCTTTGTCCTTTCAAATCATTTAGAAAGCCCTGAGTTTAAAGAAGATAAGGTAAATATTAAGAGGATCAATGAATTAACGACGATGCATAGGTATAAGCGTGGAGTTGAACTCTTAGAACAAGTCGATCATGAAGAGGGTATAAAAAGCGTCTTAAGTATCTTAAGAGATAAAAGCCTTTATAAGGAAGCTAAGCCTCGAATTGGTAATAGAGGAACTATTGACGCCCTTATCGCTTCTCATTCGATTCTCTTTGATACAAAAGAAAATACCTTTTATGTCTCAAACGCAGATGGCACCAGTGGGGACTATATTGGTTATGACTTAACCGAGAGTTTTGATAAAAGAAGGCCTGTTATCGCTACAGTTTTAAAACAAGAAGAAGATCTCTCTAGTGCTGAGTATAGAAACATATCGAAGCTTTTAGAAGGGCTTCCTAGGGTGCAAGAATCTATAGATAATAAAGAATGTACCCTCGCAGAAGATCAAATAAAAACTTTTAAAAATAATAAGATCGATCATTATGAAATAAGTCTTGTTATGGGAAATTATTATAAAACTTGTAAGGAAGATCTGAACCTAGCTAAGAAATACTGGAAGCTGGCCTTAGGTCAGAAACCCGCCTTTTTGAAAAAGGCTGAATACTTAAAAGGGCTCTTAAATGAATAAGCTGCTAAATACCTTTGTTCTTCTTTTTCTCTTAAACTCCTGTGCCTTTAACTCTAAAAAGGAAGAGAGCTTTGCTCCTAGTGTAACGGGAATCTATTATCACGATGTAACTGTTGAATTTCCGAATAAGAAAAAGATTCAATTCAAGGGAATTAATAAGGTTACTCGCAGTGAGTTGAAGATTGTTGCCATTGGAGATCTTGGTAATACTATCTTTAACTATAGTTTAAATAAAAAGATGGGTTCAAGGGACTATTATTATAATGAGAAGATCTTACCTGTTAAGAAATTTCAGTTTTTAAAGATGATGGATCTCTTTACTCATTGGTATGAGACTGGCTTTATGAACTGTAAGCTTGAAGTCTGTAATGAGAAGATAGGGCCTCTTGATTTATCTTATCATTTTAAAGAGAAAGCGAGGCCTAATCTTATTATTATCAAGGAAAAATCAGGCCTAAATATTAAAGTAAAATTGAGTCGTTATGAAAAAGGTTAGTAAATTAAGAATTCTTTTAGTGGCGCTTATTTTATTGATAAGCTGCTTAATCATGGCTCTTCGCTTTGAATTAAAGATACCGGCACAAGTCTCTAGTTTTGCTGTTTATACTCTTTTGATCATCAATCTCTTGAGTCTCTTTAGCCTTAAGAGTCGCTCAACTGAGTAGAAGACCAGTAGGGGAAGAAGTTAAACCATTGGTGTGGATACTTTTTAAGCCTCTCTTCCATAAATCCAACGTATTCCTGCATAAGCTTAAAGGTCGCTTGATCTTTAGAGAGAGACTCATTGATCTCTTGAATTATAGGAGGAGATATATAGAAGTCATATGTCTCGGAATCCTTCTTAAAAGCAAGGCTTAAGCATATAGGAGCTTTCTTGATAACAGCTATCCTAAAGGGACTCGAGTCAAAGATCGCCAGCTTACCTAGAAAAGGAATCAATTCTATATTCTTAGACATTCTTCTATCGGCCATAAAGACTAAGGCTTCATTTTTCTTTAAGGCGCCGTTGATCTTAAAGATGCTATCTTGATCTGAGCTGTTTATATAATTTAATTCATCATCTTTAATCTTATCACTAGAGCTCTGGCCTACTCCTGCGTTGTACTGAACGATATTGATCCGAACCTCTGTTTGAGCGTCCGACTCATCTTGAAAGATCTTAGAGGCCAACATCCAGCCGCCAATATGAGCGCCAACTAAGATAAGTCCATTGCCTGATCCTAAAGCTTTCTTAAGGTTTTCATTTCCATTCTTTAGAAACTTAAAAGAATGAACGCCGTTACTTTGAGTATAGATATTATCGATCAGAATCTTCCCAAAACTAAGAAAGGTTTTTAAGACGAGAAATTGTCTCTTTAATAAACCTGTCTTGGGATAGAGCTGTTTAAAGAAGATGTTTTGAGCATAGTTTCCTTTAATCGCAAAGAGATAGAAATAAGGAGCGATAAAATACAAGAATAAATAAGCAAACTTAGGACCGAAGAGCAAAGTGGCTTTTCTCATAAAGGCATTTCCAAAACGTCCGCCTCTATCCTTTCCTGTCCATGCTTTGTTCTTTGATGTGTTTTTTATGCCTTTAATGAGAGAGGTTAAGATAACCGCACCACCTAAAAGGAGACCAAGAACTAAACTGCCTATAACCCAAGTGGATAAAAAGGTTTTTGCTAACTCTAGAGTAATATCTTCTAGAGGGATAAAAAATGGTTTTCCTGTTAAGAAAAAACCTATCTTCAAAGATAAGTAGGTCCATAAGGGAATGAGGGGGGGAATTGAAATTTGGCTGGCTAAGAACATTAAGGAAAAATTTAGTTTAAAGATAAAGGCAGCGAGTCCTAGGAAGAAAACTTGTAGTCCATAAATAGGCTGAACTGCAAAGAAGACACCTGTCGCGAGAGAAAGAGTTGTCTTAAGTCCGGTCGTGTTCTCTTTTAATAGGGAGACAATAACTAAGACAGTATTAAGAAGGGAGATCTTTACGTTATCCCATAGTTTATCAAAGTGAGAGACTCTTATCTCTGGCGGCGGGTAATACACATCAACTTCAATCTCTTGCACAAAGACTTTTTTCCATAAGAGCCTAATTAAGACTTCAATCTCAAAATCATACTTCTTTGTGAAGAAGTTAAAGTTTTGAACAAAGAACAAAGGATAACTTCTAAAGCCACTTTGTGAATCCTCTATATTTGTTGAAGTTTGATACTTAACCCAAAAATTTGAGAACTTTCGCCCAAACTTTGAAGAGGAAGGGACATGCTCTCCAATGAACTTTCTCTTTCCTATAATGAGAGACCATGGGTCTTTCTCTATGGCAGCTTCGATATTCTTTAAGTCATAGGCCTTGTGCTGACCGTCTCCATCTATTGTAATCAAATGGGTATGCGCAGCTTCTAAGGCTAGCTTAAATGCTTTTTGAATGGCCGCGCCCTTACCTTGGTTTTGTTCGAAACGGTGGATCTTAATCCGCTTCTTTAGGGAGGCCTTTAGGTCTGGATGGTTAGAGCCCTCTAAGATTTCCTCAACCAAGTTCTGTGAACCATCGTCGAGGATAAGGATGGGGAGAAGAGATTCTTTAAGGCATTCTATAACGACCTGCTCGATCGTCTCGGAGTTATTATAGGTGGGAATACAGATCAACGGTCTTGGAGTCATGACAGAGAACCTGAAAAGCTCTCTAGCATCTTTTCTTTAACAGCTTTAGAGAATGATGAAGTCGAGTCAAAGTTCTTTGGATCAATGGGATCAAGGACTGTAACTATTACTTTTGAATGATAGTCATGAGCGGAGACACCCCTTGGCCAGACTCCGTCTGTTCCTTTTAAAACAATAGGGACTACTGGGATACTTAAATCCCGCGCCAGCTTAAAGGGAGTCAGTCTAAACTTTGAAATTCCTTGAAAGCCTTTAGGGCATCTGGTCATCTCTGGGAAGAACAAGACACTTTGCTTTAATTTAACCGCAAGCTTGATATCTTGAACGGCCTTATTAAACTTCTCAACATTCCCTGGTTCAACTTCAAAGTGACCTGAGAGTCTCATCATCAAACCAAGTACGGGAACTTTAAAGATATAAGAATTGGCCAAGACTCTTAGCTTTTTAATGAAAGAGAGGAGGACAAAAACGTCGAGGTGAGACCTGTGATTTGAGACGAAGACATAATCTTGATCTTGCAGGGCTTCGAGCTTCTCTGTCCCAATGATCTTAAGCTTTAATGGGCTTAAGAAGAGGTAGATAAAAGTGAACTTTTGAATGACTAAATAGTAGGCGTTATTAGCCTTTTTATAGAATAAACTTATGAACTTTAAGGGGAAAATGACGGGAACGATGACTAAGTAAAGGATAATTCCGATCAGGGCGAAGTAGAGCAATGACAACCTATGAATCAGCTTGGTAGGATGTTCTTCTATGTTTGCCATTTCTTCGATCATAACTAGGAAAGAGTATGTCATTAAACAATAAGGTTGTCATTGTTACCGGAGGCTCATCAGGGCTTGGTTTAGCCATTTCTAAGCGAATGGCCAAAGATGGTTATCAAGTATTGATCAATTATAATAGCAATGAAGAGGGAGCTGCGAGGTGTCGAGATGAGATCACTAAAGCCGGTGGTCGGGCCTCAATCATTCAGTTTAATGTAAGTGATAGGGAACAAGTTGAAGCGAGCTTAGAGAAGTTCTTTGGGGAAAACTCAGACGCTCAGCTCTATGGATTAATCAATAATGCAGGAATAACTAAGGACACTCTAGTAGGCCTTATGTCTGATGATGACTTTAAGGATGTTATAGAAACAAACCTCTATGGCAGCTTCTATTTAATGAGATGGTCAGTTAAGAAGATGCTTTTAAAAAAGGAAGGCTTTGTTATCAATATGGCCTCTCTCTCTGGCCAAGTAGGTAATGGCGGACAGGCCAATTACGCTGCTAGCAAGGCAGGTGTTATTGCCATGACTAAGTCATTGGCCAATGAGGTGGGTAGGCGAGGGATACGTATCAATTGCGTGGCTCCAGGAATCATTGAAACCAAGATGACTGAGAATATTCCCTTTTTAGAAGAGATGAAAAAGAACATTCCTCTTAGAAGGATTGGAAAGCCTGAAGAAGTGGCTTCAGTTGTCTCGTTTCTTGCTTCTACAGAAGCCTCATACATGACCGGACAGACCCTTAGCGTGAATGGCGGCTTGTATTTTTCATGAGTAAGAAAGTAACAATCATTGGTTCAGGAATCTCTTCATTGACCACAGCAATCATCTTGCTTCAAAAGGGTTATGAGGTAAGGATTCTAGAACAGCACTACGTGGCCGGCGGATATTTACATACCTTTAAAAGATTTGGTGTTGAATATGAAACCGGTGGACACTATCAAGGCGCTCTTGGTGATGGACTCCCATTTCAGCGTCTCTTATCCTATCTCGGTGTATTTCATGAAGATGATTATATTGAACTTGATAGAGATCACGTAGATGTTTACCGCTTTGAAGGTTGGGGTTTCTCCTATGGTACGGGATACGAAAAAAATATTTTAAACCTTATAAAGATCTTTCCGGATCTTGAAGAGAAGATTAAAAAATTCTTTGATCGAGTCTCTGAATCTGCTCATTGTTTTCCCACCTATTACTTTAAAACAGAAATTGACCAAAAATTAGTCATGAAACACTTGAATATTAGTTTAAGTGAAGTCTTTGATGAGTTAGAAATCGAGGGAAGGCTTAGGGAAGTTCTTGAGGCCCCTTGTTTACTTCACGGAGTTTCTCCTAAGGATGTCTCTTTTGGGGTTCACTCCATCATGACCGATTCTCTTATTGTTTCTGCTCATGGCTTTAAAAATGGTGGTAAACAATTAGTTAAGCGTTTTACTGATAAGATTGTCGAGCTTGGAGGAGAGATCCTTCTTAGAAAAAAAGTCACCTCTATTGAACGCGATGGTAAACGGATTAAAGCTGTTACTTGCGAAAGTGGAGAGAGCTTTGAGTCCGACCTCTTTATCTCGGGCATTCATCCTAAGTTGATCTTCGAGATGATCGGGCATGAAAACTTAAGAAAATCTTTTAGCAGCCGACTAACGAAGATTAGAGAATCAGACCCTTTTGTTGGTGCCTATCTTCTCCTAAAGGACTCCGTAGGGATTAATGCAAAGTCTAATTACTACTTTTATCCCAAAGGGACACAGAGCGTTTTTGGTGTAGAACTAGGTCAAAAAAGGGGACCCTTTGTTTTCATGAGCTCCCCCCTTAGGACTTATAACGGGGAAGGAGAACTTCCACTTTCACTACACGCTCCGTGTCAGAGCGATGAGTTCAAGAGGTTTGAGAAACTTGAAAAGCGTTCTAAGGACGAAGAATACTTAAAGCTTAAAGAGGAACTTTTCAAACCTTTGATAGAGACAATTGAAGAAGAGTTTCCAGGATTTAAAAAATCAATAGTTTCAATATGTTATTCAAGCCCCTTAACAAATCAATTCTATAACCCTTCACCAAATGGCTCCGCTTATGGAATCTATCACGACTCTACTTGCACTGGGGTAAAGTCACTTGGGCCACGAACACATTTTGAAAACCTCTACCTAACAGGACAAAATACTCTCTTCCCAGGGCTCCTTGGAGCCTCTGTGTCAGGGCTTAGAACTTCTGGTCATATTGTGGGAATTAAAAGTATATTAAACCAGTTAAAAAACTGAGGATTCTATGCAAAAGGTCTGCATTACAGGAATGGGGCTGGTTAGCTCTCTTGGCAATATGCCAGAAGAACTCTTCTCAGAGTTAGATAAAGGCTCGTGTAACTTTAAGTTTTTTGAAGAATGGGAAAGCTATAATGGTCTTGAGACCTTTGTCGCCGCTCCCGCTAAAGAGTTTGACGACTCATCCCTGCCTAGAAACGTTAGAAGATCAATGTCACGTATGTCGACCATGGCCTATGACGCAACCAAGTCTGCTCTTAAAGACGCTGCCCTTTCAGTAGGGAGAAACTCTGAAGAGAATGATCTTTTCAAACCAAATCATCATAGAACATTAGTCATCATGGGAAGCACTTCAGGCTCTCCCATCTTTTTAGAAAAATACTTCAAGAAGATGATTGAAAACGGTGGACCTAAAGGTCAGCTCTCAACATCATTCTTTAAAGTTATGAATCACTCAGTCGCGGCGAACGTGGCTTTGGCCCTGGGTTACTCTGGGCCTTTGATCTCTCCTAGTTCCGCTTGTAGCACTTCGTCTCAAGCAGTGATCATGGGAGCAGAGTTAATTAAGGCCGGCCTATACGATGTTGTCATCGCTGGCGGCGCTGATGAACTTCACTATACTTCTGTTTCTGTTTTCGACGTAGTTAAGGCCTCTTCTAAAAATTATAATAAAGAACCACTCAAGATTCCTGGTCCCTTTGATGCTAACCGAGATGGTCTTGTTGTCTCTGAAGGCGCTGGCATTGTTGTTCTTGAAAGTGAATCTCATGTTAAAGAGCGCGGCGGAAAGGTTTACGCTGAGTTTATGGGGGGGGCTTACTTTTGTGATGGTATTCACATGAGTCAACCTCAAGCTGAACAAATGAGCACAACCATTGAAATGGCCTTAGAGAAATCTGGGGTATCAGCTTCACAGGTTGATTATGTAAACGCTCACGCTACAGGAACTAAAGTAGGGGACTTGCAAGAAGCCCTAGCTATTAAAAAAGCATTTCCTGGGCAAGATATCCCCGTAAGTAGTTTAAAAGGCCATCTTGGTCATAGCTTAGCTGCCTGCGGATCAACTGAGTTGATAGCTATGGTTGAGATGATGAAAAACAAAAGAATGATAGCAACAAGAAATATAAGTTCAGTAACAGATGAGTTCTCTGGAATAAATATCTTAAAAGAAAATGTGAATGCTGAGATTGAATATGCCGTTTCAAATAATTTTGCTTTTGGTGGCATGAACACTTCATTTGTTATTAAAAACTTAATGTAGAAGGAGAGTTTGTGGAAAAGCAGCTCATAGTCGATGGAATTAACGAAACCTTAAGTGAAGAATTTGAACTTGGTATAGATAAGTTAACTCCTGATGCTCATCTCTTTGACGACCTCGGACTCGACAGTCTTGATGCGGTTGATATGCTCGTTCATATAGAAGATAAGACCGGAGTAAAGATGGATGTTGAACAATTTCAAAAGGTAAAAACTCTTGGAGATGTTTATGACCTAGTGGCTGAGGTCTCTTCGCAAAGTAAGCTAAACTGAATCCTGCATACAAGGTCTTGGTCTTTATTTTTAAAGATTGAGGACCATAGTTCCTTTGATTTGTTATAAGTCATTTGAACTTCAAGCTCATCGTTTGGAGATATAACCGCTGCAAACTTTGCGCTCTTAATATTTTTGAATTTGTAATCTTGAGAATGAACTTGAGATATAAGATGAAGAACAAGATCAATAACCGCAACGGCCGGTAGGACTGGCTGATTAGGAAAGTGCCCTTGAAAATAAGGAAGATCTTCAGGAACTTTCCAAGTGAGAGTAAAACTATCATCTTCTTTTACCAAGTTTGATAGATCTACCTTAAATGCCGTATTGAGTTGAATCATTTTTAGATACTAACGATTAAATAAAAAAAATGCAAAGAACAATCTATATTGAAAGCTACGAGTGCATGACTGGAGTCTCTAAGAATTCTGAAGAGCTTTGGTCCAGCCTCTCTGCAGGAAGAAGTGGAGTCGCTCCTCAAAGTATGGAGAGATGGGCGCCACGATCTCGTGAATACTTTGAATCATACAAATCAACACCTATTGCTAGTCTTATTAAAGACGATCTTAAAGGATCTGCTCTTGATACTTTAGTGACGAGGCTCTTGCAGGTTTTTAAGAAAGCCTGTTTTATAAAAGCTCCCGATTGTCCGGTTGGAATCATTTATTCTTCAACAAAGGGCGCTATTGAAGATCATCTTTCTTTGGAAGGGCCAATTGTTGATAGCCTTGATATCGTTCTTAATGAATTCCTAGAGAAAGCCGCTTTAGAAAATATTGTTATCTCCCAGTCTGTTTCCAATGCTTGCGCTTCATCTCATGGGGCCCTTGCCCTTGGAAAGAAATGGATAGAAGCTGGGCTTTGTGAAAGAGTGCATATCATCTCTGGAGATATAGTCGGGCCTTTTATTCAAACTGGTTTCAAAAGCTTAAAGGCCTTAAGTGCTGAATCATGTAGGCCTTTTCAAAAAGAGCGAGACGGTCTTATCCTTGGCGAAGCTATTTGCGCTTTAACCTTATCAAGTTTCAAGTCTGACTTTGAACTAGCCGATGTCGTCATTTTTAATGAAGCTCACGCCGTCACGAGCCCGTCTCCTGAAGGAACAGGACTTTATACTTGCGCTAGCGAAGTGGTTAAAAAAGGCGCTCCTGACATGGCCATTGCCCATGGGACGGCCACTTATACTAATGACTTAATTGAAGACGAAGTCTTAAGTAAGATTCAAGAGCTAGTTAAAAAAGACTTTCCCATCACGGCGGCCAAGTGGGCCACAGGTCATACCTTAGGTTCAAGTGGCCTGGTTGATTTGATCGCAGCTATAAATTGTTTAAAGCATAATAAGATCTTTCCGATTCCAAATGCTCACGATCAAGAAAGCTTTAAGGGTAAGAACTACGTTTATAATTTAGCCCTGGATCTTCCTCTTTCAAGTGTTCTTGTCACCTCCCTAGGGTTTGGTGGCGTCAATGGTGCTCTACTTGTTAGGCGGGCACAGTGAGTAAGCTTAAATACTTTTTAAAAACAAATCTCAATACAATAGAATTTAATAATAAGGTAGCCCCGAGTTGGGCCTCCAAAGTTAGAAGATGGAACCAGCTTGATGGAGAATCATTCTGTTTAGCTGAAGCTAGCTTTTATTATGATTCTGAGGTCCTCCCATGCAGTGTTGTTCTTCTCGCTTCTGAGGGCTCTTTAAATACCGACAGGGCCTTTCAAAACTCAGCTAAGGTTTCTCCTTCATTATTTGTTCACACTCTACCTAACGTACGGATGCTCTCATATTCACTTATGAGCGGCTTTGAAGGAGAGATGATTTGTCTAAATAAAGGCAAGCAGACTCTTGGTCTTGCGCTGGCGCAGAACGCTTATATGTTCGATGGCCTAGGATTGAAGAAGATCCTCTTTATCCAAGTAACGAAGAAAGATGAAGCCTTTTATACTTGTGACTTCTTTGAGCTAAGTAAGACTCAAGGTAGGGATGATTATTGCATTGAAATTGATAAGTCCAAACCCTTTATAGAAGAGGTTTGTGATGAAGATAATATTCTAAGAGAAAAAATCGAAAGAGGAGAAGACTGTCATCTTAACAAGTCTTTTTCTATGAGGAAATCATTGTGAAACTAATACTTGATAGTGCTGATGTTGACTTTAATCAGGCCTTTAAACTTCTTTTTGGTAAAGATGATTCAAGAGAGATTGAGTTTTCTTCAAACCTAAGCTCAAGAGTCTTGAGTTCACATAATAATTTTAAGAATTGGTTTGATAAAAAGATCCCTCTTTATGGCATCAATACTGGCTTTGGAGATAGTTGTCATAGAACAATCGACAATGAGCAATCAAAGAAACTCCAAGATAATCTTATTTCTTATCTCTTAATGGGAACAGGAAAGTTATTAACGGAAGAAGTAGGGAGAAGCATCCTCTTTTTTAGAATTGTTTCTCTAAGCCGCGGCTATTCAGGAATCTCAATGGAGCTACTTGAGAAAATGAAGGAGCTCTTTAATAAAGGGATCTATCCAGTTATTCCTAGAGAAGGTTCTCTTGGAGCTAGTGGGGACCTTATTCCTTTAGCCTATATTGGTGAAAACCTTAGGGGCCAAGGGGATGCTTATTATAAAGGCGAGATTGTGCAGATGGAGGACCTTGTTTCAAAAGGACTTTATTCTGCCTATGAGCTTGGACCTAAAGAAGGCTTGGCCATCGTTAATGGAACAAGTGCCATGGTTGGGCTTTGTTTTTATAACTATAGCTTGGCCTATAAATTAGTTGAACTTGCAGAAACTTCAACGAGCTGGCTAACATTAGCGATCGGCGGAAGAACAGAGGCCTTTGGGCCTCTTGTGAACTCTCAGTCAAAGCGTTTTGAAGGCCAAGGAACTGCTGCTAAGAATATTTTAAGTTTGTTAGATCAAGAAAATTATAAAGCAGATAGCTATGATTCAATTGAATCAGTTGATGGAAAGACCAGTCACTTTGTTCAAGATCCTTATTCTTTAAGATGCGCTTCTCAGGTCTTAGGACCAATTAAAGATACCCTCTCAATGATAAAATCATGGGTTCAAGAGGAGCTCAATGGAGCTTCTGATAATCCTCTCTTTGATCAAGAAGACGGGCTTGCTAATGGAGGTAACTTTTATGGAGGTTATCTTTCTCACTCAATGGATTATCTAAAGATCTGCATGGGGAACCTCGCAGATTTACTTGATCGCCAACTGACCTTACTTATCAATGATAAAACAAATAGAGGGCTTCCGCCTAACTTGGCCAATTGGGATAACGATAACCTTGAAGATAATCATTTAAATCATGGTCTAAAAGGAGTGCATCAAAATGTCTCCGCAGTTACAAGTGAGATCATGGCCCTTTGTATTCCTAATAGTATCTTTTCCCGCTCATCTGAATCTCATAATCAAGATAAGGTTTCTCTTGGTATGAGTGGCGCCACTCAATGCTTTGACCAGTTAGAAAAAGTGACTTCCGTCGTTTCAAGTTATCTCTTATGTCTTTGTCAGGCCTTAGATTTAAAGAAGATTGAACTTAAAGGAAGCAGCTCAAGAGAGTTATACGCGAAGGTTAGAGAAGAGAGTGCCTTTGTGGCTAAAGATAGACGTCTTGATAGAGACGTAGCAAAACTTAATAAGATGCTTCTTAGCGAGGCGTTTGAGGGAAACCTAAATGTATGACTTGATAGTCATAGGTGGTGGACCAGGGGGAGCTTGCGTTTCTTCCTACGTTGCTAGGGCGGGGCACAAGGTCTTGCTGATTGAAAAAGAAGAGTTTCCGCGTTTTCGAATTGGCGAATCTTTACTTCCGTATTCAATGGAGATCTTTCAAGAGCTTGGCTTTTACAAGGATCTTTCCTCAGGAAAGTATATTCAAAAAAATGGGGCTTCTTTCTATGATACGGAGCTTGATGAAGGGGTTTACTTCGACTTCTCAAATAATGGGAAGGCCAAGTTTCCTCATGCCTACGAAGTCCTTAGGTCTGAATTTGATAAAGACTTCTTAGACTTTGCAAAGAACTCTGGAGTTGAAGTAAGGCAGCCAGAGACTTTTCAAGACTGTGAGCTTCATGAGGATTTTGTCTCAGTTAAGACTAACTCTGGTCAGTACAAAAGCCGCTTTATCATCGATGCAAGCGGGCAAGCTTCCATTGTTTCAAAGAAGTTTCAAACCAAGAAAATCAATAATATCTACCATAATAACTTTGCGCTCTACGCTCATTTTGAAGACGTTGACCGCTCTCATTTAAAAAGCCCCGGTGATATTAGTATTGGCATCTTAAAAGACTCGGCTTGGTCATGGGTGATCCCTTTTCAAGGGAATGTCTCCTCTGTTGGTATTGTGGCCAAGAAAGATCAGGTTCGAGAATTAAAAAAGAGAGAAGACTTCTTTGAAGAATGCCTTAATGAAAATAAATGGTTTGGCGCTCTTTTAAAGAACGCTAAAAGAAACGGTGAGTTTAAAGTATCCTCTAATTTTTCTCATAAAAGTGAGACCTTCTGCGCTGAACGCTGGGCCTCGGTAGGGGACGCCATGAGCTTCCTTGACCCGGTCTTCTCTTCAGGTGTTCATGTCTCACTTAAATCTGCCCAGATAATATCTAAGAACTTGATTCACTCTTTAAATCATAGCGATATTCTTTTAAATAGTCCGGATAACCTTTTTGATTATCAAAAGGAACTGACCAAGGGAATTGAACGTTTTCACAACCTCCTTCAAATCTTCTACGGTGGGAACTTTATTAACAAAGTAAAGGGCCTAGAGAAGAAGACTCATGCCATGAGAGGAATGACTTCAGCAGTTGCTGGGGGAATGTGGGAAGAAGATAATCCATTGTTTCGTATGGGTGTCCTCTAATGTTTAAGATCATCCTTTGGAAAGGCACTCATTCACTAAAGGTTCAAGAGTTGATTGAAGAGACGCAATTGAGAGATGATCAACTCTTAATCCTATGCCCCCCTCGAATTGAGAACGTCGACGATTATCTTCCTTTTCTTCCAGAGGGAAGGGTTGAATTTTCAGGGGACTTTAAAGATAGGACTGGCTTTGATCATAAGAGTTCAGAGGAGTATTCAATCCTTCCGAGCTTTGGTTTATTTAGCACAGGCACTTCTGATAAGAGTGCTAAGCTTGTTCTTTTTACAAAAGAAAATATTGAGTCCTCTAATAAAGGGATCCTTTCTTTCTTTAAAGAACTCCCAGTCAAGACCCTCTTTTGCTATCCTCAGCCCTATCATATCTTTGGCCTAAGTTTAGGTCACCTTTTAGGTCTACAAGAAGACTTTGAACTAGTGACCCCTAAAGGCGCTTACGGTAAAGATCATCATAAAGAGTTTTTAAGCTGTGCCGCTAAATATGGAGAAGGGCTAATGACCTTGTCCACGCCAACTCATATGCTTGATCTTATCTCTTACTGTCAAAGAAACTCTATAGAAGTACCTAAAAGCCTTACCTGTGTCTTAGGGGGGGCTAAGGTCTCTATCGATCTATGGAAACAAAGCAGAGAACTTCTAAAGATAAAGTATCCAAGCATTGGTTACGGCTGCACTGAGGCCTCTCCAGGAGTGACTCATCTTCCTCCAGGAGTTATGCCAAAAAGAAATGGTGACTTAGGTTTTGCTCTGCCAGAATTAGAAATCACGACCTTTGAAGACTGTATTGAAATTAAAGGGAAGAATATTTGCCACGCCATCATTCAAGAAGGAAAGATCAGCTTTCCTAAAAGTGTTTATCAGATGAATGATATACTGCTTAAAAATAGTGATGAAAGTTATTCATTTTCAAAAAGAAGCGATCTTATCTTAAATAGAGGCGGGGAGAAGTTCTCTCTCGAAGAGATTGAATCCTATCTTCTTAAAGAAATGGCAATGGATGTAGTGGCGCTTCCGGTCACTGATTTGAGGTTAGGCCATGACTTGGCCCTTGTTGTAAAAGGAAGTGAGAATAATAAAAAGAAGATCTCAGAGCTTCTGTTTGATAAGTATCAAAGAAAATTTTCATTAGATCATATCAAAATAATTGATTCCCTTCCCATTAACTCAAACGCTAAGATTGATAGGCTAAGATGCGCTAAGTATTTTGAGGGGATAGAATGATAGATGTAAGTGAACTTAAAGACTTTCTTCCTCATAGAGAACCTATGGTTTGGGTAGATCAAGTCTTAGAAGCTAATGGTGATTCAGGAACTTGCTTAGTAGAGATTAAAGAAGACTCTCTTTATCTTAGTGATTCAACTGTTCGGCAATCTTCTTATATAGAGTGGATGGCCCAATCATTTGGTTATATTAATGCCTATAATAGTCAAAAAGAGGATTCAAAAAAGAAGCTTGAGAAGGCTTTCTTAGTAGGGTTTGAGAAAGTGAGTTTTGAAGAGACTGTTCCTAAAGTTGGAGATGAAATTATCATTAAGATTCAACTGACAAGAGTTATAGGTCCCATCAGTTATGTACAGGGAATTATCTATTCTAAAGATGAATCAGTAAAATTCTGCGAAGCGGTTATAAAGCTCTTTGCCGCTTAATTAGCTAAGATCCATTTTTGTTTTTCAGCTATGACTTCGTGGGGAAGAATACTCTCTTTATCTTTTGTATTATAAATCTTTTCAAAGTTTACATAGTAATCACCTGCTAAGGTCGTATCGATCTTGCAGACTATATAGAACTTAGTAAACTTAGCTTTAGGGATCACAATAAAGGGCCCCTTAATATCTCCATATTTAACAACCATACCGGCAGCCTCACCTTTACCACAGGTAATATCTTTTTTATTAATGATTAAAGATGTTTCAGAGGAACTCGTTGCTGTAGTCCCAAAATCAAATTTATAGCCCTTGTTCTTAAGGAAGGAAGCATAAAGCTTTCCTTTTTCTTCAGCTATATCAAAGCTCATATCAATGACTGAGACTTGCTTCTTTGAGGCGCAAGCTGTTAAGAGTAATATGGTTAAGATCAAAGATAAGGCTTTCATGAAAACTCCAGTAATCAGTAAGTAGGGTTCTAAGCTTCAATTCTAGGCCAAGACGGGGCTAAATAACAGATTATATGCTTTTTTAGGCATCATAGGACTTACCTGTTGCCTATAGGGGGAGGGCAGTCTAAAAAGGCCGTTAGAAACCACTTGAAACGGAAATGATATGAACGAAGAAACAAAGAAAGAAGCTGAAGTAGAAGAGCATGTTCATGGACCAGGATGTAATCATTCTCATGATATTAAACCTGTTGTAAGAGCTACCCCAAAACTTGGAAGAAATGATCCATGTTCATGTGGAAGTGAGAAGAAGTTTAAAAAGTGTTGTGGGAAGTAATCCTTCTTTTTTTAGCCTAAGACTCTTCAGAACAAATAGGGAACTCAAGCTTAAACTGAGTTCCAATGTTTATTTGAGAATTCATGCTTAATTCTCCACCAATTTCTTTGATCAAGCTCAAAACGATCCCAAGACCCATACCTGTGCCTTCGCCAATTTCTTTTGTTGTAAAGAAAGGTTCAAATACCTTTTCTTGAATATCTTTAGGGATCCCTTTTCCCGTATCACTTACTAGAATGGAAGCTTTCGACTCACTTTCCTTTCTTAATTCTATAATGATATTTTTCATCTTTGCATCTACCATTGCATCTCTAGCATTAGTAAAGAGATTCATCATGACTTGTTGAAATCTTCCTGAGTTTCCCATGCACAAAACTTCTTCATCTAAGTTAATCATGGAGAAGTGAATATCTTCTTTGGTATAGATATCTTTTAGCATCATGGTGACTTGTTTTATATTACTTCCAACACAAAAAGGCTCAATCTCAGTGGAGTCGACTCTGGCGTAAGTCTTAAGCTGTTTAACGATAGTGGCTATTCGAGAATGAGCTTCGTCTATATGGCTAAAAGATTTGATTAAGGGAGAATCTTCCTGAATAGTCGAGTCTTTCTTTAACTTTTTCACAAATCCCATAGCAATAGCGAGGGGATTATTTATTTCGTGTCCAACACCTGCGGCTATTTCACCTAATGAAGCTAATTTAGAATTATGGAAATAAGTTCTTTGTAACTCTATTTTTTCTTTTTCAGCAGCTTTCATATCAGAGACATTGATTGAAACTACAATGATATAATCTAATTCACTATCATTTTTAAAAACAGGAATTAAAGTCGCGTTAAAGCAGTGAAGTTGACCATGAATGTCTGAAAGAGGCTCATCTACAACTTGGCCCATCTCTTTTGTTTCTTTTACTTTCTCTAGAGCAGCAATCATCTTGATCTTAAATTTCTCAGGGAAGAAATGAAAAGGATAGGGGCTTCCATAGTAGTTTGTGACATCATCAACTTGAAGGCCTTCAATACCGGCCCGGCTCATATACTGCAGGTTAAAATCTAAGTCCACGATCTTTGTACAAACAGGAGAGTGCTCTAACCAATCGATGGTATCACCGAACTTTGATCTTTCTTTAGATTTAAAGTTCTCTGAAAAAGAGGAGCCATAGGTTGATTTCATATGCTTTATGCTTTTATCTTTCTCACCTAAGAGACCAATTAATTCTTCTTTAGAATATGAGTTGTAATCCACTTTTCTTCCTAAGTCTGGGCCATCATTACTTTCTTAATATTATATCAGCTTAGCTAAATCTTCTAAATATAAAACATTGATACTCTGCATAAAGGAGTAGTCCGCCTATTCTTAAATATTTAGAAGTGTTATATTAGGCAGCTAATGCTACTTCTTCTTTAGAGAGTTAGTTTAAGATTTCGGAGAGTTTTAGTGCACTATATATTATGCAAAGACGACAAATGGACCAAGGAATTAGTTAAAGAGATTCGTGGAGAATTCACAAATGAATGTGAGCCTTTAAAAGGCTTTCCTCTCGTCGAGATAAAAGCGGGGGTTAATTTAAAAGCTTCCTATCTTGCTTTTTCAAGCACGGCCTTAATTAATGCTGAAGTTGTTCCAGAGGATTCTGTTGGTAAACAAGTTAGTGCCGCTCTTGAGGTTGTCTTACCGAAGATCGATGAAAATACCAAGATCAATTGCCATGTCTACGCCTTAACCGCCAAGTACGGCATTCTTGAAACGGGAAGAGCAGACATTGTTAAAGGCAAGGTCATCTCTGGGTTAAAAAAGAAGAATATTTATTGCCTAAGAAAAGGCTTCGACCGGAGCCTTCCTTTTTTACAAGTGCTTATTCTACCCGATCGCTCCATGGCCTTTTCTTCTTTAAATACTGAAGAGATGAATCAGTATCATTCTTTGATCTCTCCTTTTGTGGGCGGCTTTAATAATGTTGAAGATGATAAAAGGGCACCCTCTCGCGCTTATAGAAAGATAGTCGAAGCTCAACTACTTATGGGGGTAGAGATCTCTGCGGGAGAACTCTTAGTTGATCTTGGAGCTTGTCCCGGTGGATGGACTTATATTGCTCGCAAGCAAGGGGCCAGGGTCATTGCTCTTGACCGCTCACCCTTAGAAGAAACTCTAATGCAAGACCCTAAGGTAAGCTTCCTTAAGACTGACGCTTTTAAGTATGAGGCTGAAGAGAAGGTTGATTGGGTAGTCTCTGATATTATCTCAGCACCAGAGCGGATCTTAGAACTTATAGATTATTGGGTGCTAGGAAAGCACTGCACCCACTTTATTTTCACCATAAAGTTTCAAGGTGATAAAGAGTATGGAATCTTAGAGAAGTTTAAGAAAGTGGCGAAAGAATGTGATTATAGAGTTATCTTAAAGCAATTAAACGCCAACAAGAATGAAGTGACTATTATGGGCTCTCTTACTTAATTCCTACAATATAGGAATTCCAGTTTAAAGAGTTCTCCTCACTTTCAGTAGGGTAGAAGCTTCCATTTCCAAAGCCCTCTTCATCAAAGTCTTCCCAATAGACAACAGAATTAGAATACCCCGCTTCTTCAAAGAGGTCTCTTAATTCAGTAATGCTCCACATACGAAACTCGTAGGTAAAGGCATCCATAAGTTCAGTTCCATCTGGGTATTTAAAGTGAATACCGTAATTTGAAATTCTTGTTATGGGGTTAAAGCTCTTTCTTTCAAATTCAAAGACAAATGGAAGAATCTGATCATTATTATCTATATCTCTTTCTTGAACCTCAGGGGTCTCACTCTCACTTCCCCCAAAGAGGTCAAGGATCATCATGCCTTTTTCGTTTAAGGAGGCGTGCACTTCTTTAAGGTACTTAAGCAGTCTTTTTCTTTCGTGGATGAGGCAGTAAGAGAAGTTAAATGTGGCCACTATATCGACCTTGTCGGTCTGAACAATGGCGTCACTATGAAGAGGCTTTAATCTTTTCTTTTCTTCTAGAGAGAGGCCTTCGTAATAATTCTTAATCCCATAATCTAGGGTGGACTTATCATTATCTATAGAGATGGCCTCTCGCTTTTCATTTGATTGAACCCAACAACAACTTAAGGCGAAGGTTCCGCTAAAGTCCTCTCTAAGGGATAAGGCCTCGGCTTCAAACTGTTCCTTATATATTTTTGAGATCCTCTCAATATCAGCAAGAGGGTCTTGAACGGAAGCCAGGTAGAGAGCGTGCTTATCTGTGGTTTTTATTCGATTTTCTATTTTTTAGCCTTTCTCATAGAGGCTCTTGCAACTTCTTCAAACCAACCAAGGTCCATTTCTCTGTGAGCTTCACAAATAAACCAAGGCTCTCTTGAGTCAGGCTCTAGCATGACGCCCTTATCGATTAGGTTCCAGGCAAACTTCTCGTATAGAGAGCTATTTGTTAGTTTCCAATCGCGGTAGTTTGTTGGAAGTGATTTAGAAAAATGAACACCAAACATGGAGTTTGGTCCAGCAAAGCTATGCTCAATTCCTGAATCTGTAAAAACGCTACCTAGGATACCTTGAAGGGAAGCGCCTATTTGATTGATGCTCTCTAGTGCGTTGGTATTATTTAAGATCTCTAAGGTGGCCTTAGCGGCCGAGAGTCCAATGAGGTTTGCTGTATAAGTTCCGCCGTGAACAACTCCGCCTTGATGAGAGCCGATGACATCCATGACGTCACTACGACCACCAAAGGCCGCAATAGGGTAGCCGTTACCCATGGCCTTGGCATAAGTTGTTAAGTCAGCTTGGATTCCGTAAAGCTCTTGGGCTCCACCCTTGGCCACGCGAAAACCAGTCTTAACTTCGTCCATGATAAGAAGGGCGCCATTTTTCTCGCAGGTCTTCTTTAATGTTTGAAGCCATTCTTGAGAGGAAGACATGCTTCCACAGTTTCCAATGATGGGCTCTAGAACAACGCAGGCGATCTGTTCCCCTTTTTCTTTAAAGAGGCTCTCTAATTCTTCAAAGTTATTTAAAGGAAGAAGATCGATAAGCTCCTTTGTGTTCTCTGGGATACCATCACCAAAAGGAATGACTCTTGGTGCTTGATTGCTTTTAGGGTCCCAATCTTCCATAGAAGACTTCCACATCATCTCATCATAGAGGCCGTGAAAGCCGCCCTCAATAACGACGATCCTGTCTCGTTTTGTATAGGCCCTAGCGGTTCTCACTGCGCCCATAACAGCTTCTGTTCCAGAGTTTGCGAAACGCATCTTTTGAATATTGGGGCACATCTCTTTTATCTGCTTAACAACCTCTGTGTCTAGACCTGTGGAGAACCCCGTTAAGGTTCCGCCGCTAGAGATCTGTTTGATGACAGCGCTATCAACTCTTTCATCTGCATAACCTAAGATAATAGGGCCATAGCCTAGGCGAAAGTCCGTATAAACTTTTCCATTGGCGTCGGTAATCTTAGAGCCTTTAGAATTTTTTACAAAGATGGTTTTATCATCTCCCCAATAGCGGTAATTCTCTGCAACCCCTTGAGGCATATGTTCATGAGCTTCACTCATGAGTTCGCTTTGGCTTAACTCTTTAGGTTTAATTTCATCTTTAGTAGGGCGAAGAAGAACATCCATCTTCTCTTCGATTAATTTAACAACTGATAACTCTGGTGCATCATCACCGTACTTCTCTCTAGCTTTTTGAAAGAGCTCTTCTGCAACTCCGCCCATAGTCAGTTCAAAGCCTTGTTTCTTAGCGATGCCGTGAACAAGTCCTAAGTCTTTACAACAAAGGGCCAATGAAAAGCTTGGATCATAATGGCCTTCAAAGATAGAAGGTACATCGTGCTCAACAACCCAGCTATTTCCCGCACTTGATTTTATGGCCGCCCATACTGTCTCGAGTGGAATATCGGCCTTTGCTCCAAGCATAAGACCTTCTCCGATAGCAGCAGCATTAATAAACCATAAGAGGTTTGTAAGAAGCTTTGTGGTAGCCCCATTTCCAGGTTTTCCCACGTAAAAGAGATCTTCACCGAGGACTTCGAAGATATCACGCTGCTCTTCGAAGACTTCTTTATTACCGCCAATAAAGAAAGCTAACTTACCAAGCCTAGCTCCATCAACGGCATTAGTGATTGGGGCTTCTAGGAACTTTAATTTTCTTTCAGTGGATCTCACTCCGATAGCTTCAGCAAGTTCTACTGAACTAGTAGAAGTATCGATGATAATAGATCCCTCTTTGGCCGACTCTAAAATACCTTGAGATCCAAGAAGGACTTCTGATACTTGAGGTGGTCCCGGAAGAGAGGAGATGATGACCTTAGCTCTTGATACTGAATTCGATAGTGAATCAGACCAAGTGGCGCCGAGATCTAAAAGGTTTTGCGCCTTTTCTTTATTCAGGTCAAAAACTTCAACCTGATATCCAGCTCTAATTAAGTTGGCCGCCATGGGATTTCCCATATTACCAACGCCAACAAAACAAATCTTTGGTTTAAGAGGCTTCGCCATTTTATTTACCTTTTTTGATAGATGAAGAACTTTCTAGAGGAATTGAGTCCAATAGGTTTGCAGCCTAAGTTTGCAAAGAAATCATGAGAGTCGTTTTCAGAGACTACTAAGTAGCTATACATTTGTTCTGCTACAACTTTTTCTTTGTTCTTAAAACAATAGTGCTTTGTAAAGCCATTAGGGCTTTCAAAGATCTCTTGAGAATAAATAAGTTCGTTCGATAATTCTTTTGAATAGTTTGTATGAGCAGGCTGAAGGGCTAAGGCCAAGATTCCACCAGGTTCAAGGTGTTCAACAACTTTTTGTAGCCCCTTTTTACTTGTCTCTAAATCATCAATATGACTACAGAGCTGCAGGCTTTTCTCAGATCCATTATCAATAAAATACCAGCAGCCACCAACAGAGAAAGCTCCTTCGTATTTTTTAGGAAGATCGAGCTTTGTAACATCTTGCAGTTCATAACTGATCTTATCGCCCAGCCTGTCTTGAGCCTGTTTGATCATGGCTTCCGTATTATCAATCCCTGTAAGAGAAAACTTACTATTTTCTTTTAAGAGCAGTTCAGCAACTAATCCTGTTCCAACACCAAGCTCTAATATCTCACGTCTCTCACCCATGATCTGACTAAGCTCTTTTGTTAACTCGTCATAATCGTAATATCCCTTGGTCATGAGTTCATCGTAGAATTCTGCGATTCCCTCATAGGTGTTGAGGTCAACGTCTTCTTTGTTTATTGGGTTGGCTACCTTAGTCAAGCTATGCTCCTGTGATTCATTTTACGATGAAGGGTAGTATAGAGGAGATAGGCTAAGGTTTCTATTTTTTCATAAAGGAGTAAAACAGATGACGATTCAGGGTGTCATATGCTGTTTTACTCCTTAGGAGGGGAATAGATTTTATATACTTAATATCTCCCTGCCGTAATAGTTGTGCAAACCACAAAACGAGAATCATCATGGAAAAGAGTAATAGCGGAAGAAGATATAATATTTCTGCCCGGAATGACTTCGACTTTTTCTACTTGAATATAATTGCTATTTTCATCTTGATAAGAAACAGCTGAGATTTCCATTTTTCTTAATTTTCCATTAAGTTTCATTATTGCATAGTTATAGGCACGAATATCGTTGGCGCATACGACTCGCGAAATTCTCTTTGTATAATTTCTGTTTTCTACAGCACTTGTCGTTACTGAAAAAAGTAAAGTTATGGTTAAGAATAAGGCCTTCATTAAAATTCTCCTTTTAGATAGTTGTCAGTAATTCAGACTATATAAGAACTAACTTCTTTATGAAGGTGAGAATCCTGACATTTTTATGGATTTAGTAGCGAGTCTAAGTGTTCGAACTTATTGGACTAATGAGAAAGATAGACTTTCAAAGAGGGTTATTTAAGCTTTTGGGTGAGGATTTTCTCAAGAGCATTAGCGAACATGGCCTTATCTTTTGGACCAAGAGGCGGGGGTCCTTTAGTGTCCATGCCACTGTCTCTAAGCTCTTGCATGAAGTCACGCATAGAAAGCCTTTCGCTAATATTCTCTTCAGTATAGATCTCGCCTCTGGGGTTTATGGCCACAGCATTTTTCTCTACAATAAGGGCCGCTAGGGGGATATCAGCTGTGATGACGAGATCTTCTTCACTAACATTATCAGCGATATAGAAATCAGCAACATCAGCACCTTGTTCAACTTGAACAAAGCTAATATTAGGCGAGAGAGGGATCTGTAAATAACTATTAGCGACTAGGATGACCTTAAAGCCTCTTCTACCTGAGGCTTTATAAACAACTTCCTTAACTATATTTGGGCAGGCGTCTGCGTCGATCCAAAGCTTCATTTGCTCTTGGTCTCTTTAGTATCGTCTTCTGATTTTTCTTTGGGTTTTCTTTCGGCCACTGCTGGCTTAGAGAGGATCTCTATATAGAAACTTGGTTTATCAGCTTTAACAAACTTATCAATGCTGGCGTTTAGAGTATCAAGAGAAAAGCCTTTTGCTGAACCCGCATCAGGGCCAATCTTGCAGTCAAAATCCCAGTAGTCGACCTTATCTGGAAGGGGCTTCTTGCGCTCACGCTTGATATACTTTCTGATCTCGTGAATGACGCTATCGAGCTGTCTTTCTGGGTCTTTATTTGGTGAAGTTAACTGGAATACCTTTTTCATAGGAACCTTTTCTTAAATGGTGTCTTTCGCCTTACAGTACTCTTAAAATTACTAAAAAGATATGATTGAAATTTACATGTCGTGTACACTAAACCTATGAAAAAAACCAACAAAGCTCAAGATCATGCACGTCGATTACTATCGATTTTAGGGGAATCTAAGCTTAGCCGTTATAAGAGTTTCTTCAAGTTACTAGGCTTTTTGATTCTTTGTGTCCTTGGGATCTTCTCATATTTAGAGATGACGGCCATGAGTCCTAAGGAAAAGGCCCTGTTCTGCGAGGAGCACTCTGTGATTTTCTTGAACGCTTTTTATGGTGGAAGTGAGGATCATGAAAGTATGAGGTTTGACTACAATGATTGCTTGGAAACTCGCGCTACCACGTTTATGAAAGACTCCGTTAGCCATTGTATCAAGACCTTTGAAGCTAGGTACCTTAAAGTCGACCAACAAACTATTTCAGATAAGAGGGGCCTGTACGATAAGGCCCTACCTCTATGCTCACATTTAATTAGTGATTCTTATCCTAAGTTCGAAGAAAAATTGAGCCTCGCTATCAAAGAATTAGATCGTAATATCTCTAATGTGAAGAAGCTAGGTCATAGTGAGAAGCTTAAAGAACTAGAGGACAAGAGGTTAGACTTTTCAAATAGACTGATCTCTCTTAGAAAATTAATAGATACTAGTCATAAAATGAAGGATTAACTTATGGGTAAAAAATTAGCTTTTGCTATTGTTCTGGCCGCTGGATTAGGTCTTCTCTTTTTTGGCTATAATGAATCTACAAGCATTACTTCAAGAGTAAGTAAGGCGGTTATAGGGTCTCATTCAAATAGGATTATGTTCTTTTATATAGGCGGGGGAGTCTTCTCATTCCTTGGTCTCTTCGGGCTTCTTCGAAAGTAACTTAGATTCAAAAGCAGATCTTATAGTCCTCAGTGAGGACTACTTCTTTGAAGCCAAGTTCTTCTTCACGGTCTCTATTTATAAAGCCGTAAAAGTCACGGCCTTTAATAATCGTTTTCCCATTTAAGTTCTTTACGTTTAAAAAGAGTTGATTTGTTCTTAAGTCATCAAAGAGGACTTCTTCACTAGGTAAAAGATCATTTATTTGAGTGACCCAATCTGAAGTTAACTTCTGTCTATACTTAGAGACGACTGTTATTTTATTTTTACAGTTATTAACGAGCTTATGGCCAATATTCTCTTTCTCAAAAGAATAGTTCTTTTTTAAATAATTGATCTTCGAGAGTCTATTGACGAGAACGATATTCTCCTTATAGCTTTTTGTAAGCCCGCAACCATCAAGAGAATTGAGACCAAGGCCTCTTCTTGCATTGGTAAGTATTCCCTCAACCTTGCCCGTTCGTATATTAAAAAGGGCCGAGCCTGAGTTGTTCTTAAAAGCATCTGAATCAACGCGAAGAAAGTTTTTATCTTTAGATAAAATCCTACCCCCCGGAGTGTATGTAAAGCTTCTTCCTAAGGGGTAACCTAGAACCGCTACAGGGTCGCCTTTTTTTCCTTCACTTTTAAGGTCCATTTCTAAAGGGGTGACGCCTAAAACTTTCCGGTCAAGCTCTATAACAACAAAGTCTCCCTCACCATCATGCTTGAAATCGAGAACCTTTTTACAGAAGTAGAGATTAGACTTTTTTATCATATGCGTCTTACTACCAGCTTTAGAAAAGTGATTGAAGAGCCAGGCATCGTCACTACAGCCATTGGCCTGATAGTCCTTACAGTGACCAGCGGCGACTAAGATATTGCTACCAATAAGAAAGCCAGAACAACCACCAAGAGTGGGATCCTCTCTGAACTTCTCTCCTGGGCATTGGTTATGAAGTTTTCCTGTTGGGTATAAATAGTGACTGCCACTTTCTTTAAGGTAGCGTCGGCCAAGCTGGGTTGCGGTTGCTTTGGCCAAAAGGGCAGGGTTTCGCTTTTCTAACTCTTGAAAGCTGAGCCTATCATCTTCTCCAGTTACGGCAGTGAAAGCTCTGAAACTTAAGAATAAAAGAGAGAGGAAAGTCATTCGCAAGAGAGGTCCTTATTAGTATGGGTTTCTTAATACCTATCTTAAAACAGGGTTATATAGGCATTTCAGGTACTTATTACCTTTTGAACTTCGTCATATAAGGAGAGCTGGACCTATGACGAAGCTAATCTAACTATAAATTAGGCTTATGCTAAGGATAGGCATTAGTGATTTTAGTTATGACAGATCAAAAGCTAAAGTCTTCTTACTGGAGAATTAAAATGAACAATGAAAAACTCAACAGAAGAAAACTACTAGGATCAACCATTGCACTAGGGGCCGGCATCGCTATGGCCTCTGTGGCTAAAGCTGATGAAACGCTTAAGGCCTGCGGGTTGACTCCTTCTCAAACAGAAGGTCCCTTCTACCCAATTGAAGATCAGCTAGATAAGAATACTGATTTAACCTTTGTCGATGGAAGTACAAAGGCAGCTATCGGAGAAGTTGTTTATTTAAAAGGGATTGTTCAAGATGAATTTTGTCGTCCTGTTAAAGGCGCTCTCGTTGAGATTTGGCAGGCCTGCCATACTGGAAAGTATAACCACCGAAGCGACCCCAATACGGCCAAGTTAGATCCTAATTTTCAGTACTGGGGACAGGCGATAACTAATTCAAAGGGAGAGTATATGTTTAAGACAATTATCCCTGGCGCCTATCCTGCAACAAGCACGTGGATGAGACCTGCGCATATTCATTTTAAGGTTAGCCTTCGTGGCTTTAATGAACTGACAAGTCAGCTCTACTTTAAAGGCGATAAATATAATAACGGTGACCGAATTCTCCAAAGCCTCTCTAGAGCTGATCGCGATAAAGTGATTGTAGATTTTGTAAAAGGAAGTGATTCAAAAAAGACCGGGATTTTTAATATTTCTATTAAGTCGGTTTAGTTTTTTAAAGCAAAATAAAGGCAAATGATCTAAGCTTTCTAAGAACTAAAAACTTAGGAAGCTTAGATGATAAAAGGTCACTGCCATTGTAAAAATGTTAACTATAGTATTGAATCTGAGAGCAGCTTTCAATTCTTATGTCATTGTCATGATTGTAGAATCCTCAATGGGGGAGGTCATCTCTCTGGAGCGATCTTTTCTAAAGACTCATTTGAGTTCTCAGGTCCAACAAGAATCTATGAATACAAAGGGGGATCTGGAGAGAGCATCAAGGCCCACTTCTGTGAGAACTGTGGGAATCATCTCTTTGCCTTTCCAGGTTTTAAGGACGATATCGTTGTGGTCAAGGCCAATACCTTTGTATCAGAGAAAGATTTTAAACCTATGAAGTCAATCTTTGCTGAGGAAAAATTTCCCTGGGATATTGAGATTAAATAATTCCAGCAGCACGACCAAAATCTTTATAACTTGTTTTACTTAGGTGACCATTTCCTTGAAGGCTCTTGCTTGCAATGCTTTCTTCACTAACGCCTAGACCATCTACTAGGCGGTTCATGAAATTGAAGAGAGCGCAGATTGTCGCGCTTGTGTGGACAGCTTCTTCGGACCAACCTTGATTTAAGATTTGATCGATATCAACTTGGGTGATTTTACTTGGGGTGAGGGTAAGTTTCTTAACGTACCTTAAGATGGGTTTAAATTTTTCATCAACTTTTGAAGTTTCAATATCAGTAATAAGTTCAAGAAAAAGGGAAGGTTGAATATTATAAAGAGCGGCAATCCTTGAGTGTGAGCCAAAGCAGAACTGGCAACCATTTAGAGCTGAAACAAAAGCAGCAATCATCTCACGCTCACCAACTGATAAAACCGACTCTGACCGCAAGTAGAGGTCATGAAACTCTAGAAGTTCAGGGACTCCTTTTGAGAAATTTTGAAAGACATCAGCAATATGCGCTTTAACAGGTAAGCTCTTTAAATAGGCCATAGACCCTCCTTAGATCTATATATGTTAATATGTTAACATTGTCAAGAAGTGCAACAGACTTGACTCAAATCCCATATTTGTATATATTCAACCTAATGGTTGAATATACTAACGAAGATAAATTAGATCTAGTTTTCCATGCTCTAGCAGATGCTACGAGAAGGTCACTACTGCAGAAGGTGAAAGAGTCACCGAAACGAGTGACTGATCTAGCAGCAGAGTACTCCATCTCTTTGAACGCGGTCTCGAAACACTTAAAAGTCTTAGAGAAAGCTGAATTGATTCAAAGAAAGGTTAGTGGGAGAGTTCATTATTGCGAGGCCAACCCAATTGAATTAGAGAGGGTGCAAAAATGGATTGATCACTATACTAGTTTTTGGAATCAAAGATTGGATCAACTAGAAAATTTTGTCTCAAACAAAAAGGAAAAAGAATGACCACTCCAAAGATTGAAGTAAAGAAAGATTTTAACGTCTCAGCTGAGATGATCTATGAAGCATGGCTTGATCCTAAGGCCTTAAAGGAATTCATTAAGCCAGGTGATATTGTAGAAGTACCCAATCCCGTTGTAGACCCGAGAGTTGGGGGACAGTTTCTTTTTGAAATGCATGTGGGAGAAAATAGGCTTCCTCATAAAGGTGAGTATAAGATTCTCGATAAGCCTTCTAAGATTCAGTTCACTTGGAATTCAAGCAACACGAACAATGAAGACTCTGTTGTTACTATTGATATTGCGAAAACTTCCGAGAGTTCTTGTTCATTAACTTTAACTCATGAACTCTTGCCTTCATTAGAATCAAGAAATGATCATAAGGGTGGATGGAATAATATTCTTAAACACCTAGAGGGATTTTCACTTAGATAAAAAAGGGGCGTAAGCCCTTTTCTTACTTACTATAGTACGCGAAAAAGTTGAAAACTCAATACGCGCGGCGCGTTGATTATTTTCCTAACTTCCTTTAAAACTAGGCTAACCAATAACATCATGGAGAGCCTATGCTTAGAAACTTAAATGAAAATGACTTTGATGAATATTACCGGGTAAGGCTTAAGGCCTTAGAACAATACCCAGTGGCCTATTCTTCCATGGCAGAATTCTTTAAAGAATGTCCTAAAGAAAAACACTTAGACCTTCTTAGAGACAGTGCTAGTGAGTCGCAGTTTTATTTAAAAGGTATGTTTGTTGAAAATAAATTGATTGGACTTATAGGGATGAAACCAGAGACTAGGTCATCAGTGGATCATAAGGCGACTCTTTGGGGTTTCTATGTAGACCCGGCTTTCCAAGGAAGAGGTTATGGTAAGAAACTTCTTTCAAGCTTCTTAAGGGATGCCTCTCAAGATAAGAAATTAAAGATGGTGAGGTTGATTGCTTCGAGTGAATGTAAGAAGGCCCTAATATTATTTAAGAATGCTGGCTTCGAAGAATATGGCCTTGAAAAAAAGGGCATTAAACATGCTGGAGAATATTTTGATCAACAGTATATGCAAATAGAATGCGCCAGTTAAGAAGCATTTGAATAACGCCTGGCCTGGAACCAATCGGGGCCAGGTCTGGCAAAATCACATTTTGCACAAAGAGAAATCTCGCAGGCCTTACCTTCTTGATGCTTCTTTCTGTAATCGTTAAACTTCTTACCTTTCCAAACCTCTACAATAGTTTCATTTAAGATATTTCCCATGACCTCTTTATTATTCCAATCATCGCAACATAAAACCACTTCTCCATTTGTGTAGATGTTCATCTCAAACCATATGAGAGAACAGGGGCGGTCTACATCTATATTTCCATGGAAGGTCTCTATGGTTCCTGCACGGCTTACCATATAATCACTTTGAACATAGTCAGCAATTCCGGTCCACATATCATGGTGAGCCTGAAGCTCATGCTGATTTTCCTTTTGAGCGATCATCCCAACCCTTACTTTAGGAAATGATTTACCAAGCTCATTTCTAACCTTTACTAGATTACGGATATTTTTTACCACATCATCAAAGTTTAACTTTTCTCTTACTATCTCAAAGGTCTCTTTAGTAGCTCCATCGATATCACAATGAACCGTATCAACACCTTTTTCTATGATAAACCTAGCGGCATCATCATCAAGAAGAGAACCATTTGAATTGATGATCACTCTTGCGTGGGGGATATGTTCAAAGAGGTAATTGATGTATTTCTTATAATCTTTTTTCGCTGTAAAGATTTCACCATAGCCATTTAGGGCAAAACGGTTAACACCAATTTCTTTACTCTCTAGAATTACTTTTGTGAATAGATCCCAAGGCATAACCTGCATCTTTCTATCCATTAAATGGCGCGGGCACATAATGCATTTAGCATTACAGATACTAGTGACTTCAATATTTACTTGAAAAGGAGTCTGTTCGATGGTCTTAACTTTTGAAGACCAGTGTGCCTGTCCCAAAACTGGAATCTTGCAGAGACCCGCTTCCGCTGAATTCTTTAGTAGGCCTAGACGACGTCTGAGCGATGCAGGTAAGACCTTACCTAATAATATCCGAAGAAAATGCTTCATAATAACTCCTTCGGTTATTTTACTATAGAGTAGGTTATTAAGCTGAAGGGAATGATTTACCGAGCTAAGAGTGAGTCTCTCAGTTTAAGAAAAGGTTTTTCGACAAAGTAGTAAGTAGGAATGGCGACACAAACACTTGTTAAGAAAAAGATCAAAATAATTAAGTAGTCATTAGTGCCAAGCTTCAAATGATGAAAAAGTCTTATAACTAAGCCATTCCATAAATAGATTCCATAGGACCAAAGAGCAATGAACTCTATAGGCTTAGAGATTGGCTTAACTATTTTTATGTCGTGGAGGGCCACTAAAAGCATTGAGAAGCCAATGGCCAAGACAGTAAACATCCAAACAGAACTATAACCAGGCAAGAAGTAAGGAGTTGTATAAGGAAAATAGGTCACCAAAAAGGTACCAATTAGGCCAAGTAATATTTTGACCTCTCTGCTCCAGTTAAGCCAAGAATTCTTTGTCTTTGCCATGAAAACACCCATAGCAATTCCATCTAAATGATACTGAGTAACAAACCTAAGTGAAAAATCGATCCCAACTGCAGAGGGCTCTATTTGAAAGTTCTTAAAATAATAAAGCCTCGCTAAGAGACTACCAAGAACGAAGAGAAGCCAAATATAGGCGCGGTTTTTCTTAAGGCCAAAGGAGAAGGCCAAGATAGGAAAAATAATATAGAAATGCTCTTCAATACAAAGAGACCAAGACTGAGTGAAGTCATAGATTCGTGAGAAATTTTGTAAGAAAAAGAAAAACTTAAAACTAAACTGTTGAAAGGGAAAGCCTAGTAAAGGCTTGATCACGGTGTAAACAAAAAGAGCAAAGAAATAAAGAGGAAGTGTTCGCCACCATCTTTTTATCCAAAACTCTTTGAGATTGGCCCATTTTGAATCACCTTCAGTTTTAAAAACCTGTGAAGCAATGAGATAACCAGAGAGGACAAAGAAAAGGTCGACTCCAATCCATCCTATCTTAAAGAACTTGAAGAGAATGGGGTTGATAGTCCCGATGACTTCTGAGGCGTGTAGCAGAACCACTAACGATATAGCAATAAATCTTAATAAGTCTAAGCCTTGAATTCTTTTGAAAGTGGTCATGTCTTACTATTGTATCAGAGAAACAGATTTATGAAAGCTTACTGCACTTAATGACGATACGAAGCTCATCATTACCTAAGTACATAAGTTCATCTTCTATCGTGCAGCTTAATTTCATGGTGCGCTCGACAATCCTGTCGATGGGACCATTCTCTAGGATCTCTACCGAGTAGATATCGACTTTTTCTTGAGGGATCTTATTCTTGATCTTTTTAAAATAAGAATCCCAAGTATTGGGATTGGTTGTAAAAACGGAGACCTTCTTTGATTTTCCGGCCGCCTGTCTTAGTCTTTTTTCATCTGGCTGACCTAGCTCTATCCAATGGAGGATGTCACCACTTAGGTCTTTATGCCAAAGCTCTGGCTCGTCTTGAGTGCTAAGACCCTTAGTGAACTTTAAATCTTCACTAGCAAAGCAACAAAAGGCTAAAAGCCTATACATCATCCGCTCTTCATTTTCAGAGGGATGCTTGGCCATGGTTAAATTAAAGTCTTGGTAATTATGTTGAGTAAAGTCTGAATAATTGAGATCAGCTTTGTAGATTGATGCGCCAATGGCCATTAAGAATTCCCCGTTGAACCTTGATAGATTATATACCAAATATAAAGAGAGAAAACTAAAGCGATAGATTTAAGAATGATCTTTTTCTTATTATATTTCATAGGGCATCCTAGCCTAGGGGAAGCTCTTTTTAAACGAGTATTGCTCTGATATGATGAGTTATCGAGGATGATTCTATGAAAATACATATTTTTGGCTCTTCAGGCTCCGGAACCACTTCTTTAGGTAGGGAACTCGCAGGGATCCTTAATTCAAAACACCTCGACGTTGACGACTTCTATTGGAAGAAAACTGACCCTCCTTTTATCGAGAAGAACCCTTTAAAGTTAAGACAAGAATTAATTCTCGAGGAGATCAAGGGCCATAGTAGCTGGATTCTCTCAGGCTCAATGGACTCATGGTGTGAGCCTTTTATTGATGACTTTGAACTCGCCTTTTTTCTTGAAGCTTCTAGTGAAATTCGTGAGAAACGCTTAAGGTCAAGAGAGCTTAAAAACTTTTCTAAAAGGATTCTAAAAGGCGGAGACATGTTTGAAGAACATGAAATCTTTATTGAATGGGCCCTGCAATATGAAACTGGAGCTCAAGGGGGCCGCAGTAGAGTGCGCCATGAAGAATTTATCAAAAGACTCTCATGTAAAACCATTCGAATAACCAACGAAGGAAGTACTGAAGAGTTGATTGATCAAGCACTGAAAGGAATAAAGTCATGAGTGAAATAATAAAAGGTAGTTGCCACTGCCAAAGAGTCCAATTTGAAGTGGAGCTTGATAATGGATTAGAAAAGCTTAGGCGCTGCAACTGTTCACTTTGTTCTAAGAAAGGCGCTATAATAGCGAGTGTTCCTTTAGCCAAATTAAAGATTACAAAGGGAGTAGACTCTTTGAGTCTTTATCAGTGGAACTCAAAGATCGCGAAGCATTATTTTTGTTCGAATTGTGGTATCTATACTCATCATCAAAGACGAAGTGATCCTACGGAGTTCGGCTTTAATATTGCCTGCCTTGAAGGGGTCAATCCTTATGAATTTACGGATATTGTTTTAGGTGATGGCGCCTCACAGAAGTTAATATGAGCCTGAACTTTAAATTAAACTCTAGCCGCTTATCTCTCTGTCTTCCTAAAATGGGAACCGAAGAAGAAGTGATTAAATTCTACCTCGAAAACGATGCTTTCTTTGCTCCCTGGTCACCTGAAAAAACAGATAACTTCTTTGATAAGTCCTTTAGAGCTTCGAGAATTGAGTTGGCCCATCAAGAGTTTCAACTTGAGCAATCTCTCAAACTGAATATATATTTAAAAGAAACAGAAGAGTTAGTGGGGATGATTAATTTTACCAATATCGAAAGAGGTCCATTTCAAAATTGCCGCTTAGGCTACAAACTTGCTGAGAAGTTTCAAGGACAGGGCTATATGAAAGAAGCCCTAGAAGTGGGGATCGACTATGTCTTTAGTCAACTTGGGCTTCACAGAATTGAAGCGAATTATATCCCTACTAATAGAAGAAGTGGGAATGTCTTAAAGTCCCTGGGCTTTCAAGAGCATGGTTTGGCGCCTAATTACTTAAAAATCGATGGTAAGTGGCAAGATCATGTCCTAACCAGCAAGCTCTCTAAAATTATCTTATAATAAAGTGAAACTTTATTTATAGGGCACTCCATGAAGATCTTCTTTGTTTTTCTCCTAACGATCAATATTTGCCTTAGTGCAGAAACAAGTCATTCGGTCTCGATTCTTCATATAAAAGGAAAGGCTTTTTACTCTTCAAATGATGGTCCTTTTGGGCCTCTTACTAAAGGTGACGTAGTCTCTAAAGGTGATTCTGTTAAAACAGGCGATAACTCCCTAGTGATCTTACGCTTTCCTGATAAATCTACGGTCAGAGTTGAGCCTAACTCTCTTATCGAAATTTCATCAATCGTGGAAAGGGTTAGTAACGAAAGCCTTGGAAGTACCAGTTTAATTCTTAAGGCCGGTAGGTCTGTCATCAATATTATCAATAAAAGTCAGGCCCCGGTTTTCAAAATCAAAACCAAGACCGTGGCCATCGGTGTTAGGGGAACTTATTTTTTCGCGGGTATTGATAAGGAATCAAATGACCTCGATATTGCGGTTCAAAAGGGAGAAGTTGAAGTCTCAAAGATAGGTGATCCAGAAAAAGCTGATGCTATAACGGCAGGAAAAGGGCTGACTCTTGAAAATGGTGAGAACTTTACCCAACCTCAGAATTACGATTGGATTAAAAAAGTAAACTTCGATGCAAGTGATAAATCGGTAAAGCCAGATTACTTTAAAGAGCATTTAGGTAAGAAAAGATTGGAGTTTAGACAAAAACGTAAGAAATGGCAGAGGAATAAAGAGAAGTGGCTAGCTAAGAAAAAACTATGGAGCAACCGTAAGGGTCTTCATAAGCTAAAAGAAAATAGGCTTAAGGGGGAGAGAAGAAAGCTTTTAAAAGAGAGGTCAAACTTTTTAAACAAGAAGAAGAAACTCGACTTTAAAAGAAATGGATTTCTTAAATCTTCAGGGTCTTTTAGATCTAAAGTTAAAGACCTAAAGAAAGATAGGCTTAGTTTTGATAAAGATTTATCTGATTATAAAAAGTTAGGAAAGAAGGATCCCAAGAAGGAAAAAGACTTCTTAAAGAGAAGATCGAGCCTCTCAAGCAGACAAGGCTCACTTAGGGAAAACTTAAAGCAATTAAAGTCTAAGAAGGCCTCATTGAGTACTGAAGTCGGAAGTCTTGTTCAAGATTTTCCTATTCAAAAGACGGTTAAGAAGGAAGTTAAAAAGACAGTTAAAAAGAAAGTAACTAAAAGGGTACAACGAAGAAGAAAACGTGAAGAAGATAAGATAAGAAAAAAGGCACGTAAGAAAGTGACTGATAAGGTAGGGGACTTCTTAGGCTTTTAGAAGTAATCGACAATATCCTCTAAATCATAACCTGATCTGGCTTTTAAAAAGATCAGCTTTTTCTTTATCAAACTAATCTCACTCTCTACACTTAATTTTTCATTCCTAAGAGTATTGTAATTAGAAGATCCAGCTTCTGAAGAGGCTAGTTGAGAGTTTAGTCTATCAACATTTCCTTCAAGTCTTCTAAGCTCTGCAAGATTATCGTGAATCTTCTTTCCAAGTTTATATTTCTTAAGAAAATTTACTTCAAGACGTATAGGGCAAACCCTCTGATAGCTCTTCCCAGAAACACCCTCTCGGTAACCATTTTCCTCTGTGCAATATGACTTAAGCCCAAGTTCAAGACCCTTATTATATTTAGTTATATCTGGCTGAATAGAATACTCAGAGCAAGCCTTTGTGTGCTCACTTAAAAGGTTCCTTCCTATTTTCCCGTTTGAAAGACCGAGAGAATGCCAATCAGAGGACTTACATTCATCTTCATTTAGAGTGGCGCAGCTAGTGCTTAGGATCATCATTAAAAGGACAAGTATTTTCATTTAATAAGCTTAACCTAGCAGTTGACCCTTGAGAAATGTTTTAAGCACATAATGAATATTTATATAAATATGCTGGCAGACTTTAATAATCTTGTATCCCTGACTTCTATTCTCGGTTACGGGCTTAGAGTCGAAATCATTTTCCCCCATCTTTTACAAAAGATAGGCTGTTAACGAGGTAGAAAGGGGGGGAATCGGGTTAGATAAAATGCCTTCCGCGATTGTTTAGTTGTACAAGGGACAATACAATTTAAAGATGAAGATAATAAGAGAAAGTTCTATTCAAGATTTCCTGGCTAAGAATGAAGAGTCTTTATTAGCAAGAGAAAGTGAGCATAATCTTCTTTTGGGTTTAGCCAATGGTATCTTAGACAATAAAAGAAGCTCTGATGAAGCCCTTTATTATACGATTGAAATCGAGGGGCGACCTGTTGGACAGGCCATGAGAACTGATTGCAATAAGCCTCTTATCCTCTCAAATATGGAATCAAGTTATATTCAACCCTTAGTAGAATCTTTAAAAAAAGAATCACTTAATCTTAAGGGAGTTATAGGATCAATAGAGTTAGCAACTCTTTTCAAAGATCACTGGGGATCGGACAGTAGTATTTCAATGCACCAAGGAATCTATCAGCTTGATACTGTTATACCTCCTTTAGATAGGGGAGGAGAGCTTTACCTTGTGACAAGAGATGACCTAGACCTGGCTCTTGAGTATTGTATGGGCTTTATCCAAGATTGCTTCCCTAATGAAAAGGACGCTAAAGCCGTCGCCATAGAGGCCATGAATAGGCATATAAAAAATAAAAGCCTCTTCTTTTGGAGAGATAACCAATCAAGGATTGTTTCAATGGCAGCCAATACAAGAGAGACTAAGAATGGTGCTACCATTTCTTGGGTCTATACACCTAAGGGCCTTAGGGGTGAAGGTTTTGCTAGCCAAATAGTAGCAGCTCTTTCTCAGAAGCTGTTAGATGATGGAAAGAAGTTTACTAATCTTTTTACTGACCTACTTAACCCAACTTCAAATTCAATCTACAAAAAGATTGGATATGTTTTGATTGCTGAAGGGATTCATTTTAGTTTTACCTAAAAATAAGCTCAACCTCATATTTATAAAAACTATATAAGCTTAGGCTAATATATCTGATGCCTTAGGTAGGACATTACTGAATCGGTGGAAACTAAAAGGCCTCCCTAAGAAGAAGGCCCAGCTTATATCCGTGGAAGTTCTACTTCTTCATAATGCGGTCTAGAGAAAAGCCTCCTGCACCGCTAAAGAAAAGGGCTACGTAAATAGAAAGATAGATAATGGCCTTTTCCTTCCTAGCAAAAGGGTCAGCTAAATGAACCACGAAGGCCGCTACGATCATAGTGACGGCCAGGGAAAGGGCGCAAAAGCGGGTCTTAAAGCCGGCCATTAGACCAAGGGCGCAGATAAATTCTGAAAAAACGGCCAGTGAAAGAGAAGCGACAATGCCGATTCCAAGGGGGTCAGCAAAGTTTATTGGAGTGTCTGAGAAGAACTTCATAAGTTTTGGAATGCCGTGAGTTAACATAAAGCCACCCGAAGTTAATCTTAATATAAGTAGTGCGATATCTATCTTTTTTGACTCAAGCATAACAAGATTCCTTTTTAAGTTTCTTAAGTATTATACATAATTATCTGATTTATTACCTGTCAGTTTTACTTCGAAAGGATTAGCGCAGAAAAATTTTCTATAAAAAGTAGGCTAGCAAATTACTAATACCAAAGGTATTCTATCCTAACACAATCCTAACAAAAGGCATTTATGGATCTCTTTACTATGGGCTATACCGTTTTAGGTGGTTTAGGAATCTTCTTCTTTGGCATGAAGTCAATGAGTGAAGCTCTTCAATCTGCAGCGGGCGACGTTATTAAACGGGCTATTGATACAATTACCAAGCACCGTATTTATTCCGTGATGGTTGGTGTTGTCGTGACGATGATTGTGCAATCTTCTTCAGTGACAACCGTCATGGTCGTGGGTTTTGTAAATGCTGGCCTAATGAACTTAACCCAAGCGATAGGGGTTATTTTTGGCGCTAATATTGGAACAACTGTTACCGGTTGGATCATCTCTATTAAAGTTGGTAAGTACGGGCTTCTTTTTATAGCTCTTGGAATCTTTCCTCTACTTTTTGGAAAATCCCATAGAACACGTCAAATAGGGAAGGTCCTCTTTGGTGTTGGTATGATCTTTTACGGATTAAAGATTATGTCAGGAGCCTTTAAGCCCCTAAGAAGCATGCCTGAATTCTTAGAGATGATCTCTTACTTTTCTGAACCTCACTATGGCGCTTACGCAGCTTGTATCCTCGTCGGTTGTATTCTTACTATGGTGATTCAGAGTTCTTCGGCCATGCTCGGTATCACTATTGCCATGGCCGCTTCTGGAGCGATTAGTTTTCAAACAGCAGCAGCTTTAGTCTTAGGTGAAAATATTGGAACAACGATCACGGCCTTACTGGCATCAGTAGGAGCGAATATAACCGCTAAAAGAGCGGCTCGGGCCCATGCAATCTTTAACCTACTCGGTGTTTTAGTCATCTTTTTGATCTTTCCTTATTATGTCGAGTTTATTGAATGGATTGTTCCTGGAGAGGCTAACTTTATTTCACCAAGTGGGGATAAGCCAAATATCGCCGTTCATATTGCAACGGGGCATAGTATCTTTAACGTGACAGCTACCTTACTCTTTCTCCCTTTTCTTTATAAGCTCGCTGCCTTTGTTACTAAGATCACTCCTGACAAAGGAAATAAACAGCAACATCATCTTGTTGTTCTTGGGGACCCAAAAGACTTGATTCCTGCCACGGCCTTTGCTCAAGCGGAAGCCGAGCTTACTAAGATGAAAGATGTTGTTGACCGTGCTTATGATTTAACAGGAAAACTTCTTCGTCAAAAGTCTGAGCTCTCTCCTGAAGATGCTCTGATTAAGATTAGAGACTATGAGCAGATCACAGATAATATTCAAAAAGAAATAACCATCTTCCTAGTTAAACTTTGTGAAAACAGTTTAACATCAGAAGAGTCAAATCTCGCTCAATCTATTATGCGTGAAGCGGATGAGCTTGAATCTGTTGCTGACTATCTTGAAAGGTTAGCTAAGTATTCTTCAAGAACCCCTCTACATGAGGTTCTTACCGAAGATTCAAAAGAGGAATTCTTGAGCTTTTATGACGAAGTTGAAAAGTTTTATCAAGGGATTACAAAGAGAATCAAATCAACAGAGCAAATGGACTTAACAATTGTTCATAGAAAGTCTGAAGAGTTAAGACAAAAGGCTCAAACGATTCGTAAGAATCAACTTGTCCGTGTCTCTAAAGGAAAGACTGATCCTCTTACAACATTGACCTTCTCAGATATGGTCGTGGCCGTAAGAAAGATCCGCTCACATGCTCAAAATATTGCTGAAGCACATATTTAATCAATAAGGGTCTTACTAAGAAATTTTAGTAAGACCTGCTTTTCTTGTTAGGCCAATCCCTCAAAACGAGTCACTGACTTATTAACCAAATCAAGAGAGCCTTGCCAAAAGGCTTTCTCTTCAATGCTTTTTCCAAGATGTTTCTTTATAAGTTCCACTGCATTCATAGAACCAGTATCTCTAAGAATATTAGTATAAAGCTCGTTGAACTTGTCCCCATGATTGTCTTTTTCTGCGTAAATACCCAGGCTGAAAAGGTAACCAAAGAGGTAAGGGTAGTTATAAAAACCAATTGAGCTAATAGAGAAGTGAAGCTTTGAAGCCCAGTACATCTCATCAGTTTCGCTAATGGAATCTCCATACCAAGTATTCCAAGCATTCCCCATCATGGTCTTTAACTCGCTTGCAGGAATAACTGAATCCTTTCTTTTTTCAACAAGTTGTTTTTCAAACTCAAATCTTGCAGGGATATTACAAAGCATGGCCCCCGCTGCTTCTGCATCTTGCCAAGTGATCTCAAAACGATCTTCTTCAGTTTTACAGTTTTCAAATAAGTAATCTCTTACAAGAGTTTCTCCGAAGATTGAAGCCGTCTCGGCCGTTGTCATAGCGTAGAATGTTTTAACAAAGGGCATATCTCTCATAACCCAGTTATGATATGCGTGACCTATTTCATGAGCGAGAGTGATGACATTTCCAATTGAGCCATCAAAGGTCATAAAGACTCTAGGCTCTCTGTACTTGGCAAAACCAGTGCAATAAGCGCCAGGAGATCTAAACTCAGTCTCTTTTGCATCGATCCAATTATTCTTATACATCATCTGGGCGAACTCACCCATTTGGGGAGTAAGTCTTGAGAAGGCCTCACTGATAAGATCAATGGATTCTTTAAAGCCATAGATCTTTCCTTTACCTTTACCCATTGGAGCTGGAGCTAGGATGTCCCATGGACCAAGTTTCTCAATGCCCATTCCTTTGGCCATGGCCTTATGAGCACGGTGACCAATGCTTCTATTTTCAAATGTCGTCTCCATTAAAGTATCGAGAGTCTTTCTACTAATATGAGATTGATGGCAGGCCGTATCTAAGTAATGAAGTTCTTTTGAAGCTCCCTTTGATCGGAGAGTATTATTTTCTAAACGCCAACCATTGATAGCGTTCAAAATAGAAGCACTACTTTCTTCGTGAACTGACCAAGCCTCTTTGATCGCTTTATGAGCCTTGATTCTCTTATCTCTATCTCCTTGGCGAAGAAGACTAGAAGCTCTTGCAAGACCTAGTTTTTCTCCATCGATATCACAAATAAGTTTTCCTGAAATTGAGTTATATAGATTGCCCCATGCGTGGAGACCATCAACAGAGAGACCAGAGATGATCTGTTCTTCTGAGTTATTAAGCGAGTACTCTGAAAGAAGTCTTCCGTGATTCAATTGAAAATCCCAGTCTTTTGCTTCTTTATGATCGAGAAATATCTCTAAGTGTTTTTCACTTATCTTGTCGGTGAAAACAAAAAGGGGAGTTGCAATCTGATTTAGCTCTGTATTAACTTTTGAAATTCTTGAAAGTAGAGCACGGGCCTTTTCATCTTTTGCATCAGTTGAAGTTAGGCAACTGGCAAAAGTTCTTAAGGTATAGATCTCGATACTTATAGAGTGATGATCAAGCATTAGCTTTTGAGCCGTTGGGATTAGAGCTTCGGCTTTTGAATCAAGTTCTTGAAGAGAGTTAGCAATAAGTTCTGCAGGTTCTCTTAATAAACTAGATCTCTTAGAAATACTCGTCAGAGTTTCTTCAATCTTTGGATCTTCAATAGAGCAATAGACGTTTGAATTATCCCAAGTAGTGCAATCAGTAATTTGTTCCATAAGATTTCCTTTTGAGGCTTTATAATGGCGAGAGCTTAACGCACTGGTTCTCCTCCGTGAAGAAGCAGCGTGACACAGGAGCTCAATTTGAGTAACTTATGCCTATGAAAAAGAAAATCATTAGTTCCTTAATCCTCCTAAGCCTTATAAGTGCGGGAGTTTGTTACTTAGTCCTAAACTATAGCTATTCTCAGGGGAACCGCGTTGGAAAACTTGTTAAGCTTTCTAAAAAAGGATTTCTTCCTAAAACATGGGAAGGAACTTTAGATCTTGGAAGTGGAGACAGGTTAACTTGGGATTTCTCTATTCATGATGATGAGCTTGCTGAAAGGCTAGTAAAGCATTCTGGAAAGATGGTTAATCTTGAATACCGAGAGCTTCTTTTTAAAATATTCTACTTAACAGAGTATGATGTAACTTCTTTTTCTCTTAATGATAAAAATGAAAATGATAAGGACCTTCTTTGTCGTTTCGTTAAAGTCTTAAGACAAAATAAAGGAATCGTAGAGATGATTCGTCCTATGATCCTAGAACATGATAGTAAATTATTAGATGAGATAAGAGGATGTCAAAATGAAAGATAGAGTTTCAAAAGAAATCATTACCGCTATGAAGGCAAAAGATAAGCCGCGCTTAAATGTTCTTCGTTATTTAAAGAAGCTCTTTATTGAGAACGATACCTCTAAGAAACCCATTGAAGAAATGGAGATTGTGATCTCTTACGCTAAGAAAGTGAAAGATTCTATTAGCCTTTATCCTGAAGGATCTGATCAGCGAGCAGAGATCGAAGCTGAGGTTGTAATCCTCTCTGAGTATCTCCCTGAGCAACTTGATGAAGCAGCCGTTGTAGAGATTATCGGCTCTATCGTAAGCTCTATTGATAATCCTAATATGGGCTCTGTTATGAAAGAGCTTTCCCCTCAAATCAAAGGGAAGTTCGATGGCAAGCTAGCTTCTCAGCTAGTGATTAAAGCTCTTAAGGGATAGCAATATGTGTTTTTCTGCCATGATTGCTAAAGTCACGGGACAAGAACTTATTAAGTCTGATCTCCTAGATATTAAGAGTATCAAAACCATTGGTTACCCTGAAAATTCTAAAGAACCTGAAGAGGACAACCGCTTTTATCCAAAGACTTGGGCGCCTCTCTTAGTTCGTGGGCGCGAAGGTTTTCAGTTAAGGCCTATGCGCTATCAGCTTCTTCCTTCTTTTTGCAAAGAGGATAAGTACACCCGTGTTAATCCTAAGACAGGACGAAATGTAGAGATAAAGAATACCTTTAATGCTCGCATCGATTCTCTTGAAGAGCGAAAGGCTTGGCAGCCTTTGTTTGGTAAACGTCATGGGGCCATTTGCTTACAATCTTTTTATGAATGGGTTGATAGAAACGGATCTAAGGCCTTGATTGAATTTCGCCCGGACAATAAAGAGAACTTCTGGGTCGCCTGCCTTTGGGATCGCTGGCAAAAAGGGGAGGAGTATATTGACTCCTTTGCTATGATCACTGACGAGCCTAATCCTGAAGTTCTAGAAAAGGGTCACGACAGGACTCCTCTTATTCTTAAAGAAGAGCATCTAAAAGACTGGCTTGAGCCAGAGGTTGAAACTAAGAGTGAGCTCTATGAACTCTTAGGGGATAAGAAGCCTGTCTTCTTTGAAGGAACCTTCTTCGGCTAGGCCTTGCGCGGCCTGACTTGCAAAAAAACTAAACTTACGTAAAACTTACGCATGGTCTTTTAATCAAAAAAGGGCCCACTATTACTTAAATTCGGTCTTGTTATGGAGTTAAACGAGGAGGAAGCCGCCCGCCTACGGGAGGAGCTTTCACGCACATCTATTTTAGATGAAGGGCATCCTATTATCTCGGGACTCCCAGAGCTTGATCAATTTCTCTCCTCGCGAGGAGGGATCCGCTACGGGCGGGTGATTGAATGGGGAGCGCCCATGGGGCGATGCTCGCGTTTTTTGATCCTGCGTTTCTTGCGGGACCTTGGGGAAGCGGTGGTTTGGGTCTATGGGCAAAAAGAAGAGATAAAGATCTATGCTCCGGCTTGGGCCTCTCAAGGAGTGGATCTTAGTTTGTTTTATTTTATTAGATCTAGGACTCCGCTTCCAGATCTTAGGCCTCTTTTTTTAGAGCCGGCCTTTAGGATCATGGTGATTGATTGCCCGCAAAAGTTAAGCGCGGGAGATTGGAGTTTCATTTGCGCGAAGGCGCGGGAGAATAAGCAGTTGATCTTTGTTTTAAGACCCTTTTTCTTATCCCCTAAGAGAGGAAACCCTTTGGTTTATTTTCGCCTCAATTGTTGGCTTAAACCAAATATAGGTAAGTACAACTTAAAGTTCTTAAAAGGGGGAGAGGGCTCTATTGAGGTTCCTCTTTCAATGGTGAGGGATCAGTGAGTGTTATCTCCTTAAAACATCATTTAAAAAGAGGTATAGAGCTTCCTGCCTTCCTTGGAATCAAAGGTGACTTTGATCCAGATCTTGGTTTTGAAGTAGGGACTAGGCTTATGCGCTTTAGCGATGGTCTTTTATTAATTGATCTTAAGAATGTTCTTAATTATTGGAAGTGGAGCGCCGGGGAAGAGGAGCTTCTTCCTTTTTTTGAAGACTTTCTTAAGAAGGTCTTCGGAGATCAGAAGTTTTGTTTTGCTCATCATCCTTTTCAATGCGTTCTTATGTTAGAGAATCAAAAAGAGGACTTTACCTGCCTTGGAACCCCCCAAGGGGATCAGTACTATCGTCATCAAAGCTTTGAACATTGGCATAAGCTCTTATGGCAACTAAGAGCGCATCTTCCAGCTAAAGATCAAAGTGAATATGGGCGTATGATTGGGCGCTTTGAGCGTTTTGTGGAGAGGATGAAGATCACGAGGCCCTTTGAATTATCTTCAATAAAACAAGACTCTCTCGAGCGCCGCTTCGGAAAGTGGCTAGGCAGGGTTTGGCATTGGAGCTTTTCGGGCTTTAGATCAGGAACCTTCGAGGCAACGCAAGGGGATCTGTTTCAAACAAACTTTGACTCCTTTGATACTAGTTTCCCTTGGCATGAGATTGAAAAAGGAGAGCTGCCTGAAGTCACGCGCTTCTTGGATTATCCTCTTCTTGAATGGGATCAGTTCTCGGATTTTATTAAGGAAGACCTTTTAAAGTTGTTAAAGAATCATCCTGAACTAAAACATAAGAAGGTCAGCCGGGTTGACTGGGAAGTAAGCCTTGAGAGCTTAGAGGTTCACTCATGTAAGATCGTCTTTAGAAACCCTCATTCATTAACAACTGATGCCCCTGATTTTGAAACCTTTTTATTTCAAGCTTATTATTCCTACCTTGAAATGATGAAAAAAGTTGAGAGCAGGGAAGAGGATCTTGATTATCCTCTTCGCATGGCCACGGTAGGCTGGAAATTTATGATAAGCGAATCTCTTCGCCTCTCTCCTAAGAATGAAGATCTTCTCACTGGAGGGGTCAGTAGTCTAAGGCTTGAGATGGAAAATAAATTGCCTCTGAGTCTTGATCACTACGCCTTAAAGGCAAGTTTCTTTCCAGAGACTTCCTTTGGAAAAAGCAATGAAGAATACCTTGGGGAAAAACTCCCTTGGCTCATGGCCTCTAAACGAAAGCCTCTTTTTATCTTTAATAAGATCGAGCCCTTGATCTTAGAGGGAAATTATAAAAGAACCTTTCTAGAGCGGGTGGCGTCCTTATGGTGGGGAGGAAGTGATCCTCATCTTGGGGATAGGGATTATTATTTAATTGAAGATAAGGAAGGCCTTATGTGGTGGGCCTTTCAAGACCCCAGGGGAGGATGGTTTAAGCATGGGCTATTCTCTTAACGGGGCCGGCCATCATGAGTGGCTCGCCAAGACCAATTTTAGTTTTTTAACAGGAGCCTCTCATCCACTTGAGATGTTAGAGGAGGCGAGCTATCAGCGCTATCAATCCTTATGCATCAATGACTTTGATGGGGTTTATGGTTTGGCGCGGGCGCATCTTAATCTAAAAGAGAAGATCATCGATAGTAGGCTTAAGCTTCACTACGGCGGAGAGCTTCATCTTTATCAAGATCATGGTAGGCCTGTTCTCTTGCAACAAACTATTGCCTTGGTTGCTTTAAATAAGATCGGTTATATGAATATGTGTAAGATCTTTAGTAAGGCGCATATTGCTTCAAAGACTGAGGCCTTCCTCTCTACCACTGACCTTGAAAACTGTAATACCAGAGGCATCGTGGCCATTAGGCCCATGCGGGGAAGGATTCGTGAAGGCAGAGGGGAGCAGGACTTAGAGAAGCTTAAGAACATCTTTCATGAAGGACTTTACTTAGGCATAAGCCGTCATCTTCACCCGGCTGAAGATGCTTGGATTGGGGAGAGTTTAAACCTCTCTAAAACTTTAGAGCTGCCCACTTTATTAACTCAAGATGCTTTCTTTCATTCAAGGGAGAGAAAGAATCTTAATGATCTTCTTCACTCTATTAGAACAAATCTTCCCGTGGGCTCCTGTGATCAGCACCTCTTTCCTAACGGGGAGAGGCATCTTCATTCACTAAATGGTCTTGAGTTTCTTTTCTCTAAGCTTCCTATCTATGAGCGCTCCATTAGAGATTCCCTCTACCTAGCGGAGAGGATTGATTTTAGCTTTGATGAACTTAAGTATAAATACCCAGGGGAGATGATCCCAAGTGGCTTTACCTCCCAAGAGTTCTTAGAAAAGATTGTCCTTGAAAATATGCAGCGCCGTCTTGGGAATGATTTTAACGAGGCCTTACAAGATAAGGTATGGCGGGAATTAAAACTGATTCGAAAATTAAACTTTCCCGATTACTTCTTAACGGTGTGGGATATCGTGCGCTGGGCGCGCTCGCAAGATATTCTTTGTCAGGGCAGAGGCTCAGCCGCGAACTCTATTGTTTGCTTTGCTCTTGAGATCACTTCCATTGACCCTAATCAGTTTGAACTTCTCCTTGAGCGTTTTATCAGCGAAGAGAGGGGAGACCCCCCTGATATTGACGTGGACTTTGAACATGAGCGGCGCGAAGAAGTCATTCAATACATCTATGAGCGCTATGGCAGATCGCGCGCAGCGATGGTGGCCAATATTATCACCTTCCGCCAAAAAGGATCTATGCGCGCGGTCGGTAAGGCCCTCGGGGTTCCTGAATTTGTTTTAAAGAAGGCCACTGATCTACAAAAGACCCGCCTCTTTAGAGGGGCCAGTAATGACTTTCTCCTTCTTCGTTTGCGAAAAGAATGTGAGGAGTTAGAGCTTAATATTTCCTTCGAAGCTTGGATTCATTTTAGTGAGGCGCTTAAAGGTTTCCCTCGTCATATGGGAGTTCACTCCGGTGGTTTTATCATTGCGGGAAAAGACCTCGATCACTTAGTTCCCCAGGAGCCCGCCACTATGGAAGGAAGGACAGTTATTCAATGGAGTAAGGATGATATTGAAGGCCTTGGTTTCTTTAAGATTGATATCCTAGCTCTTGGCATGCTCTCAGCGATTAGAAAATGCTTTCATTATGTTAAAGAATCCTACGGCAAGCACTATGGGCTCTATGATATTCCTCACGATGATAAGAAAACCTACGCCATGATTCAAAGGGCCGAAACTGTGGGGGTCTTTCAGATTGAATCCCGCGCCCAGATGACTATGCTTCCAAGGCTTAAGCCCAAGTGCTTCTATGATCTTGTGGTTGAAGTCGCCATCATTAGGCCAGGGCCTATTCAAGGCAAGGTTATTCACCCTTATCTTCGAAGAAGAGATGGCATCGAAGCGGTGACCTATCCCGATCCTTGTCTAGAACCTATCTTAAAGAGAACTCTTGGCATCGCCATCTTTCAAGAACAGGCCATGCGTATCGCCGTTGAAGTCGGGGATTTTACGGCAGGAGAGGCGAATGAACTGCGCCGGAATATTGGGGCCTGGAATGTAAGAGACTTTGATCAAACCCTTGGCCCTTGGATGGAAAAACTAAAAGCTGGGATGAAAAGAAAGGGCTTTGATGATTATTTTATCGATCAGATCTTAGGCCAGATGAAGGGCTTCTCTGACTATGGCTTTCCTGAGTCCCACGCCATCTCTTTTGCCTTTATCGCCTACGCCTCTTGCTATTTAAAATGCCATTACCCGGCGGCTTTCTTTACCTCGGTCTTAAATTCGCAGCCCATGGGCTTTTATTCTCCTCACAATCTTCTGCAAGCGGCAAAGCAAGAGGGAGTTGAGGTCCTGCCTCCTTGCGTGAATCATTCAGACTATGATTCTAAACTAGAAAAACACTTTGGTAAGAACGCCATCCGGATGGGGCTTCGCCTTGTGAACAAGCTTTCAACTTCGGGGGCCAAGTCTCTTGTTCTTCTTAGGTCAAAGAAAGGCGGATGGAATTCTTTTGATAGCTTTATTAAAGACACAGCTCTCTACCGTGATGACCTAACGGCCCTTGCGGCAGCGGACGCTTATAAAGACTTTAACCTGGACCGCTCTAACGCGCTTTGGATGAGTGAAGCGGTTCCTTTTAAGCCTATGATCGACGGGGAAGAAAAGAATATAGACTGGGGCATGGAAGGAAGAATGGAGAAAGTCATGAAAGACTTTTCATCGATGAATACTTCTCTTGATGATCACCCGGTTAGGATTATCCGCGAGGAGAGCTGGAATTATCCTCTTAAGTTAAAAGACTTAAGCCTCTCCGCTGGGCTTCAAGCTATTAGGGAGAATAAGAATGTGAATGTTTTTGGCATGGTCAGAGTCAAGCAATCGCCTCCCACAGCAAAAGGCATGGTCTTTATCACCATGGAAGATGAGACGGGCTTTATCAACTTGGCCGTTCATCCTTATAAGTACGCAGCCTTTTATGAAGTGATCGAGTCTTCGAGCTTTCTTTGCGTAAATGGAGAGCTTCAAATGGCCGGGGACTACCGCTCTATCTTGGTGAACTTTTTCTATCCTCTTAAAGAGGAGGTCGCCTCCATTAGTAACCTCGCCTCAAAGAGAGCGGCTACTCCTAAGAAATCCCTTATCTCTTCGCGCCAGTATTATTAAATATAGCTTTTTTAGTAATGATTCGGAGCGTTCTTTTCAAAACCCTATTGCCCATAGGCATCTCAAGCGTTACAACATCTCACTTCAAAATTTTATAAGGATGCAAGATGACAAAAATTTTCGCTGCGTTATGCGTAGTTTTAATGAGCTTACCTCTACTCGCTCAAACTCCAGAGACCATTGTTCACGATGTTCAAAAAGATTCTCTTGTAAGAAAAGGCGAACTTAAGATCACAACAAAGAACATCTTAGCTGAAACTTTCACTATGGAGATTAGATACAATATCTTCGCAAAGTTTCTTTTCTTTGAAAGAACTCTTGATGGAACCACAAGTATAGATCTTCCAACAAAATACTTAAGCCCATACGGTTATGAAGAACTAGAAGAAGCCGGATCACTTACTGATGAGATCGCAACTCTAACTCACTTAGGAAGAACAGATCTTCCCAATCATTATGACTGTCATAAGGTGAGAATTAAGCCTAGAAAAGATAATAAGTGGGTAGGTGTTTTTACTTATTGCCCAGATATCCCATCAATCGGATTTGCTAGAACAAAGATTCTTATGAAAGAAATCCCCGTTGTAGGAAGCCATACGGTTCGTACAAGAATTAGGGAATAGAACAAAACTTAACTAAGACTTCAGGTCCTACTCTAGGACAATTCTCTGGAGTTTTAGTTACTTCTTTTCTTGCTAGCGGCGTTCCGAATAACTTCAATTTCACAAGAGCATTCAAAGAAGATAATGAACTCAGATCAATGATGGGATTCCCCGTTAGATTAATACTCTCTAAATCTGAAAACTCAAACCTAGAAAACACGGAGAGGTCTTTAATAGCTAAATGAGGAAGATTGGCATCTCGTAATCCTGGTGTCTCACTAAGAAGCTCTGGGTGAAATAAGTCAGTGGAGTGAACCGATAGAACCTCAAGCTTATCTTGCCCAGCAAAACTTAACTCTTTAAGATCGCTGCTTCCTATCGATAACTCAGTTAATTTAAAGTTCTTTAAGATCTCAGTGTTCGCTAGAAGAGTAGAAGAGAGGTTTAACTTCTCTAGCATTTTAAAACTCTTAAGAGGGGAGAAATCTTGAACTTTGGTTCTATATAAAGATATCCCTTTAAGGCTAGATAACTTATCTAAACCCTTAAGAGAGGTAAGCGGGTTATTTCCAAGGTCTAATTCATCAAGGGAGAGGTTAGAGAAATTAAGGACATCTAAATCAGTTAAGTTAACTCTGTTAAGAACCAACCTTCCGATGGAGAACCTTTTATTCGAAGAAAAACTATATTGCTTAATATCTGAATTATAGATTTTCAGAGTCTTTAAATCTAGTAAATGAAGAGGGGCCATTGAATAAGAAGCATCCACGGTGGTCTCTCCATCTATCCTAACTTCCTCAAGGGAGAGTAGGTAGGATTCAATCATAGAGCAGTCGTTATAAAAACCCTCAGCGAGGTTTTGATCCATCTTATCGACTTTCTTATCTAAGAGGAGCTTTAGAAAGTTCCAAGCAGGGGAGCCGAAGTCTGGGTTCTTACACCATTTTTGGAGAGTCTCAATTTCTATTGAAGGCTCCTTAACGGATTCATTAAACTCACTGGTCTTTAAGATCTTTTGTTTTGATGTTCTTTCAATCCAGGCACCATGGGCCCCAGCGAAAGAATAAAGCATTTGATTTTTCTTACAATCAATTCTGTAGGGAAAGTGCTCATCCCCCGTTCGCTTCATCGCTTTAGGAGTAAGAACTATATCAAAACCATTAGTCACTCCAATGATGGCCCAGCCTTTTGAAGTCTTAATATAAGCAGGTCCACCACTATCGCCATGACAGGCGCCTTGTCCTTCTTCGCCTTCAAATAGAAGGATATGGAAAAATCGAGAGTTGTCATAATAGGTCTTTAAGTTTGTGGTCGTTATGAACTTAACCCCTGCTTTAATTTGCCCGTTTGTTGGGGAGGAATTTCCGTGACCGGCTAGATGAACTGGGGCAATGGGAAGCTCTATTTTAGAACTTAAAATAGGAAGGGGGCGAAAGCTTGACGGTGCCGCTTCTTTTAATTCAATCCAGGCCACATCAAAACTAGGAAAGGTCATCTCCCAGTCTATTGGCCTTCTTACTTTCATAGAGGAGACTTCTCTTATAAAACCCTGATCCAATTTATGTGTGTCATCTCCAAAGAAGACTAAGACATCAGCTGGATCTTTATCTATTAGGCAGTGCTTTGCCGTTAGGATCATCGTCTTAGAAATCAAAGAGCCGGTGCAGAAAACCTTTTTACTAGAAGCATGAATCATGGCGACAGTATTAAATTTTCCGGGGTGCTTTTCCCCAGGGAGAACGCCACCAACTATCTTGTTAGAGGCGAAACTTTGGAGGGGAAGAATAAGCAGGATCAGGATCTTTATAAGCATGGGATAAATTAAGCGAAGAATTCAATTGAAACAAGCACTTGAAAGAATAACTTCGTCTTAAACTAAAGCTTTTAAATGGTGATGAAGAAATAAAGCTAGGAAGCTGAAATCACGAAGTTTCCTTATTTTGTAAGAATTCTATGTAACGCAAAATGGGTTGTCAGCGCTGTAAGCTAGTGCTAATTTCGCTTTTAAACTAGGTTAACATGTTAACAATTTGGAGTTTATATGAAAATGATACTGGCCCTAAGTCTTCTCTTTCCCCTTTTAAGTTTTGCCTCAGGCACTCAAAAAGGAAAGACATGTTCAATCAATAAAGAAACAGTCTTAAAGATTAAACCAATAAACGATGGAGATACTTATGTAGAGTTCTTCGAAAATGGAGAAGCCACAGATATCTTAGATTGTGGATTCGAAGTTGTGAGTAGAAAACTCGAAGTAACTTGTTCAGTTGCGGAAGGTGAAGGTAGTAAGACGGTTATTAAAATCTTAGCTGGACGTGGAAAAAATAAATCTTCGATCGTTAAAACTTTTATTACTGCTGATAGTGAAGAAGTAATCGAAGACTCAAAGATGACTTGTAAAAAACTATAGTCTTTATAAAGGGGCGTCTGGAAAACCTAGGCGTCCAATTAAAGGCAACTTTAAAGCTGGTCTTAAGAAATCAATTCCAAAGACTAATCCTAGGATGTTCACTTCAATCCCTTCACTTACTCCCATGGTAAGTCCTAAAAGCCCATAGATCGAAAATTGAAAGCCATAACCACCGGGGCTTTTATCAAAGAGAATAGAATCTGATAAGAAATCCTTACCAACGGCAGTAGGGGGAAGTTCAACAGTTAACTCTTTTGTATTTCGAATTAAATAATCAACAAAAGTATTACTATTAGGACCGGGGAAGACAACATAGGTTCCTCCTCTTGTGTACTTTTGAATTAGGCCTTTAATATGATCGATAACCTTATCTGCTTCTTCTCCGCGAATGGTTTGAAGAACAGTCGGCTTACTTCCATACCAATGCCTATCGGGTAGGTCATTCTCTACGCTGACAGAGGTCTTAGATCTTCTTAGCTGCCAACCAATCACCTGAGCGACTGTATATTCACTTTCATCTTTTTTCTTCCATGAGACCCAAGGGTGGATGCCAAAGTAGCCTCGCCAAGAGTAGGCCCGGGCGCCATATATTTGAATAATGGATTCTTTAAGATCACTAGGCTTTGGGGCGATATTAGCGCTTTTTCTACTTGCCGTGCGCCATGAACCATTGGAGCTGCAGTTTGAAAGCATTGTTAAAAGAAGAATAGGGAAGAGTATTTTCATGGATCAAGGCTAAGCTGATTGTCACCGCTTTTCAAGGGGACTATGCTTTTGCCATGAAAGATCAAACAAAGGGTTATCTATTCATTCTAGTGGGAACCTTTTGTGTAGGGGCCGTCTCGGTAACATCTAAGTTGGCCCTCTCTCATATGAGCACCCTTTGGTTTCTCACTTGGATGTACGCTTTTTCTACGATCTTGAGTTTTCCTTATGGCAAGAAGCTCATCTTTCCAACAGATAAAAAATCCCTTAGATACTTTTCTCTTCATATAGGAGGCATAGTCTTTGGTTGGTATGTATCTTTAAGTGGCCTTCAATACTTAGATGCTCCTACTGCGGCCTTTGTTTCTCGCTTTGAGTTTCCTATCGTTATGATGATCTCAATGTTCTTTCTTCAAGAGCGCTTAGGAAAGATCATCTATCCTGCTATTGTGATCAGCTTGATTGGAATTCTTGTCATGACTGAAGGGGAGATCTTTCAAGATGTCTTACAAGGAAATACAGGAAAGAATTGGGGCATCTTTCTTGTTATGCTGGCAGCTTTTGGTTTTGCTTTTGGAGAGCTTGGAACAAAGTTTATGGCAAATATGGTGGACTCAAGGGTCTTCACATTTATTAGAAATATGCTGATCCTTCCCTTCTTTGCTCTTCTGGCCTTTATCAATCACGGCTGGGTGGAACCTAGCTTTGAAGGTCTTAAGTACGCCGCCCTTTGCGCCCTGGCCGGACCGGTCTTGGCGAGGATCTGCTATATGGAGAGTCTCAAAAGGATCTCTTTAGGCCATGCTACCGTCTTTACTCAGTTAGAGCCGGTTCATTCCTTCTTTTTCGCTCTTTGCCTTGGGATGGAACTTCCCGATGGAAGCGAAATATTGGGAGGTGTGTTAATTCTTCTAAGCTGTCTATTATTGGTTATTTCTGAACTTAGAGGGCCTCACAAGCAGTCCTTAATAGTGTAAAAAAACCAAAAAATAATTCATCGCAGGAAGACCTATGATCAGCACTAGTAATGTAAGCCTCGCCTTTGGTGGGCGAAAACTTTTTAATGACGTTAATATCAAGTTTACTCCAGGAAATTGCTACGGCCTTATCGGCGCCAATGGTGCTGGAAAATCAACCTTCGTAAAGATCCTCTCTGGTGAACTAGAGTCTCAATCAGGCTCAGTTAATATCACTCCAGGTGAGCGCCTCTCAGTTTTAAAACAAGATCACTATGCTTATGATGAGTACCCGGTTCTTCAAACAGTCTTAATGGGAAATAATAACCTCTTTAAGATCATGCAAGAAAAAGACGCCATCTATGCCAAGGAAGACTTCTCTGATGCCGATGGTATCAAAGCCTCTGAACTAGAAGCAGAGTTTGCTGAGATGAACGGATGGGAAGCAGAATCAGATGCTGGGATCATGCTTGCAGGGCTAAAGATCGGAACTGAGTACCATCATAAATTAATGAAAGAATTAACTGGACCAGAGAAAGTAAAAGTTCTTCTGGCCCAAGCGCTCTTTGGAAATCCAGATATCCTTCTTCTAGATGAGCCAACCAACCATTTAGATATTGCCGCCGTTAAATGGCTTGAAGCCTTTCTCATGAACTTTAAGAACACAGTTATCGTGGTCTCTCATGATAGACATTTTCTCAACAAGGTTTGTACTCATATCGCAGATCTTGATTTTGGTAAGATCAATACTTATGCCGGGAATTATGATTTCTGGAGGATGTCATCTGAACTAGCTCAGCGCTTAAGAAATGATGAGAATAAGAAGACTGAACAAAAAGCAGCAGAACTTAAGGCCTTTATCCAAAGGTTCTCAGCGAACGCTTCTAAATCAAGTCAGGCAACTTCAAGACAGAAGCAATTAGATAAGCTTCAATTAAATGACCTCCCTCAAAGTTCACGTAAATATCCTTATGTGCATTTTAAACCAACCCGTGAAGCAGGAAAAGAGCTTCTAAAAGTTGATGGACTTTCAAAAGAATTAGAAGGGAAGAAGCTTCTCGATAATGTTCGTTTTGAAATGCAAAAAGGGGAGAAGATCATCTTCTTAAGTGATAACTCTCTTTCTATCTCAACTCTCTTTCAAATATTAGGTGGCTCAGAAGAGCCTGAGTCTGGATCTTTTGAATGGGGAGTGACAACGACTCTTGGCTATTTCCCAGCTGATAACTCAAAGTACTTTCAATCAAAAGATAACCTCATTGATTGGCTTCGTGAGTTCTCTGAAGAAAAAGAAGAGAACTTTATTAGAGGCTTCTTAGGTAAGATGCTTTTCTCTGGCGAAGAGGCCAAGAAGAAATGTTCTGTCTTATCTGGTGGTGAGAAGGTTCGCTGCATGCTTTCTAAAATGATGTTATCTGGGGCGAATGTTCTTATGCTTGATGGACCTACTGATCACCTTGATCTAGAGAGTATTCAAGCCGTCAACGAAGGCCTAACAACCTTCGATGGAACAGTTCTTTTTACCACCCATGATCATGAGTTTATTCAAACTGTAGCTAATAGAGTGATCAATATTGAAAATGGTAAGATTGTTTACGACAAGCCAACCACTTATGACGAATACCTAGAAGAAATTCTACAAAAATAAAAAAGGCCCGTTAATCAACGGGCCTTATATTATACTTTATTCAAATAAACCTTATCTACATGAACTTTGGTAGTCATAGACTTTAGTAGAGTCATTAAAGTTTCCTTTAAAATCTCCAAGACGGTCCCTTGTCCCTGGGTTGAATACGCCAAGCTTAATCTTCTTAGCAGTATAAACCATATGGTAAGTTACATCTCTTGAGCCTCTGATAGTTACAGCAACTCGTCTACATTCTTTTTTACATCTCTTTACAACTTCACCATTTGGCTTAGTTACATCTCTACAGACTTTTTCACAACGTCTTACATAGTCAGTATATGAACAAGACTCATAAGTATTAGTCTGCCCTGAACGAGTTATGTTAGTAGCAATCTTTCCGTTAAGATCATATCTTTGTCCTGATTGTGAAGCAGGGATTACGATATCACCTTCATACGTAGGAAATTGAGCGTTGTCAGGAAGCTTGATCTTTACATCAATATCCTTTTGACCACTTCTCTTTAAAGATAGTTTAACTTTAGAACTTGAAGAAAAACCAAGAGTCGCCCGGTAACTACCTGCTGGAATCTTCTTTGTTTTCTTCTTTCCAAACATAGTTGTGTGAACAATCTTAAGTTTTTGTCCTGTCTTAAATTCGCCAGAAAAATCATTACAAGAACTAAGGCCAATAGTTAAAAGCCCGGCCAAGGCTATAGTCATCAAACGCATCTTACTCTCTCCCATGTAGATGTTGTTTACGGGAGGTTAAGAAGCAAGCTGCGTGCCAAGATGGTTTTGTTTGATATCAGTCACTAAACGCGTCGCGCGTGATTAATCACACGGCACTGGGGCCATAAAAGGGGAGTTAAATGCATCTTGCGACGAGTCATTATTTTACAAAGGATGCCTACTGTCATAGGTTTCAGGCGCAATCAAAATTTCGGGGGAAAATTATGAAGATCCAATCAATCTGTATCTTTGCCATTATCTTTTTTAGCGTCAGAGGCGTAGCAGCTTCAGAGTTAAAGTGTACTGAGTGGCAAGCTCAAAGAAGTGTTACCTGTATCTTTGCTGGATCAAAAGCCAGCCTTTATAAACGTCAGTGTGAAAATGCCTGCTGGTATAATCCTGTTACTCGCCGTGGAAACATGGGGCCTAATTGTGATCAAGAAGCTATTTGTCATCCTTCAAACCCAGATACTTTTGGTGATGTTTGTTCTGAATGGGTAAAAGTTAGGGGAGTCACTTGTTATGATCCTAATACTCAAGACTGGGAACAAAAGTGGCAAAGGGCCTGTACTGTTGGCATTAAAGAAAACTGGTGCTCAAAAGCAAACCCAAACGATCTTTAATCTCTAAGCTCGGGTTCGTCTCAACATGGCGGATCCGATTCCAAAGACTGTTCTTAAAACAGACATAATAACAGATGCGTTCGGAACGGGGTCTTTTCCCTTTCCCATGCGGTGAAGCTGCTCTGTATACCAAGTAATCTCAATAGGGATGATCTTATCAACAGCTTTTATACCAGAAGTTAAGGGCCTGACTTGGCTTTTAACATCTTCATTTGAAATCAGTTTATTAGGAAAATCTGGATCTATCGCTAAAGATCTAGCAAGGCCTATCATCTCACAGGCACCAGTAGCTAAGGCCTCTTCCATTCCTTCTTTAGAACGAAAGCCTCCTGTTAATAAAAGAGGAGTATCAATGAGCTTCTTAACTTTTTCACAGTACTCAAGAAAGTAAGCTTCTCGTTTTACCGTTGAGTCTTTCTTCTTTGCGCCTTCCATCATCTTAGGAGCTTCGTAAGTTCCACCAGAGATCTCTATTAAGTCCATACCAAGTTCACTTAAGGTCTTAACTACTTGCATGGAGTCTTCTTCACTAAAGCCGCCTTTTTGAAAGTCAGCGGAGTTTAACTTTATGCCTATGGGAAAGTTAGGGCCAACAGCCACTCTAATCGCTTGATAGACATCAATCACAAACTTCATTCTATTTTCTAGGCTACCGCCCCATTGATCTGTCCTTTGATTATGACGAGGGGAGAGGAACTGACTGACTAAGTAACCATGAGCTCCATGAATCTGAACCCCAGTAAAGCCTGCTGACTTTGCTTTTTCAGAAGTATAAGCAAAGCGCTCCACGATCTCACCAATCTCTTGAGCTGTTAAGGCCCTTGGCTTATTGAACATATTTTTCATATGACTTTCATAAGCAATTGCTGAGGGGGCCATGGGAGTATTGGATAAGAACTTAGGGCTTTGTTTTCCCGGATGATTTATCTGCATCCAAAGGTGAGTATCATTTTGAGTGCCGGCCTTGGCCCAGGCATGAAGCTCTTCTAAACATTCATGATCTTTTTCTATGACAACATTATGGGGCTCGCCTAATGCATTTAAGTCGAGCATGACATTTCCCGTAATGACTAAACCAGCGCCGCCACGGGCCCAAGTGGAATAAAGGTTTGTAAACTTAAAGCCAGGGGCATGACCCGCATCGGCCATGTTTTCACTCATGGCAGACTTAGCAATTCTATTTTTAATAATGGCTCCACAAGGAAGCTTAAGAGATTTTTCTATCATTGGAGTATTATGCCATTAAGAAGACTTTCACACTAGTTAGGCAGATTTCTTATGAGGAATCTCAACAATGAAGGTTGTATTCGCTTTATCTTGATCAATATAGATATCTCCACCTTCATCTCTTACAACTTTTGCAGAGATGCTAAGCCCAAGACCTGTGCCTTTTCCAATATCTTTACTGGTGTAAAAAGGTTCAAAAACACGCTCTGCAACTTCTTCAGAGATTCCTAGTCCTGAGTCTTCAATACTGACTTTTAAGGTATTCTTTTTAAACTCAGCTGTAACCTTGATCCAGGGACTCGGAGAATCCGCGACTGCGTCGATGGAGTTATTGATAAGATTAATAAAGACTCTAGAGAGAGAAATCCTTTTGACTAGAATTGGTGTAAGACTCACTTCACTTTCTAAATCAAGATCTAACTTAATTTCAGTTCCCTTAATCTTCTCTTCAAAGACTTCAACAATATCGCCTATGACTTCTTTGAGGCTCGTTAGTGTAGGTTCTTCGTTAGTTGTATCCCGCGTGATATCTTGCATCGTTCTCACAATCGCAGAAATTCTTTTACAGGTATTGCTAATGAGATCAATTTTCTCTTTTAGCTGATCAACTGTATGTTCCTTATCAAGCAATCTCTTTAAAATGAGTGAGGTACCATTAATGATAGCTAGTGGGTTGTTGATTTCATGGGCCACACTTGAAGTCATCTCACCAATCGCAGCAAGATGTTGATTTCTTTTATCATCGGCCTCATTTTTATTGATTCTTTTAAGTAATTCTTTTTCTTTAACGTAGAGGTATCCCGCGCAAGCAAAGATGAGTGGGAAGGCCGGTAGGCTAAACTTTAAGATCCTTTGACTATCTATATCCCAAATAAAATTCTTAAGATTAAAGGACATCTCAAGCTCTGAGAGATCAAGGTATACGAAGATAACGGGGATTAATAACCCTATGAGAGAACTTAAAAGAATAGGAACAATATAATATTTCATAGTCTCAATACATAGGCGAAGTAGGTGTTATGCACTCGCTGGTCGATGACCGAATAGTTAATATTATTAAAATAATGATCTCTTAAAAAGTTAATATATCCCACTCTTAAAGATGAGCTTTGAGAAGGCATTAATAGGGTAACATAAGAATGATATCCCTGACCCATCCAGTTGTATTGGGCCGTATTTCTTCGGCTAAAAAAGCTCGAAGGAGTGGTCCCAATATTTGTACTTATGTATTCTAAGCCAGTTAGGAGCCTATCATTGTACCTATAGCGGACGCCATGGAGCTGTTGACCTGCTGTAATATCAGAGTCGGTTAGGAAGCCACCTAGGCTATAAGTCGTTCCTTGAGCACCTAAGGCGCCGCCTTCGTTATCCTCAATAATCGTGCCAATAAGATTTCCTCGTTTCTTAGCATTTGTATATTTATAACTAGAATAAATATCAAAGCGAGACTTAAAAAGTCCCTCTAATTCTAAATATGCCACAATATTCTGTGCTGAATAGGCCGTATCCTCTGGGTGGCTTATTCTATAAACATTTCGGTCCCCGGGCTTACTTGAATCAAGGAGTCCTCTTGAGACTTGTTCTCCAGGACCTGCGAGGGAGAAGGCGGCATAGTTAAGCAGGAGAGTAAGTTTATCAACCAGGCGAAAGGCCTTCGTTTGATATTCAGCTGTAGCAAAGTAAAAACTTTCAGGTTTAGAGATCTGTCCTCTGACAGAGGACTCTTTTCCTTTTTCACTGCCGCCATGAATATCAGTGGTGGGAACGATGTTTCCTGGGTTCACGATTCCTCTTAAAGAGTAGCTATGCTTTTTATCGTCTGAGCTCCCTTTGTATGTAAGAGCAAAACCATCAAAAGGAAGTGAATAAGAAAGGGTGTTATAAGTCCCTCTTCTTTCATCTCCATCTTTTAAATGCTCTGGTGGCCCATCAGTCGTAGGCAATCGACCAGCTGAAAGAACTAGGGTGCCTGGAATAATTTGGTAATCGAGGTAGGCTTTATTAAGTTTTAAAAAGGCCGTTCCATCAAGATGGCGGCTTGTCTCTAAGACTGGTCCAACAGTGGCGACATTTTTATTCATGTAAAAATTTGAATAAAGAGTTGAGTAGAAACTTAGGCGCTTTGAAACTTTAACATCAGCATTTAGTTCAAAGACTATATTGGTGACATTAGAAGATCTATTCTTAGGAGAATTGGCCCACCCGTCAGATTGGTAATTATCGTAATTAACGCCAAAGTCTCCACTAAAGGAGAATTTTCGAGCCGCTTGGCTTAGTTCAATATCTAGAAGAGAGTTTTCAAGTTCTTCAATCCTGTTTTCTAACTCTTTATAGTCCTGTTTTTCGGCAAAACAAAGGAGGGGAAAAGTTAGGAGGATCATTAGAGTTATTTTTTTCATATTATTCACCACCAATAACATTACCTGAATAAACTGACTTTATTTCTAGGTAGAGAGAATTGCTTTGCTTGCAAGAAAAACCTTCATTACACTTTTTAAAATATCTATTTTTGACTTGGTCATCTTCACAGTCCAAGTTTCCATTAGATTTAATAATCTTTATGAGAAGTTTCTTTGAGAGATTACTCGATGCCTCGGGGCAACTGAGTTTAACCTTCTTAGAGAAATCTAAGACAAGGTTTTGAGAATAGGCCTTGTTCACTATAAAAAGTGAGAGGGCCATGAGCGCTATAATTTTCATAGCCAAAGTATACTCAATAATACTTGTTGAACAATAAAATTTTAATCAGTATTTTTTAATCGAGAAGACTAGTTGGTTATCTTAAAATAGAGAGGACAAGGAAGAATAACAGAGTCCAAAGAAGGTTCTCCTTTGATCTGTCCTTTGAAAGTTTGATTTTATTTTCTTTTAAGTTCACCTATTTTAAATAACATAGTGAATGCTGCGGCGCAATTAGAGCCTGAGAAAGAGTAAGATATTCACTATTTAAGTTGTTGATTTTAAATGCCTTAGTCATAATCTCTCTATGAGAACTTTCACAATGATCTCACTTTCACTCCTTGTTGCTTTGCCTTTATGGGCAAAGCTTCCCAATAAAAAAGCACCACCGACCTTTGCCCTAAAAGACATCAACGGTAATACCCATAAGATTCAAGAGTTTCATCAAAAAACTCTGGTCCTTGAATGGCATAATCCGAAATGTCCTTTTTCAAAAAGGCATACGGTAGAGAAGACCTTTATCGATCTTCAAAATAAATACCTTTCTAAGAATGTTGATTTCTTGGCCATCGATTCATCAAACCCAAGTGCAGCCGCCAATATGATTGAATACTATGATTGGATTCAAAGGTATGGAGTGAACTATCCCATCCTTCAAGATTTAACTGGGGCAGTTGGAAAGAAGTACGATGCTAGAGTAACCCCACATATCTTTATCATTCATAAAGGCATCTTGGTTTATCAAGGGGCCGTTGACGATGACACCTTTGGAGAGAAACCTAGATCAAAACGAAAGAACTATGTCGATATGGCTTTGGCTTCTTTAACTAAAAAGGGAAGTTTACCTAAGGGAATGAAGTCTTATTATCCTGAATACGGCTGTGGAATTAAATACTAAGTAAGCTTTTGGTCTCCAAGAAAGCCAACCTTGAAAGCTTGAGTAACTCTTGGAAAGAACTTAGGGTCCCATTTCGTTCCGTCACCTAAAGTAAGCATATCAATAACTTTTTTATAACGAATCTCATCCTCTTCATCTTTAGTCTTAGTTAGAAGGTTATCAATTTCATTGGCCATAGAAACAATCTGAGCGAGAGAGTAAATATTAGAGCCACGAAGCCCACTTGGATATCCCGATCCATCATAGTACTCATGATGTTGAAGCATTATGTTAAAAACTTGATCCGGTATTCCTTCAGACTTACTAATGATCTTAACTGAATTCTCTGGATGATCATTAATCCATTTAGCATAGTCGGGGTGCTCAAGATTATTATAGATCTCTGGTGGTATCTTAGCTTTTCCATAATCATGAAAGATAGAACCCATATATAGATTTTCTAATACAAAGCTATGCCCATGACCTACGGCCATGCCTAGAAAAACGGCCAAGTTAGCCACATTGATTGAATGAGCTGCAATATCATCATTACGCTTCATAATAGCCTCTATGGCTTGAGCTGTAATAGGATCAGATTTTATCTTATCGACGAAGTCTCTAACATTTTCTTGAATGGCTTCAACCTTTTCGGGGGTAAGCTTTTCATCAGAGAAGACTTCGTAAACTTTCTCTTTCATCTCAAGAGAATCTTCTATTAACCCTCTGTTTTCTTCACCAGCATTCTTAACCATATCCTCAATATCTTCTTCTTTTTGATCACTGATCCATTCGAGGAACTCTAGGATATGTTCGGATTCAACATAGATGCTTTTTACATTCTTAGCTAAAAAGAGGTCATACTTTTCTTGGCTTAAGGTATCACCTTTTTCTTTGAATTTTACATGCTTGCCGTTTAAGAAAATATAAACGTCAGCCGGTAGCTTAGCTTCCGGATTTAGTTTTGCGAGCATGACTTCAGAATAATCAGACATACTGAATATTATAAACCATTAATGCGTATCTAGCATAGGGTGCATTGTCTTAAACCAAAGTTTTGGAACAGTAGCGAGAAGTAACATTCCGGGATAACCCGTAGGGAGTTCCGGCGCTTCATCAAAACTTCTTAGTAGTTGATAAGGACGGTCCGCATTCGCATGGTGATCAGAATGCCTTGAGAGCTCAAATAAAATGATGCGGCTAATAGGATGATTTGAATTCCAAGAGTGCTTAGGAGCCACTTTCTCATAGCGACCGGAGGGATTTAACTTCCTTCTAAGACCGTAGTGTTCAATATAATTAACTCCCTCCAAAAGGAGAGTTCCAACGGCGGAGCTTAAGATAAAGCAAACTAGAACCACAGGGCTAAAAATAAATAAAATGAGTAAGCATAGAGTTAGCTGAAGACCCATAAATAAGAGTGTCTGCTTCTTATCGACTCTATAGGCGGAGAGAAAACTTTGATAAAAACTACGTCTTAAGAAGGCATAAAGGTTTATACCTCTTTCAGCTGATGCATGATCGAGCGGGGTGGATACATTCTTATGATGGCTTTTATTATGCTCTATAAAAAAGTGCATATAGAGGCTTGTTGAAAGAATAGCCTGGGCTATAAATTGATTAATCTTTGATTTTCTATGACCAAGTTCATGGGCGATATTGATCGCTAGGCTATTTGATATTCCCATGGCCGTTATTTTTCCTAAGACTGGCCACAGACCGAGCTCTTGATATCCCTCCATCTGATTTAAGAAAAGGTAACCCAAGCTTAAATGAATCGGGATCATGCTAAAGAGTAGGGTATCAAAGAATATTGGTGAAAGCTTTGACCCATTATTATCTTTAGAGCCTTTCGTGAAAAGTTCAGCAATAGGGATTAGTCCAAAAACAAAGACAAGAGTAAGCCACGAAAGAGCCCCGCTTGATTCAAGAGAGATATAAGTAGCAAAAGGAATGGTATAGGCCAGTAGGTACTTCATATTTGGATATTAACATAAAATGAACTATAATATATAAAATAGTTCATTTTTTATAGAGTATCTAAAGGCTTGAATATGGGAAGAATTGCGGGAAAAAAAGGCATTAATAAGGATCACCCTTTTAGAGAAGAGTGGGCACTTAAGCTCTGGCCTTCATTCAAGGAGAAAGGGACTAAGAACTTCAATATGGATGATGCGTCTTTAAAGCTCGGAAAAAGTAAGGCCACTATCTATAAGTATTTTTCTAATAGAGAAGATATTTTAAGCGTGATTCTAGAGCTCCTTTTTAAGGAGCTCTCTAAGTTTAGAGATTTATTAAATGATTCAAGTCTAGATTATATAGTCCGTTACAAAAGATCGGTAGAGCTTCTCTCTAAAGAACTAAAGGGAATCTCAGGAAGTTTTCTCTTTGATTTAAAGAAGTATCACCCTGAGCTTTGGCAGCTCGTAGAAGGATTTAAGAAAACTGTGATCGACGAGCTCGGTGAGTTTTACGCTGAAGGCATTAAAGAATCTATGCTTGGTGATACTAGTGTGCAGCTTTTAAAAGTAGGGGATGAAATCTTCTTGAATGCACTACTAGAACCAAGCTTCTTAATAAAAAATAATCTTAAACTTGAAGAAAGTTTAAGGGCCTATTTTGAGAATAAAATGTTTGGAATGCTTAAAAGATGAATTGAAAAATCGACCTCTTCAAACTCCCTTTATCCAAGGTCGATTCAATTCATATGAGGAATTTGTCTCTGCTATCTACTAGTCTATTCGCTCACAGCGTAAGACAACAGGATTATTTTTCTTACTTTTAATTACGGGGGATATGAAAACAATCGGGCAATGGGATTAACTGCTCGAAACTAGGAAAATTTAAAGGCTATTTATTGAGCGCTCTGACCATTTGGGTAGGCGAATTTTCCTGAAAGTGCCGTCTTAATTAGACCGACGAATTCCGTTCCTTTCGAAGTTCCTTTTTGTTTTTCAATTTCAGACCTGATGGCCTCTAGTGAAGTTTGAACATCTTTGATCATTGTCTTTTTAAAGAGGCCCGCGAGGAAACTTTTTGGATTGATAAAACTTCTATATTTGAAAATAGTTTTTCCATCTCGTGGATAAAACTCTGCAAAACCTTTTACGATTTCTGCTGAATTTGATTTAACCATGTACCATTCCATACGGTAGGTATCGTTATCAATTTGTTTTAAAGTACTAGCATGAACATACTTACTGTTAGGAATAGGCCAAGGCATATCCATTTCATATTCTGTATGAACGAGGATGGGGGATTCTTGTTTGATGACTTTTGATTTGATGATACCAGGAACATAATTTATCTGATGTTCAAAGGCCGCAAATACGGAGATGGCCTGGAGTGGAGTTGCGTCGGTTTCAAAGTAAAAAGTCAGTTCAGGCCATGCTGATTTATTTACATTCTTCTTTTTAATGACAAAACCACGTTCTCTTAAGGTTTTATGGTCCTTTTCACTAAAGACTTTATGCATCTCCTCAGTAATAGGGCTAACAAGCCCATTTGCATAAGCAGGGGAAATATAAAGAGTAACTATGAGCGCAATTAGTAATTTCATGGGGCTATCATAGAAAAAGGGCTTAAGTTTGGCACCCTTAAAATGATCTCTTGGCATAGACAAGTAGTGAATTATAGGATAACTTGCCGCAATATTTTGGAGCTCAATATGAAAAAATACGATTCAATTCGTATCTTTAAAAACCCGATTCTTGAATGGTGCACACATGTGCATCCGATTCTCCCTCTTTTAATGTGGGGACCAGTGGTTTTGATCTTAGGTTTTCGCGGAGTCACTCTATACAACTATAGCTTTATAGAATGGATTGGCGTTTCAGTTGTTGGTCTTCTTGTTTGGACCTTTACTGAGTACGCCCTTCATCGCTGGGTCTTTCATTGGGATTCTGATACTAAGATTGGGCAAAGGTTTGTTTTTCTTTTTCATGGCCTTCACCATGATGACCCAGACGATCCAACTCGTTTAGTAATGCCGCCTGTGCCAGCCATTCTTATCATGGCCCTTTTATATTTCTGCTTTAGCTTAGTTATACCAAGCCGGCACCTAGAAGGCTTTATGGCCTTTTTTATTATCGGTTATCTTTGTTATGACTATATTCACTATGCCACTCATCACTTTCCGATGACCTCAAGACTTGGTCGTTACCTAAGAAAGTTTCATCTTCAACATCACAATTCTAAAGAAGAATCTAAGTATGGAGTGAGCAATCCTCTGTGGGATTATATCTTAGGATCAGTAACTGGACCAAAAAAAGTAAAACGCTAATGAAGTATTTAATAATTCTGTTGACCCTAATTAGTTTAAATCTAGAAGCGAGTGAGAGCGCTCCAACTGACGATGGTTGGACTGATATTAAAACCACCGTTTCCCTTATGCTTCAGGGCTCTTATCTTCAATTTACCACTAGAAATAACCTCTACTATCTAGGGGCTGGAGCTGCGGCTAGCTGGTACGCCTTTGAGCACGACGATAGAGTGGCCGCCTTAACAGCTTCAAAAGATATTAAAAATATTGTGAATCATATTGGAGATGCTGGCGTTTTCTTTAACTTTCCTTTCGCTGCTATGGGAACTTGGTACCTTGGTAAGAAATCTAAGGACACAAAGCTTCAGCGCTTTGCCATGGAGTATGCTGCGGCTATGTACTTAGCTCTCGGTGAGAGTGGTCTGGTTAGCTATATACAGATTCATAAGAGACCTAGTTCAGATAATGTCTCTTTTTGGGAAAAAGAATTTAGAGGGGATTCATCTTGGCCTTCTGGTCATATCATGCCTTATTCAACTCTCTTTTTTAAAACCCTTCAATTCTACGGCCCAGCATGGTCGACTATACCTTTAGTTTTCACCCTCGTCTCTGGGCTTCAAAGAATGCAAGATGGTAAGCACTATCTTTCAGATATTGTAGGCGCCTTCTTTTTTACTGCTTTTGCTTCTGAAGGAGTGAGAAAAGCGGCTAACTATTCTGGTAACCACGAGTTTTATAAGAAGTGGTTAGAGCATGATGTAGAAGTTGGGATGCTTTATTATAAAAAAACTTGGGGACCAAAGGTCAGCTTCACTTTTTAGAGCCAACTTCTCGATTGATAATCCTTTAAAGTAACCTCGATCGTTCTTTCTAAGTTCCATTCATAAGATTGACCTAATTCCTTAACAGACTTCTCAGATGAACAAAGCCAGGCCTTGGGAATAATCTCTTTTAATTTATCTTCTGTTAAACGCGCCTTTGGGGCGAGCTTTGGTATGAGCTTTGAAACAATTTTAATCATCCCTGTTGGAAGGGGAATGATGATGGGATTTCGTTTCTCTAAGTGTGAGGCGATGGAGGTGAGAAGAGAATCAAATCTAATTGGCTTTGGATAACTTGAAAAATAAACCTGAGTTTCTTCTCTTGAATCTTGAAGGGCTAGTTCTATAGTCTTGATCAGGTCAAAGACACAAACAAAACTATAAGCTTTGAGGCCAGCTTTTAATCCAACTCCTGGAACAAAGCCAGATTTAACCATCTTAAAAACATCAAGGACGGCAGGGTCTCTTGGGCCTATGACCATTGGAGGACGGATGATTGTTTTCTCCCATTCTTTAGGAAAGTGGTCTTTGACTATTTGTTCTGCTGCTAATTTAGACTTCCCATACTCGCTTAGAGGTTCTTCTAGGCTCGATTCACTCAGCTCCTTCTCCGAGGCCCCAGCGGCCGCTAAAGAGGAGATAAGAATGAACTTAAGCTTAGGGTAACGCCCCATAAGATCGCTCCCTAACTGAAGAGTGCAATGAGTGTTCACTTTATAGAATTCATCAGTATTACTTGCGTGAACGATTCCAGCAGTATGAACAACCGCCTCAAGGTCCTCAGGAAGGGAAGCTACCCAAGGGTTCTCTTGATGAGAACTTAAGCTTCCTTCTATCAATGTACCTTTGACTTCAAATTCGGCCGCCTTAGCGGGAGATCTGATTAACGAGTAGATCTCATGACCATCTTTATGCAAGAGATCCACTAGATGAGAGCCCACAAAGCCAGTAGCACCGGTAACGAGAATCTTCATAGGTTCTTTTCAAACACGCGGTAGCGCTTATAGATCTTTCCGCCCATAAGCTCGAGAGGCTTACACATCTCTAAATTATCTTCAAGCACCCAGCTCATCTCAACTTCATTGTAGCCACAGGCCACAATATTATCTTGAAGCTGGCGGTACATAACAGCGGCCAATCCCATCTTACGGTACTTAGGCTTTAACCCTAGGGTGATGACTCTGCAGCGCTTAACGTATTTCTTCATATTGAGAAGCTTAAAGATTCCCGTGGGAAAAAGCTTTCCTGAGGGATTATGAGCTAGCACTTGATTAACATCAGGAAGACAAACAGCGAAGCCTACAACTTCACCTTCAACTTCTGCCATTAGGATAAGCCTTTCATCAATAACTGACTTTAGGTCCTTCGCTGTATGAAAGAATTCATTATCAGTCATAGGAACAAAGCCCCAGTTCTTTTCCCAGGCATCATTATAAATATCATGCATACGAAGAACTTCGTTGTTCCAATCACTCTTCTTAACAGTTCTAAACTTAACTTTACTCTTCTCTAGAATTCGATCGGCAACACGGACCACTTTCTCAGGCATTTCAAAAGGAACCATCACCTTATAAGCGATTAAGTCCTTGGCCTTAGTGTAGCCATTCTTTTCAATCAACTCTTTATGATAAGAGGGATTGTAGGTCATCATGATCTGCGGTGGATCTTCATAACCTTCGACTAAGGTTCCCACTTCATAGTTAGTAGAAGGGTTAACTGGGCCCATGACCTTAGTCATGCCTTGCTCTTTAAGCCACTTCTCTGCGGTCTCAAAAAGAGTATGGGCAATAAAATCATCATTAATTGTTTCAAAGAATCCAAAGAAGCCAACCTTTTCATCATGAAATTTATTATGATGATCATTGACCACTGCAACCACTCTGCCCACGATATTACCTTTATCAAAGGCAAGCCAGGACTTGGTTCTGCTGGTTTCATAAAAAGGGTGTTTTGGATTGAAGATATCTTTGAGTGCCATTTTTAAAGGGGCCACCCAATTTGAATCATTTCTATAAAGCTTCCAAGGAAGTTCTAAGAGATTCTTAAGATCTTTTTTCGTGATGACTTCTTTGATTTCAACCATAGTCAGCTCTTAATGCAGTCTGTGACCTGTTGGAATATCTAAGGCCTTCTTAGCTTTTTCAAAGACATCTAAAACTTTTTCTAAATGTTCTCTTTTATGCGAGGCCATATAGCTGGTTCTAATCAAGGCTTCACCTTTTGGAACAGCTGGAGAGATAACAGGAGTAGCAAAGACACCATTTTCTTTAAGAAATTGTGTTACTTGCATGGCCTTTAAATCATCCCCAATAAAGACAGGAACGATAGGAGTTTCAGAGTTATAGGTATAAAAACCAAGTTCTTTAAATCCTTTTTGAATAAAATCTACGTTCCCCCAAAGAGCTTCATGAATTGAATTATCTTTTTCACAAAGATCAATACAAGCTGAAACAGTCGCCACCGAAGCTGGCGCCATTGAAGCTGAAAACATAAAGCTTCTAGCAGTATGTCTTACATAATCCATAGCTTCACTTGATCCAGAGATAACTCCACCAATAGAAGCAAAAGACTTTGAGAAAGTTCCCATATTATAATTAATCTTATCAGTCACACCAAAGTGATTCATAGTTCCGCGTCCACGGTCTCCCATTACACCGATACCATGGGCATCATCTAGGTAGATATGAGCGCCATACTTTTCAGCTAAGGCCACAACTTCAGGAAGTCTAAGGACATCCCCAGTCATTGAAAAGACACCGTCAGCAACAATAGTGACTCTGTTAAAACGGTTGATATTAGAAGCTAGAACCTCTTCAAGAGATTCCATATCGTTGTGCTTCCATTTAAAAGTTGGTCCAAGAGCAAGTCTTGAAGCATCGATCATCGAAGCATGGTTTTCGCTATCAAAGAGCATACAGTCTTTTGGACCACAAAGAGCTGCTAGGGCACCTAGGTTTGTTTGCATGCCAGTTGAAAAAACAATGGCATCTTCATGACCTAAGTATCTGGCTAGTTTTTCTTCTAATTCTTCGTGGATGGTAAGGTTTCCATTGAGAAAACGAGAACCAGTACAACCGGTTCCAAATTTTTCGATGGCCTTGATGGCGGCTTCTTGAACATAAGGGTGATGGGTAAGACCTAAGTAGTTATTAGAACCAATCATCACCATGTCGATACCATCGTGAGTAATAGTTGTTCCATCGCTAGCTTCAATGGCCCTGAAAAATGGATAAAGATTATTATCCTTTAGCATATTCGCCGTATCTAAAATGCGATGAGTATAAGTTGAATTCCCCATTATAGTCCCCAATCTATTCATAACTTTATGTGCACTGTGGTATATAAAGGGCAAGTGTCATAGTCAACTATGTGAGTATTTTGTATGCGGCGATGTAAAGGGGATTAGTTTATTTAGACGCGGCGCGCTTGGCCATCATCTTACGCATCTCTTCAGCCCTTGCTTCAGAGTTAATCTCTTGAAAAAGCTTCTCTTCAGTCTTTTTATCGACATTTAAAAAGGCAATTCCGAGCTTAATATTTCCATTTGGCTGGCCCAAACTATCTTTGGCCACCCAGGATCCTGCTACCTTGCATTGCGCTATATCTGTTTTGAAGGTATTTAGTCTTAATTGGCACTCGCTAAACTCTTTATCTTTAGCGAACCTATCGGCTTCAGATTCAGGCACTTCGATGCTTGTTCCACCGGCTGAGATATCTAGGCCATCAAAGACTTCATCATCAATCTTAAATTGAATAGTAACGCTTGAAGAGAACATAAGACGGTAATTTGATCTTTGTTGAGACTTATAAACCTTACGATCAAAAGTTAAAATATAGTCTTTAGAGGTTTCATCTTGCTGTAATAAAGAAGTCGTAAAATACTGCATTTTCCCTATGGTAAACTTAATAAAGACGTCTTTGTCTTTTAGGGAAGAGCCGGTTAGTTTTGAAAGAAAGCCACCTTGGTTTTCTAAGAAAAGCTGCATGCTCTCTTCGTCACCACTTGTGCATTTATAAAACTCAACATCTTCATGTTTACCTTGTTCCCAAATATTCACTTCCGCCTTTGATTCAATCAAAGTCGGCATAAGGTCCTTCATTTCCTGAAGGGCAACCTCATCGAAATAGTGTTTTTTATTCGGATCTCGTTTAGTCATGGTGCTTCTATTTTAAACTGAAAACGGATTAAAAAAAAGTGAACTAAGTAGGCAAAATTTGTCGCAAGCACTCGAAATCTAAAGGCTTTTAAAAACTGACAATCGTTAGCTTTTTAAGGCATAATCCGAGCCCTATAAAGAAGAAAATAAAGGATACAAAGATGAAACATGCCACTCCTCAGACTATTTATCTCAAGGATTACAAGAAGCCTGATTTTACGATCACTGAGATAAACCTAGAGTTCGACCTCCATGATACGGCCACGAAGGTGCTAAGTACTATGAAAGTTGAAGCTACTGGATCTGTCTCTTCAGCTCCACTTGTTCTCAACGGTGAGCAATTGGTTTTTAAGAGCGCTAAGATTGATGGAGTTCTGCTTAAGGCAGATCGTATGGAATTCACTGATGAGCTTTTAACGATAAAAGACGTACCCGAGAAATTTACTTTAGAAATTGAAAATGAAATCAACCCTGAAGCTAACAAGGCCCTCGATGGACTTTATAAATCAGGTAGCATCTTCTGCACTCAAAATGAACCAGAAGGTTTTAGAAGAATTACTTATTATATAGACCGTCCAGATGTGATGGCCCGGTTCACCACTAAAGTGATAGCCGACAAGAAGCTCTACCCAACTCTTCTCTCTAATGGGAATCCTCTTGAAAGAGGAGATCTTGAAGATGGTAGGCATTTTGTTGTTTGGGAAGATCCGTTTCCAAAGCCTTCTTATCTCTATGCCTTAGTGGCCGGAGATCTAGGTCTTGTTGAATCTAGTTATACCACGATGAAGAACCGTGAGATCTTACTTCAAATCTTTTGTGACAAGGGAAATGAAGATAAGTGTGGTCACGCCATGGAATCTTTAAAGAAATCCATGAAGTGGGATGAGGATACTTATGGTCTTGAGTACGACCTTGATATCTACATGATCGTTGCTGTGGACTCTTTTAATATGGGAGCTATGGAGAACAAGGGCCTTAATATCTTTAACTCTGCCTACGTTCTAGCAAAGCCTGAGACGGCAACTGATGATAACTTCCTTGGCATAGAAGGAGTTGTTGGACACGAGTATTTTCACAACTGGACTGGAAACAGAATCACATGCCGTGATTGGTTTCAATTAACTCTTAAAGAAGGTCTTACTGTTTATAGGGACCAAGAATTTTCTTCAGATATGAACTCTCACGCTGTTAAGAGAATTCAGGACGTCGACATCCTAAGAAATCATCAATTCCGTGAAGATGCAGGCCCTACAGCCCATCCTATTAAGCCGCCATCATATATGGAGATTAATAACTTCTATACTTCAACCATCTATGACAAAGGGGCTGAAGTTATTCGTATGATTGAAACCTTTCTTGGAAAAAAAGGTTTTAGATCTGGGATGGATAAGTACTTTGAACTCTTTGATGGTCAAGCCGTAACAACGGAGGACTTTATTCATTCAATGAGTATTGCCAATGATAATTATAACTTTGATCAGTTCAAAACTTGGTATAAGCAAGCTGGAACACCTGTTATAGATGTAAAATGGGATTATAAGGAAAATGAGAAGACTTACAGCTTAAGCATTACTCAATCTTGTCCTCCCACTCCAGAGCAAGATAAGAAAAGCCCTTACCATTTCCCACTTCGCCTAGCGCTTTTAAGCCGCGCTGGAGAAGAGCTTTCTCTTCAATTAGATAATAGAGAAGGGCAACCACAAATTGATCAAGGCATCCTACATATAACAAAAGAGACTGAGACCTTCACTTTTTCAAACGTAGAAAGCGAGCCAGTTGTCTCTCTAAATAGAGCTTTCTCAGCACCTATAAAAGTTAAGACTCCTTATCTTGAGTCTGATCTTATCTTCTTATTAGGAAATGATACGGATGAGTTCAATCGTTATGAAGCAGCTCAAGTTATGGCGAGTCGATTAGTCTCTCATAACTTAAAAGAAAAACATGCCGGTAAGGAACTTGTTTTAGATCAAGATTATAAAGACGCATGGAAGAAAGTTTTAGAAGATTCTAGTATTGATGATTCAATCAAAGCTGAGATCCTCTCCCTTCCAAGTGAATCAATCTTGCAACAAGGACATAGTCCTATTGATTATCACGGACTCCACGAAGTAAGACGCTGGGTAAAAAGTGAATTAGCAGCACATTCAAAAGAGCTACTTTTAAAGACTTATAATGAGCTTAAGACTCCAAGAGAATATAAGCTGGACCCAGACTCAATCGGGGAGAGAGATCTTAAGAACTCTTGTCTCGGTTATCTCGTGTCCCTAGATACAAAAGATGTACATGAGCTTTGTTATGAGCAATTCAAATCAGCCACTAATATGACTGATGAAATCTCAGCACTGGGCTGTCTTATAAATTGCACCACTGATCTTAAAGATAAAGCCGTTAATGAATTCTTCGAAAAATGGAAGCATGAAACTCTTGTTATGCAAAAGTGGCTTGGGGTTCAAGGATCTTGTAGGTTTGATAACACTCTTGAAAGGGTGATGGAGCTAGAGACAAGCAGTGTCTATGATAAAACAGTTCCAAACCTTGTAAGAAGTCTTCTTGGAGCTTTTGCTCGGAATGCTGTTCAATTTCATAGAGCTGACGGAAAAGGTTATGAGTATGTGGCCAAGAAGATCCTAGAAATTGATAAAATTAATCCACAAATGGCCTCTGGGCTTGCTGGGGTTTTTAGAGACTACAGTAGACTAAACAAAGATTCTAAAGAACTAATGAAGACCCAACTACAAGCTCTCAGCGAAGTAGAAGGGCTTTCAAAAAACACCTTTGAGATTGTTAGTAAGATCTTAAACTAAGTAATATTGGCCCCTATATTCTGGGGGCCTTCTCAGTTACAATAAGACCATGTCCTATCATGAAGTCTTTCTTCTTAAAAAATGTCCGCTCTGTGATAGTGAGCGCACAAAACCAGTTAAGTTTGAAAAAAACGAATTTGGTTCTGGGGTTCATGAAGACGTCGAGTCTTTTACAGGAACTTGGGTCACTCTACTGAAGTGCCAAGACTGTAGTTTTGCTTTCTCAAAAGAGATTCCATCAGATCCGGACTTTTTCACAAAACGTTATCAATTCAATTTTGATCCTGGCTTTGAATATAATGCCAATTACAAAAGTTCTATTCTCGTCCAAACCTTTAAGTTGATTGAAAAATATCAACCTTCTAAAGGAAAGCTATTAGACCTCGGTAGCTTTGGAGGCAATCTTATGAAGTTTGCTTCTGAACATGGTTACGAAGCGGAAGGTGTTGAAGTAAATAAGAACATGGCTGAACACTGTAGCAAGACCTTGAATATGGTGGTTCATAATACCAAGGTTCAAGACTTTGAAGGACATGCAGGAGAGTATGACGTCATCACATTAATTGATGTTCTAGAGCACCTTTTTGAACCAAGAGGAGTCATAGAAGCGGCCAGTAAACTTTTAAAACCAGGGGGAGTTCTTGTGATTAAGGTTCCTCATTATGGTCCTCAGCATTTTAAGCAAAATATAGCGAATTTCTTTGGTATCTCCAATAGAGGTATCTTTCATAACTTTGGGCATATCAACTTATTTTCATCGAGATCGCTTTCAAAGGTTATCTCGAAGTGTGGACTCGAGCCTCTTGAATGTATCGTGGCCGAAAGTGAGATGTGGGGAAGTGATAGTTTAAAGTTTAAGCTAAAGAATATAATAAGGACCGTGGTTCACACGGCCCTTGAAATATTTAGAAAAATAACAGGTCTTAATTTGGGTTTAAACATAACTATTATTGCTAAAAAGAATTAAGCAAGAATAGATTTCCCATCTGATTTTAAATCTTTGATCGATTGAATAATCCTATCAGTCATTCCGTTTTCAGCGGCTTTACTCCAAGCGCGAGGGTCGTATCTTTTCTTATTCCCTACTTCGCCTTCAACCTTTAGGACTTCATCATAATACTTAAACATATGATCAACGACAGGTCTTGTATAAGCATATTGAGTATCCGTATCGACATTCATCTTGATAACTCCATACTCAAGAGTTTCATGAATTTCTTCAAGGTTTGAGCCTGAACCACCATGAAAAACGAGAAGGTGACGATCGTCTTTTCCTAGTTCCTTTTCAACAGCGTCTTGTCCATCTTTTAAAATAGTTGGGCGAAGCTTAACATTACCTGGCTTATAAACTCCATGAACATTACCAAAAGTGGCCGCGTACATGATCTTCCCAAGTGGATTTAATTCTTTTGCAATCTGAACCATCTCTTCTGGGGTTGTGTAGAGTTTATCAGCTGGTGTGTTTTCGTTATTCACTCCATCTTCTTCACCACCAACAACACCAGTTTCAACTTCAAGGATGATTTGGCTTTTTGCGCATCTTTCAAGAAGCTCTCTTGAAGTAGCAATATTTTGCTCAAGGGGAAGCTCACTTCCATCGAACATATGTGAATTAAAAAGATTTGGCTGACCAGCAGCTCTTCTCTTTTCTGTTTCTTCAATAAGAGGAATCATAAAAGATTCGACTTTATCTGGATGACAATGATCCGTGTGAAGAGCAATACAAACATTTAGTTTCTCAGCTACTAAGTGAACATGCTGAGCAATTGAGATAGCTCCTAGGGCCATATCTCCATGCATTTGTCCTGAAGCGAATTGACCACCACCGGTTGATACTTGGATAATCCCATCAGACTTCATATCTGAGAAGGCCTTTAAGGCAGCATTGGCAGTTGAAGTTGAAGTGACGTTAATCGCTGGAAAAGCGAATTTTTCTTTGGACGCTTTTTCAAGCATTTGGCAGTACTGCTCATAATTAGCAACAGGCATGGTGGGCTCCTTTAAAATTGATCTAGATTTGGGCCATTAAACCTTAAGAAAACAGGTATTTCTACGCGCCCTGCTTCTTTTTCACGGTGGGCTTTAAACAGTTCAAAACTATGCTAAAAGGTGGATTCTAATAGTTTTCTGGAGAGAGTGATGAAGAAGCTAATAAAAAGATCGGTTCTTTTCTTAAGCCTAGGGCTCTCGCTTCAGGCTCAAGCTATCTCTGAAATTGATTATCAAAAAACTTATCAAGATAAGGTCATGCCCTTTTATGAAAGCGGATCAACTCTTTCTTTTAAGGCCCGTGACGGCGTAGAGCTGTCTTATCATAAAATAGGTAAGGGAAATAAGAAGCTTATCTTCATCATGACGGGAAGAACTGAGCCAACTAGTAAATACAAAGAAGTCGTCTTTGATTTAAAGGATGCGGGCTTTGATTTTCTTCTTCTCGATGCAAGAGGCCAAGGTTATTCAGAACGTGAATTAAAAGATAAGCAAAAGGGCTGGGTTAAGTCTTATAAAGATTATTTAACTGATATAGACGAGCTCTTTTCCACCGAAGACTTAAAGTCAAAGTATTCTGAGATTGTTTTTCTTGGGCATTCAATGGGAGGAGCTATAGGCCTTCGCTATGCTCAGTTAAACCCGGGACTTTTTTCAAAAATCATCGTCAATTCTCCAATGATAGAATTAAAACTTGGTGATAAAAATGAAAGGTTAGTAGCTACTTTAATGAGGCTTAATGTTCTCATGGGAAAGGGAAAGAATTATATCCCTGGCGGCGGACCTACTCGGGCAGAAGGGCGCTTTGAAGAAAATAAAGTTACTTCAAGTCAAAGTCGTTTTGAAATGGCGAGAGTTCTTGAACGAGAAGAACCAAGGTTAATCATGGGGGCCTCAACAAATCAGTGGGTTCTAGAAGGGATAAAGCTTGGGAGAAAAACCTTTAGAAAAAGGGCCAAGCTAGCTAAGACTAAGATGCTTTTATTCCAAGCTGAGACGGAGCATTTTAGCCGTTATAAAAGACAAGATAAGCTCTGTAAGGAGCTAGTTAATTGCGAGGCCAATCTTATCCATGGAGCTAAGCATGAAATACTTATGGAGCGTGACAGCATTCGTGAGCCGGTCATGAAGAAAATTCTTAGCTTCTTAAAATAAGATTTCAACAGGTTTTCGCCGCGTTGTAAGCATAAGCTTATTGCCAATCAAACCGCCATTAGTTAGTTTCTTTAGTCTATAATCAGGCACATATAGAGGTTCGTATGCTTATGAAAGTGGCGAAGAAATTCACCTTAAAAAACACAGACAAAGACACCCTTAAACAATGGTACTCCCTTTTAACTTTGGGAAGGCAACTTGATGAAAGGGCTCCTAATTACTTAAAGCAGGCCATCGGTTGGTCTTATCATGCTCCGTACGCGGGACACGATGGAATTCAACTAGCTATTGGTCAGGCCTTCACTCTCGGTGAAGATCATCTTTTTCCTTATTACAGAGATATGCTTACGGCCATGAGTGCTGGTGTTAGCGCTGAAGAGATCATCCTTAATGGAATCTCTAAGGCGACTGATCTAGCTTCAGGTGGACGTCATATGAGTAATCATTTTGCGAAACCAGAATGGAATATTCATAACGTAAGTTCATGTACAGGAAATCATACTCTTCACGCAGTGGGTGTTGCCCGCGCTATGAAGACCTATGGTCATAAAGGTGTGGCGATCTCTTCTCAAGGTGAGTCTTCAGTTTCTGAAGGTTATTGCTACGAAGCTATCAATGGTGCTTCTAAAGAAAAGCTTCCAGTCATCTTTGTCTTTCAAGATAATGGTTATGGAATCTCTGTTCCAAAAAGAGATCAAACAGCCAATGAAAAGATCTCTGATAACTTCAGAGGTTTTGGTAATCTTCGAATCATTCAATGTGACGGTAAAGATATCTTTGATTCAATGAACGCAATGGCAGAAGCTAGAAAGCATGTTCTTGAAAAAGGGGAGCCTTGTATTGTAGACGCAGATTGCGTTCGTATGGGTGCCCACTCAAACTCAGATAAGCATGAGCTTTATAGAAGTGAAGAAGAGCGAGCAGAAGCTCTTGAACAAGATCCACTTAAGACCTTCAGAGAACTTATGACGGCAAATAAGCTTCTTACTAAAAAAGAAATGGAAGCTTTAGATGTCGAAGCAAAGGCCATGGTTGTTGAGGCCCATACAAGTTCAATCAAAGCTCCAAACCCAGACCCAGCTTCTATTTACGACTTTGTAATTCCTGATAACCCAGTTAGTGAAAAATACCCAGAGGGAGTCTCTGAGGGGGTAGGTGAGCCGATGAAGTTCATCGACGCTCTTAACTCAACATTAAAAGCAGAATTTAGAGCAAACCCTGATACGTATATTTGGGGACAAGATATGGCCAATGGAGATAAGGGCGGAATCTTCAATGTCTCAAAAGGAATGCAACAAGAGTTTGGTATTGAGAGAGTCTTTAACGCTCCCATTGCTGAAGACTTTATTGTAGGAACGGCCAATGGTTTTTGCCGCTTCAATGACAAAATTAGAGTCGTTGTTGAAGGCGCTGAGTTCGCTGATTACTTCTGGCCTGCTATGGAGCAGTTAGTTGAGACGACTCACGATTATTGGAGATCAAACGGAGCCTATTGCCCGAACTTTACTATCCGCTTAGCTAGTGGTGGTTATATTGGTGGCGGCCTTTATCACTCACAAAATATTGAATCATCTCTTCTTCCTTTTCCTGGTTGTAGGATTGTTGTACCGGCCTTCGCTGATGATGCAGCAGGGCTCCTACGTACTTGCATGAGATCAGAAGGATTGAATATCTTTTTAGAACCAAAAGCTCTCTACAATGCAAAACAGGCCATCTCTCAAGTGCCTGAAGACTTTGAAGTTCCTTTTGGTAAATGCCGAGTGAGAAGAGAAGGCTCTGACCTAACAATTCTGACTTACGGAAATACAGTTCATCATAGCTTAGAAGCTGCTGCTAAGATCTTTGAAGAGGACGGCTCCTCAATTGAAGTAGTCGATCTGAGAAGTTTAAGTCCTCTTGATGAAGAAGGGATCTTAGCCTCTGTGAGAAAAACAAACCGCTGTCTTGTGGTTCATGAAGATAAAGTGTTTGCTGGTTTTGGCGGAGAATTAGTCGCCTTAATTAATGAGAAAGCTTTTGAATCTCTAGACGCTCCAGTGAGAAGAATTGGATCGGAATTCACTCCTGTTGGCTTCAATAGAATCCTGGAGAGGGCCACTCTTCCTAATGCTGATAAAGTAGTAGCAGGAGCAAGAGAGCTTCTTTCTTATTAATAGTTGATCAAAATAGTTCAAAATATTTTTACCTCTAAGTCTGTTAAGATAATATGACTTAGAGGTTATTCATTGAAGAAATTAAGAATTATCATTCTCCTAATTGAGCCGCCACTTCCTTTTGGAAATGCAGCGGCCAGATGGTTTTATGTCCTTTTAAAAGGCTTAGTTGAAAGGGGACATGATGTTAGCGCTTTCGCTACCTGTTCTAAAGAAAATGAAATTGAAAAGGCCTCCAAGCTTTTTCCTAAACCAGAGTTTGATCTAAGGCTTTTCCCTATGCGGACAAGTTCAACTTTAACTCAGAAAGTAACTTCTTTTATTAAGCCTTTTTCTTTCAAGATAAGCGATGCACTTCAGAGAGATCTCGATAGGGAACTTGAAAAAGGCTTTGATATCCTCCATGTGGAGCAGCTCTGGGGGGGATGGTCAGCGCAAAAAGTAACGAGCAAGACCTTAATGAATATTCATCACTTTCAAAGTATCGATCTTGAGTTTACTCATAACAAAACTCTGCGAGAGAAGTATGAGAAATGGCAGATCCTTCGAACAGAAAATAAACTGACGAGGGACTTTCCCTTTATCAGAAGCTGTTCTCCAAGACTTGAAGCTTTCTCTAAAGAGATAAATCCCAGTGCCATGGTTGAGACCATTCCTGTCGGGATGGATGACTCACTTTATGAATACATAAAAGACGAAGACCGAGGTGTTGATCCGACTATTGTGATGATAGGAACCATGACTTGGTATCCAACCTCTTCAGCGGCAGTTCGTCTCTTAGAGAGGCTATGGCCCGAGATAAAAAAACAAGTGCCAAACGCCAAGCTTAAGATCGTAGGTTACGACGCTAGGAGTGTGCTTAAAGAGTACTTAAACTTAGAGGGCGTTGAGGTCTTTGAAAATGTTCCTGAAATTGAACCCTATTTTAAAATGGGCTCAGTCTTTGTTTACGCTCCAGGAAGAGGATCTGGCATGAAGATTAAGATCCTTGAGGCCATGCTTTTTGGTATTCCTGTAGTGACCACAAGCGAGGGTAGTGAAGGGCTTCCGGTTATCGACGGCGTTCATGCAGGCCTCTGTGAAGATGATGAAGGGCTTATTGAAAGAACAGTGGCCTTGTTAAAAGATAAAGAAAAACAAAATAAACAAAGATTAAAGGGAAGAGAATTAGTCTCTAGCTTTTGCGGCGCTAAGGCCACCCTTGATCAACTTGAAACAGTTTATACAAAAATGACGGAGAAGATATGAGTAAGAAATGGATGGTAACTGGAGCAGCAGGATTCTTAGGCTCTCATGTAGTTGAACAATTACTCGAGAGAGGGGATAAGGTTGTTGCTGTTGATAATATGGGCTGGGGTATTCAAGAACATATTGATCCCCATCTAGAACATAAGAATTTTAAATTCTATAAGGAAGATATCTGTAAAATTGAGGCCATGAATAAGATCTTCACCGAAGAGAAAGTCGATGGCCTGATTCACTTAGCCGCTATTCACTTTATTCCTGATTGTATAAAGGATCCTTCTAAGGCCGTAAAATTTAATATCTTCGGAAGCCAAGTGGTCTTAAAAGCGGCTTTAGATTCTGGTGTTAAGTTCTTATGGTTTGCTTCAACAGGGGATGTTTATAAGCCAAGTGAGACGGCTCATACAGAAGAAGCTGCGCTTGAACCCTTTAATATTTATGGAAAGAGTAAGCTCTTAATGGAAGAGCTGGTTCGATTTGGTGCTCAGGAATATCCTGATAGAAAAATTGTTATTGGCAGGCTTTTGAATCTTTACGGATCTAGAGAGACTAACCCTCATATTCTTCCAGAGATAATAGGTCAGCTGAAAAAAGATATTAATACAACTCTTAGGCTAGGGAACCTATACCCAAAGAGAGACTTAGTTCCTATTCACGAGGTCGCCCGCGCCATCTATGAAGTCTTTGAAAAAATAGATGATGGTTGCTTTACTTTAAATTTCGCAACGGGTGTCGCTCAATCCATGCAAGAAGTGATTGATATGGTAGGGGAAGTCTTAGGCAAAAAGATTAACGTGGAAACTGATCCTGCTAAAGTTAGGGCAACAGAGAGACCTCATCTTCAGGCTGATGTTACGAAATTAAAAGAGATTCTCGGCTGGACCCCTAATCATGATCTGAAAAGTGGTCTAACCGAGTTATTAAAAGGTGAAGGTCTTCTTACTTAGAAGTAAGAGTATAAACGCCATCCCAATCTTCCCCTGGAGGATTGGCCTTGAATTCATTACATCTTTCAATATAAATTTCAGAAGGATTGGTTTTCTTTCCCTTGAGTAATGGAAAACGCTGATACTCAAGTTCAAGAGTTTCATTGAATAGGGCTAAGGCCTTATCCCACTCTTGACTCTTATAGGCCTCAATCCCATCTTTAAATTTGATCATCAATTCTTTTAGGAAATCTTCTGCTGTCTCATGAAGACCTAATAACTCAAAAGTTGTAACAGGAACTGACTTTCCTACAACCTTAAGCGTATCGAGTTCTCTCCAGATAAATAAAGCGTCTCCTGCAGCTTCTTTGGTATCTTTTGAAACTTGAGTAAAGATCCCGTATTGCTTAGCAGACTCTTCAAGCCTAGCGGCTAGATTCACAGAATCTCCCATCATTGTATAGTTCATACGACTGGCAGAACCCATGTTTCCTGTCACAATCTCACCGGTGTTAATCCCAATTCTCATTCTCATCTCGTGAACAATAACTGGCCACTTATCGCCTTCAGTAACCCATTTTTCTCTAAGCTTTAAAAGAGACATCTGCATTCTATGCGCCGTTAGACAGGCCCGCTCAGCGTGATCTGGAAGCGGCATAGGAGCCCCAAAGAAAGCGATGATGGCATCGCCCTCGTACTTATCAAGAGTTCCTTTTTCTTCAAGGAGAATGTCTGTCATGGCCGTTAAGTATTCATTGAGAAGTTCAACTAACTGAGTGGCGGAGAGTTTTTCCGAAAAGGTAGAGAAGGATTGAATATCAGTAAAATAAGCCGTTCTGATTCCTGAGTCCCCACCAAGTTTAGGCGATTCACCATTTGAGTACATCTCATCAATAAGTTCGGGGGAGATATAGTTCCCAAAGGCATTCTTTAAAAAAGCCTTATCTTTGTTGGCCATATAGAAGTGAAGAAAAGTGTTCCATGAATAACAAGCACAAATACTAAAGAGGCAAAAGAAGAGCTTGATCTCATAACCTTTTGGTAAGAGGTGAAAGGTGTCTATATAATAAACACCACCAGAGATGGCGGCGACGGAAACTAAATCGATAAGGGCATTTCCATATAATTGAACAGCAAGGATAAAGAGAGTTCCAATAAAAAGAATAAGCCAAGAGTACATGGCGGAATCTTCATAAGGAGCAAAGAACTTTCCATCTAAAAGCATATGGGTCATGTTCATGTGAAAATAAACCCCAGGGAGAAGTGGGTCTACTGGAGTGTGCCGAATATCATGGGCCGCAAAGGCGGTAGATCCTACGAAGACAATTTTTCCCTTTAACATCTCGATCCATTTTTGAGAATCAGCATCAGTAGATTTCAGAAGTTCGATAATTGAAAAAGAAGGGAAACTCTCTGATCCCCCAAGCCAACGAATCTTAGCCTCACCATTGATATTGAGTCCGACGGATCCATTTTTAAGCTTGATGTCAAAGTCACCATGGTTAAGTAAATTCAGGGAAGTCTTATCACCAGTAAAAGCTTCATAGACGGCGAGGGAAAAAGAAGGAAAGTAGATCTCATCAACATTTCCCACTAAGGGGTAATGACGAAAGACTCCATCAGAATCAGAACCAACCTGAAGATGGGTTAAAATGGCATCAGTTTCTTGTAAGGCGGGGATAGGGAACTGTTCTTTCCCAACATGCCAGGATGTTAAGGAGACGCCTTCACCTTGTTTTGTATCCATGATGAAGTTATAGAGAACTTCAGGCATTTCAATACTTTTGCTTACATCCCTTGTCAGTGCATAAGGAAGAATTACTTTATTCTCAGGAACACTTTGAAACTTTCGAATAGCATTTGCGAAGACAGTATCCGGGTTCTCCCCATTACAAACTAATGAAGGCTCAGGGTAGAACACATCAAAGGCGACTACTTTCGCTCCGTAGGTTTCAAGCTTATCAAGCATCTTGGCCCAGGTTTGTCTTCTAAGAGGCCATTCACCAAGACCGTTAATTGTGGCGTCATCAATACTAGCGAGAACAATTCGGTTATCACGAGAGTTAAAATTTAAGTTTTGTCTCATACGAATATCGTAGAAACGATCTTCGAAGAAAGTTGTTAGAGTAAAGAGCTCTTTATACTTATGCCCAGGGTGAACATCTCTTTCAGCAATGGCCAAGAAGATACATGCCGCTGAGAACCCAAGAATACAGAAAATACCAATGTATTGAATTAATTTAGTCATTATAATCCCTTCAAATCTTACAAATGCTAGAAGCTTGCGCTGATCTCAAAACCTGTTACGTGTTTAGTGTATTCGTTTGTCTCGCCAGCATTTGAAACCTTTTTAGAGTAATCATAACTTACTGCGAGTTTTACGTTAGGCCTTACAGCTTTAGTTAGTTTAAGACTTGGGGCAAAGGTTTTCTCCGTGCCTATTCTTGCAAGAGTGGCCAAGACTTTTAGGAATGTAACTGAGAAACCAAAGTGAAATGAATATTGATTTGCAAACTTTGGAAGAATATAATCAACCCTTAGCATTGTTGTATCTGAGTCGTTAGTCGGAGCAAGTCCAAAGCGACTCTCAGAAAAATTGGCCATGAGAAGAAAGAGGCTCCCACTAGGTCTGATCACGGTTTGAGTTATGGTCCAACTTGTTAAGTCATAATCAAGGCTTGGGTTATGATAATCAGTTCCGCCATTTGAGAAACTAATTCCTGAATCCCCAAAACGAAAGAAGCCAATCTTCTCACCTATAGTCCAGGTGGAGCCTTGGCTGTACTTGCCTAAAGATTTTATTTGATACTGATCTCTTGCGGCGTAATCCCATTTGTAATCAAAAGTAAAACTACCAGCTTTCTTTCCAATCTTATGATCAAGTCTATTTTTAATAGCGGGTTTGATCTCGTAGCGGTCGTCTTCATAAACAGCTGGAGTTTCCCTGTCTGAGTGTTTTACATACTTAAACTTAAGCTCTGGAGTGAGAATGTATCGTTGTCCAAAGAGGAAGCTATAAGAAGCACCAGCATTTGTTTCATAGATATAAGAATCTTTCTTAGTTGCCTGCACAGAGGGAAGGTTAGTGGTAAGAGTAATATTATTATCATATTTATAACTCTGAGAAAGAGTTAGGCGGTGTCGCTTTTTTGGAAACATCTTTCCTGAAACAAGTTGATTTGGATCGAGTCCGTAGCGTCTAATGATTTCTTTTTTTCTTTTAGTAATCTCTGTTGCTAGTCTTGCCTTTGGATCGACGGCCAAGGCTTGGTCGTAGCGAGGGATGACATACTTAACTACAAGCTCTTTTGTATTGTCTTTTTTAAGGGCAAGCTCATGGAGGATTTCTGCCAATTGATAATTTGCAATTTGAAGGTAATCCTTACTGGCATCTTTTTGCACAAGCATTAGTGAGTAGTATTTCTTAGCAGCCGTATACTTTTCAAGGATCTGGTTAGAGTAGGCTACGTAGTAATAAGAAATAGATGGCTTGAAGCCTCTCTTAGCAGATTGTATAAAATACTTCTGAGCTTTAGGAAGATCATTATTTCCATAGTAAGCCTGACCTAGTTCATAGTAGATATCAGAACGTTTACTTCCAAGAGCAATTGATTTCAAAAGTGATTTTGTAGAAGGATCAAACTGCTCTAAACGAGATTCTGAAATTCCTTTGAAGTACTCCTTCTCTGAACGGAGGGCCCTCGATTTTGGCCTATAAGTTTTAAGTGATTCTAAAACCTCAGCGAAGGAGCCTTTGCTAAATAAATTAGATATAGCATCAAAGCCTCTTGATTGAGCGAAGGACTGAGAAGAGGTGAGAAGTATAATAAGACAAAAAAGCGTCCTTAAGATTGGCATTAGTTTCATTCCTTGAAAAAAAAGAGGCTCGATAGATCGAGCCTCAAAAAACCTTTAATTATAGATAATTATAGCTAGAAATAGCTTTTATTGAAAAGAATTACTCAGTTGAAAAGTTGAATTGTACATTAGTTGATGACCCAGCGCTTCCGCCACATTGTGGCAATTGAGGGTTAGCAGCACAAATATCTCCATCTAGAGGAGCCACTTCACATAATCCAGGGTCTAAGACACAAGGATCTTCGAGGAGTGGTCCATCCATTCCGAACTCAGGCTCAAATCCTGCTGGTCCTTCAGCTCCGGTTACACCACCACAGCCTGAAAGAGGACAGTCTCCTCCTCCCTCTTCACCACCAAATTCACCAGGGGGGCCACCACCGTCGTCGGCACTCGCTGGTCCACGGCCATCATTAGGTCCGTCCATAGGACCTCCGCCGTTTCCACCATTGTTTGGTCCGCCAGCAACTCCAGGACCACCAGCGATCTTATCACCAGGGCCACGTCCGCCTTCTACAGCAGGAGCTTTTTCTTCTTTAACAACGGGACCTTTATCATCGCCTCCACCAGAGGCAACCTTTGAAGCTTCACCCGCTGAGGAGTTAGCTACATCTTCTTTCTTAGTTCCAGGAAGCAATAGGTTATTACCTCCGACTTTAATATTAGAGTTGCTTAGAGTTTTAAGGTTTCCACCTTTTCCACCAGACTTTACAGCTTCTTTCATAATATTTTCAGGGATCTTTAAAACCGCAGGCATAGCTGAAGGTCCTTTGAAGATGGCCATTTGACCGGCACTAATAGGAACTAATTTTGCTTGATCCCCAAAGAGCTTTGCCATATTTGGTGGTGGACCCATTTCATCAAATGAAGTCACAACAAGGGCACCTTCATAGAGGTTTGTTGTCGTGATTCCGTTCTCAAATCCAACTTCAAAATCGGTACCACGCACACCCATGGCCGCAGTCTTTGTTTTAATATAAAGCTTCTCTTTTGTTTGATCCATTTGCATATAATCTTTTGTCACCTTAGATCTTAGCTGACCTTTCATAAGGGTGATGATCCCGGCTTTTTTCTTTGGGAATTTATTGATGATCATCTGTGAATTAGGACCTAAGTTCATTTGTGATTTATCGATAAAGAGGAGTTTTACAAAAGACTTATCTTCAGTCTTAACCTGCGCTCCCTCTGGAACCCAATCACCTTTCTTAAGAGTCTTAACAGTATTGTCTTTTAGTTTCACCTTCACAGAACCTTTGAGAATGATGACTTTCGCCACATCGCCTTCCGCTGCAAAAACAATAAAACTGAGTAGAAGAACAAAGCTCATTAACCCGGTTTTTAATAGTGATTTCATAACTCTTTCCTTTATGTTCTATCGATATTCCTAATCACTCCTGTATCGTCTATTTTACGCCCGTTCTTTAGGGAAACTAACTCCGAATTATTTAGCCCCTAAGCCTTTGAAAAAAGGTAGGTGAATTCTCCGTCCAAAAAATGGCCGTCCATAATAGTTGTCTAAGGCTGTGTAGGTACTTGAATCTTTAAGTCAGATTAAAGCAAGAATATCCTCTGGGGGCCTACCAATAACGGCCTTTGAACCGTTATCAAAGATAGGTCTCTCAAGGAGAATGGGGTTCTTAACTAGGAGCTGAGCCCACTCTTTTTGGCTTAACTCTGCAGTTGATAAGGAGAGCTCTTTAAAGACGGCCTCACCTTTGCGAACGATCTCAAGAGGTGTTTTATCTAACTTTTTAAATAAGGCTAATAGGTCAGTTTCATCAAGAGGTGACTTTAAATATTCAAGGATTTCAAAATCAACATTGGATTCTTGAAGAAGGGCCAAGGCCTGTCTGCTCTTTGAGCACCTAGGGTTATGAAAAAGTCTTGCGATCATAAGAAATCCTTAGAATAAAGTAATACCAGCGTTGAGCATAAAGAATGATCCTCTGATCTTCTGACGGCTCTCTTCGGTCGTAATTGTTTTAACTTCAGCAAAATCAGTAGTGTCTACAACAGAGACTCTCTTACTAATCTGATTGCTATAAAGCAGTTCAATATAAACCGCATGCATCTCTTTAAAAGGAAGGAGCTCTTCGATTCCGATTGCCGCTGTAGGGCCTCGTGAGATGTAATTGAGTTTGTAATTTGAGTTAAAGCTGCCATTACTAGATTGGAACTCTTTTAGTTTTACTGTCTGAAGAGAGTAGGCATAGCCCCCGCCTAAATAGAGGTTCCATCCCTGTAAGGGTTGAAAGTCGAAGATATATTTTGCGATGGGACCAAAGCTAACATTACTAAAAACCCCGGAACCAATAATAGAAGTATTATTCGCTTCAAAGCGAAGATCATCTATCTTTCCCCAGTAGATATAACTAGTAAGGTTGACTTCCCAATTAGTAAAACGATAGCCAAATTGAGTATTAAAGCCGGTACCAGTCATGTGATCTTCAGAGGAATCAAAGGCGTGAATGGTTGATTGAGCAACACCGATGCCGCTTTTAAGCGCCATCACATTCTCATAAGAGAAGAGTGAAGTTGAAAAGAAAATAAAGATGATGATTAGATAGACCTTCATTAAAAATCCATCACAAAGGTTAGGCTTCCAGTCTTCTTTCCATTGTACCTTGGAATCATTTGAACCTTTCCTTCGTAAAACCAAAAAAGAGTAGCCGGATTTAAGGCATGACCTAAAAACTTTCCTAGAACATTTCCTGAATTCAATAAATACATACTTAGGTTTTCAAGACCGAGGCCTAAAATAGATCCAATGACTGGAGTTTGATAAAGGTCTTGCACACTGGCAGGTTCTGTATAAATCTCTACAGTGAGTTCAAAAAGAGTAGAGCTTATAAAAGACATGCCTAGAGAATCGACGCGGCTATAACCATTGGCGCGATAGAAAAGGTATAGTTGTGAGCCACTAATGGGATGAACAAACCAGTTCCAAAAGGGTTCATCATGATCGAAGACTAATCTGCCAAAATTTCTTTTATAATTCTTAAAACTTCCCTTATCTCTAAAAACTTTAGGCTGGGTAGCAGGATAGAGGACCCAGGTGATGCCATAGACGGCGGCCACGTGAGTGCTGGCTTCTTTAAAAGAATGAGGACGGTTTTTATAGCCATAGTGATAATCAACTTGGCGCTTTCTAGGGTCTCGCTCCCCAGAGTCTAGTTTATCAATAGGATTCGTTTCCTGTGAAAAACCATCAAAACTAAATAAAAGAAGGAGTCCTAAAGTAAGAACCCTGATATTTATCATCTTATTATCAAATCCCTTTCATGTGATTAAAACCAATTATCATGTCTAATACACTTAGAATAGTTAATAGCATTTGATAGAGTGCATTAAGCTACTGTTTGTTTGAGTAATCAAACAGAAAAAGTCATTTTTAGTCTTATTTTTTTTAAGAAAAGAAGATGGTAAACTGCTATTACTTTAAAACGATAAAACAATATAGGTGAACACATGAAAACAAGAAGATCATTTTTTAAAGCAGCTCTTTTAAGCCTTACGGCGATCCCATTATTGAAGTCTACCGGTGCTCTTGCAGCAACTGCTAAGTCTTGCCCACAGAAAGATCCTACTGATAAAAAAGCGCTTAAGAAGCTCCTAAAAGCTGATGGAAAAACGGCAAAAAGATTAGATTATGAAGTTAATGCAACAGCTAGCAAGCATAAGAAATATACGGCAGGATCGAATTGCGGAAACTGTAAGTTCTATAATGCTAAAAAAGAAGTTGAGAACTACGCCCCATGTTCAATGGCAGCAAATAAGTATGTTGCTAGTTGTGGCTGGTGTAAGAGTTATAAGCTTGATAAGAAAAAAGCCTAGGCTTTTTTCTTTTCAAGCTCGTAAGCGACGGCCAAACGTTAGTGCGGCCCAAAGCGCGCGGAGTATATTTGCACTAAATCAAGGCTCTCTTCGTAGAGCCTTTTTTCTTTTCAAGCTCGTAAGCGACGGCTAATAAAAAGCGAAAGCTTTTTATCGTAAGCTCCAGCTGACCCGATAGGGCAGCAAGGAGCGCGCGGAGTATCTTTGAACAAAATCAAGGCTCTCTTTAAGGAGCCTTTTTTTACTCCCGCGGGAACTCATTATCAGTCTATAACTAGTTTGTAGCCCCTTGGTTGGTGCTCACAAGCTTCGCTTATGAACCCCTTTTCTTTTTCTAATAGGGCTTTGAAAAAAAAGAAGGCCCCCAAAAGGAGGCCCAAATATTTAAAATTTTAATCAGCTTCTTATTTAACAAGATCCATATTCATCCAAGGACCAACTTCCTCATCAGGAAATCCACCACGGTTAAGTGACTCGTGCTTTGGCATTGTGTAACCAGAAACATAACCAGCGTCGATATAATAAACACCACGCATCTTCTCTGATTCAACTCTGTAAACGTTTCCAGAGTTACCAGTAGCGGCTTCATTTCTTCCTAGGTCTTCACCAGCTTGATACTCGATAACTGATGGATACTCATCTAATTCATAAGAACCAGTTTCAAGTGAAGTGTTACCTTCAGATATTCCTTCAGCTAGAACTGTTCCAGCACCAGCTTTTTGGTTAGGCACAGTTGTTAGGTTATAGTCCCATGTTCTATTGATTGGGCTATAGCCTTTAAGGCTTGGATCAAGAAGAGCTTCTTTAGCGTAGATCTTGATTATTGGTGTTCCTACAGGAAGAATCTCTCTAAGGTAAGCGATAGACTCATTATCTGTTCTTGAACATCCTGAACTTCTTGGGTTAACAAGAATATTGGCCCATTTCTTTTTTGTATAATGAATATACTTTTTCTTATCAGATCCCCAACCAACAGTACCGTGTGTCCATTGTGAGTTAGAGTTTGGTCCAACGTGAGCCGTAAACCAACCAAAGGCTCCACGGATATCTCCGTATCTTTTTCCTTCAGAATTTTCTGGCATATACTTCTTTCTCATCCATTGTCTAAAACTCTTACCAGCTTTTGGTGGCATGAAGTCTTCAAGAAATCCGTCTTCATTCTTAACTTTCATGAACCATCTTGGGTAATGCTTAGCTGCATCTTGGTAGAACTTGAACCATTTTGTTACACGAAATGATCCAGGCCAAGTACGAACTTTATTGTTCTTATCTTCACCAACAGCAAGTTCTGTTTCAAGGATCATCTTATGTGGACAAGAGTTATCAGCACAGACTCTTTTATAAACTCTTAATCTCTCAGTCGCGATGTTTTGAATAACAAAAAGGTCGCCTTTGAATTCTTTATAATCAACTTTTTCTTTTTCAAGATACTTGAAGCTCATAAAGTAGCGATCAGATTCAACAATGTTTGATCTTGTTTTAACAACTTCAACTTGAACGTAGTCGTCATTAAAAGGACCGACATTAACAACTCTTACTTTGTCATTTCTGTTAACTATTCCAAGAGAGTTTCTAGCGACTTCATCACTTGAACGAATTCTAACTCCAGTGGAAACCCAGTACTCTTCACCAACAACAAGCTCTGATCGGTCACCAATTGTATAACTGACCATTAGTTCGTTGTCTGCGTTTCCAGTATTTGGATACTTTTCATTTGATTTACCACCACAAGCAGTGATGATTAAAACAAGTCCTATAAGGATAATGTTCTTTGTCATGATTTATCTCCCACACAAAGGTTTTAAGTTTTTGGCATTCTTATTTTTAAGTTGGGTTCTTCTACCGAAAAACTGGATTTTTGTCTTCCTTAGGGGAAAGTTCATGTAAAGTTTACCAATTGTGACGCGTCGCATAACCTGTTAAAATTACAGGCTTTTTGCGAAGCGCATAAAGATTTCATGAAATAAGTTTAACGATTTACTTATATCCAGGGATTTGGGAATTAGGTTTATAAATTGTTAACACCCATTGTGAATAGGAGACTTAAAATGAAAAAGTTGATCGTCGCTGCGCTTTTATCAAGTGCGGCCCTAGTAAGTGTGAACGCCAATGCTTCTCGAGTAGAAATGCTTGATAGTATGATGTTTACTATTAATCCAGAAGGAAGAACCGTTGGACCCATCTTTGAAAACAAAGATAGCGTTAAGAATACTTACGGAAACAATATCATGACTCTTCTTTTGAAGAACGCTGATAAAGTAGCTGCAAAATATCTTAAATTAAATGATCCAGAAGCTTATTACTCTTTCCTAACTCTTTCTATGACAGTTCCAATGCACGAAGGTCTTTATATGCATTTTAGAGCTGTAGATAATGATGGAGATGTTTGTAATAATAAAAAACAGGGCGTTGATGTAGGCGGGCAAACGAAGAAGCTTTTTAAGAAGTATCTTCAACCTCGTTTTGGAAGCGCTTATATTCCTAAAAAATGTAAATCAGTAAAAAAAGAAGCAGTTCTTAAGCAACTTGTAAGAGGTGCTAACGGAACAGATATTGGTATGATGCAAGTTTCAGTTCGTTGGCATTATGATGTATTCTTGGCCAACAAGAACTATGAGTCAGTTGATGAAACAATGAAGTATGGAATTGGTTTTCTAATGAAAGGTTTTGAGCCTCTCTATAGAACGGCTAATAACTATGATTGTATCTATGAAAATGGATCTGTTAACTACGAAAGCCTTGTGAGAGGAATCTGGGGTGGTTATTATAATGGTGGATCATACAAGAATGCTTGTCGTTTTGCAGACAGTGCTTCAGCTTACCAAGGTCATGACAGAGGGTTCAAAAGAAACCTAGATAAAGTTTTAGCTTATCCTGAGACAGGTATCATTGGTATGCATGAAGACCTAAATCTTCGCCTAAGTGGAGATGTTAAGGCAGCTGTTATTGAAGTTATTAACAACATGAAGAATAAAACAAATAACTCAGTAGCACTTAAAAGATTATTAAATAAATAATACCGAGAAGTTTCTTTAACGAGAAACCTCTTCTGGGGGGCGAAAGTGAAAGGTTTTTGGCGCAAAGTCTTACTCACAATGGGGTTCGCCCCCCTTCTTTTTTTATTCAATGAGTACTACCTCAAAAAGAATTTTTCAGATGCGCCTGTCAAAGCTAAAAAAACCAAAGAAATTGTCATTAAAGTCGAAGCTCCTGGGGGGCCAACCGCGGAATTAAAGATCCTTAACAGTAAAGTCTCTCGTAAAAGTACAGAAGTGGTGCTTCTTGAAAAGGCCCAAGACTTCTCAAAGTCCATAAAAGAACTCTTACCGGAGCTAAAAGAGAAGTGGCAAGATGAGGCTAAGGGCCTGCTTGAAAACTTAGAGAACTGCCAAGAGAAAGATTTCTGTGGCATGGAGCCCGATGAAGACGGTTATTTTGATGAATCTCAAACTCACGCAAGAAAGAGTCAGTTAAGACTGATTAAGCTCTTAAATAAAGCTTATGAAGAAAAAGAAGAGAGTAAATTTCTCCTACCAACATCGGTTCTAGAGAGTTTTATTCAAAGCGAGAATAATGAATTGGCTGGGGAAGCAGTCCTTCAGCTTCACAGAAAAGGGACACTAAAAGAAGTCCTCTCAAATATGAAAGGTAAAGCGGTTATCAGGTCTTTAGAGTTAATTAACAATGGGTCTATCTCTGACGATGAGATGCAGTCTCTTATTGAAGAATCATTAAGCGGCGCTGATCCCTATACAACTATTTTAGTCTTCGAAAAACTAAAAGGCTTAAAGTTTAATGAGTCAGGTTTTCAAGGTATCTTAAAGGCAGTCTGCCATTTGAAGACCGGGATGAAACATAATTGGAGGGCAATCAATGCGCTTTCTGATGAGATTACAGCTGACCGAAAATTCAAAACTAATATTAAATCAGTCTGTCAGTAATTACTGATAGGGATCTAATTCGTGAACTTTATTATTTAAGCGGTGAAGCTCATTAGACATCTTATTATTGATCATCTTGTATTGCCTAGCGTAGCTCTTTGATTCTTCTAGCTCTTTTAGTGTGTTTTCTAACTCTTGATTCACTTCTTGATTCTTATTTTTAAGGTTCTTAACTTCTTTAAGAAGAAGACTTATCTGAACAGACTGCTCAGCTACAGCTTTTTCTTTATTTTCTACAACTTCTGAATCATGACCGATTTGTGACTGGGCCATATTGAAGGCTGATTCAAGAGAGCGGCTAAAGCGCTCTTTCTTTTCAATCTCAGTATTAAGGGTTTCTTCAAAGGCGAGTCTTTCTTCAAACTTCTTATTTAAGTAAGTGATCATCTTCTCTTTTTGAAAGAGCTCATCTGCAAACTCTGTTGTTGAAACAGAGAGGAATTCACTTAACCTATTAAGCCTTTCTTCTTGAGCAGCATTTTCACTGATAGATTTCTCTAGAAGACTTTTATATTCTTTGCTTTGTTTTTGTTCAAAATTTATTTGCTTATAGAGTTCATCTACTGCGACTTTGAATTCATCAATCTCAGCTTGACGGGCATCCCAAATGGCGCGGAAGGTTCCGTCCATCTTTCTGCCTTCTTTCTTACGAAGCAGGCTAAAGAGCCCTTGGTTTTGTTTTAGTAATTCTTCAAAGCTTTGGTAGATTTTGCGCATAGTAAAATTCTATAGTGCCTAAGGCCAAAGTGAAACTACGCAAGATGTCATCTTTTAATAAAATAGGGGTCTTAGAGATTTCGAATCAAGGGCTCTAGGCCATTTAGCTTGATTTCATAGAGCTCTGCCATAAGGCGGCTAAACTCATTTTCTTTGAGAGCATTTTCATAAAACCATTCGACATAATTATCAGGAAGATCAATCAAGGCAATACCAGAGTACTTACCAAAGGGCATCTTCATGGTCTTGATCTTATATAGGCTATCAGGATTGAATTCCATTTATTACCAATCAGGAGCGACGTAAACATCAATGTCTGGGTTGTACTGATCTCTTAAGATTCCCTTGATCGCTTCTAGAGTTCCTGTTGTTGAAGAAGGACAAGTTCCGCAGGCCCCTTGGTATCTCACAAGAAGAACATTATCTTCGTAAGAGATAGTCTGAATATCCCCGCCATCACCTTGAAGCCCAGGTCTAATAGTCTTATCTAGGATGATTTCAATTTCTTTTAACTCTGGAGGAAGGTTCTCTCTTCTATCTTTTTCAGGATCAGGATCATTATAATCTGGATTGTGGGCCGGCATACTGCCTTGGAGAGTCTCAATGATCTGAGTTTCTAGGATTTCCCATTCTTCGTAGCCGAACTTAGTTATCGTCACAACATTTTCAAAGAAGTGAAGCTGATCAACGCCTCTTAGGGTAAAGAGGTTTAAGGCCAACTTATTTTCCCCACATGCCATGGGAGTCTTATAAGTTGAGTTGCCTTCGTTTTTAACCTTTGTGCTCAAGATAAACTTAAGCGCATTAGGGTTAGGAGTCGGTTGAATGGTGATGTCTAGATCTTCTGCCATATTGGTCCTAGAGGAGTTTGAGAGATTTGATGATTGCGGCCATAAGCGCGTCCACATCTTCTTTAGTATTGTAGATACTGAAGGACGCTCTGACTGTTGCATTGACATTAAATCTCTCCATTAATGGTTGAGTACAATGATGACCGGTTCTTACAGCAATTCCTTGCTGATCTAATAAAGTTCCAAGGTCATGAGGATGAATGTCTTTGATCACAAAAGAGATAACCGAAGTCTTATGCTTGGCGGTCCCGATGATTCGAAGTCCATCTATCGTTAAAAGTTTTTCTGTAGCATATGTTAAAAGCTCATGCTCATTCTTTTCAATCTCATCAAAGCCGATAGACTGAATATAATCAACAGCATCTTTTAAAGCAATAACTTCAGCAATCGCTGGTGTTCCTGCTTCAAACTTCTCTGGAAGGTGATTAAAAGTCGTCTCGGTGAAAGAGACTTTTTCAATCATGGCCCCGCCACCTTGATAGGGAGGCATTTGATTTAAGAGATCTTCTTTCCCATATAAAATCCCAACACCAGTTGGTCCGTAGATCTTATGCCCAGAGAAGGCTAGGAAGTCACAATCTAGGTCTTGAACATCTACCTTCATATGAGGAACGCTTTGAGCGGCGTCGACACAAAACTTAGCACCCACTTCGTGGGCCATCTTGATCATCTCTTTAATAGGATTTATCGTTCCTAAGGTGTTTGAGATATGACAAAAAGAAACCAGTTTAACTTTATCGTTTAAAAGATTTTTATAAGCATTAAGGTCAATATCACCATTATCATCAATAGGAACTTCGATGACCTTAGCACCTTTTCTTGATGCCATAAGCTGCCAAGGAACTATATTTGAATGGTGCTCCATTGTTGAAATGAGAATTTCATCTCCCGCACTTATGAATTTTTCTCCAAAACTAAAGGCCACAAGGTTAAGTGAGTCAGTAGTTCCTTTGGTGAAGATAACTTCTAGGTCTTTTTTTGCATTGATGAACTTCTGAACTGTTTTACGAGTCTCCTCGTACTTTCTTGTTCCTTGTTCACTTAAGTAATGAACGCCTCTATGAACATTGGCGGTCTCTTTTTCATAATGAAGATGAAGGGCGTCTATAACCGGCTTCGCCTTTAGGGCAGAAGCAGCGCTATCTAAATAAATAAGATCTTTTCCATTCACTTTTTGTTTAAGTGCAGGAAAGTCATTTTTTATTTGGTTCCAATCAGTCATTAAGCTTCCTCTCTCATGCGAGTATGGATGTCTTTTTCAAATTCTTCAAAAAGAAGTTCTTCTAATGAAACTCTGACTTCATCGCTCTTGATCTTGTTGAGGGCCTCTTGAACAAATCCATGACAGAGCATAACTCTGGCATCTTTTGGTGAGATGGCGCGGCTTTCAAGATAGAAGAGCTCTTCATCACTTAGTTGACCAACAGTGGCCCCGTGAGCGCACTTAACATCATCAGCATAAACTTCTAATTGAGGTCTAGTGTCGGCGTGAGCTTTCTTAGAAAGGAGAAGGTTCTTATTAAGCTGGCTTGAATTAACAAGCTGAGCGTCTCTATGAACGACAATCTTACCGGTGAAGATACCATGGCTTAGATCATCAAGAACCGCTTTAAATAATTGTTCTGATTCAGTTCTTTCAACGAGGTGGTTAATCGTTGAGAAGTTATCACACTGTTGAGTTCCTCTTAGAGCGTAGAGCCCATGAACTTCTCCGCGGGCGCCAATGGCCTTGAGATCAACCTGGATATTATTTCTTGAAAGCTTGGCACCAGTTGTGAAAGTAAAACTATGAAAACAAGCATCTTTTCCCACTCTGGCCTTTAGTGAACCAAAATGAAAACTTTCACTGCCTTCAGTGACGACTTTTACATGTTCAGCGTTAGCGTTTTCTTCAACACTAATAAAGCTTAGGTGATTTCGGTTTAATCTTTCTGTTGAAGGGGAGGTGAATCTTTCAACAATTCTAACCACACTATTCTTTTCAACTTTGATCTGCACTCTTGTTGAGACAATTGAGTTCTTTGAATCATCAGAGCTAAAGTGATTTATATACAGTGGGCTCTTTAGTGAAGAGTTGGCCTTAACCGTAAGAAGAATCGTTTGTTCCTTTAAGGCAAGGTTTAAGTTCTCTAAAGCATCAAAGTCATCACTAGGTTCAGTTGATTGATTTAAGACTTCAAGAGTCACTGACTCAGGAAGATTAACTGACTTCTCATTGAGATAACCATTATGAAAGCTTAGTCCTAACTTAGTCTTATCTTCAGTTTCAAAGCTCGGGGCCATAGGAGAGAGTTCTAGCTCTGTTGGAAAGTAGGCATCTACATTTGTGTACTTGTAGTTCTCTAGTTTCTTATGAGGAAGTCCTAAGAGTTCAAACCTCTTCATGGCCGAAAGACGATCACCTTTAAGTGCAAGCTTCGAAGCTTTATCTAGAATATTCTTATTTAGTATTTCTCTATTTGTCATTATTGAACCTTTGTCAGCCAGTCGTAACCTTTTTCTTCAAGTTCTAAGGCGAGCTCTTTTCCACCAGACTTAATAATCTGTCCTTTATAAAGAACATGTACAAAGTCAGGAACAATATAATCTAGAAGTCTTTGGTAATGGGTAACTAAGACTACTGCATTGTATTTATTCTTAAGAGCGTTAACACCCTTAGAGACAATCTTTAAAGCGTCGATATCAAGACCAGAATCTGTCTCATCTAAAAGTGAGAGGCGAGGATTAAGAACGGCCATTTGAAGGATTTCATTCTTCTTTTTCTCTCCACCAGAGAAACCTGTGTTTACTGGGCGGTCAAGAAAGCTAGCATTCATCTCAAGAAGCTTTAACTTAGGAGCGAGGAAAGATCTGAACTCTTCTTCGTTCATTTCATTAACTCCCTGAGCCTTACATACTTCATTGAATGATTCATGAAGAAAAGCAAAGTTACTAACGCCTGGGATTTCTACTGGGTATTGAAAACCAAGAAAGATTCCTTTTTGCGCTCTTTCAAAGGCTTCTAGTTCAAGAAGATTTGAGGCTTTATTGTTAATATCGAAATCGATGCTTCCTTCAGTTACTTCAAAGGCGGGATGACCTGCAATAACCTTCGCCAGCGTACTTTTTCCAGAACCATTAGGTCCCATAATTGCGTGAACTTCACCTGGCTTAATGGTTAGGTTTATTCCTCTAAGAATATTCTCACCATTTTCTTCTGCTTCTACTTTTGCGTGTAAGTTTTTAATTTCAATCATAATTGATCCTATCCAATCGAATTTTCTAATTTCATTTCTAATAATTTTACGGCTTCTACACTAAACTCTAGAGGAAGCTCTTTAAATACTTGGCTACAAAAACCATTCACAATCATGGAAATACATTTTTCCATGTCCATGCCTCGAGACTGTAGATAAAAGAGTTGATCTTCACTAATCTTAGTCGTCGATGCTTCGTGTTCAACTGTCGCCGTATTATTCTTTACGTCTATATAAGGAAATGTATTGGCACTACACTTAGCCCCAACAAGCATTGAGTCACATTGAGAGTAGTTCTTAGCTCCATCTGCTGAAGGCATGATCTTAACCAGACCTCTATAATTGTTCTCGCTTTGCTCGGCTGAGATACCCTTAGAGATAATAGTACTCTTTGTATTTTTACCAATATGAACCATCTTGGTTCCGGTATCCGCTTGCATATGATTATTGGTTAAGGCGACTGAATAAAAAGAGCCTTGTGAATTGTCACCAATCAAATTGCAGCCAGGATACTTCCAAGTAATAGCAGATCCTGCTTCAACTTGAGTCCAGCTAATATGAGAATTCTTGCCTAAGCAGTTTCCACGTTTAGTAACAAAGTTATAGATTCCACCAAGGCCTTCTTTATTTCCCGCGTACCAGTTTTGAACAGTTGAGTAGCGGATAGTGGCGTTATCTAGTGCCACTAATTCAACAATAGCGGCGTGAAGTTGATTCTCATCTCTTTGAGGAGCAGTACAACCTTCTAGGTAGTTTACAAAACTTCCTTCTTCAGCAATCACAAGAGTTCTTTCAAACTGACCTGTCTCTTTTGCATTGATTCTAAAATAAGTTGAGAGGTCCATAGGGCAAGTTACGCCTTTAGGAATATACACAAATGAACCGTCTGAGAAGACAGCGCAGTTTAGAGCAGCATAGAAATTATCAGTATAAGGAACAACTGATCCTATGTACTTCTTAACAAGTTCAGGATGATCTTTAACAGCTTCACTTATAGAGCAAAAGATGACGCCGACTTTTTCTAATTCTTCTTTATAAGTAGTAGCAACTGAAACTGAATCAAAGACAGCATCAACAGCTACGCCAGAGATCCTCTTCTGTTCACCAAGAGGGATTCCAAGTTTTTCGAAAGTGGCTAAGAGCTCAGGGTCTACTTCATCTAAGTTCTTAAGATCAACCTTCTTTTTCGGAGCTGAATAATAATACAGGTCTTCAAAGTCAATAGCGGGTACATCAAGCTTGGCCCAATCAGGATGCTTAAGTGTTAACCAATGACGGAAGGCCTTAAGCCTATAGTCTAATAGCCACTGGGGCTCATCTTTCTTTGCACTAATACGGCGAACGATATCTTCGTTTAATCCCTTAGGGAATTCTTCGGTTTCGATATCGGTGTAAAAACCATATTTGTATTCGCCGTCTTGCACTTCATTTTGGCTCATACTTCCATCCTTAATTCAGTTGTCTGTGGTTCATTTTCAAAGAGAAGTTCACTTAAAGTAAGTCCTTCTAAGTAAGTATTTAGTTTCTTATTTAATTGTTCAAGAGGGTCTGAGATATTGCAGCTGCTATGAAGCTCGCAAAGTTCTCCCTTAGAGTTTTGACAAAACTGACTGGCATCTTTTCCCTCAATGATTCGGGCAAGCTCCATATAAGTTATCTCATCGAGGCTCTTTTCTAAATGATAGCCGCCTCTAATTCCCTTAACGGAATTAAGAAGACCATTTGTGTTCATGATCTGAAGAACTTTTGCCGTGGTATCAAAAGGAACATGAAAGGCCTCGCAGATTTCTCTAGCACTGGTGAGGTCACCTTTTTCTTTGGGGGCCATAAACTTCAAGGCCATCAAAGCGTATTCCACTTTACGGTTAATCTTAAGCATAGAACTTCCTTATAAATTCAAGGGCTTCTACTTACCTCAAAAGGGGGCAAAAAGAAACCTATTTAAGGCATTATAACATAAATACGACTTTTTATGACTTATATTAAATGGCTGATATTATTACATTAAAAACATGGTGTAGAATGACTCATAGAGTAACCGACTATAAAGGTAAAGAATGGCTGACCTTTACCGATAAGAGACCTAGATGAAACTTGTTTTAAAAATCATTTTCCTTCTTTTCCTGCAACTGCAATGGATCAGTGTTCAAGCTACTTGTGAGAAAGGGGCAGAGCAGTTAGCTAAAATCCTTCGAAATGAAATGGATGGAATCTCTGGTACGAGCGTAGCGGCAGAAGCTAAGTCAGCGTCGTTGATAAATGATGGAATGCAAGGGGTTGGTGTTAATGCCGCCGCTGAAGCAAAGGTAGTTGTGGTTACTGATTCAGCCGTTGATGCCAAGGCCGGTCTTCTCACCGATACAGAGGCTATTGCTATTGCTGGTCAAGAAGCGAGAGTGTCAAATATGGCAGAGGGCTCAGAACACTTCTCAGTTGTTAGCTTAGACTCTAGGGGTATTGCCCATTCAGATACAAATTCATTTCCGGCAGTGGCTATTGATTCGATTTCAGTTCCACGTTTAGATAGATTAGGTGATGCAGAGTTATTATCTTCCTCTATTAGGCTAGGACCTATCTCTGCAGCTAAGGCATCAGATTTCAAAGCGAGCTTACATTCTTCTTATTCTAGGTCACGAGTCAGGTCACTTCCTACAGTTGAAAAATTTAAGACAGCAAACGCAAAAAGTAATTTAGACTTTGATAACAGGATCTTTATTAACGGGATAGATGATATTCCGACAGGAAAAAAACCTGTTTATTTCGACGTGGAAAATTCTGTTTTAAAGCAATTAAATGATGAAATTATGGAAACCAAAGATTTATCTGATGCAACTGGAAATCTCTTTAATAAAATTCTTTTTGATAAAATTCAAAAGAATCCGGAACTCGCAGGAAAACTAGAAGGTCGCTATCGAGATTTTAAGTCTCTGCGTTTTCGTTTTCTCATAAATGAGGGAGAAGACTCAGCAGCTCTTTTAAGAGCACTTAAAAAGCTTTATCAAGAATCAACAGTTGAGTTTGAAAAGGCTTTAAGCTCAACTGGTTTAAAGCCTCTTTGGGAGAGTCGAAATGGACAATTAGGGGATCCTAAAAAATGGTTCCTTGCTGGAACTGGGGATACTCCTTTGGAAGCGAATATGGCAGCAAGGCAGTCAAGAGGAATGATTCGTGAACCTGGTTCAAAGTCAAAGCTGGTTGAGTATCAAAGCCGAGTCGATAATTTAGCTAGTGATATTAAAGGAGTCGAAAGTATTAGAATCGACTTACAAAGATCAATTGGATTGTCTGATCATAAAATATTAGTTAATGGAGTTGGAAGAAAGAAAGTTTTATCTAAAGATGCTATTGGTATCTTAAGAAAGACTAAATCAACAGACTTTGAAACGCCTGAAAAATACCATGCCGCCTTAAATACTCAATTTAAAAAGATCTTTGGAACTAAAGTTGAACCTCAGACCTTAGACAAAATGACAAGATATTTTGAGAATGTTGATAGTTTGGCTCCTCCATTATTTGTAAGGAATAGGGCGGGGATAGATCTCGGTCAATCAGAAAATGGATTGGTATCAGTGGATTTTACAGGCGTCGGTGTTGATAATGCTTATCAGGCGATGGTGGGACTAGCTAAAAATGCGACTCATAAACTTGATAATAAATCGATGGTTGGAAAAGCTCTTACGGCGGTGGATGAACATGTCGAAAAAGTTACTGACTCTATGAATACAGCAAAAAGAACTTTTAATAGAGGTACCCAAAAGGTAACTCAGACCAGAAAGCCCGCTGTTTTCTCTGGTGACGATGGTATCTATTTTCCAGATGGCGCATGGAGCTCAAAAGATAAGATTAAGCTGGTGAGGAACCTTGGGAGAAAAGATCCTTCTAAGTACCGTGTTACCTTTGTAGAAACCAAATACCCTGATGGATCTTCAATTCCTGTTTCTAGCCGAAGTGAATATATTGTTAGGGCTGAAAAAGTAGAAAAAGATATAAGGAAAGCTATTACAGGTATCGGCCCTGATAAAATAAGTCCAGCAGACGCTAAGAAATTAATGATAGCCATCGATTTTAAACCTTCTCAAACGACAAGTGGGGAATGGGGAGTTTTATTAGGGGGCAAGGTGACCAGAGAACATAAGAAACTCATCGATCTTGCCCTTGAAAAAGTACTAAGCGGACTTTAAGCAGCTTCCTCTGAAGACTCTTCTGCTAAATTCTTAAACTGATACCAAAGATGATCTAGTTCGTGATCTTTATGAGATTCAATAAGTCCTAGAATGACATAGTCCTTTGCCTCTGTTTGAGAAAGGTGAGGGGTGTGCTCTATTTGAAGCCTACACATATTTTGTAGTTCTTTCTTTGGATCACTGCTTTCAGTTAGATGTGAAATTCTTTTTTCAATCTGTTTCATTAATTCATTGCTGTTATATGCCATTTTTCCTCCAGTTACTTAAACCTTTTCGAGCCTGAAGATAATTTCTTTAGGAATTGCGAAAGCTTTTCTCTATCTATAATCTTAAACCATGAATGAATTTGAAAATACGATAAAGATTGGGGAGTTAGCAGATAAGAAAGTAGCTGACCAAATAGTATCAGAATTACTAAAAAGAAATATCCACGTTAGGGTTCATTTAGACAGTGAATCAGGGCTATTTGTCATAACAAGTGAAGATAAGGCCACAGCACCCGACGCTTTTGATTACTATAGAGTAAAAGTCGGTTTTGCTCCTCCACCTCAAGAGATGCCTGAAGAATATAAGAAAATGAAGGAGACTCCTCTTGGGACTATCAGTCTTATATTCCTCGCAATTAGTGGTTTAGTTTTTATTAGTAAGATCTTTGTCGATGATTCAATCTACAAGCTTTTCTTTATGACAAACTTTCACGGGCAAGACAGTTTTCTACCCGAAATTATGCAAGGAGAAGTATGGCGTCTCATCACTCCAGTCTTTCTTCATTTTGGTTTTATGCATATTCTTTTTAATGCCATGTGGATGAAGGACTTAGGAAGTTTGATCGAAAATTTAAAGGGGAAGACTTATTATCTTATCCTTCTCTTATCTTCAGGAGTCCTCTCAAACCTTGCTCAATACTTTGTCAGTAAGAATCCATTCGGAGGTCTCTCAGGCATTGTTTATGCACTTCTTGGCTTTATTTGGATGAATAAACAGTTTGATAAAAACTCGACCTTCGCCCTCCCTAAAAAAGATATTTGGATCTTAATTGGTTGGTTCTTTCTTTGCTTTACTGGGGCCATTGGCTCTATCGCCAACACTGCCCACGGAGTTGGCCTTGGTGTAGGAATGCTTTTTGGAATCCTCAATGGTGCTAAAACCTCAGGTGAATACCCACTGGGTGAAATGCTTAAGTTCTCATTGATAGCAGTTCTCTTCGGGGCTGGAACTCTCTCTTTTGAATTCTTTATATTGCCTATGATTACAGGGCATTAGGTTCAATAAAGCCTCTTTAGTCTTCTTCAAATTATACCGATGAGAAGAAGAGCTATAGAGAGGTAGTTATAAGATTTAGTCAGTTGTTTTTTATTCAAGGCATTTTGCTTTGCTTTTTTTGCGTAGGTTCTGCCTTTGCAGGGGAGCGCTATAGCTTAGAGGCCCAGCAACATGATGAGGGAAGAAGAACTTCTACCGCTATTTACTACGATTCTCAAAAACAACGATTAGTCTCAAAGACCTTTAGCTGGTCTAAAGAATTTGAAAGAAGAAGAGTCGCCTCAGGTAAGGCGCGCTTTGAGTTCCCAAAGAATTCAAGAAGCCTCTCAAATGTATCACCGTCCAATCTTGATGAGCATAATGTTAAAGCTGATTACAGAGTTCATTCTTTATCAAATCCAGGTAATAGATCAAAAACCGCAAATGGGCTAGGTGTACGGTTTGGAACTAAGCAAGCGGCTAAGGATTTTGTCGCAAAGCTTGAAAAAAGGGTTGATAACTCCTCTAATAACTTTGAACTGATCTCTACTGGTAAAAGTGGAAGCGGAAGAAGCGCTAAGCATCTTGGTGTCTATTTTAATAAAGAGAGAGGCGAGTTTGTAACAAAAGTTTTTAAAGCAAAAAAATCTAGCGCTCCTGGTTTTAATTTTCCTCGAAAGATTGCGAGACCAGATCTTCTAAACCCAAGCTCTCGGGATAACAATTTCTCTATAAGTGAAAATAGTAGCCACTGGGCCAAGACTCCCGTTCAGTTTCAATCATCAATGGGAAAGATAAAATCCGAGATGCGAAAAGCTGGTTTTGGGTTTAACAATGATCACTTTAATAAAGCCTACCAAAGTATGCTTAAGCAGCGTGAAGATGATGTCTTAGTAAAAGAGCGCTATAGCGGAAATAATCTTTACCGTGTTTCTTTTAATTTTGAGAGACAAGAGTTAATTTCTCAAAAGTTAGAACTTGATAGTAACGACAGATCAAAAGTTTTAAGAACTATTGATACCGTTTATGATTTAACAACAGAGCATGGCTACCAAGCTGCTAGAAATGACTTGGTTTCAAGCAGAATTTATTCTGAAACAGAACTAGATAATTTTAGAGGCTCAAAAGCACTTCCTTGCCGGGACGTGGTTGAGACCCATATCCTTCCAGACCTAGGTGGGTTTGAAAACATCACTGATTCTCTTTGGGATCAGCAGCTGCATAAAGCGGTGGCCAATAATATTATCCCAAGCACTAATAGAAGCCTCTTCCTTGAGCTCAATATTCTCGATAAACCTAGAAGGGTTAAAGTCTTCCTAGATGCCAAGGGTCAAGTTGCTCGTATGGAATGGGTAGGTATGAGTGATAAAGAAGCTTTGAAAGAAGGGCTGAAACTCGACTTTAAGACTGATGACGAAGGTCAAAGAAACTATCTTATCTCAACAAACTATCCAGATAAAAAAGAATGGAAGTCCGTTATGGGAATCAATGCGGATAATATCCGTGTCGAAAATGGTATTTTAAAAGGTAACCTAGCGGTCTTTGTTAAAGGACGAAAGTCAGGTGAATTTGAATATGAGGGTTTTGAGAAAAATATCTTTCCTTTTTCTTTTGATAAAGACAGAAGAGAGTTAGCTTCAAGTGGAAGTCGGATTCGTTTAGATGGATCGGCAAAGAACTATTATGATATTGATGCTCCTTATGTAGAAGGTTCTGGGGGCTTAAAGAATGGCTTCTTTAAGTTATTCTTTGGAAAAGAAAGTAGAAGAGAATTTGTTAGAGATTCGATATATGAAAATGCAAATGAAACATTAGCTGGACCAGACTTTAGTCACTTGATCACAAACCGTGAAATTTGGGCCATCTCTAATGATATTTCAATAGAGCTTGGTAAGAAAACTAATAATTTTAAAAGTGGCGTGACTGACATTACGGCTAAAGGGGCACAGTTAGCTTATGCCGCCTTTGGTGATCAGATTCTTTTGAGAGTTATTAAAGAAATGCTACCAGAGGAATCTGAAAGGGCGATAAAAACCATTGTCCTTAACGTAACAGATGCTTTTAAAGAGTGCTTGGCACGGGCAGGTAAGAACCGCAATAAAGAAGTCGCTGATAAATGCATGGATATCTTCAAAGTTGAAGCTCCTATCTTTGTAGGTAACGAAATCCTTCTCTTAAAGCTTAAGCAAAATGATCTAGCTCATATGAGTGAAGAGGCCAGCAAAGTTTATATGGCCTGTATCAAAGAAAATTATAGACCTGTCGCCTCTGAAGCTGATTCCACAAACAAAATTAAAGGCTGCCTTTACCAGGCTTTTCTTTCAACTGTAGATAAGGCACTAGGCCCTGTTCTCGATACTGAAGTCAAGGCCATAGCTGATTCAAAGGGCTATAAATTCACGTTAACAAGTAATGAAAAAGAAAAAGTCTTAAAAGATGGAAGAAATTGTTTTAATTCAACAGGACTTCAATCAGATGGCATTTTTGGAACTAAGTATAATACAGAAAAATTAAACTCTATGGAGCCAGTAGACTTTGAAAATAGCCTTATGGGTTGTGTGAGTGAAATCAAGGTTGATACAGGCCGAGTTGTTATTGATAAGATTCTAACGATCGAGTTAGCGAAACAAGACCTTACCCCTGAGATGAGGCTAGAGACTAGTACTATGGTCTTAGAGAAGGGTTATGAAGCTTGTATTAATAAGCAGCGAGAAGTTATAGCCAAGATTAAGATTTCAAACTCAGTTGACGATGTAAAATATCAAAATGGAAGGCCTAGACCTAAGTCAGAGAAGATCGTATCAGTTCCTTCTCTTGAGCCAGGTGAATGCGCTAACTTAGTTCTAAACAGAACTCTATCAAGAGTAGTTCCTGAAATGGTTAAGCAGGCGATTGGTCCCGATTTTTATGACAGCTTATCCGAGAATCCTGAAACAATGCCTCGTTTTCTCTTTTGCTTTGATAGAGAAGAGAAAAGGATTACCGATGAAATTCAAAATACCCTACCTAAAGAAGTTGGACTCTCTAAGGATGAGAAGGTCATTAGGGCCACTTATAGAGCAGAATATGCAGATAGTGCTCATGCTGGATGTTTAAAAGAAGCCCTGTCTTGGGCAAGTTTTCATGCGGTTGGAAAAATCGTTGAAGACACTCTAGCCGCAGACCCTGAGCTTGGAAAATTAGTCAATCTAAGTGCCGCCAGTAAAATATTAATGGGTAAAAAAATTCAGGCATGCTTTGATCGAGAATTAAAAGACTTTAAAACGGTCAATGAAATGACTGATGCTCTGGATCCTCTCAAAGAGAAATGTGGTGTTGAACTATTACTAGATGGCGAGATTCAGGCCATTATCTTTCAACCCATTGTTGAAGGTTCGCTTAAAGACGCCAATGTAAAAGAGGGCAATTTAAAATCCTGGGGTAAGGTCGTTCTTGATGGCATGGATAAAGACATGCAGGGCTCTAAGACAATTGATGAGTTAGTCTCTAGAGCCAAGGCCTATAAAGGAAAAGCTGCAATTCAGATTATAGACTTTAGTTTACAAGAGCAGGTTAGTGACCTCGTTTCATTAAATGACCCTCTTCGTAAGGATAAAGAAGTTAGCCGCATTGTGGCCCGTGCCCAAAAAGAACTACTTAGTTCTGATGGACTGGATTATAAGGCCCGCATTCTTGAGGCTTCAAAAGATGAAAATGCGAGGGTGATGGCAGATACCTTAGATAATTTTAAGGTGGATGCCACGAGATTGATCGGTCCTGAAATTGTGGGTCTCACAGCAGAAGGGCTTATAAAAGATGGTCTTTTGGAAACAGAGCAAGATGCTATTGAGATGAAGAAGAGATCAATCGCTATAATAAATAAGTGCTTAGATAATAGAGCTCCTGGGGTCTCCGTTGATAAGCACCTAGACGAATGTGTGGTTGAATTAAAGTCAAACTCAACGGTATGGGTTATAGGTAAGACTTTGACGAAGAACTTGAATGAAGAAGAGAACTCTAGGATCTTTAATGGTAATGAACAAGAAAGAATCATTGGAACTATTTTAAATCCCGAAGTTAAAAAAGAAATTGAAAATATAAGTAGGATTAAAGATAAAGCCGAGGCAGATAAGGCCTTAAAACGTTTAACTATCACGATCAAAGCAACTGCAGGAGCAGAGATTGTAAAAGGAGTGATCCCTTATACTCTCGATCAAACGGTTAAGATTAGCGGCGGAGCGAGTGATCAAATGCGAGCTCAAACAATTGCCTTTAAATCTAATCTTCAAGAGCAATTGATTGGCGACTTTGATAAATGCTTAAGCAAATACAAAAAAGATGCTGAAGCCGCTCTCGATGGTAATTGGTCAAATGAAAAGTATAACCCAGATGAAGAATTCGATGCTTGTTCAAACAAACTAAGATTAGACTCAATGGAAAAGATAATGCCCTTTAAGTTTAAAGAGATCTTAAGACTTCTAAGCAAAAACGAGAAACAAAACTCTTCCGTTATAAAGGATAGCCTTCTCTATTTTAATAAATGTACGAGGGAAGTGGATATTTACTCAAAGACAAAGGAGTATAAATACAAGGTGGATGCCTGTGCGGCCATGACAATCTTTGGATTTACTAAAGGCGCGATTAAGTACGCAAGAGACTTAGGCGATGGGCTCTTTGTTCAAGATGAAAAAACGATTATTGAATGGGACGCTTGTATTCAAAGAGTTCGGTCAGATGTTGCAGAAAAACTCTCTCCTTTTACCAGTATTAAGTCTCTCGAAGGAAGGAAAGAAGACTTTGAATTTATTTCAGAAGCTTTTAGGCTTAATGCTTCGATTAAGGATGACGCCTATAAGCCTGTTGATACAGATTGGATAGCTGGAAAAATTAAGGATTGTGGTCTCGAGTCTTTAGCTCCAAATCTTATTCAAGAATATAAGATGAAGCTTATTACCGACCCTAAGTTAAAATTGAATGCTAAGGAGCAAGTGGTTACGAGTGCTTTTCTTGACTCACTAAGCAGCATCTTAACAACTAAGTATGACGGAAAACCTACTAACTTTAATGTCGATACTTTTATCAAAGATATTAATCAAGAAATCGATAGAAAACCTGAAGTAAAGAATTCGGCAACTAACGAAAAAGACTATATTACTATCATGGAAGAGTTTCAGCCAATGATCGCTTCTTATATTAAAGATCTCGTCAGCTATGACCAACAAGGTTTTTTAGAAGGAATTAGGGATTTTGAAGAAAAAGTTAAAAGAGCTATTAAATTAAATAAAGGGAATATGTCAGTACAGCAGTTAAAAGATCTTCTCGTAAGTTCTAAACTCGGAGACATCTTATTAAAGTCACTTGTCTCTAAGATTATTAAAGATAAATCAACTCAGGCCTTGAAAGACCAAGGTGTTGATCCTGGGGGAGTTGTTTGGCAACTCTCTTCAAAAGATATGCTAAATAGAATATTTGCAGGAAAAAAAGGCAATCAGGCCATGACTGATATAAAGAGAAAACTAAAAGGACTTGAGTTAAGTGAGATCTTTGAACTTCTTGATACGAAGAATCCAAGTTCTAAAGTGAAACTTGATAGTCTTATGAAAGATATAAATGGAAAGGTTATTGATACTCTCGCAGATGATTCTGCAAATGGGGGTTTTGTTGAAACGCTCTTTGGACCTATCGTTCAAAAAGGATTAACAGAAAAAAGAGATGGAATTGAAACTGGTTTCTCTGCTCTTTTTAAAGTCCCAGCCGCTGGGCTAATGGGCTATAACCGACATGAATTTCACTGGGGAACTAGGTGGGATAATCGGTCTTACTCACTTAGAAATACTCCAAGTGGAAAAAAAGCTGTCGAAAACTTTGCTGATAAGATACTCGCACCTCTTATGAAAGGGGAACTCGGTGAAGGCAGTTCTCAAAAGAAAAAGATTGATGAGAGAACTGAAAAGTATATCACTCCTATGATTGAAGATGCCCTTGGTGAGAATGGTGTTGGGCTATGGGAGTAGAACTTTTTTTAGTTCCTTGGGAAATTACTTTGTAAACCTTAACGATTAATCTAGCCCTTGGTTGGTGTTCACTAGCTTCGCTAATGAACCCCTATCTCTTCTTTTTATTTTGTAGAGCGATGATTGTTTGCGTAGCAAATGAGCATTGCCACGAGGCGCTTTGAATCTATAAAGAAAATGAATAAGTTCGCTTCGTAACGAAGCGAACTATAATTAGAAATAGAGTAACTCTACATCTTCAGAGGAGCAGGAATCCCAAGAATCTCAAGACCCTTATTCATAACCTTACCCGTGGCAACAGCAAGAGCAAGCCTAGTCTTTTTCAATTCTTCCGTATCTGCTTTTCCGATGGAGCATTCTGAATAAAAAGAATTAAAGAGTTTTCCTAGCTCATAAAGATAAGAGCATAGATGAATTGTCTTTAAAGAAGCAACCGAGCTTTCAACGATAGAGTTAAAGAGAGAAAGCTTTTGAAGAAGTGCAATTTCTTGGGAAGCTTCTAGAAGAGTCCAGTCAACAGCTCCTTCTTTGAAGCCAAGCTTACTTGAAAGTGAACAGATTCTAGCATGAACATATTGTAAATAAGGACCAGTCTCGCCATCGAGCTTAAGCCATTCGTCCATATCAAAGACAATCTTTCTATTATTATCAACACGGATCATACCGTACTTGATAGCGCCATTAGCCACCATAGTAGCTGTTGAGTTAACTTCTTCAGCACTCCAGCCAGATTCTTCATCTTCTAAGTAGCGGTTGAGATAATTCTTTTTGATGGTCTCTTCCATTTGAGCGATTAGATCCATAAGAGGAACAATATTTCCACTTCTTGAACTCATAGTTCCATCAGGAAGATCAACGACGTCATACTGAAGATGATGACAGTCTTTACTTTGTTCAAAGCCCATTAGCTCTAAGACTTTAAAGACTTGTTTAAAGTGGTGAGCTTGACGGTTATCAACAATATAAATATTACGGTCGATCTTATATTCTTCAAATTTCTTCTTTGCTAGGTGAAGGTCTTTTGTGGCGTAGAGTCCTGTGCCATCTCTTTTGATTAGAATGCAAAAACCAAGCTTATCTTCAGAGAGGTCGATGCCAATGGCGCCGTCATCTTCTTTAAAAAGCCCTTTTTCATAGTATTCCTTTGCTAGTTCAAGTGAAGGAGAGTCGACTTCAGACTCCCAAAACCAACGGTCAAACTCCACATCGGCCCAAGAATAAGCTTCTTTCATGAGGGCGATTGACCATTCACGAGTATCAACCCAAAGGTCGAAGTATTCACCTTTCTTTTCTTCAAGTTCTTTAAGAATAGAAGTTAAGATCTTTCTGTTTTCATCTTCTTTATCTGTGCCTTTTTGATCTTCAAGAAGATTACTGGCATTCGAATAAAGACGACCAAGCCAAGCTCCTTTATTAGTTTCAGGAGCTTGTTCTTTATTATGATATTTATAATACCAAAGGCATTTGGCCACGTGAGTACCAACATCACCTGGGTAAGTCACAGGAATAGTTTCAATCCCGGCATACTGACTCATTCTAACGATGGCGTTTCCTAGGCATAGATTTCTCATATGGCCTACGTGAAGTTCTTTATGGGTATTTGGCTGAGAATACTCAACCATAGTCTTACGTTTATCACTTGAGATAGCTTGTTTAAAATAGCTTCCTTCTAGGATGCTCTCTACAACAAGTTCTCCGTAGGCTTTTGGTGTTAAAAAGAAATTGAGATAGGGACCTTGAGTGATGATTTCAGCGACCCATTCAGGCTTTTCGATATTTTCTAAAAGGGCTGCACTAATTTGTGGAGGACCTTTTTTAAGAGGCTTTGCCAAGATAAAGCACGGAAAAGCAAAGTGTCCCATCTTAAGGTTAGGTGCGCCTCCAATCATGGAGATGATCTCTTCTTGATTTAAAGTAGTACCATCGAAAGCTTTGGTAACGGCTTCCCCGATGAGAGTACTCAGTTTTAGATATATTTTATTATGAAATTCGGCCACGCAGCTCTCCTATAATCCTAAGTATATAGTATAATTAATGGACTATGTCCTCAATTATGCTTTGCTTTACTCTATTGTCTTTTTGCTTCTCAAGCCTTTGCTTGGGGGATGTGAAGGACCCTAGGGCAGGGACCTCCTATATTGATAAAGAGACCTTAAGTGAGATGGAAAGAAGAAGAAAAGAGCCTAAGATCTCTCAAGAGTTCTCACGAGGGCGATTCTTAATCTACGATTGTAAGCAAAGAAGCTTTGTCTGCGTGAATGAGCCTAGTTACTTACTTTGTAGGGAAAAAAGGAATCTCGGTTATAGAGCGAAAAGGCTGGCCCTTCCCTGCGCTCCTTTAAAAGAATTTAAGGAGCAGGTGGAATGCTTTAACAAGCAGTATAGCCTGATTCATAGTCAGAGTGAAAAGTCGTATTGTCAGAATTCAAAGAATGCTAAATACTAGCCTAGCTTTTTGTACATGAGAAAATGCGGGCCAACAGTTGGAATTTCAAACTCTTCGCCCATCTTTTCAAAACCCGCTTTTTGATAAAAACCAACAGCAGAGCTTCTGGCGTTACACCAAAGAAGAGAACAAAAATTTTGTTTGATAATGGGAAAGGCCATCTTAAGTAATTCTTGAGAGAGACCTTTTCTTTGGTGATCTGGGCTAGTGGCCATGCCACGAAGCCTATATTGATTAGGTTCATCGAAGTCATGATTCCTATCAAAATAGAATGAAGCCACGCTTACGAGTTTCCCTTCAACAAAAGCCCCGAGGTGGAAGCTTTGGTCGTCTTCATCGCCTTTGAAGACGCATTCATCGATGGGAAGGCCTTGCCTAAGCATCTTATGACGAAGTTCATGAGTATCGTTCGCGTTTATCTGTTTAACTTTCAATTAGTGCCCTTTGAAGGACTGTTATAGTAGGTGCAGGGTCGCTTTTGAACCGCAGCGCGGTACTGTATTAATTTCCACCACTTACGCGGAAAAGGTTTTCAATAGCAAGGACGGCTATACCCTTTGAAAAGAACTCAAAAAGGCTGTTTGAAAAGCCGGTATCAGGCCCTTCCCAGTTGGCAGTAACATAGAAGAAACACTCATTACCTAGGGGGCTTACGTGAATCTTACCCTTTAGGTCTTTAAGAAAACCTTTATCAAAGACGAAGGGATAGGCGCCAGGCTTCTTGATTCTTGGGATGATAAAGTAGAGGACCATATCTATGGGAAGGATAACGTGGCTAATCTTTAAGTAAATCCTTGAGGTTTTCTCATCATAAGTGCTATTTTTTATAAAACCCATATAGTCTTTGTATTTCTCGTAAAGAGAGATTTTCTTCAAGGCATAGCGGCAAGAACGTTTGTGGACTCCTGCTAATTTGAAGTCTAGAGATTGAACCTTTTGCATCGAAGTTTTTAGTGGGCCTACGATCTGAGAGGACTTTTTGTGGTTTTTGACCTCAGATTTGGCATAGATCTCATGATCTTTAATAATTTTTTTTTGCTTAGAAGTTAGACCAGCCGAGTCTATGGTGAAAGGAGCATTTGTAGGGGATATGGAGCTTTTTAGGTCCTGTGCTAATGCTGAATAACTAATTAAAATTAATAGGATTATTAAACTTAAATAACGCATATACCCTTTTCACCGATAATCCGGCCCTCTACCCTTGGTTATAATATCAAAATTGTATCAACTAGCATGACGCATGGAGTTGCATTAATTATGGCTGTTGGAAGTGTCAAAAGAAAAGGCAAAGCAAAAGACGCGCAGATCGAAGCAAAAGATCAGCGCTGGCATTGTAGAAATAGAATTACTCTTGTTTTTGGAAGTAATGACGTCGAAGAGCTAGATACCTACGTATATACGGAAAAGGGTATCGAGTTTAAGACTGTTCAGTTCCACCAAGCAAAATCAAAGGCTATTGAGGAGATCCTCGATAACTGTATTGATGAATATTATCGTGGGCATGTGACGGAAGTTCATTGCTTTTTAGATAAAGCTGGAAAGAGAGTCATCGTTCAAGATAATGGAATTGGTTTTCCTTTAAATAAAGTTCCTCAAGTTTATTCAGAGTTTAGAACAGGCTCAAAGTTTAAAGATGAAGAAGTTGATGAGAAGGGGTTCTTACATAGGACACTCGGGCAAAACGGTCTTGGTGCCGCTGCTACTTGTTTAACTTCTGATGAATATATAGCGACTGTCCGCCACTATAATTCAAAAAAAGAGCAAACCTATAATTTTATCGATGGCGCTTTAAAAATTAAGAAATCAAAGCCAAAGTCCTACAAAGGGCCTTCTGGTGTAAAGATTGAATTAGTCCTCTCTAAGAAGGTTTATAAGAACAATACTATTGATGAAGAGCTTCTAAGAAAGAGGATCATCGATTTAGCCTATAACAACCCAGGTCTTACTTTCTATTTTAATAAGGAAAAGTATCACTTTAAAAAGGGGATGTTTGAGCTGGCTCAAAGAATTAACAAGGATACAGCTCAACTTATAGGGGACGAAGTCTACAAGTACGAAACAACCAATGTTAAAGGGAAGAAAGTAAAAGGTGCTATTGATATGCACTTTTCTCTCGTTCTTGATAAGAAAACTGAAGATAGAGAAAAGTTCATCTCTTTTGTGAACTCTACTCCTACTTTTGATGGTGGATTTCACCAAGACCGTTTTAGAAGGGTTTTTATCAATGCTGTCAAAGAAAAGACTGAGCGCCTAGCTAAGAAAGCTAAAGTGGTTGTTCACGATAATGATATCTTAGCGGGAATGACCTTTATTTTAGGTATTACAATGCCTAATCCCCGGTTTGAATCTCAAACAAAAAGAAAATTAGTCCGTGATACTAACCTTGAAAAAGGTATTGAAAAATTCATGGGTCGTCATATGGATAAGTGGATGCGTAAGAATAAGGAGTTTATTGAACTCGTTATTGATAGAGCTAAGAACCGCCATAGATTTCAAGAATTCAAAGACGCAGCTAAAGTCGGTCGTAAGCAAAAGAAAATTAGAGTTGAAAAGCTCCTTGATGCTAACGAAAGAAAAGACCGCTCTAAATGTACCCTCTTTATTTGCGAAGGGGACTCAGCTATTGGTGGGCTTCGCTCTGCTAGAAATAAGCTGTACCAAGGAGGGATTGCTCTTCGAGGTAAGCCCATGAATGTGGCTCAGTCTTCAATTAAAGATATTTTAGAGAATAAAGAATTTGCCAATATTATGGCCTCAGTAGGGCTGACTATCGGACAAGAAGTAGACTGGAAGAGCCTTCGATTTTCAACGATTGTCTTCCTTTCTGATTCGGATGTGGATGGTGGGCATATTAATACGCTTTTAACGAACTTCTTCTATCAGTTTTGGCCTGAACTCTTTGAGCAAGGCTCAATTCAGATAGCTAAAGCGCCTCTTTTTGAAATTGTAACGGATAAAGACACTCAATATGTAGAGTCTCCTGATCAGTTAGAGAAGATGAAGAAACAAAAGAACCTTAAGATTAAAGCTATTCATAGAAACAAAGGGCTAGGGGAGATGTCTCCTGAGGCTTGGAAATATGTTCTTCAAAGAGAAGAGTTTACTAAGATCACAGCTGACAATGTTAACGAGGCTAAGGCCATGCTTGATGTTTGCTTTGGTAAAGACTCGGCTCCTAGAAAAGAATTATTGATGGACGGAGAAGGTGGCTCTTCAACTAAGTCTTCTAGAAAAGCAGTTCGTGAAGCGAATGCGAAGTCTTCTTCTAAGAAAAAAGCAGCTAAAAAAGCTGGGAAGAAGAAGGTTGCTAAGACCACTTCAGCAAAAAAGAAGGCAAAGAAGAAAGTAGCCAAAAAGAAAGTAACTAAGAAAAAAACAACCAAAAAGAAGAAGTAATAGCTTATGGAAATTGAATATCTACATAACCTTGAATCAGTACCTCTAGCGGCGATTGTTAAGGAAGAATACCGAATCTATCAAATCTATACCTTGATGGACCGAGCTATTCCTTATCTTCGTGATGGCTTAAAACCAGGTCAGAGAAGGATCCTCTACACTCTTTACAAGAATCAAAGTAAAGGGCTGGTTAAGGTTTCAGCAGCAACTGGTTTAGTCCTTACTCTTCACCCACATGGTCCCGCTTCAATTGAATCAACCATTGTAAACTTAGCTCAAGATTATACTTTCTCTAATAACTATCCTCTTATTGAGAAGAAAGGTTATTTCGGGGAAAGGATGGAAACGGCGCCAGCCGCTGGACGTTATATTGAATGTAAATTAGCAAAGATTGCTGAATACATACTCTTTGATGATATGAACCAAGTTCAAATGGTTCCTAATTATGATGAAACAGTGATGGAGCCAGTAAGTCTTCTTCCAAAACTACCCCTCATGCTTCTTAACGGTTCGGAAGGGATTGGGACTGGATTTAGTTCTGCGATTCCTAGCTTTCACCACAAAGATATTTGCGCCTCAATGATCAGCATTGTTCAGACTGGGAAGCCTAAGAAGATTAGCCCTTATGTGCATTACTATTCTGAGAAGATTCAAAATGATAAAGGAAAGTTCATCTTTCCTATCAGAATTGAAGAGATTTCAGGAAAGATAGTCATCACTGAACTTCCTAGAGGCTACGATGCCACTAAGACTTATAGATACCTTACAAAACATATTGATAATGATTACATAAAAGACTTTATCGACTCATCAGTTGATAACTTGGTTCATATTGAATTGATCTTCAAAAGAGGGGCGCAGCCATCTCTTAATGAAGTCAGAAGTAAAATGGGCATTGTCTCTTCACTATCTCCAAACTACACACTTATCTCTGAGCGTGGGGTTAAGATCTTTAAAAAGCCTGAGGAGATTCTAGAGATCTTTACAGAACAAAGACTTGTAGTGGTTAAGACTCGTTATGAGCTCTTATCTGAAGAGTACAAGAATAAGATCAGGCAAAATAACGAGATCATTAAGTTTATTAAGAATAAAGAATATATTGCAGCAACTAAAAGTGCTAACAGGAAAACCTTTGTTGAGTACCTAACTAAGAAGAAATATTTTTATAGTGATTACCTCGCTGATATGCCTATCTATAGAATGACCAAAGAAGAGGTTTCTAAAAGAGCTCTTATGGTTAAAGAAGATACGGCCAAGCTTAAAGAGTTCCAAAAGATCGCAGGGTCGACGAAGTTAATCAAAAAGAAATTAGTGGAAGAGCTAACTGAAGTAAGCGCGAAACTAACAGATTGGATGAAACTTAAAGACGCTAAGAGAAAAGAGCTTTATAAGAAGCTTGAAAAAACGGGTAAGAAAGCTTCTAAGAAGAAGACTAAAAAGCGTTAAAACTTAAAGACTTCATCCACTAACTCAGGCTCTAGTCCATAAGCGACGGAGCCTAGCTCTAGTATATAGATTCGAATAATCTCTATTTCACTTAATTCAGGGAACTCTATCTTTAGCTTTCTAAAGAGTTCCGCCTCAGCGTTTCTCATTAAAGAACCTGCTTCTGTATCTTTGGTTCTTTCTAAAAAGAAAAGTATATAAGCGTAGGGCATTTCTTTTAAGTTCTTAAGAACAAGTTTCATTCTTTCTCTAAGTCCTAGGCTTTTCTCAATGTTTACATTGAAGAAAATCTGAACCATATAGCGGTAGGCTTCCTCTAGGAGAGTGATCTTTTCTTTTCCAAAATAATAATAAATTAAAGAGCGTGTAACACCGCTGTCCTTAGAAACTTCAGAGATGGTCCACTTAAGATGGCCCTTATTTACTTCTAATTTAAGAACAGAGTTACATATTTTAAAATGTACTTCTTCTTTTTCCTCTAGATTTTCGCTCATGACATCTATTCGGCTAAAAGGGCCCTAAAATAGAGTCTAGGGAGTTAAAATCATGGGTTTTTCGTTAGTACTTGAGTGCCTCACTCTGGCGTGTAAGGAAAAATAACAAGGAAATTTGTTTCGGGTAAAGATTTTAATAGCTAACGGCGGCGACTTACCTTAAACTATTAATATTAGGAAGAAATCCATGTTTTATTCACGGAGGAAGATGACATGAGTCTTACAAAGGCAGACATAGTAGAGAGAGTATACAAAGAAGCAGGTTTCTCAAAAAAGGAAGCGGCTGATCTTGTAGACTTGGTATTCAAAGTAATCAAGGACACACTTGCTAGAGGCGAGAAGGTGAAGATTTCCGGTTTCGGAAACTTCTCTATTCGAGATAAGGCAACACGTGTGGGGAGAAATCCTCAGACGGGTGACGCTATGGAAATTAGCGCGAGACGTGTTTTAACATTCAAGCCATCACAGGTTTTAAAAGAAGATGTGACAGCTCGTTACTCTCATCGTTTAGATGATAAAGGTAAAGAAGATAAATCTTTACCTGCAAAAGAGGGTACGGCCAGAGCACTAAGTTCTTTTATGTCGAACTCTGATGAGGGTATGGAAGATTAAGTAATTTAGGAGGAGCGTCTATGATAAAGATCCCTAATAAGTCTCATTTCAAAGCAAATGAAGTGTGCACCTTAACGGGTGTTAAGCCTTATGTTCTTAGGTTCTGGGAATCAGAATTTGCAGAGATCTCCCCTTTAATTTCTTCTTCTGGGCAAAAGCTTTTCGAGCATAAAGATATCGAAGCTATTGTTCTTGTTAAGAAACTTCTTTTCGAAGATAAGCTAACAATTGAAAAAGCAAAGTTTGAGATTCAAAGGCTTTATGCGCTTCAGGAACAAAACCCTGTAGTCGAGGAATTCAGTGAAACTGAGATGCCTCCATTGCCTGAAGAAATGCCTTCAATGACATCTAGAAACTTAGAAGAAAATGATATCCAGAAATTGGTTATGGCGAAATCAAGGCTTAGTGATTTACTAAGCGTGACCCAAAACCTTCAAGAGCGATATAATTGGTCCTAAGTCTTCATCACTTATAAATTGATTGAGAGGGTCCATATTGGGCCCTATTTTTTTACCTATTCCCGCAAAATACATCGAAAGAATTTCTTGAAGAAGAGCTGCTTCTTTAGGAACTAACTTTGTGACTAAGTTTAAGTTTTCGATTAGGGAAGTCTTTGCTTCGCTATTCGCCCATATCCAGGGGTTCACTTTCTTTTCATGCTCACCTAAGCTCTCTGTTAATTCAGTGAGGTCATCGAGTAATTGAAAACTTATTCCAAGAGCCTCACCTAAACGGTGGTAAGCCTTGGCTGTTTTTATATTAGGTTCGGTACTTAAAAGATAACCACCTACTAATGAGGCCTGAATTAAGCGGGCCGTTTTCAATTTATGAGTTTCAATTAAGTTATTAAAAGAAAGAGTCATCTCTTCAGAGAGGTCTAAGACCTGTCCTTGTAAAAGCCCTTTAGGGCCCAAGCACCAAGTGGCGTAGTTAAAATAGGTGAGAAGGTCTTTATGCTTAATCTGGGAGAGTAATTGCCAACTAGCCCCAAGAAGACCATCGCCAACGAGAAGTGCCTGCCATTCACCAAATTTCTTGTGAGTTGATGGTTTACCACGCCTCATGTCATCGTCATCCATGCATGGCATATCGTCATGGACAAGAGTGTAGGCATGATGAAGCTCTAAAAAAGAGGCTAGTTTTGATGGAGCACTGTGGTGATCTTCAAATTCATTTACTTGATCAGGGTTATGAAAAAGGAAGACTCCGGCGCTTAAAAGGGGGCGGAACAGCTTCCCAGGGGGGAGGCTGGCATATAAGTAAGCTTCACTAATAGAATGCTTAGGAAGCATTTTTCTTAAGTGAACCTCTAGATGAGCTTCAATATATTTTTGCAACTGATCAATCTTCATGGTGGGAAATTATCAAATTCAGGCAGTTCTTACAAGTCTACAGAAGCTTTGGTCTTAGTTGGCTAAGAAGGCCCTTGAGCTCAATAGTATAGAAGCCTTTTTCATCTTTTTTAGCGTTTCCTAAAAAGGCATTGATGATGGGATATTCTTTGAGAAAGGCCTCCCCTAATCTAAGCTTTCCTTCTAGGTCTGCTTTATGAAGACGGGGGTTCTTTGGGTTTAGAGTAATAACACCGTTTGTGAAGATAGCTTCAATCTTACTTTGGGCATTTCCAACTTGAAATCGAAGCAGTCTCACAATCCCTTCTTTTAAATTTCCTTTTAAAACTAAAGGAGCAAGGGAGAGGTTCTTTAATTGAAAGATCTTAATCATCTGTGGAGGGAGGGTTAAATCTTTTGAGGTGATATGAAAGCTTCCGGCTGTTGGAATCTTATAATCAGTATCAATTAAGGCGTCTACTGAGAGAGAGCCTTTTAATTTAAGAGGGAGGTTACCTGCTTTAGCAATAAGGTCACCTTCCACTTGAGATTTCTCTACTCTAAAAGAGGCAGATGTAATCCCCATTGATGCGAAAATACTGAGATCCGTTACTTTATCTTTAATCTTCGTCTCTATTAGTACCCCTGGAGGGAGAACAGTCGGTCTTACTATATCAATATCAACGGTTGAGAAGTTAAGCCCAGCTGATCTCGACTGACCAAAGCAGCGACCTGGAAGGGTTACATCTTTTAGGTTGAAGCTTGGAAAAAGAAAGAGAGAGAAATCCATCTTTGAGTACGAAACTTGGCATGATTTATTTGATTTTAAGGCCTTTGTAATGGCCCCTTGAACTTTCTCTTCTAACGGGAAATTCAAAATAAAGGCTAAACTTATAAAGACAAAAGAGAAAATCGCGATAGTAAAATAAGGGGTTTTATTTAGATAGATCTTATCTTCAATTTCATTTTCAACTGACTTCTTATCAACATTGCTCATTTGGCTCCCTCGGGGGCGCGACCATAATGTTGTAGCTGAACCTGACCATTTACCACATTATCTTTTAAGTTCTTCTTTACCATTAAGGCGGAGACTCTAAACTTACTTCGTCCTGCTAAATCAGCTAAAAAATCACTTAAGACTTTAGTACTAATATTATTAAACTTGGCAACACCTGTTGAATTGACAATTCCATCTTTGGACGAGGATTCAAAATTTAAAGCTTTTACATTCGCTCTATCAGAACCAGCCGTTGCCATTGAATTACTAATTTGTTTTCCAAAATCTCCACGGTTATTAATAGCAGCTCCAGAGATTATATTCCTCCCTAAAGACTGCAACTGTTTTTGAGAGCTGGAAAATTTATTTATTTCATTTAGGATTTCACGTTTCTTATCAAGGCTATTATTAAAATTGATGTTAACTATCCAAAGAATAATAAAAAGAAGGATGGGGAGAAAAACAAGTAGTAAACTAATGACTTGATTGACAGTCTTTAATTGAAAGTCAGAAAGAGCACTCATTTGCCTAATCAGATCTTGATAGGGCTGACTTGATTTTAAGGCATCAACTTGTTTAAAGATAAACTCGTCAACGAACCTGAAAATTGGTTTTTTCTCTGTCATTTTTGGTCCTCACTAAATTCCATCATTAAAAGAAGAGGATTACTCGATTGGTACTTAATCTTTTTTCTAAGTAAGGGTAGGTCTGCTAACGTTCTTTGGAGAACCTTTAAATCATCTGCTGAATTACTTCTAAACTGAGTCTTGATTTGACCGTTCGCAGATTCAAAAAGAGTTAAATGAATATTTTCATTCTTTGATAGGTAACTATGAAGGTCACTTAGAGACTTCAGAGCATTAACCTTTAATGCTTTTTTGATAGTTTCAATTTCTTTTAAGACTAGAGAGTTCTTCTTTTTTAATTTCTTTAGTAGTTTAGTAGGATTCTTTCGATAGTTATTGCGATCTGTACTGTTTGTTTTAAGAGTAGGTAGCTTCATTAATTTTGTGATCTTAATATCTAGTTTCTTCTCTTCAGATTTTAAGAAAAATATTTTCTCAGCACCCATAAATAAAGTGAAGACGGCCAAAAGAATGAGCGCCCTAGAAAGAATAAATGAAGTCGAGTGTAAGGGGAGGCTTGCCGTCGTTGAGCCAGAGAAGTTCCCACTTAACATATTTGCAGGAGGATTCTTCGCTCTCTGAGAAGCAGTCATGGTAAAGATTGAGGAGAGTAAGTTTCCAGACTCTTCTAAAATATCATCATCCAAGATAAAGTCATGAGGTTCAGGTAAGTGCTCAACCTTGATACCTAGTTCAATGCTTAGAAAATTGTTAATATTATTGATATTGCTCGTTCCACCAGTGATGTAGATTCTATCTACTGGCCGGCCATATTTAACTCTAAACCCCAGTTCCCATCTTTTTAGATCCTGAATAAGGGGCGTAAAAATCTGCTTCATAAGAAGAGCAAATTCTTTTTGGTCCTTGTTAACAGTTTCATACTGAGCATCAGTTAAAAGAAAACAGTTTTGATGCTTATAGGTTACTGATTGATCAAGTGGGATCTCATAAGTTTCAGAGATAACATCGTCAATGACGGAGCCCGCTATATAAGAGAGGTGATTAGAGATCACGTTCTTATTATGAATAAAATAACCCTTAGTAAACTGATGACCAATATCAATGATTGCATAAGAGCCAGAGTTTGGGCTTTGTTCCGCGTAAGATTGGATATAGGCCAATTCTGATGCCATCAAGTGAGGCATGATTTCTTTTTTTTCTAATTTTAAGTAAAGGGCTTCAAATTGCTCAATAGGAGCAATAGAAACTTGAGCCTCAGAATGATCATCAACCTTTTGAATATAGCTAGAATAATGAGCATTAGTTATTGGAAAGGGAAGGTTTTCGTCTAACTGAAAAGGAATCATTAGTTCGGCTTTCTTTTTATTATTAACCGGAAGCGAAAGATACCTAGTTGTGATCATATCAATTGGGATATGAGTGATGATCTTTGAATCAGGAAATTCTTGAACAAAGTTTTTAACAATATCGAGTTGGATTTCCTCTAAGCTTAGATCTTCAGAGAGGTCCTTTCTAATTTCATCAATGACGACTAGTCCATGAGACTGAAGAATGATTTGCTTTTTTTCTAGTACGCAAAAAGCATATTTTACTGCATATGTACCTAAGTCGATGGCCAATATATTCATGTATTTATTCTACCTTAGAGCATTAAATTTTGGTACTTTAAGTTACTTGATTAGTTAAGTCGGATTTCAACGATCCTTGGATTCATTAATTGGAGGGGCGGGGCTTTAGCTTTCTTTTTATCCTTATCAGGATCATTGTCAGCAACCTGGTCATCGTCATCATCAGGGTCAGTATCAGGGTCGACCTCAGGATTGACCTCTTTATCATCTTCCTTCTTCTTTTCCTTTTTAACCGGTACTGGCTGAATAGGTAAGTCAACAAAGGCCACCAGTCGATAGCGGGCCCTATTGTACTCACCAATACTCTCGACTTTATACAGTTTTCCAGCAACACCGATCTTAAGACCTGCATTTTCAAATTCTTTCGCTCTTTCTTCGTAATCCTTATCAGAGACAACTCCAAGGGTGCCTACTATGAGGGCCTTGAATTCTCCTGCATTCTTAAATTTCTTAGGCGGATCTCCAGTCTCTTGATCACCGTCACGGTGCTTGAAGAATTCCTCTTTTTGTTCATCTGTAATGTTGGGAAAGAGGATCTCTAGTTGATCTTCATTTAGTTTATTAACTGGAATGATGGTCACTTCATGAGTTGCGAGCCTGTCTTTAATAAGAGCGACTAATTCATCACTCCAGCCTTGAAGGAGGTACATCTCATCGATTGTAGTCATAGGAGCGTGTTTTGGGGTCACTTCCGCTTTTGAATAAATTTGTTCAATCTCAGCCTTTTCCGAATCAACAAAGTTCTCTGGTGAGTTAACAAAGTATTTCAATTCTTTGATAAGCAGTTTCGGTTCTAGATTTCCGTAGAGGTTATCGAATTCATCATCACTTTCTCTTTTATCATTGAATGCCTTTGCAAAGGTCTCAACTAATTTATTTTCGATATAGGCCTGAGGGGCAATCTTCTTTTTTCCGTCATCATCTTGGTCAGAATCACTATCATTTTCTCTTTCTTCTTCACCCTTTTTCTTCTTTTTAATCCTCATGTTGTTTGGGTTTAAAAAACCACCAACTGGCGTAACGGTTAGTTGAAGAGACCCTTGGAGGATGGCGGACTTGCTAAATTCTTGAATTGCAGTCTTGGCCTGAAGGTCCTTTCCTAAATTAGCTGGAATAGGGAAGACAAAGGGCATTGTGACTATACTTTCAATATCACTTGGATTGACGACACCTTTAAGCGCCTCAGTCTTCTCAATATAGTTTCGCCCTTCTTGGTAGAGCTTTAACTTTGCCATAGCAAAAGTAAGACCTGCTTCGGCATTCATCCTTGCCTGGTCTTTTTCGATTTGATTATAGGCCTTGATCTTATTGAGCTTTGTTTCGAAGGTAAAATCGACTAAAAGAAAGGTCATTAAGGCGATAGCGGCCATGACCATTAAGATGGCCACTCCGTCTTCGTTTCTTAAGAGACTCTTTTTATTCATCTTCATCCTTAGCTGCATCTGGATCATTACCAGTTTTAGGCTTTAAAGCGGCTTGACGGTCTTTCTCATCATTGATGGTATCAAAATATGGCCACAGAGGCCTAAAGGTTCTTTCAAATTCTACTTCATTTCCAAGATCATTCACCCAAACTAAATTGATCCTAATGGCCCTTGGTGTTTCTTGATCAACACCAGTATCCGAGAGCTTGTCTACCCATTTTTCTTTAGCTTTATCATAGAACCAGAAAGTTAGAGATTTCACATTTTGAAGGAGGACTTGGCCTTCTGTATTCTTCCAATCAAACTCTTTTGCATAAGGATCCTGGGCAGAATAGTTTCGAATAAGTTCTTCGCCCTGTAGGTCTTCATCGTCAGAGATCTTTCCAAGAGAGTATTTTACCCAAGCAAAACGAGATTCTTTAGCATCTTGAATCTTACGTCTATTGCTCATTGTAGAGAATATTAAAGAACTCTTATCTTCGTTAACAATAGCTCCAATAGGTTCACCTTTTCGGCTAATCGTGGGATACTTTTCACTTCCTTGATAGGCAAGATTTGGATTGTCGTAAGTATCTCTATCAGAGGCTTCGTCCTCAGCTCGCTCTTTAGCCGCTTCATCTAGGCTCTTTTCTTTAACAGTAAAATAGAGGGGAGAGTAGATTTGAATAAAGTCGACTTCGAAACGATTGAGGGCGGTATAGATTTGGAGATAGGCCCTATCTTCTTTTGTTACGGAATCTTTTGTATCAGTGCTATTGGAGACAATCGTATTCACGCCTAACATAAGAAAGGATAATATCGTCGTCGACAATAAGACCTCTAAAATGGTGAATCCTGATTGGTTTCTTATCATTATTTAAAATCCAGAAAGTTTAACTTTTGCATCATTATTGTAGATCCAAGTAGCTAAACGATAACTCATATTTGAATCAAGGCTTCTCACTTCAACGGCTAACTGCCATACCATGAGTTCCATATTCTTTTTTACCTGCTCAAAGACTTTCTTTTGAAAGGCTGCTTGAGGGTCATCATTATTCTCACCCATCATTTTAGTATAGTCCGGGAGTTCAAACTTCTTCCATTCAACTGTGTAGGTATAGCTGGGGTTATCTTCAAAAGGTTTTGTTTCAGGGCTTAGGGTAAGTCCCTCTGTCAAAGTGGGAGGATTAACAAGGAGTTCGTTAATAACAGTTGAGGCTAGGTCTCTTAATTTAAGTTCATCTTTAAAATTACGAGAATCTGTTAGGTTTTGCCCATTAGTCATGACAAAGACAGAAACAAAAACAGCGAAGACTGTCATGGCGATCATAACCTCTATAAGTGACATTCCTTTTTGGTTATTGACTATTTTTTTACCCACGACTCAAACATCTCCTTAGCCATCTTGTCTTGCTCTTCAGGCAATTCATCGAGGCTAATATCAGGGTCAATATTCTTTCTTATTTTATCAAATCCTAAGAGAAAAGGGGCAAATGTAACGCCAACAATCTGTTTTTGATTAGAAAGGATGACGATTCCACCATCTTTTTCCCCAGTAGGGTAGGCGTAGATTGAGCCTTGACCATCTAAAAAGAGAAGACCGGTTAAGGCAGAGCCAACACCAACAATTCTGACTGTATCATTTACTTCTCTAGGCCCGTCGCTAAATTCGGGGACTCGATTGAATTTCTTATTAAACTCTTTGTCTTCTTTATCATTTTCTTCTTTATCTAAAACTGAAGAAGTAGGAGGCTCTACTTGGCTAAGAGGAATGACAAAAGAGTCATCTGGCCCGTACTCGACTGACATCTTTTGAGGAGAGCTATCTAGGTAGAATCTAGTTCTGACGATGACATTTCTAAGAGCCGCTTCGTCTACACTGAATCTAACAGCTCGTTCAACGTCACTTACGGCGCCTTCAAGGTCATCGGCTTCACTAAAGGTGAAACCTGCAAAGATAGCAAAAACAATGGATACTAAAGTGATGGCCACCAAAACTTCTATAAGGGAGAAACCCTTTTCATTCTTGATGGCCTGACTATTCATGGGGTCTTAGTTCTTTTTCTTTGCAGGGTAGAAGATATCCGAATCATGTGGACCATCTCCGCCTTCTTCACCATCAGATCCTAAAGACTTGATTGTGAACTTCTTACCATCTGATTCGTAAAGGAATTCGTTTTCCCATGGATCAAGAGGAATTGTTCCTGAATCTAGGAAACCATCTGGCGGATAGTTCTTACACTCACGTCCCGAAGGAGCAGAGATAAGAGAGTCTAGGCCCTGAGCTGTATCAGGATAAAAGTTACACTTTCTTCTAAACTCTTTTAGCTGATTGGCAAACCCACCCATTTGAATATTGGCGGTACTAACTTTACCGTCATCTAAACTTTGAAAGATTTTACCAACAACAAAAGTACCGGCCAAACCAATAAGGGTAAGGGCTACAAGGATCTCAACAAGTGAGAAACCTGAGTTTGTTTTTAATACTTTTTTGGCAACGCTAGCCTGTCTTTTCCACAGATTCATAAAATAAGCTCCTTAAGGCTAATATAAACGAAATTAAATTCTTTTTGTCAGGTATAGGTCAATTTAGTGTTTTAACGAACCTGATTAAGCTCCATCATAGGGACAACTACAGCAAACACAATAAAGGCTACAGAAATTCCCATGGCGACTATCATTATAGGTTCTAGGGTGGAGGTTAGTCCACTAAGCTTTGCATCAACTTGATCTTCATAATTTTCTGCAACAATTTGCAGCATAGGTTCAATCTCACCAGAGCTCTCACCAAGTTTAATCATATGAGTTACCATAACTGGGAAGTGACCACAGGCAATGAGAGGCGGCGCCATGGAGGCACCTTCTTGGATGTTTGACCTAGACTCTTCAACGGCCTTTTGCATATGCACATTTGAGATTAAGTTTTTGACGATACGCATGGCCGTTAAAATAGGAACACCTGAATTTAAAAGAGTGGCTAAAGTTGACGAAAAGCGACTGACATTGATCATCGTGACGAGCTTTCCTACAATGGGAAGTTTTAAAACTATAGCATGCCAAGCAGATTCGCCTTTTGGTGTGGCTTTCCACTTATTAAAGAGCCAATAGGCTGCAAAAAGGGCAATGGGAATTGACCACCAGTAACTTTGTAAGAACTCTGAAATCCAAATACAAATCTTAGTAGGGAGAGGAAGTTCTTTTTTCATGGAAACAAAGATCTTTGTAATCTTAGGGATAACAAAGATAAAGATGACTCCCATCATGAGAGAACCAATTCCTGACATGATAAGGGGGTAGAGCATGGCCCCTTGGACTTTTCTTTTTAATTTAACTTGCGCTTCGGTAAAGTCAGCAAGTCTTAGGAGAACTACTTCTAGGTTTCCTGAGGCTTCACCAGCTTCAACCATATTGACGTAAACATTATTAAAAATCTTTGGGTAGGCCGAAAGGGCGGCACCGATTCCTGTTCCTTCATTCACTTTTTGCCGAACTTCAGCAAGGATGACTTTAAGCTTTGGATTCTCCGTTTGATCCATAAGGGCCGAGAAGGCTTCAACAATCTGAATCTTAGCTTTTACTAAAGTGGCGAGCTGCCTTGTCATTAAGGAGAGGTCTTCAAAGCCAACGCTACTTCCAAAAGTGAGTTCGCCCTTTTTTTGAGTATTAGACTTTTGCGCCTTAATATCAATGAGCATAATCCCAGAAGTTCTAAGTTTGGACTTTGCCTGACTTAGAGTTTCAGCGGAAATAGTATTTTTAATTTCTTTGCCAGTCTTATCGAGACCTTTGTAACTGTACATGGCCATAGGGCAATATTATTCCTTTTCTTCGCTTGAGGCTTCGTCTTCATTAATAACACGAATCATCTCATCAACTGAAGTTATACCTTGAAAAACTTTATACAAGCAATCTTGACGGAGAGTTGTCATTCCATCTGCTATAGCGGCTTTCTTCACTGAACCTGCGTCAGCTTTCTTTAAGATAAGAGGGCGGATATTGTCAGAGATTAATAAGAGCTCTGATACAGTTGTTCGGCTGTTATAGCCTCTATAATTACACTTGGGACAACCTTCTGCTTTAAAGAACGTAGCGTCCACTGGGATCTCTCCGAGTTCCACGTCATCTATTTCTTCTTTAGTAATCTCATGAGGAACCTTACAAGCTGGGCAAAGAGTTTGAATAAGTCTTTGAGCTAGAACTCCCACTAGGGAAGAGGCGATCAAGAAAGGCTGCACTCCCATATCAATTAATCTGTTAGGTGCTGAAGAAGCGTCGTTGGTGTGAATAGTAGATAAAACCATATGACCAGTAAGTGATGCTTCAATGGCCATTTGCGCGGTTTCTAAATCTCGTGTTTCCCCAACCATGATCACGTCTGGATCTTGACGAACAATTGATCTAAGGGCGCGGGCAAAAGAGAGGTTAATCTTATGATTCACTTGAATCTGACTAACTCCTGGGATTTCATATTCCACCGGATCTTCAACGGTGATGATCATCTTATCGGGATCATTGATTCTATCGAGGCAAGCAAAGAGAGTGGTCGTTTTACCAGAACCAGTTGGTCCTGAAACGTAGAGGACCCCATGTTTTCTTTTTACTAACTCATCAAGGTTCTTAAGAGTTCTTCCGTGAAAACCTAGGTCTTCAAGCCTTAGAACTTTTGAGGACTTCTCTAAAACCCTCATGACAATTCTTTCACCTGTTTGCACAGGAACAGTCGAGAGACGAATATCAACGTCCTTTCCTGCCATCTTAAGAGGGATCCTACCATCTTGAGGAAGCCTTTTTTCAGCGATATCAAGCCTGGCCATAACTTTTATACGGGCGCTCACTGCGGAGTGGGTCTTAAGAGGTTGCCTTAAGATCTCCGTCATAATCCCGTTAATTCTAAAGCGGTAAACCGTCTCTTTCTCATAAGGTTCGATATGAATATCTGAAGCGCCTTCTTTAACAGCTCTAAAGAGAATGGAGTTCACAAATCTAATTACCGGGGCTTCATCAGCTCCAGCATCTAGAATATCGATTGGTCCATCAAGGTCTAGGTTTTCATCAAACTCATCTTCAAGCGTATCAACTAAGTTACGGCTGGCCTTTTCATAGACGCGGTTAATAGCGTCTTGAATCTTAAGAGGTGGGGCTACAACTATTTTTAATTCTTTTCTAAAAATCTCTTGAAGGTCATTAAGAGGATCAAAGTTAAAGGGATCCGTCATGGCCACTGTTACTGAGTTATCAGTTTCAAGTAAGGGAATAATTTCATGGTGTTTTGCGTAGTTAATGGGGAGCGCTAAAGTAATAGCCGGGTCAATCTCATCTACTTTTAAATCAAGAGTATAGGGAATATTGATTTGGTGGCACATTACTTTTATGACATCGTGAGGATGAATATAATTTTTATTAAGAAGAATTTCACCAATTAAAGATCCCGATTCTCTTTGAGATTCAAGGGCCTCTTCTAATTGCTCTTCAGTAAGCTGTGTATGTTTTAAAAGTAGTTCACCAATCTTTTCTTTTTGACCTTCTACTTGCTCTAAAACGTGATCGGATATCTTCACCAAATCTCCATTATTTCTTTTTAATTGCTGAATTCTTTAACTTAACTTGATCTAAGATCGCTTTATAATCTGGTTCTTCTGCTGAAGATTGATCAGGAACATTAGAGTCATTTAAAAGACCTAAGTCATCATCAAGAGTTGTGCCTGATTTAATCCCACCATTTTCTCTATTTGAATTTTGGTATTGACCGGCTTCTTCTTTATTATAAAGAGGACCTTTTTCTTGTCTAACAGCTTTTTCGTAAAGACCTTTTGTAGTGGCCTTGAATGAATCTTCATCACCAATAACTTCTTCAAGGTGAGCGCTTCGTCTATTAAGAAGATCTTTCACTGTTCTCGCTGCTGTTACTTGTTTAGCATCAAGAATCTTTGGCGTTAAGAAAAAGAGTAAGTTCACTTTTTCAATTGCATTTCTTGTGTTCTTAAAGAGCCAACCAAGAATAGGGATATCCCCTAAAAGTGGAACCTTTGATTCAGTTGAAACTTCTTTATCTCGCATAAGACCGCCCATGGCGATGGTATCTCTGTCTCTAACAACAACAGTTGTTACAGCAGCTCTTTCAACTGTTGCCACACCATCAGCACTTACTCCATCAGGAAGAGCACGACTTGAGAAGTCTTGAATCTTTTGATCGATCTTTAATTTAACAAAACGAGTTACTTTATTAATTTGAGGTGTGATCTTTAAAGTAAGGCCAACCTTTTGCTGCTTAATCGATGTCGTTGAAGACCCGTTAGCTGCATTTGTTCTCTCTGGAGTTGGAATACTCTCACCCACTTCAAAGACGGCCTCAGTATTATCAAGAGCTAGAATTTGAGGGGTGGCTAAAACATTAGTATCTGAGTTTGTTGCAATGGCCGTAACAAGGGCGTTCACTGAATTGATCTGAATAGTGTTTCCTGTCCCAGGGTCAAAATCAATCGAACGACCAACACCGGCACCAACGAAGAGACCTCCAAGACTTGTAATATTATTAGTAAGAAGGTTAACAAGGTCCGATGAACCACCAGTAAAACCTGCTTTTCTTGCATTTCCTGATCCATAAGCACCAAGAACTGAAATCCCAAAACCTCTGTTTCTATTAACTTGAGTTTCCATCATAAGACCTTCTACATAAACTTGGTCTCTTGGAATATCGAGTTTAGAGATAACTGATTTGATTGTTAAATAATCAGTAGGGGAGGCTGTTACCACAAGGGCGTTATTGTCTTTATCCGCTGTGATCTTAACTTCATTATTAAAGAGGCTATTAGAATCATTACTTGAAGACTTAGAAAAACGAGAAGTTGTCTTAGATGACCCTTTCGTTGTGGAGACAAGAGAGCTTAGAGTCTTAGCTAAGGTTTCTGAATCTCCATAATTTAAATAATACACATGAATTCGGCCGCCATTAGAGGCGATGCCTTTAACATCTAGACGGTTGATTAAGGCCCTAAGTCTTTTAGCCCCATCAGCATTGGCCATAGCGATAATCGAGTTTGTTCTAGGCTCAGCGATAATCTTACTAATCGTTTCACCTTTTTTAGAGGCGCTTGCGCTGCTAAATTTCTTAGAACTTGTTGAGCCACCACTTTTAAGGATCTGATCAAGAAGCTTCGCGATCTCTTGAGCTGAAGAGTACTTAACCTTGATGATTTGAAGTGTTTCTTCGTGACCAGGAACATCGATAAACTTAATCAAACGGACAAGACGATTAATATTAGAACCCGTATCTTGAACGATGATGGTATTGGTTTGTTTAATATCAATAATACGTCCATATCGACTCATAAAAGGACGAAAGGATCTTGTTACTTCAGTTGAATCGATATTCTTTAGAGGAAGAATTCTCATCACATAGTTTTCTGTATCTGGAGTGTAGTTACCGGTGTAAATCTTAGTTGGCGTATAACGGATATCTCTAGCGTTAACAATCTTATAAAAAGAACCAGACTTAACAAGAGTATAACCGTTTAGGTTAAGAGCCGTTAGATAAGCTTTCCAAGCGTCACCAACAGTAATCGCCGTTGGGGCTAGGATAGTGATCTTACCTTTTAACTCTTTATCAAGGATCAAGTTGATCCCGGTAAGCTTTTGCATGAATTTAGTTAAATCAATAAGGCTAGTATTTGGAAAATCAAAACTAGTCACAACTTCTGGACCAAAAGCCGTCTCAGGGTTTAAGTTTACGTACTTAGGGTTAGTGGGACCGTTTGCTCCGCCTTCGTTAGAACGACCAAAGACATCGTCCCCACCAGCAGATACTTTTACGACTGGGGCAGCATTCTTCTTTTGATTGATAAAGTCTTTAGTAGTGACTTCTTTCGCCTCTTTATTAAATCTAGACTTAGATTTGTATTTCTTAAATTGGCCGAAGCCAGTCGAAGGGGAGAGGATCATCAAAAGGCAAAGGGCTAGCCCTGCAGGTTTAAAAGTAGCCAACATAGTTCCATCCTTGAAACATTGATCTATAAGATCTTGTCTATTATTTATTCGAAGTCATAATCTTTATTAACTTCGGCACCATTTCTTATAATTCCCAATTCAAAATGATCAATCTGCCTAATGTTTCCAAAAAGAGTCATGACTTCATTTATATTGGTAATCTTTTTTCCATTAATTGTTTTAATGACATCATCGTTTTGTATATCTAGCTTCGAGTAGATGCTATCAGGAACGATTTCAGTTAGTTTAAAACTTAAAGAGCCATCTGGATTATTGATTTGAACGGCCCTTGCCTGAGTTAAGACTTCACTAATATTAGAGAGCATCTCTTCTCTGACTTTACTTGGGATCTTATAGTTATCCCCAGCATTCTTAATGCCACTTTTTTGGGTATTAAGAAGTTTCTTACCTTCTTTTGGCTTAAGGATCTTAAGAGGTGTGATTCTTTTAAGGTTCTTATCTTGATTAGAGATATACTCACAAGTCCCAGTCTTTAGATTCTTAAAGATCATCCTTTGACGGTCAATCCTTCCAATTTCGGCGATATCTTTAATCTTTTCGCCTTCTCTAATATTAAGGACCGTTTTTTCGCTTCTTACTTGAACCGCCGCAATTGATTTAACACTGTCTTGAAGAACTAATGTGTTTACAAGTTTTAAGGAAAGCTTTGATTCAGTATCTGAAGTATCGCAGACTTTAATATTATTCTTAATAGGTTTCTTAATGGCTTTCTCGATAGGAGTCTCGGTCTTTCCTGGAGCGTTAAAAAGATCCGTGGCTGTGACTTTATTCATTTCTCTTTTGGCCATATAAGTGTTCTTGACCCCGGAAGAAGTAGCTAAAGAAGCTACTGGAGGGTTGCTTCCTTTAAGACCAAGAGCAGTTAGCTTGCCCATTCCGTAGGTAGAAAAAGCAAAGAGGAGGGCTAAAAAACCTCTGTGTATTGTTGGTCTTAATTCTGGAGAGAAAAGTGAATCGAAAGTTTTATCCCAATCAAAATTCTCCGGTAGCTTAAAGAAGCTAGACTTCCTAGGAGTGAAGTTTGTCTTATGAGACTTCCTTCTCGCAATAGACTTAACTCTTTGAACGATTCCTATAAGCCTACTTTTCATACTTGGCTTTGATCCAGGGAGAGTGAACTCACTGAAGTCACCATGATCGTCTTCGAAGTACTCTTCATCTTGATCATCACTACTCATCTGATTGAGATCAATCTCGCGAGTTTTATCTGGACGAGGCATCTCCATTGGAACTTCAGGGTAAGCGTCGTCTATCTCATCTATTTCTTCTTTTTGATCTTTTGAGAGGTTCATAGGCTCGGCTACAAAGTCTTCCTCTTCCTCTTCCTCTTCGTCTAAACTAAGGGGAGCTTCTTTTTGTAAGGCCTCAAAAATCTCGTCATCATCAGCATCTTCGTCGTAAGAGGGAAGGTCGGGCATCTCACCACTTTCTTCACTCATGACAAATCCAGGATTGGTTATATCCTCTTCATCACCATGATAGCGCTCTTCATAATCATCACTGACGGCATCGTAATCTTCTTCTTCATCGTCGATGAGTTCAAAGTCGCCTTCCTCTTTCTTATTGAAGAGTTTGCTTTTTAATCTTGAGAATAGAGATTCTTTCTTCTTATTAGTCATTATTTAAATCAATTGGCTCAATTACCTTAAAAGCTATTAATACTAAAATTTTAAGGTACTTATACCCAATGCACAAATCATTATTTGGAAAGTTCTTTGTTAATTTTTAACCGAGACATTTGCTTGGTTAATGTCAAAGGTACTTGACTTAAATGATTTGAATCCATGAAGTCATTGTAAGGCCATTATTGATGGTGCTAAAATCTTGGCTTATCAGAAATTGCTTAAATCAAGGAAGAGTTTATGAGTGAAGAGAATACAACAAATCAAGAGCTAGAGTCCGTTGTTGGTGGGCTTTTTTACGGAGAGATTGACGAGAATTCAATATTTCCCTTTCCTCGCTTTACAGATGACCAGACAGAAATGGCCAAGGCCATGACAGACGCCATTGATAAATTTTCAGAGGCTAATATTGATTCAGAAAAATTTGATGATCAGGCCTTTATTCCTGAAGAAGTGATTCAAGGCCTTGCTGAGCTTGGTTTATGCGGCTTAGCCGTTCCAGAAGAGCATGGGGGAATGGGACTCGATTATTCTCTATACTCAAGGGTCTTTGGGCAGATCGCATCAATAGATGGCTCAATCGCTACAATGCTTGGGGCTCATCAATCAATTGGCTACCGCGCTTTGATAAACGAAGGAACTGATGAACAAAAAGCTAAATGGCTTCCCAGACTAGCAAGCGGTGAAGCGATTGCAGCGTTTTGTTTAACAGAGCCAGGGTCTGGATCTGATGCTTACTCAATTAAAACAAAAGCCGTCGATAATGGAGACGGGACTTATACCATCTCTGGTCAAAAGCTATGGATCACTAATGGTGGACGAGCTGAGTTCTATTCAGTCTTTTGTAAGACTGATCATGTAATAGATGGAGAAACTAAAGAGAGGATCTCTTGTTTTATCATCGAAAAAGGAGCTGAAGGTTTAAGCTTTGGTGAAAAAGAAAATAAAATGGGAATCAGAGCATCAGAGACCAGAGCTGTTTACTTTGATAAAGTTGTCGTGAAATCAGACGCCATTGTTGGAGAGCTTGGTAAAGGCTTTAAGATTGCCATGAATGTTTTAAATTCAGGGCGACTTTCTCTAGGTGCGGGTTGTGTTGGTGGGATGCGTTCAACTTTAAAGCTTGCTACTGATCATGCTAAAGGAAGAAAGCAATTTGACCGCTCAATTACTGAGTTTGGTTTGATTCAAGAAAAGTTGGCCGATATGGCGGCTAAGATCTATGCCACTGAGTCTGTTGTTTATATGACCACAGGGAATATGTGTAAGGGCCTTAATGATTACTACTTAGAAACGGCTGTTTGCAAGATCTATGGATCTGAAAACCTTTGGAGCGTGGTAGATACTGGGCTTCAGATCGCAGCCGGTTGTGGTTATATGAAAGAATATCCTTATGAAAGAATTATGAGGGATTCAAGAATTAACCTCATCTTTGAAGGAACAAATGAAATCCTTCGCGCTTTCTTGGCTCTCTCCGGAGTAAGAGGTCCTTCTGAGCAACTTAAAGAACTTGGGAAGATTTCAGACTTTCAAGGAGCCTTAAATGATCCTATTAAGTCTCTTGGAGTTTTAACTAACTTTGCAAAAAGTAGATTAAATAAAATGATGAGTTCTAGAAGCTTAACCAAGGTACATCCTGATTTAGAAGATTATGCTGAGCATTTCTCTTCAATGATGAGTGGGTTTGCCATTCAAGTTGAGAATGTTTTGATTAAGTATGGAAAAAATATTATTGACCATGAACTTCCTCAAGCAAGACTTTCAAACATGGTTATTCAGCTTTACGCTATAGCCTGTGTTCTTAGCCGGACAACTTCTATCTTAGAAGATGAGAGTGTTCCTGAAGACAAGAAAGACTATGTGAAAAAGTTAACCCGTTATATTTGTCATGATGCTAGAAGAAAATTTGTGACTGATCTAAAAGGAATGAATAAGAATTTTGATAAAACGATCAAAGCTCTAAGTGAACATGTTTGTAATAACGATGGCTATGGCCTTGATATTATCGACTACTAATAAAAGGGCCCGAGCATGGGCCTTTATTCTTTTCACGGGCCTTCTTTCTCTAAACGGTTGCTCTAGTAAGAAGAAACTCTCTCAAAATCCCTCGTTAAGAGAGGGGACTGAGAAGTTTTCTAAAGAAAGATCTAAAGAGGAAAGGCAAGTTATCTATGGGCCGACTTCCAATTCGGCTAAGGTCCCAGGCTTTGAGAATAAGACTCTTGAATATGGGCTCCACGGACAAGCGGCTACTGCTTTATATGCAGTAGACTTTGATAATGATGGTTTTACTGATTTAGTAACTTTGCCTAGCCATTATAGTAGCCCAAGATTTTTCCGTTTTAATAATATAAAGAATGTCTTTGAACCTCTTCTTTATAATCCTTTTCCTGAAAATTTTAGAGCAAGCTTCCTCTCTTTTGCCGATTTTAATAGAGATGGCTTTCTTGACGTTGTAGTCGGAACATTAAATCAAAGGACTGAGCTCTCTAAATATCCTCTTCGCTTATTTAAGGGGAGAAAGTTTAGAGGTAAGGTTCGTTACAACGAAGAAAAAACAGACCTACCTGCGGGCATTGTTCCTAACTCATCTGTTGCCATCTTTGACTATGACCTTGATGGGTGGCTCGATATCTATCAGGCCAATTGGTATAATGTAAAAGGCGCTAAACCAAAGGCCATGCCTGACCGTCTTTTTAAAGGAAAAGGTTTTACCTTTAAAGATGTTTCCATCTTACTAAAGGATGAACACGAATTTAAAAAACCTTTAAAGCTCTATCCAAATGCAAGGCCTAGTTTTGGCGTTAGCACTTGTGATATTGACCAGAATGGATACCCTGATATTCTCGTGGCTAATTCAAGTGGATATGAAAATAAACTTTGGATGAACGTTAATAACCGGGCCATCAAAAGTAGAACCTTTAAGGACTATGCAAAAGCCTCGGGAGTCGCCTCTGATATTGATGGGGACTACGATCCCCTTGGTGGCGGTAATACTTATTACTTAAACTGTAGCGACTATAATAATGATGGGATCTTTGATTTAGCTGTAGGTGAGCTCTTTCATTCTTATGATCCAGAAACGAGAGACAGATCAAGTATATTGACAGGATCAACCTTCGGTTTTCCTCCTAAATTCATCCGCACTGAATATCATATGGACGATGGAAAGATCTCTTGGTCTCAGGGAGATAGAAGAGCTTCGTGGTTTGATTATAATAGGGATGGGTTACAGGATTTAATTATAGACAATACTGGTTTTCCACCAAATTCTCGCTTAATCCTTTTCATGCAAGAGGCGAATCATGCTTTTATGGACGTAAGTGAAGACATGGCGATTAACTCGTTAAATCCATCAGGAACTATCATTGCTGATTTCAATGGTGATGGGCGCTTAGACTTTGTTACAGGCCAAACTTCGATTAGGAACTCGAGCATCAAAGGACAGATCTTCTTCTATGAAAACCAAATGGACTTTTCTAAAAATAAGTCAATTACTTTTCATTTAATAGGGCAAAGGGCCAATCGTAATGCTATTGGCTCAAGCCTCATTCTTAAAACGAAGAACTTTCAAGCAAAGAAGTTTCTCAGCTTACAAGAGGGCGGACTTCCTAGTCAGAATCAGGCAGGAGCTTATTTTGGGCTTGGAAAGAATAATAAGCTCTACTCAGTAACTGTTAAGTGGCCTGTGTTAAATATTCAGGGATATCCATTAGAGAAAACTTACCTATTAAATAAAGTTAAGATCAAAAAACATGCTGATATAACTCTTTGCGAGTCTGGAAAGATTATTTATTCGAAGAAGAAAAGCTGCCCAAAAAATTAAGACTTCTTTTTATGCAAAACCCAAAGAAGAAGAGAAAAAAGATCTCTAAGAGTCCAGCATCCCATGATTTACTAACGACGCCTTCACCAGCAACAGCTGAACAACCGCCGCCACCTGCACTAGCCTGACTAGTCGTAGGAGCAGCTGAGATTGGCTCTGAATTAAAGACAGCTGCAGGCATCTTCATAGAAGGGTCCCCAATAAGAACCATACTTTTAACCGTATCATTTGTTACAGCATCATTTGATTGCTTAAGCTTAGAGGCTAAAAAGAGATCTCCAATAGTTGTGTCCTTAGAATAATTGGTCTTAGATTCTCTAACGAGCTCGTTCATAAAAGAAGTCGCAAGGTTGTTTTGTGAAACAGGAGAGGAGAGTGTAGTCGATCCCCAAAAGGCCACAGCACCTCCATCTTTATTCAAGACCATCTCTTCAGCTAAGGAAGTAGAGGATCCATTAGCATCATAGAAATGCCCGTTAAGGCAGTTAAAGGCCATGACAATAGGAAGCTTTTCATTATTAAGCGCTTGAGCGTCACTTACTTCATAGAAAGTATCTCCATCATAGCTTCCCCATTCACCTTCTCCTCCATGCCCATAATAAGTCACAAAGAGAGGAGCATCATTGAAGAGTCCGTTGATAGAGGCCTTAGTACTAGCATCACTTCCAAGCTGATTTCTGTCGATAATTTCATCAGATGTTGAGCTAAATTGGTCACTAGATATTTGACTTAAAGCTGAGACGTAATTTGAAAAACCTTCAGTAGATTCAGTTCCTACAATAAATGAAGTTGTTTTAACTCTAGAATCTAGAGGTGCTCGTTCACCAGATTCATAAGCTAATAGTTTTACTAAATAGTTTTCAAGCTTAATAGGGTCTGAAGTTGGAATACGTCCAATACTTAATCTTGGAGCACCTGTTACTCTATCTTCAGCAAACCACTGATCCGAGCCATAATCATTATGAAGACCTTTTACAAGAGGGATAGGGCTCTTCTTAATTCCAGCACTGACGGCCAGAGCAGCTTTAGAGTCGTAAGAGGCATCACCTAGAATGAGAAGGTATCTAGGTTTAACCTCATAAGTATCAAGAGCGTATTGAACAAAGTCTTTTATGGCCTGTACTGAGATTCTTCCATTGCTAAATTGAGCGTAGACCTGTTCAAAACTTGTGGCCATCACTTCAAGACCCTGCGCGCGGCGGGCCTCTATTAATGGCTCTGCCACATCTAAGAGCTCCTGATCAGAAAGGATTAAAAGGTCAGCGCGGTTCTCACTTAGCTTAAGATCATACTCAAAGCCTTCTACTAACTTTAAGAGACTAAGCGAAGAATATTGATCCTTCTCTTTAACCCATAGGTTTGAACCACTAGCTCCGTAATTACCTGGATGAGTGTTAAAAAGGGTATAAAAGCGAGTTCCTCCATCATCGGTATTAATAGCTTGGTCTAAATACTTAAGACCTTCTTTTGGATTTGAGATATCAAAGACTTCAATTTGATCACTCGAAAAACCTCCAGCAATCATTTGTGAATGTGCAGTAGTACCTTTAAGAAGAAGTTCATCATTTTCTGAGTTACTGAGAGAGTCATAAGTAATCTCAATTTTATCGATATGAATGATATCGTAATCACCAGCAAGCTCTAGTTTATCTCCTTGAACTTCTAGTCCTAGGATATTAGCGCCTTGAATGAATTCACTCGAAGGAATCTCAAATGTATGGGCCGTCGGTGCTGTCGTTGAAAAGACAACGTTATCAAGGACAGCAGAGCCATTTACCTTAAGACCAAGATTATGCTTTGTGGTGTTGTAGGAAAGAAATGACATTCTGCCTCTAAAGAAGACTTTTACATAAACAGTCTTATCAGAGTCTTTATTTAATGAATTCAAATCAATATTCACATCGAGTCTTGAGTTAGCATTAGGAGTGCTTCCTCCCACAGTATAAATTTGCTTCCAATAAAGATGTTCAACATTATCACCAAGTGGAACATTAAAAAGAGCGATTAAGTTTTCTTCATAAAGATCAGTCCTCTCAAGAGAGCCAAAACTTCCGTTAGGAATAGCATCATTATTGGATACAGGATCAAACCTACGAGGCGAATCCCAATTTTCATGATCATTCGTTTCATCTAGATCAAAGAGGCTTAAGACAACTTCATCCTCATCATCTTCAAATGAGTACTCAAAAGGAGCGTAGAAATTTATTTTATCTCCAGAGTTGAAAGCGCCATCAGCATCAATAATCTCTAGAGGAAGCTCGATGCCGTGATAATAAACTCTAAACCCAGCAGTTGCTTGATTGTAGAAAGGACCTTCAAGATTTTGATTAGATAATTGATCAAAGGTAATTTGAAAAAATCCTTCTTTTTTATACTTAACTCTTAAATTTCCTTCTAAAGCGGCGGGCTCAATAACTGAATCATCGGCGGGAGGGTCATAAGACCAAGCATCACCATCAAGTCCAATATCTACAACAACTTCATCTAGCTTAATTAAACTATCTGTTACAGGGTTATAGTTAAGGGGAGTGACGTTAATCTCCAGATAGTATTTGTTCCCAATCTTTTTGGCTTCCTCAGGAAGGGCATAAAAACTTTGAGGTAGTACTTGGTTAATAGCATAAAAACTGTTGTCGACATTATAAGTTGGCTCTAGGACACCAGTTCCTCCTAAATTCCACTCTGGAGCGGGGGATACTTTATTCCCACTAAGCGCTGCTGAGCTATCGCTTTGAATAAGGTTAATCTCAGTTGAAGTCAAAGAAGTGAAGTTTACATCAACTGGAATTAAAATAACTCTATTTAAAAGCGCTGGCCTACCGGCTTCAATTGTTTTTGAATAACCTGGAATAGAGAGATCACTATAAGAGGGGTTAAAGCCAGAGTTTGTGACGGTTAAATTTTGTGGCGTGATTTTAATTCTTAAACTTGTTTTAGTTTGAGAGAGTATACTAACTCCTGTCCCTAAATCAACGACTGGGTTTGGAGTAGGGAGTTGATTCTCTCCTGCGCCAACTGCGGGAATAGCCCCATTGGCGGCATTTGTTTCTGCGCTTACAGGTCCATGAGCCTTTTTGTTTCCATCTAATGAGATGTCTTCAATCTTATAATAATAGCTTTTTCCATTTTGAAGACCTAAGTCTTCGAATCGATAGTATCCGCGAAGTGACGAGGAGGTTAAGTAGTTTCTAAGTAGTTCACTATTGATCTGAACGTAATTTCCGTTATAGGTATCACTTCTGTAGATATTAAATCCTAAATGATCTGTCTCCATGATAGTAGACCAGCTCACAAGAACAGACTCGTCATGCCCCGTAGCTTCAAAGTTTTTAAGGGTGACAGGAGAAGCTCCTACGTCCATGACAATTTGGCAAGTCGATCCAGAGTCATCTAGATCAAAAATCTTTGTCTCAGGGGAAACTCCAGTTTGATAAAAGTCTCCAAACCACTGATCAAAGACTAAAGTATTTCCACCACAAGCGTTGGCATAAACAAGGTAATAGTTATCAGCTTGAACCGGATCCCCTGCATAAGTATCATTAGCAGCACCCCAATTAAATCCTACATTCGAAGCAATAGCCGCGGAGATAGGGGTGCTTGTATTTAATGTAAGGGCCTTAACTGGAGTAGCATAATCTTTTATAAGGTTTGTGAACTGGCCACCTTGGAAGACTGTTAGATTTGATGATCCATTGATTTGAATCCCATCAATATCGATTTTATCAATGATAAAACCTGAGAGAGAAACTTGACCTGAGGTGGCGTTGAAGGTCCAATCGCCAGTTCCACCAGCTACTGTAATAAGCGCTTTGTTCGTAGTATCTTGGGTATGGGCATCATTGATACCAGTTGTTTGAAATGTACCTCCATTAACGAGAATGGTTTGGTTGTTCCCTACTTCCAAGACTGCTTTATTATCTAAAAGGAAAGTTCCTTTTTGAACGGTAGCACCGCCAACAAGAGTTACTGTGCTATTAGATTCTACTTTAAAGGTAGAAAGATTAGTTCCTGTGAAAATTAAGTCATCAATCGAAAAGCTACTCGTTGAAGAAGATACTAGGCCCCCAGCAGATTTATCAACCTCTACATTTCCTAGGTTTTGATTTGTGAGGATATTTTGATCTGCAGAAGTGGATCCATCATCTTTAAAGCGAAGAACTCCACTGTTATAATTAAAAGTACCTGTATTGGTGAAATCTCCATGAACCTCTAAGGATTCAGTTGTTCCACCATTAAGGGTAAGAGTTCCAGAACCTAATTCTACATCTTTACAGACTCCAGTGGCAGAAGTGATGACTGGGTCGTTGGCCTGATCGTTAATAATGCAATCTAGGTCTTTAGTGGGGACTCCGTTACTCCAATTTGCTGGTGTAAACCAATCTGTATCCGTACTTCCAAGCCATTCAGTAGTAGACGGGGATATACCCCATTTGACCATCAGATAATTTTCTACATCGAGAACTTCTAAGGCGGTTAAGACTCTATCAAAGATAATAAGTTCTGCTAAGTTTCCACCCCAAGTTCTTCCACCACAACAAGAAGTTCTATCTCGTGAGAAAGAAGAAGCTGTAACATTTCCTGTTGTTGTTAAACTTAAGACAGCAGGAGAAGAGGGCATAATAGTGCTTGTTCCTGTAATTGTCGTAGAGTCATGCTTTAGGGTTCCACCAGTAACATTAGCAGAAGCAGAACCTCCAAAGATATTACCGCCAGTTGAAGCGCGAGAAAAATGTTGGGTGGTTCCAGCGGGATCACCTAATAAAAAAGACGTATCTCCAAGATTAGAAGTATCTTCTTGTAAAACCCAAAAGACAGTTCTAATTGTTGACTGAGCTCCAAAGTCTAAAAATTCATTTTGTGAGCCATCAAAATAAGCACTTTTTAATCCATTAAAATCGCTAACTCTTAATTTAGGACTATTAGAAGTATTGGCATTAACGGCATGGTTATCGCCCCCACTTTTATCCTTTAAGCATCTAAGCCGCTCATCGTTGGTACTGGCCACAGTAGAGCAAGAGCTATCAGTAAAAAGCTGATCAGCATCTTCCATGTCTAGCCAAAGGTTCATTCCTGTTGCACTAATATTTCCTGGGCTCGTTAGTTCAAAAGATGCACTTGGTACTGGTGTTGAGTTATTACCAGCCAGGTCAACTGCCTGTACTGTCATAAAATAAGGCTGGTTATAATTTAAATAAGGTGAAACTCCTGTAAATTGATAAGATGTGACTAATCCAATATTAGTAAAGCCTGATATATCCGTTCCACCAGATGTTGTTCCTAGCGCCACTTCGTAATGAGAAAGTCCACAAGCATCAGTACTACCCGTAAAACTTAAAAGTTTTGATTTTGAAAGCCCTGGGTCTTGAGTAAGGTTTAAAGTTGAAGGGTTTGTAGGGTTCGTAGTATCAGTTGCAACGCAAGTTGCAACCTGCCAAGAGGCGCTTGATTTAATCGTCGACTTATTTCCCGCCATATCAACTGAACGAACTGAGATAAAGTAATCAGTAGCAGTGCTTAATACTGGAGCTATGCTATTAAAGATATGAGAATTTGTAATACCAACATTTTGCCAATCAATAGTTTCATTTCCACCAGAAGTCGTTCCAAGAGCAACTTCGTAGTGAGAGAGAAGGCAGGAATCAGTCGAGGTGGACCAAGTAAAGGTAGGAGAAGTGTCATTGCTTGCAACGCCCGAAAGTGATCCCGATCCAGGTTCAGATGGGTTTGTTTGATCAAAGTAAAACTCACTACCCTCAGCTACTGGAGAGGAGAAAGTGTCTGTATCAATGGCCTTAAGAGATACATAATAAGGCGTACATTCAGTCGTTGAAATCCCTGTAATAGTTGTAGAGTTTATAAGCCCAATATCAGAGAAGCCATAAATATCATTGGCGCCTGAAGAAGTTCCGATAGAGAGTTCGTAGTTATTTAAATCTGGGGCGCTAGAGTGGGCCCAAGAAATAAGAGGGCTCGAGTTTGAAACTGAAGTATAAGTGGGATCATAGGTAATAGCAGTTGGAGCGTCAGGAGCAGCATCAAACCATTTATTATAAAGGTAATCTTCAACATCTTCTACTTCATCTGAGGTTAAGACTCTAGAGAAGACGATGACTTCAACTAAGTCTCCTTGGAAAAACCGCCCAGCTACTTTTCTATCAGAGGAAAGATTATTCGCTTCAACATTTCCTGAAGTCGTAACTGAGTATAATGAATACTGTCCAGATTGATTAAAGTTCGTAGGATCAGACTCTGAAACTCTGTTAACCCGCCATGAACCAGAGGTTAAATTACTATTGGCCGTTCCTGTATTAAGAAGCGTTCCATTATCTGTATAGAAGTCTTGAGATGAGTTATGACCTAGAAGTAATTGGTGATTACTTGAATCAGATTTATTTACTATAAAGACTGTTCTAATCGTCGAGATATTAGTTCCAAGATCTAAAACGTCATTCGTGCCATCAAATCTTATAACTGCTTTGCCATTGAATTCATTTGTCTGATAAGTAGGATTGTTCGCAGCTATTGTTGCGTTATTAGAACTAGCTGACTTATCCTGCCAGCAAAGTACATTTTGTCCATCTGTCGTGACTGGGGTAGAGCAGGCGGCGTTTTGATAAAGAGTTCCTAAATCATCTGCATCAAACCAAGCTTCGAGCCCTGCTGGGCTAACTCCTCCTGGAGAGGGAAGTTGCCAAGCAGCTGTGGTTACTGTTCCTGAGTCATTGCCAGCTAAATCTACTGCTTTAACTGAGGTAAAATAATCTGTATTCGTCGATAAGCTAGGAGTTATAGAGAAGAACTTGTGAGTTAAAACATCTCCTACATTGGTAAAAGAGACTACATCAGTAGATCCTGAAGTAAGGCCAATAGCAATTTCATAATGAGAAAAACCACAAGCATCGCTACTGGCGCTATAACTTAGACTAGGACTTGTTGTAGGCCCCGCATTTCCTGATATTATTAAGCCCGATGGATCTGTTGGGTTGGTTGTATCTGTTGCAACACAAGTGTCTATTTGCCAAGCACCGCTGTTTAAAACGGAAGAAGTATTTCCTGCACTATCAACTGCTCTTAGTGTGAAAAAGTAGTTTGTAGCGCTTAAAAGACTAAGACCTGTAAAGATATGGTCAGTAGTGTTTCCGATATTAGTAAAGACCACCGTATCAGTTGCTCCAGAGGTAGTCCCAAGTCCAATTTCATAGTGAGAGAATGAACAAGTATCAATTGAAGGGGACCAGTTAAACTGTTTTGAAACTGAAGTTGATCCTGAACCTGTAATTGCTGGGGATGAAGGAGCGCTAGGAGCAGTTCCATCATATTTAAAAAATTCTGTTGAAACTATTGTTGATTCTTTGGGCTCTGTATCGATTGCTTTAACTGAAGCAAAATAATCTGTACATTCACTAAGAGTTAAGCCTGAAATTGTTGTGCTAGTGACTAGCCCTTGATCTGTAAAAGCTAAAGTATCAGTAGCGCCTGCACTGGTTCCTACCGCTACGTCATAATGATCAACATCGGGGCTAATACTTGCCGTCCAAGAAATTAAAGGAGTGCTACCTGTTGCTGAAGTATACTGTGAGTCTAATTGAAGGTTAGTCACTGGTTGTGGGTCAGGCCATTTTTCTACGAAGTAGTCATAGATATTTATGGCGGTTCCATCATCAATAGCAGAGTTCCACATAATAAACTCAAAGATAGAGCCATCAAAGTAATTTCCATCTCCACCTTGGGTGCCATCATCAAAATAACTATCGTTTCTCATAGCACCAAGACCTATGAGTCCTGCGTGAGCGTAGAGCTTACTGGTTGTTGTTCCAAGGGCCGAAAACTTAACCCCATTAATATGACCTCTAAGCTCACCATCAGGGCCACTGGGTCCTGAGTAATTTGAGTAATCAAAGACTAGAGAGACATAATAATGAGTATTGGCCGAGACAGCTGTATTAGAAGAGGTAAAGGCCTGGACTCCATCTCCGTCATTTGTATTATTCCAAACCCCAATATATAAATTACCGGCCCTGATATAAACATTAAGGCCCCTAACTGTCCCGCCTTCTTCGTAAATAACTTGGCGAGAGGTTACATCAGCGTTTGTTTTAAAGGCAATGGCAAAAGTTCTTTCATCTATAGTAGATAAGTTAAGGTCAGCGTGATTATTAAAATCAAAATAATCATCTGTCCCATCAAACATCATCATTTTATTAGCAGTATCAAAGTCTGGTCTTCTTCCCGCTGTGTTTTGAAAGCCGTTATGAATATTAGTTGAGCCAGATATATCCTTGAAGGTTTTAACATCAGTATCAGTAAAAGAAATATCATTGGCATCTCTAGAACTACCATCTAGAACACTTGAGAAGTCTGAACCATCTAGATGAAGGACCTTATTTGGAATATCCTCAATATCAAAAGTTGGGATTTCATTGGTTTTCTTTCTAATAGTTAAATAAGAATTTCCTGTCGAAGTGGCCGTCCCTGTTTGCGCCTCAAGAGCAGTTTCAATTTTTAAAATATCTCCTGCATCAATTCCTGTTAGGGGAATAATAGTTGAGCAAGAACTATTATTATGACCTTCAGCATTTCTCATATAGTGAGTGCTACATTCACCCCCATCTATCGTAACGCCATTTATTTTAAAGTTAATATTAGGATTAATTCTGGCTGAGGCAGTAGTTAATTCATCACTATAAAAAAGTAAGTAATCACCTGGTTCATTAAAAATTATTTGTTCAGGGTTAGTTGAAGTTGAATGATTAAAAGTAGTAGCATCTTTAAATTTTTGACCATTCCAACTAAGAGCGACTCCAGAGGTTCCCGTATTCCAGTTCGTTCCAGAGGTTAAGGCAGTCGAAGAAAGAGAAATTGATTCAGAAGTAGAATCAATTCTTTCTAAATAAATGGAACCTTCTCTACTTCCAGGGACTGTCACTGTGTTAAGAACTGTTCCTTCAGCAATTAAAGAGATGCTCAGGTTATCAAGAGAAGTTAAATCAACAACACCAAACCAGTGTATAGAAGAGCGAGAGTGACCCTCTAAACAACGTATATATCCTTGAGAGAAACTACCACCAGAAAATGGAGAACCATTAATTTCAATGTCAGCTAAAATATTCACTCTGTTACCAGTACAGGCGACACTATGATCTAAAGGAATATTAACAAAGACAAAATAACTACCTGTAGTGCCTACTTGAATCGTCTCAGGAGATGCCCCAACGTTGTGAGTATAAATGGAATCTTTAGTCGCTACTGTTGACCATTCAAAATCAAATGCGGTGTTCTGATTGAGGTTGGTAGAGCTGGTCGTTCTCGTTCCTGTCGCTGAGAAGATATCCTTAGCACTATCAACATTTTCCATAAATAATTTAGCGCCTGAAGTGTCTAAGTCTCCAGCAGAAGTCCCTTGGTTGAACTTGACTTCAACTTTATCGTTAGCAGAGAGTCCTTTTAAAAGAATTCCTAGGTGTAGGGATGATTCTTGGTGGTTATTAGCATTTCGTATATAACTTGATTCGGCAATCCCATGGGGAGTGACAACTCCATTGACATAAACTTCAGCTCTGACTGATCTTCTAGATCCTGTCGTTGTCGTCAAATAAAGCGGCGCTGCTAAAGTTAGTTTATAGTCTCCTGCAAGGAGAACCGTCACCTGATGAGAGAAACTTCCTGTTGAGTGAGAAAAGTAATTAGTATCAAACTTTGATTGATCCCATTTCATTGAATAGGCCGTTGCCTGATTTAGATTGTTTGAAGTTGTTGGGGCCGTCGTTTCAGTTCCGCTAAAAAAACCGACTTTAGAAATGAGTGCAAAGGAATCTACCGGTGCTAAAAAACAACACGCTACTATGAGTAAATAGGGTAATAACTGAATCATCCTGATAAAGTTCTCCTTCGTTATCTTTTCGACGGAGCCTTATCCTTGGCTTACTAACTCTATCTATTTTAAATCAGATGGAAGTTATTACCTAAAGAGCTATAGGGCATTGTTTTTATTGAAGGCATTTATGATGTCCTCTTCATAAACCATCCTTTACTGCCTAGGATAGTTGATAGGAGGTTTTTCTTCTTTCCATATTTATTAATAAAGACTTAATTCTAAGGACTTAAGGTGATGAAAATAAAATGCCTCTAAGTAGCTGAAAATTAGTTAGAAGATTACTTTATGATGATTTTTTTGATGTTCTTAGTTCTGGAGTTAAAGACTTTGAACTTTTTGATGGCGAGAGAAATCCCTAAATAAGTAAAAGTGATAGCAAAGTCAGTCGCGTATTCTTGCCAGTTTGAGTAGTAGTGAAAAAAGTAATCATTGGCCTCTTTTAATCCAGCGATAGTGACTAGGGCAAAGAATGTATAAAAGTAACCAATTTTTTTCTTAAGACAGAAGATGGTTATCATCCCTCCGATTAAGCAATGAAGAAACAAATCAAGGGGAATGATATCAAAGATCATACCTTTAGAGATTTCACCTAGGATTGCATTCATTTAGGCTGCCTGTAAGGTTTTAGTCTCACTATAACCAAGGGCTATCTCAAGAGCTTCAACTGCCAAGGTGAAGTTTCCTTTTCCAGCGTACTTTACTTTAAACTCACAGAGAATATGATCTGTGTTGATTTGATTGAGTCCACATTCATAGATAGAGGTGACAAAATCTTCAGCTACAATAAAAACAGCTGCAAGGGAATAGATTCGCTTCCATTCAAGTCCTCTAGGAAAACCCGTACCATCTGGTCTTTCATGATGTTGAAGAATTATCTTATCAACGTCAGGAGGGAAGCCGTGAAACTTATCCAAGATATTAACGGCATCTTGAGGGTGATTCATCATCTTTGATATTTGTTTTTGGCTAAAAAACTTCTCAGTGGAAGGGGTGATCACTTCTATCTTTGCCAATTCTTCATCATCTAGGCTGATATCATGAAAGAGTGCGGCCATGGTTAGTTTTTCAGAAGTTGTGACTGAGTGCCAACCCATATACTTTGCTATAGAAGAGGTTATAAAGATCAGCATCATTGTGTGTTCGCTTAAGAAGTCTCTACCATTTAACGAAGTAGATAAAAGCTTTAAAAGGTCTTTGTTTTTCTCAATCATAGAAGTGCTTAGTCCTAAAACTTGGTTAGTAAGAACCAAAACTTCTTCACGAAGACCTAAACGATTAATGATCTTATTAACTTTATCTAAAGAGAAAAGGGAAAGGGCCATATACTGTTCAACTCTTAACTTTTTAACTTCAAGGGCACTAGACATTTGATTAGAAAAGGAAATGCTCGCTTCAACATAGTCCTCAGATTTTAGGAAGACAGTCTTAACTGATCTCTTTTGATATTTTTCAAAGTCTTCTTTTACTAAAACTTCGTCGCTTTTAAAGACTTTGACATACTTATCCTCTGACATCTTTAAGTAGAGGTCATAACTTATCGTTTGCTTTCTCATAAAGAGAACAATAGGTAATTCCATATAAATAAGATTCTCTTCCTCAATAAGAGCTGCCTTCTCTGGAGCAGCTTCAACTTCTTGTCGGAGGGAGATACGTAGCATTCTCTTTATGGCTCCACCAATAACCATGTCGCTTAAGTTATAAGAAATCTTAGCGCAAAGGGGGTGATAAGGAATATACTCGCTAGCAAGATGAATATGATTGTCATCGGCGATAAAGAGGACTGGAACTTTTTGCTTTCCATCAACTTGATCAAAGAAATCTTGAAGCCCTTCTTCTTGAGGAAGTTCAACAATTATAAGATCAGCTACTGCATCTTTTTGCATTTCTGATAAAGCGTGTTGAATATTAACCATGACAGTTAACTCTGCTTTTAAAAATTTAAAAACGATTAAATTCAAGTAATCTGAAACATCGTTATTATCAGTAACGAGAATTATCTTCTTTCTATCTGGCATAATATCCTATCGGAAAATATTCTCAGCGGGTGAAGATTTTTTTAAAAGATGAATCTTGTCAGTCTTTATAAAGTGTCGAATTTTAACAATGAAACGCCGATAAGAAGATAAAAATCAGGAGAGAGAGATGCCTATCTTACATATTAAGTCCTTGCCTCAAAAGGACCCTTCAATAGTTACTTCTGCCTTAAAAAAGACGGTCCTAGCAATAAGCGAGTGCTATGACTGCGAGCCAAAGCATGTCTGGGCAACCTGGGAAGTTTTAGAGCCTGGTCACTATCTTGAAGGTGAGCATGAAGTGCTTGAGCAGCCAAGATCAACCCATCCACCAATTTGTGAGTTAACCTGTTTTGAAGGAAGCTCGGATCTTGAGATAGAAAAGCTCTTAGAGATAACGGCTACTACTTTAAGTCGTGCACTCGGAATCGAAGGAAATATCTTTATTACCTACAAAGAAGCAAAGTCTGGGAAAGTGATCGCGGGGGATGGAGTCGTTAGAAAGAAGTCATAGATCAAGAAGGTTGATTGAGTTTGAGTAGTTGTAAGGAGTAATCCTTTTGTAAACAAAGACCAAAAGCTCATCGCCACTAATATAACTTTGGCCTCCTTTAACTGAGGCTAAGTCTCTCGAGTTTATCTCTTTTAGAAAAAAGAGTTTTATCTTTACTTTTTTTGAAGCGGCTAAGTTTTTCCAAAAAGGAAGGTTCTTTCTATTTTGTTGTAAAAGATAGTTCCAGACATGATCACATAACTCTTTATTCTCGCCTTTAACCTTACTCGTCGAGGGATCTACGTTTCCCTTTTTATCAAGAGATAACCTAACTTCGACAAGGCCATTTAGGCCTATATGATTAATATTAACGACGACTTGATTCCTTAAAAAGCCGGCAAGTCCTCCTCCTAATTCACTTGAAGAGTCATCGCCCTCTTGTAGGGGACGAAAGGAATAACCTTCACCCATAGAAAGTGCTCTGAGACCTTTCATAGATCTTGAGAGTACTTTTCTTTGAATCGCCTTTCTTAATTCAATACTAAGAGTCACGGGGAGGATCTTCACTTTAGAGGCAGGAGTGTCCTTTTTTATTTGCTGCATAAGCAAGATAAAGTGGAGCAAACTCAAGAGGATGATCCATGGGAGGGTTTTGTCTTTAAACTTCACAGTTGATTCTAAAAAAGGGGAATTGATCTAATGTCAGGGAGGAGTTAGCTTCTTGTCATTAGGTGTTTTACCTAGATAATTCGTCATGGCTAAAGATCAATTGCGCTTAGCATGCTAATTCTTACTGTACACATTTGAGTACAGGAAACCCTTCAATTTATGGTTTGAGTTAGACTTCAAATCAATAGGATCCTAGAACTGGCATAGGAGATTCAATGAAATTACTCTGCATACTCACATTCCTAATATCACTTTCTGTTATGGCAGAAGTTGAAACAGGAGTTATCTCTCTTCGCCTTGAAACAGAAGAAGAGATAGAGCCTAGGATCAGAGAAGTTATGGATCTGGTTAAAAGAGGGCGTTACAGAGGTCCTCATTATAAATGTAATGGGATGGGTAGAGGCCGAGTCTACGCCGTAGATGTACCTGGTCTTCGTTATACAACTGACAGAGATGGGAATATTAAGGCCTTCTACTTAGCTCATCTAAAGTATAGGTGCCGGTAATGATAAATACTTTAATAGTCTTATCTCTTTTAAGCTTCGCTACAATGGCAACCGCTAGGACAAATAAATTCTACTTTAGGTTTAAAGGGCAAAGCGATGCTGAGGCCCTAGATAAAGTTGATGAGGCCTTAAAAGGACTTAAGAATGGAAAGGGTGTGTATCAACATCAAAGGGTAAGAAATATCTACTCTCAAAGAGGCTGCGGGGTTACTAGGCCTAGGTACGTCAATTTAGAAGCTGTTACTGTTAAGAAGGCCTACAGAGTTAACCGCCACGGGGAACTTGAAACCTTTCAGCAGGCAACAGTTAAGATAACCCACAAGAGATGTTCAAATAGCAATAACGATTAATTCCTCGCAGGCCTTTTATTTAGGCCCGTCAAACACATCATCATCTTTTATTTTAGAGAGCTTCTTACAATTCTTGAGAAAGACTCTTAAGTGCATGGCGACTTGGCCTGTCCTTTTTACCGAATCTTTTTCAATAGGATAGAAGTCAAAGAACTCAGCATCGTTAAAGACGCTGTACTCTTTTTCACATCCGCCTTCTCTAATAAAACTATTTACTCTTGAAGAGTTCCCAGCATTTATTTCAGCAGCCAACTTCTTTAAGAGTTCAACAGCTTGTTCTTTAGTTTTAATACCTTGATTAATATTGATCCCAGCAATCACATGGCCATTACCAACTCCTACGCCTCCTCTCGCTGCAAATGAATCTAATGAAAGAAGTGAAAGTGTGCAAAGACAAAGTAGTTTCTTTTTCATTTGTTAACCTCTGTGAGGGGGAAGAAGTGGATGTTCATTTGGTAGACTTCATTAGGGTTTTCCATATTACTAGCGACTTCATTAAGCTCGATTCTAAAGGCCCTAATCATCTCCTTTACAATATCTAGTTTATTAACATCAATAGGAATGGTGACACCATTAAATTCTCGGTGTTCAACTTTTTCGTTCTCAAGAGAGCTTATGGCAAGCTCTCCCATGTTCTTATGATAAGTTCTGAAGGCTAAGCTTTGCACCTGATCACTTGTGTCGAGGGGACCATTCGTTTGGACTAATTCACCTTTATCATTTTCAGCTATAAGTTTTAGTCTTTTTAGTTCACTTAAGGCCTTCTCTATATTTTGAAGAGAAACCTTCTTTTTTAGCTTTGAAGAAATCCATGCGGGGTCTGAGTTAAAACCCTTAAGATCAAGGAGGCAGTAAATAGCAACATAGTGCCATTTTGATAAGAAGTCGTACTGGACTTCTTCAATATCTGAGAGTCCTTTCTTTCTTCTCTCATTCATGATCTCTTGAAAAAGAGCTATTTTCTCTTCATGATTCGATTCTTGATTATAGTTCACCAATAAGGAAAAGAAGTTCGCCTCTTTCTTCTTTAGGCCAATTGCACTTATATATTTCTTAAGGGTTTTGCCCGTTAAATTTCTTTTTCCATCAATGACCATCTTTAAATGACTAGGGGAGCTCATCTCTGCCTTTCTAATAAAGACCCTATGGCTATAGTTTGAGTTCTCTGTTTTCTTATATGAAAAGAAATCTTTTAAAAAGACTCTGTAGTCTGAATAGCTTCTCACCTCTGGAGGGAGGTTAATCTCTTGATCCATTTTTGTACTCCCTTGGTCCACGTAAAATATAAGTTTCAAAATTCACTGTCAAAAAGTGTGACGACGAAACTTCAGTAAACATACCTGTAATCAACTACTTTAACGTTTGATTTCCTCCCGTGACGAACATTCTCTGTACTCAAAAAGGTACAGATATTCTTGTTAAAAGATTTGTTTGGTTGAGGAAGAAGGCGGCACTCGATAAATATATTTCAACAAATCAAAACATTTCTTTTTAAAGGAGAGAAACAATGAAAAAACTTATCTTAGCTTTCGCACTACTAACATCAACGGCCATCTTTGCCGAAACTGAAACTGGTGTTCACACTGTCTTTAGTCGTATTAGTTCAGCGGACGCTGAAGCAAAAATGATGGATGTTGTTGAAGCGATCAAGAGCAGAAGAATTAGACTTCAGAATTGTAATAGCAGAAATGCTAAAGTTTATGGCGCTGGTGTTAACGGAATGTCTTACCGAGTAAATAGACATGGTGAGCTTCAGAAGCAGTGGTCAGCTTACGTAAAATACAGATGTAACTAAGTCTCTTATTGAAGGGTCCGCCTCCGGGCCCTTCATTTTTCTTTAATTTTAAATATCTTAAATATCGGATTGAACCATATCAGCGATTTCTTTAATATGACTTGGCATAGACTTATAGTTTAGCGTCGTTAGATAGATCTCTGACTTAGGCAGACTTGGTAGTTCATAAACATTTAAAGTCTCATTCTTTTTTAGTACGTGATCGGGAACGATGGCGATACCAACTCCAGATCTTACAATATCCATAATCGTTTCAATAGAATCCACTTCTAAGATAGAAGGGGAGACTTTTTTACTGAGACGGTAGAGCATATCATTTTCAGAATAGACCACCCAACGGTACTCGTGGAGTTTCTTCTTATTAACTTCAGCTTTAGAGATTAAGACCATCTTCTCATCAAAGAGTTTTAAAGATGAGATAAGCTCTGATTGAATATTCTCTGTTGTGAAGATGATATCAAATTTTCCGTCTTCAATCCCTCGCTTTAAATCTGGGTGATCTTCTATTTTCATAAAGATAGAACGGTCTGTCTTTTTGAGAAAGCGGCTAAGAACCGGCGTGAACCAATTCTTAAGAAGGCCGTGAAGGATCCCTATGCGGATGGGTCTTGAGTCTTCCTTTTGAAAGATATCTAAGGCGAACTTATCAAACTGTTGAGCCGCTATAAAAAGTTCTCTTCCCTTATTAGTGAGGAGAACTTTCTTTGAAGAGCGGATGATGAGCTCTTCGCCTAGGGACTCTTCAAGCAACTTGATCTGACGGCTAACAGCGGACTGAGCAATCTTTAAAGATTCAGCAGCTTTAGAGAAAGAAGCGAAGTGAGCAGTAAGAATAAAGGCTTTTATATATCGGTAGTCCATGATTTATTTTTTTAAGTCTTTGTTAAGAGCAGGATCAACTAGTGGTGGAGTTAACTCTGGCTTTCCACGCCAGAACTTTCCGTGAAAGTCTTTTTGGTGATGATTGACCACGAGGAAGCCTTCAATATTCTCTTCGAAGTCTTGAATATAATCGACGCTCATCTCTTCGCCATAATAAGCAGCAAAAGGATCAACAAGGACTTTAAGGTCCGGTGCGTTCATAACAGTGACTAAGAAGTCATCCTTGTTTTGTTCAGTAAACCCAACATTGTAAGAAAAGCCATCGCAGCCCTTGGTGGCCACGAGAAGGCGTAGGTGCTTGTCTTTTAAGGTATGGTCGTTTTCTAAGATAAGCCTTAGCTGGGAGATGGCGTTTTCCGTAAACTCCACAGTAGGGGCTTTTACTTTATCTTTATCTATTTTTACGAGGCTTTCGGTCATAGGGTCTTGATTTTTAGGGTTTAAATGCAATAGGGTATGTAGCCAAGAACAGCATAAATTGGCAAGCCCAAAGATAAGGAAATTAGATGAAACTCCACTATTCTATCTCTATTGAGACACCTGAAAATCATATCGTTAAGGTCAAATTAACGGGAAAAAGGGAAGCCTCTGATAAGGCATTGAATTTCTTTTTACCTTCATGGAGCCCTGGGTCTTATTTAATGCGTGAATATTCTAGGAATATTAGATGGTTTAAGGCCGAGACCAGTAATGGTGAAGTGCTGCAGCATGAGCAAACCGCTAAGGGCATCTATGCCGTAGACTTTGAAAATTCAGATTTAAATAAAAAGGATGATAACTTTTGCATTACTTATGAGATCTACTGTCATGAACTGACCGTTAGAACTTCTCATGTTGATGCCTCTCACGCTTTCTTACATGGGCCTAGTTACCTAATGGGTATCATGGATAAAGAGTTAGTTAACCCTGAATTAAGCCTTAAGTTTCCACCAGCATGGTCAAAGGTAACGACGGGACTTAAAGATATCTCACCTAAAAGAGAAGAGTTTCTCTATAGCGCTGAAAATTATGACGTCCTTATAGACGCTCCTATAGAAATTGGCTGTCACGAAACTGATGGCTTTATGTTTGAAGGGAAGGAGCATCACTTGGCATGGTATGGAGATCTTCTTCCTCATAATGAAAACTTAAAAAAAGACATTGAAGTTATTGTAAAAGAAGTCAGTTCAACCTTTTCTTCAATCCCTTATGATAATTATACTTTTATCACTCATTTTGTTCCTGGAAAGTTTGGAGGGCTAGAGCATCTAAACTCTACGGCTCTTCAATTTAGCGCCATGGCCATGCAAAATAGAAAGACCTACCTTCAATGGTTGGCGCTTGTGGCACACGAGTACTTTCATACTTGGAATGTTAAGAGAATCCGTCCTAGAGAACTTGGACCTTTTGATTATTTAAATGAAAACTATACGAAGATGCACTGGCTTACTGAAGGACTAACTTCTTTTATGGACGAAGTCTTTATCTTAAGGTGCGGGCTTTGCACCATGGAAGAATACTTAGAGATGCAAAAAGAGAATCTTAATAGATACCTAGCTACTCCTGGTAGAAAGTTTCATAGCTTAGAAGATTCATCGTTCAATGCATGGATAAAACTCTACCGCCCAGACGAGAACTCTTTAAACTCATCAGTGAGTTATTATAATAAAGGTGGCATTGTCTTTTGGTGCTTGAACGCTCTATTTGTTAAGGAAGGTAAAAAGATTGATGACCTCCTTAACCTTCTTTGGAAATCCTACCTCGATAGGCCTGAAGTAGGGCTTGAAGCAAGTGAAGTCTTCTCCATGGTAAAAGAAATTGCTGGAGAGGAAGTCCTTGGGAAATTTCAAACATGGGTTCAGACAACTGAAGAACTCGACCTCGATGGTCTCTTTAAGGGAGCGGGTTTTGAGATTGAGTATGATACTAAAGAGAAACCTTGGCTCGGCCTTCGTCCTGACTTCTTAGGTGATAGAGTAGTGATTAAAGATGTGGCCCTCGATGGACCTGCTTATAAAGCCGGGCTTAATGCTGGGGATGAGATCATTGCCATTAATAAGATGAGAATTCTAAAAGATAACTTTAATGAACATGAGAAATACCTCTTTAAAGATAAGCCCTATATGGTCACAGTGAATCGTCTAGAGACTTTAGTTAACCTTGAAGTCATTCCGAGTAGTGCACCTAGAGTCATTAAGAATATAAAAGTGACTGATTCAAAAGTGGCAGACGCCACATTAAAAAGATGAGTAAAGATGTAAAGGCCCATAACAAGAAGGCCTGGGATCTAAATGTTGAAATGGGGATTCGTTGGTCAACGATAGTTGAAGAAGGGCCTATTGAAAAAGCCCGCCAAGGAAATCCTGATATCATCATGACTCCTACTAAGAGTCTTCCGAAAGATTGGCTTGGAGATATATCTGGTAAAGTTGTTCTTGGGCTTGCTAGTGGGGGAGGTCAACAAGGACCACTCCTTGCTGCCGCGGGGGCAAAGGTTATTATTGCTGATCTTTCTCCAAAGCAATTAGAGCAAGACCGTAAGGCCTCTGAAAAATATAAACTTGAAATTAGAACCATAGAAACTCCTGCCTCGGATCTTTCCATGCTTGAAGATGAGTCCATTGATCTTATCTTAAACCCCGTTTCAAACTGCTTCTTTGAAGACCTAAATCCCGTTTGGGATGAATGCCAAAGAGTTTTAAAGCCAGGTGGAAAACTTATCTGGGGGTTTAATAATCCTGTTAGTCATCTCTTTGATTATGACCTCGCTAATTTTCAAGGTAAGTTTCATTTAAAATACTCTCAGCCTTACTCAGACCTCGATAGTCTAAGCGAAGAAGAGAAGAAGAAGTTCCTCGCTAATGAGAACCCACTTGAGTTTGGTCATAGCTTACAAACGCAAATTGGGGATCTCTTAAAACGCGGGTTCTTACTCTCGGGGCTTTTTGAGGACTATTGGGATGATGAAACGGAAGCTTTGAACAAATACTTCCCTCAGTTTATATGTGCAATGGCTATACGGTCGTAGCTTCTTCAAAAGAGTCTAAATCATCTCCAAGCTCTTCACGTTGTTTAAGAAGAGCTTCAATCTGAGGGTCAATCTTTGCCGTAAGCTTTTCTTTTTCAGTTAAGATGTACTTAATCTTCTCTTTAAGTAGCTCAACCTTCTTTAAATGCTGATTGGCCAAGTCTTCTATCTCTTTAGCTTTTTCATCATACTTAGAAAGCTTTTCTTCTTTGATATTATAGGCACTCGCAATCTTTTGTTCGAGGACTTGAATCTTTTTACCAATGACAAGCCTAGGGTGGTGGCTTCTCATGAAGACAAGAGTCTTATTTTTTATTTCGTTGTAGATATTTTCATTTTCAATATTCTTATCTATAGACTGATTGATGTCATCTCTGGTTTTAACCTTAAAGATATTTTCATCCATATAGATGATGATCTGGCTGCCAAAGATTATGACATCAAAGCATTTAAGGGCAGTAGCTTCAGCCTTAGGAAGAGGTTTCTGATTTAAGTAAGTCCCATTTCTACTTTCGAGGTCAGTAATATAGCAAATATTCTCTTCGATACTAAACTGGCAATGAGAACCAGAGAGCTCACTATCTTCATATTGAAAATGACCGTCATTTCTCCCGCAAACGATGACATCTTCATCGAAGGGCCAAAATTTATTGCCATAGATATCCCAATAAAAATGTGACCAAGGTTTAACTGTTGATTCAGAATCACTCATAAAAATCATTATAGACTATGGATACATTTGTATAAATACCTAATTTTATAGGCCTAAAAAGATTACTCCATTCCTTAGTCTGGCTAAAGATTTTAAGGTATTAAACCGAATAGTTGAGTGGAGTGCTTTGGAAAATATGGACTATAAACAAGAAAAGTACATTCTACGTTTAGCGGGAAAGATGCTTAAGGCCTTTGATCAAATGGCCGTAGAGAATCTTATGGAGATTGGTGCGTTTCATCCACAGGACTATATCTTTGATATCGAAGCAAGAGTCTGGATTACACCAAGTGAAAATGAAAGCCTCTTTAAGCTGCCACTCTTTTTTGATAAGGCGGTTTTTGAGAAGCCAAGTTTTAATCCACCAATGGCGCCTTCAGTAGGGGTAAGCTCCAAAGAAGCTCAAAAACTTAGAATAACGATTGAGGACCTTAGAGCCTCTCTTCAAGAAAAAACTTCAGTGATTAATGTTTTAAAGACTACTCGTAAGGCCTTAGAAGAGGACTTCTTAAAGGGCGTAGATAGTCATATAGAAACCAAGGAAGAACTCGAGGAGCTTAAGGGGACTTATCAAACATTAGAGCTAGAGTTTAATAACGAACAAGCAGAAAAAAATAAGTTGATAGATCAAATGGAAAACCTTGAAGCTCAGGTCGAAGACCTCCTTCTTATGAAGGATGAGCTCTTTTTAATTAAAAATGAGCTTGATGAAAAACAAGCTGCCTTAATTGAAGAGTTAAACGAACGAGAAGAAAGTTTTCGTCAGGTGAACGAAGAAGTGGCCTCTCTTAAATATGAGTTATCAAGTTTTCGTGAAGAAAAGGATCGTCTCTTAAAGAAACAAGAAATCTATAAAAATTATGTGAAGACCGAGAAGAAACGAGCTGATAGTTTTGAAACTAATGTCTCAAAACTTAACCAAGGCATCTTAAAACTAAAAGACCTTCGTAAAAAAGATAAGATCAATATTCAAAACCTAGAGAACTATAAGAAGACTCAGTCTAATAAAGAGGCTAGGGAGCTTAATGTTCTCATAGGAGATTCTTTTGAAATTGATAATAGCCCTCATTGGTATATTGAAACAGCTGGGGAAGTTAAAGGGCCTTTTAGCTTTCATGATATGAAGTCACTTCAAAAGTATGGAAAGATCAATCTAGATACGCCGGTCAAAAAGAAAACAGATGCCTTTTGGAACTCTGTTGGGCAGGATTATGAACTGACCGCAAATATTATCACTCATACTGAAAATATTAATGGATCTGAAGTCTTCCGCTATTTTGTGAATAGATCAGACTACAGGGCTCCTTTTCATGGGGCGGCCACCATTGAAATTGATGGGCAAGAGATCACTGGCTTTTGCACCAGTCTTTCCGTGGGAGGATCCTTTATGGAGCTTCCTAAGTTAGACCTAGATATAATGAACAAAGGAGGAACGGCGACTCTTAGGATCAACTCCGGAACCCTCTCTCAAGACTTAGTCGCCCCCGTCATCATGAGGAACTTTAGTCATGAGAAGCCCTGCGGTATTGGACTTCAGTTCCAAAGCCTTGATGACGAGCAGCGAAATATCATCATTTCATATGTTTCCTCGTACTTAGAGAACTTTAAGAAGACGGCCTAAGAGAGTTCTTTCTTGATGAATCGAATGCATCAGGATATATCTAGGCCCTATGACAAAGCCTCACGCGACTTACAAAATTTTCCTTTTGTTTTCAGTACTTATCTCTAGTTTTGCGTTCTCAGCAACGACCAGACTTCCAATTATTTCAATGGAAGGTAAGACGGCTAAGAACAATGAAAGAGTTAGTATACATGTTAGGCTTGAGGCCTCAAAGTTCGCGCCTCCCTACTGTTATAGTGAAGTGGCAATGCCTGATGGGACAACTCGTTATCCACATGCTTTTTATCTTTATGCAGTTACAGTATCAAACTTCCATATGACCTTTTCTCTAGATCTAGATGTTCAACTTAGACTTCAAGAAAAAGTTCTTGGGTATTACCCTAGGGGAGTTAACTTTGAAGGGACTCAGATTCCGGCCATTGATTACTTCAATGCCTGTAGGTTTAAGCTGAGTGAAGTCACTTTTTATAGCCAAGAAACTAGTCTTATCATTCGTGATTCATTTTATAATAGGCTTGAATCAACTTTCAGAGTTTCTGAAGGGACAACTCAAACAGCTGACTACTCACTCAATAGAGCCGGTAATAGTTTGAAGTTTAAAGTCTATATTAATAAAGGCGAGTAAATTTTTTAGGTTGGTGTTGTCGATCAAGAGTTTCTAAGAGAATATCGAGAAACTTTTTATGGAGGCGGGATGTATCCCCACGAAGTACAGGCCCTTATGGCCAAGCTTATTTTTTTCATCTTTGCTGTAACTCTTCTTTGTATGGGAAGAATCAGTGCAAGTGAGTCTCAGACCGCTGATCTTCTCCATAATCCATCTCCAATTAAGACCTCTAAGTATAAGTAAATCTAATGCATTTTATTAGTTTAAAGTCATGGACATTCCTTCTCGTAAAGGATTAAAATTTCTATTATTAATAACTTACTAGGTATCAGGAGATTCCATGGCCACTGTAGAAACAAGAGACAATGCTCGGCATATCGCCATCCATAGAGAGGTTCAATTCATCGATCGCCCTATAAATGATGATGGAAACTACAAAAAGATAAGCGAGTACTACGGAGAATTGGTCTTTGATATTCAAGAAAGCGATTCTGTTCCTCCTGCTATAAAAAAAGCAGTTCTAGAGAGCTCAAGGGGTGGAAAGAGTCTTACTCCTGAATCTATCGAAGTTATTGCAAATGCTGTTACAAACTGGGCCATAGCAAATGGCGCCACTCATTTTTGTCACTGGTTCCAGCCTTTAACAGGCGGGACAGCTGAGAAGCAAGATTCATTCTTAGACCTTAAGAATGGAAAACCAATTGAACGCTTATCTCCTTCTCAATTGATTCAAGGGGAACCTGATGCTTCTTCTTTTCCTAATGGTGGATCAAGGTCAACTTTCGAAGCGAGAGGTTATACTTCTTGGGATCTTAGTTCTCCAATGTTTTTAGAAGAAACACCTAATGGAACAACTCTTTGTATTCCAACAGCATTTGTTTCTTATACGGGCGACGCCCTTGATATGAAAACACCTCTACTTAGATCAATAACGAGACTTAATGAGGTAGCGACAAGGTTTTTAAAGCTTGCAGGGCATAACGAAGTAAATGACGTCACGATTACTTGTGGTTGTGAGCAAGAGTATTTTCTTATTGATAAGTCTTACTATTATGCCAGACCTGACCTTGTGCAAACGGGAAGAACTCTCTTTGGAAAAGCCGCTTCAAAGCATCAGCAATTAGATGATCATTACTTTGGTATCATTCCAACAAGAGTGATGAGCTTTATGCAAGAACTCGATCAAGAACTTCACCGCCTTGGGATTCCTTCTAAGACAAGACACAACGAAGTGGCCCCTGGGCAATTCGAACTAGCTCCTATCTTTAAAGAGGCCAACGTGGCTTCAGATAATAATCAATTGATCATGGCCATGATTAAAGAGATCGCAGCGAAACATGAATTCGTAGCTCTTCTTCATGAAAAGCCATTTGCGGGAATCAATGGATCTGGAAAGCATGTGAACTGGTCTATGGCCTCTGATACAGGCATCAATATGCTTGAACCCGGAAATGAGCCTCATCAAAATAATAGATTCCTCGCTACTATCGCCATTATTTGCGAAGCGGTTAGCCGTCACGCAGGCCCATTAAGAGCCGCTATTGCTTCTGCTGGAAATGATCATAGACTTGGGGCTAACGAAGCACCTCCTTCGATCATCTCTGTTTTTCTTGGTGATACTATTAACGCAATCTTTGATTCTATTAGAGATGGAAAAACATTTAAGCCTTCAGGTGATAGCACGATCGACCTTGGGGCCAATCAATTATTTAATCTTTTAAAAGACAATACTGATAGAAACAGAACATCACCCTTTGCTTTTACAGGGAATAAGTTTGAGTTCAGGGCCGTCGGCTCTGCTGCCTCTGTTAGTTTTCCTGTGGCAGTTCTTAATGGAGCGGTTACTGAAGTGATGAAAGAGTCTTGTGAGCTTCTTGAAAAAGACTTAGCCGCTGGAAAGTCTATTGACGACGCTCTTTTTAATATCACAAAGAAATGGGCCACAACTTCAGAGAGCTGTATCTTTAACGGAGATGGATATTCAGATGATTGGGTAGAAGAAGCCGCAAAAAGAGGTCTTCTTAATTTAAAAACAACCGCTGACGCTTTAAAAGTGATGGCCGATAAGAAACAAATGTCTTTTTTAACAGAGGCAGGAGTTATGTCGCCTAACGAACTTGATATGCGCTACAACGTCCTTTTGGAGCGTTATATTACTCTAAGAGAGATTGAATTTAGCGCATTGATCGACTTGATTAACCAAAACGTTATTCCTTCGGCCATTGATTATAAATTAAAGCTAGGGACTGTTATCGCTAATCAAAAAGCAATAGGTCTTGAGTGTACCGTTGAAGTTAAGCTCTACGAAAACCTTAACTTTACTATGGAATGCCTCGCTACTCAGCTTAATGTTTTTAAGATGAGTATAGAAAGCTTGACTCATGATGAACAAGATCGAGCAGAGGAAATTGCCTCTACTCTATTTCCTAAATCAGAAGAGCTAGGAGCATTATGCGCTGATCTTGAGGCCCTGGTTCCAGATAATATTTGGACTCTACCTAAGTACTACGAGATGCTTCACCACAAATAAGATTCATAGGAGGTCTTTAACTTAAAGGCCTCCTTTAATAACTTAAGATTCCCAGATTTCTCGGGCTAAGTTCTTCGTTAAATACCTGCAGTAATTCAACCTTATGACCTTGTTCTAGAAGAAAAAGGCAACGGTCTAATATAATCGTAAACTCTACGGCCCGGCCAAGTTGCCAACGGATGATATTGGCCAAGAACATATGATGAACTTGTTCGGTGATCTTAGGGTCTTTATAGAATTGATCGAGATCTCGCTTAGTAGGGAGGTTCTTTTCTCCAAGCTTTTCTAGCTTCAAAAGGGCGTAGTCACTAAAGTCTCCCCAGTAAACACTTGGTAGAGCCTCACCAATAGTAGCAAACTCAGTATGGCCTAAGACTTCTTTTAAGAAAAGATGCAAGCTATAGCGAAAACTCTTAACCCTCTTTTTTAACAAGAACTCTTCAAAGGTCATTGTTGAATGGGAGCGCGTCGCTAGGGTTAGGCCATGAATGGTGAATTCTAGTGGATGCTCTTTAGCGAAGCTCGAGATATTCGTTTCTTTTATGGGATCGAGCTTTGCGTAGCAACAGCCAAAATTTAACATGGCGTTCCCTCTATAATGATGAAAAGACTTAATATGTTCTAAGGCCAAGGGGCCACAAGTATGAAGGCCCAAGGTAAGTGAATCAGTAGCGAAATGTTTTCTTACAACATCTCCAGTATCAGATCCAAATTTAAACTTTTCAAAATCTAGTTTTGCCGCTTGCTCCGGTAGAGGATACTTAGACCTTCTTAACTTTCCTTTTTCTAAAAAATCCTCATTCATATCTAAGCAAGTAGTGGGGAGAGAGTGGTAATGGGCCATGATGCGTGAGAGGTTTCCAATCCCGCCACCAATATCGGCCATCTTTGTAAAACCAGCTTTTTCTTTTAGGGGAATGATCACTTCTCGCAGGCAATCGATTTCATGCTTCTTTTTTTCTTTCACTTTCTTATAGGCCCATGCCGGAAGAGGCTCTGGGTTATAACTCTCTTTAGGCCAGAGAACTAAGTCTTGGGCCTGCTGGATAAAGTCTGCCAGGCTAGATCCTATTAAGGAGTCAGGGTTATTTCTGCCATCAATTTGGTGTAGTTCCTGATCCTCTTTGGAGGCTAAAAGATCAAGCCACTCTTTGGGATAAGCATCCATAGTCACAGGATAATTGTTCAAGACCTCATGCTGCCAAAAAGGAGCATAAGGGCGTAGGAATTCTACTAAGGAAAGGTATCGGTTTTGAAGATTCACAGTTAGAATATTTATCTAAAAGCAGCTATTATGACAAGGCGCGATGATGAATTTAAATGGTAAAAAAGTAGTGGTCTTCGGCCTTGGTGTCTCTGGCATGGGTGCCCTTCGTTTCTTAAAAGATAAAGAAGTAACCTTGTGGGCCATTAACCAAGGAGAGCCAAGCTCTTGGGCAGATTTTGAGGAAGTATCTACGATAACCTCAGCCCTGAATTGCATCTCTGAGAGTGACCCAAAGGCGTTAGAGCTCTGTGAAAAAGCTGATCTAGTCATCTTAAGCCCAGGTATTCCGCGGGATCATAAAGTTCTCTCAAAGTGTGGCGCACCTATCTGGAGTGAGATTGAATTGGCCTTTCATTTCGCTAAAGCCCCCATCATTGCTGTAACTGGAACAAACGGTAAGACCACCTCCGTTTCATTCTTAGATCATCTTCTTAGAGGCATTGGAAAGAAAGTTTTTACCGGTGGAAATATTGGAGTCGCTTTTTGTGATCATATTAGATCAAATGAAGAAGTTGATTATATCTTGCTTGAACTCTCTAGCTTTCAATTAGAATCAACCTTTGAATTCAAACCAGATATTGCGGTTCTTTTAAATATCTTTCCTAATCATGGAGAGCGATACTCTGAGAATGATGATTATGCCAAGGCCAAGTTTAATATTAGTAATAAAATGGATAAGGATGGCACTCTCATCTTTGATAGCGCCAATGAACAAGTCAATAAGTGGGGAGAGTCTTTTGTTGGAACGAAGGTTCCTGTTCAAACAAACGATACTGAAGGAATCAAAGCTCATTTAAAAGGAATGATCAGTCTCGATCAATTCAAACTTCCAGGTATTCATAATAAGATCAACCTCGACTTTTGCTTAGAAGTTCTTAATGCCCTAAATCTCTTAGAAGGTAATGCTGAATTAGTACAAAAGGGAATTGATAGCTTTACAGGCGTAAGTCACAGGATTGAATACGTTCCGAGTTCGGAATCTTTTGATATCTATAACGATGCCAAGTCGACAAACTGGGATGCCACTATGACGGCCATTAGTTCTATGGATGACTTTGATAAAGACTTAGTCCTGATTCTAGGTGGCAAGCTTAGAGGTCATAACGATGAGCCTCCATTGAAAGCGGAAGCCTTCTTCAAACAAAAAGTAAAAAAGGTTTTCTTAATAGGAGAGTCAGCTAATCTATTAGAAAAAAAGCTAAGTGATTGGGTGCCTTGTTTAAATGTAGGAACTCTAGAGGAATGCGCCATTGAGTTAAAGAAAGAGAAATTTACAGGAATTGTTTTACTCAGTCCGGCGTTTCCAAGCTTTGATCAATTTAAGAATTATGTTGAAAGAGGGAATGCTTTTAAGAGTTTATTTGACTAATTTAGAAGCGTACTTCCGATCTATCATAGGTCTTGTAACCTGATCTTCGCTTCTCCAATTATCTCCCACTGAGATTTTTAATAAAAAAATCACAAGTATAAAAAAGACTAATTGATGTACCTTTACTTCCATAAAGCTATATCGGTATGTTAGCTTTGCAGCTGTAGTCATTTCTTAGATTTAGCGCTATCCTAGCTACTAATGGATTTTTATCCGCGTTAAAGGCTCAGGTATGAATGGTTTAGATACTCAAAAGATCTCGCAAATTATTAGCAAGCTTAGGAAGTTTATTAAGGATCAAGGCCTAACTTCCTTATACATTCCTAGTTTTGATCTTTATTTAAGTGAGTATGTTCCTCTTGAGGATTGCCCTAGGTACTTTGTCTCTGGCTTTACGGGCTCTGTGGCCGAAGTTCTTCTGACTATAGATAAGAATTTCCTCTTTGTTGATGGGCGCTACCATGAGCATGCCGCCCTTGAATGTGACCCTGATATAGTCGACGTGGTGCCTTGTCCTTATGGAGTTTCAAACTTTGATGCACTTATTGAAAAGGCTAAAATCGCTGGCGGAACTCTTGGTATCTTTTCCTCTAGGACACCCTTTAATTCATATAAGATCTTAAAATCAAATATGAAGTTAAAGCTTTTTAATGAGACAACCATCGATTCACTTTTTCATTTCCCTGGAAACTCAACAACAGGAACTATTAAAAGAATTCCTGATAGCATTAGTGGTCAGAGTACGATTGAGAAACTCGATGAGCTTATCAATGGGGGACAGGCCTGCTTTGTTAGCGCCACTGATTCAATAGCGTGGCTAAGTAATTGCCGAGGCTATCAATTTCCCTATATGGCGAGTTTTAAGGCAAAGGCCTTAGGTCTCAGTGGGGAACTGCACCTTTTTATTCCAAGTAAAGATAAGGTTTCAAAAGAACTTCTTCAAGTTAAAGAACTTCACTTTCATCTTCTCTCTGATTTAGAAAAGGTCTTAGCGGAGAAACTCTCTAAGGTTGAAGAGATCATTGTAGATCCTCTTTCTATTAATACTCAAGATCACCGTTTCTTAAAGGGACTTCTTGAAGAAGAAGTTCATGAAAAGGAAAACTTTGTCGTAAAAAAACAAAGCCTAAAGAACTCAAGTGAAATGAAGCATATAGAAGAATCTTTTCATAAATCTAATCAAGTCATCTTCAATAGCCTGACTTGGCTAAAGAGCCGAGTTTCGAAAAAAGATAAGGTCACAGAATTTGATTTCTTTAATAAGACTAATAGGATCTACAAAGAAGCAGGCGCCATCGGAAATAGCTTTAATACTATTGCTGGCTCAGGGGCTAATAGCTCAATCATTCACTATAAAACACCAAGCCCTCAAAAGAATATCGAAGAAGGAGAACTTGTTCTTCTTGATTCTGGTGCTTATTACGAAGGCGGTTACGCCACTGATACAACTAGAACTATTATCTCTGGAGGAGAAGCGACTTTAGAGCATAAGAAAATGTTTACTCTTGTGCTTAAAGGGTTTCTTAAGGCCATGCATGCTGAGTTTCCAGAAGGAACCTTAGGTAAGGAGATCGATGCCCTTGCTAGAGGACCTATTAAAGAAGCGGGTTATGATTATTCTCATGGAACTGGGCACGGCATCGGAGTTCATGTCCACGAAGGAGGTTATTCAATAACACCTACTTCTGAAGTTATTTTAAAAGAGGGCTCACACGGATCTATCGAACCGGGACTTTATTTTCCAGGAGTTGGTGGGGTTCGTATTGAAAACACTGTCTTCATTGAGGCTCATCCTGATAAAGAAAAGACTCTTAGGTTTAAGAACTTAGTTTGGATTGGAATGGATCCAAAACTTATAGATCTTGATCTTCTTGATAGTGAGGAGAAGGCCCTTTTAAAAGCCTATGAAGTTAAGTGTAGAGAAATAGGGCTTTCTTTTGGAGCGGATAAACTAGCTCTTTAAGTTTTTCCTAAAAACATAGCCACCTAAGAGCGCAAAGAGGAATCCTAACATTAAGGGACCCATTTGACTTGGAGGCTTAGTACCTAGGTCAACACTTCCGCAACCACTGATGGGTTGCTCTACTGGATAGAGAAAAGTGATCCCATCAATATCATCCCAGCCTAACCGAAATCTCGAAGCTAAAGATCTATAGTACATAAGTGAATCAGTCACAGGTGAATGGCCAAGACCAATAGCATGACCCATTTCATGGGCCAAGATTGAAATCTGCTCAGCGCGAGACTTACTTTGAAACTGGTTCCCCGCATTGTCGTTGATAAGAAGGGTTGATGAAATAATATTTTGTCCCGCCACACTATTGGGAACTGTTAGTGCAATGATCGATGTGTTCGCAAAATTACTGGCATTTGTATTACAAGTTATTAAAACTTCATGAGAGTGAGTGAGATCTGGGTTTGGTATGCAAGGATTATCAGTGCTACAGATAGCATCAGTTCTAAAAGCTGCCGCCACGGAAACTACGGCTCCTTGCTCAAGCCTTAGCCTACTAGTTGGGACTTTGTTCCAAAACTGTTCAGCAGCCTCTACGGCTAAAGATAATAGACCATCACTTGTAACTCCAAGGTTCTGGCAATTATCTCCAATATTTACCTTAACGATATTCTCTTTAAAGAAAGCGCCATTTGATACTGAAAGAGAAAAGGCAAAAGCCTTCGTACTAAGAAGTAAGCTTAAAGCAATTAAGATCTTTACCATGAGTCATCTGCCTTTTCTTTTATTTTTGTTTTTGTCTTTGATTTATTTAATCCAAGAATATCGTGAAAGTGATAGTGAACGGCTAATTGATAAGTGAACGAACGGTTGCGGCTATTGACCGGGTTATAAATACTCGTTTCAGCTCTAGCAGACCAATCTGAGTGAACAAAATAATCAGTCCCAAGGTTTAAGATTACATTTCGGCTAGTGGCCGATCCTTCTGGCATGGGGAAACTCTCTGGCTGGTTTCCATTATTTAAAACTTGAGTTCCACCTTTGCCACTAATCTTAGTCATGGAAAGACCAAGACCAGCTCTTAGGACCCAGTCTCTAACTTCATAACCCAAGGATCCTAGAAAGAAGTAAGTCATCTTTGAGATGAGAGGATCTTTTGTACTATCAGGATAGAGGAAACCAAACTCTGGATAGAAGGAGAGATTCTCCGTTAAAGACACTTCTGCAGCAGTCGTAAAGTAAGGATTGAATTCAAACTTATTAGTAGAGCCTGATTCATCTGTTTGAACCTTTCCTACGAACTGAGTTTGAGTTCCAATACCAAAGCTGACGTCTTCGATCGCACTTAGAGTAACAGAGGGGTAGAGTAAATAAACCGATAGAATCAGTAGGGCATTTCGCATAAATCTTTCCTTAAATTATTGTGACAAATGTAAATGTCTATTGGCAATTTAATTGTTTAGCTTCGTTATAAGTATTAGAGTAGCTATTAAATATTAAGGAGAATATATGTTTGAGAATTATGAAGCACCGAGTGATTTAAGACCCTCTGACCCTAGATTTGGTTGCGGACCCTCTCTTGTGCCCGTAAGTTTTCTTAAAAGCTTAGCAGACACTGGAGTTGAACTTATGGGGACAAGCCATAGGAAACCTGCTGTTAAGAACTTAGTCAAAGACGTTCAAGAAGGTCTAAGAAGCTATTTTAACCTTAACGCTGACGCGACTGTTGCTATGGGCAACGGCGGTGCGACTCTCTTATTTGATATGATGGGCCTTGGAATGGTTGATAAGTCTTCAGCCCATTTTACTTGTGGAGAGTTCTCTCAAAAATGGTTTAAGTCTCATAATAGTATCCCTTGGATCGAGGCTTCTGAGCATGCTGTAGAATATGGCAAAGGCGTTACTCCAACTAATATAGACTCCGTAGATTTTATTGCGGCAACTCTGAATGAAACTTCTACTGGAGTTATGATCGACTCTCTTCCAAAAGTGGGAGAGAACACTATTCTTGCCATAGACGCTACAAGCGGTGGGGCTCAATGCCCTTGTGATGTTAACCAAACAGATGCTTACTTCTTTTCACCACAAAAAGTTTTTGCCAGTGATGGGGGACTTTTCGTTTCTATCCTTTCACCAAAAGCTAGAGAGCGCGCTCTTAAGATTGCCTCTGATAAGAGCCGTTATATTCCTGGGATCATGGACTGGAAAACATGTATTGATAACTCTGATAAGAATCAAACTTATAATACACCGGCCATTGCAACTCTTTGGATGCTCAACGAACAGATTAAACTAATGAATAAGGTGGGCTATCAGGCCGTTCAAGATAATGGAAAAGCAAAAGCTGATCATGTTTATGGATGGGCCAATGAAAAATCTTACTTAAGCTGCTTTATCGAAGAAGCTCAATATAGATCAACGGCCGTGGCCACTATTAATGTAGATGAAAAGTTTAATGCCTCTGATCTTTGTAAGAGGCTTCACGAATTAGGCTTTGTATACGGGATTGAATCCTATAGAAAACTTGGTAAGAATCAGTTCAGGATTGCTCTTTTTTATAATATCACGCTAGAGGATATCCAAAAACTGACTTCTTTAATCAGTCATGCGATTGAGTCAGAACTCTAGTCTTTATTAGTTTATACCTCGATAAAGGCCCTTAAAAGTACCTGAGGGCCTTTATTTTTATCTTATCTAATTGCTTGAAATTACCGAAAAGTATTCATGGCAATGGATAAAGAGACCTTTCATAAATTACTAAAATCAGCCACGGTTAACGGGGTTAGTGATATTCACTTACGTGAAGGTGAGTTTCCTTATTTTAGAATGAAGGGGGGGCTTAAAAAGATCAAGGCCTCCGCTCTCACTAAAGAAGACATGCTGACCATTTGTGGCGTCATCATTCAAGATAAAGAAATCTTAAAAGGAATTGAAACTCTCAAAGAATATGATGGCTCTTATCAGCTTGGGAAGATCTGCCGAGTACGAGTTAACGTTCTTCGTTTTCAAGGAAGGCTTGCTATTATTATGCGAGTGATTACTATGCAAGTTCCCACTATGAAAGACCTTGGATTGCCAGCAGCCCTAAGTAATTTTGTTCAAGCACAAAGGGGATTGGTTCTTGTTACTGGTGTTACAGGATCTGGGAAGAGTTCAACTCTTGCTTCAATTATTCAAGAAATTAATCTTACAAGAGAAGAACATATCTTAACCATTGAAGACCCTGTGGAGTTTATCTTTTCTTCAGAGAAAAGTCGTATCACTCAAAGAGAACTTGGTTCTGATACAGATAGTTTTAAAGACGCACTAAGAGGCGCCTTAAGACAGGACCCAGATATTATTGTTATTGGGGAATTAAGAGATGCGGAGACTATTCAAATCTCTATGAAGGCCGCTGAAACTGGTCACTTAGTTTTTGGAACTGTTCACACAACTAACGCTCCTTCGACGATCAATAGGATCGTCTCAATGTTTCCTCCTGAAGAGCAGGACAATGTTAAGCTGCGCTTATCAGAGTGTCTCTTTGGATCAATCAGTCAGCGACTATTACCTACTAAAGATGGAAAGGGACGAGTTTGCGCCCAAGAGATCATGGTTAACAAGGTTGGGATTCAAGATTGTATTAGTGGTAAAGAGCCTCTATCTAATATGTATATTACGATAGAGAAGACAAAAGGTGAGATGCAATCATTTGATCAGCATCTAACTAAGCTTTATAAGAATGATGAAATTTCTTTTGATGTGGCCATCGGTGCAGCATCATCTCCATCAAATTTTGAGAGAAACTTACAATTTGGAGGTGAAGACGAAGATGGCGAAGAGAGTGAGAACGTCACTCCCATTAATTCAAAAGAAGAAGGCGAAGAAAGTAAAGATGATAGTGATGAGCTCTCTTTAGATGTAGCAGAGTAATTACTTTCCTAAATAACCAGCAAGAAATTCAGCTTTAAATTCAAGATAACGATCTTCTAAGATAGCCTCTCTGGCTTTTTCAGCAAGGCCTTTATAAAAAGCAATATTATGATTGGTGGCCAATATGGCGCCTAGGATTTCATTTGAATCAAAGAGGTGTTTTACATAGCTACGAGTAAAGTTCTTACAAGTATAGCAATCGCAGTTTGGTTCAATAGGGTAGAAGTCTCTTCTATAGTTCTTATGCTTGATTCGAATCTTTCCACGGTTAGTAAAAAAGGTTCCGCCTCTAGCAAACTTAGTTGGGATGATACAATCGCTCATATCAATACCATGTTCCCAGATCATAAAGAGGTCTTCAGGGTTACCAACGCCCATGACGTAACGTGGCTTATCTTTAGGCATCTTAGGAGCAGCGTACTTAACGGCTTTCTCCATAAGTTCCGGTCCCTCTCCAACACTGACTCCACCAATGGCGTAACCAGGAAGGTCTCTTGAGACCACTTCTTCAATACATTCATCTCTTAGATCATCATAAGTTGAACCCTGAATGATGCCAAACAGGGCCTGCTTTGGATTAGTCCAAGTATTGATACAACGATCAAGCCATCTATGAGTTCTATCAATTGATGTCTTGGTATATTCTCTCGTGGCTGGATAAGGAATACACTCATCAAAGGCCATCATAATATCACTACCGAGGTTCTGTTGAATCTCGATTGAAGTCTCAGGAGAGAGTAGAATTGGTTTTCCATTTTGATCTTTAAACTCAGCGCCTTCTTCTTTTAAGCTCTTCCCTTGAAGAGAAAAGACTTGAAATCCACCTGAGTCAGTCAGGATTGGCCGGGGCCAGTTCATGAACTTATGCAGGCCACCAGCTTTTTTAATAAGCTCACTACCTGGAGATAAATGAAGGTGATAAGTATTTGATAGGATGATCTTTGTATCCATATCTTCAAGCGAGCTTGGCTGTAAGGCCTTGATAGCTCCATGAGTTCCAACAGGCATAAAAACAGGTGTTGGAATAACTCCATGAGGAGTTGTTATTTCGCCTGCTCTTGCCCCTGAATTCTTATCTTCATGGACAACCTTAAACTGAAAATGTTTTTTTACTTCTTCGCGTACACTCATTTAGCCTCTTTATTATAGTCTGGAAGCTGCTCCGTCAACTTAAGCAGTTCCATTGCTAGCTTAGATTCTCCTAGCGCCTTAGATGTACGGTTAAAGCTATCCTTGAGAAGCTTCTCGTAAGCCTTCTTAGACCTTGCTGGAAGCTCTTTAGGAGACTTAAGGACTTCGATCTTAGATTGATAGAACTCTAGGATACCTGTCATTGCGGCTAAAGGAGGCTCAATATCTTTAGCGAAGGCAAAGAAATCGATGAGGCTAAGAGCGTTCCATTGCTCAACCATAGAGGCATCGTAGGTAAACTCTTTTGGAAAGGTTCCAGATGTCTTAAAGAAATTAAGCAAGAATGTTTGGGCCAGGCTAGATGATTTCTTATCAAAGTGGATCTTGAAAGGCTCGATCTTCATTGAGCCGATCGGAAGGATATAAATGGACTTGTTTAGAGTGTTCCCACTTTCTTCAATGGCCAAATAGTCTTTTCTTCCAGCATTAAAAAAGGTTGTTTTAAATTTTTGAACAATACCAAGCTCTTTTAGAATCTTGAGGCGAATCTCCATAATACCGTTTAAATAGGGACCATGATCTAGAAGAATCTCATGTAGCCTCATAGGGGTTATACCCATAGCGTCTTTTTGAAGATCAGCTATCTCACGAATGATCTCATGGGAGTCTTCCTGCTCGTTCATAAATTTGTAAAGGTGTGGAGTAAAACTAGAAAAGAAAGGATTGAGTTCAACCATCTTTTGAAATTCAGTATTCAAATCAATCTCTTTAACTTTGCTTAAACTTACTTTAACCCCTTTTTTCAAATCCATTAGGTGGAGGGTTGGGCCTGCTCTTTCAATAGAGGGAATAAATTCTAATGTATCTTTTTTATAAAACTTAGTTTTGATCTTAAAATAGGCAGAGAGGGAAATGAAGTTAGCCTGACGCTTACCTTTTTTTCTGACTTGATTTTTTACTTCTAAGAACTCAGGGCTCTTTAAAAGAATGGGGTCTGCAACAAGTGGCCAGATCACAGTGGCGATTAGAACAATAGGAAAAATAGTAAAGCCCAAAAAGAGGCTTAAGAAGTTACTTCTTTTTTCTAACTGGCTATAACTGAGGAATTCTTTTAGAGAACGTATTCTCAAAATAACGGGAGCATCAAAGATAAGAAAAGGTGAAGTTATAAAACCGATTATGGTTCTAATAAGCGCTTTAATTCTTTTGCTAAGAAAACCACCATTTCCTGTAGCCCCTAATAAAAATAAACCAATGCTGCAGCCGAAGAATAAGGCCGCGATAATTTCAAAGGCTAAATAAAGAGAGAGAATCTTTAAAAATGTATAACTGCTTAGGAATATAAGAATGTTCTCTGGGACATGAGGGCTTAGAAGAGGCGCCCCTTTTTGAATAAAGGGACTTAGAAGATCAAAGCCTTTTTGAAAGTAAGACTCAAGCTTTAGCAAGGGAAGAGCGTAGAGATAGATTGAATAAACAAGGGCTAGATTAATAATAAAGCCCAAAAGACGAACAATAAACCCAGCTCTTCTCTCTAACGTAAAAGGGGAGATCTTTACTTTCTTAGACTTTATCTTTCCTAAGGAGCCAGAGGAAAAGGATCTATTAGGAGCAGTGTCTTCGTCTTCGTCGATTTCCTCATCATCTTCAACTTCATCTTCATCTTGAATTGAGTGATCGATTACTTGAACATGACCAATATCTTCTTTTTCAGGTTCAATTAAGTCCTCTTCTTTATTTCTTTTAAACATAGAAGAGATGCGAGAGATGATAGAGCTTGTCTTAGCATCGTCTTCATCCATTTCTTCAACGTCAGTAAAAGTACTTGTTAAGGTTTCACCTTGTTTATCTACAAATTGAACATCAACCTTTTCTGTACGAATAACGAAAGTAAGATCTCCAATCTTTACGGAATCTCCCTTATCAACAATGTACATCTTTCCGTGATTAAGCTCTTGCTTACCAACGATGACTCCGCCATCGCCAGCTGTGTTTTGAACAGTTAAGACTTCATTATTATCGCGAAAGATACAATGGCGAGGAGCGAGACCGAATTCTTCAATACAGATATCAACATCACTGGCAGAGCCAACTGTTATCTTACCTTGGACAGGGATTCTTTGAGAATCTTCGTCTGGAATTTTGATATCTAAGATATAAAGGGTTTGTTTTTTAGCCAAGGCTTCCTCTTTAAGTGCCCAAATTTACAAATAAATTCTATACCTATTTTGCGTGCTCGGTCTTTCTTTTGCAACTTCGCAGCACAGCTTTTTTGACTTTTAAGCCTGATGAAAATGCATGGGTAATTATAAAAATTTCCAGTATTTACAAATTCTCAAAATTAACTATCCTAGGAGGACTTACAAAATTTATTTTTCAACCTCTAAGTTTAAGGAAGAACTTATGAAGCCATCAATACAGACTTATCTGCGTCTCCTCTGTCTCGTTTTAGGAATTATCTTTTTAGCCGAAGCGCAAGCTGCTGATCCAGTAAAAAGATATACTTTACTCGAAGATAAGTTCCGGACTATAGAAATGCTAAGGGCCCCAGGTCATGACTTTCTTTTTGATGTAAGCGCCTGGCTTAATGCTGACGTTCAAGAGGTTATTGACGAAGCTGAGGGTCTGTCTAAGACTCCAGGTGATACAGCCGCTAAAATCGCTGCTGCAACGGCCTTCCTAAATAAGTACGATAAAACAGAGCAGACTCTAAGAGTGAACGTAGACTTTGGGATTCCTATCTTTAGTTTTACTATTGGTGGAATCAAGTTTATCCCTGACTTTAGGTTTGGTTTTAACCTAGGTTTTCATCTTGGGATTGAATCACGTCCACTAACAGCTGCTGATATAGCTTCCTTAGTTCCAGCGGAATTCGCTGAAATCGCAAGTTGTGGTCTTAATCCTGCAGCTGGTGAAGATATTGTAGCTCTTTATATTGCTGCCGCTTGTTCTGACGCTTCTGAAGAAGCCGCAGCAACCCCATACTTAAATAAATACTTTTGGCCAAGTAACGCTGCTACACCTTCTCTCTTTCCTTATATTAAAGGAGAGGCTCATGCAGGCTTCTTGGTTAATTGGATAAAAGGGGAGAACTGGTTTGGGCATGTGAATCTTTATGCACTTGGCCGCTCTGATGTGGCTCTTCGAGTAACAGCAGACACTCTAGCGAGAAATGCTGACACAGTAGATCTTCCGGAAGAAGATAACACTACTATCAACGCCGCAACAGATATCCAACTTGGATACACTCATAACAAGATGACGGCCTATGCTTCGATCAATGAAATTAAGATCGCCACAGTTTCGGATAATATTGCTAAGGGTGGAGAAACTAATTATGGATTTGATCCTCTCTTTAGACTCCACGGAGAGTACGAAATGGAACTGGCCTTTCTTGACTTCAAGCCTTTTGCTGGTCTTCATAAAAGAAAAGCCTACGACTTCACTGATGGCCTTTACGTAGGTGCTGAAGTAGGAGCCTTTGTATGGGGAGACCGATTAGGGCTTATGTTCAGAGGAATGCTTGATACTGAACATATTACTTTTACTCCAAGAGCAAAACTGTGGTTTGCTCAGCTGGAGTACAGTCTAAAAGTCCCAGTAAAGGGTGAAATTGACGGAGTTAAACCTTCATCACTTCACTCACTCGATTTTAGATTATTTTTCTAATTCTCAGGAAGAGATATTAAACCAGCCTAAATCAAACCCCGGTTCGCCGGGGTTTTTTTATATGTTATAATGAAACTTATGAAATTATTCCTTAGTCTTATTCTTGTTTTTTTTATCACTTCTTGTTCTTGCTCTAAAGAAGAAGAGACCTTTTCCCCTTCTCAGATGTGGAGGCTTGCTCAAAAGAGTGACCCTAATATTGAGTTAGTTTCAATTGGAGCTAGTGAGCCCCATAAAAGAGTTCTGTGTAAGAACTATGGACCTGGCTGCGTAGTAGGATCAGGTAAAAGAATTAAAGTACGAAAGGTTGAACTGATCACAATCCAATTTGAAACAGTAGAGCAGGCAAGACAAGAAGCTATCAGACTAGATCAGTATCACTTTGCCAATTGGCTCTTTGATGAAGTCGAAGAAGAACCTGTTCTTAAACACTTTATTAAAAAAGTCTTTAAAGCGGTAAAGCCTAGTGAAGAAGGAAATCAGGAAGAGAATTTAGAACGAAAGTGACGGGCCTTTAACTGCCAAGTTTCTTTAAATTCTTCAGTGCAGTCAGACTCATTAATAGTCTCAATAAAAAGCAAGAGCCACCTATCAATCTGTCCTCGTCTTAAACCTAAGTACTCATGAGTCTTAAGCAAATTAAAGGGGACTTCTTCTAAGTTCTTTTCTTCTAAAAGTTGCATCCGCCAAAAATTAACAATCCTAGGGATATGATGGGCGAAAGCTTCTATTGGCGGCTTTAAGGGATCACTTCCTTGGAAGGCCTGAATCTTTCTAAAATGGAAACCGATAATGGGGTCTGTAATAGCTTTGGTATAAAAGCTGGTGACGACTGAATGGATTTGATTGGAATTACTCATAGGTATTTTGTTGGCCCCTTCATCCGTGATGAGGCCATCAAAAAATGCTTATCTAACCTCGTTGAGAGCTAATCCTAACGACTTTGATCGTTTCCATGATGAGTTCTCAACCATTTCATTTTCTTCTTTACAGGCAATACACATCTCAGCGGTTGGCCTGGCTTTTAAACGAACAAAACCGATATGGAGGCCGCACTCATCGCACTCGCCATAACCATCTTTTTCAATTCGCTCTAATGTCTTGTTTAGTTTCTTTAGGTAGAAAACTTCACGATTTCTCATACGAAGTTCTCGTTGTGCCTCAATATTTGCGGAGGCTTCGTCTAGAGGATCCATAAGCTCCTCCTTGTCGAGGCAAAAGCTTTCTTGCCCCTTAGCATTGTTTAAAATTTCTTCTTTAGCTTTTAAAAGGATTGATTTGATTTCTTTCAATTCTTTCTTATTCAATGGTTTGCGTTTTGCCATAGAATCCTGCTCCTGTTTTTATCGGTCACCCGATAGTCCCTGTCCCACCTACTCACTACTCATACTTTGACTTCCAGTCTTTGCATTTGAATAGCCTTTCGGTCTAAATGTCCTCGAAAAGATTTCTTGAATTTATAGGGGGGACGACTGGACGTAAATCATCAACTTCTTACAAAGATTTACATCCCCCGATTTTAGTCAGTTATTCACTGAATGCAGCGCCGCACATGGGGCAAAATACCCAAAATTGCTTGTCTAGTGACTCTTTGCATCCAGAACATTCGATGATTTCTTCGAGATCCTCGAAGCCCTCACCACCTAAAAAAATGTCTTTTCTGACAGCTGCGATGGTCTGGGGATGGGCCTTGTAGGCTCCGGGGAGGAGATGATGAGGGAGAAACTTCCCCGGACTGACTGTTTTGTCTGGAAGAATCTCAACATTTTCTTTTCTTTCAGGTTCTCTTCCAAACAAAGGCCGGTTAGTTGCATCGAGAACTTTTGATAAAGTCCGGGCCATCTCTTCAGGAGTAAACTTCTTATCAGCCAAGAGGACCTCCCTTAAGCGGGGCCCACCTTTTTTCTAGATGCTCTATTAACTGGCGGCTTGATTTCTTATGTTGGTTAAACAATGATCCAAGACCTGGTCTTAAACTTAAGATTTGTTTCTTAAATAAGATGCTCTTCATGCCTAATTGCTCAATAGTCCTAAGGGTCCACTCAAGAACTTCAGGGTTTTTTATATGAGGGGAGGCTAAGATGAACTTCAAGGCATTTAAGAAATCTGAACTTGGTGGAAAACCGTCTTTGGCCCTAGCTGCAATAGAATGTTTTTGTGCTGCACCTAGGAGAAAGATAAGAAGCTCAGGGTCAGTCTCTTCATGGATTGATTTGATGATAGGCTCATCAAAACATACTAGGTCTTCAATAGAGTGATCGAGGATACAGAGGATCAATTTTAACTGATCTCGGTTCCAATTATTGATGAGACCTTCAACTTCAGAAGGGGAAAGCTTACGCAAGCCTCGTTTGCCTTGCTTTAGCTCAATGATAATATCGTTATAGAGGTTCTCTACATTCATAATTCTATTATCTTAGCCCATTTTTTATCTCTTGAGTACTTGATGGTTTCGTTTTTTATGTTCATCTAAATAAAATTTTCGCTTTAGGAGAGGCTTTGCTATAATTTCATGGCCTACAAGGGCGTAGCATCTTAGTGGAGAATTAATGGTCAAGATACCAGACCTAACAAATAAGCAATTGGTTTCGCAGATTTCTAAATATGCGAAGATCTTGGCTCAATTAACAGGGGAGCGCGATAAGCGAACTCAAGTTAATGACACTGATGATCTCTATACGAAGAGTGAAGTTGAACAAAGAATTAAAGCCAGAGCAGCTACAGCTCCCGCTGCTGAAGAAGATAACCTCCTAAGTTTTGATGACGAAGAGATCAACGCTATGGATGATCTTGCTTCAAAGCAAGATATTAAATCAGAAGGTGAAGACGAAGAAGTGAGGGTGACTCAGCTTCTTAAATTAAGCAAAGAGGATTTAGCCGCCCTCCAAGCCAATAAAAAGAAAATTCAAAAATAGAATTTTCTTTATAAACATTAATGCTGCTATCAGGAAGATAGAATTATGGGACAGGAAATCCAGCAATCTACGTTTACAGAACTAGATAAAGAAGAATTCTCTAAAAAACTCAAAGAAGAAACAGAAATCCTAAGAGGTTGGTTTAAGCGTAAAGCTTTTCTCCCTCAAGATAATATGTGTGGCCTTGAACTTGAAGGTTGGATTCTTGATAAGGATGGACTGCCAACTGCAGAAAATCAGAAACTGCTTCCCTTAGTTAACGACCCGCAAGTGGTTCCAGAGATCTCTAAATTTAACTTTGAAATTAACTCTAAGCCTCAGGTTATCGAGGGAAAATTTCTCTTGGCCCTTGAAGAAGACCTTAGGGGTCTTTGGAATAAATGCGATGAGAAGGCCAAGGAATTTGGCGCTGACGTTGCCGCCATTGGTATTCTTCCTACCGTAAGAGATGAAGACTTAGTCATGACTAATATGTCAGCCTTAACTAGGTATCAGGCGCTAAATGCCGAGTGCCTAAAGATTCGTGGTAATAAACCTTTTGAAATTAAAGTAGAGGGCAAAGACAAACTCGATATTAAAAAAAATGATGTCATGATGGAGGCCGCGGCCACTAGTTTACAGATTCATCTGCAAACGGCTCAAGAGGATGCTGCCGATCTTTATAACTTAAGCTTAATTCTAAGCGCGCCTATGGTTGCCTTAACTGCTAATGCTCCAACTCTTTATGGAAAAGATCTTTGGGCAGAAACGAGGATTCCGGTCTTTGAACAAAGTGTGCAGCTTGAAGCTTTTAAAGCAAAAGACGGCTCAATGGTTGAAAGAGTCACCTTTGGAGATGGCTATATTAATGATCTTATGGACCTCTTTGATGAGAACTTAAAGTTTCCTGTGCTTCTTCCTTATGTCATTGATAAAGACCCAAGTTGGCTAAGCCATCTTAGGCTTCACAACGGAAATATCTGGAGATGGAATAGACCTATCATCGGTCTTGATGGAGAAGGGGCGCCTCACTTAAGAATTGAACATCGCGTGAACTCCGCAGGGCCAAGCATCCAAGATGTAGTGGCTAACGTAGCGCTTTATATTGGGATGAGTAAAGCGCTTCTTCCGATGGCATCGAGCCTTAGTAAAAAGATAAGCTTTGATCAATCTAAAGAGAACTTTTATAGCGCAGCTAAAGATGGCCTTGATGCTTTGATTAAATGGAATGGATCTGAAATTAGCGTTAAAGAACTTTTAGTTAACGAGTTGATTCCAGCAGGAAGAGCAGGGTTAGCTGAGTTAGGAGTAGATGAGTCAACATTAGTGACCTACTTTGATGAGATTCTTACGCCTCGAGCCGAGACCGGGAAAAATGGGACAAGCTGGCAGCTAGATTTTCTCAAGGCCAATAATTTTGATACTAAAAAGTTGGTTAAGGCCTATTTAGAAAAGCAAAAGTCCCATAAACCAGTGCATCTCTGGTAGAATGATTGGACCATGCTTGAAGTTAGAACTGACCTTCCTAAAGGTCTCCTTGATTTAGAACCTAATGAACTTTCAAAAGTTTTAAAAGGACCGACTCTTATTCATTTGAAAGGGAAGATTGATGAACCCCTTTTCTTATCAACTCTTCTTCATGGAAATGAAACTTCAGGCTTCTATGCTTTAAAGAAACTCTTCAAAAAATATGATCCCAATAATTTACCAAGAAGTATTTCACTATTCTTAGGAAATATACCCGCTGCAAGCGAAGGCCTTAGAAAGTTAGAGGATCAAGAAGATTATAATCGAATTTGGGCCGGTGGAGATTCTAAGGCTGAAAAGATGGCCACTTCTGTGGTTGATCAAATGAAAGCAAAGAAGACCTACGCCTCCATTGATATTCATAACAATACAGGGAAGAATCCTTTTTATGCATGCGTGAATAGGTTGCTTCCAGAGTTTGTCACACTTGGCTCTTACTTCTCTAAAACCTTAGTTTACTTTATAGAACCTCATGAGGCCTTAAGTATGGCGTTCTCTAAGTTCTGCCCCTCAACTACAGTTGAGTGTGGAAAGCCTGGAGAGGGGATTGAAGAGGTCTTCGACTTTATAGAGAAGGTCTATCTCTCAACAGAAATACCGCGCAAGAAGGCGAGCGAACTTGATATGAAGATCTATCATACCTTAGCTAGGGTTATGATTCCTGTAGAGGCAACGGTTAGTTTTGATCAAGATGATAAGGATTGTGACTTTTGCTTTATTAAAGACTTTGAAGAGTTAAACTTCGAAGAGCTCTCTATCGGAACTCTTCTTGGGAAAAGAAACTCTAAGAAGTATGAAATTATTATTCTCGATGAAACGGGTGTTGATATTAGTGATCATTTAATAAGTTATGAAGGTGATAAAATTGTATCTATGCAGCCTCTAATTCCTTCAATGTTTACTAAAGATCTAAAAGTCATAAAGCAAGATTGCTTAGGCTACCTCATGGAAAAGATAGAACTCTAAGAGTCCTCTTCATCCTTTCTTTGTTTTTCTTTTCTCGATTTTTTAAGAAGAGAAGAAATCTTTTCAACGGCAATGCCAGTTATATTGGTTAACTCATTAAATCCGTGACGGGACTTCTTATCATCTACCAGCTTTTCTTTGGACCTTTGCGATCGAGAGAGATCCGGAATAGTTAAATTGCCTTGAGGGCGGTCAGCTTCTTTTCTTTGACTCTTAAGAGTACTTCTCTCTATTGTCGTCAATGAATCAGTATGGACCTCTATAAAGGCTTCTCCAATTTGAAGGATGTCATCGACATAGAGTTTATCTTTATTGAACTTAGAACTATTGATAAAGCTTCCATTTTTACTCTTTAGATCTTGAACTGCTATATGAGAGCCTTTATTGGTGATCTTTAAATGAGTTCCACTACAACCATCATTCTTAATCGTATAATCACACTCATCGCTTCTCCCAAAAGTTAGGGGATGAACAGCTTTGGTTATATCGAGAAACTTATGAGTCCCGTCGTGGGTAATCCTGAGAACTACGGCCATTTTCTATTCCTAAGAGTTAAGAGAAGCCTGTTTATTATAGCTTAATTTTAAAATTTATTTAGAAAAAGCCGGGCTTTAACTAGGCCCTATTCTTAGATAAAGGGTTCATAAGTACCTGAATAAGCTAATAAATCAGATAGTTAACACCCCCCTGTAAAGGCTTCATACAGTCTGTTTGGAATTGCGCGTCGTGGTATAAAGAGGCAAACAAAATAACGAGGTCTTTATGAAAGGACATTTAATTCTAAGCGCTATGCTGCTCCTAAGCTTCAACGTATCTGGTGAAGATATTGTTAAGGTTGATAAATATATGGGCTCTTGCGAGATTAAAGACTCAAAGCTTAAGGCTCACTTTTCTTATATTTCTGAAACTGGTTATAAAGACGGCTATTCAAATAAGGGTCTTCGTATTCAGTTCGCTGATAATGAAGGTTATTTAACCCGCCTAACTAAAGAGATTAAGATCCTTGATCTAACAGGGTTTGAAAAGGACGTAAAAGTTAAGAATAGCGGTTACAAGTTCCAAGTCGAAAAAAGTGGAAACCTCTTTGGTGGTGTTGCGGCAGAGATAAAGATCTCTAAGATTAGAAAGTCTGGAAAGATCTCTTATGAATACAAATGTTACGCTGGAAGCAATTGCGGGGAATACCAAGTAGACCTTGAGTTTCTCAAATGTGACTTAGACTACAAATTCAAAGGTAAACGTCTTAAATAGAATTCCGTTTTAACAAAAACTGAAGTGGGTGGTGCACTCTCCGTGCCCAATCAAGTTCCGTGTGATCAGCATAGGGAAAGACTTCGTACTTTAGTGATTCTCTTGAAAATCCTTTAAGACTTAAAACTTCAATAAAACGTAGGACATGCTCTAGATAGGTTCCATCTTGTCCGACTGTTCCATGATCTAAATAGAACTCGACCTTTTGTGTCGGAAGATCAATCGTTTCAAGCCAATGAAAGAGATTATCATCGTGAGCAAAAGGAGGAAAGGAGAGTCCAGCGGCCTTAGAGAAAGTATCAGGATGTTTTAAAAGAAGAGTAAAAGAAATAAGAGCTCCCATCGAAGAGCCCATTAAGAAAGTATTCTTTCTTGATCTTAAAGTTCTAAAGCTTGAATCTATAAAGGGTTTTAGATTTTCTACTAAGAACTGACCATAGAGGTTTCCTTCTCTGTTAAAAGTATACTCACCATTTCTATTATTAGGACTACTGCTTGAGGCCACAACAATGGCCTCTCTTACTTTCTTTTTTGAGATTAAATCGCTAAGCACTTCATCCACTGACCACTCATTGCCAAAACTTGCAAGGAGAGGGTTAAAAACATTTTGACCATCATGCATATAAATGACTGGGTATCTCTTGTGAGGCTGACTTTCATAACTAGGGGGAAGCCAAATCCAAACATCTTTTGTGCCCTTTAAGGGGGAAGCTTTAAAGTTTTTAAATTCTTTTAGAGCGCCCTTTATTCCTAGTCTTTCTTGATCTGACCAATTGGCGATAGTAACGATCGTGCGGCTATGCTCTATTATCGTTTCAATTTTTTTATTGGGATAGATTCTGCCACTAGAACTTGTAGCTTGAGTGGACCAAGATCCTTTTGTTATCTTAATTTGAACTTGCTCTGTTGAGTCATGAAGATCTAGGACCGTTCGGTAGACACTAGGAAAGATCTCTTTTAGCTCTAAGCATTTAACCTGCCATGAGCAATGTCCTGGTATCTCACCTGTTAAATAAACCTTTTGTTTTGAAGGAGTATTAAAAGGAGCATTGATGATGACCTCTAAACTCTTTGCTTGAAGCGCTGGGCTTAGGAGCATGAGGAATATAATAAGTTGCGCCATTTTCATGGAGGGAGCTTATCAGGGCACCAAGTTAATTGAAATGGTGCGTAGCGGTAGATAAGACGAATTGCCTTTGCTAGGCTGTGGCATGAAAAAACGAGCCGACTTGCACCGCCATTTAGATGGATCTTTAAGGGTATCTACAGTTAACGACTTGGCCCTGGAGCTAGGTTTAGAGGTTCCTAAGGACTTATATTTTAAGCCCCATATGGACCTTCATTCGGCGCTCTCCTATTTCGGCTTTACTCTTTCTCTTTTACAAAACAAAAAGAATATCACCCGCGTTGCTAGAGAGATCTGTGAAGACGCTCTTGAAGATGGAGTGGACCTTTTAGAAGTGAGGTTTGGTCCTCATCTTCATTTGGATCTTGGGCTTAAACTTGAAGAAGTCATTGACGCCGCCCTAGAGGGGCTTGATGGAAAAGCCGGGCTTATTCTTTGTGGGCTTTACGGTGATGATCCTAAGCTTATTGAATCATTCGCTAAAATGTCTAAAAAGAGAAAAGGTGTTGTCGCCCTTGATTTAGCTGGCGGTCCAACTAGTGGACAGAAGTTTTGTTTAGAAGACTATTCAAAAGCTTTCTCTATGGCCGCTGATTATGGAATGGGAAGAACGGTCCATGCCTCAGAGGGAAGAAGCCCCCAAGAGATCATTACGGCCATTGAAAAACTTCATGCTCAAAGAATTGGTCATGGTGTAACTTTACTTGAAAGTGAAGAAGCGACTCAGTTGGTTCTAGATAAGAAGATCGTGATAGAAGCTTGCCCAACTTCAAACCTTCAGTGTGGTGTCATTTCTAGCCATGAAGAACATCCTATTGGGAAGTGGTTAGAGCTAGGCGTAAAGGCCTGTTTAAATACAGACAATACCTTTTTCTCCCAGGTCAGCTCTTCTGAGGAGCATCAAAGGGCCCTCAAGATTCAAGGAATGGATCAACTAAAGTTAGACAAGGCCATTGAAAATGGACTTAAAGCTGGCTTTCATCGCTCCTAAGCTCTTGAAGCATAGTCTGAAATTTGATAAAAACACCCCCTAATTATTAATATAAATAATCGAGAAAACGCCTATGAAACCAGGACTAGAATCCATTAAAAATATTATTGCTGTCGCTTCCGGAAAAGGCGGCGTTGGTAAATCAACTGTCACTACTAACTTGGCCTTTGCATTAAAAGCAAAAGGCTTTTCTGTCGGAGTTATCGATGGAGATATTTACGGTCCAAGTCAGCCAGGTCTTTTAGGATCTAGCGATAAGCCAACAGGTCAGGGGGGCTTTATTGTTCCCGTTGAAAAAGAAGGGGTAAAGTTTATCTCTATGGGTGTGATGAATCCAAGTGGTAAGGCCGTTATCATGCGTGCCCCACTTGCTATCCGCGCTCTTTCTCAATTTCTCTCAGGAGTTCTTTGGGGTGAGTTAGATTACCTCTTAATCGATCTTCCTCCTGGGACAGGTGATATTCAATTAACATTATCTCAGCAAGCCAGGCTTACAGGAGCTGTGATTGTAACAACTCCACAGAGAGTGGCCCTAGAGATTTCAAGAAATGGCGTTGATATGTTTAAGACTGTTAATGTTCCTATTCTTGGAATAGTTGAGAACATGAGTGGTTTTGATTGTAAGCATTGTGGTGAGAGCACTCCTATCTTTAAAACTGGTGGGGGAGCGAGCTTAGCGACTAAAGAGGGAGTTCCTTTTCTTGGTTGCATTCCTCTTGATCCAGAAATCATGGCCAGTGGAGACGAAGGGGTTAACCTCGTTTCTCATCATAAAGGTCAAGGACCAGCTAAAGCATTCGTTGATCTCGCTGATAAAGTTATCGCGAATCAGATTGAAGCTAAGTTAGAAACTTCAGAACCAAAAGAAATTGAAGTTGTTAACGGTAAGCTGCAAGTAAGCTGGGAAGAAGGGAAGCCTGCGAGCTATGAGACCTTTGATCTAAGATTTGCTTGCCCATGTGCTAATTGCATTGACGAAAATACAGGAGTTCAAATCCTGACTAAAGAGAGCATCGCTACTGATATTTCAGTTGTCCGCCATCAACTTGTTGGGCGTTATGGAATGTCGATTCATTTTAGTGATGGTCACAATACTGGGATTTATAAATTCTCAAAACTTAAGGGATTAGAAAATGGTACTAGACAAGATTCGTTCAGCGTTTAAAAAACAACGCCCAGAACTTAAGATACAAGCTTCATTAGCCTCTTCGAATATGGTCCTTTTTTCTCTTTCAGAAAAGATCATTGATGGCGAGAAGTGCTTATGCCAAAGCGCTGAGGCAGCGAAAGGATCTCACTTATTAGAGAGCCTCTTTCTTTTAAATGGCGTCGTTGAAGTCTTTGCTAACGAAGATTCTATGCGAGTTAAGTTTAAAGAGGGCGCAGACCTTAAAGAGTCTGCTGCCGCTGTTGGAAAAGTTATTCGTGAGCTTTGGAATAGAGGAATTGAATTCTTTCCAAGTGACTTTCTAGCGAAAAGCAATGCTCCAAAAGAAGAAGTCTTTGTTTCTGAATCTGCTCAAGGTGAAATTGGTCAGCAAATCAGAAAGATCCTTGAAGACTCAGTAGCTCCTTCTCTTGCTGCTCACGGGGGTCATGTGACTCTTGTTGATCTAAAAGATGATTATATTCACCTCAACTTTGGGGGAGGCTGTCAGGGCTGCTCTCAGGTGAGCACGACTGTTAAGGATGGAGTTGAGAAGATCCTTCTTCAGAATTTTCCTCAGTTTAAGGGCGTGATGGACGTGACCAATCACTCCACTGGTGAGAATCCATACTATCGTTAGGATTCTAGACAGTACTACCAGTCTAAGTGCTTGATTTTAGTACTTAGAACTGGCTCTTTCCTTGCACTCTATACCTTACTAGTCATAGTCGGAGGTAGAGTGAGTTTCAAGGGCATCGTTCTTTTTATTCTTTTAGGGTTCTTTACCCATCTCTCTGTTAACGCCAGTGAGGCCAATCTCTTTAAGCTTGATAGCGAGCTTAGAACTCTTCACACCCGCTTTCAAAAAGACTTTCTAGCTCCTGCTTTTCAAAGTGAATTAGAAAAGAAACTAGTCCTCCCCATAGAGCACCGGGATCAGTTAATTGAACACCTAGGTAACTATAAGAAAGTCTTCGATGAACTTGAAAGAATGACTCAGGGGAAGGTTATCATTGCGGGATCAACAAAACTTGAAATCCAAGAGGCCCTTACGGCAAAGATCATTCTTCACGCCCATGGAGCAAAACTCTTCTCAGAAGTATTAAACTTCCCAGGTGCTGTTGGAGTTATCAGTGAACATAAAAACTTAGGGTCGATTCCGGTCGATTATATTCATAGGCTTATGATGGCCGTAGCTAAAGGCTCAACGAGAAAGGTTAGGCGCCAAGGAAGAAATGGCTTCTTAGGCATGAGAAATCCTAGGATCTCTGAGCTCTTAAATCACCCTAGACCCTTTTCATTCTGGCTTAAGAACTTTAAGTCTAAGAAGTCTGCTTTTTTAATTCATGAACTTCTTGAGAATTATATCTCTTCTCAACAGAGCTTTTATCAAAAGAAAAATGCCCTTTTAAAGAATAGGATTTTAACTAAGTACCTCTATAAAGTTAAGGCAGGATCTCTCGCGTGGCTTGGGCGCTTTGCTCTTCCTGCTAAGAATGTCCTAGGTCCTAAGTATTTAAAAAAGATGGAAGAGCATATGGGCCCAGGAGATATTGCTGTGGTTAATCAAGATGGTCGTCTTACAAACCTAGTCTTCAATGGAACTTGGTCTCATGGCTTAATGTACCTAGGACCTTTTGAGAAAATGAAAGAGATCTATTCTAAAGATGATGAGACTAACTTGGTCTTTAATACCAAATGCGAAAGACAAGGCATGAACTGCTTTGATTTTATCAGCTATATGATTGAAAGATTCCCTAAGGGATTTAAGAAATATGTAGAGAAGGCAGGGCAAAAGGACGAGTACACTGTCATAGAATCCTTGGCCCCTGGAGTGATCCTCTCATCAACTAAAAAGGCGCTCTCCTTAAATAGGGTAGCCGCTTTCACGCCGCTCTTATCAAGGAAAGATAGGGCCCTCGCCATTGAAGAGGCCTTTAGTAACTTTGGTAAACCTTATGATTATAATTTTGATAATAGAACCTACGGGCGCTTAGTTTGTACGGAACTTATCCTTTATTCTTATATGGCCGATTCAAGAGTCAATAAAGAAGGGCTTGATTGGTTTCAAAGTGTAGTGGCAGGAACTCCTGCTATGTATGGCTATGATCTGGTTGAATCATTCTTTGAAACTAAACCAGAGAAAAGAAAGCTTAAGTTTCTTTTCTATTTTGAGTCTCCAAGAAAAGGTGAAGGTGTAACAGAGTTGGATCTTAGTGGTCTTCGTGGAACTGTAGAGCCTGATCTAAGCCTATTAGATTAAGGCGTGCTTAATTTATTAACTAAGAACTTCAAAACCTTTTGATGAGAATTATAACAAGCTGGGTTCTTATCATCAGTCAGCGCTTTTTGCGCGTGCTTTATAAAGCGCGAAGAAACTTCAAAACTCCAGGTGCTCTCTCCACTAACAAAGTAAAAGGCCTTCATCTCTTCAAGTTCTGCTAAGAGGCGTCTGTATTTAAAATAGCCAATGCCAATAGATTCAGAGTACTGAGGCAAGAGGATGTTCTTCCAGATACCTTCAATCTCTCCTGCGTCCACCCACTCAGGTAGCTCGTTAAGTCCCTTTTTGACGCTATCCCAATCTTTAAGGGTGAGCATATGTTTAGTCCAAGAACGCATGCCTTTCCAGCTTGTGCTTTGATTTAAAGTCACAAAGCTACTGGCAAACTTATCTTTAAACTTAAACTGAACCTCTTCATCCATGGTTGAAAATACATGATTAAGGATAAGAGCAACCTTTGCTTTTTTAGCAAGGGGACTCTTTCTGACGGAAGTAAGGTAGGCGTTATCAATGGAGTTGGTTTCTAAAAAGGCCACCACATTAAAATAATTAACGGCGCCGTCTTTTAAACCTGCCTTTCTGATAAGAGACTTCCATCCAAGCTTAGTCTCAGAGTCCATTTTCCAGAGGATCTTCTCCCAAAGGGTTCTTTTATTAATGACAACAGTTGAGATCTCACCATCTTTTGTCTTTAAAGGAACAATATAACGGTCAAAGTTCTTTCGCTGAAAGGTATCGGCCAGTCCTTTTCTGTATTCTATATACTCGTTGTATTTCTCTACGCTTCCAAGAACCTTGATCAACCTCTTTTTCATATTAAGCTTTGCTACGATAGTAGAGCCCGATACCCATAGGACATTGTAGGGGATTGAAAGAGTGATGCTTAAAAGCCAAGGATTAATAGACCATGCAATTAAATCAAAGATGGCCTCATTGACAATCCCGCACATCATGGCGATCCAAAAGCCAGCGCCTCTTTTTTTCAGCCCAAGCTTCATGTTCTTATACATGACCTTAAAATCTTCTAGGAGGACTTTATAATTGACGGCCTTATAAGCGTCTTTAAAGATCTTTAGATGTGACTTCTCGATTTCAATTCTTTTTTCATAGAGATCTATATAACTTTCAAAAACACTTCTTAAGTATTTCTCCATCTTGATATTATCAATCTCGCTAATATTCTGCTCACCAATCTCTCTATTGAGCCGGTGACCGTTTTGAATAGTGACACTTGTATAATCAAGAGCGAAGTCGATCTCTTTAGCAAAGTGACTCATATCAAACCTATCAAATTGAACCGGATCAGAGGCCATGAGGGGGCCTTGAATGAGGACAAGAGAGAATAGAGTTATGATTAGATGCTTCACCACCTCATTTTTCGGTATAAAGGAAGAGAACCCTTAGTAACCGAGTCCCTTTCACGGTTACTCAAGAAGTCCACCTAAATGATCGATAAGGACCTGTGAGAATCTTTCTATTAAGTTTTCTATTTATCTTTATCCAAAGCTGCGCAGGGACTAGTTCCTCTAAGCGTACACCGAGTTCAACAGGTACAAGCATGCCTTGCTCGCAGGGAATTCAACTCTTCTTTGAAGAGAACACTAGGCGAGAGCTTGGGCATTTTAGTGAAGAGGCCTTGATAGACCTTGGAGTCTTAAGGCCTAATGAACTTCAGGGCATCAAAGATGATGTGGTCTTTAAAGATCTTATCCTCTCGGAAGATGAACATTTAAGAGATGAAAGCGTGAAGATTATTGCGCTAATCAAGAGACAGAGGCCTGATTTACAGCCCTCTAAAGTAAAAGACTTTTATCATGAGCTCTTTGAGTCCTGTAAGCTCTAAAAAAACCGTGTAATTGACGTATTGCGTCTTAAATGACCCTGCTAAGCCTGCTATATCATATTCTGTAATGAAAGATTTTCTAATCAACTCTATTTATAGGGCCTCCGAAGGTGAGGGTGTCAATATTGGTACCTCACAGGTCTTCGTCCGTTTTCAAGGCTGCGCCGTTGGTTGTTTAAACTGCGATAGCATGGATACGTGGGACTTTGATCCTTCAACTGTCATGAGCTTAAATGAAGTCATGGCCGCTGTTGAATATCAGGGGAGAATGGGAAGCATTAAGAGAGTCTCTATCACTGGTGGAGATCCTCTACATCCAAAACATACTCCTCGCGTTTTAGAACTGGCTAAAGAGTTAAAAGCAAAAGGTTATTGGATCAATATTGAGGCCGCTGGAACAAGAGTTGTTGATGAACTCTTTGACCTTATCGACTTTATCTCTTTTGATTTTAAGACTCCTTCAACTGGTGTGGCCACAAACCCTCAGCTAATAAGACGAGTCTTAGAGCAATACGGAAATCGATCTCAAATCAAATCAGTCATTGAAAATAAAGCCGATTTCTCAGCAGCTCTCATGGCCCATCAATGGGTTTTAGAGAACACTGATATCTTTTTGACTCCTTGGGTTTTAACCCCAGCTTATAATCTAAACGAAGAGTTCCCTCAACAGCGCTTTCAAGATATTATTAAGTGGAATGAAGAATCAGGCGCGCCCTTTCGAGTTATCGGGCAACAACATAAGTGGATCTTTGGTCCAGATAAAAAACAGGTTTAAGCATGGAGCTTGAATACGGAGCTCTTTCCCAAATCGATTTACCCTTAGAAGAATCTCTTTTTCAAGAACATCATCATCTTATTCCGCAAAGCTTAGAGCAGGCCATTGAGTCAAGAAAGAAAGAATTTGTGGCCGGTAGGCTCTGCGCCTTTAGGGCCTCTAAGAAACTGGGGCTTGAATTAAACTCTCTTAAAGTAGGCGAGAACAGAGAGCCTCTTTGGCCTACTGATATAGTGGGAAGCATTAGTCATACAAAGAAGATGGCCTTGGCCATTGTTGATTCAACAAAGCATTCAAGGTCTTTAGGAATAGATGTTGAAGAGATCATCGAAGCTAAGAAAGAGGCAACTATCGAAAGAATGGTGGCGACTAAAAAAGACTTGGCCTTCCTAAAACTTTTTAGTGATAAGCTCGCGGCCTATACGGTTTTGTTCTCAGCTAAAGAAGCTCTTTATAAATTAATCTTTCCTCTTTGCCATGAGTTCTTTGGTTTTATGGAGGCAGAGCTTAAGGCCCTTGATATGGATAGGGGAGAATTTGTTTTAAGACTTATATCTGAGAATCCAAAACTAAAGCCCTTTAATACAAGTTATAGGGGGAAGTTTTTTAGAAAAGACGGACATATTATCTCCGTTATTAGGCTCCCTCACAATTCCAAATAGTTAGATAAAAAATAATTCCTAAAAAAGGCCTTGTTTAGGGCCCATTTTCTCAAATAAATTAGCGACTTAGCCGATAAGAAACCAAGTGAAATTTAATTTTTAGACTTAGGAATTTTCGAGATGAAAAACTATGTGCACTTTCTCGTAGAGAGCTGTGTAAATTCTCATCCAGATGATGTTGCCCTTAGATTTAATGGCAGTGTGATGACGTATGGTGAATTGAATTCTAAGGCGAATCAATTAGCCCGCGAACTTGTTAAATCTGGTGTAAAACCAGGAGATAGAGTTGGGGTTTGCTTAGAGAGATCCTTTGATTTGATCATTTCACTTCTTGGGGTTTTAAAAGCAGGTGCTTCTTATCTTCCGCTTGATCCTGAATATCCAAGTGAGCGCTTAAGCTATATGATCTCTCATGCTAGGCCTACTAAGATTATCTTTCACCAAGACTTAATTGAATCCCTTCCTATAAAAGCAGAGGATCATCTTTGTTTTGAAAAATTAAACTTAACTAAGAATGAAAGAAGCAATCTTGATCTTAGCCTAAGTGAAGATTCCCTTTGTTATATAATCTATACTAGTGGTTCTACAGGAACGCCTAAGGGCGTTTCCATGGGGCATGCGGCGCTTTATAATCTTATTGTTTGGCAGAACATCCAATCAAGTAGGATTGAAAAACCGATAACCTTACAATTCACTCCTGTTAGCTTTGATGTTCATTTTCAAGAGATCTTCTCAACCCTTTCAATGGGAGGGAGTCTTGTTTTAGTATCTGAAGAGGAGAGGTTAGATAGCTTAAAGCTTCTTGAAAAGATCGAAAGTGAAAAAGTAGAAAGACTCTTTCTTCCCTTCGTCGCTTTAAATCATTTAAGCGAGATGGTTCATACCTATAAAAAGATTCCAACTTCACTCAAAGAGATTACAACAGCAGGTGAACAATTAAAGATCACAAAAGGAATCCGTTTCTTATTTAAGAACTTAGTCGATGCCCGTTTGCATAATCACTATGGACCTTCTGAAACTCATGTTGTGACTAGCTATACTCTTGAAGGGGATGCTGATCTCTTTGAAGACCTACCTTCAATTGGTAAAACTATTTCAAATGTTAGCTTATATATCCTTAATGAAAACTTTGAAGAATGCCCGGAAGGGGAGCTCTACTTTGGCGGGGTCTGCCTAGCAGAGGGCTATCTTTTTCAAGAAGTGCTGACTTCTGAGAAGTTTATTGATTCTTCAAAGTATGGCAGGCTCTACAGAACGGGAGATCTAGGACGCATCAATGAAAAAGGAAATATAGATTTCCTCGGACGAATTGATGGTCAGGTAAAGATCCGTGGTTATAGGATTGAAGTCGGTGAGATTGAAGTTCTTATGGAGAAGCTTGACGGGGTAGAAGCCTCTGCCGTGAAAGTCTTTGAAGAGGGAGATGAGAAATTCCTCGTCGGCTATATAGTCGGTAGCAAGAAGCCCCTAAGCGTGAAAGCCGAAATTGGATCAAGCCTTCCAGGATATATGGTCCCAAGTCATATTGTCTCTCTTAAAGAGATGCCTTTAACTCCAAGTGGAAAAGTTGATAAGAAATCTCTTCCTCTCCCCGGAAATGAAAGACCAGAATTAAATGTTGAATACAAAGCGCCTCATAGTGATCTAGAGAAAACCATCTCTTCACTCTGGTCGCTTCATCTCAAGATAAATAAAGTAGGAGTGCTAGACAGTTTCTTTGATCTAGGTGGAAACTCGCTTATGGCCCTTCGTATCTTAGCGGAGCTAAAAGAAAAGCACTCTGTGGATATCTCTATTGTTAAGATGTTTCAATACCCAACTATTGAGGGGCAAGTCTCTTCTTTAGAAGGGGATGATGATTCTTCACTTAAGAAAAGATTAGAGAACTTCTCTAGGAAGAATTCTGGATCAAAGAATAGAGACATCGCCGTGATCGCCGTTAATGGGAGATTTCCAGGGGCGAACAATGTTGAAGAACTTTGGAGTAACCTCTTAGAGGGGAAGAACTCCATCTCTAAGTTTACTAAAGATGAGTTAGATTCATCTATAAGTGATGAATTAAAGAATGATCCAAACTATGTAAGCGCTCGGGGTATTATGCCAGAGTTTGATAAGTTTGATGCAAGCTTCTTTGGGATTACTCCAAGAGAGGCAGAGCTTATGGACCCTCAGCAAAGGGTCTTTTTAGAACTCGCTTATGAGTCCTTAGAGAAAGCTGGTTATACTAGCGAGAAATATGACGGCTCTATTGGCGTCTTCTCTGGCATGGCGAATAATACTTATTATCAAAAGGTCTTAAAAGAAGTTGATAAAGTTAACTCTGTAGGTGAGTTCAATGTCATGCTCGGAAACGAGAAAGACTATATAGCCACTAGAGTTTCACATAAATTAAATCTTAAGGGACCTTCTCTGAGTCTGCATACAGGTTGCTCTACTTCGTTAGTGGCGATCATCCAGGCAGTGCAATCTCTTCGTAATGGAGAGTGTGATATGGCCCTGGCCGGAGGTATCTCCATTCAAGGGGCGCCTTACAGTGGTTACCTCTATCAAGAGGGCGGCATCTTTTCTAAAGATGGACTCTGTCGGCCTTTTGATAGTGAAGCTAGCGGAACTGTCTTCAATGATGGTGGCGCTATTGTTATTCTAAAGTCATTAAGTGAAGCACAAGCCGACGGGGATGAAATCCTTGGGGTTATTAAAGGCGTTGCCATCAATAATGACGGCGCTGATAAGATGAGCTTTACCGCTCCTTCAGTTACAGGACAGGCCGAAGCAATCGCTCGCGCCCAGATTGATGGGGGAGTAAGCGCTTCAGAGATTGGCTATATAGAGGCCCATGGAACAGCGACTCCTGTTGGAGATCCTGTTGAAGTGGAAGGTCTATGCAAGGCCTTTGAAAGCGCTACTGATAAACAATTTTGTACCCTAGGATCTATAAAGAGTAATATCGGTCATCTCACTAGCGCCGCTGGTGTGACTGGCTTTATCAAATCACTTCTTGTTGTTAAGACAGGAGTGGTCCCAGGAACTCTACACTTCAAAGAGGCCAATCAGGCTATCGACTTTTCAAAGACTCCTTTTAAAGTAACTTCTGAGACTTCGGACTATCTTTTAGAAGGAACTCGAAGAGCAGCGGTCTCTTCTTTTGGAGTCGGTGGAACCAATGCCCATGTCATTGTTGAAGAGTACGAAGATAAAAGAACAGAAGTTGAAGCAGATGATAGTTTTCTTTATAAGGTCTCAGCCAAGTCTGAAGAGGCCCTAGAAGAACTTACAATAAATCAACTTGCGATCATTAATAATTTATCAGACGTTGATAAAACAAAAGCCGCCTTTACTCTTGATAGAGGAAGAGCTGATTATTCCTACCGCCGCTTCTTTATTGGATCAAACGGAAGGATAGAAAAATTAAACACACAAAACTCAGCAAAGAGCCGGTTTAAAAAGAAGCTTCCTCTCTACTTTATGTTCCCAGGACAAGGCTCTCAGTATATTAATATGGGCAAGGGTCTTATGAAATACCCGGTCTTTAAGGAATCCTTTGATAAGTGCTGCGCGCTTTTAAAGGGTGTTCTAGATAAAGACTTAAGAGAGATCATCTTTCCCATTGATAACTCTGATGAATCCATAGCAGACGCTTTAAAGAATACTTATTATACTCAGCCCGCTATTTTTACTTTTGAATATTCATTAGCGAACCTTCTTATGAGCTTTGGTTTAACACCAGACGCTTTTATAGGTCATAGTGTAGGTGAATTCGTAGCGGCCACTCTCTCTGGCGTCTTTACCCTAGAAGAGGGGCTTAAGTTAATTGCTAAACGCGGGGAGCTTATGCGAGATCTTCCGGGCGGCTCTATGCTTAGTGTGCGCCTTGATGAATCTGAAGTAACTCCTTATTTAAATGAATATGTTCAATTAGCTGCTATCAACGCCCCCGGGCTTTGTGTGGTGGCGGGCCCAACTGATAAGATAAAGCTCTTTCAAGAGTCCTTAGAAAAAAGAGATATTGTTTGCCGCTTCTTACACACAAGTCATGCCTTTCACTCGGCCATGATGGATCCTATTGTTTCAACTTATAAAGACTTTGTTGAAACTATAGATATCAAAGAAGCTCAAATCCCTATCTTCTCCACTGTTAAGAAAGGGGCCAACCTTAGTGAAGCTAATTATTGGGCGAATCATCTAAGAGCGACTGTTCGCTTTTCTCCTTGTATTGAGGATTTAATGGAAGAGGAAGACGCTGTCTATCTAGAGATTGGTCCGCGTAATACCTTAACTAGTCTTTCTAAGAAAGTCTTTCTAAGTAAAAAGAGAAAAGACCTCGTTTCCATTCAAACGGGAACAGATAATCCTGAAACTGAAGAGCAAAGCCTATTAAAGGCCTTAGGCTCTCTTTGGCTTCAAGGCATAGAAGTGAATCCTGATCTTTATTATGGATCAAGAAACCCTGGCAGGATCGCACTAGCAACTATGCCCTTTAAAAGAAAAAGAATTTGGATAGATCAAACAACAACATATATTGAAAAATTAGCAGACGAGGATACCAAGATGACAGCATCAACAAATGATGGATTAAAAAGCAAGTTAACAGAAGTCTTTGAAGAGGCCAGTGGCATGGATATTTCTGAATTTGAATCAGATACCAGCTTTATGGAAATGGGTATGGACTCACTCTTTTTAACTCAAGTAGCTCTAAATTTAAAGAAGGTCTTTAAAGTGGAGATTGGTTTTAGACAATTGATGGAAGAGCTCGCTACGACTAACGAGCTTTGTGAGTTCTTAGCGAGTAATTCTCCTTTAAATTTTGACGAAGCTAAGGTGGAAGAAGTTCCAGCACCTGTTCCTATAGCAGCTCCCGCTCCAGCTCCGGAAATTAGTCCTGTTGCCCAGGCGCCAGTTGTTCAATACCAAAGTGCTCCCGCTGTACAAGTAGCGGCGGCAGCGCCTATTCAATTATCAAACGGATCAAACCTAGAATCCATTGTCGCCAAGCAGCTCGATTTGATGAGTCAGCAAATGCAGATTCTCTCTGGTCAGGCCGTTCAAGCGGCACCCGTTCAGGTACTTCAACAAGTGGCTCCTCAAGTGGTAGGCCCAATTGCTGAAGCTGCAGCGCCATCAAAAGCCGCTAGTGCTCCGGCAGCAAGTAAAGCACCAGAAGAAAAATCTGCAAAGAAAGTATCCGTGAATAATACTAAGAAGGCCTTCGGGGCCATCGCTAGGATTAATATTAAGAAAAATGCAGAGCTAACAAGTGAGCAGGTGGCCTATATTGATCAGCTCACTAGCGAGTATAATAAAAGAACAAAAGGTTCTAAGGAATTTACCCAAAAACATAGAAAGTCTCATGCTGATCCAAGAGTGGTGACAGGATTTAGACCTGAAGTAAAAGAACTGGTTTATCCAATAGTCATAAATAAGTCAGACTCTCAGACCCTATGGGACGTTGATGGAAATAAATATATCGATATGCTTTGTGGCTTTGGCTCTAACTTTTTTGGCAATGGTAATGAGAAGATTAAGAAATATGTCTTAGAGCAAGTTGAAAAGGGCTACGAGATTGGTCCACAGCATGAACTAACAGGAGAGGTTAGTAAGCTTGTTTGCGAACTCACGAACTCTGACAGGGCAGCCTTTTGTAACACTGGATCTGAAGCGGTTCTCGGTGCCATGAGAATTGCCCGAACAGTTACGGGGCGCGATACCATCATAGCCTTTGAAGGCTCTTATCACGGCATCAATGATGAAGTGATTGTAAGAGGAACAAAGACTGGAAAGTCTCTTCCAGCGGCACCTGGAATTACTAGTGGCGCTGTTAAGAATATGATCATCTTAGAATACGGAACTGATGAAACATTAGAGAAGATTCGCGAGCTCTCTAAAGATGCTGCCGCGGTTTTAGTTGAGCCCGTTCAAAGTAGAAGAAGTGACTTTCATCCAAAAGAATTCTTACAAGAAGTTCGTAAGATTACTTTAGAGAATGACTGCGCCCTTATCTTTGATGAAGTGATAACAGGTTTCAGAATCCATCCAGGTGGAGCTCAGGCCTACTTTGATGTTAAGGCTGACCTTGCTACTTATGGCAAGATCGTTGGCGGCGGAATCTCTATTGGAGTGATCGCTGGAAAGGATAAGTTTATGGACGCCCTTGATGGTGGTCATTGGCAATTTGGTGACGCTTCAACTCCAACTGTTGGGGTGACTTATTTTGCAGGAACCTTTGTTCGCCATCCTATGGCCCTCGCTGCAGCAAAAGGCGCCTTAGAGATTATCAAAGAAGGCGGCGTTAAGCAGCTTAGCGACTTAACCGCTAAGGCCGATAGGTTCGCCGATGAGATGAACCTCTTTTGTCAGCAAGTTGGTCTTCCTTTAAAGATGGATAATTTTGGGTCTTTAATGAAACCAAAATGGAAAGAAGATATTAAAAATGGTGACCTTCTCTTTGCTCTTCTAAGATTCTACGGCGTTCATTGTTATGATGGCTTCCCGTGGTTTGTAAACTTAGCGCATACTGACGAAGAGCTTCAAATAGTCTTAGCTACTTTTAAGAAATGTGTAAGGGCCCTTCAAAAGGTTTCACTCTTACCAGGAATAGCGGGAAGTGACCCCGTCTTTGATATGCCACCTATTGATGGGGCTATTCTCGGAAAAGACGCAATTGGAAACCCTGCATGGTTTATAGTTGACCCTGATAACCCGGATGAATATCTGGAGATTGAGGCTTAGTAAGTGGGTAAGTTAGAAAAGAAGAAAATTAGCTACGACCCTTTTGAAAATGGTGAAGTTATTTTAACCGTGCCCACTACTGAATCTCAGCGCGAGATGTGGGCCACGGTCGAAATGCTTCCAGAGGCCAGTCTTTGCTATAACGAATCCATTCGAATCTCTCTTAAGGGAGATTTAAAACAAGAGGTCTTTGAGCGCGCCTTTCAAGAGATGATTAGGCGCCATGATGCCTTACGTTCAAGCTTTACTAAAGATGGGCGCTTCTTCTTAATTACCGATAAATTCAATTACCCACTAGAGACTTTGGACTTGTCTGAAAGTAAGGACAGCAAAGGCGAGATCGATAAGCTGATCAAAGAGTGCACGCTCTTTAAGTTTGATCTCATTAAGGGGCCTTTATTTCAAGCAAGACTCGTAAGGCTCTCTTCAACAGAGCACCTGTTCTTCTTTAGCGCCCATCATATCATCTGTGATGGCTGGTCCATGGCCGTTATGGTGGGGCAGATGAGTGAGATCTATTCTCATCTCCTTGAGAATAAAAGAAATCAATTACCATGGCCTTCACAATTCAGTGCCTATTCAATCAAAGAGCATAAAGGGGAGGTTATTAAGTCCTCTCACGCAGAATACTGGAAAAAAGAATTCAGCAGTATCCCAAAGCCTTTAGACCTTCCGGGGGATTTTGAAAGGGAGAGCTTTAGAACTTATGATTCAAAAAGAATTGACCTTGAAGTTGATGTTGAAATTGTAAAGAAGGTTAAGAAACTCGGTGGAAAATTAGGCATGAGTTACTATACAACTCTTATGACGGCCTTTGAGATCTTGATTCATAAGCTAACTGATAAAGATGACTTAGTAATAGGGATCTCTTCAGCGACTCAATCTGTTCTTGGAGAATATGACCTCTGTGGGCATCTTGTAAACCTACTTCCTATTCGTCTACCCTTTGAAAAGAGTGATAGCTTTGAGAGTCTTGGAAAGAAGTTAAAGAAGAAGATGCTTGATGGCTTTGATCATCAGTCCTTTACTTTCGGCAGCCTCCTAAATGAACTTAAGATAGAAAGAGATCCTTCAAGGATTCCCTTAATCAATATAATCTTTAACGTCGATCAGCAGTATGAAGGGCAAGGCCTAAAGTATTCAGGCCTAGACGCTTCTTATACATCAAACCCAAGGCATTATGAGAACTTTGAGATCTTTATCAACGCTACTAGTTGTGGGGATAAGCTTGTTCTAGAATGCCAATATAATACTAAGCTCTTTAAGCATGAAACTATTTATAATTGGTTAGAGAACTATATACAGATCTTAGAGATGGCCATCTTAGATAAGTCACTAAGGCTAAGTGAGCTTAAGCTAAAAGATCTCTTAATACCTCTTCAAAAGAATCTTGATAAGAAGATTGTAGAGAAGAAGGTTGATCAATCAGTTCATCCTGAAGAAGAAAGATTAACTAAGATCTGGGAAGAAGTTCTTCAGATTGAAAACATTCCAAGGGATATGGACTTCTTTAGCTTAGGCGGTCACTCTCTTTTGGCGAACGATATTCTGTTAAAGATTAAGAATGAGTACGACTTAAAGTTAACCCTAAAAGATTTCTTTCTAGCTCCTACTATCTATCAGTTCTCTAAGCTTCTAGGTGGAAACTCTGAACCTAAGGCCATCGTGCCTGAGATAATCCCTGGTGCTGCCAAGGAATTTAAAAAGATTCCTCTTAGCATCAATCAAGTGCGAACTTGGTACTTAGAGGAAATTCATAAAGGGGCGACTGGTAACACCCTGACCACAACCTTTGAGATGGACTTTGCTGTTAAGGTTGATCTCTTAGAAGAAGCTATTAATTTAATCATTAAAAGACATGACGCTTTAAGAACAAGGTTTCTCAAAAAAACAGAGGGTATCTTTCAAGTTGTTGAGAGTGATCTTAGGATAAAGCTTGATCAGGTTGACTGCGCCAAAGATAAAGTCTTACAGTTTCTTAGGATTGATGCGGCAAAGCCCTTTGATCTCTCAAAGCTTCCTCTCATAGAAACAAAGCTCTTAAAAACAGGAAGATCAAGTTTTGTCTTCTATATAAAGGTTCATCATATTGTATGGGATGGCTGGAGCTTTGATATCTTCTTTGAAGAGCTTAATCATTTGTATTCTGCTCTTCTGAAAAAAACAGAACCAACGCTCTTAGATCTAGGAGGAGTCACTTATGCTGACTACGCTCTTTATAATGGAAAGATAAACTCAAAAGAATTTTCTTTATCAGAAGTTCATTTTTGGGTTGATAGATTAAAAGACCTGCCAGTTCTAGAATTGCCAATTGATTTTTCAAGACCAGTGGTCTTCTCTAATATAGGAAAATCAATTCCCTTTGTTTTATCAGATGAATTATCAGGTAAGCTTAGAATCCTCGCTAAAGAAAATGGAGTCTCTCTTTATGTAGTCTTCTTAAGCGCATGGAATCTCTTTTTATCAAAGCTCTCAGGTGAGTCAGATATCGTCATAGGCACTCCTGTCAGAGGTAGGCATACCGAGGAAGTACAAAGATTGATTGGCTTCTTTGTTAATATCATTCCCCTTAGGAATACTGTTAATCTTAGTGTTAGCTTTTCAAGTTTACTAAAAGAAATAAACCTACAGATGATTGAGGCCTTTGATCATCAGCATGTGGCCTTTGATACGATCTTAAAGGAGCTTAGCTTCAAGAGAGACAATAGCCGGACAGCGGTCTATCAGGCCTTCTTTACTTATCAAGATGTCTCTAATAGAGAGTTCATGCTGGGAGATCATCAGATCAATCAAAGAAGCATCGGAAGAAGCGCCACTCATACTGATCTAGATCTGTGGGTAAAGACCACTGATGAAAAGGTTGAAGGGGCCATTGAATACAGAACTGAGCTCTTTAAAGATGAGACCGCCAAGTTCATGCTTGATTACTTTGTCAGCATCCTTGAAGTTGTCAGTCATAGGTCTGAACAACCAATCAAAGAATTAAATCTTATTCCAAAGGCGCAAGAGGATCTCTTTGTAAATAAATGGAATGATACTTGGACTGACTGGAAAGAAGAGGGAATCTTTTATAAGTGTTTTGAAAAACAGGCCCTTCTCACTCCTGATGCTATTGCGGCTTGTGATGGACTAGGTGAGCTTAGTTATAAAGAGCTCGATAGAAAGGCCAATGCATGGGCGAATCACTTAATTAGTGAAGGGGTTGTTCCTGGAGATCTCGTTGGTCTTTCAGTTCACCGCCATAATAAGATGTTAGTCGCCCTGCTTGCTATCTTAAAAACAGGGGCAGGCTATGTTCCCCTTGATCCAGGATTTCCTCAGGACCGCCTTGATTATATGATCGAGAGTTCAGGGCTTAAGATCATGATCGTAGAAGATTCACTTCTTCCTCGCTTTCAAGAAGATAAAGCCGTTAAGCTCCTCTTAAGTGAAATGAAGGGTGATAATGAGGTTCACCCAGGCGTTCATACCAATGAGAATGCTACTGCTTATGTAATCTATACCTCTGGATCAACGGGTCTTCCTAAGGGAGTTCAATTGCCTCATAAGGCAGTTCATAACTTCTTAAAGACGATGGCAGATCGTCCTGGAATGAAAGGCACTGATAAGCTCTTGGCCGTAACGACCTTAAGTTTTGATATTGCCGTACTCGAGCTCTACCTTCCGCTTATCACTGGGGGAGCTGTGAGGATCGCCCAAAAAGAAGAAACAATGGATGGAGAAGCGCTTAAGAATATTATTGAATCCGAGAACATAAATATGATGCAAGCCACTCCTTCGACTTGGCGTTTATTATTAAGCGCCGGCTGGAAGGGTAGTAGCGACTTCAAGCTTCTTTGTGGGGGAGAGCCTTTTCCAAAAGATCTAAATAAGAGCCTCCTTCCTATCGTTAAAAGTGTTTGGAATATGTACGGACCGACTGAGACGACGGTTTGGTCAACGATTGAAGAGTTAACGGACCCTGAAGAAAATATTCTTATTGGAAAACCAATCGCTAATACCGCTTGCTATATCTTAGATGAGAATCAAAGACTCCTTCCTCTAGGTCACCCGGGGGAATTATATATTGGAGGCGAGGGCCTCGCTGACGGTTATAAAGGCAGGCAAGACTTAACTGATGAGCGCTTTATCCCTAATCCCTTTCGGGCAGGGGAGAAGATGTACAATACTGGCGACCTGGCCCGTTTACATAGTGATGGGCGGATTGAATGCTTAGGACGAAACGACGGGCAAGTTAAGGTCAGAGGCTATAGGATTGAACTTGGTGAGATTGAATCAGTCTTAAGTGAATTTCCTGGAATCACTCAATCAGTTGTCATAGTCAGAGAAGACAGACCTGGGGATGTGCGACTAGTTGGTTATTATATAAAAGAATCTCCTATTGATCAGTTAAAGCTGCGCTCATTCTTAGGGGAGAAGATTCCTTCTTATATGATTCCATCAAACTTTGTAGAGATGGATGAGTTTCCAAAAACCCTTAATGAAAAGATTGATAAAAAGAACCTGCCGGCACCTCAACTTGGGGCAGCGGCCAAAACAAAGACAATTAAGACAAACCTCTTAAAAGAGGGAGTCATGACGGAGCTGCACATGATTTGGTGTGAGCTTCTTGGCCTTGAAAGCATTGATGTAGAGAGTAATTTCTTTGACGTAGGAGGGCATTCTCTTCTTTCAGTTCAGCTCTTCTCTATGATTGAAAAGAAGTGGAACCTAAACCTAGGACTCGCTACTTTATTTACTTCAGGCACTATTAAAGAACTCTCTGAATTGATCGAATCAAAGACGAGTAACTCCTCTGGTGATAGGCCAAATTTATCTGAAGCTTCTTCACTGCTTCATTCCTTAGTTCAAATTAAAAAGGGCGATAAACTAGCCCCACTTTTTTGTTTTCATGGAGTTGGTGGAAATATCTTAAACTATATGGCCTTAGTTCCAGGTCTTGAAGAAGGACGGGGTCTTTATGGTCTTCAATCCTTTGGAGTCGATGGAAAGTCTGAGACTCTTCCTACTATTGAGGCCATGGCAGAAGCTTATGTACGAGAGATTAGAACTGTTCAAACAGAAGGTCCTTATTACCTAGCAGGGGGCTCCATGGGAGGCTACCTGGCTTTAGAAGCCGCTAGAATCCTGCAAAAGGCGGGAGAAGAAGTGGCCGACATCATCATGTTTGATACCTTCGGTCCTGATATCAATTTAAAGAATTATTCAACGGGAACTAGGGGTTATATTGATAACCTAAAGATCATGATTCCTTATAGGCTAAAACAAATAAATTATACCTTAAGGGCAAAGTTTCTAAGATTCTTTGGCCTGACCATCCCCCATAATATCCGCCATTTCTTTGTTGAGTTAAAGAACTACTCGGCCATATATAAGTATAAACCGTCTAAGTTTGATGGAGGGATCACTTTATTTAAAGTGCCTACGACTGAAGAAGGTATTTATAGTGATCCAAAACTAGGCTGGGGTAATTCTCTTAAAGGAGAATTAACTCTGTATGAAGTTGAAGGGGAGCATAATAATATTATCGAAGCCCCTGGTCTTCCAAGGGCCTTAAAGAATCACTTATCTAATTCTAAGACGTAGCTTAGACCAAGCTTAGCAAAAGAGACGGCGTGAGTGGCGTTATTACCCATGACATCAAAAGTATCATCAGTTGTATGAATCCTTGGATTCTCTTCTAAAACTCTTGCTTCTCCTGGAAACGAAGCGCGAAAGTTCTTATAATCAAAAGAATAATGATCACTACAAGCGTAGTTACACTTATCATAGCCCCAAGGAAGCTTTAAGTAAGTATCAGAGATCTTTCCAAGAAAGGCGTTCTGTTCTTTATCAGTATCGTCGGCAATTATAGCAAAGTTGATATCAGAGCTTCCTTTGAAGTTCGTTCCATCTAAATTTAAATAGCCTCTAACTTTTATAACTTCGGCATCATACTTTGCCGCAATATCCATGCTTCCTCTAAGACCAACTTCTTCAGCAGAGAAGGCCATGAATTGAAGATTATGCTTAGACTTATAGTTTGTTTCAACAAGCACTCTTATTATTTCTGTAATAGTAGAAATTCCCGAAGCATTGTCATCAAGACCCGGAGAGTGAGAATGAGGGCCTTCGTCGTCAGTATTAATACTGTCACCATGGCCACCAACGATGATATTTTCTTTAGTCTCACCCTTAAAGGTTAAGATCACTGTTGGTTGTTCCCAATCAGCATGCTTAAAAAGCTCGACCTTAATATCATTTCTACTAGCGGCGATCTTGCTCCACTTTGCATGCAAGTCTTTCATGGCCTGAATGCCAGTCTTTGAGCTGTAATATCTTGTATGGTAACTTGAGAACCAAGTCATATCAGCAAGTATTCTTGCCTCTTGAACCTTTTCAATTGTGTCCAAGACTAGAGCTTCTTTTGTTAAACTATAATCAACTTTATAACGGTTATCATCCCAGCCTTTGTACTTTGGGTAAGCAGACTTTAGAGGTCTTGCCACAAATCCACCACAGCGCTCGTTATGCTGATGAAGAACACCAGAGATCTTTGATAAGTCTTTCTCTTTTACTTTTAAAGTGACGGCACCTTGTTTCTTAATCAATTTATAATTAATTGAACTAGCTTTTATATGTTCAAAAGAGCTCGGTGGAAGGTCCACGAGGACACTTTTTGAAAAGCAAGTAAGAGGTAGAGTCAGAGCGAAGATGAGTAGTTTAGTTTTCATGATCTTTATATACCCTAGGATAGGTTTTGAAGCATTCGTTTTGAGCCTACAAGGTAGAATCTACCATGGTTAAGTTGTTAAGATTACGAGGATAAAAGGACTCTCTTAAATTTTTTAGTCTTTAAGAGAGTTTAAAGTTAACTAATCTTCATGACACTCAAATGGATCCCCTGCACCATGACGATGACAACCGTATTTTATTTTTGTTTTATCTTTAAGAAAGATCTCGACGGTAACTCCGTGACTATTGGCCGAGGCTTTAATTCCTTTAAAATTGGCAACTGTTTCTTCACTATTGCTATCTTCAAAAAGTCTAACTGCTTCGACTACACCTTCGGCAGTTTCACTTGAGTTTGTGGCAGCGAAACCTGTTGCTGAAATTAAAAGGGCTAATCCTATTACTAAGTTCTTCATAATCTCTCCTTTAGAGTATTAAAATTCATCATTATCAAATTCATCTTCTTCATTGTTCTCGTCACCAAAATCATCTTCATCTCCAAAGTCATCTTCGTCCCCGGAATCATCTTCACATTTCTCAGGAACCTTAGAGACATCTTCTTTAGGAGCGCAGGCCTTAATCCACTTGGCGATAAAGGCAATCTCAGCGTCATGCAAGCGTTCTCTTATTGGCATACTTCCTTTGAATACTTCTTGGTAAAGCCTACTTTTTTCAGGCACACCTTTTTTAAGAAGGGGAATAAACTTCAAGCTCATAGTCGACTCATAAGTATCAAAATCAATGGGGTCGAATTCTGGTTCTGCTCTTCCAGCTTTAGAGGAATGACAGGACATACACTTTGGCTTGAGAATAAATTCTTGGAGGCTTTTAAACCCAAGGCTGGCCTTTCCCGTTATGACGGCATTTTCTTGAAAGGGGTTTGATCTATCGATTAGTCTCAACTCACCCTTTTCAGAGCGGCAGGAAAATAGGGCAAAGCCTAGGAATGAAAAAACGATAAAATTTTTCAACATGATGTGTTTTAGTTGAATTGTAACATTTGTTCAAGTACCCTATAGGGGTATGTAACTATTGTTCGTTTTGTCATTTTTACAGTCATCTATGACGAATTGAATCGTTTATTTTGAAAGGCGTACTCCTATGACAAAAAAAGGCGCAGATCATAAGGCCCAACTTAGCAGAGTCAATCGTATCGAAGGACAAGTTCGGGGTATTGGCAAGATGATCGAAGATGATAAGTATTGTATCGATATCCTAACCCAGGTTAAGGCCGTTAGAAGTGCCATGAAATCTCTTGAATTAGAGGTTCTTGAGGCTCATCTTAACTGCTGCCTAAAAAAGGCCATTGATTCAGAGTCAAAAGAAGAAATGACTGAAAAAGTGGACGAAATCATCGATATAGTACGAAGAGTGAGTAAAAGCTAAGGCCGAAAACTAAGAAGATAGGGAATACTTCCGATAAGTTAGGGAGTTGACCTAATATTGACGTGACAATTTTTTAAGAGATGGTAACCTATAAATAATGAAGCTAATAACTCTGATACTCACATTCATCTTAAGCTCGCAGCTAGTCTATGCTAACGCTACAGTTTGCGCGAACTTTATGACTTGTGGACAGAAAACGGTTAGTGCTTCAAAAGGTCAGATGAAGGATTGTCCTTTTCATGCCTCTTCAAAGTCTAAGAATAAAGAATCAAAAGAAAAGAAACAAAGCCAGTGTAAGTGCTGTGCAATCTTATCCCTTGAAACTAATTTTAAGAATGGGCCTGTTCAGGTTTCAGCCTTAAGCTTTATTGAATTTAACTACTTTGAAAGATCTCTTCAAAGAAGCTCAACCGTTTTTCTTAGACCTCCCATCGCATAACTTCTAAATTTTTTAATACATTTAAATTTTAGGAGTTAGTTTTGAAAACTATATTGATACTAGGTGCTCTTTTAGGGAGTGCTATGCAAGTGGCCTATGGCTACAGCTTTAATGATGCTATTAAGCGGATTGAATCTCACGAAGCAGTCGGGGCCTTAAAAGCAAAAAGTGCGGCTTTTACTGAACAAGGAAGTAGTGCTAGTTCATGGGGAGATCCCATGGTGAAGCTGGCCGCTAAGAACTTTCCTAAAGACTCTCTTGAGTCTGATCAGAGCCCTATGACCGGGATTGAGATAGGCCTTTCTCAAAAGGTGGCCCTGACTAATAAGTACGGAAATCTAAAAGATTCTTTTGAAAAGCTAGGGGAGGCCACTAGGCACTCTTCTGAGAATAAAAAAAATGAGCTTATCAAGAGTTTTTGGGAAGTCATCACGAATCTTAATCAATTAAAAGAAGAGATTAAGATCAACGAAGAGAACATCGTCTGGATTGATAAGATCTTAAAGGTATCAAAGAAGCTCTATACTAACGGAAAGATCTCTCAACAAGGTCTCCTCGATTTAAAGATTAGAAAGTCAGAACTTGATGCCGCTTTAAGCTCTAAAGAATATGAATACAAAGAAAACGAATCAAGGCTAGGTTATCTTCTTGGGCTTGAAGGTCAGCTTGATCTAAGCACTGTTCCTTGGAAGCTCTCCGCAACTGATTCAAGGGTTAAGAAGGACTTTAAGGAGCTGGCGCTAAATGCCAACTTAGATTCTAAGAAGTTCTTGTTAAGCGCTCAAAAGAAAGGCTTTGTGCCTGACCTTACTTTCTCCATGGGCTATACCAAAAGATCTAATATCGACAATAAAGGGGACTTTGTCTCCGCCTCCGTGGCCTTTCCCATTCCTACCTCTAGCACTAAGTATGCAGCTCATTCAGAGGCGGTTCACAAAAAGACTATGGCAACAAAAGAGCTTAAGAACTATCAAAGAAAAAAAGAGAGTCAAGTTGAAGGCCTAAACTTTGGGATCAATAGAGTAAAGAAAGAACTAGAGATCTTAAATAATAAAACAATAAAGTTCTCTGAGAATTCAAGAGACATTACGGCCAAGTCCTACCGCTATGGCAGGGCCAGTTATGTAGAGTTATTACAATCAGAGCTTAAGCATCAAAAGCTACTTATTAAAAGAAGCATGCTTAAGAGTCAGTTAACTAAGAAACAAATCGAGAAAAAGTTCATCCTTGGGGAGAAGCTATATGAATAAATTAATCTTCGTCGTACTACTAATGTTTATCTCCTCTTGTCAAAAAGAGTTTAAAGAGGGCCCTGAAGCTACTCATGCTCACAGTACAGTGGAGAGTTATTATACTTGTTCCATGCACCCAGAGATTAAAGAGACAAAGGCTGGAAAATGCCCCATCTGTCATATGAACCTAACAAAGGTTGAAGTTGAGATTGACGAACCAGGCACCAATAAAAGTGAGATTGTTCCTGTAAAGACGAGCTATCAATGTAAAGACTTTCCAGATGTTACTAGCGAAACCGCAGATGTCTGCCCTTTGGACGGGACTCCTATGGTTAAGGTTAAAGCACCAAGCATGGCGGGAATGAATATCGCTAAAGTTAAATTAAGAAAGGCTCAGCTAAGTCATTTTAAACCCCATTACTTTCCCGTGACGACAATGTCGATGACGAAGAACATCAGGCTTCTAGGAAGCGTTCTTCAATCTGAAGATAAAGAAAGTAATATTCCTGCAAGAATCTCAGGAAGGGTTGAGAAGGTCTACGTTAAATCTACTGGTAGTTTTATAAGCCTTGGTGACCCTGTGATTGATCTTTATAGCCCGCAGTTAATAACAGCAGGTGAAGAGTACTTGATTGCAAGAAGAAGCTTTCAAAAAGACAAGTCAAAAGACTTTAAAGAGATGATGCTTCAAAGTGAGGAGCGCTTAAAGTTATGGGGAATAAAGAAGTTTCAGTATGAAGGATGGTTTAAGAAAGGATCAATTCCTAAGAAGATAACCATCTATTCTCCGGCCACTGGAATAGTTCGATCAAGAAACGCAATTGTTGGAAAGTACTTTAAAGAAGGGCAGAACTTCTTTGAACTTAGTGACCTCTCTGATGTTTGGGTAGAGATGGATGTATACGAGCAAGACTCGGGCCTTGTTAGCCTTGGTCAATCAGTTGAGATGAAGTTTAGTGCTCAGCCAGGAGAGATCTTAAAAGGGGAGATTGACTTCGTCGCTCCTGTTCTAAGTTCAACCTCTAGAACCTTAAAAATTAGAACAACAGTTAAGAACCTAAACGGAAAACTAAAACCAGGAATGATCTCTGACGCTACTTTAAAGATTGAACTCGAAGGAATGCCCTTAGTTGTTCCGCGCTCAGCGATCATTGACACAGGAAAAAGAAAGGTTGTTTGGGTCAAGGTAAGTGATAAGCAGTTTCAGGCCCGCGTGATCTTAACCGGACAAGAATCTGAAGGTTATGTAGAGATCAAAGATGGGCTTATGGAAAATGAGCAAGTTGTCATGGAAGGAAACTTTCTTTTAGACGCTCAAGCTCAATTATTTGGTGGCTATATAGACATGTCGACTTCAACTGGTCATCAACACTAAAAGGCAAGACTATGATTCAACGACTCATTGAATTTTCCATTATAAAAAGAAACTATGTTGTCTTCAGCTTTGTTTTAGTGGCGCTCTTTTCTGTCTTTAGTATAAGGACGGCCAAGGTAGATGCTATTCCAGACATTGGGGAGAATCAGCAGATTGTCTTCACTGAATGGCCCGGGCGCTCTCCTAAAGATATTGAAGAGCAAGTGACTTACCCTCTAAGCATTATGCTGCAAGGGATTCCTGGCGTTAAGAATATTAGAGGGATTTCAGCCTTTGGCTTCTCTACTATCTACGTCGTCTTTAAAGACGATGTTGATTTCTATTGGAGTCGATCCCGTGTTTTAGAGAAACTCTCTTCAGCCGGCTCTTCCGTTCCAAGTGGAGTCATTCCTCTTATGGGGCCAGACGCTACTGGGCTTGGACAGATATTTTGGTACACCATTGAAAATGCCGAGGGAGCTTTAAAGCCAAAGTCTTTAAGCGAACTTAGAACTCTTCAGGACTATCACGCACGCTATCTTCTTCAAGGAGTCGAGGGAGTCTCTGAAGTGGCCAGTATTGGTGGCTTTGTAAAAGAATATCAAATTGATGTTGATCCAAAGAAGCTTTTTGCTTATGACGTTCATTTTAACAAACTCATAAAGGCCATTCAAAATAGTAATATCGATGTAGGGGCTGAAGTTGTTGAAGAGGGTAATAGAGAATTCATTGTAAGAGGAAAGGGGTTCTTTAAATCTCTCTCTGATATTGAAAATGTTGTCATCGCCATTAAAGATAAAACTCCTATTAGAGTTAAGGATGTGGCCTCTGTGGGAACAGGTCCTGCTTTTAGAAGGGGGGCCTTAGATAAGAACGGGCAGGAGGCCGTTGGCGGCGTGGTTACAATGCGTTTTGGTGAGAACCCAAAGGAAGTCATCGATAGAGTTAAGAAGCGCTTAGAAGTAGTAAGAAAAGGACTTCCCCGTGGAGTTACTCTAACTCCTTTTTACGACCGAACTATTCTCATAGAAAAAACTATGTCGACAGTTTACTCCGCTCTGACTGAAGAGATCATCATCACAATCATTGTGATCCTTTTATTTCTTCTTCATTTTAAGACTTCTATCTTAGTCTCTCTAACTCTTCCCTTTGGAGTTGGGATTAGTTTTATCTTAATGAAGCTGATTGGTATTGATTCAAACGTGATGAGCTTATCTGGTCTAGTCATCGCCATTGGCTCCATGGTTGATATGGGCATCATCATGACAGAGAATATCTATTCTCATCTATCTGAAAAGCCAGAGGCTTCAAAAGAAGAAAGAATCAAGATTATCATTAGATCAGCTAGGGAAGTCGGTCCTGCTATCTTAACTGCCGTTCTCACTACCATTGTGACCTTTCTTCCGGTCTTTGGACTTGAAGGTGCCGAAGGAAAACTCTTTGGTCCTCTTGCTTGGGCCAAGACTCTCGCCATGTTTGGATCAGTTGTTGTTGCCCTAATCTTAGTGCCAGCCCTTTCTGTTTTCTTCTTAAATGGAAAACTTAAACCAATAGAGAAAAATAAGGTTAGCTCCTTAATTGTTAATACTTATAAACCTCTTTTGAACTGGGTTCTAGATCATAGGGCTACATTTTTAATAGCGCCCCTTATTCTTTTAATTGTTGGAGGTTACGCCTTTACTCAATTAGGAAAAGAATTCATGCCTTCTTTAAATGAAGGGGATATTCTTTATATGCCAGTGACCACTCCTGATGTGAGCATGACGAAGGCAAGAGAACTTTTGGCTTATACGGATAAGGTCTTAAACGATCATCCTCTGGTTGAATTTGCCGTAGGAAAGCTAGGGCGCGCTAGCACCGCCATTGACCCCGCTCCAGTGGCCATGTTTGAAACCATTGTAAAGTTAGTGCCTAAAGATAAATGGCCCTCTGGGAAGAGTATCTATGAGATCATGCAAGACCTGGATCAAACTCTTCAGGTTCCAGGTCTTGTGAACTCTTGGGACTTTCCTATTCAAACTCGAATTGGGATGATCTCAACAGGAATAAAGACTCAGATTGGAATAAAGATCTTCGGCCCAGAGTTAAAAACTCTAGAATCATTAGCTACTCAAATTGGTGAAGAGGTCGAAAAAGTAAGAGGGGCTTATGGCGTCTATGCCGAGAAGATAACGGGAAAACCCTATATAGAATTTGATATTGATAGGGTGGCTGCCTCTAGGTACGGAGTTAATACTGGCACTGTTAATCAGATTCTCCAAACCGCTGTAGGGGGCATGAATATCGGCCAGTTCTATGAAGGGCGTCAAAGGTTTCCAATTCGGGTTAGGTATAAAAAAGAGCTTAGAGATCGTATTGATGATCTTAAAAGAGTTTTAGTGCCAAGTCCTCTAGGTCAGCATATTCCCTTAGAGCAACTTGCAACGATAAATGTAGTGACAGGTCCAGCCGCTATTCAATCAGAGAATGGTCTCTTGAGGTCTGTAGTCTTATTAAATGTTAAGAACCGAGACTTAATTGGCTTTGTAGAAGAAGCTAAGGAAGCTGTGGCAAAAAAAATAGAGCTACCTAAGGGATACTCCATCGTTTGGGCAGGTCAATACGAGAATCAAGTAAGGGCCAATAAGAGGCTTATGGCCTTAGTTCCCATAGCTCTACTCATAAACCTTTTGATCATCTTCTTTGGAATTAAGAACCTTAGAAACTCAGCCATCATCTTTAGCGCTGTTCCTATCGCTTTGGCAGGTGGCCTTATCCTCTTATGGATAGGAGGCTTTAATACCTCTGTAGCAGTCTGGGTTGGATTTATTGCTCTCTTTGGTATCGCAGTAGACGATGGAGTAGTGATGATGACTTATCTGCAAGAGAGCATCAGAGTCCGCTCGCCAAAGAACTGGAATGAGTTAAAAGATTGTATTGTTGAAGCAGGTAGTAGAAGGATCAGGCCTCTGGTGATGACTACGACTACAACTGTGGTGGCACTCTTTCCCATCCTTTGGTCGACCTCAGCAGGAAGCGAAGTCATGAAGCCCATGGCGATTCCTACTTTAGGGGGAATGTCTGTCGAGCTGATAACTCTTTTTATTGTTCCTGTTACCTTTTCATACTTTGAATATAAATCTATTTTAAAAAAGGAGAACCAAAATGTTTAAATCATTAATCTTCATATTAGGGCTAAGTCTTAGCCAATCGGTATATGCTTCAAGTTCAGAGCATAAGGATCATACCAAGGTGGAAAAGCCCAATAGAATAAGCTTGAACGAAAAAGATAAGAAAGATGTTCTTCAGGTCCTCGAATTAAACCATGCCTTACATAGTTCTTTCTTCACTTATGTAGCAACTGAAGTAGAAGTTAAGGCTAAAGCACTTTCAAATAAGATAGATCAGATCGAAAACAAAGAAATTGCCAAACTTTTAAACTACTCTAAAAACAAGCTTCTTGAAATCAAGCGAGATAAAGAACGAGAAGAGAACAACAAATCTTATCATTTAGTATCTATGGCGCTAATTTATATAGTTAATAAGTATGACGTAGGAAGCAAATATAATGCCTACTCATGCCCAATGGTTAAAAAGAAATGGGTTCAAAATAGTGTTAAGATGAGTAAGGTTCATAACCCTTACGCACCCGAGATGCCTCATTGTGGTTCGCAGGATTCTAAACATTAATAAGAAGGGATAAAATGAACAAACTAATCTTTATAATATTACTTCTCTCCTCTCAGGCTTATGGCAAGATTATTCATAAGGGAGTAAGTGAGGGACAGAGTTTTTCCGTAGAGCAAGTTGTCACAGGATTGGATATCATTTGGGGCTTAGACTTTCTAAGTGAAAACGAAATCCTCTTTACAGAAAAATCAGGAAAGCTCTCAAGGCTTAATCTTAAGACTAAGAAGATCAATAAGATAGAAGGCGCCCCAAAGGTTTCAACCAGAGGGCAAGGAGGCTTTTTAGATGTTAGAAAAGACCCCACTTCAGATTGGATCTATTTTACCTATGTTCAAAGAAAAAATGGTTTTAGCGGAACAAACCTTGGGCGCGGAAAGATTATCAAAGATAAGTTAATAAACTTCGAAACTCTTCTCTCAACAGATATCAACTCAAAGACCGGCAGGCACTTTGGGTCTCGCATCAGCTTTGATGAAGACTATGTTTTCTTTACCATGGGGGATAGGGGAATTAGAGAATCTGCTCAAGATCTTAGCAATCACGGAGGCTCTGTCATGCGCCTTCATAAAGATGGCCGTGTTCCAAAAGATAATCCCTTTGTTAAGAATACTAAAGCGAAACCTGAGATTTGGAGTTATGGCCACCGTAATCCTCAGGGGCTTGTGTTTGATAAAGAGCGCGGGGTTCTCTTTGAGATGGAGCATGGGCCAAGAGGCGGAGATGAAATCAATATCATTAAAAAAGGCGGCAACTATGGTTGGCCTGAAGCTAGTTATGGAAAAGAATATATGCTGCCTATGGATGTAGGGGAGAAAAAGGTGAAGGGAACTATTCAGCCTATGAAGTTCTATGTTCCTTCCATTGCCCCAAGTGGTCTTGAGGTTTATTCAGGGAAGGTCTTTAAGAAATGGAAAGGGGATCTTTTCTCAGGTGCCTTAAAGGATCGACACTTAAATAGGGTAAGTCTTACAAATCGAAAGGCGGTAAAAGAAGAGCGCCTTATAGAAGACTTAAAGTATAGGATCCGCTCTGTAAGAGAAGGCCCTGATGGTCTTCTCTATCTTTCTACTGATAATGGGAAGATCTTAAGGATTCTCCCAAGGTAATCTACTTTCAGGTAAGTAAGTCTTTAGGCAAATTAAAGACTTACATTGAAGTTATAAAGCCTCTCTAATCTTCCATTAGATCTTAAGATCTCTTGCCTGGCCTTGATCTTCTTAAGGATCTTTGTAGCTGGGGCACGATTCTCTACCTTATTTCTCTGTGGAAGCTCTTTTAAGACTGACTCTTTATTCTCAAACCTAGCATCTTCAGATTCAGAGCTATGACCAAGCAAGGGAAGCGATAGCATAAGGACTAGGGCCAGTGATTTAGTGATATTGTTCATTTTTAACTCCTGTTTACTTACATGTTAGTAAGTGGTTGGTGAAATTTTTTTATCAAGGTTCGTATTTTGAAACCCAAGCTATTAGAGTTCCTTTAACTTGATCTACTTCAGCTTCATCTTCTAAGAACAGAGACATCTGACCGAGACCAAACATTATACAGCCGGCCTCTCTAGAGATCTGCTTAGGGTCTGTCTTAGGGCAAAGTGTTCCGGCCTTTTGTGATTCAATCACTTGTTCAACAATGATTGATCTAAACACATTGAAATGCCTCTTAGCTAAATTTAAAAGAGACTCTGGAACTTCAGGTTGTCTTATGATCTGCTCGCAGACACAAGAGCCTACAGCGCCATTTGATTCTCTATGACTCCAAAGCCATGCTTCCATTGCTGCTATTAGCTTTGGAAAATCTCCCGGGAACTGAGCCGCTGCTTTCAATATATCTGCTTCTTGATCGGCCACAAATCTTTTGGTCACTTCAATAGCTAAGGTTTCTTTGTTCTTAAAATGATAATGAAGATTGGCCCGAGTGGTGCTCAACTCTGAAGCGATAGCGCCAAAACTTAAATGAGAATAGCCACCGGCCTTCATTTGTTCTTGTGCTATCTTTAAAATTTCTTCTCTCATGTTGAGCTCCTGAATATAAACTAACTTACATGTATGTCAGGATCAAGCTTAAACTTAGAAGGGTGCCTATATATCTCTAAAATTTAAGTTATTCTAGTAACTTAGAGGCTTAGTTGAAAGGAGACCTTTTGCTCTTCTTGACCATTAACTTGAACTGAGAGGTGATGTAGGCCAGGGTAATGGGCCCTTGTTGTGACTTTCTTAAAAGGTATCTTCTTCTCAATTTCAAGCGTCTCTAGGGAGCCTAGGCTGCCATCTTTTAGTCGAAACGGCTTCTTAGAATAGCTTCCGTCCTTTTTTAAATAGTGGATCACGTATTCAAGGAGAAGCTTTTCTTTTCTTTTACCTTGGTTCTTAATCTTAAAACTTAAAGTAAAAGAGCTGCCTTCAATCACGCTCTTTGTATCGAGCTTGATCTTACTAAGGCTTGTCTTTATCTTAGGGTTATAACCATGCAGCTTAAGAGCGCTAGGGTGACCTTGTTTTAAAAGACTTCTCGATGCGTGTCGGATAATCCAGGCGCGCTCTTCGCTGCAATCACTCTTTGACCATTGAGTAGCTGTCTTTAACATGAGATCTATATCGAGTCTTGAGATGTCATTTAAATGATTCGCTACGGACCTTCTCACGTATTCTTCAGGATCATCTTTAAGAGAATCAATGAGCTTTAGGTTCCTTTGAAGATCATCATTGATCCCTTGGACCTTAAGTCCCCAAGGAAGATTAGGGCGGATACCTTCACTACAAAGACGGCGCACATGTTTGTTCTTATCAGATTTCCATTTCTCTAAGATTTTAAAGACCTTTTTATCATCTTTGATTAAAAAGGGACGAATCGCAAATTCAGCAGAGAATCTTTTAGTCATCTCCTTCATAGCAGAGAAGGAAGTTTGAAAGTCATGAAGACCATAATCTTCAACGAATTGAAGTAAAGGCCAGGCGATAAAGCCGGTGATACCTTCCTCTTGATCTTCAGGAGCGAGGGACTGGAGTAAAATCTTAACTGAAGCCTTGTAATCAGTTTCTAGATGTTCATTAAGCTTCTTACTGATAAGGCGAACCCTATCTTTCATCTCAAGACTCTCTAACTCTGTGTTAACTTCTTTGAGAAATTGAGATCTGTTAAACTTCTTTTTAGAAAATTTTTCGATTGTCCTTGAGAACTCTTTTAATGATTTTTTGTTATAGATATTCTTGAAAGGTTCCATCTTAATGAATCTCTTCTTTTAGAAGGCGAGGAGCTGAAGGTGTTTCAATAACTTCAAAGTTTATCCTAGCAATCTCAAGTTCATCTTTAGTTTCAACCTGTACCCGCCAGCTTCCAGGAGTGTAATTTGATTTATAGGCAAAGCCGCGAAAGCCTTCGCCGCGACCACCAGTGATATTGAGAGGGATCTTATCTGAAGTCTTATAACCGTCTTTAGTCTCTTTTAGAAAGTGAAGAACGATCTTATCTTCAAAGCCCCCTGGGGCAAAGATCCTAGTGAAGACAAAGATCTTATCTTCAGGCATGGCCCTAAAATGTTCGTCCCCTGTTTCCCAAAACTTCCAACGCGGTTTTTCATGGGAGAGTCTGTAGTGAGGAAAATCTTTTTCAATATTATGATAGATCCCAAGATGCTGAGCCGAGAGGGGAATCGGGGGGATGAGTTTAAAGAGATAGAAAACGATAAAAAGAGCCACGAGTCCCAACGAGGGATAGACCATTCCTTTTTCGATTCTTTTTTGATCACAGCCTTTCTTTCTTAAAAAAGAGGCGAAGGCAAAGAGGATTAAAACAGGAGTGATTAGGCTAAAAATAAAAGGAAAGAAGCCAACCTTTCCAATGATCAAGGGAATAATATAAAGAAAGTAAGTTACTAGGCATAAGAAGAGGAGAGTCGACTTAATTAAGAGACCAAGCTTTTGAAAGATCTGTAATTCATTGATGACCAATAAGATAAAGATGGTCAGCATAAAGACAAAGGAAGCTGAGAGGCTTGCTGATTTAAAATAAAAGAGAGTAAAGGCCGAAAGGAGCGCCCCTAACAAGAAGTGAAAGATCTCATCTTTAAACTTAAAGAGCTTCTCTATTTTTTTATGTTCAGGTGTCCCCGTGAATTCAAAGTAGAGAAAACTATAAAGGATTATAAGATAGATCCCCTGAGAGATTATATTAAGAGGATCGTCAATTCGTCCTAAGGTTAGAACATCAAAGAGGAATCCGAAGAGAAAGAAAAAGGGACCAACCCAATCTTCATACTTGTTATGGAGTTCTAGAACCTTCTTATATATCTTTGAGTCTTGCATTAAAGGATCTTAATAGAATTAGAATACTTTTTCACGGGTGGATGCTAGAGGATCTGAGTTAATTTCTTTAGAACGCAGATCAATCATCTCATCCCCAAACTTAGCTAAGACATCTAGTGTGACTAGAGCGTAGCCCTCTTCTCTTGAGGCCTCTAGCTGCTCTTCAGTATGCTGAGCCGTTACTACCACAAGGCGCATATCGCTTACTTTTTTAACGGCCAATTTGATAAGGGACTTTGAAGTATCTAGTTTTGGAGCGCAAAAGACCGCGTAGACCTTGTCACCTTCTTCGTTCTTGGCCACAAAGTTCCAGATAGTGGATTGAGACTTAGAGAGTTCACACTTATAGTTGAAGGCCTTAAAGGTCCCCGCACAACTGGCAATAAATGTTTTAATTATCTTCTTTGAATCTGACACAGGGAAATTATATCAACAAATAGTGTTTCAAGAAAATTTTATTTAGGTGGTCTTTGTTTCCAGAGAAAAAAAGTCCTTCTTTGAGGCAGGGTAGAGGTTAAAGGTCCCAAGTCCCTTAGCAATCAGCTTATCCTTGGTTCTAAGGGTTCCACTAGTTACAACCAGTCTTTGACCTTTATAGTCTATTACTGCTTCCCCAAAAATCTTATCGCCTTTAAGCGCCGGGTTTAAATAATTTATCTTAAATTCTACTGTTGAACAGAGCTTATCCTCAGTGACGGCGTAAGCCAGGGCCGTCACGCCAAGGACATTATCCATAAGCCCCGCTAAGACACCGCCGTGGCAGGTATTAGGGCTTGAGAGGTGCTTATCTTCAATAAGCACTTCATAAGTCACTTTTCCATCTTCAATCTTTAAAGAGAAATCCATATGCTTATCAAATTGATTAATCTTTTTATAAAGTTCAATTAACTCAGATGGGCTCATTTTAAAAATCCTAGGAGTTTTGGTTTCTTAGCTTCGTTTAAACCTTTCTTAATCTTTAAATCTTTTCCCGCTTTAAGCCCTAGGGCGCGGGCCTCATGATCTACCTTTTTAGATGAACTCGCAGAACTTCCCATACGGCTATAGACCATTTTCACTTGAGACTTAAGAACATTATCTAACTTAACAAGCTCTTTACTAAGCCCTGGGTCAGATTTCTTTTGAGCGATGATCTTAGAACTAAAGCCTTCAGCTATTCCTTTTATAAAAGAATTCTTAGCTGAAACCCCCTTGAGTCCTGAATCTTTATAGAGCCTTTCAAATTCTGCTACAAAGAATTTGGCCAGGTAATCGGCCATTTCAACATTTACTCTTGAACCTATGGCCTCAAGATAGACCTTCTTACTTGTTCTATTGAGAACAGGCTGGATATAAAAATGAATTAAGATTTCATAGAGGGCGTTCATTTGAACATTTGTTCTTTTCGCCTCATAGATATTCTTAACAAAGACTTCCTCTTCAGCCTCACTGGGATCTTTCTTAAAAAGCTCTAAGTTGTACTTCATCAGAAGTTCGTTCGCCTTGGCCGTGGCGGCCGTGGCCTCATGCTGATTGGCGCTTTTTGCTAGGCTCAAGAGTTTCTCTATTCGAGAGAGGATCTTCTCAAACTCCGGGGCTGAGGTTAGCTTATTTTCTTCCTTGATATCCGCGTAGGCGCTAGAGACTTCTGTGCCCCAGCCAAACTTGGTACAGACTTCACGAAACGAAGTGCCATGGGCCTGCTCAGTCGGGCCTTTAGTTAAAAAGATATAAAGATGAGCCAGTTCATGGCGAAGGATATTCTTTAAGACTTCTGGCTTGGCCAGGTAGACTAAGTTCTTATTAATTCCGATTTGATAATTTTCCCCGTTAAAATAGCCGAGCTGCTTAGGGGATTCAAAGGTGATGATACTAAAGGGGTAGAGGTAGCCGTTAAAAAGAAAACGGCTCCGCTTGACCTCTATCCCCATCTCAGTGATGAGGATAGTTTTTACTTCTGCCTTAAGACGAGTGCAAAAGGCATTCAGTGTTGAGGAGTAGACCCGCATTAGGATCTACTCTTAACCGCCGCTGAAAGAAACTCACGGTTTAACCTAGCAATATTTGAAATGCTAATCGCTTTAGGGCAACTAGCTTCGCATTCTGCTTCGTTTGTGCAGTTTCCAAAACCAAGGCTGTCCATCTTATCGACCATATCAAGAACTCTCTGCTCACGTTCAATCTTTCCTTGCGGAAGAAGAGCGAGTTGAGAAACCTTAGCTGATACAAAGAGCATCGCTGAAGCGTTCTTACAACTAGCGACACAAGCGCCACAACCAATACAAGCTGCTGCATCCATGGCGAGATCTGCGTCCACCTTAGGGATTAAGATAGCGTTGGCATCTTGAGCGTTCCCTGTATTCACATTGACGTAACCACCAGCTTGAATAATAGCGTCAAAAGATGATCTATCTACCATTAAGTCTTTATGAACCGGAAAGGCCTTCGCTCTAAAGGGTTCAATAGCAATGGTATCGCCGTCTTTGAACTTTCTCATATGAAGCTGACAAGTTGTTGTCTCCGCTTCAGGACCATGGGCCTGACCATTGATCATCATTGAGCACATTCCGCAAATTCCTTCACGGCAATCGTGATCAAAAGCGATCGGCTCATCACCCTTATCAATTAATTTTTCATTGAGTTGATCAATCATCTCAAGAAAAGAAGAATCAGGAGAGACATCATCAAGACTATAATCAACCATCTTGCCTTTTGATTTCTCGTCGTTCTGACGCCAAACTTTTAACTTAAGGGACATATTATTTGCATTACTCATCTAACACTCCACCTATTTATAAGATCTTTGAGTGAGGGCAACATTTTCAAATGTTAATTCCTCAATGTTTCTAATCGGGTCATTGTTCTCGCCAGCATATTCCCAAGCGGCAACGTGAGCAAAGTTATCATCATCACGTTTAGCTTCATTTTCTTCTGTCTGAGATTCTTCTCTAAAATGACCACCACAAGATTCAACTCTTTCGAGTGCGTCTCTTGCCATTAGCTCACCAAGTTCTAAAAAGTCAGCAACTCTGTTTGCTTTTTCAAGCTCAACATTGATGCCCTCGATAGTTCCAGTGACTTTAACGTTCTTCCAAAATTCAACGCGGAGTTTCTTAATCTCCTCGATGCCCTTCTTAAGACCGGCTTCGTTTCTACCCATTCCCACATATTCCCACATAAGAAGACCAAGCTCCTTATGAAAGCTATCAACAGAGCGGTTTCCACCGATGCTCATAAGCTTATCAAAGTGAGCTTTCGCAGAACTTAGAGCTTCGTCGAATTCTTTGTTATCAGCGGTTACATTTTCTTGCTCAGGCTTCTCAGTTACTAGGTAGTTACCAAGAGTATAAGGAACAACAAAATATCCATCAGCGAGTCCCTGCATAAGAGCAGAAGCACCAAGACGGTTAGCACCGTGATCAGAAAAGTTAGCTTCACCAAGAGCGAAGAGACCTTTTACTGAAGTTTGAAGGTTATAATCAACCCAGATTCCGCCCATAGTATAATGAACAGCAGGGTAGATCATCATAGGTTCTGAGTAGGGGTCAGCATCCGTGATACGGTTGTACATATCAAAGAGGTTTCCATACTTTTCTTTAATCAGATCTTTTCCATCACGCTTAATAGCGTCTCTGAAGTCAAGATAGACAGCAACACTAGTTGCTCCAACACCACGCTTTTCATCAACAACTAACTTAGCATTCCTCGAGGCGACATCTCTTGGAACCAAGTTACCAAAGGAAGGGTACTTAGTTTCAAGATAGTAATCACGTTCCTCGTCAGGAATGTCAGCTGGTTTTCTTGAGTCGCCTTTTTCTTTTGGAACCCAAACTCTTCCGTCGTTTCTTAAAGACTCACTCATAAGCGTTAGCTTTGACTGACCTTCTCCATGAACAGGAATACAAGTAGGGTGAATCTGAGTGTAACAAGGGTTGGCGAAATAAGCGCCTTTTTTATAACACTTCCAAGCAGCAGAACTATTTGAAGTCATGGCATTAGTTGATAAGAAATAAACATTTCCATATCCACCAGTACAAAGAAGAACAGCGTCAGCCGCATGTTTTTCAAAGGCGCCAGTGATGATATTTCTTGTGATCACTCCACGGGCCTTACCGTTAACCATAACAAGTTCAACCATCTCACTTCTTGTATGAACTGTGATCTTGCCTTTATTTACTTCTTTCATCATGGCCGAGTAGGCCCCAAGAAGAAGCTGCTGACCTGTTTGTCCTCTAGCATAGAAAGTTCTTGAAACCTGAGCTCCACCAAACGATCTGTTTGATAAAGTTCCGCCATACTCTCTAGCAAAAGGAACACCTTGAGCCGCGCATTGATCGATAATATTATTTGAAACTTGAGCAAGCCTATAAACATTGGCCTCTCTAGCTCTATAATCGCCGCCTTTTACTGTATCGTAAAAAAGACGCCAGATTGAATCCCCATCATTTGGGTAAGCTTTAGCAGCGTTAACCCCACCTTGAGCCGCAATTGAATGGGCACGTCTGGCTGAATCTTGAATACAAAAAGCGTCAACATGATAACCAAGTTCAGCAAGTGTAGCTGAAGCAGAAGCTCCGGCCAGGCCCGTTCCAAGAACGATAACCTTGAACTTTCTTTTATTAGCTGGGTTAACCAGTTTCATATCAAACTTATACTGATCCCATTTTGTTTTAATAGGACCTGCTGGAACTTTTCCGTCTAGTTTCTTAATGCTCACGACTGACCTCCTTGAAGAAAACAGAAGATTGGTAAAGATGAGTATCCAAGAAATACAACTACGGCAAAGATCTTACCGAGAGTATTAATACAGGGAGTGTACTTTGGATGATTAAAACCAACCGATTGAAAGGCAGACCAAAAACCGTGACTAACATGGAGAGATAAGGCTGCCATGGCCACGATATAAAGAACTACGTTTACTGGGCTTGTGAAGAAATCAATCACAGTCTTATATAAGTTTCTCATCGTGACGCCATCAACTGTGGTTTCAAAATAAGTTCCATACTTAAACTGAATCAAGTGAAGAACAAGAAAGATAAGAATGATTAATCCCGTATAAGGCATCGTCGACGAAGCAAAGGTTGCTCCGTGGCCTGTAGGCTTTTTCACATAATAAGGAGTCGGTCTAGCTAATTTATTTTCGATGACTAATCTTACGGCCATAAATAAGTGACCTAAGAAGATGGCCATTAAAATAGCTTCTGCTCCATAGATGAGAGGGTTAGATGTTAGTGTATGGGCATAGAGGTTAAATGCATCTGGGCCGACGAAGATTAAAAAGTTACCGGTAAGGTGACTGATTAAAAATCCGCACAGAAGAAGACCTGTAATACCCATAGCCACTTTCTTAACGACTGACGTGCTAAATCTAGCAACCAGACTCGTGCTCATGAGAAAACTCCTTTTCATATTTCTAGTAATTTCAAACAGATTCATATTACACCTAAGCGTTCAGGGAGTTAACTATAAAGATGGGCTGGCCTAAAAAAAGCTAGACTTGCCCTATGCGTTGATATATAAGTTTTGATTATCACCAATCGGTTTGTGATAAGTAGACGGGAGTCAGTATGTTACCTAATGCAGCAGATCTAAGTTTCTTTCTTGAAGTGGCGAATACAGGAAATATGAGCCGCGCAGCAGAAAGACTCGGCGTAACTCAACCCGCTCTTAGTCAAAGTATGAAAAGACTTGAGATCGCTTTTGACCAGCAGCTTCTTTTAAGAGGAAAGGGCGGAGTGACCTTAACCAAGTCTGGTGAAAAACTCTTCACTGGGGCCCGGGCTCTCCTTGATGATTGGGAATCTCTTAAAGAAGAATCTGCTAAGGACGCAGAGAACTTAAGAGGACGCTATAGTCTTGGTCTTCATAGCTCCGTCGCTCTTTATACTGTTAAGCATTTTGTGCCTCAGTTATTAAATCAATACCCAGGTCTTGAGTTTAAGTTTGTTCATGACCTCTCTAGAAAACTAACAGAAGACATTATTAGCTTTAAGCTCGACTTTGGTTTGGTGATCAACCCCGTTTCTCATCCAGATCTAGTAATTAGAGAGCTCTTTAAAGACGAAGTCTCTTTTTGGAAGAGTAAAAAGAAGACCTCTGCCAATGATATGAATAGTGATGAGAAGGTTTTGATCGTAGAACCTGATCTAAGTCAATCTCAAGACCTCCTTGCAAAGCTAGCTAAGAAGAAGATTACTTTTAAAAGAATCATCACCTCGAGTAACTTAGAAGTGATTAAGGAACTTGTTCTAAGTGGAGCAGGAGTAGGGATCTTACCCGGGAGAGTTGTAGGGGATGAAGCTAAGAAGATGGAAGTCTTAGGTAGCCAGTTTCCAAAGTTCTCAGATCGTTTGTGCTTAATTTATCGCGCTGATATTCAAAAGAGTACGGCAAGTCGACAACTTACTGCACTGATTCAAGAAGCGCTACGCGACATCTAGTCCCCGCTTTCTTGACGCAGGCCTGCCTTTTACGTAAAACTTTTACTATAACTACTTTTTAGAGGGGTCTAAAATATGTTCTTCCTACGATCATTAGCGGCGCTTGCCATCTTTTTCATAGCAGCATCTTCTTTTGCACAGGGCCCTCACTATAAGATTCTTCGCGCTAAAGAAAACTTTGTTAAATCAACTCAGCTTGGAAGACTTCACGCTGGCTTTTATGAGAATGTTCACGGCGCAGACCTGATTAAATTTGGAACTATGAAAGAAGAGTATGAGATCAAAAGTTCTTTTGGAAAAAAGATCTTGAGACTAAACTGGGCCCTTAGAGCAGCAGGTCATGAGTATATCTCATGGATTCTTTTTCAAGGCCTTGTTAGATACGACCTAGAAAAAAAGCTTGGGGGAGTAAAACTGCCTCATATGATTGAGATGGATTATTATATCTTTAAAAAATCTATGGAGTACCTTGACCAAACAGGCATGATTATCAGTGATGATATGGATTACGCCAATCATCCTACTTTTAACTTTGGCAGAAATAGACTTCTGTCCATCTCACTTTTTTATGACCTATGGCTTGAAGATGAAAGATTATTTCTTCAATCAGTTTGGGTAAGAAGAGAGAAGCTTAGTGGAAAAGTAGAGAGCGTTCTTGATTATCTAAACAGAAGAAATCTCAAAGCTAAGCAGAGAACAGCGGCCGAAGAGCTCAAGTCCCTCTGGTATGACTACGCTAAGTATCAGTAATTCTTAATACTAAAGTAAATTTATCAACTAACCGATAAGCTCTAGAGAACTATGAGAACTGCTTATCTAATTCTACCATTTATTTTACTAATGGCCTCTTGCAATCCTTTTGCTAAAGCGCCCCTTCCTGATAAAAGGGCCGGCATTCCTGGTTCTGCTCAAGTGAATAATTACCTAGAGCGAGCGGTAACACCTCAGTCAGTTCACTGCTTAGAAGAACAAGCAGCAACTCCCAAAAATGAGAAAAAATTTTATCACGATGGTTACGCCAAGATCTCAACCAATCTTGTGGGAAGAGATATCTCTTATAGGTGGGATGATAGTTGGAATAAATCTATTGGGGAGAGCTTAGAAGAAGATCATCCTGAATTCATTAACGATGACCTAGGCCTCTCAGGTGATGAGTTATCTGATCTTGGTTGCCGTGGATTAAAAAGCGCCGGCAAGGCCGATAAGAAAAGATTCTGGGCGCTTTTTATGGCCTCTATTGCTAGATCTCAAAGTGGCTTTGATCCATCCTTTAAAGAGGGAAGCGGCCGCGGTCTGTTTGGATTAGACCCCTCAATAGTAGGACCAGTCGGTGGCGCCTGCGCTGATAAAGACGAATGGGATTTTATGGAGCCGAGTTATTCTTTTAGCTGCGTCTTAGAGATTTTAAAGAAACAAATTAAGACCACCGGGAAACTCTTTGGGCCAGCTCCATCTGAGAATTTTTTACTAAAGGCCTTAACGGGAAATAATAGGGGAGAGTTCTTTAAGTTCTTTCGCGCTCACGCGGCCCCGCAGTTTTCTTTTTGCACCGAAGGTTTTGAAGCGCCGGAAGCTTTAGTTAATTCTAATGTTGAAGGAGAAAAAGTATCAAAGGACTGCACAGTTAAATCAAAAGACCGCGTCTTTGAGGGCCTTGATAGGTCTCAAACGAAGGGGCAAAAATCAATCGATACAGATTCTAAAAGTAGTGAAAATGATTCAAGTCATCAAGGCGGAGAGGGCTCTGGCGGAGACTCTTTAAATGCCCCTCAAGATTCAAAGACTTCCGGTGGTCTTAGCAAGTAAAATGGGCAGTCGCCTCTAAGTTAAACCCCTCAAATCATTAACTTTACTCTTAAATTAGGTCTCAGCCTAATAGACTCTTAAAATAAGAGTATCTAGGGGATAAAATGAAAGTCGTAGCAAAAGAGAAAGTGAAGAGTGTTAGTAACGGACCTAAAGAGATGATGGACCCGCCAGCGAAATCAAACTTCACTCCCACCATCAGAAAAGAACTCAATAGCTTTGGGAAGATCTTCGTCCTAGGCCTCTGGGGTTTTATCGCTTTTATTGGCGGCGTAAAGATGACGATGGACCGAAGCATAAGCGCAGAGAAAGTTACTGACCTAGAGAAGAAATTTGAAAGACTCCGCATGGAGAGTCAAGAGCAGGCCAACAGAATGGGCTCAACCTATAACGCCAGAGTAAAGTACGTGGCAGGCTCCATTGAGAAAAAGGTAGACGATAAGCTCTACGAGTTAACTCTTGAACAAGAAAAAACGCTCAGTCAAAAGAACCAACAGATCCAAGATCTAAGAGACGAGCTTGAATACAGAGACGCAAAAGAGGTCATAAGAAAACCTGGCTCCATCATGGACTCAAAAAAGGTCATCCAGTACTCCTACAAGAACCTAGACATCCTCCGCTACGCCCATAACCAAAAGGTAAAGCGCCTAAAAGAACTCCAACGAGTTCGCGAACAAAAGTTCGTAGACGCTAGTGATCTTAGTAATCCCTCTAATATGTCGAGCTTTAGAAAACTTAAAGAAGAGCATGACCTTGAACTCTACGCCCTCAGAAGAACCTTTGAGGATGAACGTCGTAAGTTTAGGAAACAGAAGTTTTATGTGAAGTACTGAGGGTATTTCCAATCTTAAAAGAAGAACTGTCCTTCGCGAACCTCTCTCGAAAGGGATCTTGTGTATAATAGCCCTATGCTAAAAAATATTTTTTATATCAATTTGTCTTTGTTCTACTCTTTTGAAGTTCTTGCTCGCGCTGGTGGAGGAGGAAAAGGTAGTGGAACCGGTAGTGTTGTATCTATTGGGGTCTTTGGATTATTAATGGCCATATATAAGATACGCCGAATAAGGATGATGAATCAGGCGAAACGAAAGTTTTCAGAGGCAACAACAAAAGATCCATCATGGAATATTGAAGACTTTAAAGAAAACGGAGAGAGAATCTTTCGCAACTATCAAAAAGCCTGGATGGAAAAAGATCTACGCCCTCTATTGGAAGACTTCGATATCCGATATCTTAGTAAGGCGAATGATATTCTTAATACAAAACTTAAAGATAAAATTAATATCTTAAAAGATATAGAAATTAAATCAATAGAGTTGATGTCTGTTTTGGACGTTCAAGGAAAAGACGGAGATATGTTTGTCTTAGAGTTTAATTTTAAACTAGTTGACTACACTATAAATGAGAAGACTAAGGACTTTATTGATTCTGAACTTGTTCAAGGGAGATTCGAGAGAGATATTTGGTTCGAATCTAGATCTAAAAAAGAAAAGAGCCAGGCCGTCGAGTATTGGGTTTTTATTAGAGAAGGAGAGAAATGGAATCTCTTTAATATTCATCAACTCAGCTCATTCTTCGGAGGACTTGGAAAGGTTACAGTTTCTCAACTCAGAAAAATCCTTGAGAAAGAGAAGGCTCTTGGAGAGCACGATCCAATTGATGACTCATTTCTCTACAAAGAATAGTGTCTTGGATATGCGGATATAGGGGGGAAATGGCGCCAGCAGACTCATCCACACTTTTAGGTTATTCATTAGGCTAAAGCCCTAACTCGTTGTAAAATTAATAGATGAATAAAATACGTACTAGTCTACTGGCACCTTGTCCATGGCACCTTGTCCATGTCCAAAACAAACACGGATTGAATAATGAAAAATAAAATAATTCTCATTCTTTTGACTGGGCTGCTTCCATTTCTTAGTGCAAAGGCAATGCTGATTCACCTACCGGAGAACTTTTCTTCTAAAAAAGTGACTAAGGTTTTAGTCGTTATTCACGGTTGTCTTCAGTCTGCAGAATCAATCTCTTTAGGATCTGGTTTTAATGAAATGGCAGATAAAAAGAATTTTGTCATCATTTACCCTCAAGTCGAAGCAGAAAGTAATTACTTTGATTGTTGGAATTGGTTTTTAAAAGAAAATCATGGAAGTAAGAAAGGGCAGCTTAGCGAATTAAGTACTCAAATTCAGGATACTTTAAATAAGTTGTCCCTAAAAGACTCCTCAGTCTATTTAATTGGAATGTCTTCAGGAGGAGCAAGTGCGGCAGGATTAGTCGCCTGTTTTCCAGATCAATTTAAAGGAGTTGCTCTTATCTCTTCACCAACTTACGCCTCTGCAAGTAATGTTTATGAATTGGAGGGGGTCTTAAAGAAAGGGCCTATGAATAATGATACAAGAAAGCTACCTTGCTCAACTACTGACTACAAAGGTTTGTTGTTCGTATCTCATGGTGAGATTGACACAGTAGTAAACTATAAGCACGCCCTTGGAAACATAGATCAAATTCTCGATAAAAACTATGATTCCTCTATCACTAATAGATTTGAGAACTCTAAGAAGTATTCCAAAACTGATTATAAAAAAGACAATGTTTTAAGAGCGAGGTTTATTCTCATTAAAGATTTAGGCCATACTTGGGCAGGATATGGGAACAACTTTAGAAAGAATAGCTTTGTTGGACCTTCAGCAAAAACGCCAACAGTAGTTCCTTTTTTCAGTAAAGATGGACCTAATCTAACTAAAAAGATCTCAGAATTTTTTAAGCTTTAATGAATATGAAGGTACGCGGTTACTTTTGGCAGTTACAGTAACTTAGGCATTGTAGGCAGTTCAAATGCTATTCTAAATACAAATTTCTTTAGGTTTTTTCCAAAAATAGCTCTGATTTATGAATTCTTCTCCATTGGATCTCAATTGTGAGCCGTATGGGGCTTTCCATAAAGAAATATTGGCATTTTGCAGTAAAAAGTTAGCTTAGAGCCGTGAAGATGGCTTCTAAATACCTGAAACTTCCAAAAGTAACCAAGTAGCTGTCTAGTTCTTAGACATATAAAACTTATCCATTTCATAGGGGAATTTCCCTATTTTATTTAAGCCGCGATAAGATTGCTTTACTAATAATCCATTGGAGACACCTTGAAGTTTAGGGCTTTTATCTTAACTATTCTCTTCTTAAAGTGCAGTTTGCTTCAAGCAGATGAATTAAAGATCTATGTCATCAAGCCTAGAATTAAAATCAACTGGAGCTCTCCTGCGACTCTAGGAATTACTTCGGCGCTTAATTCTTTGAGAAAGGACTATGCTCCTATTGGTCACTTTGCTGTTGAACTTAACTGTAGCCAGACTCTTAGTAATGGCGTGAGTAAGGTTCTTACTGGTATGGAGCGGGTTAGTAAGAAAGAAAGTAAACGAATCACGCTTAAAGAAAAGCTAGGCCTTGGGAGTTTGTTTTATCCCTTTAGAGGCGCCCTTACGACGGCGAAGCTTTCTAAGTGGGAAATAGAGAAGGCGACTAAGCAAAAGCGTTTGAGAACGATTATTATTCCGGTCTCGAAGGTTGATTGTCATAGGGGACTTCTCTTTGTTGAAAAATGGATTCAGCATGGCTCTTATAATATCTATGGTGGCGGCCGGGATTCTCTTCGCGGAGAAGGCGGAGGCTGCGCTCATTTTATGTCTTCAATTTTTAAAGTCGTGACGGGAAAGCTTCCTCCTAAAGAGTGGAGCGTTCACCTCAATGTACCAAAAGATTTAATTGGTGACGGTGATAAGGTAAGAGTTCCTTTTACGAGGATCCTAACTCGTTTTAGATGGGTTAAAAAAGGCGTTGAAACTGTTCCTTATGAAATTGCTGATACCAATACTGTTCATAAATGGTTAAAGAAGCGCGTGAAAAAAGAGAAGGTCTATTATTATACGGATCATCTTCCAAATTTTGATAGAGAGAATTCGACGATTGAATCAATTAAAGAGGCGGCAGAAGTCTCAGAGCTTTCAAAGCCTCTAGAGCCGTTTCTTTTTCAACAAGAAACAAGCCCTGAGATTGAAGCTGCGGTCTGGGAAAGCATAATTCTAAAGTAACTAAGCTCTTTTAACAGGCTCGTAGATAGCGGAATTCTTTTCGTTTTCACGAACTTCAATTTTTTGTAGCCACGCTCTATCATCACTTCCTTCTTTGATCATCTTATTTACATGATGAAAGACGTAACGAGCTGTTCCTTCCATGCCAATATTATCAAAGGTACGAAGCTGGATGATGCCATCTTTTTCCATTTGAACAAATTTCTCTAAGTAAGGATCATCGTCAGCGGCGAGGAAGGTGTGATCAAACATATGATCAAGCCAGGCCTTGACTTCTTTGAGTCCTCCAAAGTCTACCACCCAGCCTTCTCTTGTGAAGGTTGTGCAGGCGAATTCAAAATAGAACTCGCGGCTATAGCCATGAACGAACTTACAATGAGAGTCTGCTTTCCATTGACGGTGAGTACAGGGAAAACCAGAGAATCTTTTAGTGGAGGTGAAGTATTCTTCTTTCATTACTTACAACTTCCAAAGGTAGCAGCTAGGTCAATCTGAACATCAGACCAAGTCTTACCTTCGTGTTTTGCTAGGCATGCCTTATTAAGAGCGGCGAGCTGCTTATTCATGGCGAAGTCTAAAGCGTCAACATGACCGCTTGCCATTAATTTATTGTTCTTAAATGTATAAGTCATAAGAACTTTCTTAACCATCTTGCCATTCATAGTGACGGCCAGAGTTAATTGTTTTTTCTTTTCACTGATCCTAGTGACAGTTGCCTCTAGGCTTTTATTTTCGAAGAAGAACTTAGCAATCTTCTTATCTCTGGCCTTATCGCCAGTTTCGATCTCTGAAGCGTCGATAGTGATCTTATTGTTTAAGGTGGCTTTATCCCATGAGTCTCCCTTAGCGGCTTTTGCTAGGGTCTTCTTTGGAAATGTTCCGCTAACACCTAATTTAAGAGGGGTTTTATAGGCCGTGAACTTAACCATGATCTTGTCAGCACTTGTTTCAAGACAGGCTGAGTAAACTAGGCTAGAACTTAAAAGAAAAACTAGGCTTAAAAGGAATTTCATAGGGCATTCTCCTGAAGTTAATTTTAAAACAACGCTAGTTTAAAGGCGGCTTAACAAGTCATGCAAATGAACAAAGATGTTTTTCCAAAAGAATTCTTCGTAGAGATCAATAAAGATGAGTTTCGCATTGGTCGCCTTACTGTAAATAAAAACAGCCGAGGCTTTACTTGTGAAATTGATATCGTGCAAAAAGAAACAATGAAGATCTGGCAGCATGTAGATTTCTTGAGTAATTTAATTGATGAACACGAAGCCACCGAAATGGGCGTCCATGGTCTGACGCAATACCTAAAAAAGTCATAACCCTGACGTAATGACACGGGTGGCCTGTCAAAGTTTTAACGTCTTCGGCTCTCCGCGTACAACCGAATACCCCATGCTTAGGGAACTTTACATAAAATCAAAAGTTGGCACGACTCGTGCAATAAGAATAAGTGTGTGTGTGTAGGAGTTTCGAAAAAAGGATTTTTTCTGACTCCGTAAAAATGTCTCTCGAAAAGGCCCAGTTGAGTCCCCCTTAACTGGGCTTTTTTATTTTTAAAATCCCAAGTGAAATTTATAAAGGTCCAGGTCCTAGATGTGAGACTTGTTTCGATCCGCCTTCACAAGCGAAGTTTAAGGCGCTCTGAAGGTCTTTGCCTAAAACGAATAAGGAGTAAGATATGTGGGCCATAAAGGCGTCACCGGCTCCTGTAGTGTCTGTGACTTGAAGTATTTGAGGAGCTGCCGAGTTATAGGTTTTCTCTTTTTGATAAGCGCGGGCCCCATCTGATCCAAAAGTATCAACGATGATCAAGTCCTGCTCTGCCACGGCCTTTGAAAAAAACTCGTCTCTCTTTTTACATGTTGGTGTTCCTGAGAACTGAGCGTAGCTTAAAAAAGGAAGGATCTTATTTATAGGTGTCAATTTTCCGTCATAGTCTGAGAGGTTTCCAAAGTCACAGGCCAGCTTGGCTTTGGGATTGAGTTTGAGAAGGCTCGATACCATGGATTCAACTTGCTTAAAGTAAGGAAAGACAATCAGGTCTTTAGAATCAAAATAGAAACCACCAAGGTCTGAGACTTTAAACTCAGGCAGGACGCCATCGATATATTCTTCAAAGTGACGCTCACCGTTTTCATCGACCGTAATGGGCTGAGAAGGTAAGGCGCCGGAGTAGGGTTTATAGCGAACTTCGAGGGCAAGACTCTCTAGATAAGCTTTTGCCTTATTTGAGTTCTCATCATTTCCAAGGGGAACATAAAGAGAAGTTTGCTTATGGCCTATGACTTCATAGAGTTGGCGCGCCACATTTAGGGAGCAGCCTCCAAAGAAAGTCTTATCTTGTTTTAAATAATGATCGAGGCTTAGATCCCCTAGGCAGAGAATATTCATACTGAGTGAACCACTTCCATAAGCCTTGAGGCGCGCTCATAATTTAAGATTGAGTTCTCCATTAAACTTGTTCCCACTAAAGCTCCGTCGGCAAGGCTTAAAGTCTCGCGGGCATTCTCAATAGAAAAACCACTCCCTACAAAGATCATCTTATCACCAACAGCAGCGCGGACCTTTTCTAAGTCTCGAAGGTCCGACATCTCTCCTGTTTGAGATCCTGAAACAACAACCGCACTGGCCCCTGCTTCAAAAGCTTCAACGGCCGAGGTGGCGATGGATTTTTTCTCTCTCATGGTAGCGTACTTAACTTGAATATCTGCGAAGACCTGGACCTTATCCGCACCGAGACTTTTTTTAAAGGCATTGAATTCATTTGTGTCGACTTCAAGATCTCCGTACTCTTCACGGTGCATCTTATCCACCCAGTAATCTGTGCGGATAAATTGGCAGCTGCTTTGAAAAGCGACTTCGAGGGATGCTTTAGGATCGTTTATAAGAAATTCCACTCCCAGATTGAAGTCGAGTGAATTTTTTTTCACGGCCTTAGCGGCTATGGTCATGGAAGATTTTTGATCAATACTCGCCAGAACGGAGTAGGGGTGATCGTTCTCATTCTCTAATAAGATCCCCGCCAGTCCGGCCTTTTTCATATCACGAGCTTCTTGAATCGCCTGTGCATCTATCCCCTCTTGCCCTTTGTAGTGGGGCTTACCAAGAAGAGCAGGTAAGTGAGAGACGGCGAAGATATATTTCTTTCCAGATATTAGTTTCATTAAAGTCCAAGGATTAAAAAATTTTGGGCAGGCTAACACGGGCCATTTGCCTTCGAGAAGAAAAAGCATAATTTCGCACTTGGTCTTAATCAGATGAAGGCCCATGTCATTAGTTGCTTGAGAAGCTAAGGCGGAGGCGATATCATTTATAAGTATGGAAAAAAACTGGTTTATTTTTAAAGGTGATCACCACCTAGGACCTTTTTCGAGCGAAGAGCTAGTCAAAATGCTTCAGCACGAAAAAGTTCTTCCGGATGACTTAATCTGGAAAGAAGGTGAAGCCGACTGGTTGCCCATGACAAAGCATCCGGCGCTTCTGGCCTTTTTTGAGCCGCCTAAGAAAGAAGAGCCAGCTCCTAAACCTGTTATAAAAGCAAAGCCTAGGCCAGTAAAGATACCAGTGGAGAAAACACCAGTTGATGAGATGCCACCTCCGCTACCGCCACTTCCTATAGAAATAGAAATCAACGAAGAAGTCATTGAACCACTGCCTAGCTTTGAAGAAGTTGAAGCTCAGCACAGGGGAGAGGACTTTGATGAGCCTCCCATGCTCCCGGATCTTCCTAAAGAAGAAGAAATTCCCGTTGAGCTAGGTGAGCCAAATCTTGTTGATGAAGTAGAAGAAGTAGAAATAGAGGTTGAAGAAGAGAAGATCCTCTTTGATGACTTTGCTATTGAAGATTATCAAGATGAAGTTGAAGAAGACGCCTCTGATAAAACAGGTGAACATACAATCAATCCAGAGAGCCTGTGGGAAGAAGCGCCTAAGTGGCAAAAAGGGGCCATGGTCTTCTCCCTTATCGTAGGGGTTTTAATGAGCCTCTACTTCTTTGAATGGGAAGGAGACGATTATGAATCTAAGAGGTTCTCAGGCCTGACTATAGATAAAAGAAAAGAGATGGAAGTGGTCTTAACGAACTCCTTTAAAAGAGGAACTAAGGCGAAGATGGCCCTCTCCAATACAGGTAATGAGATTTGGCTGGCAACGAATCAGCCCGGTGAAGCAAGCGTCTATCTGACCATGAATTCAATAGAAGGAAGGATTAACTCGACTTCAAACCTGCCTATTCAGTTGCGCTCAGTAGGTCAATTGCGTGCGGGGGGAGCAAAATTTAGGGAATTAGAATTAGTTAAGGGTCACTTTCTAGCGGAAGGCGAATATGAAGCGGTGATAGTTGGTTACGCAACTGGTTTAAAGAGCCGTCTTGTAAACTTAATGAAGAAGTATCCTTTTTTCAAAGATTTTAAGATCGTCAAAAAGTTTCAACCAGAGTTTAAGTTAAACCTAAGGTTTCTCTATTCAACTAAGAGGAGTGAGGTCTTTGAAAAAGAGCTGGTGGAGCTCTCACAGGATAAGAGAAAGACTCAGTTAAAACCATTCAAAGAATTAATAGAAAGGCATAAGACCTTTGCTGGACTTCTTTCTAATATCAAGATCCTTTATTCTGAATCTTTAAAGAAAATGAAGAGAGGCAGGGACGTTACTCTCTTTGTAAAACGCTACGGACTTGAAGTGGAGCCTATCTTAAGTGATCTCTTATTAGATTCAATTAAGCAGCAAGGTAAGTTCTTAAATACAGATAAGAAAAAAACTGAGGACTACCAAAAACTTATTGATGAAGGAAAGGATATAGGGATTCTCGTCAGTGATATTGTGACAAGAACCAGGCGCTATTCAAATCTTACCAATAAGAAGAGGGCCAAGCTTGAAGGCATCTTTGCCCCAAGGATTGAAGAGATCTTACAAAGAAGTAGCAGCGATGTTGTTCGAATTAAAGCAGAGATGGCGAGCTTCTTAGCTAATTAGATAAGCGCCTTTCTCAATCATTGAGTCCGCATCCTTACAGATATACTTACCCTTTTCATTTTTTTCGATCTTAGAACCCCAAAACTTAGGATCATGTTCAAAGATGATCTTTAAATCTTTCTCTATGACAAAGTCTAAAAACTCGCGTTTGTACTTAGTGGTGACCCCAGGCTCAATATCATAGCCCATGACCCAAGGGACATGAACATGATTACTAGTAGGGATAAGGTCCGCGAGGTAGATGTATTTATCTGAATAAGGATGCATCAAATAAGGAGTATGACCAAAGGAGCACTTAAATTTTAAATCTGTTTTTCCAAGGCTGAGGAGAGTTCCTTCCTCACCTTGGTGCCATGTAAGTCTTTTCTCCGTTTTATAAAACTCTATTAAGGAAGAGAAGTTCTTAACGTGAAAGCTTCCTGAGTCTCGCTCTGTTGGATTAAGAGCGTAGTTATAATGATCTTTATGAAGGTGAAGAATAGCGTTCTTAAAGACGGGGCTAAAAGCGTCTCCCGCTTTTTTTCCAAGACCGCCGACATGATCAAAGTGGAGATGACTAATGATGAGGTCCGTCACGTCATCGGCTTTAAAGCCAACTTCCTCCAAGGACTTCTCTAAGGGAGAGTTAGAAACTCTGACATTAAACATAGTATTAAAATTATCATGGTGATAATCACCAATTCCGGTGTCGGTTACGATGAGTTTATCTTCAGTTTTGATGCACCACAAACGAAGAGAGAGGTCTATACGATTACTCTCGTCAGCGCTGTGTACCCGTGACCAGAGGGGTTTAGGGATGATTCCGAACATGGCGCCACCATCGAGCATAAACAGGCCAGACTCTAAAATATAGTTTGAAACTTCCATAAAAAACCTTTGAATAATATCAAGTAATTATTGGGCGATGCTCCTATGAACTTGAGGGCTTAGCCATTAATATGACGCTTAATTTATACCTAGTTGAAAGATAGGAAAACACTTAATTTTCCAATCAAATGATAACCTCTATTAAGGAGACTATTGGATGAATGTCCATGAGTATCAGGCCAAAGAATTGATGAGAAACTTTGGTATCGCGACCCTAGACGGGAAAATGGCCACTTCAGTTGATGATGCAGTTAAAGCTGCTGAAGAACTTGGTGGGAACCTTTGGGTTGTTAAGGCCCAAATTCATGCTGGTGGCCGAGGAAAGGCTGGCGGAGTTAAGATTGCAAAAAGTCTTGATGAAGTAAGAGAGCACGCTACGAATATCTTAGGTGCAACTCTTATCACTCACCAAACTGGACCGGAAGGTAAGCAAGTTAACCGCCTCTTTATCGAGCAAGGCTGTGATATCGATCACGAATATTACGCCGGTCTTGTTTTAGATAGAGCAACGGGAAAGATCACATTCATGGCCTCTATTGAGGGTGGGATTGAGATCGAGAAAGTTGCTGAAGAAACTCCAGAAAAAATTATCAAAGTATCTGTTGATCCAGCTGCTGGTTTTACTCCGTTTATCGGACGTAAGCTTGCTTATGGTATTGGCATGAAAGATAAAGAGATGGTTAAGAAAGCCTCTAAGTTCTTTAAAGGTCTTTATGATCTTTATGTAGCAACTGATTGTACGATCGCTGAGATTAATCCTCTTGTGACGACAAAGTCAGGTGATGTTATCGCCCTAGACGCGAAACTTAACTTTGATGATAACGCTCTTTTTAGACACCCAGATATTCTTGCTATGCAGGATGAGACGGAAGAGTCGGCTCTTGAGCTTGAAGCTGCTGAGTACGGACTTTCTTATATTTCTCTTGATGGAAGCATCGGTTGCCTTGTTAATGGTGCCGGACTTGCTATGGGAACTATGGACATTATTAAGCTTGAAGGCGGATCGCCGGCAAACTTTTTAGATGTTGGTGGGTCAGCTACTAAAGAAGCTGTTGAAAAAGCCTTCTCTATTATTTTATCAGATCCAAATGTTAAAGCTATTCTTGTGAACATCTTTGGTGGGATCATGAAGTGTGACATTATTGCTGAAGGTGTTGTAGCCGCTGCTGCATCACTTGAATTAAAAGTTCCTCTTATCGTGAGACTAGAAGGAACAAACGTAAATCTTGGTAAGAAGATCTTAAGTGAATCAACTCTAGATATTATTGCTGCCGAAGATTTAGGCGACGCTGCTAGAAAAGCAGTGGCCGCAGCTAAAGGGGAGGCATAATGGCCATTTTAGTTGGAAGAGACACAAAACTTATTACTGTTGGATTTACTGGAAAGCAGGGAACATTTCATTCTCTTCAATCTCGTGATTACGGAACAAACTTTGTTGGAGGAGTAACTCCAGGAAAGGGTGGAACTGTTCATGAAGGTTTTCCAGTCTTTAATACAATCGCGGAATCAATGGAAAAGACAGAAGCCAATGCGGCCATGATCTTTGTACCACCTCCGTTTGCAGCTGATTCAATCCTTGAATGTATTGATGCAGGTATGCCACTTATTATCGCTATCACTGAGGGAATCCCTATTGTTGATATGGTTAAAGTGAAAGCAGCTCTTAAAGGATCAAGCTCTAGATTGATTGGACCTAACTGCCCAGGAATTATTACTCCGGGTGAGTGTAAGATCGGAATCATGCCAGGACATATTCATATGCCAGGTAAAGTGGGAGTTATCTCTCGCTCAGGAACTCTAACTTACGAAGCGGTTTATCAATTAACTTCAAGAGAAATTGGTCAATCAACTTGTGTTGGTATTGGTGGAGATCCGGTTAACGGAACTAACTTTATTGATATGTTAGAGCTATTTGAAAAAGACCCAGATACTGAAGCAGTTATTATGATTGGTGAAATCGGTGGTTCAGCAGAAGCTGAAGCTGCTCATTGGATCAAGAAGAATATGACAAAACCTGTTGTTAGTTTTATCGCAGGAGCTTCTGCTCCAGCTGGTAAAAGAATGGGTCACGCAGGAGCTATTATCTCTGGTGGAGATGATACGGCCGAAGCAAAATTTCGCATTCTTGAAGAATGTGGAGTGACTATCGCGAGATCACCTGCGGAACTTGGTGAAAAAATGGAAGAAGCATTAAAAGCTAGAGGTTAAGCCTCGTTTTAAGGAGAATATTGTGGAAAGAACACTAAGTATTGTTAAGCCAAACGCTGTAGAAGACAACAACATCGGTAATATCGTAGGTCGTTTTGAGAAAGAAGGACTAAGAGTTGCTGCTGCAAAACTAACGCGTCTATCAAAAGAAAAAGCAGAAGGTTTTTATATTGAGCATAAAGAAAGACCATTCTTTGGTTCACTTGTAAGCTTCATGACTTCAGGACCAGTTTTACTTATGGCCCTTGAAGGCGAGAATGCCATTACTAGAAATAGAGAAATCATGGGTGCGACTAACCCAGCTGAAGCCGATGAGAATACTCTTCGTAAGCTTTATGCAAAGTCACTTGAAGCAAACGCTGTTCATGGGTCTGACTCAAAAGCATCTGCTGAAAGAGAAATTGCTTACTTCTTCGACAAGAACGAAGTTTGTGATCGTTTCTAATAAGAAATTAAAATGATGATAAAAGAAAGGCTCCTTTATAGGAGCCTTTTTTTATCTAAGATTTGAAAAATGTTCGAAGACGTTAAGAGTGTCATCCATGCTGGTTAGAAAATCAAAAGACTTAACTTCGCGCTTTTGCCCCTCGTTATTATAAGGAATTACTCTTTCAGGAAGCTTATTCTCTGAGCCTGCATGAGGAACAAAGGTAACTTCGAGGAAGTAATCTTCTTTCTTAAGATCTTCAATAATGGCTCTTAAGATAAGTGGGCTATAGCTGCCTTCTTTTTTCTTAACACCTTTATAAAAAGCATTCAGGATTCCTGCTGAAACTTCTTCTTCATCCTTAGCCGTTTTATTTATCTTATTGATTCTAAGGGCAAACTTCTTTAGGTCTCTAAAGAGATTCTTATAGTAATACTTCTTTCCTCTATAGCTAAACCTTGGGTTCTTGATCACTGTATTTCTATTTGAGTGAGTTGCACGCATAAGGCTTTTATAAAGACCAACTAATTTAGGGTAACTGTCCCCCGTGATCTTAGTCGCGGCTTTCATAAGAGTGCTAAGTTTTAAAGTAGCTATCTTATCAAGACCAGTCTTATAAATATCTAAGCTAAGCCTAATATCAAGATGTCCCCATTCTCCGTTAGAAGTATGCTCTTCAGGAGTAAAGTTGATCATCTCACCATTTTTACCAACAGCGTTGAGAAAATTTAAGTAAACATTTTTAAGGTCTTTATTTGTAACTCTGTCATCATCATGAAGATAGTTTAGTTTTAGAACGCTTTCAGTTACGTTACCTTGATTATCTTTTTCAGTAACAATCTGTGAGAATTCTTCGAAGACTCTAGACCCTAGCATTGAATACCAAAATGATCCCTTCACTCTTTCCATTTGAAAGATGGTAGTATCATCTTCAGTAGAAGCAGTCGTTCCATAGTTTGTTACATAGTCTCTTCTTGTGTAAGAAGTCTTTCCGATAAAGCCTAAAACATTAAGCTTAAAGTTCTTCTCTACAAAATCACTAGAGAGTTTTGTCGGAGTAGCAATCTTTTTAATCTGTTCATGATCTTGATTATCAATAACGGCCTTAACGGCTGCAATGGCGGCTGGATCAAGTAACTTATCAGTTGAGACAGTATAGATCTCACGGTTGATCTTTCCTTTAGAGACATTAAGAGTCGAAAAAGGAATCTTGAGAAGACCAGCAGTGACAAAGGCCCTCCATGCTAGTTTATTAAAGTTAGACTTATCTTCGTAGAAGATTAAATCCTTTGACTCATTCTTTGAGATGATTGTTCTACCAAGACTTAACTTAGAGATAGTGCCTTCAGTTCCAAGACCAATAAGGGTCGCCCCTGGAGTTTGTAGCTTTACTCTACCTCTAGTTTCAAAATAATCAGCAATAGAGAGTATATGCGACTTTGGTAGCTTCTTTAACATTACTTGAAAAGGAAGCCTTAGGTTTAAGAAGAAGTTATCTTTGTATTTAGCATCATGTTCAGTTCTAGCAGTACGGATTAAATTGTACTCTCTGTATTTAGCGACATCGCCAGAGACGACATAACCAGCTCCAAGTCTTGTTCCTATAAGAAACTTATCTTTAATAAGAAAGGTTTCATCTTCATGTTTTGGATTAGGGTTTCTAATGATCTCTCTTGTAACACTAACAATGATCTGAGAGATGACGCCAGCATCAAGACCCAATTCAAGGGGATCGATCTCAAACTTTTGAATAGCGCTAACACCAACCTTCATAAGATTGACGATCATATGAGGGATTTCCCTAAAAGGATCGCGAACAAGCGCCTTAATCTCACGGCTAAAATCTACAGTGTATTCACCAATATACTCTGGAACATCTTCAATATCTTTTTTCGTAAACTCCATCCACTCAATAGTCTTTCCATTAGGAAGAACTTCTCCAATAAGACCAAAGGTCTTAACAAAGTGATTTCTTCTTGAAATAAGCTTTTCTACTAAAAGACGGTGGATATTATAAGGCTCAGTCTTAGGCCATCCGCCAATATCGACTGAAGCCTCGATTTGCTTACGAGTTAGTTGAGCGATCTTTCTAATCATCCATTTAGCATCTGAGTAAGTTACATGCTCATAGCCAGAATTATCTTGAATATTTAGAAAATCAAAAACGATCTCATCTTTTTTAATCTTTTTAATTGGGTTCCACTTTAGGTTAAGCGGCTTTTCACTAAGAAGGTTTCCAAGAGAGAATCCGATATCATGCATGACCTTAAAGGTTTCAATTGAGTCCTTCTTCGTTCTAACGATTAACTTATTATTCTCTGCTTCTTTTAAATCCGTGTTACCAATCCAAACACTGAAAAGGAAAAGCCCTCTCGCCTCACGGAGGTGCTTATGATCATTTCCACCCCAGGCCCAAGGACCAATTCTCTTATAAGAATCTTCTTCTTTTAATTTTTGCTCAATCAGCCCATCATAAAAGATAAGGTAATCACCATTTTCGTCAGATCCTTTCTCTTTAACCAATCGGTCAAGATCAAAGCCATCAAAGTATGAATACCAATCATTTCTAAACTCGTTATAAGATGTCTCTCCAAGATGAACCTTGATATCTCGAAGGTTCTTAGAAAGATCTGTATAGATCCCTATTGTATTGGCCAGGGCCGCAACGGTTCCTTCAGAATGAATCTCTTCAGCAAGCTTAATCTTAAAGACCTCTTCTTTTCCGGTCTTAGGATTAACATAAAGAACATCTAACTTAGGTTTTGATTGAGTCTTCTTAATCTTTTTGAACTTGAAGACATTAGTCGCTGGCCACCAAACATCGAGACCTTCATAAAGCTTATTTTTTCCGCCAAGATAAGAATCTTTAACATCAACCTTAGAGATATCTTCACGTTGAAAGATAAAAGGAGAGTTAATGGGTGGCTCTAACAAAGATATATCTTTAGAAGCTTTCTTTAGCTCTTCAAGTTCACTTTGTTGATAAAAGACCTTTGAACCTGAAGGAGCGACTAAGTTCTTAGCTTCTCCTAGAGGTAAGTTTGTGATTTGTACGGCGTATTTCTTAAGAAGACCTCTTGCTGCTTCTAAAACGTCAGCAATAAAAAGAGGGTTTCCTTCTTTAAGAAGGGCATAAGAAATTGATTCAATTGATTGTAAGTACTCTATTTGTGAGGCATAGCCTTTAACTTCTTTTAAGCTATCAATCATTCCAACAAGAAGATCATAGTTCGCCACGTCTTCTAGAGCCTTTTTACGGGCCTTCTTTTTAGATTGCCCCTTTCTTTTAACTCTTTCGTTATATGAGATGTCATAGATCTCATCTCTCATATTCTTAATCTTGGCGCGGTAAACAGCGACCTTCTCTGAGTCTAAAGAATTATCAGCATCGAAGAAGATCTTATTGATTCTCGAGACTTCACCAGTAGAGTTAGATATTGAAGAAAAACCCCAAGCTTGCACAGAGAGGAGAAATCCTAAAAGAATAATCAAGTTGTTTATGTTTTTCATGTGAGAGCAAAGTACCAGAGCTCAAAATTATTCATAGAGTTTGTGTAGTTATTACAGCGATAAATTGGATAGGGTCTTAAATCATTAGAATCCTAGTACTTAGGCCGTAAGTATAAAGTTTTCACTGTCCTATCTATATAGTCAGTTTTTGATAATGTCCGATCCTTAGATGAAATTTTTTGGGGAGCAAAAATGAAGCTTATTTTACTGGTTTGCTTAGTGCTTGGTTCAACGGCCTTTGCTAGTGAGAACTTACCTTTTGGTAAAGACTATAAGGCGAAGATAGAGAAGACCTTTTATGAAGGAGGCGTTCTTAGCGAGACTAAGATCGAGGCCTATAAAGGACAGATCTCTAAAAGGGCGGATCAGCTCTTTAATATAATCTATAACTATAGAATCAATGATAAAGGCGACTCTAAGAAAAAAGCAAAGAAGAAGGCCAATAAAGACGATACAGTTGTTGGTCTTAGAAGCTTACTTCCACTAGCTGATAGCATGAAAGCTCTGTCAACTAAGTTTGAGCAATATCAGGTGGCTGAGTTTATGCTTGATCAAGACGTAGCTCTTTTATCAGAGATCACGCCTGTAAATTCAGTGATGAGTAAGCTTGAATCCTTTAATCAGTTCCTAAGTCTATATAAGATCTATAAAGATGACAGATCTCCTTATGGAGAGGCCTCAAATCTTGTGCACCCTGAAACTGGTAAGGTCTTATCTCAAGAAGAACTTAAAAAGATGAAGAAGGCTGGCTTTGACCTATCTCTTCTGAACCCACTTCCTAATAATGGTGTTATCGGCGAAGTGGCTGATATTGGATCTGTTGATGTGACTGATACTTTCTATAATGGAAGAGAAGCGCTTCATGCTGGTCTAAAGGTTTCTTGGCCTGCCTTAAATGAAGGAAAGTTCGTAAAGATTAGAAAGACTCAATCAAGACCAAAGATCATGTTTGAGGGAATTGACAAGGACGGAAATGTTCGTGAGTGGAAGCTTAAGATGGGAATGGAGATTCACTCTGAACCAACGGCTGCCGCTCTTGGAACGGCTCTTGGGATGTACACGGATCTCTCTAGGCATGTGGATGATTTTAAGATCTACCTAGGTAAAGTCTCTTGGGATGAATTCTATGTTGATTTTACTTCTTACTTTGAGCCTGAAGATCTTAAGAGGTTAGTGAAGAGCAGAGGATCTGATGAAAAGGGTGAATTCATAATCTTTGAAGAGGGAATGCTAGAAGCTCGTTTTGACGATAAGAGTATCACTAGAGTTGGACCTTATTACCCTGCCCATAAGAAAGGTAAAAGGGAAGTAAGAGGCTGGCAGATCTTTAATATCTGGATCAATAATACCAACCTGAAAAAAGGTGAAAACAACAAGCTTATTAGACGTGACTTTGAAGGCGGATCAAAACTATTTGCTCTTCAACATGATATTGGTTTTGCTTTTGGTAATTGGAGAAGAGAGAAGCCAACTGATTATAAATGGAAGGCGATTCATAAGAATAAGAAAGATGAGATAGTCTTTAACTTTAGATCTGCCGTTCTTCACGCTGGTTGGGATCATGTCACAATGAGTGATGGAAAATGGTTCACAAGAAAGATCGCTCAACTTAGCCGAGCTCAGATCACGGCTGCTGTTAAACTAGGTAAGTGGCCAAGAGTCGCTCCTTATAATTACGAGCAGCTCCTTATTGAGAAATTGATTTCTAGAAGAAATGATATGGTGGTTAACTTTGGCCTTTTAGGAGAAGTTCTTCCTAATGGGAAAAAGATCGAACTTATCTCTTTTAATAAAGGAATTGAAAAAGAAGCAAAACCAACTAATGATTACTTACCAGGGGAGACCGTTGATTTTCGTAAGGAAATCAGGATGATGTTTGTCAGTGCTCCCCTTGAGGCCTTAAACGATATGATCGTTATGGGCGCTAAAGCTATTATCGTTGGTATTCAAAAGATTAGCGTTAACCCTGTCTGGTTTGGGATTGACTCTGGTGGCGTCGTCACTGAAGTCCTAACTCATGTTAACAGAACCTTTACAGCGAACCCCGATGCCAAAGGGGAGAATGATCAGTTTATCGTTAGAGATGATTTCTCCATTGGAATTAGGCTTGGTAAGGGCCTTGGTCTTGGTATTGAGACAGTAGGGGACCTAGCTTACGTTAAAGAATATTCACTTATCTACCCTGCTGCTAGTAAAGAAGAAGTGAGAAAAAGGAAGAAGTTCATCGTAGATTTTAAGATGCCTTATACAATTTTAAAGAAGGGTCTACCTAAAGAGCATATCTTTATCTCTCAGAATATTATTGAGGGCAGAGGAAGAATCAAAGCCGTTTTAGGAGCATCAGTAGTTGGTCCTGGAACTGAAGCCTCAGTCTCTAGAATCCTCTTAAATAGAACTGTTCTAGGTCATGATAAAGACGGAAATATTACTCTTTATGAAGATAAATCTAAGTCAAATGAGAAGAAGATGCGTCTTTATATGCAGCTTGGTCTTATAAAGATTGATCAATTCTCTTCAAGTACTGAAATAGGAAAGATCGAAAGATTTGTGACTAAGTTAAAAGGTAATACTGAAAGTGAAGACATGGAAAGGGCCATCAATGATGCTGTCTTTAACCACAACTTTGATAAGTTAAAGAAGTTTAAGGTTGATCAGAAGATCACTTCAGACTTTATCGCCAAAGAATCAGCGGTGAGCCTCTTTGGTTTTCGTAGCTGGTCTAAGGAACTTCGTATTGATGATTTGAAAATCTTTAATTTTGACGAAGACGGTAAGATTATTGGCCAGGATCTTCAGATGAGCTCAAAGCTTCGTAAAGAGAAGCGCTGGAGCTTTGTTTCTAATGGGGAAACTAAGTTTAAGGATGTTCAATTAGACTCTTCATATGACGCTGAAACAGGGGAGCTTGTGAATCCTTATGTTGAGCTTCAGGTGGGAGTGGATGATCTCTTAACTGAGACTAAAGAGATTAAGAATACTTACCTTCCTTTTTTCAATGGAGCGGCAGGTTCTGATAAGTTCTTTGATTTTAGCCCAGAGATGATGATCTATACAGATTCATGGGGACAGATAGAGTTTCTTTTAACTCTTCAGATTCACCGTAAAGGTATTGAGAAGCTTCTTGAGCTTACCGAGGATGATCTTATTAAAGAGATCGCTAAGATCACCAAGAGCACTTCTAAAGACGTTACAAAAGCTTGGAAGAGCTCATCAGTTTCTACTAGCGCTAATAATAGCAATAGAAGATCTAAGGTTATCAACTACTTTGGAGAGAAATACTCTATAAGCTCCATCGTTAGAGGGGCTAAGAAAGTCTTAAGGCATATCAGAAAGGCCAAGAGAGAGGATTCTCGTAAGAAGAAGATGGAGAAGCTTACTAAGGCCTTAAGTCATCTTGTGCCTAATAAGAGCGGCTACTACAGTCCTGTCCTTATTAGGGCCTTCAATAAGGCCATCGGGAAGAAGAACTTCTATATGGTGGCTGAGATGAATATCCCAACTGTCCGTGAACTTGAAAATAAGCTTCCGGCGAGGATGAAACCTTATTTTACGCAAGGCACTAAGAAGGACTATGTTGAAAAAGATAGGGTTCTCCTTAACATTTCTGACGCACTAGACCTATATAAAATGCATTTTCTTCATTAATCTACGAAGCCTCTTATGTTTTCAGGAACTTAAGGGGCCATTTTTCTAAATTTAATGCCATAAAACCTTTACCCGATTGTTAGACAAGTGTTAGGAAATGACACTTTTCGTGATAAGTATATGGCTCAAACAGAAGGTAGATATGTTAGATATTTTCGCACTAGAGGCGACCGTAAAAAATCCAACGACTTTGTCCGTACTATATTCAGTATGCCTTAGTTTTTTATTGTCTTGCGTTATTGCTTTTACTTATAAAAAGACCTTTCAAGGTCTCTCTTATTCGAGAAGCTTCTTACAAGCTATGATCTTAAGTTCACTGGTAACCGCTCTTGCTATGCAGGCCATTGGTGACAACGTTGCTCGTGGTATGGGAATGATGGGGGCTCTAGCGATCATTAGATTTAGATCTTCTCTAAAAGATCCGCGAGATATGATCTTTATCTTTTCAACTTTATCAATTGGCATGGCCTGTGGTGTTTATAGTTACCAAATCGCAGTGATTGGGGCTTTTGCTTTTTCAGCTACAGCTTTTGCTATTCAATCAGTTCCTTTTTCAAAGGAGTCTCACTTTGATGGGCTTTTAAAGTTCAACATGGAAAGCAATGATACGGATAAGAATAAGCTTCAAAAAATACTTAAAGATGAATGCAAATATTTTGCCTTAGTTACTTTAAGAGAAGTGGCTCAGGGGACAAGATTAGATTATGCATACCAGATTAAGCTGAACAAGGGACAGGATAAAGCGGAGTTCATTGATCATCTTAGGGAAATCGAAACAATAAAAGGTTTAAGTTTGCTGTTGCAAGAATCAACAGTTGAAATTTAATAGGTGGGAAATATGGGAAAATTAGCTAGGCAAAAGACAATTTTCATTAAGGCAATCACAGAGAACAAGCGTTTCTCAGCTGCTATTCTTGTTTGTTTAATTGCTATCTTAAAAATTCAATCATCAAATGTTGTCTCAACTCAATACTTAGGTATTGCTGATACTAAAGAGATCAATATTAATTCTTCGCATGCTGTGAAGATTAAAAATATTCACGTCATCTCAGGGCAAACGATTGCTGAGAATGAACTTCTTCTTGAACTTGAAAGACCAGATCTTGAGATGAGTATCTATGAATTAGAGAGTCAACTAAACGAGCTTAAGGCCGAGAACTCTTTTAACGAAGAGATGAACAAGAAGCTTAAGAGCGTTAAAGTTAAATCAGGAACAGGACAGAACAGTCCTCTTCAGATCAAGATCGATAGCATTGCTAAGCAGCTTGAGCTACTTAACCGTAAGAAGAGTGATCTTTTTGTTTTCTCTAAGAGAGCCGGTGTTATTGGTTCAGTTAATGTAAAAGTAGGCGAAGACGCTTCTCCTTTTACTCCTCTTATTACAATGCATGATAGTTCACCTTCACTTATTAAAGGTTTTGTTCACGAAAGCATCTATAATAAGACATTTAAGGGACAAAAAGTTGTCGTGACTTCTATCTCTGATGGAACAAAGACGATGAACGCGGTTGTTGCCAGTGTTGGGAACAGAATCATTGAGTACCCAGTAAGACTAAGAAAGTCTGAAAATATTATCGCTTATGGTAGAGAAGTTGTGATCTTCGTTTCTGAAGATAATCCTTTTCTTATCGGTGAGAAGGTTCAGATCAAGTCATTTGAAAAATCATCAAAAAGCATTATGGCCGCTCATGCTGATACCGTTCCTTCACCAAATACTGAGAACTACTTTGACCTAAGCATTGATGTTGATATTGAAAATGTAAACATTGAGCCTTCAGGACTACTTTTTATTAAAGACCTAAATCAAACTCTTGTCATAAGCGATGATACAGGAAAGAAAGACCGTCCTTATATTTATACAATGAATAATAAAGGTGAAATCGATAAAGAAATCGAGATCGCTGGAGTTAAGGGGATCGCTGATATGGAAGCGATCACTCAAGATGAAAATGGTTTTATCTATATCGCTTCATCAATGTCTGAGAAAAAAGACGGAAAAGTATCTAAGAGAAGAAAGCGTTTTCTGAAGGTGAAGAGAAGTAATTTTGAGTTTACAGCAGTTGCTGATATCAATCTTTATGATGCTCTTAATAAAGTAGCTTTAAAGAATCAAAAAGAAGACTGGGCACAGATCTTACTTAATCCTTCAAAATCAAAGGTTAAGATCAATATCGAAGGGATCATTGTTAAAGGGAACACTCTTTTCTTTGGTCTTCGTAGTGCAAGCTCAAAGCTTAAGGATCAATTTGTTCTTATCAGAATCAACGACCTTGATTCAGTTCTTGAAACAGAGAAGATTCAAGCAGACCAAGTTTCAATACAGGCCAATAGCGCTTTTCCTAGAGATCACTTCTTTAAGAATGAAGGTGTCTCAGACATGGCCATGATTGATGGTGAGCTTTATGTTCTTACCGTTAACAATAATGGTAAAGAAGGCGGAAGAGTTTTAAAGACTGTTCTTGAAGATCCTTCTAATCACCTTCAAGAAGTTAAGACTTTTAGAGGGCTTAAACCTGAAGGGATTACTTTTAATTCACAGACTAAGAACTTCATCATCTCTTTTGATCAAGGCAAAAAGACGGCCCAAATACTTGTAACAGATAAGCTTTAAGAAATGATCGTTTACTTAATAGGCCTATTTATCTTTTCGACGGATGCCTCAGCGGCAATTAACTTTAAGACGATTTATAAAGAAATCGATGTCGAAGTTAAACCGACGGAGTCGAGAGACTACAAAGCACCATCTTATAACTCTCTTCAATGGCGTCTTAAGGGCGATAATGACGGAGCCGTCACTAATACGATTAGAATCGAGCCTCTTGCCATTGGGCAAAAAGCGCATGAAGTAGAATTGATCGAGCAAAGAAATAAGCTTGGATCTGCCTACTCTTCGGAAGTGAATGCTGAGAAATGTTTAGATAAGAACCTAACCTTTCTTGAGCTCTTCTATGCTAAAGACTCAATCAAGCTACATCATCAACTAAAACTCTCTTATACAGATTTAACTCGAGTCCTTAACCGCGGGGTTAAAAGAGATATCCTTAAATTTAATGAGCTTCTTAATATGAAAGAGAAGCTAGTTGAAACAAAGCTTAAGTTTAATGAGCTTGTTTTAAGATCACGCTCTCAATTAGCTCAGTTAGACCTGCCTCGTAATCTAAAGCCAAGAAAGATCGGTTCACTAGATTTTAGCGGCTTTATTGATGTCGACGATATTAAAAGAAAGATCACAACGATTAAGATGGAAAATATTGAGCTCTCAAAGCTTGGGGCTGTAGCCCGTATTAAGCACCTTGATTACTTAGCGGAGAGAAGAAAAGAATCTCAGATCTTTAGCCACTTTCAACTAAGTCATAAGAAGACCATCTTTGAAAAAGACGACGCAATTAAAAACAATATTGCTGATGATAGCTTTAGTATTGAAGTTTCTTTTAATCTTCCAGGGAATTCTTATTCAAACTCTCAAGGAAAGTTGATTGAATGGCAGAAGTCTCAGGCAGAGTTTAGCGCTGCTAGAAGAGAAGGGGCTACTGATTTAAATCTCAATAAGGCCAATTTAAATATTAAGATTAAGAACTATATTGATTTGAACTCTGAAGGTTACTTAAAAGACCTTAATAATTACCTAGAACTCTTAAAGAAATCTAGTTCAAACTCACCTTATAAGATTGTTCAAGTTAGAGAGAAGATCTTAAAACAAAAGATTAAGATCTTAGACCTACGTTATGAAATCACGAAGGACTATCTCTATTCATTGGCCGAGCAAGGAAAGTTAGCTGAGTGTAGCTTATCGCACTTAACGAAGGCCAACTAAGAAATGGAAGCGAGCTCGCCCTTATTCTTTGAAAGATATGAGTTAAAGTATCTAATCCCTGAATCGATGATTGAGCCTATTTCTCAGTACGCTGAGACCTACTGTGTGCTTGATCCTTATAGTGACCGCTCTCCTGATAAGTACTATGGCGTAAACAACCTCTACCTTGATTCACCAAACTACCTTTTCTTAGAAAGAAGAAAGGCCGGTATGGATGATAGGTTCAACCTGCGTATACGCTCTTATGGAGAGAATCCTGTTCCTCCTTACTTCTTTGAAGTTAAGTTTAAGTCCCGTGGTTTTATTAAAAAGAAAAGGGCCAAGGTCTCGGGAGATAACTGGGCCGATGAGCTTAATGGTATTGTGGATCCTACATTCGAAGGGGAGGGGCTCAATAGTGATTATAAGAATACTTTTCTACGCCTAGTGCAGGCCTATAATGCTGGGCCTAAGGTTTATACCCAATACAAAAGAAAGGCCTATCTTTCTGTTTATGATGATTATGCAAGAGTGACCTTTGATAAGCAGCTCCGCTATATGAGAAAAGAGCATTATGACCTAACTCCTGTAGAGGGACAGATGTCTGCTTATGACTTTGAAACAAATTATAGAGAAGGGGCGAATATTATTCTGGAACTTAAGTGTACTTCTAGGATGCCCATGTGGATGATCGATTTAATAGGATACTTTAACTTAGAGAGAACGAGTTTCTCTAAGTATATGACTGGTGTGAATGAAGTGATTCCTGACTACTACGCTCCAAAATTAGATAATATCTCACCGCACTTTGGAAAATAATCTTATTTAGATAACTCGATATCTTTGATACCAACAACTTTACCTACCCATTTACGAACGATGATCTTCATCTTAGTCACAATCTCAATATCATCAGTTTGTAGGCGCCATTTGCCACTCATATACCTAAGAAAGATCTTCTTAGAGCGCCATTTTCCTTTGAGTCCATTGAAGAGATAAGCAATCTTAAGTTCGCCGCCCACAAAGCTATCAAAGTTATAACTGGAGAGAATAATAATATCTCGGCCCTCTTGGTGCTCCATAACAAAGCCGCCTTCCATATCTTCAAGGGCGTAGGTAAGTCTATTTTCGACTTCTCCAGAGGGGCCTAGCTTGTCTTTATGGAAACCGACGATCTCCATATCCTCTTTTACTTCAACCACCATACGGAAGATCTCATCTTCTTCTCCAGGCATATCTGAAGAGATCCTCACCATTTCAATATCAATAGCGAAAAGGTTTATAGACGTTAGTAGTGCTACTAAAAAGAATAATCCCTTCATTCTTTCTCCAGATAAAATCAATTAATTTAAGATAAATGAAAACATGGCGCATCCTAAATGACAAACCGTTAGAGATGTGTTTAAGTAGTCGAAATTATGTGGTGAAATCGGGTCATGGCGAGCTAAATTCGTGTAATTAATACAAGGGCCCTATGAATAAGCGACGCAATGCGATAGTTTGAGAATGTGTAGTCCGCGTTGCGGTTACACAGTACGTATGTTCCTAAGGGTGATGGAGGTTATCCATGTTTAAAATCGGTGATTATGCTGTTTGTCCAGGCCACGGTGTTGGTCAGCTTGTGGACGTTGAAGAGCGCGACCTGGGGGGCGAGAGTAAGAGCTTTTATATCCTAAAAGTCATTGCAAACGGAATGACTGTTATGGTCCCAACAGATTCTCTTGAAGGAATCAGAGGTTTAGTTGGAGAAGAAGAAATTGATCAAGTTTACGACCTACTTAAAGAGCACGATATCAAGATTGATAACTCAACTTGGAATCGTCGTTACAGAGAGTATATGGGTAAGATCAAGACTGGTAGTTTATTAGAGATTGCTGACGTGCTTCGAGCGCTATTTCTCTTAAAAGAAACTAAGAATCTTAGTTTTGGTGAGAAGAAGATGCTTGATCAGTGTAAAGAACTTATCTCAGAAGAGATCTCTTTAGCGAGAGGCGGAGAAGTTCCAGAGATCAAAACAACTATTGATAGTTGCTTTCAGTAAGAAATTCTAAAAATTTAAAAGTATAAAAAGGCCCTTTTAGGGCCTTTTTTTTTTCCCTCATTCGAGTATAGTTAAGGGCAGGAGGTGCCCTATGGCCGTTGAAATCAAGGTTTTTAATAACCTGACCAGAAGTAAAGAAGTTCTCAAACCCTTGAAGAAGGATTGTGTGAGTTTCTACTCTTGTGGACCAACGACCTATGACTTTCTTCATGTAGGAAATGCTAGGGCCCTTGTTGTAGGGGATTTGATCCACCGTATTCTAAAGAGCCTCGGCTATAAAGTGACCTTTGTTAGAAACTTTACTGACGTGGACGATAAGATCATTGAACGAGCAAATGAGCTTGGAGTAGATCCTCTAGTGCATTCTCAACAATATGTTGATGAATGTATTACGGATATGAACTCTCTAGGTATGGAGCCAGCCACTGAAACCCCTAAAGTCAGTGAGACCATGGATGAGATCATCGAAATGGTTAAGACCTTAGAAGAGAAGGGCTTTGCTTATAATGTGAATGGAGAGGTTCTCTATCATGTTCCTAAGTTTGATGATTATGGGAAATTATCTAAGAAAGACTTAGATTCTCTTCAGCATGGAATTCGCGTCGACGTTGATACTCATAAGAAACATCCTTCAGACTTTGTTCTTTGGAAGCCCGCTAAAGAGGGAGAGCCTGCGTGGGATTCTCCTTGGGGCAAGGGTCGTCCTGGTTGGCATATTGAATGTTCAGCTATGAGTAAGAAGTTTCTTGGTGAGACCTTTGATATTCATCATGGTGGAATTGATTTGATGTTTCCTCATCATGAAAATGAAATTGCTCAATCTGAGGCGGCCAATGGTTGTCCTTTTTCTCACAACTGGGTTCATAATGAGTTCCTCAATTTTGGTGATACCAAGATGAGTAAGTCTCTTGGCAATGTTGTGACGATTAGAAACTTCGTTGAAACTTATGGTGGTAAAGTCTTAAGGCAGATCCTTTCAAGCACGCACTACAGATCAGTTATGGGCTGGAGTGAAGAAGTGATTGAAAGATCTATTTGTGATCTTGAAAGGATTCATGAGTTTACTTTTAAGCTGAATTCTATGAAAGAAGGAAGTGATGAATCTCATCTTGAAGAAGTAAACTCTATAGTTCCTAAGATGAAAGAGGAACTTGCTAATGACTTTAATGTTCCAGGCGCCATGTCTCATTTCTTTACGATCATTAGATTATCTAATAGAGAGTTCTCTAAGAATGCACCAGGACCTAAGACCTTGGCGGCCTTAAGAGAGGTTGCTTTATTTACACAGTCTTCAACAGGACTTGTTCATGATAATCCTGAAGCCGTTTTAAAAGAGGCTAACGCCGCTAAAAAAGCGCTTCAAGGGGATTCAGAGGGAGCTTTATCAGATGACTCAATTGATGAGCTAATAAAGGAAAGACAAGCGGCGAGGGCCAGTAAGGACTTCGCTAAATCAGATGAGATCAGAGATAAGTTAAATGAAGCTGGGGTTGTGGTTAAAGATAATCCTGATGGAACTTATTCATGGTCTTATAAGTAAGTTGAAGATCATTCTTTTCACAATAACACTTTTATTAAATGGCTGCTTCTTCAAATCTGAAGAAGCAGTCCTTATTGATACCTTAAAGAATAAGTACGCCAATCTTAAAGTGAATCAAGGTCATAAAGATCAAGTTATCGCTTCAATTGAGGCCTTAAGTAAGGATAAGAAGTTAAGAGATCACCTTCCTCTTTATCAAAGCCTTATTCAAAAGATGGGAGATGGTCATCTTGTCCTCAATGAAAAACGTGAATTCAAAGAGGATTACTTTCAAGTAGAACTTAAGATTCAAAAGAAGGTCTTCGCCAAGGTTCCAGGTGAAGTAGAATTCAAAGAAGTCCTTGAAGTGGATTCAATACCAGTAGAGAAATGGGTAGAAGAACATAGTCATCATGTAAGCGCTTCATCAATTCACGGAAAAAGATATAGAACCCTTAAAATGATTGAATCAAGAAATGAGGGGCTCTTTGATGTTGGCCGTCTCGGTCTAAATGATAAATCTTCTCTGCAAATAGAAAAGAAGAAGAGGCCTTCAAGGCCCGCTTGCATCACGGGTTATCCCTTTGATGAATCAATCTATGTTATCAAGGTGAATAGCTTTTGGTGCGAAGGAAAGTCTGATAAGAGAGAGGACATCTTTAATAACTTTAAGATTGCTCTTGATAGGCAGGTTGAAGTTGCGGATTTTTATGAAAAAATTATCTTAGACCTCCGAGATAATGGAGGGGGAGCTGATCAAGAAGTGCGCTACCTCTTAGGTCATTTTATTTCTAAGAAGGCCTTTCTCTATAGCTATCAATTTGTAGGTAAAGAGAAGATCACAGAATTCATCGAACCACTACCAGCGAGCCTCGGAGAAAAGCCTATTACTGTCTTGATCAATGGGGGCTGTTTTAGTGCCTGTGAAGTAGTGGCAGGAGTTTTAAAAGATGCTGAGTCGAGAAACCTTGTGGGTGAGAGAACTCACGGCGGAGCAGGAGATCCTTTAAAAACTGAGTTTTCAAACTCAATCCTAACCTATCCTAGCTGCTTAGTTTGGCGGCAAAATGGATCTCTCTATGAGGGCGTAGGTGTTATGCCTACAGTTATGGGGGAGAGTAATTCTCTTAAGAGAGCTTCCCTTTTAGACTAATCACAACTTCTTTAGGAAGATTTCTCATATTATAGTGACTCGCCATTGAAAACCCATAAGCTCCAACATCAGATACAGAAATTAGATCTCCAGCTTTTAATGAAGGAAGACTCCTAGCAGTTCCAAAGCAATCAGCCGTTTCACAAATAGGGCCTACAATATCGGTCTTGATAGTTTTCTTTCCGGCTTTTTTCTCAGTTAAGATATCGTGATAAGCGCCATAGAGTGAAGCGCGGACAAAGTCATTCATCCCGCCATCGACAATGGCAAAGTGACAATCTTCACTCTTCTTTGTTCTTACTACGCTCGTAATAAACGCCCCGGCCCGAGCTGCGATAACCCGCCCTGGCTCAAAGACAATCCTCGGTTTTTGATCAAAGGAATACTTCTTATAGAAACTACTAACGAGTTCAGAAGAGATAATCTCCATGTATTGTTTTGGAGTAGAAAAACGCTTTTCTTCCTCAGGCCCATAATCAACGCCGAGCCCACCACCAACATCTAGAAACTCTAAAGGTCTATTCACTTCTAAGGCCAAGCTTCCAAGTTCTTTGATGGCCTTCTTTGTGGCCTTAAGACAAGTCAGCTGAGAGCCTATATGCATAGAGAGCCCAACTAGATCAGTATCGCTCCAGAGGCTCTTCTTTTTAAGCGACTTAAGAATATCTTCTTTTAAGAGACCAAACTTATGCGTCTTAAAGCCTGTTGATATATGCTTATGTGTCTTAGCGTGAACCTTCGGGTTTAAGCGAAAGGCCACTCTTGCTTTCTTTTTAAGTTTACGAGCTTCAGAGTTAATAAGCTCTAACTCTTCAATGGATTCAACATTGAATGAATAGATGCCAGCTTTTAGGCCTTTCTTTATCTCTTCACCAGTCTTACCAACGCCAGAGAAGACTATCTTCGAAGCTTTTATTCCCGCATCAAGGGCCCTTTTTAATTCTCCCTGACTAACAATGTCAGCGCCAGCGCCAGCACGGGCCAGGGACTTAAGAAGCTTTAAATTAGGGTTTGCCTTAAGAGCAAAGCAGATAAGAGGCTTTTCTATATTGGCCTCTAGGGCCGAGTCTAAGAAGAGGCCGTAATTGTCGAGCAAAGTCTTTTCGCTATAGAGATAAAAAGGGGTTTTAACCCTTTGAGCGATTGAGGCCAGTGGTATATTATCAAAGTGAAGCTTGCCCTTTTTATAAGAGAGCGGCGAAGAGTTTTTTATAGTCATTTAAAAATTTTAACGCGAAAGCGAATCGGATACAAGATTTATGAGTGAGTCAGTCTTTAAATTAGTCAGCAAGTTCAGCCCCACTGGGGATCAGCCCGCTGCTATTAAGGCCTTAGTTAAAGGTTATAAAGACGGAAAGAGAGAACAAACTCTTTTAGGAGTAACTGGCTCGGGTAAGACCTTTACCATGGCCAACCTTATTGAAAAGACTGGGAAGAAGACTCTTATCTTGGCCCATAATAAAACCCTGGCGGCCCAGCTCTACGCTGAATTCAAGGAGTTCTTTCCTGAAAATGCCGTTGAGTACTTTGTTTCATACTATGATTACTATCAGCCTGAAGCCTATGTGGTGGGATCAGATACCTATATAGAAAAAGACGCCTCAGTTAATGATGAGATCGATAAGCTCCGCCATAGCGCCACCCGTTCTTTATTAGAGCGCGATGATGTCATTGTTGTGGCCTCGGTCAGTTGTATCTACGGAATTGGTTCACCATCAGAGTATGGGGATCAAAGGAAAACACTTTTTGTTGGGGATACTATTGATAGGGATGACTTTCTTAAGACTCTTATCTCTATTCAGTATGAAAGAAATGATATCGACTTCTCTAGAGGTTGTTTTCGCGTAAGAGGAGACTTAGTGGAAGTCTTTCCTGCCCATGAAGATAGTGATGTTATACGAATTGAATTCTTTGATGATGAGATTGAAAATATCTCTGTGGTTGATCCTCTTCGAGGGAAGACTCTTTATACGCTTAAGAAGGCGACAATCTATCCGAAGTCTCATTACGTAGTAAGTGAAGATAAGTTAGAAAAAGCGACAGAGGCGATTAAGTTAGAGCTTCGGGCCCGTCTCCAAGAGCTTCAGGCGCAAGAAAAATTAGTTGAAAAGCAGCGCTTAGAACAGCGGACAATGCTTGATCTTGAGATGTTAGAAGAGATGGGGTTTTGCTCTGGGATTGAAAACTATTCCCGTCATTTAACCGGAGCTAAAGAGGGGGAACCACCTCCGACTTTGATTGATTACTTTGGCGATGATTTCTTAATGATCATTGATGAATCTCATATAACTGTCTCTCAAGTAGGTGCCATGTATAAAGGGGATAGGTCTCGAAAAGAGAACCTCGTGGGCTTTGGCTTTAGGCTTCCTAGCGCCCTTGATAATAGGCCTCTTCAGTTTCATGAGTTTGAAAAGAAGCTTAAGCAGACCATGTATGTCTCGGCGACTCCAGGTAATTATGAGTTAGAGCATACTCATGGAGAATACGTAGAACAGATCATCCGCCCTACGGGTCTTCTTGATCCTTTGATTGAAGTGAGAGACGCCACTAACCAAGTAGATGATCTTTTAGTTGAGGCCAAGAAAGAAATTAAGAAAGGCTTTAGAGTCTTGATCACGACTCTAACTAAGAAGCTTGCTGAAGAATTAACAAGTTTTTATAGAAGCGCCGGTATGAGGATTCGTTACCTTCATAGTGATATTGTGACTCTAGAGAGGATGGAGATCCTAAGAGATTTACGCCTCGGTGAATTTGATATCTTAGTAGGGATTAATCTTCTTCGAGAAGGACTCGATTTGCCTGAAGTTTCCTTAGTAGGAATCTTAGATGCTGATAAAGAGGGCTTCTTAAGATCAGAGCGCTCCTTGATTCAGACAATTGGGCGTGCAGCGAGAAATAGTGAAGGGAAGGTAATCCTCTACGCTTATAAAGAAACAAAATCCATGGCGAAGGCCATGTCTGAAACGGCCAGAAGAAGAAGTATTCAAGAGGCCCACAATACAAAACATGGAATTACCCCAACGACAATTTCGAAGTCTATAAGCTCGGGGGTTATTGAAACTCTCAGAGGAAAGAAATCTAGATCAGATAAGAAGACTGTTAAGTACGAAGCTCTAAGTGTTGAGAATATCGACGCTCAAATTTCTGAGCTCAAGATACGCATGAAAGAGGAGTCAAGGCAGCTCAACTTTGAAGAAGCGGCCAAGATTCGAGATGAAATCAAGCAACTTGTAGAGGCTAAGCTCTTTATTTAGCCTGTCATTTTTTCACTAACCTTTAAATTCTAGCTCACATTTGGTCTACTCCGGGCCTATTGTGAGGGTAAATTCGATGCGAGCGTTCTTATTATTAATAAGTTTAATGGCCACTTTGAGCCTTTCGGCTTCAGAGTATAAATGGCAATTAAAAGAAGACGGAAAGATCCGTTTTGCCGTCGCCTATGAAATTGACGGTTCTTGGCAGCTTGATCAATTTGCCGCCAAAACTGGTGAGTTTCAAGAGAGGACTTCGTCAAAAAGGTTTGATTCTCTGGCCGAAATTAAAACAATCCTTAAATCATTTACGAGAACAGATAAGATCAACTACGAAGTCTATGAAGATATGGACCCAGCTAGGAACAAACGCCTATGGAAGGCGACTGAAACTTGGTCTATGAAATGGGAAGCTAGGTACGCTGAGTGGCTTAGGAATAACCTAACAACTGATTTCTTTGTTGAGTATGGAATTGAAACTGATTGCGCTGATGTGATTATTGGCCTTAGATGGATCTTCTCTAGAATTCACAAGTTGCCTGCCGCTAATACTATGGCAGGATCAAGTAAGATTTTCTCTAATGAAGATATGGTGAAGAGCTGGAAGAAGCTCCCCACTCATCAGACATGGCATAAAGATAAGCTCTTTATGACAGCTCTTAATTACTTGATGAACAATACTTATACTCATTCCGTTTGGAAGGATAGTTATCCTATTAAGATCAGTTCAGAGACTTTATTAGAGGGAACCTTCTTCTTAAATCTAGAAGACGTCTCAGGTCATGTTCGGATTGTGGCGGAGACAAACTTTTCTAGCCTAACTGAAATTCCCCTTATTATGCGCGCCTCTACTGTACCTCGTGGCCTTAGGCGCCTTAGTGAAGAAGTCTTCTTAAACTTTGAAAGACCCCTTATTGATTCTAGCGGCTTTCGCGCTATGAGATGGGCCGTGAAAGATGGAAGAGACTTTGAATTAAAAAGAGAGAAGAGTCATTCTTCTTATGGGCTTAATCAGTATGATGATGACTTTGTAGGCCCTGGAGAATCCTTTGCTCTTGGCGTCTTTAAAGCGGTAAGGCCTGACTTCTCAAAAGAGATCTTAATCAATGCTGGATTAAAAGATGTCCTAGAGACTCTAGAGTTTAGAAAGTCAGTGGTAATAGAAGGCTATGAGGCCTGCCTCATCGTTGATTGCTCACCAGGAAGCGCTGCTTATGATGCTTATTCAACGCCCAGCCGAGATAGAAAGATTAGAAAACTCTTTAAGTCGCTTGATCTCTTAGTTGAGAGCTTAGTTCCCGTCTTTCCTAAGATGAAAGAGCGTTGGCTAGAGGCCTTAAAGAAAGAAAAGTTCACTGTCCAGGGCATCACTATCAATATGGATCAGGCCCGTTACCTCTTTAAAGAAGGTCAGGTCTCCTTTGATCCAAGAGATCCGCTGAACGCAAGATGGACTATTACAACTGAAGGCATGGCAGAACTTATGGCCTCAAGACTAACTCCTTTATTTAAGGATCGAGAAGCGCGAGTCAATGAAAGAGGCAGCTGTGAGAAGAACTGTTTTCCTAAGGGAAATTGGTTCTGGGACGCTAATACCTTTGAGCTTGATCAAAAGATCTCTCAGCATAATTACTTAATAAGAAACTTCTGCCAAATGTTTCCAAGTGAGAACTGCCAGAATGATCTTGATATTGACCTTAATGCTAAAATTATCAAGGCCAGTAACCTTGAGATGTCACTACTGGCCTGGAATGACCGGATTCCATTCTTTAATAGTGATCCAAGAGCTAGTAAGAACTTTAGTTGGGGCGAGGCTCTTGCCAACTCCTTTCATCTTCCTGCCTCTAAGCATATAGAGATAACAGATGATTCTGTTGCGGTCTTAGATAACTCTCAAGCTTATGATCTTATCTCTCAATCTAGAGTTAACTTCCCAAAGAATGACTTCTTAAGTCTAAACAATCTTGGAAAGGGCCTTATTAAGGTTCAGGATAAACTATACCCCGTTGATTCTAAAGGAGCTCTTGGAGCCCCTGTTACTCTTAGGGCAGCTCTTGAGATCTCAAGAGTCTATTGGACTGGAGCTTTTGGGGCCATCGTCTCAAAGAATAATGATTCGATTCTTTTTGTAGAAAGAAGAGGAGATTCACTTCTTATAAACCTAGAGAAGTCGGCTCCTATTAAGGTTCTTGGAGAGAAGATCTTTTTCCTAGAAGGGGATGTTAACTTTTATTATGTCCTTAGCGAAGAAGGCCTTAAAGAGTTCAAGCTTGGAGCAAAAAGACTATGGTCTCAAGTCTTTAGAGGCATTGATTCTAAGACGGCGATTATAGCAGGGACTAATAGTGATGATGAAAATGTAGAGCTTCTCTTTAACCTTGAAGCTAGTACTGTCAGTTCAGTTCTCACAGAAGGCCGTGAATTTCTCACTTCATTAGAAAATGGTCTTTGGATCTATAAAGAAAATGCGCAAATGTTAAGAGTAGGTGACACTCTGGGACTAAATATTCTTTACGAAGGCGAAGTGGATTATGTAAATCATGGGTCCAATTACGTCACTCTTATTGAAGATGATGTTCTTAAGGCCTTCAAGATTGAAGAGGGCCTAAGAGCTATAGGTCTTCCTAAAGGTTCTCTTTTAAGCGGAACTGCTGGGAAGACAATGGGAATTGAGATTGATGGAATGATTCATCTAATGGATGAAGCAGGTTCAGTTCACGGACCTCTCTCAAGTGGTGTCTGGGTTGAATCAATAGGAAGATGGAGCTCTTATGAAAATGATAGCTCTCATGGCGGCTTTCAAGGAACGGGTGGATTCATTCTTGATCCTGTTAAGGGCGAGCAAGTGCCAGCGGTGACCTTTCAAAGATCAGTTCACCATAAAGATGATGGAACAGGTAAATATTTAAAATTAGATAGATTAAGGAAATTGAAACGTGGGGTTTTAATGCAAACTTATCCAGGCAGCTACACTTGGCTCGATAGATAACCCAGAACATTTTTCAAAACCCTTACCTTTTTACAGAGTCACCTCAATGAAGTGGTTAGTCACACATATATGATTTAGTTTAAGAAGCTTATAAAAATATAAAATGTAACAAAATATTCAAAACTTATTAGGGTTTGGGAGAACACAATGAAAAACGCTGGCTTAAAATTATTACTCATCTTAGGGATCTTTTCCCTGTCATTTAGACTATTTGCAGTCGATGTGCTTACGCTTGAAGACGTTCGATCAGAAGTTCTAAGTGACAACTTAGATATTAAGATTCAATACGAAAAATACTACCAGGCTCAAAAGGGCGTTCAAGTTGCTCTTGGGCAGTTCTTACCGCGTTTAAGCATTGAGATGACAAGACTAAACACTACTCTTGGCGTTGCTCAAGCTTTCCTTCCTACTCCTTCTGAATGGTTTGAGTACCAAGCCTCTCAAGAATTTGCAGTAGCAGAATCTTTTGCAACAGAAGCTTTAAGATTAAACATCCTTGAAGGACTTACTAAGAGTTTTATCAAGATTAAGTTTCAAGAAAAACTAGCTGTATCAGCTGATGAGCAAACTAAACTTTTAACTGAAATCGTTAAGACGATGGAAGTTAGAGAAGCTCTTGGAGCTGCTACTCGTGGACAAGTCTTCGTAGCTAAGAAGAACCTTAAGAGTCATAAGCAACAAGTATTCGCTCTTAACAGCATCATTAGAGCCGAAAAATACGCCATGAACATGGCCTTAAGTAGAGTTCCTACTCAAGAGTATGTTCTTGCCGAACTACCAGAGATGACAACTGATATGGTTCCAAATTCAATTGAAGAAGGAACTGTTCTTGCCCTTAATAACTCACCAGAACTTGCTCAGAACTTCTTCATGAGAGAAGGCGCTAAGTATATGGAAGCATCAGCTAGATGGTCATTCATCAGCTTTGAAGGGATTGGATTTGATTACCCAGCTCTAGTTTCTATTGAAAAAAGTAAAGTAAGAGTAATCGAGCTTCAGGGAAAAAGAACTGAACTTAAGATCAGAAATCAAGTTTATGCAACTTATAAAGACATCGCGATCATCAATGAGAGAATCGCTATTCAAGAAGAAATCATCTTTGAAACTAAGAAAGACGTAGCTGAGAAAGAAATCCTTTTTAAAGGAAATCAGATCAGCTTTGATGACCTAGTTTCTGCTAGAACGACTCTACTTTCTGAAGAAAGAGCTCTTCTTTCTTTTGAAGCAGAAAAAGAAGTTAAGAAGGTCACTCTTAAGAGAATGCTAGGGTTTGATGCTAGCTTAAACACTCTTAATGCTGACTATAGCTCATTAGATCTTAAGCTTACTATGAAGAACTCAGCTGTTGCTAAGAACAAGAAAGTAACTGCTACAGTTACTGGATCTGCTGAAGCTCTTGCTGACATTGTAAGTGTTAAGTATTCAGTGACGAACCTTTTTAAAGGATCTCGTGCAACTGATAGGTCTTCAAACTTTTCAAAGTATTTTAAAGTTAAGAAGAAAGGTACAACGACAGTTACTGTTGAAATTCTAATGCTAAATGGAGAAGTTTTAACTCGCGAAACTCAGATGAGACGATAGTTAGAACCATAAAGAGGTAGTTATGTTTATTAAAAAGACAATATTCTCCATGCTAGTGCTGCTCTTTGCTTTTCAAGCAATGACTGCAGAGCTTACTGGGCTTCATTTAAACCTTTTAAACAAGGCAGATGAAGTACTAGAGCAGAAAGAGAACGCAATTGATTTAAAAGAAGTAAATAGATTAGTGATCGATAGAAATACTGATCTTAAAGTAGCTTACGAGAGACTATATCAAGCTCAAAAAGATATTTGGGTAGCAAGGTCGAGATTCTTTCCTTACGGAACAGGGATCGTCTTTGGTTATAGTGCAAGTGCACTTTTTGGAACACTTATCCTAGTTGAGCTTGTAGCAAGCCTTCCTAGTAAGTGGTACCAGGTTCAGTCAGTAAAAGCGGTGAGAGACTCTCAACGTTTTAGTCTCTACGCTCTTAAAGAGAATTTAAGAAATGAAGTGGCTCACCTTTATTACTCACTTCTTAAAGAAGAAGGTCTTCTTGTCTCTGTAGAGATGGAACTAGAACTTCTTGAGAACTTAATGGTTGCAACTGAAGTTGAAGTTGAAGCAGGACTAGCTAATCAAGATGATGTTGATAAGCTAGACAGAAGAATCCTAGATCTTAGAGATGAGTACCTAGCTTTCAAACAACTTCACCTTTATACAAAGTCTGCCTTCAACGTAATGCTTGGTAAGACTCCTGAACAAGGGAAGAAGCTAGTTCTTCAACCAGTATCAGAGATGCTAAATATTGAAGACTTCCAGATGGAAACGCAGGAAATGGTTGACGCTTCTTTATGGCGTTCATATGAAATCATTGCTGCTAACTACATGATCAAAGCTGCTAGAAAGAATAAGAAGTCCACTGTTTGGTCTATCCTTAGCTTCTCTGGAATTGGTTTTGGTTACTGGGCCAATGTTCAAATCGCAGGATCTCAAGTTGATGAGGCCATCCTAAGAAGAAACATGGTGAGAGAGAATCTAATCAATCAGGTAACTATTGGTAAAGAAACTTTAGAAGATGGTCTTGAGTACCTAGAACTAGAAAAAGAGATCTTAGCTGGGACTAGAACTTACTTAGAGCAAAATATGTTTAGCTTTGATGCTGGAGATATTGCCCTTAAAGAGCTTCTAGAGTCTCAACTTGTATATATGAATGATTTCAGAAGTGCCGTTATGGTTCACTACCAAACGCTTTCTAAGAAAGCTGATATGGAAAGAATCGTTAGAGGTTCTGTCACTAAAAGCACTTATACTACTGAGCAAATAACTTTAAAGGTTAAGAGAACTAAGCGTAGAGCTTACCTAAGTATCGACGAAAATAGCCTTAGTATCAATGAGATTTCAAGTGTTCGTTATACTTTTGATAACTCAAGATTTGGTCAACCACGATCTGAGAGAAGTGAGAACAACTTTAAAGAAAAAATCAAGGTTAAGAAGAGCTATGGTGAAGTTAATGGAACGGCGTTAATTCGTTTCAAGAACGGTGAATTACTTAGAAAAGATTTTAGAATTAAATAACTAATATAATATATTTCAGGAGTTTGAAAATGATGACAATGATAAACAAAGTGGCCGTAGGTGTAATTGCTTTCGCTGCTTTAACAAATGTAAGTATGGCAGGACCACTAGACGACGGAATCGAAGTTTGTGGTGTTCCTGTATGTAATTTAGCTGAATCAATTGAGGAGCTAAAGAAAGTAGACCATAACAAGCGTGGAACTTATGCTATTTCTTTAATGAATAAGTATAGTAAGTCTACAGATGTTAAGGCCCTTGAAAACTTATATGCTGCTTCAATTGCTATGGCACCAGTTTATGTAGAGCTTGGTGATTCTGATTGGGTTTTAAGATCAATCTATGATCTTAAAGATGAGATCGTCTCTGCTCTTTCAAAGAACTCAGATGTAGATGCTGACAAGCTTGCTGGATATTACAAAGAGCTTTCAGGTCAAAACTCAAGATTTGCCATGATCGGATACTGGTCTTCAAAAGCTAAAACAATTGAAACAATCTCTGAGTTAGAAGAGCTTGTTGCTTTTGGTATCATGGCCAGAGAGATTTCAGCTGAGCTTGGAGATGAGGCTTGGGTTGGAAGATCAGCTACTGAACTTGTTTCAACTGTAACTGTTAAGTTAACAGCACTTGATCCTGCTCACGAAGGTCTTTACTCAGTAGAGATTGACGAGTCTAACCTTGAAGAAGGTTTCTTTGGATTTGATAAAGTAACTGTTCTTGAATCTTCAAGCAGCGACAACTTGATTGTGACTTTTATCAATACTAAGTTTCAAAATACAGTTTATACTTATACTCATGCTGAAATAGTAGGAAACACTGTTCAAGGTCGTTTTCTTAGTAATACAAGTGTTGCAAACACTTTTGAGTTCACTCTTGATAGAACAACAAGAACAATTGTTGGAAAGATTGAGAAGACTGATTCTCCTGTGATCAACTTCGCTGGAAAGCAAGATGTATCAACTAACCAGGTTTTCGGTGGTCAGACTCCTTATGAGCTCTCTGAGGCTGATATCCTTGGATCACTTAAAGGTGAGCTTGCTGGTGTTAAAGGATCACTTAAGATTAAGACTTTTAAGAAAGATGTTTACTCAGCAACTTTTAGATCAACTAACGGAATCCTTCTTGTTCATTTTCAAGGAAAGTTCTTCCCTAAGACTGGAGTTTTATCACTGACTAACGGTGAAAAACTTAAGCTTACAATCTCTCTAAGAGAGACTGAAGAAGGGATTAACTGGAGTGGTTTTGCTTTTAATACTAAGAACGGAACAGCTACAAAAGCTAAGTTTTCGCCTCTAAAGTAATCGTAAGTATTAGAAATTACATAATAAGGGCCTCTTTTTGAGGCCCTTTTTTTTTATAACAGGGCTATAGTTTTTACAACATACCTATATTGGGTCACGGATTAATGGGATAATGCGTTAATACAAATAAAGGGATGGTTAAAAATGAAGCAACAAGACAGTGCCTCGTTAGCAGTGCACGAACTGGTTAAGAACCTCGATTATTCACTTAGGTTAAGTGGAGCATCAAGGGTTTTGATAGCCTCAGATAAGCAAGGGGAAGGAAAGTCTACTTTCGCCGCAAATTGTCTTCCATTATTAAGTGAGATCTATAACCGTAAGGTTCTTTTTATAACTGATCAATCAGCAAATGCCATAGAAGGGATAGATAACCTTTCCTCAAAAGACTTCGCCTTTCTAACAGGGCTTAAGAAAGAAGAATCAGAAGCTCAAAGAGAAGCTTATATGATTGAACTCTCTAAGAACTATGATGTGGTGTTTGTAGACTCTTCGACTTTAAAGCGAGCAGAGAAAACAAGACTTCCAAAGATCATTGTTGATGGAGCCGTTCTTGTTAGAACTAAGAGTACAGTTGGTAGCAAAAGAAAGCCAGTAACTGAAGAAATCCTAGATAAAGAAATTCCTGTTATTGGAATTGTATATAACGAGGCCTAGTCATGGGAACTGATAAAGTAGCAATTAAAGATTTAGTTAATATAATCTTAAAGTATAAAAGAGCTATTATAGCGACTGTTTTTCTAACGGCCGCCTTCTCCGTTCAGTTAACTTTCTGGATGGAAAAAAAATATAAAGCAGACTTTGAAATCAATGTATATTCGAAGTACTTTAAGAATCCATTGATCTCTGAGATCATCCCTGGGGTTTATCAAATTCCTGAGATGAGATTTACGATTGATTCGATGATTAAAGAAGCTATTAGCGATGACTATATCGACTCAGTGGCCTTTGAATATGGAATCTACTCTAAAGATCTAGTTGAGCGAGAGCTTGCCGTACAGAGGCAACATCTAAGAGATAGGTTTTCTTATTTCTCAACAGGTGGTCAATCTTACAAGATTTCTTTTATTCATACAGATCCTTTTATCGCTAAGAAAGTAGTAGAGAAGACTCTTGATCTAGTTAAGGGTCATTTTATCAAGACAAGAATTGACACTATTGAAATGGTTAAAGAGATCATGGTTAAGAGGCTTCAGTCTTTTAATGCTGCTCAAAATATTTCAAAGTCTGATAGTAGTAATGCACTAGCTTCTAAGAATCCAGATGTCTTAAAGTCAGAGCTTGAAAAGTTAAACTCAAATATCGCCGCTCTTACAAAACAATTTAATCAGAATCATCCTAAGGTGGTTTCATTAAAGAGTAGAAGAAATGTTATTAAGAATTGGCTTATTGAATTTGAAAATAAAGGTGCTGGCTTTATCTCAGCTGAAGCACCACTTGCTTTTACAAGTGATAAGAATACTGTTGAGGCCTTATCGGCCAAGTTTTATACAAAGTATCATGACTTCACGATTGCTCTAGAAGTAGAGAAAAGGTCTCTTGAATCTTATATTGGAATCACAAAGCAGCCTTCACTACCAATCTCGCCAATATCTCCTAAAAAGAGGTTGTTCGCAGCAGTAGGTTTGATTCTAGGTCTTCTTTTTGCCTTTATCTTTGTCTTTTTTAACGAAGTCATGGCACCAAATAGGGAAGAGCAGCTTCTTGTAGAAGCCGATGAATTTGGAGCCCTAGTCTTAGGTGTACTACCAAGAATCAATAATGAGGTGATAAACGGAGCCATAGCTCAAACTGACGATAGTAAGGAAGCAAGGGTCCATTAAAAATGGAAGAAGTTAAGCTCTTAACCATTGAATTGCACCAATTCTTCTTCTGCCTAACACTTCTAGGTTTCGGGGCTTGTTTATTTAACGACCTCGGAACTATCTCTAGAAATAAAGACCGTAAAAAGATTGTTGAGATGACTCTCATCCTAGGTGGTATCACTCTTGGAAGTTTTCTCTATCTATTGTCATTTTGGGGAATCGAAGGGGTCTTTATGGCCATCAGTTTCGCTGGTCTTATTGGTCTTAGCGTTTACAGGCCAAAGTACGCCGTTGGACTCTTTGTTTATATCCTGCTCTCAAGACCATGGGAGACTTATGATAATCAGATGATGGGCTCCATGCCACGGGATATCTCCTATCTCGTCATGTTATCTTTAGTTGGTCATAAAATCTTAAACAGACAGTTTTATTTTAGGTTCAATCTTGGAACCTTCTTTTTTGTCCTCTTTGCCTTATGGATGTTCCTCTCTGCTTTCTTTGCTAGTCATCAAGCGGATGCTTTATCTATGTATAACGAGATCTTCACCAAAGGGGTGATTCTCTTTATCTTGATTCAAAATGGAATCGAGAGGACTACGGATATCCTTCCAACAAAGATTGCCTTAGTTTCTGCTATTTTAGAGAAATCTGTTATCAGTTTTTTTAAAACTTATCTTCAAGATAAAGGAACACTTGGCGAGGCGCAGGAGAGATTAGTTAGTATTGGGATCTTAGAGAATTCAAATGATATTGCGGCCATCTTTATCTTGGCGGTTCCTTTTACCGCCTATTTTATTTTAAATAGTAAGCTTAGACCCTTTAACTATATAGCTACCATTATAGCAGTTTCTGGTATGGGGGTCCTTATTATGGGGGCCCAATCAAGAGGAGCGGTGCTTGGTCTTGCGGGTCTCATTGGGGCATTCTTCTTTACTAAGCTTAGGTCTAGAAAAAGCATTGCCATTGTTATGATCCTGACTTTGCTTGGTGGAATCCTTGTTATGGGGAAATTAAGTAGGTCAACAAGCGACCTTGAAGGCTCCACTGGAAATAGGGTTATCTACTGGAAAGCAGGGATCAATATGGGGCTTAGAAATCCTCTCTTTGGAGTTGGTTTTTGGGGCTTTCATGAACACTTTAGTGAATACGCCATTGACGGTGAAACTGGCTCTGAAGCCGGTCATAGAGAAGTGCATTCGGCTTGGCTTCAAGTCCTCTCTGAAGGGGGAGTCATCGCCTTTACTCTCTATCTTCTTCTTTGGGGCTATGGTCTTTACTGCGGCTTTATGATTAGAAAAAAGTCTCCAGAGTATCTCATCTCCTTGGTGGGGTATGGCATAACTATTACGTTCTTATCTCACGCTTACTTATTATACGGCCCTATTCTTTTGGCCTTAACGATAACTCAGCATCATATGCTAAATCAGCCAGAGCAGGCAGCTCTAAAACCAAGAATGCCTGGCTATGATAGGTTAACAGCATGAGTTTAACTATTCTAGCGGCTCTTATCTTAGGGCTTATCTTTTATACTTACTTTGGTTATATGATCTTGGTTCTTATCTTAGGAAAGCTTCGTAATAAGAAAGTGATTAAAGAAGAGATCAGGCCAAAGGTTGCCCTTATGATTGCGGCCTATAATGAAGAAACTGGAATCAAAGAAAAGATAGAGAACTCGCTCAAGTTAACTTATCCAAAAGAGTTATTGAGAATCATCGTTGTAAGCGATGGATCTACAGATAAAACAGATGAGATCACTGCTTCTTACTCAGATAGAGGAGTCGAACTTATTCGTGTTGAAGGAAGAGTGGGAAAGACTGAGGCTAGAAATGTTGCCGTCTCAAAAGTAGAAGAGGAGATCATCGTCTTTAGTGATGGCACCACGGTCTTTGAAGAAAACGCCATTGAAATGCTTATTAGAAATTTTGCAGACCCTGAAGTTGGTATGGTCTCTGGCCATTTAAAGTACCAAGATAAAGGGGAGACCAAGATGGGAGCCGGACAGACTCTCTACTGGAAATATGAATGCGCTATTAAGCGGGCGCAAACCTATATGGGAACCTTAACGGGGTCCTTAGGTTGTATGACGGCCTTTAGACGCGCCTATTATTCTTCGCTTCCGGCGAATATAATTGAAGATTTCACAGAGCCTTTAATGTTTGTTCAAAAAGGCTTTCGTGTCGTCTTTGAAGAAGATGCTGTTTGTTACGAAGAGACCACCACTAAGACTCAAAGTGAATGGCAAATGAGGGTGCGGGTTATTCGCGGCGGGATGACGGGGATGCTTTATGCAAGAAAGATCTTAAACCCCTTTAAGTTTCCTGTTCCGGCATTACAATTGATCAGTCACAAGGTTTTAAGGTGGCTTATTCCTGTCTTTGGATGCCTGCTCTTTCTCATCACTTGCCTTGGTATTTCAATAGATTCTAGCAATGCTTTTTTAGGCATTCTCTTTGTTCTTCAATTGGGTTTTTATTTAACCGCCTTAATGGCCCTTGTCTTTGAACAGCTTGGGATTCACAATAAGATCCTTGGAATACCTTTATATTTTATTGTTGTGAACTCTGCCGCTTTGATGGCATTAATAAAGACCTTAACAAGTTCTCTCGAGGCGACTTGGGAAACTAAAAGATAGATTGTGGAAAAAGAACTTAATATACTTTGGATGATACCCAAGTGGACACTGCCAGCTACTGATGGGGCAAGGGTTGCAACGGACCGCCTCTTAAAGAACTCTGTGAGAGCTGGGGCAAAGGTAGATTGCCTCTTTGTTCACCCTGAAGGTGAGGCCTATAATATCGAAGAGCTCAAGGCCGCCTGGAAAATAGGCACTGTCTCTAGAGTTACCAGAAGTTATCCTAGTAAGAAACTTCCAAGGCTTATCAACTTCTTAAAGAACTTTCTTTGCTCTCCTTTAACGCCACTTACAATATCAAGCTTCAGCGGATCTAGAGTCCGCTCTGAAGTTAAAAAAGAATTAGAAGGAAAGAGCTACGATATTCTTGTCTTAGACGCTCTTCATTTAGCCGCGTGCTTTTATGATGGTAAGAACTTTAATTGGCCTAGTGAGGTTAAGAGGGTTGTCCTCCGCGAGCATAATTTTGAGCAAGAGCTTTGGTATAAAGCGGCCATAGAGGAGTCATTTCTCCCGTTTAAGCTGCTCTTAAAGTTCCAAGCTCATCTTGTTCGAAAATTTGAAAATAAGTGCTTAGAAGAGGTCTCTGCCATTGCGGCCATTAGTCAGGAAGACTTAGAGGAAATAAAAACGATTGCCCCTAAAACAGAGCTTACTTTAGCGCCTCTAGGGCTTGATTTTAATAACCCACTCTCAAGAGAGGTGGTCATCGAAGGGCGTTTTCTCTTTGTAGGTAAGCTTGACTGGCCCCCAAATAAAGATGGCCTGAAGTGGTTTTTAGATAATGTTTGGGAAGAAGTTGTTAGGGCAAATCCGAGCTACGAACTCCAAGTCGTAGGCAGTGGTAATGGCACTTGGCTTGAAGCTTATAGGGGAATGAAAGGCCTTCTTATCCAGGGTTTTATCGATGATATCGACGACGCTTATGCACCGGCTGAGTTCACTCTTATTCCTATGCGCTATGGCTCTGGGACTAGGATCAAGGTTATTGAGACCTATGCAAAGGGACGTCCTATCATAACTACTAAGATGGGAATTCAAGGGGCAGACCTTGATGACTCAAAGGTCCTTCTAGCGGAAACTCGTGAAGAATGGGTAGAACTTCTAAATGGACTACGCTCATTAAAGACAATCGATTCAGACTTTCAGGCCAACCGTCAAAGGATCGCTGAGAAGTTTGATGAAGTTGAAGTGGGTGTGACTTTCTACTCTTGGCTTAAACAGCTCTTATAAACTTCTAAAGTATTTTCTGCCCACTTATCAGGACTATACCTCTTTAAGAAAGTTGAACTCATCTTCGCCGCAGTCTGTAAGTATTGATTCTTATCATTATCAAGTTCTGCCAAGCATCTCTTTAAGTCATCCGCATCTTCAGACTTGAAGAGGATTCCATTTACTTTATCTTCAACAAGAAGAGGAATTCCTCCAACACGAGATCCAACGACAGGAAGTCCCATACAGCAGGCCTCGATAAGAGTCATAGGAAGCCCTTCTCTAAGAGAGGGGATAACGAGGGCGTCAGCTTGGATAAGAAACTTCTTAACATCTCTTTGAAAGCCAACAAATTCGACGGATCCTTCTATACCAAGTTCCTTGGCCTGAAGGATGAGCTTATCTTTTTCTCTTCCGTCTCCTACAACAACTAACTTAAAAGGCAGAAGCTTAGGCAACTTTGATAAAGCCGTTAAAAGAGTGTGAACTCCCTTTTCTAAACTAAGCCTTCCAACATAGACTAAGCTCAGGGGAACGTTCCTTGGAATCTCACGGGGGATAACGGCCATGGAGAGTAGGTTTTCAACCACCCTGATCTTACTAACCGGAACGCCTCTTCTTTCGAGATCAATCCTCATCATCTCTGAGACGGCAATAACTTTATAAGCTTTTTTCATGGTCCATTTTTCTATGGCCTCATAGATCTTAACTTTAAGCGTATGACTTGTGATTCCATGATGAGTGATGATTAAGCGGGCCATGCTCGGTGTACAGAGGTGACCATAGAGGGCCGCCTTAAAACCATGAGCATGAACAATATCTGGTTTCTCTGAAAGTAATTTCTTTGTTAATCCTTTTTTAAGTTTTCGGTCAAAGACTGAATAACAAGTATAGGCCTTTGTCTTAAGACCAAGTTCATTGGCCTCTGTTAAGAAGTCATCAGCGCAATAAGGAACACGGTGCTCTTGAATTACCCAGATCTCTGTTTCAAAGCCGCTCTCTTGAAGGGCCTTTACTCCGGAGAGAAGAACCTTTTCGGCTCCGCCCATGGGTCCTGGAAAGAAGAGCTGAATGACTTTCATAGCTTACTCCTTAACTTATAAAGTGTTCCAAGATAGACAGCAGCAAAGATAGGGGCGCAAACAAAGAACCATATTAGCTCGGTTGTAAAAAAGCTCTTAACAAAAAGGCTTATCAGTGAAAGGGCGAGGGCCACCATCGAATAAAGTAAGATCCTTGAATAAGGAAAGACATCCTTCCAACCCCAGTTCATCAGCTTCTTTGAATACAATATGCCGAAGAACTTTGGAAAGAACTTAAGGATAATAGCCGCTGTTAAGGCAGCCTCTGCTCCGCTGTATTTAGCGGCTAAGAAGACCGCCACTAAGGAAATAGGCGTTGTGACTAAATAGATCTTTAAGATCCAACCGCTATTTCCTGAGGCCCGAGGAATTGCATCGTGAGGAATAGTGTATTGAAGGTATCCAATGGCAAAGATCTTTAAAAAGATAGCAGAGCTTTGATACTTGTCGGTATACAAGAGAGTGACAATGGGTTCGGCAAAAAAGATTAAGCCAAAGATGGCAGGTATGATTAAGAAGCTTGTATCACTGATGGCCTTTCTAAAATGCTCACTAGCCACTTCAAATTTCTTTTCGTTATAGAGAGTTGATAGCTTTGGGATAAGTACCTTTTGTACAGACATGTCTAGAAGGATAAGAGGTGGAACAACTAAGCAGCCCATAGAATAAAAGGCAAAACCTTCAGAATCTAAGTAGCTCGAAAGAATAAGAAGGTCTATCTTATCTACAAAGAAGCCAAGTAAGGCTGAGAGTGAAATCGGGAAGCAATACCAAAAGACTTCCTTTATTTTTTCTTTATCAAAATTAAAGCTAAGAGTCTTAGCTTTGTAGCCTAGTATGCTCGAGATAATAAGTTTGCTTAAAAACACTATAGTATAAGCGAAAAAGATGCTTCCTACATCTTTTGTGATCCATGCGGTAATGAGAATTGAGAGAACCTTTATTACTTCGAAGCCAGTGTTAAAGCTGGTTCCTGTGATCCTATCTCCAAGAGCGGTCTTGGCCTCCCCGTAATGGCCTGATAAGACCAACAAAGAGCCTGAAAAGATCATAAGAAATGAATACTTAGTGGGGAAGTCTAGCCAACTTGAGATAAAATTAATAAAGGGAAGACTTACTATTAAAACTAAAAGAGATAATATTGCAGTAAGGGCCCATGTAGAGTGAAGGTAGCCCGCTCGTTCTTCTTCCTTTTTCCCCACCCAATAATAAACAGATTGAACGGGGCCCCCAATAAGAAAGAGAAAAGGAAATACCATTAGATGAATAAAGAAGATCTTATAAAGCCCAATTTCACTCGGAGCTAGGATCCTAACGAGAATGATAGGTAGAAAAAGATTCATGAAGGATGAGAAACTAGAAAGAATAAATATAGGCCAATGACCTTCTTTAAGTTTTTTTAACATTTCTTTCCTGTATAGACGGCTTGATAGTTTAAGGCCATGGCCTTTGAAGAGTAGTCTTGTTTGACCATATTATAAGCGGTTTCTCTAATTTCTTCTAAATTAAACTTAGGGTCTAAGAACTTATTTAATGCGTTCTTTAATTCACTAAGGCTTTTCATTTTAAAATAAAGAGCGACGTCCTTTGTCATGTTTTCCTTTAAAGTTAAATGGCCTGGAATATCAGATAAAAGGCAGGGCACACCAGCTGCCTGAGCCTCAAGGACGGAGATAGGAATTCCTTCGTGATGAGAGGCAGAAAGAAAAAGATCTGCTCCACTTAGGATTTCATTGATCTTTGATTGTCCGCCTAAGAGATAAACATTAGCTGTCTTCATAAGTTCTAGTTCTTTGTAGTACTGATCGTTTCCTGAAGGACCGATAACTAAAAGGAGCGCCTCTGGGTAATTCTTCATGGCCTCAACTAAGATCTTTTGGTCTTTTAAAGGAACGACTCTAGCAACAGTGCAAAAGATCTTTTTTCCCCTTGGAAGTGAGAACCTTTTTTCTAGTGCTTCTTTTCCTTCTTTATAAAGAGGAAGGCTAGTGGGTACGGGAGTTCCGTTATCTATATTATAGATTTTAGAAGGGTCGACCTTAAGCTTCTTCTCATAGTAAGAACAAATGGCTGGGCTAACCCCTATGACCGCTTCAGTCATGGTAGCGATAAATTTTTCATAAAGAATTGTCCGCGGCTCAATGTCTATATGTTCCATTCCATGAGTGGTATGAACGATCTTAGGAAAGTTCTCATGACCTTTTATCTTGCTTAGAATCCTGGCTGGGCCTAAGTACATCATTGGGTTTAAATCATGGGTATGAACTAAGTCAAAGTCCTGAACTTTATTTGAAAGATACTTAATTAGGTTTAGATCGTAGCCAGGCTTTTTTTGAAACTCTGTTGTTACATTGATTCCAATAGTTCTAAATTCTTCCACCCAATCTTGATTATGATCATAGACCATAAGCTCCACTTCATGGCCCATGGCCTTTTGTTCGATGATCAGGAGCTCGAGAACTTTCTCGAGGCCACCTACGCCTAAGAATTGGACAAGATGGAGTATCTTCATAGTTGTTCCTTGTTTGTTTTGTTTCTAGCAAGCTAATGGCTTTGGCTCTAGGTCAAATTATTCACCCTGTAAAAAGGATAAGGTATTGAAAATTCTTATGAATCTGTTAAGTTTTAACTTATAACAAATCCAAATTAATTAAAAGTTGAGGAGTTTTGTCATGAACCAGTTGGTACGGGTTGGTCTATTATTTTTATTAATTATAGGCCTAGTGGGATGCGGATCATCAAATAAAAGTGATGTTGCCTATGAACGCTATAATAATGTTTATAAGGCCTCTGCAGCTGGCACTGGATCGAAACTTGCGGGCCCCGATGAAGTTCCAAGCTTTAAGAAGTTAAACGGATTAGTCGCCCCAGGGCATCTCTTTTCTCTTTATCATCCTTCAGATGATAAATTACGAGGAAAGTTCCGTACTCGCTTTGATGGGATGCTGGCCCTTCCTTATAATGTAAAGATCAACGCTACTGGAATGAGTTTTCAAAAGCTAAAAGACGCTGTGATTGACCGTTACTCCAAGTTTTTTCAAAGAGGGGTTAAGGACGTTCGCTTTAGACTCCTGAGAAGAGACTACTGGGTCGAAGTTAGAGGGCTGGTTAAGAAGTCAGGCCGCTATTTAGTTAAGCAAAAAGATAGTATCGATAAGGTTATCGATCAAGCCGGCGGATTAAAAGGGGAGCTTCAAAAAGACTTCTTTGTTGCGGCCATTCAACAACAAAATAAAAAATACACTATTTCATTAAACCAATACTTTCAATCAAAGTTCTTTGGAAAGTCTCCTACCTGGACTGGCGGGGATTCAATCTTTGTGACGAGAATGAGTGAAGGGGGAAATAATAGTGAGCTTCCCTTTGTCACTATGCTTGGGGGTGTGAATCAGCCGGGGAAAACTCTTTACCAAGAAAATGCCTCGTTGTTTTACTACCTCTCTAAGACTGGTGGAACCATTTCTAATTTAGACTATCAAGAGTCTTATATTATCCGCCGAGGTCCTAATGGGCTGGTTAAGATTCATTTTAATATCACTGATATGAAGAGCATTCCTGCTATCTATCCAAGTGATATAGTCTACCTAAATGCTGAGAAAAGAACTTTCTGGGACCGCTTTTGGGAGAGAACACTGCAAGTGGCCAGTTTAATCTCAACTATCGCTGTTCTTATTATCGCTCTTTAAGTAGCACTAGTATTCGGCCCTGTTTTAGAAAACGGGGCTTTTAAAGATCTAAGAAAATCTCCTACACCACAAACTTCAGCCTCAAATTGAATCAAACTTAATTGCTCATTATCAAGAATACGGGGAAGCTCTAGCGGGTGGGTGTCCTTCTTAACAAGGCCCGGAACTAAAGTGGTTGCGGTGAGAACTCCAGCTTCATCGAGCCAAGGAAATTGATCCCTGTCATAGATCCCACTTGGATAACAAAAATGAACGAGGTCTTCACTAGTGAACTCTTTTAAGATCTCTCTATTTTCAAAGACCTCACTCTTACAGCCTTCTCTATTAACAGGAAGAACATGGCGGTGGGTATGAAGTTGCAGGTCTAGCTTTCTTTTTTGAGCGTCCTTTAATTCTTCAGCATTAGCTATGGTAAAAGACTTCTTTCGCTGCTCATCGCTGAGAGAAACCTTTAGCGCTACTTCTAGTTCATTTAAGAGTTGGTGACGCTCAGTTTCAGATCTATTTTTCTCAAACTCTTTGATGATCTTCCATTTTTCTTTATAGGAGCTAAGATCAATCTCTCCTTCAATGGGAAGCTTTAGGCTAAAGAGTTCACTTGTGATCTTTAAGTCATTTGCTTTCCATGTAAGGTAATTAAAGTGAAGCCTAAAGATAGGGTTCTGTTTGAGATGATAGTAAGTAGTTACATAGAGTGTGGCTGGAATATTAGCTTCCTCTAGGATGGGCAGGCCCTCAGTTAAGGTGGAGACAAAGCCATCGTCAAAGGTCAGGACTACTGGGAGCTTTGGAAGCTTATGACTCTTGATTATATCTTCAAGAGGGATGAACTCAGAACCTAGTTTCTCTAAAAGCTTAAGGCGCTCTTTAAAGGTCTCAGCTTTAATAAATGTACCAGGAATGAACTCGGCTTCATCAAGGATATTGAATCCGTGATAGCAGATTATCCTTGGGCTATTTCTGTAGTAAAACTTCGCAAAGGCAAAGATTCCTGAGTATTTGAGTAGGTGAAGAGTGAAGATCTTTAAGCTTTTGTACATAGTCTTAATTTATTCCGTATAATAAAGGAAATGTTCAAATATAAAGTCTATCTTAGCATATTCAGCTGTCTTTTTACATTTTCCGCATCAGGAGGATTTAACTTTGATAGTGGCGCCAATGGCTGGGCCTTCTATGGTCAAGGTGAAGGACGCTGGGACCAATCTGTTGGACGAAAAGGGGATGGCTCTCTTTATCTCTCAACTCAGTTTGGTGATGAGAAGACCGCTCACCTCTACGCCTCTGGGTTAAAGCCAGGCACTTATCGTTTTACTGCTTGGATAAAACTCTTTGAAGTAGGGGAAGCCGAAAAAGGCAGCGATTCCCTATGGCACTTCTACGATAATGGATCTGGAATCAAGACTCTCTTTAGGGACCTTTCGGGGAGTACGGAATGGTCCCGCGTAAAACACGAAGTCACTGTCACTAAAAAAGGGTCACTTGATATTTGGTTTCGCTTAAAGACTCCTGGTCAAGTCTGGTTAGATGATATCTCACTAGAGCCCGTCTTAAGATCAAGTGGGGGTGAGAGGGTCTTTAATCGGGTTCCTTTAAAAAAGGAAAATCTTTTAAAGGCGATTAAGTCTGAAAGAGCTAATCAAGGATCAGCATCAAGAGAGATAGGGCTTTATAGCTTCGAGAAATCTCAAGAAGAAATAGAGCCTGGTCATCCCTTTCAAAAGTTTGATACTTCAAAAAAGACAGACGGGCTTAGAGCCGCAGTTCTAGAACAAGGTGAGTATTATAATTTTGATTATAATCAAATGAAGCTCAATGATTGGTCTGCTTTTGAATATATTCAACTTGATGTTTATAACCCCATGAAGAAAAGCACTCCGTTTTACTTGGTGCTTGCAGATAAATTTTCAAAAGGTTATTGGACTAAGCTTAATCATAAAACGAGGATCACTCCGGGCTGGAACAAGTTAACTTTCAAATTAAAAAGATGGGTAGGGGAGAGAGGTTCAGTTAAAGTTAAGAGATATCTAGACTTAAAGAACTTAAAGCAATTCTTTATTATTGTTGACCCAGATAATGAAAATACAACGACTAAAAAGTTCTTAGTCGATAAGATCAAACTCTTTTCTGAAAAATCACCTATACCTCCAAAAGAAGTCTGGGCCTTTGATTTTACCAATCATCCTAATAACGCCATGAAAGGCTTTATCCCCGTCACCACACAGAGCCAGTATAGGGGCTCTAGAGGTTTTGGTTTTATAGGGCCTAAGTTTTGGCGTCTCCTAGATTCAGTCTATGTCGATACTCTACATAGGCACTCAATTGGAATCAAAGAAGGAAACTTTAGAGTCAAGCTGCCTAATGGGCGCTACCGCTTTGAATTAGTGATGGATCAATTAGGCTATTGGGATGTTCCTTTTTGGACAAACCGCATGCTCTACGTAGGGGGAAAGCCCGTCTTTAAGGAAACCCGCGCTTTTGCTAAAGACTACCTTCGGGACTACTTACGTTTTGAAGAGGTAGAGCCGGGCAGTGGAGATAACCCTTTTGATACTCATTTAAAATCTCTTTTTAAACCTATCGTTCAAGATGTCTTTGTGGAAAAAGGCTATCTTGATATTGGTTTTGAAGGTGACGCCTCAGGGATCTCTCTTAACAGCCTGCTTATCTATAAGATCAAAGACGCAAAGAAAGCTTCAGTGTTTAAAGAAGAGCTCGTTAACTTTAGAAGAGAAGAGTACTTAAAGCTAACCAGGGCCATCTCGCCTCGAAAGCTTGGTGAGAAAGTCCTGAGAAAAAAAGAAGTCTCATTGATTAGGCTAAGGCCTCACCTTGAGCCTACTGATTACTTTGAAGGGGTAAAGTCCTCTATAAAAAGAGTCGTCTTTAAAAGTATGAGAGTAAGAGAGATGATTCAGCTTCACGACTTAAAGGGGCAAACTTCTTTTAAGCTAGAGCTCTCGAAACTAAAAAATAAAGAAGGAAAGATCTTTGACACAAGTCAGGCACGAATCTTAAGGCTGGTTAACTCGTTTGTCTCAGAAAACCTTAATCATGAAACCTACCTCTTAGCCGGAAAGTTCTTCAAGGATGCAAAGGGAAGGACTCTTCATTTTCCAAAAGATGAAAGCCGTTTTATCATGCTTGATATTCCTGTTAGCCTTAATCAAAAGCCTGGAACCTATTCTGGTTATTTAAAAATATCAAAAGGCTCTGTAGTAGAGTCCATTGAGATTGAAGTTCAAGTTAAGAATAAGAAACTTCCTCTTGTTAAGATTCCCGTAGGGTTCTTAGGGCTTGACCCCATTGGGAAGACTTACTTTAAGGGAAGAGACTTTGATAAATTAAGATGGCTTTACAGAGAGAAGGTTATTAAGGCCCTAGGCGAGCGAGGCTTTACTAGTTTTAGTTCATTGCCAAAGGTTCCCATTATAAAAGAAGGAGACCAACTTTTCTTAAATTACAAACCTCTTGAGAGGCTCTTTGTCATGGCCAAGAAAGCAGGTCTTACGGGGCCTTATTTTTCTTATGGAGGAGAGTTTCCCGAGGACTACTTTGAAGAGCTCGATAGTGAGAACAAAGAACAAAGGGCCAAGTCTCACGGAGCAATCGCTACTCAATTCAAAGAAGGGCTTATTGAGTTTGGCAGTAAGAACATCGTTTATACCTTTAGTGATGAAGCCTCAGGTTATTCAGATAAGGTGGGTCATGACTTAGAAAAAGCCAACTTTATTAAAGGCCTGTACCCTGACCTTCAAATCGGAGGCTTTTCAACTCTTGGTTCAGGGGAGCTTGAAAAGTTAAACGATTCATTTGATTACGGCTTTTATGCTTATCTAAACCCATCAGTGAAGAAGAAAAAAAGAAAGTGGGGGACTTATAATGGTAGCCCTAGGGCCCTCGATGATCCTCGACATGGCTTTGGTCCGGCTCTGTTTAGCACCACTAAAGAAGGACTTTCTTATTATCTTGATTGGCATATGGCCGCTTATAATAACTATCCTTACTTCGATTTAGACGGACGAGAGACCGAAGTCGCCATGTTCTACCCTAAAAGCGATGGTAGCCTATTAACAAGCTTAAAGTTTGAGCTCTCGGCGGAGGGCCTGCAAGATTATAGGCTTCTCATGCTTCTAGAGAACTCTCTGAAGAGAAAATCCGCTAAGAATAAGCTCTACTTTGATGAAACTAAGAAGTGGCTCCGTAAGGTATTGAAAACATATACTATCTCAGGCTCCAAAGAGCCCTTTTCAGCAAAAGGGCGTAAAGACTACGCCGAGTTTAAAACCCAGCTGCAAAAGCACCTAGACCATAACTTCTAGAAACGCAGCGGCCAGGGCCTAATTCGCTTCTTTTTTTCACGGTTCCTCACTTTTTCTGTATCCGACTATATAAATCTATTATAAGACGTCCAACTCAATTTTATTATTAGATAAGGATGCACTTTGAAAAGTATAATCGATGGTGAAAACATTATCTCTCCCTCTTTAAAGGGTAAGAACTTCAGAGAACTTGATGATTCAATCTCATGGAGAAACCCTCTTTTTAACTCATTCTTTGATTCAGCCAAGATTAATCCAACGGCGCATAAGAAAGATATCTTAATTGATGCCTTTGAATTTGTTTGTGCCCTCATTTTAGTTGTTCTCTTTGCGCCTATTATGATCGCTACTGCCATTGCTATTAGAATCTCTTCTAAAGGATCAGTCTTTTACAAGCAGATAAGAGTAGGTAAGAATGGGGAACATTTTAATATCTATAAGTTTAGATCAATGATCCAAAACGCAGAAGTTCACACAGGGATCACTTTAAGCTGGGAAGGGGATCCAAGGATTACAAAGCTTGGTGATTTCCTAAGAAAGTCTCATATTGATGAACTTCCACAACTTCTTAATATCCTTAGGGGTGAGATGTCTTTTATTGGACCTCGTCCTGAGAGACCTGAGTTTACTGATGTTTATGTTCAAGACATCACTAACTATAAAGTAAGAGAGAACGTAAAGCCTGGTATTACAGGGCTTGCTCAGATTGCTTGTGTCTATGATGCAAAAGCCCCTGATAAGCTTAAGTATGACCTTCTTTATATCCTACATAAAGACTCCTACCTCTTAAACCTTCTCATTGCTTGGTATACGGCTAAAAAGATGCTTTTCCTTAAGGGAACAGCAGAGCTTGTTTAAGACTATTTTTCCAGAGTAAATTACGCGGCTGATTATTTCTCTATATCTGTGACAATAGAGAGATAGGAGCCTATTTATGAAAAACACCGCTATTATCTTAGCCTTAATCTTTAGCACGCAAATCTTTGCCAAAGCCCCAAAATGCCATGTTAAACCAGGTAAGAAGGTTTGCATTAACGACTCAATAGATGATTGGATCTTTGGTGGATTGAACTCTCTTAGTGAGTTAGATTTTACGAAAGTATGCATGTGGCATAAAGGATCTAAGATTGTCTTTGAAATGGAGGCGAGAACAGCCGGCCTTTCTGGATTCTCAACAAACCCTCGTTATTATGACCTCTATATCCTCTCACCAACTATAGGCGGCTTTACTGGGTTTGATTCACATGAAGACTTAGTTCTTGATAAGAAAGACGGCTGGCATGCCCCTTGTTTGGTTGAAGCTTATGCTGACTCTGGTGGATTAAGTAGTGTTGAAGCAGTTGATCACTATGCTCATGACGGAGTCGATCATTCAGATTTTAATTGGGCCTATATGGAGGGAGTTGATTATAGAACATCGAGTTCAAATGGTGTTGAGACCTTAAAGTTTATTCTGCCTAAAAAGTCAGTTTGTCCTAAGGGAAAGTGTCACTTTAAGTTTACCGCCACAAGTTCAGAGCATTCAAATGACTTTGATGATGACCGTGTTGGGACTCGAGAAGTTTGCTTCTAATCAATGATTATGAGAGAGGATCATGCTCGTTAAGCGGGCGATCCTCGTTCTTGTTTCAATAGTCGGAACCTCATCCATTAAGACCTCTTGCAGCTCATGTCCAAGCCCCATATCGTAAGCAAACTCATCAGCTTCGCACTGTGCCTGTAGCGGATCTATCACTTTAAAAGAATGTCCTTTTACAATATGACCTAATTCATGGGCCAGAACCGCTACGCCCATAAGAGGGGCACCAGAGGTGAGCATCTTGACGAGGTCTGGGTAGACGAGAATGAGATGTGTGTTCTTCTTTGTTCCAAGGGCGGTTCCTAAGCGGCCATTTCCTTTGATAAAGAAAGCTTCTCTTCTATTAGGGTAGAGAAAATTGATGGCCTCTTCACTTAGATTATCTAAAAGAAAAGCAAAGGCCCTTTTAATATAACGGTTGTCATTGATCCATGAGTGGTGGGGACTTTGGAAAAAAGCCTCTTTAATCTCATCTCTCTTTTGACCTAGGGTTTTAGTCTTTCTTTTGAAAAAATTTAGCATAAATGCCTCCACCTATCTTTTCGGTCAGGTGTTTAGGCTTCTTAGCTTTAAGAGATCTTCCTCTAAGTCAGGCAAAGCTTACCAGTTCTAAACGCAACTAACGTAAATTCGATAAGATAGATCTAATGAAGAATCAACTCCTTATCATTCTCTTCTCTATATCACTCTCGACTAGTTTAGGAGCTGTAGAGCGTAGTGATGCTTTTATCGTAAAAGTATTTGAGAAAAGCATAAAAGTCTTAGCTCCAAAGAAAGATGAAGCAAAAGTAGGGGTTATTGTTGAAAATAAAACTCTAGTAAAGTGTTTAGCTAAATTAGTCAGAGAGAATGGGAAAGTGATCGACTTTGTTTCAGTAGAACCGGGAAAATTCAAAGTTGTAAATGTCAGGCGAAAGAAAAGGGAAGTGATCTATTTCATCCCCATTTCTCCTCCCTTTCAAAAGATAGACCTCATCACCGGTAGAAGGCCTTATGAGATTCCTCCGCAAAGATAAAGTCGACAAGACCATTCTTGTCATTTCAGACATTCATCTAGGGGCTGGGGCAATTGTTAATCAAAGACGGAACTACCTAGAAGATTTTCATTATGATTCAGAGTTAGTTGATTTTTTAAACTTCTATTCAAGCGGGGATTATGCCGGACGTGAAGTGAAGCTTATCATCAACGGCGACCTCTTTGATCTCTTAGCTGTTCCTTTTGTTAAGTACTATGATGATGAGTTTTGGAGTGAAGACGCCTCCTTAGCCAAGCTTAAGATGATCCTCGACGCTCATCCTGAGGTCATTAAAGCTCTTGATGAATTCTTATTACAAAAGAAAAAAAAGATCGTCTTTATTATTGGTAATCACGACGCAGAATTTGTCTTTGACTCGCTTCAGAAGATGCTTCTTGAGCGATTAAGCGAAGAGTCTAGAGAAAAATTTGAATTTCGGTTTGATCAAGGTGAGTATATCCCAATCAAAGGGATTGTCCTTAAGCATGGGCATGAATACGAATTGGCCCATCAGTTTGATCCTAGAGAATGCATTGTTGAAGATGATGATGGTAAAAGATACTTTCTCCCTCCTTGGGGTTCTTATTACGTCACTAGGATCATTAATAAATTTAAAGAAGAGCGCCACTGGATCAATGGAGTGCGGCCTATAAAGAATATGCTTATTCATGGCTTTATCTTTGATACTCTTTATATGCTAAGGTTTGGATTAGCGAATGCCTATTATTTCTTAATGGTTAGGTTCATCACTTTCTTTAAACAAACAAAGTCCATCTCTGATCTCTTTAAGATGGCCAGAAAAGAGTTAGAACTGTGGAAAGACTATGAAGAGTTAACCATGGATGAAATCAATGAGAGAGACGATGTCCTCGCTCTTATTGTTGGTCATACCCACGAGCCCGTCTTTAGAACCTACGCCAATGGAAAAATGTTTATCAACACTGGGACATGGACAAAGATGTATAATATGGAATTTGGTAAAGGTGGGGACGAAGCAAGGCTTACTTATGCCATGATTGATGTCCGTTATAATAAGAGTGAAGAGCCTGAGTTAGATATTGCCTTAAACCTTTGGGAAGGTAAGAACAAGCATCCCTTTAGCGAGTTTCGTTAGGCCGCTTCGGTCTTGATTTCTTTTTTTACAAAATTAACTAAATTCTCAATAATATGTTCACCAAATTCTGTCTCTAGACCAGGCTTTCTCTCACCCTTTTCATATATCTTGATAAGAGGGAGGATCCGCTGTTTGTTTCCATCTATCAAACCACTTGAGAACTCTATTAAATGACTAGCAGCTCCTAGGACTAAGGCTAGAGGCTCTATATTGTACTTAGACTTATGATTCGGGTATCCATTTCCATCAACTCTTTCATGATGCTCATTGACGATTTTTTTTGCACGGCTAGAGATATCAACACCAGACTTTCTGATCAAATGCTGAGAGAGACCTAAGTGCTTCTTATTTTCATGACCCATTCGCTCTCCCATGGTTAAGCTTGGGGTAGAACAATGCTTTAGATCTAGTTGAGTAAAACCTATATGATAGAAATAAGAGGAGACAATGATATCCCCTAAACTCGCTGTATCTTTAAGCTCTATCTCTTTAGCTAAGAAGTAAGATAAGCAAACCACTCGATTAGTAAAGTTATCCTCATCACAAAGATTTTCAATTAGGTAGCGAGCAAGGCTAATCGTATGGCTCATTTTTTGGCTAAAACCGCTGACTTCAGTTTTCATCTGAGATATCAAACGGGAATAATCATTTTCTTTATCGGCTGAAACAAACTCATCTTCAAAGTCAAAATCAATAACGATTTTGGCCTCAGCCTTTACTTCAGATGAACCGAGCTGGGGACAAGTTAAAGAAGGGATATCTTTGTCTTCGTAGTTCATATGAGAGAGGAAGGTTTGTTTTTGACCATTTGAAATAGCGACCTTTCCTTTTCTTTGAAGGATGTATTGAATAAAGGTTAATTTCTGGTCTGTGAGGGGAGTATTCGCCTCTAGATAAAGATTATAACTTTTTTTATTAGGATTAAAGACATAGAGATGAAAGGGAAAGACATCGATATCTTTTAGATGATCAAGGCTAATTTCAAATAATTCAGATTCATTTAATTCTTTCATTATCCAAACATCCTATTCCAAAGCTTCTTAACGAGCCCTGGCTTCTCTTCTTTTTCACGTTCAATTTCTATCGCTTTCTTCTTAGCTTTTTCTTTTTCTAAAAAGATTAAATTATCAGATCCCTTCATAAATCCTTTTTCTTCTGTGTGTGCTTCTTCCTCTCTAATCGTCTTCCTTTCTGAGTAGATAGCCTCGTCACCGTTTTCATTATGTCTTTGCGTTAAATAAACGGCTCTTGCGGCTTCAAGAGTGATCTCAATTCTTTGGGCATTCTCACTTTTCATTCCATGAGAAAAGTTAACGACGGCAAAACCTAAGTGATCCACTCCCTCATAAAAAGGATAGATAAAGTCGATCTTAGATTCCCTAAAGGTCTTATCACTCCAAGTCGGAAGCTTAATAGAGGCCCAATTCTTAACCATAAGCTCCTTATCATCTTCCCACATCTCTAGTCGTTGATCATTACTAAAGAGACTGTGGCCATTAAGGATCTCAGAGAACTCCTCAGTTTCAAACTTTCTATAGAAAAAAGAAACAACGCCAAAGCCTTTTTCTTTATTCATAAGTTCAGCCGTTCTATTTAAGACCTGACTTGGCTTGATCTCTTTATCAAAGTAGAGGTTTAGGATCTGTATGACGGATTCAATTCCTTTAGAGTCAGCGTGAATGACTTTGTCGCCTTCTTCTTCCTCAACTTCTTCTTGAAGATCACCATCGATAATGGATCCTTTATATGTCTTTTGTTCTTTCTCAACTTCTTTTTCAGTCATCTTAAAATCAAACTCTTTATCAGTTGATTCTCGGTCAGTTGAAATAGCGTTCTCTCCCGCTTTAAGCTTACTATAATCAATAGTCTGCTCTCCCCAATCTTTATTGCTATTCATTAACTCTCTTTCAATATCAGTTAAGGAGCTGTCATCGAGAATAATCTCTTCACGCTTGTGACGGCTTCTCTGATCCATGATCTCTTCAGAGTAACTGTCTTTTTTTACTAATTCTTGTGCCGTTAAGTTCTCGTTCTTTGAGCGTTCATAATTAACTGCTTCTAGGTTCTCCTGACCCGAACTACCATATTCAACCTGGGATAGATTCTCGTCTGTTTTTTTAATCTTTTCAGAATCCATAGAGAAGGCCTTTTCATCCCAATCTCTGTCTTTCTTATAATAATCTTCCTCTGTTGATAGGGCGGAGGCTTTCCGGGCCTTATCTTTTAGCTCTTGAAGCTTCTTATCTTTGAGAGCGTAGAGCTCCTCAAGTTTTCTTTTCTTTTTGGCAACTTCCGCTTCTTCTTCGCTGCTTCCTTTGCTGTCTTTAGTTTGTCCATAAAGAGCATCACCTTCAATTTGGTCAACAGAGGATTCACCCTTATAGCCTTCAAGAGAGGATGCAATATTTGAGTCTCCCTTTAGGTCTTCAAGTTCTTCACTTCGAACTGAATCGCCAGATAAGTCAGAAGCGGCTTCTTCAGTATCATTCTTTCCTTCAAGGTCATTTTCATACTCTTCAGCTGCCCCTTTTCCTGCTAAGTCTTCATTTTCCTGATTCTCTGTCTCAGCAATACCTTCATCATCTTCAAATAAGTCTGAGGCAAAGTCAGAAGCGGAGAAGGCAGGCTTCTTAGGGGCAATAGGGGTGGCAGCCTTGATTTCATCGAATGGATTTTCTGGACTTTCTGGCTCTTCGTTCTTCTTGGCATTTGGTGAGCGCATAAAACCGTCCATCGGTTTATTCTTATCCTGGCTCTTTCTATTCTTTTTTATTTGATCTAAGAGTGACTCTCGCCTTGTTTTTTCTTTATTCTGATTGATTCCTTTCCCCAGCTGGCTTCCCATTGCTTCATTATCAAGACTGTCTGCACTTGAGTCATTAGTTAGGTTTCGATCTAAAAGATCACTGCCTAATAGATCAGCTTTAAGATCTTCGTCTTCTAGTGAATTTAGTGTTGGGTCTGTCTTAAGAGAGGAATTCTTGTTTAAGCTTCTTAGCTCTTCGACACTGGCCTGTAACTCATCATTGATCTTTCCAGTTTCACTCTCTCCATGCATATTGCCATTTGTATTGTCCGGAGTATCTTTACTTTTTCCTTTAAAGTCACCTTCGAGTTTATCAACAGAGCTTGAATCATTCTTCATAGCCGCGTTGTTCATTTTAGTGGCAGCGGAGTCACCAGTTAGGTTTCCTTCGTCCTCTTCTGCTTTTGATTCCCCAGTCATGGAGTCAATATTATTTTCTTTAAAATTACTTTCTGCCGTTTTAAAGTCTTGATTGAGCTTATCAGGAGACTCAGTCGATCCTTCATAATGTTTATCAATCTGCTCTTTGTAGGCATCCTCTTCACTTTTATCGGAAGAGTCATCTGCCTTAGAATTTTTAAGACTTCCTCCCCAGTGGGTTTTAATAGATTCTTCTTTCTCGGCTCTCGATCCTTCTCTTTCTTTTTTTAGCCGGTCTGTAGAAGTCTTTCCTTCAATATTTCCTTGATCTTCATTCTTTGATGATCCAGAGTCTTTTTTATTCGACCAGACATTATCTATTTTATCAGTCTTTGATTTTGCCTTTAAATTATCTTCATCTTTTTTATGCCATGGAAGATTAGCCTTCTTCTCGGCCGTCTCTCTTTCAACGTCAAGTAGAGTCTTGGATTCGCTAGGCTTCTCCGTTTCTCCTTCTCTGGTCTCACTAGAACCACCGACTACTGTATCTGGGTCAATATCTTCTTTTATTTCAAGCGAGGCTTTTCCTGGGTAGGACTTTTCTTTTTCAGAGTTAAGGATCTTATCTTTTAAGCTTTGAAGCTTCTCTTCTTTTTCAGTCTTAGTGCGAACATCATTTTTAACTTCTTCTTCAGCTTCGTCTTGCTTGATTAAGACATCCGCCACTTCCTCTTTTTGTGCCGTAATAGATCTAAGTTGAAGTTTTACTTTATACTGGAGAGTCTTAGGTGCTACTGACTCTAGAATAAGATCTGTTAACCCAAGCTTGTTCAGTCTATCGACGATCTTTGGTGAGAAGAATTGATTGGTGACTAGGATTACTTTGGATTGATCTTTTCTAATCCGCCTCGTGTTAGCTTGCAAGAAAGCCGCGCAATACTTTGGGGTGGCCGTTAATAATAAGAACTGACCAAGATGAGGAATAACTTGATTTAACTCTTCAAGAGATTCGATATCGTATATTTCAATGTTTTCTTCTTCAGCAGTCGACTCAATTGATTCTTTAAGTTCTTTCAAGCGGTCTGACAAAGGGCTTAAGAAGATTAACGGCTTAGTTCCCATACCTTGTTCTTATCGCCAAATAGAGGGATTTAATTGAGATCTTTTACCTTTATAGGGGATTAAAAATGAGTATTTTTAAAGACCGTTTTTGTCGGGTAATTATTTTCAAAATAAAGGCAAATTTTTCTCAAGACCTGCAGAAATTACCCGAAAAGCTTTATGTCAGCGCATAATGCTCTGTCAAAATTTAAAAAAAAAAGCAGTAAGCTAAGGTCGCTCAAGGCGAGTGATCAGATCTAGGAAATAGGATCAGTTTTTTCCAAGGAGGATCAATGGGCTTACGTATCAACACGAACGTCGCTTCACTTTCAGCAAGAAGAACCCTTGGTGTCAATAACACAGAACAGGCGAAGACTTTAGGTAAGTTATCGTCAGGATCAAGAATTGTCCGTTCTGCAGATGATGCCGCAGGTTTAGCTATTAGTGAGAAACTAAAAGCGCAAGTACGTTCAACAAATCAAGCAGAAAGAAATGCTAACGATGGTATTTCACTTATTCAGACAGCTGAAGGTGGATTAAACGAAGTTAGTAATATCCTTATTCGTTTAAGAGAACTCGCTATCCAGTCTTCATCAGACACGGTAGGGGACTCTGAAAGAAAGTTTACAGATCTTGAGTATCAAAACTTAAAATCAGAAGTTGAAAGAATTTCTCAGGTTACTGAGTTCAACGGAAAAAAACTTTTAAATGGTGAAGGTGAGAAATATGATTTTCAAATTGGTATCAACAATGATGATTTCAATGACAGAATCTCTTACAACGCACAATTAACAAACTCTACAGCTGCTGGGCTTGGTGTTGACTCTCTAGGAGTTGATTCTAAAGAAAATGCACAACAAAGTTTAGAGTCAATTGATGCTGCTATCCAAAATGTTTCAGGTCAGCGAGCAGAACTAGGTGCAGTTCAAAACCGTCTGACTTCAACAGTTCAGAACTTACAGGTTTCAAGTGAAAACTTAAATGCTGCAAATTCTAGAATTCGCGACACTGATTACGCTGCGGAAACTGCGAAGAACGCGAAGCTTAGTATTCTTACTAATGCTGGTACATCAGTTCTTTCTCAGGCCAATGCTCAAGGTGCTAACGCTCTTAAGCTTATTGGTTAATTTCAAATTTAGTCCAAAAAACTATAAAAATGGCCCCGAGAATTCGGGGTCTTTTTTTGTTTAAACGCCGCGCTAAATAAGGTATGTTTTCTCCTATAAATTCATATGAGGAAGCCCTATGCCAACTGATAGTCAGTATCTCAATACTAAATATACTCCCAATCAAGTTCCTACTAAGTACGGAGAAAATGTTCATATTCTAGTGGACCCTTATTCGCTCTCTATGTTGGCAAAACTAGGGAGCCCAAAGACAGTTCAGCCACAGTTAAATACTTATATTAAGGCCCTCTATACTTTTTTACTAAGAAATGTTCTCAATACCTTAGCCCCCACCGAAGAAGTCAGCCTAGATACGAGAATGATCGATCAAGTAAAAGAAGGCGTCTATTCTGGAATTGCTTTAAAAGAAAATCAGAGTTTTATTTCCGTAAACCTAGCACGGGCGGGAATCTTTCCAAGTCATATTTGTTTTGAAGAACTTCATCATCTCTTTAATTTTGAAGGAATCAGACAGGATCATTTTTATATCAATAGAAAAGTTGATGATAAGGGGAAAGTTGTTGGGGTTGATGTATCAGGTTCAAAGATTGGTGGTCCTCAAGAAAAAGCGATTGTTCTTTTTCCCGATCCAATGGGCGCTACAGGTGGATCATTAAGCCATTGTATTAGTCACTATAAAGAAAATGTTGAAGGTAAGGCCCTTAAGTATGTGGCCATGCACTTAATTGTGACTCCTGAATATATTCAAAGAATGCAAAAAGATCATCCTGATGTGGAGATCTTCGCCATAAGATTAGATAGGGGACTTAGTTCTTCGAGGGCCCTTCATTCAATGCCTGGAGAATTCCCAGAAGAAGAAAGGGGCCTTACTGATAATCAGTATATTGTCCCTGGCGCCGGCGGAGTTGGTGAAGTATTAAATAACTCTTTTGTTTAGGAATCCTTATGGAACTTGTTAAGAAAACCGTCTTAGGTTTACAAATGCTTTTTACGGCCTTCGGTGCCCTTGTACTTGTTCCTCTTCTTACTGGAATGGATTCAAATATTGCTCTTTTTACAGCTGGAGTTGGGACACTTATCTTTCAGCTTTGTACAAAAAGATCTATCCCCGTTTTCTTAGGAAGTAGTTTTGCTTTTATTCCTGCCATCGTTTACGGAACAAAGACATGGGGCCTGCCATCAACTCTTAGTGGGCTTGCGGCAGCGGGCGTCTTCTACCTTATTCTCAGTTTTGTTATCAGAATTAAAGGCAATGACTTTCTTGAAAAGATTCTTCCGCCTTTAATTACGGGGCCTATCATTATGTTGATAGGTCTTATCCTAGCTCCAGTCGCCGTTAATATGGCCATGGGAAAAGCAGGAGACGGATCCATTCAATTAGTCGGAGCCTCCCAAAGTTATCTTTTGGCCTTTGTTACTTTAGCCACTACAGTGATCGCGTCGATTTGGGGAAAAGGCTTCTTTAAGCTCTCTTCAATCTTAATAGGTTTAACTTGTGGCTACCTACTCGCTTTAATCCTAGGAGTCGTAAACTTCGAAGCCGTTACCAGTACTAGCTTTATCTCTATTCCTAAGTTCGTCCTACCAGTCTTTAACCTAGAGGCCATCCTCTTTATCCTTCCCATAGCTATTGCCCCGGCCATTGAGCACTATGGCGATATAAGCGCCATCTCAAGTGTGACAGGAAAAGACTTCGCAAAAGAGCCAGGCCTTCATAAATCTCTCATGGGAGATGGAATCGCCACTTTATTTGCAGGCCTCGTTGGTGGTCCACCAAACACGACATACTCAGAAGTCACAGGTGCCGTGGCCTTAACACGTGCTTTTGATCCAAAGATTATGACCTTCGCCGCTGTAAGCGCCATTATCTTAAGCTTTGTTTCAAAGCTTGGAGCCTTCTTACAGACGATTCCTGTTCCAGTTATGGGAGGACTCTTTATTCTTCTCTTTGGAAATATAATCGTTATTGGTCTTAGCCTCTTAATGAAAACAAAAGAAGACCTTCACCAGCCGAGAAATATGGCGGTACTCTCAATTATGCTAGTAACGGGAATTGGTGGGATGACTTTAAGCGCGGGATCAGTTTCTTTAAAAGGAGTTGGGCTGGCCTCAATCCTTGGCCTTGTTCTTCATCTTATATTACCAAGGGCCAAGAATGTTTGAATCAGAGAACTTCTTCTATTGTCCTTATTGTGGGGAGAAGATCTCAATGATTCTAGAATCACTTTATGGGGGGCAGACCTATATTGAAGATTGTGAAGTCTGCTGTCGTCCCATTGAGATCACCTATAAGGCTAGTGATAACTGCATCACTTCACTTGAAGTAAAGCGTCTTGATTAATACTTAACTGAACAACCATAAGGACGGGTCTTGGCCTGCTTAATGGGTTTTCCACTAAGGGCAGAATCTAAGGCGCTAGCTATATAGTTTTCAGATTGTTTAATGTCTTTTGAGTCTGCACTTGCGATTGAATCAATGGCCCCTTGATAGATAAGTTCCCCTTTAGGGTTAATAATATACATATGAGGAGTAGTCTTTGCCTCATACTTCATTCCTATCTTTCCACCAGGATCTTTTAATAATGTCTTGGCCATCATCTTTTCATCATTAAATCTTTTCTTAGCAACAGACATATTCTCTAAATGCCCTTGTTTTCCTGGAGCTGAACTATTGATAGCAACCCAAGAGACCTTGTTGCCATACTTCTTTTGAAGCGCCTGCATATTTCCAGAATCATAATGCTTTCTCACAAAGGGACAGCCATCGTTATACCACTCTAGGACTACAAACTTTCCTTTATGCTGACTTAAATCAAAACTGCTAGGGTGACCCTTTAGGTTTATTTGAGGCGCCTTATCACCGATACTTAGTGACCAAGCGTTGCTACTAAAAAGAGCTATTAAGATTATAATTGTTTTCATTCTTCCTTCCTTGTTTTTGATCATTTTACCAATCTTTAATGAGCAATGATATGAGGAGGAGTAGAATTGACTAAAAGTTTACAATTCTTAAATGATAAAACTTATGATCTTATCGATTAAAAGCGCGATGATCAGTATAGGAATGGGAAGACCTATTAAAGCCCCTAGGAAATAATCTTTAAATTTAACACCAGAGAGAGCAAGAGTATAGTTGAGAGGAGGTAGGGTTTGGAAAAGAAACCGAAGAACTATATTAATCTTGAGAGGCTCTTCATCAAGTTTATTGAGAAGTTTTAAAGCAAAGGGATGCTCAAACTTCCTTAATCCATCTTGCCCTATAAGCCTTACAACAAAAAAACTGATACTAATGCTTATAAAGGCAGCCGTTAAAGTCAAAAAGTAACCCTTGGTTGTTCCTAGACCATAAACAGCAGCTGCTAAAAAAACTCCCCCTGGGACTCCTGACATACTACCTATAGTGAAGGCGCTAATAAAAATCAGGCTCGCCATTAAGATATTTTTCTCAAAAAGTAATTGAATCTTAGAAATGGTGAATTCAGATCTAAGACCACTAAGCTCTAAAGTGAGAGTTAAGATGATAAAGAAAAGCAAACAGCTAACTAATCGTAAATAGGGCTTGAATCTATAAATTAAGGAATTCATATAAAATAAGTATAACAAAGAAGTTCTGTGAGACACTTATTATTATGAAACTTCAAAGAGTTCTTTTTATTCTCTTTTTGACCGGAGCCGGGTTCTTCTTAGCAACACAAAGAGGGCTGTTTTTGCCAGATGTTGCGGTAGCAAGTTCTTGCAAAGCTGGTAGCTTAGAATCACCTAAAACTCGTGTTCATTTGTTAGAGCTTTATACCTCAGAAGGCTGTAGCTCATGCCCGCCAGCAGAGAAATGGGTGAATTCTCTTAGGAATAGTTCAGAATTAGGAAAAAGCTTCTTTCCCATTAGCTTCCACGTGGACTACTGGGACTATATCGGTTGGCGCGACCCTCTTGCTAAGAGTGAGTATTCTCAAAGACAAAGAAACTACGCCTCGAACTGGAAATCCCGAAGTGTTTATACCCCAGGCTTTGTAAAAAATGGGGAAGAATGGAGAGGGCTTGCGGTTAGGTCTCTCCCGCCAAAGTCTGACGAGGAAGTTGGAATCTTAAAGGCCACTTCTTTAGGAGATGACAAATACCGTCTTAGTTTTTCAGGAAAGAACTCTGGTCTAAGAGTCAATTACGCTCGCCTTGGAAATGGAATCCTTTCAAATGTCACCTCGGGAGAAAATAGGGGTAAGAAGCTAAAGCAGTTCTTTGCTGTCTTAGAGTTAAGATCTAAAGAGTTCAAAAATCATATGGAAATAGAAATTCCAAAGACTAAGATCAAGGCAAGAGAGAGCATGCTGGCCATCTGGCTAGACGATCCAAGTTCAATGAAGCCCGTGCAAGTCGTAGGTGGTTGTCTTTAACAGTTTCTAACTGAGAGGGCGACACCTTGCCCAACACCTATACACATAGTTGCAAGACCTTCTTTCAAGTTCTTATCTTTAACCATTTGATGAGTGAGGGTTGTTAAGATCCTGGCGCCAGAGCAACCTAATGGATGCCCAAGAGCGATAGCACCGCCATTACGGTTAACGATCTCAGGGTTAAGCTCTAAGTCTTTCATGCAAGCGAGTGATTGAACGGCAAAAGCCTCATTCAGCTCTACTACATCAAAGTCAGAGGTCTTCTTTCCAAACATTTTACAGAGTCTTTTGGTAGCTTCAACTGGACCTAATCCCATTATATTCGGGTGAAGCCCTTTAACAGCTCCACCGGTGATCTCTACTAGAGGAGTTAGGTTATGTGTCTTAAGAAATTCTTCAGATACAACGCAAACAAGGGCCGCCCCATCATTCATCGTGCTAGAGTTTCCGGCCGTAACTGATCCGTCCTTTCTAAAGGCAGGTCTTAATTTAGCTAGTACTTCTAGAGATGAATCAGCTCTTGGGCCTTCGTCTTTTTCAACAGTATATGATTTCTTTCTAAGTTCTACTTTATAAGGGATGAGTTCAGCATCAAAGGCACCAGATTCTTGAGCCTTGATGGCCTTTATGTGAGAGTTTAGAGCAAACTTATCTTGCTCTTCTCTAGATATTTTAAACTTCTCTTGAACTTCTTCAGCTGTCTCGCCCATACCATAAAGAGGAAACATGGCCTCCATCTTTGGGTTAGGAAAACGCCAACCAAAAGTTGTATCGTACATCTTAGCATCTCGTCCAAAAGGAGTTGATCCTTTAGAGATAACAAGAGGCCCACGAGTCATGCTTTCTGCGCCGCCAACTAAGATGCATTCACCAAAGCCAGCGCTGATTCTACCTACAGCGCCCATAACTCCATCTAAAGATGAACCACAAAGGCGGTTGATAGTTGTTCCTGGAACTGAATGAGGTAGGCCTCCTAAAAGGGCAGCCATCCTTCCTATATTTCTATTATCTTCACCGGCCTGATTGGCACAACCAACAATGACATCGTCGATCAGGGACAGGTCAAAATCCATCTTTGAAGAGAAGTCTTTTATTAAATGCGCCATTAAATCATCTACTCTAACAGGAGCGAGAACGCCTCCAATTCTTCCGATTGGTGTTCTTGTTGCATATGTTAAGTAGCACTTTTTCATTGGGTGACCTCTTTTAATTTTTGGCAAGGGCGGTAACGCTCTTTTTGTGTTGATGTATAAAGCTCTTCAAGTAAAAGAACAGCATTACTAAGCCCTGCTTCTCTTCCCCATGCGAGGGGACCAAGAGGATAGTTAACTCCAAAGAGCATGGCCGTGTCGATGGCCTTATCAGTAGCAAGCTCATCTTCTAGAGCAAACCAGGCCTCGTTAATTATTTGAACTAAGGTTCTTGGAAAGATAAATCCAATCCCTGGGGTACTAACCTGCAAAGCCTTAATCTCTAATTTATAAAAAAGTGATTCTAGATCCTCTAAAACTGATGAGTCTTTAAGATAAACCTCATAAGTCTTTTTAGGAGAAGGAAAGACGGTAGCTATGGCAGCTTTAACATGAGGGAAGTCATTTATTAATTGATCCCCATTATTTAAAGAAAGATCCGTTATGATAGGGCCTTTATAACTTGAAAATAATTCTAACTTAGCTTCAGTATGACTGGCAGAGAAATCAAATAAGAGTGCTTCAGAGTTTCTAGGCACCTCTTTAGTAAAGCCCTCTAATTTTGAGAGGCTTAGATAGAGGGGATGATTTTCTGTGGCATAGATGACTCTATTCATAATCAAAGAATCCTTTAGAAGACTTTCTTCCAAAGTGTTTACTCTCAACTTTTTCTTTTTGTATCTTATGAGGAGCAAAACGAGGGTTCTGATCAAAGGCATTCCAGACACTACAGGTAACATCATAGTTGATGTCAATTCCGATAAGATCCATCAATTCAAAGGGGCCCATACGAAAGCCCCCAACTTCTCTTAAGACTTTATCGATCTCAGAGTACTCATGTCCTTCTTCAGCAATACGAAGAGGTTCTCCATAAAAATTACGAGCGACTCTATTGACGATAAATCCTGGTGAGTCTTTACACTGGGCGGGTTTTTTCCCACGATCAGTGAACCATCTTTCAAGGTCATCACAAATGTCTTGATCAGTCGATTCACCTTTGATGACTTCAACTAACTTCATGATAGTGGCAGGATTAAAAAAGTGAAGCCCTAAGAACTTCGCCTTTCTTTTCTCACTTAGACAACTAGATAAATCAGTGATGGGAATACTAGAAGTATTTGAAGCGATGATTGTCTTATCATTCATAACTTCATCAATATTTTTAAAAACCTTATGCTTAATCTCAAGGTTTTCAATAATGGCCTCTACCACAAGGTCTGAGTCTTTGTTTAAAGAATCAATCTTTGTGGCCTTAATATTTTCAATAAAACTGGCCACTTGGGCAGAGTCGAACTTTCCTTTTTCACAAAGCTTACTCCAAGAGCTATTGATCTTCTCAATAGCGCCTAGTGAAGCTTCATGGTTGGCGTCCGTAAGCTCTACCTTAAGACCCTGTTGTGCAAACCACTGGGCAATTCCTTGCCCCATGGTTCCTGCACCTATAATCGTAACTAGGTTTAGATTCACTTCTTTAGATTCTCTGCTTCATTGTACTCAGGAAGGGTAAGTCCACATTCCTCACAAAGCTCTACAATCTCAGCAACGAAGCTAGCTCTAATTTCTTTATTAGTTCTCTTTTTAAGACCAAGCTTCATATAGAACTCATTAGACTTTCCAGTTGATTTACCAAAGACGTTCATCACTCTTGGCCACCAAAGGTTAAGCCTCTTTTGAAGAAATTCTTTTTCTTTAGGCTCTTTTGAAAGAATACGCACCCACTTATCTCCGTGAGCTAAGTGCATAACTTCTTCTTTATAGATGCCTTCAATTCCTTTTTTCCAAGGAAGGTAACTTGAATCAAGTGTATCTTCTAATTGATGTCCGGCAGCTCTATCCATAAGAAAGTTAAAAAGGATAAAATCAGTCCAGTAGTTGATTCCGTAATAAAAGATATTGACACGAAAATCATCTTTCATTCTCTTGAAACCAATATTGGCCTCATCTTCTTCAAGCTTATAACCAAGTTCTGAGTTCTCAACATGAGTCTCTGTATCTTCACCAAGCTCTTTTAGAAGTCCGTAAATAACAGAGGCGTGTCTCATCTCATCTTTAACGATCTGAGCGATAAGTACTTTTTCTCTTACTGAGGGGGCTTTTTCAATCCAAGGCATATATCCAAGAGCACCTGAGTACTCACTGTCTCCTTGCATCCATAAAAGGTTCATAAGAGGCTTGCGGTAAATCTCCGGCATCTCATCATCAGCTTCAAATCGTCTTCCGTTCTTAATCTCGTCAAAAAGTGTTAGTTCTTCTTGGCTGTATTCAATTGCTTCACTCATAAATATCTCCTTCTAAATTATTGTCCTTTAAATTCTGGTTTTCTTTTTTCAAAGAAGGCCTTAAGACCTTCTTTATAATCATGACTATTCCCAAGGAATCTTTGGGTTGAAGTCTCTCTTCTCATACTCTCTTTAAAGTCTTGATCAAGAGAGAATTGTAAGTTCTTTTTAATATTAGTTATTGAAAGGGGGGCCATAGCGTTTATCTTTTGAGCCATCTCATTTGATTTCTCTAGGAAGTCATCACCTACATAATTGATAAGCCCAGCTTTTTCTAAATCTTCAGAGAGAAGGGGCTTATTGGTTAAGAAAAACTCTAGGGCCTTTTGATAACCAAAAGCGCGGGAGAAAATAAAACTAGATCCAGCGTCTGGGCAAAGACCGATATTAGAGAAGCCACTGACAAACTTGATTCCTGGAGCTGCATAAATAAAGTCACAAGCTAAAGCGACCGAGATTCCTGCGCCAGCGACAACACCATTAATGGCGCCGATAACAATCTTACCTGACTCTCTTATAGCATTAACAAGAGGGTTCCATTCTGTTTCAAGAGTGTAGCCTAGATCAACAGGAGCATCAGCACCAGAGACGGTGCGGTCATTTAAATCCTGACCTGTAGAGAATGCTTTTCCTTCTCCCGTTAGAACAATTGAGCCAATAGATTCATCTCTTGAGGCTTTTCTAATCTCAGTGATAAGAGCAAGTTTTGTTTCTCTATTAAGGGCATTATAAACCTGCGGTCTATTTAATTTAATAGTGCAGGTGCCATTTTCTTTTTCAATTAATAAATCAGGCATTTAAAGTCCCTCGTATGACGCGCTTCTCTTTTCTAAAAAGGCATTGATGCCCTCTTTAGAATCTTTTGTTGAGAAGGTTAAATAGAAATTTCTTCTTTCAAAATCAAGCCCATCTTTTAGAGGCATCTCAAATGATTTGTTCACAGCTTCTTTCATAAGGCGCATTGATACGGGGGCCTTTGTCGCTATCTTCTTAGCTGCTTCAAAGCTTTCTTGCATTAGCGTATCTTTAGGAACAACTTTAGCGACTAAGCCAAAATCAAGGGCCTCCTGGGCATCAATCATCTCCCCAGTCATTAAGTAATAATTGGCCCGGGCCTTACCAAGAGCTTTGGTAAAACGCTGAGTTCCACCGGCTCCAGGCATGATACCAACATTGATCTCTGGTTGCCCAAGCTTGGCCGAATCAGAAGCAATGATAAAATCACAGCTCATAGCAAGCTCACAACCACCACCTAAGGCAAAGCCATTGACGGCGGCTATAAGGGGCTTTGAAAAAAGAGCTAGCTCTTTCCAAAGTCGGGCGCGCTCATCTAGGATTTGATCCACTGTAGAGGCCGAGGCAAGGGAAGCCAAGTCGGCACCAGCAGCAAAGGCTCTATCGTCGCCGGTTAAGATGACGGCCCTAATAGATTTATCATCATCAAGATGGCGCAGATGATCTCGAAGTTCACGAAGAACTTCGTTATTGATGGCGTTTAAAACCTTAGGACGATTGATCTTTAAAAGAGCAATATGGGGATGGTCCTGAAAGTGAGGAGTGCAAAGAATATTACTCATCTTTTAAGTATCCTCGTTTTATCTGATCTAGTTCAATTGAATCAAAGAGGGCCTGGAAGTTTCCTTCCCCAAAGCCATCGTTGTTCTTTCTTTGAATGAATTCAAAGAACAAAGGTCCTACATAAGTATCTGAGAAGATCTGCAGAAGGTAACCTTTTTCATCCCCATCAACTAATATTTGATTTTCTTCTAGGACTGAGAGGTCTTCAGTCACTTTAATTCCACGCCCCGCAATTCCTTCGTAATAAGTACTAGGAGTGTTGAGGAAGCGTATGTCTCGGCTTCGAAGTTCACTGATGGTCTCAACAATATCTCCAGAAGTAAGAGCAATATGCTGAACCCCAGCTCCTTTATGACGGTCTAGGAATTCTTGAATCTGAGACTTTCCATCAGGAACATCTGGCTCGTTGATAGGAATGATGACTTCCCCTTTAGGCAGTTGAACAACCTTTGAATCAAGGCCAGTCTTAGCGCCTTTAATGTCAAAGTATCTTGTTACTTTAAAGCCATAAATATCTTCGTAGAACTTAACCCATTTTTCCATTTCCCCGTGAGGAACATTATTGGTTAAGTGGTCAATTCGGGCGCATCTTTGCTTTAGAGGCTTACCTTCAGGGTCTGTTTCAAGTTTTGTATAGTTAGGTCTAAAGAAAGGTTTAGGTCTCTCGACGAATTCGTTCAAGACATCACCAAAGCCTTTTATGGTTCCAGTGATAAAGACTCCATCCTTGCATTCAACTTTTTCAAGAGCGTTGACCAGTTCTGCGCCTCGTTCAGCGGCGGTCTTTAAAGCATGCTCACAATCTTCAACTAAAAAAGAAATCTTACTAACGCCTTCACCATGGTTATTAAAATAAGTTCGGCTCCAAGATTTCTCATCAGTACTAGCGTTTAAAAGAAAACGGCATTGGCCTTGGCTAAAGAGCTCTGTTTTTAATTCAAGGTTTTCAAATGTTTTTTGAAAACCAAGTTTATAAAACAATTCTTTTGTAGGGCTTGAAAGAGAATCACAAGTGAACTCTAAGTGATCAATGGCCAAAATACCGAGAGGGTTCCCCTCATTAATGCTTCTTGTCATATTCAACCTTCTATAAAGAGGGATTTTCTATTAATTTCCGTATTCTGTACTAGTTTTCTTTACCAATCAAGGGACAAGACTAAGGGATTTTTGTGCGGCAAGCTAGAGTGCTAAGAATAGCTTACTAAAATGATGTATTCTGCGATATGCTCTTGAAATTAGTGATTAAAATCAGGAGTAAGTCTTGTCCATTGAAATAATGGGTGGAAATGAATTGATCGTTCAAGGGGGCCTCGAAGCAGGCTTCTCCCTCTATACGGGATATCCCGGTTCACCACTGGCCGACTATTTTAATATCCTCTTTGAAAAAAGGGCCGAATTAGAAAAGAAAGGCATCAAAGTTGTGATTGCCAATTCTGAAGCAAACGCTGCTGCTATGGCCTCTGGGGCAAAGCAAGCTGGGCGTGATTGCATGGTGGCCATGAAATCAATGGGTCTACACGTAGCTTCTGACGCTTTAAGCGTAGGAAACTTTGCTAATCCTGGTGGATCAAAGATTGACCCTGATACTGGAGAAGAGATCTTTCCTGGCATTGTCATCGTCGTAGGTGATGACCCTTGGTCTATTTCAACTTCAACACCAGCAGATTCTCGTTACCTTTTTAAACATCTTCATATTCCCTTCTTTGAACCATCGACTCCACAAGAGTTAAAGGATTGGGTTGAGCATGCTCTTCACGCTAGTAAAAGAACCAGTGTTTATCATGGTCTTCTACTCACTACCTTTATGGCCGAAGGAGGAGGACGTGTTGAGATTGGCGCTGAAAAGCCTGTTGATCAATCTCTACCGCATATAGACCCTAGAACTTTTGATCTGACTAAGAATGTTATGGTGCCGCCTAATTCATTAAAGGCCGATGTAACTATGACTCAGACAAGGTTTCCAAGAGTTCAGGGAGTCTTAGCAAAGCTAGCTCTTGATCAAGAACTCGGAGAGCCTTCCTCAAAAGTAGGGCTCTTATCAACGGGTGCTATCTTTGAAACCTTAAAACAGGTTTTAGAAGAAGGAGAAGTCTTAAATAGTTATAGTGTCTATAAAGCTGCGGGCTCTTTTCCCTTAGTCGACGAACTCTTGGTTCCTTGGCTTAAGAAAAGAGAAACAGTTATTGTTGTTGAAGAAAAACGTGGGTTTCTTGAAGCAGAACTAATAGCTTTAAAAGAAAAGCATCAGTTAGATTTCAAGATCTATGGCAAGTCTCTTCCTAGTGGGAAAACGGGCTTTGTCTCTCATGGTGGTCTTAATTACGAACTCATCCGTCAGAGCCTTCTTGATTTTTCAAGTGAACTTGGTAGTGGCGCCTGTGGAGAAGTGGGATATCACTTTGATCCACTAGGAGAAAATCTCCCTAAAAGACTTCCGACCTTTTGTCCTGGTTGTCCTCATAGAGAAACCTTAAGTTTATTAAAAGATTTAAGAAAGACCTTAGATAAAGAAGGCATTCAACTTATCAGTCATGGTGATGTTGGTTGTTATTCATTGAGTTTCCTAGAACCCTTCAAAGAAATGCATAACCTCTCCGCTATGGGGCAAGGTGGCGCTCTTGGGGCAGGGATGGATATGTTTACTACTAATCCTAGTGTTGTCCTGATGGGAGATTCAACCTTCTTTCATTCAGGACTCACTGATATTAGTAACTCTGTTCAATGCGGTCATAATATAACTTATATCTTATTAGATAATGATAATACGGCCATGACTGGTCATCAGTTCACTCCATCAACTGGAATGAGTGTTGATGGAAGAAAAAGACCAGAGCAAGATATGCTTGGTCTTGCTAAGAACTTAGGTGTTGAAACTTGCCTTGAAGTCAATCCAAGTGATCGTTACTTTTACAAGAATACTCTAAATGAAGTTGTCAGAAAGCCTGGCGTAAAAGTTATTGTTTCCAATAAAGAATGCGGACTGACTTTTCATGGCAAGAGAAAGTCTGTTGAGAGAAAGGTTTTCTCCAAGAACGAGACAGTGGCCGTTCAAGAATTTTTTCAAGTTAATACGGAGGCCTGTGAAGATTGTAGGGTTTGTGTTGATATGACTGGTTGTCCAGGGCTGACTCAGACTGAAGATGCTTATGGACCTAAGATCTCTATTGATCCACAGATCTGTGTTGCCGATAGTTATTGTACTAAGATTAAAGTTTGCCCAAGTTTTGAAAAAGTCTCTGTCTTTAAGTACCACCCAAGTCTATATCTTGGTAATAAAACCGAGATAAATTCTAATATTCCTGAGCCAACGAATGCCTTAAGTTTTGAGGGTCTCAAAAGTTGGCGGGTAGTCGTCACGGGAGTTGGTGGCTCTGGTGTGACTACAATTAGCCGAGTCTTAGCGGAAGCCGCTAAAGAGATGGGCGGGAGAGATGACCTCGACTTTAAGTTCGTCGATCAAAAAGGACTGGCCCAAAGAAATGGAAATGTAACAGGTCATCTTTGTGTCTTTAAAAAAGGGTCTAGCTACGGAGCGGTAACACCTCTTGGTAGTGCTGACTTATTAGTCTCTCCAGATCTTCTTGACGGCTCTGGTCATATCAACTTCTTAGGACCTAAAGGGATTGCAATCTTTGACAAGAGCTTTCAAACCCCATTATCAATCATTCTTGATAAAGCCTTAGAGGAAGATCCAATAACTGAAGCAAATTTAAGAACTAGTTTAAAAGATAAATTAGGCGAAAGGCTCTTTCTAGGAAACCTAAAAGGAAAATGCCAAGAGAGATTTGGTAAAGCTGTTTACGCTTCTGCCATGATCTTAGGAGCGGCTTATCAATCAGGGAAACTTCCTTTTTCTCATACTGATCTGATTGGCGCCTTTAAAAGAACCATGAGACCAGAAGAACTTCAGAATAATCTGGAGGCCTTTGAACTAGGAAGAGAGCAGTATCATTTAAGAGATTCAGAATCCGTTTCAAAGATTAAGGGTAAGGCGACTTCTAAGGTTATAAGAGATAGCTTGAAAGAGAGCTTCATGCCTTGGCAATCAACTAAGGTCATCCTTGGTATCTTTGATAGAAACTTAGAGACTCTAAAGAAGTATTTTCCAAAGGTTTCAAATTTTCATCTGGCAAAATATCTTCACGATATTCTTCTCTATGACAGAGGAGCTCACCTTGAGAGCTTTATGAAAGAAGCTGGTAGTTTAAATAGTCTTTATAAAGACGATAAACTAGTCTTACGCGCCTTACGTACCTTGGCCCGTACTTATTTTATTAAAGATGAAGTCTTTGTGGCCCATCAGATGATTAGTCCTCTTATGAAGCATAGAGAAAGTGAACTCTATCTAAAATTAGGCTCAAGCTTTAAGACAGAACATATCAATAGACCACATTTTGACATCTTAGGCTTCGATATCGAATTTGATATTAACCCAAAAGAGTGGATGCTTAAATTGATGAGGCATATGAGGATCTTTAGGTTGATCCTTCCGGCATGGCATAAAAAAGAAAGGTTTATTGCTTCAAAGATTAAGCATGAGCTTCTTAACTCTATTCCTTCGTTAAAAGGGGATGAGCTTAGAAGACGTTTAGTTGAAGTTGAAAATATTAAGGGTTACCGCGAAGTTCGTTATGAGCAATTTGAAAAGGTTTTTGGAGAAATTCTCTCATGAAGCAACTTATTCTCTTACTAATATTTCTAACTTCAAGCCTTTACGCAGATGAATATAATGGTTTAAGAAAGCTAAAGAGAAAGATGCAGGGGGACCTCTATAAAGCTGTCCACTGTTTACCAGGGATTAAAAAAGATGGTTCAGCAGAGTTTTGTACTGGGTTTTCTTTAAGTAAGACTGAATTAACTTCACTTAAGAATATGAGTTTTAACCAATGCAAGAAAACGGTTAAGAAGAAATTCGGCTTTACTCTTTCTCAAGAAGTTCAACCAAGACAAATCAAAGAACAAGAATATTCAACGTTTATGAACTCAACCAAGAGAGCTCAGGTGTATTATCCTGAGAGGTTGGTTCTTATGAAGCAAGAGACAGGTAGGATTGATTGTATTCATGAACTTCTTCACCTTTATCAGTACTTCTCTAAAAATAAGAAAAAACACTCAATCTCTAATAGAAAGAAATTAGAAGATCAGATGGTGGTTCAACTTCAAAAACATATTACGCGTGTCAGTTTGTTAGAGAAGAAAAAAGAGATCCGTGCGGCCCAAAGAATAGGAGCTAGGCTTCAGCCCTATATAAAGTTCTTAGGGTATTTTAAAGATCAATCAAGGTGGCTTCATGAAAAAGAGATCTACTACTTCCTTTATAAAGAATGCGATTCCTTTAAATGCTCTGTTATCGATAAAGATATAGCTCTTGCGAACCTCTACTTTTATAGAAGTTACTTTCCTTGGAGGACTAAGGACTGGCTCATTGCTGAGTCTGCAGAACTAATCAAACAAAAAGAATTCCATGTCTATAAGAAGCTCTCTAAAAAATGGAAACCTCAAAAAGAGTTTTCAAAGAAAACAATATTAAAGATGATCGACACTAGCCTTGAGGTCCTTCAAAAAGATCTCAAAGAAGAGGGGATCTACTTTATTAAGAACTCTATCTTCAAAGAAGGCGTGGTCTGTGATGATAAAAACTTAGTCATCCTTTATAATGGTGAACTAGATCATGCTCTAGTGGTAGCGGCCGTCATGCGTAAAGAGCAGTTAAAATTAAATAAAGGACTCTGCTCCTATTGGCCTGATACGAGAGTGACCTCAAAGAAATTCAACCAAGGTATCATTAGTAGAGAAGACTACGAATCTATTGTTCTCACTTCTAAGATGGCCAAAGTACTCTCAGATCAAGAGGTCTATGACTCACTCTTTAAACACCAAAATCTTTTCCCAACTGATGAGACCAGCCTTATTTTAGACCGCTGGCTTGGAGCAAAAACAAGAAGTGTCTTTACGGTATGGAAGAATAAACTGCCTGAAGTCTTTAGTCCGGGAATGAAGATTCGTTTCTTTGAAAATAATGATCTCCCTATGATCTATGTCAATTCAAGAAAACTTGTTCTTGATCTAGGTGCTATGGACTCAGTCATAAGACCAATCGCTCTTTCTTCAAACGAGCTTAGATCAATGATCGTCTTAGAGTCTAAGACCCTTAAGACGGCAGAGGGAAGGACCTTGAATGCCCCTAAAGTCATGCTGACTACACCACTAGCTCACGGCAGTCATAAGCTTATGAGCACCAGATGGGTCTTAGCTGATCTCAAAATTATTGGGGTAGACGGAACCTTCGGGCTTAATAATTTTGATAGAAGTGGGTTCTCTTTAACTCCAAAGACCAAAAGAATTGAATTTAAAAATTTTACAAGTAAGCCTCAAGGAGCTTTAGATCTACAAGCTAACTTTAGGTCTGAATATGACGCCATCGAATTTAAGTGCCCTGAAGGATATATCGTAAGAGTTGATACAGGCTCACAAGTGAGAGGGGATATAAAAGTTGAGAACCTTGGAAAGAATTATAAGAACAATATCCTTAAATGCGGTGGGGTTCGTTTTAAAGGTCCTTTTGAAGAATTAGACCTTGAAGGCCCTATCTTCAGCCGAGATGTAATCTTAAACCTTGGTTGGCCCGCTATTAGAGAATTCAAGAGTATAGATATTTCATTAAAAGATGGATGGATTAAATTCAATTAGTGAGTGATAAATGACTGAGTATAAAACATTAAAAGAGTTCTATCCTTATTATCTGTCGGAGCATAACCTCGGTATTTCGAGGAGCTTACACTTTATTGGGACTTTCTTAGTTATTCTGAACTTAGTAGCTTTTATAGTAAGCCTAAATTTTAAATTTATTCTTCTTAGTGTTTTCTTTGGCTACTTCTTTGCTTGGCTAGGACATTTTGTCTTTGAAAAGAATCGCCCTGCCACTTTTAAGTACCCCATCAAAAGCTTAGCCTCAGACTTTATTATGTTCTGGCAAATGCTGACCTTCGAATTACCTTTCAAAGGGAAGCTAAAAGAATGAGAAAAGCAGTCACGGTTGTGTTTACTTTTGAAGATGAGATTTTTTCCGTAAAACGTCAGAATTACCTAACTGTCTTTCCAGGATACTTGGCCTTTCCTGGAGGAAAGGTAGACCGTGAGGATTCAAAAGAGCCTACAGGGCATAGTGAATTAGATAAGTTCTCGCCTGAATTGATGCAGGCCTTGATTCGAGAAGTTAAAGAAGAAGTTAATATAGATCTAAAGTCACTTCCTATCAAAAGAGTTGAAGAGATAGCTTTGGCCGTAACGCCTGAATTTAATCCTTATCGTTTTGAAACTTATTTTTACTGGGTAGAACTGACAGAAAAAATAGAATTTAATTGTGATGAGGGAGAGGTCTTTGAAGCCAGTTGGAAAAAAGGAGCGGAACTTTTAAAAGAATATGAAGATGGGCTTCATTTAGCGGTTCCTCCCACAGTGAGAATCATTGAACGTTTTGCAGCCTCTTTATTTAGCAATGAGAGGGCAGAGCTTAGGCTTCCCTATAATCCCGAATCGCAGGTTCCTTGGATTGAAAGTATAAGTGGAATTAAACAATTTCTTCCACTATCTCATACCTTTCCCCCGGCCAATAGAACAAATTGCTTTCTCATAGGGGATACTCTTATAGATCCTTCCCCAAAAAATGAAGATGAATACTTAAAACTAAAGAATTCAATTTCTTCATTAGAGATAAAAAAGATTTTCTTAACTCATCATCATCCTGATCATCATGAATTTGCCCCGAGGCTAGGCCTAGAGCTTAACCTGCCTATCTTTATAAGCCTTGACTCAAGAACTAGGATTGAAGCTAAGTGGGGACAAGATTACTTTAAAAGAAATAATGTTTTTAAGGCCTGTGATGGCGATATCCTAACGGACTGGAAGGGAAAACCCGTTCTTTTAATGGCCGTTCCTGGGCATGACGAAGGGCAATTGGCCCCTTATGTTGAATCTAAAGAATGGATAATAGCGGGAGATCTTTTTCAATCAGTAGGCACCGTTGTTGTGGGCGGTGATGAGGGAGACATGGCAAAGTACTTTTCTTCTTTAGAAAAGGTGATCGCTCTTGAGCCAAAGGCCATCTTTCCTAGCCATGGGATTGCTCTTGGGGGAGTCCATAAACTTAAGATGACTCTGGCCCATAGAAAGAAGCGCGAGGCCCTTGTCTTAAAGCTCGCTAGTTCTGGAAAGAATACTGAAGAGATCTTTGAAGAGATCTATGAAGGTCTAGAGGCGAGGCTTAAGATCTATGCCGTCGCCACTATTGAAAAGCATCTTGAAAAATTAGTAAAAGAAGGCTCTCTTAAAGAGCCCCATTCTTAATCTCTTCAACCACTTCAGGGTTAAGAAGAGTTGAAATATCTCCCATATTCGATGAATCCCCAGAAGCGACCTTTCTTAGGATTCTCCTCATGATCTTTCCTGAACGAGTCTTTGGTAGACCAGAGACAACTTGAACCTTGTCTGGCTTTGCAATGGGACCGATCATCTTGATGACCATATCATTTAATTCTTTATGGATTTGCTTAGGGTCCTGAGTATTCTTACTTTGTGGATTCCAGATAACATAGGCGTAAATCCCCTGACCTTTTATATCGTGAGGGTATCCAACAACGGCCGACTCAACAATATCCTCATGTTGATTAAGGGCATCTTCAACTTCCGCTGTCCCCATTCTATGGCCACTAACATTGATGACATCATCCACTCTACCAGTGATCCTGTAATCACCTTGCTCATTTCTCTTTGCTCCATCTCCAGTAAAATAAAGTCCAGGGTAGGTAGAGAAGTAAGTTTGGCGGTAGCGCTCATGATCGCCCCAGATAGTCCGCGCCATGCCGGGCCAAGGAGATCTGATGCAAAGGTTACCTTCAGCAGGGTTACCAGTGACTTCGACTCCTTCAGCGTCAACAAAGATAGGATCAACTCCAGGAAGGGGAGATTCAGCAAAGCTTGGTAGAAACTTTCCAACACCAGGAAGAGGAGAGATCATGATCCCGCCCGTTTCTGTTTGCCACCAAGTATCAACGATAGGGCATTTTTCTTTTCCAATATTCTTATTATACCAATCCCAAGCTTCTTCGTTGATAGGCTCTCCAACACTTCCTAAGACCTTTAATGAAGAGAGGTCATGACTCTTAACATAATCTAGCCCATGGGCCTCTAGGGCGCGAATAGCTGTAGGGGCCGTATAGAAATGAGTGACCTTATGCTTTTCTGTGGCCTCCCAAAAGCGTCCGGCATCAGGGTAAGTCGGAACTCCTTCAAACATAACTTGAGTAGAACCATTAAGAAGAGGGCCATAAGTAATATAACTATGTCCTGTTATCCAGCCAATATCTGCGGTACACCAGTACACATCGTCCTCACCGACTTGAAAAACATTCTTATAAGTTTCTCCGGCCCAAACCATATAGCCAGCAGTAGTATGAAGAAGGCCTTTAGGTTTACCTGTAGAGCCTGATGTATAAAGAATAAAAAGAGGGTCCTCTGAGTCCACATAAACGGGATCACAGTTATTATCGGCCTGATCAAGCATTGGTTGTAGCCAATGATCGCGGCCTTCAATCATTTGAATATCTTCGCCAACTCTTTTTGAGACTAGAACCGTTTTGATAGTAGGGCAGCTTTTAAGCGCCTCATCAGTTATGGCCTTAAGAGGAACTGTTTTATCTCCTCTAAAGCCAGCGTCGTTAGTAACAATAATAGTCGCTTCACAATCTTGAATTCTTCCCGCTAGAGCATTTGCAGAGAAGCCGCCAAAGACCACTGAGTGAATCGCTCCGATTCGAGCCGAAGCAAGAACACCAACAAGAAGATCTGGGACCATAGACATATAAAAGATGACTCTGTCGCCTTTCTTTACACCTCTATCTTTTAAGACATTTGCAAATTTACAGACCCTAGAATGAAGTTCTTTATAGGTGATATGAAGTGATTCTTCATCTGGGTTATTCGCCTCATAGATGATGGCGGTTTTATTGGCTCTTTTTTCGAGGTGCCTATCAATGCAGTTCTCGGTAATATTTAACTTGGCGCCTTCGAACCATTTTACATCAAGGTTATTAAAGTCCCCTGAAGTTATCTTTTCAAAGGGCCTATTCCATTTATAATTGGAGGCGACTTCCGACCAGAAGGCCTCTTTATCATTCAAACTCATGTCATAAAAGCGTTTGTAATCGTCAGCATTTTTAATTGTGTTCATACTCATTCTTAATATTCCTAGTTAATCGAATTTCTCCATTTATCTTAGGATATTGTTTGCGAAAGTGACAAATTTCTAAGGCAAGAGCAAAAGGTTAAAACATACTTCTTATTTAGTTGAAAACCCAATTAATTCAGCATCTTATAGATATGATGCCCATATTTAGAGGGTATTTCTAGGTCTCTAAGTTAGCTTAATCTATACTTAACACAGTGAAGCACTCAAGTTATATAGCCGACCTTCCGAATAGAGTATAGACGAGGATAATAAAGATGAAGAAACAAACCTGTAATTTCAAAATAATGACTCTACTTGGAAGCTTATTTTTTAGTAGCTTATGTTTTGGTCAATTCAACTTCTGGCAAACCTATATGGAAAGTCAGAATGAAACCAGCCCATATAGGCAAGGTTATTATCCAAATGGTGAGGCAGCTGAAGCTTCAGTAGTTCCTGTAGGCCTAGGCTTAGGACCATTAAAAACTTCTTTAGATACGGATGATGATAAGCATTTTAGTTTAAGCATAAATCCCAATTTAGGAACGACTTACCAAGCGACTGGAAATTCTTTTTTAGATCAACTAAGCGGCCGTAGAGATGATAGAGCGGAAGGTCGAGGTTACGGGTTTTTATATAATGACCAAGATCTTTATAAATATAATTTTTTTAAAGATAAGCAACAATCAAGTTTGTTTCAGTTTTCAGACTGTACTAAGACTTGTGATAAGAACCAGCCTAATTGCGGGTGGGGGCCTCTTTCAGAAAAAGCATTAAAATCTAGGTTATATAGCTGTGGAATGAGTATGGGGGACCTAACTCTAGAGCCAGTTATTATAGGTAAAAATGGACTTGTTAGCTGTCAATCATTGGCCATTGAAAACCCAAGTGAGTTAAATTCTCTTGCCCAACTTATTGGATATGATTGTAATATTCAAAGAAAGGATGATGAAAATGACGCCAGTTTTTGTGGATGTATCTTAAAAAAGGCTGCGAACCCAAAAGAAAAACTCTTCTCTCCTTTAACTGATAAAGAGAAAAGCCGGATTGCGGCCCTTACTCAATTAGACGATTTTCAAAGAAAAACCGCAGAGATTCAAAGTTCTCTTTTTCAAGTTTCTAAGATCTTAGGAGCGGCTTCAAGGGATGCTGATACAAAGCACCTTTTTGCAGGGGAAGGAAATGAGTCTCTAGCCTGCGTACCAGGTAGTTTTGATGCCATTGGAATGAGGTTTAATACGAAACAAACGGATGATAAGACACTATGTGGCGAACAAGGGGCGCATAGATTAAATGAGTTCTCTAGAAGAGCAGTCTTAGATTGTGCAGATTCAAAAAAATGCTCTAGTCAGTGGCGAGGTTTAGATCACCTTAAAGCAAGGTTACAAAAGAGAAAATCACATAAGAAGTTTAACTTCTTTAGGTTTGTTCAAAGACAGTCATTGGCCAATCATTATGGAAATTCCACTAAAGCATCAAATAATAAATCTGCCAGTGCAAGTGAAGCTGTTGATGAATCTGAAGGCCTTTCTGTAGATGTTATTACAGAAGCTAGACTCCTCTGTGATAATGGACCTCAAAATGAAGAAGAAGAAAGACGTTATCTTGAAGAGTGTAATCAGGATGTTGATGATCAAGGTCCCAAAGCTGCCCTTGCAAATCTAGCTGATGTGGTTAGTTTGGTTGATGCTTATAGAAGCGGCAATTATAAAAGTATTGAAGAGTTCGCAGCTGAAATTGAAAGTGATCCACAAAATGCTGAGCAAGTAGCTAAGGTTGTAAAAGGAATGGATGAAGCACATAGAGTCCTAAAGGCAGGAGTCTTTGATACTCACTCAAACCAAAAAACACCGTTTGCTAAGATACTAAGCTTTGTCGATGATACCATTCCAGAACATATTGAACTTAATAGTGAAGATGCTAGTAGCTTAAATGAAGCTTCAGGAGACCTTGGTGAAGGGTTTAAAACTTCTAAGATTCAAATTGCTAAGCAGGCCATAGAGACCTGTAAATCTACCCTAGCGGAACTACGAGTGACTTGTAAGGAAATGGATGCAAAGCCTGAAGATATGGCAAAGAAGCCCATCTCTCTCCTTGATATGACAAATTTTTCTCCTAAAGGAGCGGCAAAAAGGCTTCAATCACAAGGTAAAATCTTAGGCAATGACATCCATCCTATTTCAGTAGATGGCCTAAGAAGAAAATTTGAGCTCTATCGTTGCGGAAACCTAATGAGAGATCCAAATCTAAGCTCACTTGCTTTTAATAGCGATTCTAAACTCGATGGAAGTGTCTTTAGAGAAGTTTTTGGAGTCGTAAGTGATCCTGATCTTAAAGAGGGACTTGCTTCAAATGTCGATGTATCTAAACAACGTCATGCTATTGACCCGTATGCTAAAGATGAAAAAGGTAATGGCTTTCAACATTTTCTCTCAAACTCAGGTGTTACTGAGATGGAAAAATTTGGAAAGGCGATTGGTAAAGCTAATAAGAAAAACTCTTTTACTGGTAATTTAAAGAGTGTAAGTGATAGCACCTTAGGTAATACCGCTGCACTAGCGGCAGCTGATACTACAGGGCCTACTGCCGATTCACTTTCAACCCTTAATAATATTGCCGATATGGCAAAAAACTCACTTCAGACAGGCGATAATACTTCTTCGGGAGATAGTGCCAGTTTTAATTCTGAAGCTAACTATGCCAAGAACTTATCAGGATTTAATAAAGATAAACTTGAAAGTGAAGAAGCAAAAGTGGCCCAAGATAAAAAAGCCGCTGATGAAAGACTCGATGTTATCGCAAGCCGCTTAGCAGACCTTATGGCCTCTAAGAAAAGAAACGACGAGGCTAGGTCTCTGAAAGAGAAAACGTCAGACAAAGATTCACTAAGCTCTGATCCTAAATATCAAGAGATGCTTATTGAAAAGCTCAAGTTAGAAAAAGAGATTGCTAGTCTTGGGATTGAAAAGAAAAGAAAACTCAAAGCTAAAAAAGAATTTGAACAAAAATTAACGGCAATTGAAACTGAAAAAGATTATAAGGCCAAACAAGCGCAAAAGACGGCGACAGCTAGTAAAGCAGCTCCCTCAAAAACGAAAGCATCTACTAAGGGTGGCTCTGGAAGCTCTGGAGCTTCACGAAAGATTGCCTCAGTTGGAGGCGGTGGCTCTAGTAGTGCCAGTGGTGGTGGTTCTGGAGTAGGCTTTTCATCAGATGCTAATTCAGCTGGATCTGCTCCTTACGTGATTACTTTAACTCAAGATCAAGTAACAGCTATCAAGCAAAAGTTTCAAGTCGTAGAGAATCCTAATAAATGGGTCTCTGGTGGAAAGCCGCCTGTGATCAGAGAAGGAAATATCTTCTATGAGCTAGAAGTAGCTGATGGAAAGATTGTTGTTCCTTTTAGGAAAAAACCTCTTAATGGCTTCAATGTCGCAGGGCTAAGAGTGCCAGCATCAGACATCGAGCCTCTTCCTATGAAGATAGATAAGAAGGACGTTAAGCGCCGTAGAGCGGCACGTGTTAAAGAATTAAATGCTATCTTAGATTCAAAATAAGACCTATCAACGCAGGGGTTCGAAGAGCCTCTGCGCCTTGCCACATTAAGCAACAATTATCATAATTTAAGCTATTTCTGACACCCGAGGTCGTAGTGGAAGCGCTTAATTCGCAAATTGAAAAAGGCTCTAAAGCCTTTAAAGAAAACTTATCTTTTCATCAGTCACTAAGAAGTGAACTCTTGAATAAACTCGAAATGGCAAAGCAGGGAGGAGGCGAATCTTCAGTAGATCGACACCGCTCTCGCGGTAAAACTCTTCCTAGAGAAAGAATTGAATCCATCTTAGATGATGGCTCTCCCTTTTTAGAACTCTCAAGCCTTGCGGCCAATGACCTCTACCCTGAAGGTGAAGTTCCCTCAGCTGGTGTTGTTACAGGAGTCGGGCGTGTTCACGGCGTTGAGTGTTTATTCGTGGCTAATGACGCCACCGTTAAGGGAGGAACCTATTTTCCCATGACAGTGAAGAAGCATCTTCGCGCTCAAGAGATTGCTCTAGAAAATAAGCTTCCTTGTATTTATCTTGTTGATTCTGGTGGGGCCTTTCTCCCACGCCAAGATGAAGTCTTTCCCGATAAAGATCATTTTGGACGAATATTTTTTAATCAAGCACAAATGTCAGCAAAGGGGATTCCTCAGATTGCTGTCGTTCTTGGTTCTTGCACAGCTGGTGGAGCTTATGTTCCTGCCATGAGTGACGAGAGTATAATTGTAAAAGGAAATGGAACAATCTTTTTAGGCGGGCCACCTCTAGTTAAGGCCGCTACCGGTGAAGAGGTTACCGCTGAAGATCTTGGAGGGGCAAGAGTTCATACAAGTGAATCAGGAGTCGCTGATCACTTTGCTGAAGACGAAGAAGAGGCCTTAGCCTTATGCCGAAATATCGTTGAGAACTTAAATTATAAATCAGCGGGTATGTTACAAGGGCTTAAGAAAGTAGATCCGGTTGAGAAACCGCAATATCCCGCTGAAGACCTCCTAGGCATTGTGCCAGCAGATACAAAGACGCCCTTTGATGTTCGTGAAGTTATCGCTCGCTTAGTCGATGGATCAAAGTTTCATGAGTTCAAGGAACGCTATGGAACAACTCTCGTTTGTGGCTTTGCCAAGATTCACGGACAACAGGTTGGCATTGTTGCCAATAATGGAATCCTCTTTAGTGAGTCCTCTTTAAAAGGCGCTCACTTTGTAGAGCTCTGCGGACAAAGAAAGATCCCTTTAGTCTTTTTACAAAATATAACCGGTTTTATGGTTGGAAAGAAATATGAAGCTGGCGGTATCGCTAAGGATGGAGCCAAATTAGTAACGGCCGTCTCAACTGTGAACGTCCCTAAGTTTACCGTTATTATCGGAGGCTCTTTCGGTGCTGGAAACTATGGCATGTGCGGAAGAGCGTATTCCCCAAGATTCTTATGGATGTGGCCTAATGCTAGGATTTCCGTCATGGGCGGGGAGCAGGCAGCGGGAGTTCTTACAACAGTAAAACAAGCGGGCCTTAAAGTTAAAGGCAAGCAGGAATTATCAATTGAAGAAGTCGCCGCCTTTCAAAAACCAATCCTTGATAAGTATGAAAAAGAAGGTTCTGCCTATTATTCAACGGCCAGACTCTGGGATGATGGAATTATAGACCCAACTCAAACAAGAGATATCTTAGGCCTTGCCATAAGCGCTTCTCTTAATTCAGGAATAGAAGACACCAAGTTTGGTGTCTTTAGGATGTAGAGATGAGTGAAGAGTATTTTAAATTTATTAAAGGTAAGAAGGGAATTGTTCGTATTGTATTGAACAGGCCTAAGTTACACAATGCTTTTAACGATGAGATGATCAAAGGTTTGATCAAGGCCTTTGAGGATATTGAAAATGATAAGAGCTTAAGGCTCGTGACGATAACAGGAGAAGGGAAGTCTTTTTGCGCCGGCGCTGATTTGAACTGGATGAAAAAGATGGTGAACTACTCTGATGAAGAGAATTACCAAGACAGTCTTATGCTAGCAAAGCTCTTTGAATCTATCAATAATTGTAGCCTCCCTGTTTTAGCTAAAGTTAATGGAGCCGCCCTTGGTGGTGGGACTGGTGTCTTAGCCGCCTGTGATTTTGCCTTAAGCGCAAAGTCAGCGGTCTTTGGTTTCACAGAAGTTCGACTTGGGTTGATTCCTGCTGTGATCTCGCCTTTTGTCATGGCGAAGATTGGGGAGAGTAATGCTAGAGCGTGGTTTCTTTCTGGAATCCGCTTTGACGCTTTCAAAGCTAAAGAGATGGGACTCGTTCATGAAGTTTGTCCTCTTGATAGTCTTGATGGAGAGTTTGAAGCTCTTGTTGAAAAGTTTCTCAAAGCTGGACCAGCTGCCGCTCGTGAGGCTAAGAGTTTAATAAAAAATGTTCTTTCACTAGAACCAAAAGAAGCTACGGCTTTTACTTGCAAAACAATTTCAAGAATTAGAACAAGCGACGAAGGTCAAGAAGGCATGCAGGCCCTCTTAGATAAGAGACCCGCTAATTGGTTAGACAAATGAATAATAAAATAACAAAGATCTTAATTGCCAACCGTGGTGAGATCGCAATACGCGTGGCTCAGACTTGCCGCGAGCTTGGGATTAAAACGGTCAGTATCTTTACAGACGAAGAACAAGAATTACCTCACTCATCTATTGGTGATGAAAATATCAATTTAGGTGAGGGAAGCTTAGCTGAAACCTATCTCAATCAAGAGCGCTTGATTAAATTAGCGATAGAGTTAAAAGCTGACGCTATTCATCCTGGTTACGGCTTTCTCAGTGAGAACGCTACCTTTGCTAAAGCTTGCGTAGAAGCGGAGCTCATCTTTATTGGACCCCGGCCGGATTCCATCGAGTTGATGGGGGATAAGAAGACCTCAAAACAAGAAATGGAAAAGATTGGAGCTCCTCTTATTCCTGGTTATCATGGGGATTCTCAAGAAGCAGGTCTCTTAAAAAAAGAAGCTGCAAAGATTGGCTACCCTGTTTTAATCAAAGCCTCCGCTGGTGGCGGTGGTAAAGGAATGCGAATCGTAAACTCTGAAGAGGAGTTTGATGAATCACTGGCCTCTGCTAAACGAGAAGCTACTAACGCATTTGGGAATGATATTGTTCTTATTGAGAAATTCATTCAAAACCCGAGGCATATTGAAGTTCAAGTCTTTGGCGACTCTCATGGAAATTGCGTTCATCTTTATGAAAGAGAGTGCTCTATTCAAAGACGGCACCAAAAAATAATTGAAGAGAGTCCATCAATGGCCTTGACCCCTGAGTTAAGGGAGGCCATTACAAGTTCCGCGGTTAAGATCGCTAAGGGAATTAACTACCTTGGAGCAGGGACCGTTGAATATATCTTTGATGAAGATCAAAAGTTCTATTTCTTAGAAATGAATACTAGGCTTCAAGTGGAGCACCCTGTAACTGAGATGATCACGGGGCAAGATTTAGTTGAATGGCAGATCAAGGTTGCTGTTGGGGAAAAGCTTCCTTTAGAGCAAAGTGAGATCACCTGTAGAGGTCATGCCATAGAACTTAGGATCTATGCTGAAGACCCTGATAATGGGTTTCTTCCCTCTATTGGTACCTTGAATAAGGTAGGGAGCGCAAAGCTTCGCGGAGTCAGGCTTGATTCAGGTTATCAAGATGGAAATGAAATCGGAGTTAGCTTTGATCCCATGCTGGCCAAGCTTATTGCCTTTTCAGACAATAGAGAAAAAGCTATTCAAAAAGTGAGAGAGTCTCTTAAAGACTTTCCCTTTATTGGTTTGAAAACCAACAGAGAATACCTTGGACGAGTCCTAGATCACCCGGTCTTTCATGAAGGTCGTACCTTTACTCACTTTGTCGAAACCTATAAAGATGACTTAAATCCAAAGAAACCTTCAATAGAAGAAATTGCTTTGATCATTGCTGCTTCTCATAAGTCTCATCATATTAAATCTTCATCTTCAGAAAATGCAGCTTCTGCTTGGGATGAGTTAAAAGGGTTTAGGAACTGTTAATGGCCAAGAAAATACTAATAAACAAAGAACAATATGAATATGACCTGATCCCTGGGAGTTCTGAGATAGAAATCATCCTTGAAGGAAAGTCTTATAAATTCTCTAATAATGATTTGAGAATGGAGAACGATGGCGCCCATTTTGTTTTAGATAACCGGGACTTCTTCGTAGAAAAACTTAATGGCAGAAAAAGAAAAGCTGCTGATGAAGGCGGATCAGTTTCTCCGATGCCTGGTAAAATCCTTAAGGTTCTAGTCGAAGTTGGGAGTCTTGTTAAAAAGGGCGACCCTTTAGTGATCATGGAGGCCATGAAGATGGAGCATACTCTAAAGGCATCAAAAGACGGAAAGGTGATCTCAATTAAACATAAAGAAGGTGATCTTGTTCAAGGACAAGTTGAACTTGTGGAGTTAAGTCTCTAATGTTTTCAAATCTACCGAAATCTATTTTTATAACTGAAGTCGGGCCTAGGGATGGTCTTCAAAATGAAAAGACTGTCCTCTCTACCGAGCATAAGATCGAATTCATTCTTATGCTTCAAGAAGCCGGCTTAAAAAGTATTGAAGCTACTAGCTTTGTAAGAAGAGATAAAATTCCTCAAATGGGTGATGCAAAAGAGCTCTTCGAAGGATTAATGAGCTTAACTCAAAAGCCTATTTCATATCCTTGCTTAGTTCCAAACTTAAAAGGACTAGAACTAGCGATTTCAGCTGGGGTAAAAGAAATCGCTCTTTTTACGGCCACAAGTGAAAGTTTTAATAAGAAGAATATAAATGCCAGTATTGATGAATCTTTTGAAAGAATGGCTAAAGTGGTTGAGCTTGCTCAAGAAAATAACCTTAAAATCCGCGGCTATATCTCAACTGTTTTTGGTTGTCCCTATGAGGGAGAGACTTCTGTAGAGAAGCTAATAGAAGTAGTAAGAAGACTCAAAGACTTTGGTGTTTATGATATCAGTCTTGGAGACACTATAGGGGTCGGCACGCCAAAACAGGTTCAAGAAATAATTAGTAAGTTAAAGACAAACTTTGAGCTAGATCTTTTCTCCATGCACTTTCACGACACAAGAGGAATGGCCTTAGCTAATATCCTAACTAGTCTCGAAAATGGAATCCGTAAGTTTGATTCATCTGCTGGAGGTCTCGGTGGTTGTCCTTATGCTAAAGGTGCCACTGGAAATGTGGCCACAGAAGACATTGTTTACCTATGTGAATCTTTAGGTATTGAAACTGGAGTCGATATGAAGAAATTAGCTCGGGCCAGCGAATTTATTCTTACAAAGGTTGGACGGCAGAGTTCATCAAAATACTTAACGGCCTATCTCGGAAGCCTTTCATGAGCCAATTTAAATCAACGACAGACTTAGACCTTATTCAAAAAGATGAGGTCCTTTTTATTTATCTAAATCGCCCTGAAGCTATGAATGCTTTTTCTGATGAGATGATAAACTCACTAGTAGACGCTCTTGAGCGAGCAGAGAAAGATAAGTCTGTTAGAGTCTCAGTTATTAGTGGAAGAGGAAAAGCCTTTTGCGCTGGTGGAGACCTAAAGGCCATGGAAGAAAAATCTGGCATGTTTGCTGGAGACTCAGCTGAGTTAAAGAAGCGTTACGAAGAAGGGATTCAAAGAATTCCTTTAACAATAGAGTCCTGTCAAAAACCAATCATTGCTATGGTCAATGGTGCCGCCATTGGTGCAGGGCTTGATCTCGCTTGCATGTGCGATCTTCGCGTAGGAAGCACTTTTTCAAAATATGGAGAGACCTTCGCTAAGCTTGCCTTAGTTCCAGGTGACGGAGGATCATACTTTCTCCAACGAGTTGTCGGTTTTGCTAAGGCCATGGAGATGACTCTTACAGGAAGAGTCTATGACTCTAATGAGGCCCTGAGTATGGGGCTTATTAATAAATTATCCACGCCAGAGACAATTGAAAGTGACGTGGCTGATTTTATTAACGCCATTTTATTAACGGCACCTCAAGCTGTCTCAATGGGAAAGGAAGCTTTGAAGCGAGCTTATCATGATGAAGTTCCAAAGATGCTTGATATGCTCTCTACCTTTCAAGGACAAACTCAAAGAACTAAAGATCATTTTGAGGCCATCCGCGCCTTCAGAGAAAAACGAAAGCCCCAGTGGATCGGCGAGTAGATCAATTTGACAATAAGCTATAGCTCACTCAAAATTTAAGTAATCCAATAAATGACTCGATTCAAGGAAGAAAATGAGATTTGGTGCAATGGCCCTCATATGGGCAGTTCTATGCCTAAATTCCTGTACGACGATGCACTATCGATCGTCGGGTCTTATTTCTACTAGCTTCTCTCCAAAACCCGGTCACGATACTTTAAGAGAAATCATTGGAAGAAAAGAGTTCTATCTTTGGGGGCTTGTTCCTCATGATCACATCGTAAAAGTTGACGAAAAATTATCAGAGAGCGGGCTTATTAGCGCTGCCAATATAAGCATCGAAGAATATCAAACTACAGAGGACCTTATTTATTCGTGGCTCTCTTTTGGTTTGTATATTCCAAGAACATATAAAGTTAGAGGCTTTGGGATCAAAACTGATGATAGGATCTAGAATCAAGCTCATCATTATAGTAGGTTTTTTGTGCCTGAGCTCATGCTCTCAGCATATTAAGGTAAGCCCTAGAAAGTGCTTGGCCCCTAAGGCAAGATGGTCGTTACCGTCTGATACCTATAACTTTCAAATCAAACATCATATTAGATCCGACGGGCAGTCCACCTCCCTTAGACGGATCTTTGAAGACTATAAACGTGTTTGCGGAGACTTAGAGCATCTAAACCTAACCCACGAGTACACTTGGGGCGATGCCATCTGGAATCTCATCCCATTCACCGGACGCTCCACACTGATCATTAGTGGTAGCGCTTCGGCCTCAGAATCGACTAAAGATTAATCATGAGATGCAAGGAAGCGTCTTAATCATGGAGGATTTGCTCATGGATGAGCACCCTTTCACCTCTGAAGGCCTATAACAGCAATTCTGGCTTTGATGACAGGATTCTGCCACCCGTGTAGCAATTACAGAGCATAGGGGTAATTTATTGTAAATTCCCCCTAATATCGTATATTTTGCTGAAACCAAAACTTAAAAAACCGTTATTACTGTGTAATTACAAGGGATTAACTATGTTGAAGCCATTAATCATAAGCATTTCACTCTTAGGTAGCTTTTACGCAAGCGCAAACACTATTGAAGTGGCCACTGATCTTTTCTCTAAAAGAGGCGAAGATGCACAAAACGCTAAAAAAGCCGCTTCTATCTATGAAGCCTTAGCCGCAAATGAAGTTAATACTGTTAAGAAAGCAGAGTTATTAGTTTCTCAGTCGGAAGCTCTCTATTTCTTAGGAACTCGTCAAAAGTCTTCATCTGATCAAATCAAAGTTCATACTAAAGGTGAAAACGCCGGTCTTGCAGCGTCTAAGATGCTTAAAGATGATGAATCAAATAAATCTTTAAGAGCTAGAGCTCTTTATTTCTATGGATCAAATATTGGTAAAAGAGGACTTGCTGAAGGTGGTACAGAACCACTTAAGCTTTTTAAGAAAGTTCTTAAGCCAAAGATGAACGAGTTAATCGACCTTGATGAAACTGTTGAAGAATACGGTGTCTATAGAATCTTAGGACTAGCTTACGTTAAAGTTCCAGGACTTCTTGGTGGCGATAAAGAAAAAGGTCTCAAGATGATTCGTAGAGGTTTTGACGCTACTGTAGTTGAAGGTGACGACTTTACTGTTGCTTCGAATTCGACAACAACTCGTTACATGCTTTTTGCTCTAATGAAGAATAAGTATAAGACAGAATTCTGTGCTCTTGCTGATGAATTCTATGCTTTTGCTGAGTCTGAAAGAGAAACTCAAGATGCTCATAATCCAAATCTTATTCCTGAGACTCAAGATGAAGTTAATCAATTCCTTGATCCTAAAGAAGATACAGATCAAGAAGAGATCATTAAGTACTACGATAAGAAATGTAGCTAGAAGGTTACAGTTAAGCAGCAGAACCGGATGTTCTGCTGTTCCACTCACAACGTGGGGACGATGTGAGCGAGAATGAGAGTCAATAATAAATAAAACAAACGACTATGGAATATAGTTGAAATTTTAGGAGTTAATGATGAACAAAAAGCTCGTGGCTATAACGGCCCTACTATTGAGCACCTCTACTTTCGCTGCCGGGCTAGGGCAACCGATTGCACTTCCTTCTGCGAAGGTCTTACCAAAGGGTGTTAGAAACTTTACTTACAAAGGTATTATCACAAACCCAGACCAAAAATTTAATGGTAATGGTGATAATGTTGTCCTTGCTGATCCTCTTATGAAGAAGATCACTTTTGGAGATATGATCAACGGTCAGTATGACCCAGTTGATAAAGGCTCATTAGAGCAAAAGATGATGGCCATCGGTGCTAACGAAGGCACTGAAATGGGCGAGACTGTTGGTCAGATCAATATGTCTGTTCAGGCCAATGTTCCTATCTTTGCTTTAGGTTTAACAAAGAAACATACGCTCGCTATTGCAGTTCCAGTAACTAGATACAGCACAAACGTAGCAACAGGTGTTCGCCATACAAACCCTGGAATGATTGATGCTTTAAGACAAGAGCTATCGGCTGAGACAGGTTCTCCATTAAAGTCAGAAGAATTTGATGAAAAATTTGGTGACCCAATCAATGCAAAACTCTCTGAATACAACTACGAAAAATTAGAAAATGAAAACGATACTAAGCTTGGAGATATTAAATTAGTTTCTAAGTATAAAGCTTTTGAAGGTAAGAAATCTGCCTTCACTTTCGTTTCTGCTCTAACTCTTCCTACTGGTAAAGAAGTTAACCCTGATAAAGTGGTTGATATCGGTGGCGGAGACGGACAAACCGATCTTGAACTTGGTTTTGCCAATGATTTTTACGCAAATAAGCATATTACTTTTACGGCAGCTGTAAGTCATACTCTTCAATTCGCAGACACAGTAGCTAAGAGAGTTCCTTTTACTCATACTTCTAGTTTAACTCCAGATGTTGATAGAAGTACTTCTCGTGACCTTGGAGATATCTCTAAAGCAGAACTCGCGGCTGCATGGAATTTTCATGGAATCAATCTTGGTGCTGGGTACGCAATTCAGTACAAGCAAGGGGATGATTACTCAGGAGACCAATATGAAGCCTCTAGATATGAATTACTTAAGAAAGACTCTGTTCAAAATATGCAGACTCTTCAAGTAACGGCAGGGTATGACACTATCTCGCTTTTTAGAGCTGGAAAATTCTTTGCTCCAATGAAAGTAAGTGTTGGTCATAGCCGAGTATTAACAGGGAAAAATGTTGTCGCTTCACCATTAACGACAATTGATTTCTCAATGTTTTTCTAATTATTAAAGATAAAGTTAAAAGGATATAGAAATGAAAAAACAAATAATCATACTTTCAGCGACCTTGGCCCTTGGCTCCCTTATGAGCTGCGGTGGTCCTAAAGCAGATAAAATTGATATTACATCAGATATTCACCACGCAAAGGAAGTCAGTCAGTTCCAAGTGAATAAGACTTTTGATGGTACGATTGGTGACGCAACAATTTTAACTTTCCCGCAAGGTGAAGATCTTGTTGGTTATTCTTATGCTTACCCTGAAATGCAGTGGAAGACAGTAATGTCTAGACTCTCTTATGGAGATCAACTTCCTCTTACTTACGCCGCGGAATCAACAAGTGGAAGCAAGATTGCTCAAATCTCTACGGCCATTTTAAGTTTAGGTAAGTTAAAGGACAATTCACTCAGAAAATTAAAGCAAGTACAGTTTGGAATTAAGGCGACTGAAGCACAGGTTCAGCCAATGATTAAGTCAGTACTAAGTCAGTTTCCTTGCTTTAAATTAAAAGAAAATAAAAGAAAGTGTAAGCTTGAAGCAGATGAGACAACTATCGCTAAAGCTAAACTTCCAAAGAAATGTTCAGAGTTAAAAAGAAACTTAAAGAAGTTTGACGAACTATCAGTAGAGCAAGAGTCATCTTATCAAGAAGGAATCACTCAATGTGGAGCTCTACAAGATAAAATCTCAGCTGTTAGAGATCTTGAAGAAAAAGTTCTAACTATCAGGCAAATGGGAAGAGACCTAGGTGTTGCTCTTGTTGAAGATTATAGCGCTTACGCAGGTTTTAAAGGTCTTATCGTTGTTAATTCAAAAGAGAAAGAAGAAGGTGACTTTACTTCAACACTTAAATTTAACGATACAAAAACAAAGGTTGATGTTTTCTCTCTAGGAGTTAACTTTGGATCTGGTTACCAAGAGTATTCAATCGAAAATGGTGGAATCTCAAACCTTGTATATGATCAAACAGCCAGAGGAACTAGTCGTTTAAGTTTTTCAATAAATGGGGACTATAGAATCGATGCTGTTCTCTCTGTTTCTTCAGAAGTGATCGTTCTTCATAAGTCTGGAGCGACTTATACAAATATTAGACTTAAAGGTACAACGACTAATACTTTTCCAGACGGGAAAGTAAGAAAAGGAGTCATGGCCCTTCAAGTAGATACTTTAGATTAAAAAAGCAATTGATTAGGAAGATCTTTGTTCATCATACAAAAAGCCCGTCTAGCCACGGGCTTTTTTTTTATTCATCGAGTCCATCGATAAGATTATTAAAAAAACTTGATTTGTATTCTGTGGCCTCATCTTCAGTAAGATGGCCAAAGGTAGTGCGGTCTTGTTCTGTGTAGAAGTTTCCAAGTTCGTTTAGAAAACGGCTTTTATGCCTAACAGAATCTCTTCCGTAGAGCTTTCTCTCTTTACAATAGGTCATGACAAGCTTTTGCTGGGCCCTAGTAATCCCAACGTAGGCGAGGCGTCTTTCTTCTCCAATATCTTCACCTAATTGAAGAACTCGTTTATGGGGAAGGGTCTCTTCCTCCATACCTATAAGGAAGACCGTATCAAACTCTAGCCCTTTCGAACTATGAAGAGTCATCATAGTAACTTCGTTCTTTCTTACGTCGTCGTCATCATCTTCATCGCGCTCATCTTGATTATCCTGAAGAAGAAGTCTTTCAACAAACATCTTTAAGGAGCCCTGTCCTTGATTGTATTTTAAGAACCTGACAGCGGATTCAACGAACATATGAACATCATTTTTTCTTTGATCGACTTGTTTTACGGAGTCATATGACTTTTCGACAAACTTTAAATATTCAATATCATCCACCATTGCAGATATTGCTTCAGGAAGGGGAGAGTTCTCAAAGCTGTTTTGAAACTTTCTAATAAGCTTCGTGAAATGAACAATTTGATCATGGCGTCTTGGATCAAGACCAGGCTCTAGTTCAAGGGCCTGAAAGAGAGTGACTTGCTTTTCTTCAGAGAGGTTTAGGTACTTCTCTAAAGTGACGTTACCAATTCCCCTGTGAGGGATATTGAGAATTCGTCTAAGAGCAATCTGATCTTTAGGATTTAAGATAACACTAAGGTAGCCAATAAGATCTTTGACTTCTTTTTTCTCATAGAACTTCTGACCACCAAGAATAGTGTAGGGAACTTGCGAGAGTCTTAATTGATCTTCAATGGGCTGAGCCTGAGTATTACTTCTGTAGAGGACCGCCATATCACCTAAGTGGCCGCCTCGTCCTTGATGCTGAACAATCTCATCGACAACCACTTGCGCCTCATGATCGGTATCAGCAGTTAACCAAAGAAAGGGCCTATCAGAGCTTTCTATCTTAGACCAAAGAGATTTCTCTCTTCGGTTTTTATTTTCTTTAATGACTTTATTGGCAAGGTCCAGAATAGGCATAGTAGAGCGGTAGTTTTCCTCTAACTTTACTACCTTTGCACCTTCAAATTTCTTTTCAAACTCTAGGATATTAGAGACATCAGCTCCTCTAAATGCGTAGATGGCCTGATCATCATCACCTACCACACAGAGGTTATTATGGGTCTTAGTCAGGCCCATGATCAATTCAAATTGAAGGGTATTAGTATCTTGATACTCATCAACCATGACGTACTTGAACTTCTCAGAGTACTTAGTCGTCACATCAGGAAATTCTCTAAAGAGGCGAACAACTAGGTTTAAGATATCATCAAAGTCGATGGCATTATAGAACTTGAGCTTATCTTGATAATAGCGGTAAACATATTCAACCATTAAGTCATAAGGATCATCTTCATCAAAATAAACAGAAGAGATAAAGTCTTCAGACATGATTCCTTTATTTTTTAAATAACCAATCTTAGACATGATCTGTTTTCTATCAAAGGTCTTCTCGGTCTTAATCGACTTTAAGGCCTCTCTGACAATGGAGGTTTGATCAGAGGTATCGTAGATCGAAAAGTTCTTATGGTAACCAAGGAGGTGGATTTCTTCTTTTAAGATCTTAACCCCAAGGGAGTGAAAAGTGGCCAAGGTGATGCCGCGGGCCTTTCTTTTACCAAGGAGAGTAATCACTCTCTCTTTCATCTCTTTAGAAGCTTTATTGGTGAAACTAACCCCTAGGATCGTTTTAGGATCCATTTGCAGGTTGTCCACCATATGGGCGATTCTATAAGTAATAGTACGGGTTTTACCTGAGCCTGCCCCTGCCAGTATTAGAACTGGTCCATCGATAGTACTTGCAGCTTCGCGCTGCGGGTCATTAAGGCCTGATAAAGAAATCACCCCCATTTTTACCACCGCGAGGGGGAGCTGTTAACAAGGTTATTTTCAGAGACGCGTTATTCTCAAAAGGGTGTGGAAATTGTTATACTCCCTAAGTCTGAAAACAATTAAAGGGGATTCCTTCATGTCTAAAAAGAAGGCTAAAAAAGCTACGAAAAAGAAAGTAGCTAAAAAAGCCACGAAAAAGAAAGTAGCTAAAAAAGCCACGAAAAAGAAAGTAGCTAAGAAAGCCACGAAAAAGAAAGTTGCTAAGAAAGCCACGAAAAAGAAAGTTGCTAAGAAAGCTACGAAAAAGAAAGTTGCTAAGAAAGCTACGAAAAAGAAAGTAGCTAAGAAAGCCACGAAAAAGAAAGTTGCTAAAAAAACTACAAAAAAGAAAGTAGCTAAGAAGATTACGAAAAAGAAACCTGTTAAGAAAAAGGATCAACTCTTTGATTCTCTTTTAGAGCTTATTCGTATCACTTCAACTGTGCTTCCTGATGATATTCAAAAGGTTGTCCTCAAGGCCCTACACGACGAAGAGAAAAACACCACGGCTGAATACGCCATGGGTATTATCAAAACAAATATTGAACTCGCTAAAAAGAAATCTCAGCCTATCTGTCAAGATACTGGGACCATACTTTTCTACGTAGAGCATCCTCCTGGTTTTAGACAAAATGACTTTGTGAAAGTTATTCATAAGGCCGTAGTCAAAGCAACAGAGCTTGGCTTTTTAAGACAAAACTCTGTGGATTCATTAACAGGAAAGAATGAGACTATGAATATTGGTCCTGGGCATCCTGATATTCATTTTCATGAGCATAATAAATCTACAGTTGAAGTTAAGCTTATGCTTAAAGGCGGCGGTTGTGAGAACGTTGGGGCGCAATACAAGCTTCCTGATACAGGCCTAAATGCTGGGCGAGATCTTGATGGCGTAAGAAAGGTTATCTTAGACGCTGTTATTCAAGCTCAAGGAAAAGGCTGTGGACCTGGAGTTCTCGGAGTTGCTATTGGTGGAGATCGCGGAGCCGGTTACGCTAAGTCCAAAGAGATGCTTCTAAGAATGCTTGACGATACCAATGATCACCCAGATCTTAAAAAACTAGAGAATGATATTGTTGAAACCTCTAATAAATTTGGGATTGGACCTATGGGCTTTGGAGGGAAGACGACTCTTCTTGGCTGTAAAGTAGGAGTCCTCAATAGGCTCCCTGCCAGTTTCTTTGTGTCTATAAGCTATATGTGCTGGGCCTTTAGGCGTCAGGGTATTGTTTTAGGAAATAATAACTCAGTAAAAAAATGGTTGTACTAAGATGAAAAGATTAACTTATCCGTTTAAAAGAGAAGATGTTAGAGATTTAAGAGTCGGTGATATGGTTCTTATCTCAGGAAAGATGTTCACGGGACGAGATGCCGTTCATAAAAGAATTCATGATGGAACTCCGCCTCCTGTTAGCTTTGATCAACAGATCATCTATCATTGTGGTCCGGTCGTTCTTGAAGATAAAAAAGGGGGCTATGAAGTTAAAGCCGCTGGGCCTACTACTTCTATTCGTGAAGAGCCTTATCAATGGGAAGTCATGCGCGACTATGGCATCATCGGTGTTATCGGTAAGGGCGGTATGGGTCCTAAGACTCTTCAAGGCTGCAAAGACTATGGCTGTGTTTATTTTCATGCCATTGGCGGAGCCGCTCAAGTACTAGCAGAGAAGATAAAATCAGTTGATAATGTTTATTGGAAAGACCTAGGTTCACCTGAAGCAATTTGGGAATTAACTGTTGAAGACTTTCCAGTGGTTGTGACGATGGACAGTGTAGGGGGATCTCTTCACGATAAGGTCTTTGCTGCAAGTGATGCTATCTTTAAAAAAGAGTTATAGATGGCAAATGATGTTCTTTGGAGTCCAAGTAAGGAGAGAATAGGGAAAACCTCTCTCTTTCAATTTCAAAAAGAAGTTGGCGCATCGTCTTACAAAGACCTTCATTCTTGGTCAGTTAAAAAGCCTGATGAATTCTGGACAAAGTTAATTGATTTTTATGATATTAAGTACGAAGGAAGCCTGACTCCTGTTTGTACTGATTATAGCTTTGAGAGCTATGGCTGGTTTCCTAACTTAAGATTGAATTTTGCAGAGAACCTCCTCTCTAAAGGAGAGGATGAAAGTATTGCTTTAAATTTTTGTCATGAGTCCGGAAATAATCGAAAGATAAACTATAAAGATCTTAGAGAAAAAACCGCCTCTCTAGCTTCAGGACTAAAGGGACTTATTGGGGAAGGGGACGTTCTAGCCGCTTATATGCCAAATATTCCTGAGACCGTAATCTCAATGTTGGCCGCCACAAGTTTAGGCGCAAGTTTTACTTCAACTTCTAGTGACTTTGGTATCGAGGGCGTTATTGACCGCTTTGGTCAGAGCAAACCAAAAGTTTTGGTTGCAGCAGCAGGTTATGAGTACAATGGAAAATACTTCGATCAGTTGCCTAAGATCAAAGAACTTGAAAAGAAACTAGATTTTCTAGAGAAGATTGTCATCGTGGACTTCCTTGAAAAGGGAGTTTCTCTTGATGGCCTTGATAAAGCTGAGCTCTACTTAGATTTTGAAAAACAAGGTGAAGATCTTTCGTTTAAGAAAGTCCGCTTTGATAGCCCACTCTATATTATGTATTCTTCAGGAACCACAGGTAAGCCCAAGTGTATTGTTCATTCAGTTGGCGGCACTTTACTTCAGCATATAAAAGAGCTTGGCCTTCATACAGACTTACAAAGTCATAAGAATATCTTTTTCTTTACCACTTGTGGCTGGATGATGTGGAACTGGCTTGTAAGCTCTCTTCATTTTGGATCCACCGTGACTCTTTACGAAGGAAGCCCAGGTTTTCCAAGCTTAAAAGAATACACAAGAATAATAGAGCGAGAAAAATTGAATATCTTTGGAACCTCTCCTAAGTTTCTAAGGGCCTTAGAAGATACTGGTTATAAAAATGATTTTAAGCTCGATAGCCTTGAGACTCTAATGAGTACAGGCGCTCCACTACTACCTGAGCAGTATGACTTTGTTTATGATTCTTTTAAAAAGGATGTTCAGCTTGCCTCTATTTGTGGCGGGACTGATATTCTTGGCTGTTTTATGCTGGGAGTCCCGACTCTTGAAGTTCGGCGTGGGGAGATTCAAAACCTAGGTCTTGGCATGGACGTTTCTTGCTTTAATGACTTAGGGGAAGACCTTAGGGACCTTGAAGGAGAGCTTGTTTGTAAATCAAGCTTTCCTAGTAGACCAATCTCTTTTTTAGGAGATAAAGATAATAAGAAAATAAAAGATGCCTATTTTAATAAGTTTGAAAAGACTTGGCATCATGGTGACTTTATCACTATTACAAAGGACGGAGGTGTTCAGGTCTTTGGAAGGAGTGACGCCACGTTAAATCCTGGTGGAGTAAGAATAGGAACGTCAGAGATCTATAGGCAAACAGAAGCTCTACCTTATTTAGTTGATAGCCTCTGCGTAGGTAAGCAGGTCGATGGGGACGTAGAAGTGATGCTCTTTGTGAAGCTTCTTGAAGGTGAAACTTTAAATGAAGAAAAGACGCTTGAGATAAAGAGATTGATTAAAACAAAGACGACTCCGAGGCATGTTCCAAAGGAAGTAATCGCGGTTAGTGATATTCCCTATACGCGCTCTGGTAAGAAAATGGAGCTTCTCATTACTAGAATCTTAGCGGGAAAAATTCCTTCAAACTTAGAAGCTGTCTCTAATCCTGAATGCTTAGAGCAGTTTAAGGCCTATATTTAGGTATTATTTGCCTAGGCTTTTAGTCAGTTATTGCCCTTGATAAGATGAGGTTGAGAAAATAGTCAGCCAAGTGGAGCTTGGATGACCGACTACATAGACCCTTCATCGATCAACTCATTTATAAATTCTATAAATAATTTTAACTTATCTAAATTCCATCCCATTTGGAATTATAGGAAATTCCTATATAATTTAACTATGTTAAATTAGAAAAAAAATTAAGAGTTCAATATCCATCAAGGAGGATATCATGAAGAATTTTATTTTAAGTTTTGCATTGCTTACCATGGTTTCTACCAGCGTTTCTGCTGGAATTCATTTAGAGCCCTATGTGGGCTACGCTAAAGGAAGTGAAGGCAATCATACTCCAAGTACTGGGGATGTAAGTGCTGCTGATTATACTGGTCTTGGTTTTGGGGCTAGAGTAGGTGTTTCATTTGTAGGGCTTTTAGCTGGACTAACTTATGACTCTCAAGGATTAACCTCTTCAGATGACGATACTCCAACTCTTGAAGTTGACTACAAGGGAACCAATATGGGGGTCTTTGTAGGTTATGAATTTCCACTTGGCCTTAGGTTATGGGGAACATACTATGCTTCAGCAAAGTTTGAATTTGACAGTATTACAGGCTTCTCTGGCTCTGGTCTTATAGGTGACGCCTATGTAGGAAGTGGTATTGGTCTTGGTGTTGGGATGAGTGTTATTCCCATGATCTTAGCTGTCAACTTAGAGTATAAGTCATTTACTTATGACGAGTACGATGATGCTCAAACCGGTATAACAACTAACTTAACAGGAAATAATGAGGCAGGATCTAGTTACTTAGTTCTAAGCGTTTCAGCTCCATTAGGTTTCTAAGAAATATCTTAATTGGCCAACGGGTGAGTCATCCCCGTTGGTTTGTTTCTAAAGTACTCAATCTTCGTTCTATCATAAGTATAAAGAATCCTACCATTAGATGAATCTACCATGGCCCTGTAAGAGCTCTTAGTTCCATTAGGTAATTTAAAATTGATACTTACTTGCTCGCGGTATTCTGCTACGCCTTTATTGATATAGAGGATGGGTCTTTCTTTTTGGATAAGAACTTCTGTGCCTTCATCTTGAAAACGAGCCAAACTATGTCCAAGCCTCTTTTGCCAATCAGGGCTTACCTTGTTCTTATACTTTAGGGGGACGGCCATATTGCTATAGTCTTTTGCTTTAGCGCCATCTAAAAAACGACCATTTCTCATGGGCAGGATTCTTGATCTAACAGAAGCAGGAGCCCTTTTTTGAACTAACTTATCTTTGACTAATTCTTCTTTTTTTATTGTTGTGGCGACGGTCTTATCTTTGACCTTTTGATACTTCTTCCAGCCTTTTGCAATTTTTTTAGATTCACTTCGTTTAGTTTTATCTAGAGAGTAATAAAAGACAGTGGCCAAAGCGATGAATGAAAAGAAAAGCGCTATTTTTTTTAACATTAATCGATAACGATGAATTCAAAATTGATAATCTTGAATGGATCGCCTCCAGAATATTGATAGTCTTGGTAGTCATCACCTTTAGTATTAGACGCAGCAGGATCGACCCAGCAGTCTTCACAGTTAGTAAAGCGAACTCTAAAACGACAGTTAAATGTTGTTCCAGGAGGGGTGGAAGGACTTACTTCCATAAAGATCAGGTTACTATAATTAAAGGTAGGAGTACCATTAGGGGCAACTGTACTTGACCAGTTACTTTTAGGGTTAAGCATTGAGTAAGTAGCCTGATCAGTTCCTTGGACGACTCTAACAAAACACTCATTAGGATTTCCACCAACTCCATCGAGGCAGTTTCTATCTTCGATTCTTCTTTGTGTTTGAAGAGCGCCTTGGAAAGTCCATTTTGTAGCGTTATCTTCGGCCACTTGAACCATACATACTGGCTGCATGACTTCTAAAACACTATCATCACCATTTTCTCTTGTAATATATTGGCACTGACCTGCAGTAGGAAGCCCTACTTCGTCAGAGGCAACAACCCCACCTTCACTTGAACTTGGAAATTGATCTTGAAAAGTACCGCAAGGTTTACCATCGGCATTGCCATGGTCCCAGTCATTACCTAGAACCTGAATACCGGCCATTGGTGAATTTGAATCGTTGTAAAGATTAAGGGCGACACCAACAAGCTCTCCAGGTGAGATGGAGATATTTCCGTTATTATAAGGCAGGCCGACATCGATAAGATCTGAGAGTTGACCGATTCTTCCGCCAATACTTAAGCTCTTATAAGCTTGAACCAAGGCCTCTCTATTATCAAATATAAAGGCCTGAGAGGCGTTCTGAGTCGGGTCTAACTTTAAGAGGTCCTTAGAGATGGTTACAGTTTTAACTCTGTTAGCAGCCGTTATTTGAGTGTTCGAAAGGCTTCTCCCTGCTGCAATAGAGCCACCATCTTCATTGTAGTTTTTAAAGAGAAGGAGTCCATAAGCATCAAGAAGTTGCTCATAAGAGTCCATGTCATAATTAGTGCTATTACAAGATGTTCTTCCTGCTTGACCATGGATCAAAAGAAGATATTTAGAGAGGACCTGAGTAAACCTTCTAAAGTTAATAGGGTTGGCTATCCTTGACCATGTTAAGGCATGGGCCTGAGATAAATTAACACTATTAATGCCACCAAGTTTATCAGCATTAGAACCAAAGGCCTCAAGGTCACCGAGCTCTACGAATGTTTCATAGAGAAGGTATTGAAGAGTTGTAATTGATGTTGAAGTCGACCATCCACATTGAGTGCTCATGTCTTTACCTAAGGCCACAAGGAAATGGGATATAATTTGACCAGCCGTATGAACATCTTCAATGGGTTCATCAGGAAGGTTTGGATCATAAAGAAGATAGGCCGGGTAACTCAATCGTGAGTTATTATCAGCTGCAATCCCAGGAGCGTGAAGAGGGTCATCTTCACTCATAGGGCGAGAGAGATTAGCAAAGCGGCCAAGGGCCCATTCTGCAAAGTGAGCTCGCTGATTCATAAAGTAAGACCAAAGATCAGCGATGCCTTCATTGATAGAACCAGCCTCATCATAAAAGAGGTGACCTAGATCAGCTGAAGGAGTTATCCCTGCATCTCTATTTCTAACATTAACCAGGATATGATTAAAAGCGTGTCCCATTTCATGATAGATAACAGTATTATCTTCAGCAATCATAACCTCTGGAAAGACAGAGTCATTTCCAAAACAAAGCTGAAACTTTGAAGGTGAATAAAAGGCCTGATCTTCTACTCCGCAATTAGCAAAGGCGACCAGTGGAGTTGCTGTATTCCAATGCGTTGAGTTTGAGAAGAGGCTTGTTGGTAGGGAAGTCTCATATCCTAAAATAGGAGCAGAGCTATGGGCATTCTCTAACGTGGAATGAAAATTATCTGCCACTCTCATCATATGACCAAAGGTTTGTACCTGAAGCCATTCATCAGTGTTTGTTTGAAAGGCCCATTTCTTATCAGCCGCTTGAAGCGGAAGCGAAGTTGAGTTTGTTCTTACATCGATACAATTAGCAATTGATGTTGAAGCTCCATCGCATTCATCTGCGAGGAATTGATTATTGGTTATAAAATCTTGTCTTGAAGATAAGAGGGTATTTAAATTAGTGTCAGCACTTAAGTTATAATTGCCACTTAAGATGATGGGGTTATCAGCAAGAATTCTTCCGTAACCAGCGGCGACACTTGAAGGGGAGTTTGAAACTCCACCAGATTTTTTTCTATTTCCTTTACTTGGACTTGATAAACAAGATGTGAGGAAAAAATGACAAAGCACCAGAAGGATGAGTTTCCCCCCGTTGCTTGAAAAAAGCATTTTGTTCTTTTGATTGAATGAGAGATTTGCAGTTCCGTCTTTAATCTCTTCTTCCTCCGTTTAGGGGCTAGCTACTTGCCAAGCCCGAGAATGGCTCCGGCGTTCGGGCCTAATATACTTGCATCAAAGCTACTAAAGTCACCGGCCCCAAATCTTCCTGGGGTAGCAGAAGCAGCACATTCAACATCTGAATAGTCTGCTTGACCAAAGCTAGATACTTTATTACTTAAAGGAGCACTTGATAGGCTCGCAATCGAGCGACCAACTTCCTCCATTTCATTATCATTACTTAATTCATTACCTTTTTCTTCAATCAACTTAATCATTCCAGATTTAGTATCCACATCCTTAACAACTTTTATGACATTAAATAGGATTTGTTGATTACAGAACCCACTATCTTCTTTAAGCTCTTTTGACTCACTAATGTACTCTGCTGCTTTAGAAGCGATCTTTGGATTGTCCAAAGGGTCTTTAGCATCAGCAAGTTTCTCATAGAAATCTGCCTTTTTTGCGAGCTCGAACTTTGCCTTTACTTCATTATTTAATTTATTGAGAGAAATATAATTCTCAATGGCATCGATAATCTTTTTATCATCTTCAAATTCCTTCAAAATTTTCTTAACCTTACTACCTTTAAGGTCTTCAGCTTTTGCAATAACTTTAGTCTGCTCTTTTGTAATGCCTGTTAGTTCTTGAATTTCTTTTAAGGCCTTTGCAAGAGTATCTTCTGACCCTCTCTTCTTACAATTAGATAAGATATAGTCAGCTCCATCTTTAGCCTCATCTTTATCTTCAGTTCCATTTTCTTTTTCATTTTGTGATTGAGCGCATATCTCTTGATACTTTCTCACTAATCTAATGGCGTCATCGTTTACATGAGCTAAGACTTTATGTGAATCTTTATAAAGACCCTTAACATCATAGTCGTCATTACAACCAGCGGCTGGGTTCGTTTGCTTAAGGGCATCAAAGCGGGCACAGAACTCACCAACTTTTTCAGCTTTTTCTCCGTAAGCTTTTTGAGCTTTCTCATTTTGTTTTTGAATAGCCGCGACAGACTGAACTTCTGTATTTTGACATTCGCCTAGTAGGCCACGCCATTTATCTTGATTAGCTATCATGGCATCTTTTTGGGCGTCTCTATAATCTGCAATGACTTTTTGAATTCCTTTTCCACCAGCTCCGCCTTCCCATTGATCTTTTAGGGCACCTTGAAGCTTAGCGATCTCTTCTGGAAGTTTCTTAAGTGTTTCAATATCTCCACCACCACGAAGCTCAACACCTAAAGAGCCAAACTCAGAGAGTTGTGGCATCTTAACAAAAAGGCTTTCAGGGTAGGCGAAGTTGGCTCCAGGAAAGAAACTCTTGAAGAAGTTAGCATCTCTTTGCACTTGCGCTTTAACCTGTCCAAGAAGGGCTTCTTGAGAAGTGATAAGGGCAGCAACATTATTATTATAAACAGTTGCTAAGTTAGTCATATTCTCTTGTCTTTTCTTAACTTCTCTATTGATCTGTCCATAACATTTATTGGCCTGATCAGCACAAGTTGAAGCTTGTGATAAACAGAACTCACCATTAGAAGGATCCATGGCCTCTTCACCACATTGACCAGCATCTAGGCCTCTGCCTGAACAGTTTTGAACTTCTGAAAGGATATGGTTAGACATCTCTGAAGCAAAGGTTCTCTCTAGCTTTTGAAGATCTCTCATATAAGTCTTTGCTCGCTTAATCTTATCAGCTGTTGAGCGACCTACGTTACTATCATTTTGCTCATCGATTACAGCTTCACAATTTGAAACAATTTGTTGAAACATCTGATAAGGAAGCATTGTTCTCTCAGCTGAGTTCTCGGCTGCATTAACAATAACAATTTGTCCTTGAAACTTTGCATCAAGATCTTTAATACGAGTCTTCTTAGTTTCAGGAGTCGTCTGCGTGTCATCAAGGATATACTTTAGAGCGCTACGGTAATTATCAAGAGTATTACCAGTAACGGCAGTTGTCTCATATCTAAGGCTTGAAAGGATCTGATCAGTCGAAAGACTAACACCGCTATTAGCGCCAGTAATACACTGACCCATCTTTTCTCTTTTTAATTGTGATTCAGCTACATCAGCAAACTTTGCAAAGTCAGCTCTGAAGTTTTGATCCATTCTCATAAGGCTATCAAGATCAGTAGAGGTTCCACCTACTTCTGATCTAATATTCTTTTTAATATCAGCAATCTTAGTTGCAATCTGATTGGCTTTATCAGTAAAAGCATTCTTTAGTGATCCAAAAGACTTTTGACCATTTCTTTCAAAGGCAAAATTTCCAGACTGACCACCATTTTGATCTAAGAAGCCTTCAAGGCCGTAGTCCTTAATGTCTTTTTTCATTTGGATGATCTTTGTGTCGAGGTCTTTCTTATAAGATCCATAATTCGACTGAAGGTTTGTAGCCTTAACGTTGAGTGAACTTAGGGCTCCATCACGAATACCAAGAAGACCACCTCTAAAGACTTGCGAGTTAACAGTGGCGTTTCCACTATTGACGATGATGTTTTTACATTCAGGAGACATCATCTTATCAAACTCAGCTGTCTCAAGGTTAACGTCGATCTTCTTACCACGTTCAGCACCAAGAAGAACATTTCCGTTTCTCTTTATGTCTTCAAGAACCTTTTTATTTTGTTCTTCAAAGAGTTGATTTGATTTTGCAATCTGCTCTTTCATTCTTTCAAGACCATTGATTCTATCTTGAATAGAAGAAGCAACTCCATCCATCGCTTGATCTAGACAGGCGATACCAGAAGGAGTCGCTGAATTTTGTGCTGGGTTTAAGAGTTGATCATAGAAGTCAATATTCTGTTGAGCGATTGTCTGGAAGGTTTGTGCTTGTTGAATTGACTGCATTGGGTTCCCTGCAGGTTTACAAGCTTGTAAGGGAATCTGTGCACCGGCTGGAGCAATTCTACATTGTGGAAAGAACTTTGCCGGAACAACTTGTGGTCTTGAGCCTTGAAGAAGAGCCGCTTGTTGCCTCATGGCAAATTGCTTTTGCTGACTCTGCAAGACAGTGCTACTGACTTGGCCTAAGATTCCGCCAATATTACCGACCCAGTCACTATTGTTAACTTCTACTTTACCTTCACTATCGCTTGCTGCGAATAAGGGAAGAGGCGCAAAAGTCAGACTAAGGCTGATCAGATGTACAGTAAGCGTTTTTAAAAAGTTGTTTCGATTCATTATAACGTTCCCGTTTTAGGGTTTCCCACAATCTATTTTCGGAATTTTCCCTACATTTCATTAACTTAGTTTCACCTCTTATTTTAATAGCTGACTGAATTAGTCACAATTAAACTATTCAATTGCCAATTAACCTTGGCAATTTTTAGGGAAAAGGTAGAATAGTTTATGAGATTACAATGACTTTGAAGATTGTGAAGCTATCATAGGGCCTTTAGTAAAATGCCCATAAAAGTTGCATCTCTTCTCTAAGTAAGGATAACTAGTTGAATAGTAGTGGTGAGTATTCTATCAGTTTCGAGGGGCTTAGCCGGCGGTTCTTGGCCTTTTGGGCCGATATGGGCTTCGCCTACATAGGCTTCTATACGCTTTTATCCTTTCAGGTCTATGAACGTAAGTATTTAAGCCTTAGCCGGAGCATAGGATCGAGTCTAGAGCTTGGGCCCTCATCAAAAGAGCTCTATCTTTCTCAAGGCCTTGCTACCTTAGTTTTTGTTTTTGCCATCTATCTTTTAATTCGTTTTTATATGACTCTACTTTTAGGGGTCTCTCTCTCTCAGTGGCTCTTAGGTCTTAGAGGCCTTGGTACTAAGAGTTGGAAAAGAGTAGGGGGAGCAGCTCGGGTTGTCCTCGAAGCAATCCTTGGACCTTTATTAATTGGGGAGCTTTTATTAGTTTTCAAGAAACCAAGCCTGAAAGAGGTATTTAGCCATACTAGAGTTTATAATGTTGGTGGGAAGTTAAGCCTAATCCTAGGAGTGATCTGGGTAAGTGGTCTTCTTATCTTTTCAACTGTTTCTCCTCTTCTAGAAGGCTTAAGCTTAGTAGATGGGATGGTGTTAAACCCCGTCACTGAGAACTTAGATTTAAAAGACGAAGGCTCTTTAAAGGAATTTAAAGAACATACAAGTAATAGGTTTAAGTTTAAATCCTTAAGCTCCCTCTCTGAAGGCAGGTTTATTTTCTTGCCTAGCTTTGAGTTTATCAAGCGAGGAGCTAATAACCCTAAGATAAATGCTTATTTAAGAGTTTATGATAAAGATTCGAATATGGACGCTCTCATAAAGGTAGAAGAGCGCTTTTCTCTTCTTAAACTTTTAGAACAAGGTAAGCTAGGGAATCCTTTTTTCACTTCTCAATTTCCTGTTCTTTCTAAAGGGTTTTTAGAACCTAAAGACGTTTTTTATAAAAGAAAGTATCAAAGCTCTTACGGTACAGATAAGATCTTAAAGCCAAAGATGAGAAACGAGATGGAGAGGTTAGTTCGAGCCTCACTAAGCTTAGGCAGCCGTACAATAATCGGTCATCTCTTAACATTCGGTCCTTTTTATAGAGGCTTTGTTAAAGTTCGAAAAGAGCTCTTGAAGAAAGGCCTCGATGGGGTTCCTCCAGAAATTGATTTTGGAAAAGTAGGGAACTATAAGTTTCTTCGCTATAAACAATTATTTGAAGAGAATATCATCTTAGATAAGAAAATGGTTGAAACCTATATTCCTATTGAGACTAATAACTCAGTCGCCCTTCGTTTTTACTGGGGAGGTGGTCTTCAAAGCGCATTATCAAGAAAGAACTTTAGAAGAAGCTTTCTTCAAAGCACTCTTTGGTACTTTGACTACTTCAATATGTTTGAATACCCAAAAAGAAGTGATGATATAAATTCCTTAACTATCTTTGATCACTTTATAAAAACGAGCCTGACTAAATCCGAGCGGGAGAAGATGGAAGAGGCTGTTTATAGAATTTATTTTAAGTTAGGGAGGCGTGCTCTACAAAATGGTGATCACCGCTTGCAAGATATCCTCTTTGATAACCTCAATAGGCTCTTCTTAGTGGCCGCCCATTTAAATAAAGAAACAAAGAAAAGATACTATACTGAGAAGTTCTTAGTTCACTTAAAAGATCTTAGAACTTCGATTAGAGATAAAGAATTAACTTATTTTGGGCTGGTAAAAAAATGACTTGGTTAGATGCTACTTTTTATGGAGTAATTCAAGGGATCACAGAATTCTTACCAGTAAGCTCTTCAGGGCATCTGGCCCTTCTTCCTCATTACTTAAAGATTGATGACCCAGGTGTGGCCTTCGATTTAGCTATGCATGTAGGAACCGCTCTAGCCGTCTTTGTTTATTTCTTTAAAGACATCAAAGAAATTGTGACCAGTGCTTTTTCTGAGGGAATCGAGAAAGAGAAGGGGAGAAACTGGTTATTCAATATTGGCCTAAGTACCGGGATTACTTTTATCTTGGCCTACGCTCTTAAAGATACAGCAGAAGTCTATGGAAGAAGTGCTGTTATGATTAGCGCGAACCTCGTTCTTTTCGGAGCCTTGATGTGGTTCTTTGATCACCGAGGGACCAGAAGTGAAACTGAGTTCATGACGGCTAAAGTCGATTATAAAAGATCTCTTTTAATAGGCCTCTTTCAAGGTCTAGCGGTCTTTCCTGGAGTAAGTAGAAGTGGAGGAACTTTGACTATTTCGCGTTTCCTAGGCCTCTCACGCATTGAGGCAACAAGGTATAGCTTCTTACTAAGTTTACCCGTAATTGGGGCAGGTTTTGTTTATAAATTGCCCCAGCTCTTTTCTGCTGAGGCCGCCTTTTCGATTACTTCTCTTGTCGTGGGGCTTGTTCTCTCTTTTATAGTGGGCTTGGCGACTATTCATTACTTCTTAAAATATGTTTCGAGTATGGGCTTATGGATCTTTTCTATCTATCGCTTCATATTGGCCGTAGTAACTTTGATTATGTTCTATTAAGGACAAACCGTAATCTTTAGCGCTGTTGAACCTGTTTGCGCAAGACCCGCTGGAGCGCAGTAAATATCATCATTCCATCTAAGACCAGAATCATAAAGGTCAGCGAGTCCATTTGCATTAGTGGCCTGAGAAGTCTCATCGATAAATCTTTTAAAGGTCTTAGTGCTACTTTCTTTTCCAGGTATCTTTAGATTACTAAGAGCAACACCTCTAGCAAGAGTTCCTGAGGCGCAGACTTGTTGCTGACAGGCCAAGTTCTCAACAATAAGTGGGTTACTAATATAACCAGTTTGCGCATCTACTTGGGAGTCATTAATATCTTTTGCCGCTGAAGAAACATAACGGTTAAAATAAACTGTTACATTCGTAAAATCTGGTAGAGCACATTGATTATTGTTTCCATTTATAACACCTGTGCAACAAAGACTAGGATCATCACCCTGGTTCATAACTGTTCCTGTAGGAAGGCAGCAGCTAAAGGTATCTTCAGAGAAGACTTTCTTGATACCTGTGGCAAAGTTTCCGGCGTCATTAGCAGAGTAGAGATTAGAGGTTCCGTCGGTGTACTCAGCATTAGCAAAGGTTGTCCCTAAAATATTAGGCAGTGCAATTGAACCAGGAGCCAAGTTTTGTTGATTAGTAGGATCAACCTTACATAAGATATCTGTGAACTGTTCAGATTTAACAGGAACTTGTGGAATACCAGTTAACTCTAATGAATTCATCCAATTAAAAATAACGGTGGCTTCTGAGTTACTGGTTTCTCTTTGCATACATTTTAAATCATCCGGCTCAACTACGTTGGTATCGCAAACAAAGTCAGTACTTCCGCACTCACCTTCAGCAGCATCGCAAGGAAGCCAGTTTAAGCATTTAAGCGAATCTTTTGGAATATCTTGGTGCTTATTGCTGCCCCAATTATGTCCACCACCATTACCGGTTGTGTTAAAGTTTCTAATCCAGTGACCAGAGCAGCATGTTCTTGCTGCGACTGTTGAGATTGTTTTCCATTGGTTATCTAAGATGCTTGTGTTCTGACAGCCAGGTCCACTACATCTGTCAGCTTTTCCGGCTTGAATCTGAGGTTGTTGGTCGGTTGCGGATCTAAGTTTATCAACCATTGTTGAAACTCTAGAATAGCGAGCGGGGTTGTTTAAATCTATATCCACCCCTGGAATAGAAGTATTATCGATTGCGATAATAGAAGCATCGACTGGAGCTGAGTTATCATAGAAGTTACCAATAGTAATTGAGTTACCAGTTTCTCTACAGCATCTATTGTTCTTTAAATCAAAACTAGGGTCAGCGGGGTCAAACTCTTGCCCACAAACAAGCCGCTCTTGCCAAAACTGAATCTCATATTTATTTAAGCTAGAGTAGAGGCTTGAATCTAAGGGATCTAAGCCGTTCAACTGCTCAGAGATAGTCTTAGATGGAGCGCATTCAAAATCAGTATGGCACGAAGAGCCGGGAGCTCTTAGGCATCTGTTTTCTTGGAGAGTAGGTCCCGTTACCTGAGTACTTTCAAAATTAACGAGAAAGTCTTTAGAGGCCATGGTCCCAAGAACTTCTAAGGCATTTGTTGGAATGGATTGATTGCCCGCCAGTGTTTGAACATCTACATTACTAAGAGCTAGGGCCTTTAAAGTAGTGTCAAACTGGATGTATTCACCAGTAGAATTAAAGATAGAGCAAGAGCTTAGGTAATCACTTGATCTAATCCCAGTAGCTGTCATTCCGATCCCGTTTACTAAATCACCAAGATGGTTAGAGCCAGGGATATTTCGATTGCTATCTTCGACTAAGTCATCACTTGGGTCTCGCCCAGGAATACAAATAGCGGAGATACTATTATTACTAAGAGCAGATTGAGCATCGGTTCTAATCGCCTCAGTTCCATGATAAGCATAAGGTCTACCAATTGATCTCACACCAAAGCCAAACTCATCTAAGTCTGTCTCTGCAACAGTGGAGCTTGAGTTTTGAACCTTTACTGATTTTCCGTAACGAGAAATTCGATTATTAAATTTCTCTACCTGGACTCCTTGTAGGAATTGCTGACAGTAATTATTATTTGAACAAGCATGAAGCTTTAAGCTATCTGTTCCTGAATAACTATTAGCAGGATCATTGACATCATAATTTGGCGAGCAAGCAGCCCCGCGGCCCCTATAAACACACCTCTTAGTTGAAGAACCAAGCCCTCCAATTAAGTTAATAAGGTTCTCTTGATTCTCTAATTCAGGAACTTCTAATCCATTAGCATCAAAGCTAGGCCATTTTGTCTTAATAGTAGAGACAGTCTCGCATGAGTAGTCCCAGCCAAGTTGAGTGGCGCAGTCTTGATCAACAGAGCAGAGGTGATTTTGCTGGCATTGAGCGCCATCTGAATCAAAGTCCTTAGTAACTGAAGATCCACTTTGAGCAGTTGTAGAAGCATCTGAGACAACAATTGTATAAGTGCTCTCTATCGTTTGATCACCAAAATAGGCGTTAACAGCTAGAAAGAGTTTCGTTGTATCTGCTTTGATTCTTCTTTGATTTCCAATGGCGAACCATCTTACTCCATCAAAAGAGCCGATGATTGATCCGTAATCAAATCCATACCAATCTCTCTGGTAACCATTTGAGAAGAGAAAATGCTGAGCATTCATTCTTGCTATTCTTTGTTGCTGACGATCTGAGGAGGTCTTATGAGTCCAAGGAATCATAGTGGCTGGCACAAAGCAGGCCCTACCAAAGATCTTATCGTGGGCAGGGTAGGTTGATGCTATTAAAGGATCAGTCGTAGTAAGGTCTGGGGTATAGCCAGCTCCCTTAGATTGAAAGTTTGCTGGAAAGAGCTTTGTAATACTACTAAAATAATCAGTTCCACAAAAGTAGCAACTTGAAAATGTTCCAGTATCAACAAAGATGTCGTAGGTTTTACCTTTTGTAACACTTACTTCTTTAGCAGCATTAGCAGTAGTTCCAACCGATGATAAGCTACCATAGATCTCATTGAACCCGACGTAGTCAGTGACGTTATTAGGCTTTAATAAATCACCATTAGTGTATTTGAACTCATTACCTTCTTGTGGCTTAGAATCAAAGGTAACATCTTTTTGATAAACGCCATCTTCATCATAGTACCTAACAGGCACAGTTTTTGATGAGAGTAAGACTGTTTGTTGAAGAGGAGCATCTGGTATATCCGGTTCAGGGTAGATACAAGTGTAGTCAACTACAGCTGAATTCTCTACTACTTCTTCTAAGGTACAATCAGTTGTACCGCAATCACAGATGGTCTTAATTTCATCTCTTGCCGTCTGTAAATTCTGAAGGACATCAAAGCTATTAAGATCAACAAAGTATGTGATCTTTATTTTTTGGGTATCATAGACTTGAAGACCAACTCCTTGAAAGGTAATCTTCGCTGGGGAAGTTAAGGTAAGCGCCCATTGAGAGCCTTGAAGCTTAGCCGTATCATCAACTTCTACTTTTATAGATTTATTAGTGTCAGCATAAAAAGGAAGAAAGAATTCATTGCTAGCAGGGAAGTGATCCGTAACCTTACTTAAGTTTTCACCTTGAACATAATGCTTTTCACATTTTGCAAGTGAGGTACTGACTTTCTTACATGAGCCATCAATCTTATATTGAATCTTTAAGTCCTGATCTGGCGCTGAGGCTGAAATGGCGTAAGCGGGATCTAGAAAAATACTAACAGGATCCGTTAAAGTGTCATTTCCGAGAGGAGATCCACTAGAGGCTTTACTGATTCCGTTTATAGTAAAATTATCTTTCTTAAAAAGCCTGTCCTCAAAAAGGATTTCGCCTGCGAATTGAATCTTATTGATAGAGTGACTAGGAACAGGGTTTGTTCCATTATAAATATCCACGAAGCTACGGTCATCTAATCCTGTTAGGTAGGTCGCGTTTAAACTAGCGTTCTCTGTCGAGTTTGTGCATAAGCTCATCTCTCCTTCACTAGGAGTCGTACACTCAAAGAGCTCTTTTAATCTAATAAACCTTTTGGCAGCATTTACACTTGGGTCTACTAGAGGAGTCGGAGTTGGTACTGGATTAACTGAGACCGAACATAAATGGAAAAAATTAGGGTAGTTAAATATATTAGAAGCAGCGGCAAGAATGTCTTGCTCAGCTTGTAAAAAATCTGATGAATTAGTATCAACGCCGTCTTTTAACTGCTTATCATTTACACATTGACCAAAGCTACAGCAATCAAAACCTTTTGAGACACACTCAGTGGTTGACCCACATTGTGGCCCTATTGGTGTTGAAGTACCACTATTTGTTAATTTGAGAAAGAGGTAACTTGTATCGATAGAGCTTATCTCAGTACCAGAAGTTGTAAGAACCTCAACCGCATCAGAAGTTAAAACTGAATTGCTACACGTTGGGCATAATTCACTAAGAGAAAAAGAAATACTCTCACCAGGGAACCTGAGAGAGAGGGCAGAATTTATTCCAGGCTTATTACAAAAAGTTTGATTGGTAGCTTTCTCTGATGGAGAAACTAGGTAATAGTACTCTTGAGTTTGAGTCGCAAAGTTAAAAAAGAACTGAGGCGAAAGGGCCACGACTAAGAGTTTATTGGTAACGCTTTGAGGATACCTAGCTACGAGACATTGCACGACACTTTTATTTGAAGGATTAATCACAGAGTTAATTTCTTCACCTCTAAGATAAAAGGTATTTTCAAAAGAAGTATCGATACTTAAATTTGAGCTTGATTGGCTTGCGCCATTTTGAAAGAAGTTTAAACTCTCTGAAAATTCTGGAGCATTAGGAGTCCCGGTGTCTGTACTATTTGAACTAGCTCCTGAAGTCTTTCTTTTTCCTGACGGGGATTGAACGCATGAACTTAGTGCCATAACAGACATCAACAACAGGACTGTTGTTAGTTGTTTATAAAAATGGGCACTCAGTTTCTCATTCATCACTAACTACTTTTCGGATTATTCATAATGTTCTTTATCTCTATAGTGATTATCATAGAGGTATGGGCAATCTCGTTCATACTTTTCTTAAGTGATTGAAAATATTAAGTGTTTCGATAAAATCACAACTCATTTTCGCCTTGTTTCGTTGGCTTTTTGAGTCTTTTTTCACTAACCGACTAAATTAATCAATAAAAAAAACCGATAACTAAGTTAGAATCAATATTGAGCAAAATGAAAGGGGTTAAAGATGAAGAAGATATTTGGACGTTTTTTAGTAAGATCACTTGCCACAGTTTTAATCTTTTCCTCATTTAGTTTAATGGCCATGGATGAAGGTATGGTTAAGATGCTCAAGACCATGAAGCTCGATAAAACTGAAGTCGCCAATATGGTCGATCAGCTAGTTGAAATGGGAAGGATCACACCGGCTCAAGCTGCAAATGCTAAAAAAGAGTTGAGTGGTTTAACTGAAAATGACTTAGATAAATATAAAAAAGTCGCATTAAAGAAAATTGAATCTGGTGAAGCAAGTCGGCTTATAGATCACGATTATAAAAAAGGGATGCCATCACTTGATACTCCTAGCGTGGTTGAGAGACAGAATCCTCCTAGTGGAAGAAAACCTGCAAGTATCCCAGCCCCTGAAGAAGCTCCAAAGAAGAATACAAAGATTGATTTTTCAAAGCTTGGTCAATAGTCTCTGATCATTTGAAGTAATTTAAAAAGGCCCATTTCAGAGAACCTTAACTTCAAGCGTTCTCTATCACCAGAAAAGTGAAAGACCTCTGAGTTAACATTTTCTTTATTGGCCCAAGATAAAGCTAAGGTTCCAATTGGTTTAAGGGGAGTTCCCCCAGTGGGACCTGCTATTCCACTAAAAGCTAGAGCCAGGTCAGCGCCAGTTTTATCTCGGACACCAACAACCATCTCTTCAACTGTTTCGATACTTACGGCTCCAAACTTCTTAATCGTTTGTCCTCCGACGCCTAAGATATTTGTCTTCGCATCGTTTGAGTAAGTAACCAAACTGGATAGTAAAACTCCGGAGGATCCAGGGACGTCGGTGATACGGCTTGCCGTTAGACCGCCTGTACAAGATTCTGCGAAAGAGAATTTTATTCCTTTTTCGAGAGCTTCTTTAACGACAAGTTCAGGGAGTTTTTCATTACCCCATTGCCAAACATGTTCTGCGAGGTTTGATTTCGCAATATATTCTTTTATTAATTTTTCATTCTTAGTGGCATCTTTCTCACTCATGGTAATGATGATATCAACACCTATAATTTGAGGAAGTGAGCTTACTGAGCCAAACTTACTTAAGTCATTCCAAAGAGTTGGGCAGAGCTCACCAAATATTTTCTCCTCTGGGACTCTATAAGTACGGATGACAGTTCTATATTTCTTTTCAAATCGGCCCTTAAAATAGTCTTTGATTAGAGGGAGAAACTCCTCTTCTGCCATGGCCTGTAGTTCTCGAGGAACTCCAGGAGCGGCCATGATCATCTTGTTTTCTTCTTGGTAAACTAGCCCAGGAGCCAGACCTTTTGGGTTTGGTGTCACAATAAAGTCTTTCGGAATATGATGGTAGGTGTTTAACTCTGGAGTCCACGATCTATCGTAGTATTTATAATTCTCTACAACGATGGCCTCAGCCTTTTTAGAGGGGATAAGTTCTTTGTTGAAGAATTTTGCCATGAGGCCTTTGGTCATATCGTCAAGAGTTGGACCAATCCCACCGCTGGTGATGATCAACTCTGTTGATGCCCAAGCCTTTTTAAAAGCATCCAATAAGTCCTTTTCATCATCTTTAACAATAAGGATCTCTTCAAGTTCTATGCCCTGATTATCCAGCCATTTTGCGAGCCATGGCCCATTGGTGTCTCTAATACGACCATAAAGAAGTTCGTTTCCAATGATAATGACTTTGGCCTTCAAGTTTGACTCCTGTTTTTAATCTGGCGGTGGTATTATAAATGTATTATGCCATCGAGACTACAATTTACATTAGATTTTGAAGCTGATTTGGAGCAGGAAGTCACGAAGCGGGCGCCTGATTCCGTGGACTTTAGAATTCTTTCCCAGAGCTTAGATGCTAGGGGGGCCAACCGAGGGAAACGCCCTCGTTATCAGTATAATATTGAAGTTATCTCTAGTGGAGAGAAGTTCACTAAACAACAAGAAGAGTTTAAGAACTTAGGTGGTCTCTCCCAAAAACCCATTATCATCGGTGCTGGACCTGGAGGCCTTTTTTGCGCTCTACGTTTAGCTGATTATGGGGTTCCTTCAATCATTATTGAAAGAGGAGAGCGGGCCCACGAGCGTATGAAGGACATTGCAAAAGCATGGCGTTATGGAGAGTTTAATCCTGAAAGTAATGTTTGTTATGGTGAAGGGGGAGCAGGACTTTTTAGTGATGGAAAGTTAATCACTCGTATCAAGTCTCCCTTCGTCAGCTATGTTATGAACCGCTTGGTTGATTTCGGAGCCCCCGAAGAAACGGCTTATATCTCTAATCCACACCTAGGCTCTAATAAGATTAGAGTACTCATTGGGAAGATCTCCGAATTTCTCATCTCTAATGGCTGTGAGATTCACTACAAAACTAAAGCGACCGAGCTTATCTTTGAAGATAATATTGCTGTTGGGGTAGTTCTTAGCAATGGAAAAACTTTAAGATCAAATAATATTATCTTGGCCACAGGTCATTCTGCTGGAGATATGTACCAGCATCTTGAAAAATTAAAAGTCTCTATGAAGCCAAAAAGTTTTGCTGTCGGAGTTAGAATAGAGCACCCTCGGAAATATATGGATGAACTTCAATACGGGGATTTTATAAAGAATGAGCTAGGGGCAGCAAGGTACCGCCTCTCCTACGAAAATCCTGAGACCTCTAAGGGAACTTACTCTTTTTGTATGTGTCCCGGAGGCTATGTCCTCTCAAGTGGTACTGAAAATAATGGACTCGTCGTCAACGGCATGAGTAATTATGCGAGAAATTCTCCTTGGTCTAATAGTGCCTTAGTAGTCTCTGTTGAAGCAGGCGTCGATTTTGAAGGAGGCCTCTTAGCAGGTCTTGATTTTCAAAGAAAGATAGAGAGCGCGGCTTTTAATTGCTCTGTAGAAAAAGCAACAGGTAAAGAAGTTCCTTTTATAGAGGTTGATCGTTTTCTCGAAGGGAAAGTCGGAAGTGGCGACTTACCTAAGTCTAGTTGTCCTTCAGGTTTATTTAGACAAGATTTAACTGAAGTCTTACCAAGCTTTATTCTTGATCATTTAAAAACAGCTTTTAGTCATTTTGATAAATCAATAAAAGGATTTTTAAATAAAGCTATTCTTATAGCACCAGAGTCAAGAACCTCTGCTCCAGTTACGATTGACCGCGATTATGAAACACTTGAGTCAACTTCTCACGCTGGATTATACCCTTGCGGAGAAGGTGCTGGTCATGCTGGAGGAATTACCTCGGCTGCTGTAGATGGTGTAAAAATAGCAATGAGCATCCTTAAAAAAGAAAAGAACATCTAGTGACTCTAAAAGTTGTCATATTCTCGAGTCTTTTAGAGAAAAGCAAAAAAATCATCTAATAAACAATATTCAGCAGGTTCCGATAGGAATTCATGCCTAAGTATTTGGAAAATAGACATTTAGATTCGGGGCCATCATTTGCCCTTGAGGCAGAGGGTGGATCGGTTAATCTTCCCTCCATGAGTCTTTTAAAGTTTCTACCACTTTTAGTTTTTCTTCTCTTTGCTTTTGAAAAAGCTTACGCCGTTGATACTAGCTTTAATAACTTTGTCGTCATTGATGAAGATGCCTTCTTATCTGGATTAAATGGAGACCTTACAAAGGAACATCCTCTTTATAAAAAGATCATGGATGAGTTTGGAGCTAACTATGAAGATATTGGAAAACGCCAAGCTGAAAGGGCCCTCGCTGGGAAAGATGTTTTTGTAGGTGGAGGTCTTAACAAGATAGGTATTCGCTACGGAAAGGACTTTATTGATTTCAAAGTGAATATTGAAAGACAATTATCTCCTGATCTTTTTGATGATGAGCGCTGGATAGTTAGGGATATGTTTAGCTTTGAAGTTTCCGCTTCTACACTTTTATCTAAGCTCTCAGATCAAGGGACAATTGATATCGGTGAATCACAGGCCGCTCTCTTTGCTGGTTTAAGCTTTAAAAGAAAGTTCACTTGGGTCCATTTTGCTGATTCATATAATGAAGGACTGACTAGGAGATTTGATAAATTATTCCTGCCTTTTCTCAGTATAAGTCCTAAAAAGCTTTTAAATATCCCTGAAGGGGAGATCTTAAAAAAAGAGGACTCATTAACTTTTAGCGCCGGCGCCATAGGCAGCCTTCCTGTATCTGGTCCCATTTGGGCCAGTGCTGGAGCCCTTCTTAAGTATAAGAAGCTCGCTAGTATTCAGCTTCAGGGCGTAACTGATGAAGAACAAATTAAAGAAGGTGAAAAACTAAGAATTCAAGTTGAAAAGAACTTAGGGGTAGAGGTTGGAATTAGGGCCTCACTGCAAATAGATTTCTTAAAACTGCTTCGCTTTACGCTTTTAAGTTTTGATTTCTCCTATGAATTAGATCATTCCTATAAAACACATTTAAGTTTTACTAGTAGGGACCTCGAAGAAATTAACTATGACGAAGAGCTTCAAAGGCAATTAAAAGACGCCTTTCGCTTTGGGCATTTTGATGGAAGACGTTATCCTCACTTAGTCTTAGCTACTGAAGAATCTAAAAAAGCGACAATGAACTCAAAGTACCTCCTACTCCTTTTAGGAGGAATAAAAGATCAGGCCACAACTCATGTTGAGGTTAATAAAGACAATACCATTCATACATTCTTTAAACACTACTTTGAGAAGACCACCTTTGTTCAAAACTTTTTAAGCCGCTTTATGAGTGGAGTGATAAAATCCCTCTTAGGTCTAGGGAGTAGTATCAATAATGCTCTTTCAGATGTCAGGCGATTCGAGCTTGAGTATAAAAGCACAGAGAATCTTTTAGAATCTAAAAACAAATACAAAGTAACGAAAGAAAACTTCTCAATAACTATTGATAGGAGTTTTGATTCTGGGCGCTTGAATAAATTAACTAAAAGAGCAGCAATCGAAATCCTTGAAAGTTATGGGGGCGTAGATCCTTTGGTTTGGGTTCTTCTTCGAAATGATCGACTTAATGGACCTCTTCATCTAAATGGTAGGTTTATCATAAAGAAGGAAGGGTTAGGTCACCTAAATACTCTTAGTTATAAAGAGGTTTACGCAGGCATCAAAAATATTTGCCGAAGTTTCTTTTGTAGAAAAGGAATAGAGAAGAAATTCGATTTGTATTGGAAAGAATTAAACCACAAGAGTTATGATCATAAGACTTATAAGAGCTGTAAGCCTAAGTTTAAACTATTTCAATCTGCTAGGAAGAGGCGCTACCTTTGGGAATCTTGTTTACAAAAAAGAACCAAGGTCACTCTAGAAGAGAAGATGACACATATCCCTCTTTGGAGGCTTAAAGACTTTATGAATAAGCTAACAGAGAAGAGTAGCTCAAAGGTTGATCTTTATAACTTCTTTGGCATATCAAATGTCTTTTTACACGGCTCTTTCGAGGCTCTAGACACCAATCAAAGTGAATTTGTCTCCTATTTTAGAGAAGGTAATTTCGATGGTTTGGGTGTTATTGATGGTTTCCTTATAGGAAATGGATTAAAAGCCGATTAGTTCCTGTGAGAATTCTTATATTATCCTTTTGTTTTTTATTAGCCACTTGTAGTCATTATACAAGCCGCGAACCTGCATCAATAACTCAAAAAACTTGTTCAGCTCTCATACAAGACCTCTTTACCTCACAAAAAAAGGACCGCTTTAAAAAAGCAAGAAAGAAGATCATCGACACAAGTGTTTCGAAGTTAAAGTCAATGAGCTTAAAGGCTAAACTTAAATTCTTAAAAACATTAAATGCTAGGCGAGGAAGGTTTAAAGGCTTCTCCGAGATGTATGCAAATACAATCAATAAGATGTTAAGTGAAGGGTTAATCTCAGCAGATGAAGTCCCTGCATTAATTAAAAATGAAAACAAACTTAAGTACGCCTTTGATTTTACTTATGGCGAAGTAAGGGTAACACCTAGTTCATGGGATGGACTTCCTAATCTTGATGAAACCATGGATCAAATCCTAGGAAGACTGAACCCTAGTTCTGATCAAGTTATGCGCCTTAGAAGATTATTAGAGGAGTCAGACTTTAATCCCGAAGAGCTTCAAGAGTTTAGCCGTTATTTCTCTCGTTTTCCGGAATCTAATGAAGACTGGAAGATCTTAAAAGAATACCTAAGTTACGCAACTGCCATGAGAACTAAGAATCAAATGGCGGCCTTAAGAGACATGCCAGGATTGTTCTTTAAAGAGAATAAGGCCAAGCACTTAAGAAAGTTTAGAAAGATCAGATCTAGTATCGATAAGTACGAAGTTAAACAAACTCGAAAGTTAGAAAAGAAGGCCCTCAAAAATGGAGCTTCAAAGGCCGAGGCAAAAGAAATTGCTAAGCGTGAAGCAAAAGATATGACAGAACTTTATTCTAATCTAAAATATTCTTGCCGTTCAACAAAACCTACGGCCGAGAGTAAACAAGCAGCAAAGTCGACATCGAAGTTCTTTATGGGAATGGGCATTAGTGCAACTGCTGCTACTTACGCCTACGCAAACTGGGATAAGGATAAGACAAAATTTGATTGGTACGGAAAGCTAGGACATGACTTGGCATGGAAGTTCATCTTTCAATACGGCTATAACGCCGTTATGACTGATCAAGCCGCTACTTTCTTAAAGAAGAATATATCTCTTCATATCTTTTATACTCCTGCTGATTATATTGAAGCTGCTATGTATGAAAAAGAATTTGGTGAAGAGAATTCTTTTCTGACTGAAGAATATGAGAGAATGCTTAAAGCTAGAAAGCAAGAAGACCCAGCTTTTATTGAAGAGTATAATAAGATGATGTCTTCTCTGAATAATGAATACTTTTTTGAAAAGGTTAAACGATACTCTAATGATCTTTTCACTGGAGCTGAAACAGCACCTAAGAACGAATTTGATGAGATCTTAAGCTTACAAGATATAAGTGTCGGGGAGCTTGAAGACGAAGAGATGAAAGAGAGGCTAATGGAAGCCGTTGCCCTTAAGTTGTATGATGAAAACTCAGGAAATATTAAGCTTGGAAGCCATACGCTGGATCGATACCTCTTTGTAAGGTCTTACGATGTGGTGGATGTTCCAAAGAGTCTTCTGATGGGACTTTGGATCTACAAGACAATGTGTATGGGTGGGATGAATATGAAGGCCGCTATTACTCAGGCATCAATTATCTACGCTATTGATCAAGTTGTTGGAAAATTTATTTATTATCAAATTAGGCGTGACGCCATCAATATGTAAGAAGGGGGCGAACGCCCCCGGATCTAATTGAATTTATACGGCATAAGATGTCGGTATACTAAAAAAGAATTTCTTCCTTTGCAGGTTTTTTTCGAGCCTCTTTTTCAATGCTGAAAAAGCTCGCCCAATGGATTCATTGGCAGATGCGCCAATTTTTTTTGCAATCAATTTCTTCTTTCCGACTCGAACTTCAAGAGTTGTCGTGAAAAACGAGTGTGTGTCTTCGGTTAGAGAAAATTTAAATCCCCTTGCTTCTGGATATTTCTTTAATAAGCTGTTTAATATTTCTGTTGATCTTTGTTTTACTTGTGGCGCTTCTTCGCCTCTTACAATCTTCATATTGATTCCTTAGTTTAATTGAAATAGTTAAAATTATTTATTTAAACTAGAGGAGGTGAAACACCAGAGTAGCGCGAGAGATGACCTTTAAAACTTAAAGAACAAAAACCGAGAAGTTCAACTTCTGACCCTAGGTCTACCTTCTTTAAGCGAGGTAGTACAACCAGATTAAGAGGGCAGAGAGAGTCTACTTTCTTAAAGGAGCAGCTATTGTGAGAGGTTTTATTAGGAGTAGAACTTATGTTCTTCCCAAAGGCCGTAGAGTTAACTCCTACGGCAAAGGTGCTAGCAAGGAGGCTTAATTGAATAAGTCCTAGGCTTAGCTTCTTGAATGGAATATTTCTATAACCTTTCATACTTCTAAGATGGGAGTCCTTTTAGGGATGGCAAGGGTGATGTTAGTTTTTTTTAGATTGAGTAGTTTTGAGATAAATGCTGTAATAAGATGACTCTTTAATACAGGAATATATTGTGTCAAAAATTCACTATTTACTCATCTTTCTCATCATTACGACTGTAGGCGTAAGCTTTTGGTTATTAGTAGATGGTGAAAACATTCCTACTGTAAAAGAAGAAATAAAGGCTCCCACAATAAGCAAGGGTGTCGTCTTAAAAAATGGGTATGTTCAGGGTTATATAGAAGTCCCAGACCTTGAAGCCGGCTTTAACCGTTGTTTAAATAGAGGCTATAGTGATATTCAAAAAGAAGTACTCGCACTAGCACAAGCGTACTTTTCTGAGCGTGATTTCAAAACTGGAGAGTTCGCTTGGAATAAGATTGTTGCAACTAATGACTTTGGTGAAAGTGAAGAGTTTTATCTTGAAAACACTAGTGAAGGAATGATGTTATCAAACTTTGATTTAGAAAATGGTAAGCGCGGGGAGCTAAAGAAAAAAGAAGCTTCAAGCTTAGAAGAATTAAAAATGATTGTTAAGGATATGAATATTAATTCAAATGAATATGCTCAATACTTTAAGGATGAAGATATTGAAATGACCTTAATTCTCGGAAACGGAATTATGAAATCTTTAAAGATTGTCTCACCTAAGAAATCCGTTACCTGTAAGCCTTAAGTTTATTTAAACTTTAAATTGGCAAAGATCGGGAAGTGATCTGAGGCCTGCTTGAATTCATAGAAATCTCGGTTTACCGTTACGAAACATTTCTTCTTTTTCTTTCGGTCATACCAACTTGTAAGAACCCGATCCTCTGGGATGTTCTTAAATTTAGCTTTGTTATTATTACAACCCATATAAACTCTGTTCTCAACGGGCTTAACCACTCCAGCTGTGACAACTTCAAAGTGCTCACTAAACATTATATAATCAAGAGTTAGCTTTAATCGCTTCTTAGCAAAACCTGCTGATTCATTGGTCGTCTCGGGCTTACTCATCCACGGAGTGAACTTTGTAAAGAGTCTTCTTAGGATCTTAGAACCCATGTTTTTCTTATTGGTGATATCAGTATTCCAATCGCCCATAGCGATAAAGGCTGTCCCTGGAGGGAGTGGCTTAACATGCTCTAATTCAACAGGGAAATCTGTCTTACCGGTAAGATACCATTCTAAGAATCTTAACTGATCGGCGTTTCTTTTATAGTTAGGGCTTTTCTTATTTCCAAAATGATAGGCAGGAACAGTATGGAGAAGGATAAGGTGAACTTCTTTTCCTTTGATCATGACGGTGACATCACTAAAACCTTTATCAAAGAGTTCCATATCTTTTGGAAGCGCCTTTCCATTTGCCTGCTTATAACGAGTGATCTTGATCGACTTATTAAAGTCCATCCATTTTAAATCTTTGACTAAGACTTCATAGGTCTTTTTAAAGTCAAAGAGGGCGCCTGTTGAGTACTGGCCAGGAAAGAGACCAAAGTTGACTTGGTCAGCATAATCTCTCGAATTTTTACTTGAGAAATTAGTATAGTAAGTCCCGTTTTTTTTCTTACGAGCGAAAGCTCCTGTATTGGCCGGGTGAAATGAATAATTCCAGTCACTGTATTTTTTATCTAAGAATCCCCCAAGCAGTCTCAGGTTCTCACCTCGGGTCTTAAAGCGATAAGTAGGAACTCCCGGAATATCATACTGGACTTCATTTAGGCTTAGGATATTGAAGTCATGCTTGGCCAAAATCTTTTTGACTGCTTTTAACTGGGCACCTGGTTTTTTAATCTTTGTGCTATCAAGCTCTTTTATATTAAAGTGAACAATTCGAATAGGCTCTACGTTGGAAAGACTTCCACAAGCACTAAGAGTCGTTAAGGCAATAAAGGCCAATAATAATGATTTTCCCATGGGGTATTCTCCAATATAATCTATTCACACTAAAGATACTGGTAAATGGGAGAATACTCAAATGCAGGTTCTAATTTTAGGGTCAACAGGACTCGTTGGCTCTCGTTTGTTAGACTTAATGCTTCAGGACACAAAAGTTGAGCGTATTCATCTTATTTCAAGACGCTCTTGTGGCATTGATCATCAAAAAATAATTGAGTACATAACGCCTCTTAACAAAATGGAAAATTTTGAAGAAGCTTTTCGTGTAGACGCTTGTTATTGTTGTTTAGGGACTACTATCAAAAAAGCTGGTGGTAAAAAAGAGTTTGAACTTATCGATCATGCATTTCCTCTCAAGGCCGCTACCTTAGCGCGAAAAAATAATGTTCCTCAATTTGTCGTGGTAAGCGCGTTAGGAGCAACAACCGAATCTTCATTCTTTTATAGCCGAGTAAAAGGGAATCTTGAGAGAGATCTCAAGAAGTTAGACCTTGAGTTTCTTCATATAGTTAGGCCTTCACTTATAATTGGCACAAGAGACGAGAGAAGACCAGCGGAGGCCCTCGCTATGATTGGCTTTAAGCTGTTCAAACCTCTCTTTGTAGGACCCTTAAAAAAGTACGAAGGAAGTGAAGTTATAGAGATCGCTAAGACCATGGTGGCCCTATCTCGATCTGAGGAAACTCAATTTAATATTGAATCTTCTTCTATAAAGAGAAATTAAAAGACTTAGGGTTATGAAAGTTAGGCTTTGAATCAATATGATTGAGGGCCCAATAACTAAGTTCTCCAGAAGTAGATTCGATAACTGAAGTAAGGCCTAGGGACATTTGACCTTCAATCCAAAAATCAATAGGTAGTTTTTTTAGATCAATCCAGAAAGAGACAGTGAGCTTATCCTGCTTTAGAACCGAACTTGAGGCAAGGTTTGTTATGGATGTAAATTCTTTAAGGGCAGCTCTTTCTTTTGGAAAATAAAAGATATTCCAATTATTAGCACTAGAGCAATTAAACTCTAGGTACTCTTCTTTTTCGTTATTCTTAATAAACATCTCAAAGCAAGTCGATTCCCATAACCCAATAACCCGGGCCGGTAAGTCTACTGGCTTGGAGATTAAGACATTCTCAAGGTCACCAATTAATTCAAAAGCTACTTTTAAGACAGAAAGTTCCACCCAGGCCCTACTCCTAAGAGTAAGGTTTTCCTTGGGGGAACTAAAAGCTTTTAACTCTTTCCACATTTATTTTGAAATCATCGTTGCTAAGAAATCAACTGGTAGAGGAAAGAAAGTCGTCGAAGCATTATTACTTCCAGAGATCTCTTTCATCGTATCAAGGTATCTTAAAACAATGGCGTTCTTTTGAGTATCAAGGACTGCAGCTGCTTCAGCTAATTTCTTTGAAGCTTCAAATTCACCTTGAGCTGAAATAATCTTGGCCCTTTTGTCTCGCTCTGCTTCGGCTTGCTTGGCCATGGCCCTTTGCATTTCGATAGGAAGGTCAATCGCCTTAACTTCTACTGCTGAGACCTTAATTCCCCAAGGCTCTGTTTGATCATCAAGAATAACTTGTAGCTTACTATTGATTTCATCTCGCTTGCTTAAGATATCATCGAGCTCAAATTGCCCAATCACAGATCTTAGAGTTGTTTGAGAGATTTGATTGGTGGCCTGAATATAGTCTTCAACGGCGATGATGGCATTCTCTGGGTTGTTCACTCTAAAATAAACAACACCATTAACCTTAAGAGTCACATTATCTTTTGAGATAATATCTTGGCTAGGAATGTCCATAGTGACAGTTCTTAAATCAACACGCCTCATTTTCTCTAAGCCAGGGATGAGAACAATAAGACCAGGTCCTCTGACTCCAGTAAAGCGCCCAAGGCGAAAGACAACACCTCTTTCGTATTCTGATAGGATCTTTAAACTGTTAAAGATTAATATAAGTGCAATGAATATAAAGGGAATAAAAGTCATTGTTTCCTCCGTAAAATCTAATATTTATTGCCAAAGCTTAACGGTTTTACTCTGGTTATACAATTCAAGGGGGAACCTTTTTAGACCGAAAAGATGGGGTGAGAGTTCTTATAAGCTTTATATTGATAGTGTTTTTGTCAAGTATTTCTAATGCTGGTGAAATCGAACGCCTTGGATCAATGAACCCTATGGAAGATAAAAAAGCCTTTTTGAAGCAAGCCGTCAAAGCGTACAAAGAAGTGAACTCTAGAACAACCGCTTATAAAGGTAGTCCCGAATACCTTCAGTTCTTAGAAGATAAAAGAAGAGAAGAGATCGACCTAGGAAGTGTTTGTGTGGGTTGCCCTAACTTGCTGCTTCTCACTGAGCAGGTAAATAAAATCCTTCAGGAACAAAAGAAGACTCTACCAAGAGGGACACCTTCTTCAGTGTATAACGAGATTGATGCTCTAGAGGGGCTCTTTTACTTTACACAAGCTGAGAATAGGCAAGGAGCTCTTAATGGATCTGCGGGAGGCTGTAAAAAAATGGACTATGGCTTTCAAGGTCTATTTCCTAAGAATAAAAACTTAGACCTAAATAACCATGTCATGCTTTTTACAGAAGAAGTAAACTTCAAGAATATTTCTCAGATTCACTTCACTGAAGCAGGAGTAAAGAAGACATACTACCTAAAGGCAAAACCTCCCCATCAAGATGTGGTAGTAAAGGTAGTTACTAACGGGAGTGGCCTCGCTTCAGTTAGTTACTATAGGCATAGTGAAGTCGTTTTAAGAAAAAAACTACTAACCAAGAAAGAGCAATTTGATAAAATAATTTCTCCATCTAAAACTATTAAAAGTAATGCTGTTGTTAAAAAAGGAAAGGAAAACACTTTAGTGCCAGAAGATGAACTCACTGTAGACTATGGAATAGAAACTGAAGATGATAGTTTTATTCCTAAGAAGGTTACCTTAATAGGATTAAAGGGAATCTCTCACTTTGAGTCCGCAACTCTAAGGGCCGGGACAGAGGTGTCTAGCGACAAACAGATGGCCGAAGTGGAGTTGTCGAGTAAAGACCGTAAAGATTTTTTAAAATTAGATGTGGACGCCACTTCTACTGTTAGGCTCCAAGGAAGAACAGATTTTGATAGCTTTGCCATTTCAAGTCAAATTGTTCAAAGAGATGGAGCGGCTACAGCGGCCATGCAGTTGCGAGATGATAAGAACAATGAACTCGTGGGTCTTAGCGTGAATGAACAGGGCATGGCCCGGGTTGGAGTTCCTTTGCAATTTAATGTTTACGATACAGGTCTTCTTGTTGATGGCAGAGTGGTTGCCGGACAGGATGGTCAATATGGCGGCACTTGGGTGATCAGTGATAGAGAGACTAAGACTCAATATGTTGATGTAGGAATGAGGACGAATAAAGATGGCGCGGGAGTTTCAATAGGACACTCTCGAAAAGCATTTAAAGATAATTCTAAGATTAGCATAAAACTAACTCATGATGATTTTAATAATCATAAGGCCACTGCAGGATGGGTTCAGTATTCATTAAAGTTCTAGATGATGAGCAGCATGCTACTGGTATCTTGACTCTTAATCTCGTAATGACCTTCTAATTCTAGTTCAACCTTACTTGAGGCCTTCCAAAATTCTCCACCGACTTTAACGGAGTAGAGATAATCTTTCCCCTCAGAGTCTAGGGCCTCAACTATCAAAGCCTTCTTTCCTTTTAACTGATTAAAACGACCGCTGCCTATATTCTTATGATCTTTAAAGATATACCAACCAACAAAGGCGATAAAACCGCCAATTCCGCCCACAGTAGAGACAATCAAAGAGGTGCTTAAGCTTAAATAAGAGTTATCGGTTCTATACAAGAACATAGAACCAAAGATGAGAGCAATGATTCCAGCAATGGAGATAAGCCCATAGCTGGTAATATAAATTTCTACAACAAAAAGCACAAAACTGAGAACGATCAATCCTAGTGCGCCTAAGTTTAAAGGGAGGACTTGAAAACCAATCCCTGCGACGACTAAGCAAACAGCTCCAATACTTCCTGCAATAAGTCCCCCAGGTGCTTGAAGCTCAAAATAAATAAGGGCGGCCCCTATGAGAAAGAGAATATAGGCAAGAGAAGGGTTAGAGAAGATATTGAGAAGCTCTTGACCCATATCCCAATTTTGATCTTTCCACTCGAGAGAATTGGCCTTGATCTTAAAATGCTTTCCCTTAATCTTTATAACCTGACCATCAATGGCCTCTTTAAATTCTCTTCTATTATTGACGATGGCATTAGCTAAGTTCTTAAGCTTTGCTTCTTTAGCTTTATAGCTAGAGGCATCTTCAATCATAGAGCCAAAATGTTTTGGGTTTCTGCCCTTAGATTCACTTAAGCTTTGAATAAGGGCCACAAGATCATTGATGGCCTTTCTTCTAACATCCTTTGATTTTATATCCCCGTCGTTATTGATAGGAGTCGCCGCGCCAATATTAGTGCCATCAGACATAAAAAGGAGGTGAGCACCACTGGCTATAATGGCCCCTGCACTTGTTGCGCTGGCCCCTTCTGGTTTTACCCAAACAACAACAGGAATCTCACTTCTTCCAAAAACCGATAAGATATCTTTTGTGGTTGAAACAAGCCCACCTGGAGTGTTGATCTCAATATTGATCAGATCAAACTTCTCAGAAGCAGCGCGCTTAAATCCTGTTTTAATATAGTTCAAGGTGGCCGGGTTTATGGTGCTTTCAATAGTTAAGGTCAGGACCTTATCGACGTTAAGCGTTGTAGGAACTTCTTCAGCCTCTGCAAAAGAGAGGACAAAGAGAGAAATTAAAGGCAATAATAATAGACTCTTTAAAAACATAAGCATCCTGGAGATGAATTTGGCTCGTGCCCAATATAAAATATTTTTGGCAGATTATTTAAATCCCCTTAATGATAAAACCTGCAGTTGGGTCAGGCAAGGGGCACTCGTCGCGCGCCTCCGCAGCGATGGAAGCTATAAATGGTGTTTTATTGGGAAGGAAAAAGAGGCCCTAGCACTCTATGGGCAAAAGCCTGATATTGAGGTTTGCGAATTTCCGGGTGGAATCATCTCTCCTGGGTTTTATGATATGCATTTTCATTGGGTTCAAGATGAAGTGCGAACCATGCCAAAGGATAGCCTCTTAAAATGGCTCTCTGAGTACACATGGCCTCACGAAGCTAAGTTTAAGTCTTTAGACTTTACGAAGAAAAAGGCCAAGACCTTTTCAAATGACCTTCTTAAGGCCGGAACTATTGGGGGAGCTTGTTATGCTTCCATTCATGGTCACTCAGTTGACTGGGCGCTAAAAGAATTTAAGGGTGATTATATTGTTGGCAATGTGCTCATGACGATGAATTCTCCAAAGTATCTTACTCAAACGAAGTCGCAGGCCTTAAAGCTTATCAAATCTAAATCAAATAAATACTTAAAGAAATATGCCATGACCCCAAGGTTTGCACCCACAACTCATCCTGAAGTGATGACCGAGGGAAGTCAGGTTGCTAAGAAAAATAAAAGCTTTATTCAAACCCATCTTAGTGAAACTAAAAATGAAATCAACTATGTCCTAGGGTTATATAAGGAGCATAAGGGGTTCGAGAAAGTTAAGTCTTATACTGAAATTTATAAAAAATGTGGATTGCTAGGTCCTCGAACAATCATGGGGCACGGAATTCATCTAAGTAAAGATGAACTTACAATGCTTTCAAAATCAAAGACTGCCGTTGCTCATTGCCCTACTTCAAATGCTCCCGTTAAGGACCTGGGCCTAGGTTCGGGACTCTTTGACTTTAAGAAGGTTGAAAAAGCTGGCGTCCGCTGGGCCTTGGCCACTGATATTGGAGGAGGACCCTTCCTCTCAATGCTTGATGTGATAAAGTCTTTTGTTACTCAAAACAAAACGAAGAAAGTCTCTGGGGCAACCTATACAAAAGCCCTTTACAGGGCCACTCAAGCAGGAGCAGAGCTTCTTCAGTTATCAAAGACTCGTGGAAACTTTCAAAAGAATAAACTGGCCCATTTTATTATTTTAGAAAAACCTTCTCTTAAGAAAGAAGATAAGGCTGAAGACGTTCTTAAAAGAATGCTAAGAGGTAATCGAGAAAACCTAGGAGAGCTTGTCTCCCAGACTTTCTTAAACGGAGAGTCCGTTTATCAAAATAATTAGAATTTTAGTTCAATACCAATAGGACAATGATCAGATCCTTTTACTTCAGGGCGGTGAAAAGATTTCTTTACTTTATCTCGCAGCCCTTCAGTGACGTAAACATAATCAATACGCCAGCCTACATTCTTCTCTCTACAATTCATCCTATAGGTCCACCAAGTATAATGTTCTGGCTCGTCCTTATGAGTTTCTCTAAAGATATCAACAAAGCCTGCTTCTAAGAGTTCATCGAGAAAAACCCTTTCATGGGGGAGAAAGCCTGTGGATTTCTTATTAGATTTTGGATTCTTTAAATCTATTTCATGATGAGCGGTATTAAAGTCACCGGTTAAGATGATCTCTTTGCCGGTTTTCTTTTTTAAGGCCAAGGCCTTCTTAAGCATGGCCCTAGAGAAATCTAATTTAAAATCTACTCTTGAATGATCACGTCCACCATTAGGGTAATAGCCGTTGATTAAAATAAAGTCTTCACTCTCTAAGATTTGAGTTCTACCTTCATCATCGAAGATCTTCTTTCCAAGTCCATTAGTGACTTTTACGATTGGGAACTTCTTCTTAATATAAAAAGCCACTCCAGAGTAGCCCTTACGGACTCCAGAGAAGTAGTAACTCTCATAACCATTAGGGGAAAGAACTTCCTCCTCTAGCTGCTCTATATGGGCCTTTGTCTCTTGAAGACCAATAACGTCGGGCTTTTCTGTTTGTAGCCATTCTAGGAAGCCATGCCTTGTACAGGCCCTGATACCGTTTACGTTCCAACTCATTATCTTAAATTTCGCCATCTTTGCTCCGCGTTGTAAATGTAGGTTATTTGTAAAGAAATCTTCATGGGACTTCGCCCTCATAAAATTTTAAAATACTTTTAGAGACATCTTGTTACAGGAGGAATCATGACAGGTAATCGTTGCTTTGAAAATATCGCAAAATTAATAAGAGATAGAAGAACTTCACACCCTAAGGGATATTCACAATCTGAGCTTTCACATTTGCTTGGGTATAAGAATGGACAGTTTATTTCAAACGTTGAAAGAGCACTCTGTAATGTTCCGCTGAAGATGCTTAGAAGAGTTAGCGAAGTCTTAGACATTCAGCCAACTGAGCTTAAAGCCGCCATCTTAAGAGATCAAGAAAGCACTTTAAACAACTTCCTAGAGTCTGCTGCCAAAGAAGGCATCACAGCTCCAGTTACAGTCTAAACACCTTTATAAGAGAGGTAGTCTTCCATAGAGCCTACACTCTCTTCAACATCTTCACTAAAATTCGAATTTTTCTGAGTCTCTAAATAATGAGGCTCAGCCGCTCCTGAATCAAAAGAGACAGGCTCAGCATCAAAAGCTATTTCATGATTTTCACTGTAAGTAGAATCGTTCTTAAGACCATTAACCTTGGCCTTAAAAGCGGCTAGGTCTTCTTCAGAAAGAGCTTCTTCAAACTCTCTGACCTTGGCCATAGACCCAGTAAAATTTCTCTCTAGCTTGGCCTTTTGTTGCGGATCGGCCCTATCAAATAAAGCAAAGTACTTCTTTCTAGCACTCAAATGATGCTCCATAAGAGTCAGGTATTTTACGTAGATTGATTCATCTTTGGTTAATTTATAGCGGCGCTTGTTATTAGTAGGGCGCTTCTTTTTACTTCGGTTTTTATTGCTAGGGGCTTTTTTATCGCTATCTTGCGTAGAGCCGCTATTGGTTCTGTTCTTGTTTCTATTCTTATTACGATTACGGTTTCTATTCCTATTTCTATTATTAGGTTTTTTCTTTTCGCCGCTATCCTGATTTTCCTCAGACATAAGTATTCTCCTGCCTCAAGTCTATAGAACTAGATTAGGTATGACCAATATGGAACGTCGTGCCATAACACAGCATACCTATATAAGAACCTTGTCTTCTGTTATTTTCTTGGGAGTTAATAAACTTAAATAAAATAAGGAGATTAAAGATGGCCAATAATCGCGTCAAAGTTGCCGTAACAGGTGCTGCAGGACAAATCGGGTACGCCCTTTTATTCAGAATAGCTTCAGGAGCTATGTTTGGACCAAAGACAGAAGTTGAGCTTCAACTGCTTGAACTTCCCCATGCACTAGACGCCCTAAAAGGTGTTGCCATGGAATTAGATGATTGTGCTTTCCCACTTCTCAAGAATATTGTGTGCACTGATGATCTAAACGTTGCCATGAAAGATGTTAACTGGGCCATCCTAGTAGGATCTGTTCCAAGAAAAGATGGAATGGAGAGAGCCGATCTTCTTAAGATCAATGGTGGAATCTTTACTGGTCAAGGAAAAGCCATCAATGACAACGCAGCAGATGACGTTAGAGTTTTCGTTGTTGGAAACCCATGTAATACAAATTGTCTTATCGCTATGAACGCAGCACCTAAGATTTCTAATGATCGTTTCTACGCCATGACTACACTTGATGAAAATAGAGCTAAGACTCAATTAGCTCAAAAAGCTGGCGTTGATGTGGCCTCAGTAACTAATATGACAATCTGGGGAAATCACTCAGCGACTCAATACCCTGATTTTCATAATGCTCAAATCAATGGAAAACCAGCACCTGAATCAATCTCTGATTCATCTTGGTTAGAAAATGATTTTATCTCCACTGTTCAAAAACGTGGGGCCGCTATTATTAAAGCAAGAGGACTATCTTCTGCTGCTTCAGCTGCAAATGCTGTTGTAGATGGAGTTTGGAATCTAACTCACGATACTCCCGCCGGACAAACCTATTCAATGTGTCTTTGTTCAAATGGACAATACGGCGTAGACGAAGGACTTATCTTCTCTTACCCATGCCGTACAGAAAATGGAAAGCTCGTTGTTGATGAATCTTGGAAGCATGGAGAGTTTGGAACAGCAAAGTTCAACACAACTCTTGAAGAACTAAGAACAGAGCGCGACACCGTCAAAGAAATGGGTCTTATTTAAATTTTAAAAGGTACCTGGTTACTTGTATAATTGAAAAAAGGGGAGCGTTGGCTCCCTTTTTTATTGGGCTTTGTACTTTAGATACATCTCAAACGGAATGACACAAAGTAGTCCAGCTATAAGTCCCACTATTAGGTTTTGAATAATTTCTGGCACGAAGTAAGGAATATGAAAAGTGTGACCAATGATTCCACCGCCTACTAGAAACATAGCAGTAGTTCCCACAATTCCTAGACCTTTCATTATCTTTGGCATGATCCTAACCAAGGCAAGCCCCGTCTTTTTAAACTCTTTTTTTATAAGGAATAGGCCAAAGTCATCTATCTTTACAATAAGCGCGACTAGCCCATAGATTAAAAAAGAGGCTGCAAGTCCTACAAAAATAAGGGCTATAATTTGATCGAGCATGCTTCCACTTAGTGAACTCTTTGCAATGACAATAATTTCAATTGAGAGGATTAAATCTGTCCGAACGGCACCTTTGATTCGGCTTTTTTCAGTTCCTACGAACTTTTTCGATTGCTCGATCTTCTCCTTGGAGTGAAATAATTTTTCATAAACTTTATGACCCCCTTCAAAAGAAAGATAGAGTCCTCCTATTAGAAGTATTCCTATCAAGAGGGGGGGATAGATTGCCATTATGATTAAGACACCAACAATACAATAGACCTTATTAAGAAGGGAGCCATAGAATATCGCTTTCACTATGGGAAGTTCTCGATCTGCGGCAGCTCCATCGATGACTCCAGCATTAACGGCAAGGTCATCAGACATGAGAGCCGCGGTCTTTTTCATGGCGACTTTTGTCATGACGGCCACATCATCTAAAGTGGTGGCGACGTCATCAAGTAATGTTAAGAGACTGAACATAAGTAAATGATACTCTATTAATTTATAAGGTTGGTTAATTTTTCCATAATTTTATCCACTTCTTCAGGCAAAATATTAAATTCTTCAAGAAGCAGGTCCTCTTTCATATGCTCCTCTGAAGTCGTGCCGCATAAAGGGATGATGCCAGTTTCACTAACCGCTCTGTAAAGGATAACTGCTGGTGTGACTGAATACTTCTTTGCTAAGGATAAGATGTACTCAGTTTCTAAGAAGTCTCTATTATGACTTAAGGTCCAAAAACTCTCATAGATGATCTTCTCCATATGGCAGAACTCTCTAAGTTCCTTATCAAAGCCTGTGTCTCTATAGAATCTATTTTGAAGAACTGAAGGCTTAATCGAAGCTTTGAGATAAATCTCTTTAAAGAACTCAGGATCATAACAATTAGATATACCGATCTGACGAACCTTTTTATCATTAACAAAGCTCTCTAAGACCTGCCATGCCCTAAGGGTCTCACTTAAAGTCGAAAGGGGAGAGTGCAGGATCAGGCCATCAAGATAATCAGTCTTTAAGTTCTTAAAAGAAACGCCAAGCGATGTGATTATTTGATCTTCTATTGAAGCTTTTGGGTCATAGGGACAATCATCCGGATCTTGCCCACCAAAGGGAGTGAACTTTGTCTGGAGGTATAGTTCTTTTCGCTCAATCTTAGAGCGTTCAATTCCAAGACCAACGCCCGCTTCGTTGTAATGCCTTGGTTGGCATGCGGTATCGATGCCTCTAAAACCAGAGTTTATGGCAAGTTCAACTAAACTTGCCGTCTCCTCTTTCTTCCATGCCGTTCCGTAAATGAGTTTAGGCATTTTAACGTCACGGTTTGAATTAAAAAAGGTCATACTGAATCCTTATTATAATTTATTAAAGCGAGCAAAGCCCTGAAGCTTGCCTCCTTCATAGAAGTTTGCAATATCAAGCTTCTCACCTTTAAAGTGAAAGAAGCGACCAGGTCCGGCCTCAATAATAATTGAGTCATCTTTTATCTTGATATCCCCATTTCCTCCTTGTCCCTGAGAATTTGAGTAAACATCTCCATCAGCGGCAAGTTTTAAGGAGAAAGATCCTGTTATAGAGTCATCATCTTTTATAGAAAAATCTAGGCCCAACTGAACATCGTCTCTTCGGCCTTTATTATCCCCAGCGATCCTATAAAGAACGCCTTTATAATTTCCTAAGAACTTTTTTATCTTAGGAAACTTCTTTATAAGATTTGAGCGCGCATAGAAAAGGGCAGGGTCACTTAAGATAAAGCTTTGAGCTTCACTGATAAGTGAGTCATCAGTGATATGTTTGAGATTGGCCTTTTCTTTTTGCACGAACTTTTTAAACCAATCGCTCGGAGTAAAGTCTATCTCTCTAGGGATAAAGACCTCTGTCTTGCTCTTCTCTTTAGTCATTGCAAGATACTCACTCGGGTCTTTTAAGAGCTCCTCAAACTTTTCTTTTTTACCAGAATCAAGTTTTAGACCTAAGTTGGCCAAGAAAAGCTGAAAGGCCTTTGCGTAGATTTCTTTGGCTTCATTAAGGCCATCTTCATCTCGAACAGAGATGGTTTTCGTTTTAGTAATAGGGACTAATTCAGATTTAACATGAGTGACTATTCTTTCTTTAGAGAAGAACTCTCTCCCGAGGTAGAGACCGAGGATGAGGAAAAGAAGTGCGATAAGAGATGTTTTTTTCATAATGATAAAATTAACAGAAACTTTACATTACCGGAATATTAATAAAAGTCGGTTATTGCGAAACGTTAAGTCGTTAATTTACATGAGTAATAAACTTTCTAAGGGAGAATTTCCGTAGGGGCAAAAAAAGGCGGGTCATTTTCCAGGGCAGGCTATTAGCTTACAATTAAGAGATACGTCCTTTTCAAAGGTATCTTATGAAGTTTTATTCAGTCTTCTTTTTCACCTGCTTTTTATTTCTAGTTTCTTGCACAAACCCTGATGAGACTACAGAGGAGATAACTCTCTTTGACCCTGTTGACGGGGTTGAGTTAATTAAGACTGATGTTCACGACTTCTTTGTTTCCCTTGGGGTCCCAAGTAAGGGCCTCAAGAAGGCTCTTCTTTATCTTCAAGAGAACAATAGTGAGGTTGATAATCAAGACTATTTAACCCTCGTCGATTTTTCTAAGCATAGTGGAGAGAGACGGATGTTTATCCTGGATCTTGTGAACAGAGAAATGGAGAGTCTTCATGTGGCCCATGGAAAGAACACTGATCCAAAACATACAGGAATGGCGAAGTATTTTTCAAACGTAAATAATTCTTTGAAGTCGAGTCTCGGTGTTTATTTAACTGCCGAGCGCTATTACGGAAAAAATGGATTATCAATGCGTCTCGATGGAAAGGAAGCAACGAATTCAAATGCTAGAAGAAGGGCCATTGTTGTTCATGGGGCAAAGTATGTTAGCCCAAAGAATTCTAAACAAGGACGAAGTTATGGATGTCCTGCAGTTCAAAGCAATAAAATTTCATCATTGATTGAGCGCACTGAGAATGGATCTATTCTTTACGCCTTTAAATAAATATGAAAAGCCCAGGTAGCTGCGGACTACCCGGGCCTCTCGTGAGGGAGAGAGTCCTAGATCTTTCGACCTAGGGACATTGAATTTCTTTTTTAGTAACTGTCTAAGAAGGCGTGATAATTATCACGAGAGATCTTAGGAGCTTTAACCTTAAGCTTTCCTTTATAATCATTTTCATCAGGATACTTTGAGGTCTTGGCCTCTTGGGTTTTAGCCGTCGTGTTTTGATTAGCACAACCAGTGCTTACAAGACCTAGGACAAACAATAGTAAGATTAACTTAAGTGCGGATGCTGTCATCTTTACCTCCTTGTAAGAGAAGACTGCTGCTTTTCTTCCCATCCTTGGGAAGTTCTTATTATTAATATTGCGAAGGTCGTGCCAAGTTTTGGCAGCTGAAAATAGGGGGATTTGGGGGCAAATTGACTAGTTTGAGGTCATTTCGCCGCCGACTACTTAGGTTTTTTGGTTTTTTAGGCGCATCTTGTTACCAGTACCTGAGGGCTATCCTTCTATATTGTTCTCACTCTTAAACTTTTCAACAAGTTGGTAGTAATGCCTTTGCTCATCCATAGAAAGGGGCTTTATACTCTCGACGTTTTGTTTTCTGATGCCTTTTTGTCTAATGACATCCCCAGTTCTTCTAAGCTTTGAAGTAATGTTCTGGGCAATTGTAATAAGCCATTCAGGAAACTGCCTCTCTAGTTCTTCAACAGGTACTTGAATAAGAGTGGTAGGTTCTAAAGTCGCGACATGAGCCGAACGAGGCATATGATCAAAGAAGGATAGTTCACCTAAATATTCTCCCTCTCCAAGGTATGCAAGAGGAGTCACCTTAGTTCCGTCATTCACGTAGATGAGGAGTTTTCCTGTGTGAATAATATAAAGATCGAAATCCTCTTGACCAGCACAACAAACAAGCTCGCCTGCTTTTAGATTAAGAGTTAACGGTCCACTAATTTCATCACTCATCTTTTACTCCTATAATTTAAACTTTACTTTGATGGCCAATTCTAATTCTTCTATAAAATGCCCATAATAGATACTTTGAGGAAAATGGTCACTGAGAAATAATTCATTTAAACCTAAGTGACGATTGACGATTTCATCAAAGTCCAAAACGGCATTTCCAGATATCTTACTTTTAGATTTTATTAAGCTGTTAAAGACCGGATGGGCGCGCCAGTTTCCACAATCATATGCGGCAGCATTGATGAAGGCGCTGCGAGCTTCTTCATAAAAGCCGGAGCCTAACGAGGCCCTGCCTAAGAGGTGATAAGTTATAGAGTTCCCAATAGAGGTCTCGCTAAGCCTTCGAATCTTATTAAGGACCGCTTTATGAGAGCCTGCCTCTAAGCTGTTCTTTAAACTTCTTTGATAAGTTTCAAGTGACTCAGTTGTTGAATTAGCACAGGCCTTAAGAGGGCTTATCTCTAAGTTGAGGGGAGCCGTCACTAGAACAAGATGGCTTCCTTTTTCTTTGGAAAAAGCTATGAATTCATCAAGCTCAACTTCAAAAAGATTGAAAGTCACTTCCATCTTTTGTTGCTGAAGGAGTGAGTCTAAATCTCCTGGATCTTTTACAATTGAAGCTCCTAGAGTAAGAAACTCAACGGGAGCATAGATTAGCTTTGAGATAGGGGGGAAAGTATAAAGGAGAGTTGATATATTCTCTTGTCTGAATTTCTTAACATTCTCTAGGATCTTGGCTGAATCCTTTATTTCAAATCTCTTTTCATAGAACTCTTCGGAAGCTCCTAAATAAATGATCATCTTAGGAAGGACCTTAAGACTCTTTAGCTTATCCAGACTTCGCCCAAGGCTTTCATGGGGGGCAGACCAATTCACTATCCTAAGCGGTTCTTGCAAATTCTGGCTAAGGTTTGTGATCATTTTTGGAATATAGCTTTTTAAGCTATCAGCTAGGCGGTCCCCTAAAATGAGAACATGGGCGGCTTCAGCTATGTCAGTTTGATTCTTATAATCGATGTCTACATGATAGGGCAGAGGAGCGATTAGCACGGGCTGGGTTACCCATAAATAGGCAGAGTAACCAATAATGGCCATAAAACTAGCTAAGATGAATAATGCAATCTTTTTGACCATCTGTGTCGTTCTGTTCCGTTTAATTAATTTAAATATTTAACACTCTTTATTGTATAGGAATTTTCTGCTAACACAATGAATCAGTATGAAGAATATACCAGAACTCCTATCTCCAGCGGGCTCCTTAGATAAGCTCAAGATCGCCATCCTCTATGGTGCGGACGCCGTATATTGTGGTGGTCAAAAATTTGGACTGAGAACGGCCTCCGATAACTTCACAGAAGCAGAACTTAGAGAAGGGGTTTTGTTCGCCCATGAGAGAAACTCAAAAGTCTATGTCGTCTTAAATGGTTTCCTTCACGATGAAGATCTTGAAGAACTTCCTTCTTTTTTAAGACTCCTCGAAGAAATCAAAGTCGATGCCGTCATCGTTAGTGACCTTGGCGTTATTGAAACTGTTAAAAATAATTGCAATGTCCCCGTTCACCTTTCGACCCAGGCCAGTTGCTTAAATACAGAATCAGCAAGGTTTTGGAAATCCAAGGGCGTAGAAAGAGTTGTTCTAGGAAGGGAAGTTACCCTTAAAGAAGCAAAGAAAATAAAAGAGGAAGCAGATATAGAAGTTGAAGTCTTCGTGCATGGGTCTATGTGCATGGCCTATTCAGGTAACTGTACTATTAGCAATTATACCCAAGGACGAGATAGTAACCGAGGTGGTTGCGCTCATAGTTGCCGCTTTGAATACTCTATTGATTACAAAGGTGGTGCCCAGACTAAGTCTACCTTTATGAGCTCTAAAGACTTAGAGGGAGTGGCCTTGTTACCAGAGTTTGTTCATTCGGGAGTGGATTCAATAAAAGTAGAAGGCCGAATGAAAGGGCCTCATTATGCTGGGACTATAACTAAGATCTATGCTGATGCACTAAAAGAATTATCCCTTGAAGGGGAGATTTCAAAAGAGTCATTGGCCTATTATGATAGTGAGTTAATGAAAGTGACTCATAGAGATTATTCAAGTGCTAGTTTAGGCGCACCTGCTGGAGCAGATAGCATCTACAACGAACGTGAGCACGATGAAAAAGAGTACGAAGTCTCAGGAGTCGTGGCGGACCTAGTTGAAGGAGAGTTCATTCTTCTTGAAGTTAGACATGCCTTTTATGTAGGAGATGAGTTAGAACTTCTTCCCTTTAAAGGAAAGAGTCAGCCTTTTCGTGCATCAAGTGTTTTAAACTTTATTGGTGAAGTTAGAGAAAAAACAAAACCTGGGGAGCTCGTTAAGATTCCTTGGATCAGTGGAGCTGAGAAATTAAACCTTGTTAGAAGGAGGCTTGCACTATGAAAGGCATAACCTATCTAACAAACGCAACAGAATTAAAATTTTTAAAAGAAAACTTAATAGATCAAGTCATTATTGAACCCATTTCTCTTTCTCGTTTAGGTAAATTAAGCATTGATGAAGTAAACGCACTAGCTAAAGATGCAAGTGAAAATGGAATAAAGACTTATCTAGAGTGGGACATTCTCATGGTGGAAGATAACTTTATCTCCTCCTTAGAAGAGTTTAAAAAAATAGACCTAACCTATATTAGCGCTCTAAGAGTTCAAGACCCAGGCGCTTTATTATGGTGTTTAGAAAATACTGACCTAGATATTCACCTCAATCTTGAGACAGGGAATCATAACCTAAGAGGGATTAACTCTTGGTTAGATACTAACAGATCAAGGATAACTAGAATCATCCTCTCCATCGAGTGGAGTCAGCAGCAATTAAAGGACCTACTTCCTAAAGTCGATTGTGAAGTTGAGTTCTTAGGAATGGGAAGGATTCTTCTTTTTTATACACCTAGGTACCTCCTAAAATCCGGCCTTAGCGAAAGTGAAGCCGCTTTAGAGATGAAAGATACAAATCATTGGATAGAAGCCTCTGGTCAAAGTGAAGAGAGTCCTCATAAAGGATTCCCACTTTTAGAGAATAAACATGGCACCTTTATGTTTCTTCCAAGTGATCATTGCCTCTTAGATCATCACAAAGAATTAACTGACCTCGGCATCAAGCATTTAAGAATTGATAATAGGTTTATGGATGAAAGTTTAGAAAGAGTAGTCTATCAATTCTTAAAAAGCCCTCTTGAAGAGAGCTTTGATAGGATCAAAGAGCTCTCACCTCAAAGACTTATAAGAGGTTTCTTTAACACCAATAAGTCTGATGTCCTCTTTAAAAAATTAAAAAACCATAGAATTCAAAGGATAGATGAAAACTATCTAGGTCAAATTCTAGAAGTTAATAAGAAAAACTACTTAGCGCTAAAGTTAAAGAATCCCGTAAGGCATTTAACTTGTGGAGCAAAACTTAGATTGATCACTCCTGATGGAAAAGAAAAAAAGTTAGAAGTTCAAAGGCTTCAAGACTGCCAAGGTACTGACTTAGAAACGGCTACTGGAGAAGACTTAGTATTTATCAATCACGTAGGAGGAATCAGCGTCAAAGCTGCTGTGTACTTCGATGAAATCTAAGCTCTATTTAATACCAACTCCCATTGATGATAATTCCCCTTTAGAACCAGTTGCCTTAGCACTCCTACATAAAGCCGTTGAAGATCAAGATATAATAGCTGTTGAAGATCCAAAGCCAGGAAGAAGAAGATGGCTCCATTGGGGGCTTCCCAGAGAGGCGATAGAAAACTTTGTTCATTATAATGAGCATAGTAGAGAAAATGAACTCTCTCGCTTAATTGATCATCTTAAAAATGGTAAGAATGTCTTCTTGATGAGCGATGGTGGACTACCTGCTTTTTGCGACCCAGGAGTTGAACTGGTCAACACCTGTCATAATAATTCAATCGAAGTAACTTCAACTCCCTTTTGTAACTCAATTTCTTTGGCCGTTTCTTTGAGTGGATTTAAATTAGATGAATTCATTTTCTGTGGATTCATTCCCGCGAAAAAAGAAGACCGGGAAGAGAACTTTAATAAACTTAAAAGGGAATCAAGATCTCTGATCATCATGGATACCCCTTATAGATTAGGGAAGACCATCGAAGATGTGGCCCGGCACTTCCCTGATAAACAAGTCTTTATGGCCCTCAATCTTAACCACCCTAATCAAGAATTGTTGAGGGGCAAGCCCTCTCTATTGCAAAGGAAAGTAAAAGGCCAAAAGGCCGAGTTTATTTTGATAATATCCCAATAAAATCCGGTACATTCGCTACGTGTCATCAGCTAAAAGATCAATGACGTCCTGTGTTCAATATGTTAAAAAACGCACCTCACAAAAATAATATCTTATTGGAGAAAAATGGATCACGATCCCTCATCCGAAGAACGAAAGTTGGCCCATATTAACTTGGCCATGGAATCCCAAATATCGGGAGTTCTGAAGGATAAAAGATTCAATTATGAACCTTTGTTCGAGGCACATCCCTCAGAAAATGAAGGTCCTAAAAGTCTAAATTTTCTTGGAAAGAATCTTTTAGCCGGTCTTTGGGTCTCTAGCATGACTGGAGGAACCGGACCGGCCCGTCATATCAATCAAAACCTTGCCCGCGGTGTGGGAGAGTTTGGATTAGGCATGGGATTAGGTTCCTGCCGTTCTCTTTTAGAATCAGATAAGTTCTTCGATGACTTTAATTTAAGACCTCTAGTAAAAGACCAGCCTCTCTATGCCAACCTAGGTATCGCTCAAATAGAAAAAGCTTTTGAAAATGGAAGCTGGGAAAAAATTGAAAGAATGGTCTCTTCTTTAAAAGCGGATGGTCTCATCATTCATCTCAATCCCATGCAGGAGTGGTTTCAACCTGAAGGTGATCTTCTCAAGAGGAGCCCACTTGAGAGTATTGATAAAGCTTTAGAGAAAAATTCATTCCCTCTTATAGTTAAAGAAGTAGGACAAGGGATGGGACCTAAAAGTCTTAAGGCCCTGATGAAAAGAAAGTTAAAGGCCATCGAGTTTGGCGCTTTCGGAGGAACGAACTTTTCGCGCTTAGAGCAGTTAAGACAAAAAGAAGAGAAGGGCTTTAGAGAACTTGCCCTAGTAGGTCATACTGCAGATGAAATGGTCTCTTATGTAAATCAAATATTAAAAGAAGAAAAAGATATTCTCTGTAGTGAAATCATCATCTCAGGTGGAGTGCAAAACGCACTTCATGGTCATCACTTAGTACAAACCTGTAAAGCCAATTCTGTTTATGGTCAAGCTAAGGCGATGCTAATAGCCGCTCAGGGCGATTATAAGACCTTCGAATTGTTCTTAAAGAATCAGATTGAAGGACTAAGTATGATGGAGAAATATCTAACCTCAGGGGCAAACGGTGAATAAGGTAAGTGGATTCTCAAAACTAAGTAAGCTAGAAAAAATTAACTACTTAGTTGATGAAGTGTTAGAAGGAAGACCATCAGTGAATAAACTGATCAAGTCATTCTGGCACGACGATAAAGAAGAGCAACAAGTCTTTGATGACTTCTCAGAAAATACATTAACAAATTTTTACTTTCCTTACGGAGTCGCTCCAAACGTTCTTCTTAACGATGAACTACTTTGCGTTCCTATGGTCATTGAAGAGAGCTCTGTTGTGGCAGCAGCTGCTAAGAGTGCAAAGTTTTGGATGGATAGAGGTGGCTTTAAGTCTGAAGTCATCTCCTTAAATAAAATCGGACAGGTACACTTTATTTGGGAAGGGGCAACTTCAAAGATTGAGACTCTCTTTAATGAAGTTAAAGATGAACTTCTTGATTCAGTAAAGTCACTTACTCGTAATATGGAAAAAAGAGGCGGCGGGCTCCTCGATATCAAATTAGTCGATAGAACCTTTGATGAGCCTGGTTATTATCAAATTTGGTGTGAGTTCAATACTTGCGACGCTATGGGCGCAAACTTTATAAATTCCGTATTAGAATCATTGGCCAAGAACTTTGCCGATATAGTTGAGAGCAAGTTTGATGGAGCTGACTCAGAGATTCAAATCGTAATGGCGATCCTTTCAAACTATACCCCTGATTGCCGAGTTAAAGCATGGGTTGAATGTCATGTGGATGATCTAGAAGATCCTTCACATGGAATGAGCGGGAGAGAATTCGCAGAGAAGTTTTCTCGCGCCGTTAGAATTGCAAAGATCGATGTAAATAGAGCGACGACTCATAATAAAGGGATCTTTAACGGGATTGATTCAGTAGTGCTGGCAACTGGAAATGACTTTAGAGCTGTAGAAGCTTGCGGTCATACTTGGGCCTGTCGTGACGGCTCTTATAGAGGCCTGACAGACGTATCAATTGTTAATGATATCTTTAGATTTAAATTAGAACTTCCTTTATCTCTAGGAACAGTAGGAGGGCTAACCTCTCTTCACCCTTTAGCAAAAGTTAGTCTTGATATGTTAGGGAGACCATCGGCGGCAAAGCTAATGGAAATATCCGCGACTATAGGTCTGGCGCAGAACTTTTCTGCTCTAAGATCATTAACAACAACAGGAATTCAAAAAGGGCATATGAAAATGCACTTAATGAATATTCTCAATCAACTAGAGGCGACGGACGCAGAAAAAGAAATAGTCCGTAATAAATTTGAAGATGAAATAATATCGTTCGGCGGCATAAGAGAATTCTTAAGTGGCCTTAGGAACTATCAGTAGGGTTTGGGGGAATGACTGTGAGAATTATAGAATCAACAGAAAAAGATAATCCACTTCTCAAGTATGTGGATGGAACAAATCAAGAAGGGCCTCGTTTAGATGGGGAAAGCTCGGATCATTTTTACTTTGGACAAGGTAAAGTCCTTTTAACAGGTGAGTACTTTGTTCTTGATGGAGCAAAATCAATCGCTCTACCAACGAGAGTAGGGCAGAGCATGGCCGTTCATTACTCACCAAGCTTTAACCCAGTAATGGTTTGGAAGAGCTTTGACGTAGAGGGAAGACTTTGGCTTGAGGCCAAGTTTGAATTCTGGCATTTCAATTGTTTAGATGAAAACCCTAGCCAAGAAGTTCTTTTCCTTCAAAAGATCTTAAGACAAGCTAGAAAACAAAACTCTCATTTCTTAAGGGATGAGATGGATGTAACGGTTGAAACTCGTTTAGGTTTTCCACTCGAATGGGGACTAGGAAGTAGCTCAACTCTTATTTATAATATTGCTCAATGGGCCTATGTAAGTCCTTTTGAACTTCAGTTTAATACTTATGGTGGTTCTGGTTATGATATCGCCTGCGCTCAATCTGATGGGCCTATCATGTATGAAAAAGATAACGAAGGACCACATTGGTCACCAGTTCTCTTTGAGCCAAGTTTTCATTCCAATCTCTACTTTGTCTACCTTGGGAAAAAACAGGATAGCCGTGAGGCCATTAACTATTATTCTGAAAAGAAGCCTTTCTCTCCAACTATTTATAAGACTCTTAGTTATATTTCTAAATCAATCCTAGATTGCCAAGAGATCAATGAGTTTGAGGTTCTTATCAAGGATCATGAACAAATTGTCTCAGATAACCTTGGAATGAAAACAGTCAAAGAAAGAAACTTTTCTGATTTCTGGGGAGAAGTAAAATCCCTTGGCGCATGGGGTGGAGACTTTGTTCTAGTCACTTCTAAAGAGTCTACGGATAAAACAAAAGAGTACTTTAATGATAAAGGATATGAAGTAGTCATTCCTTATAATGAACTTATATTAACTCACGAAGGCGGAGCCCCAAATGGTCAACTCCATTGAGTATAGAGCCCCTTCGAATATTGCTCTCATAAAATACTGGGGTAAGAGGGGAGTTCAAATTCCTCAAAACCCTTCAATGAGTTTTACTCTTTCAAACTCGGTTACTAAAACTAAGATGACTTGGTCTGAAGGAGACTCTCAAACTTTATTCTTGTTTGAGGGTGAATCCAATCCTAGTTTTGAAGAAAAGATCCTTAAGTTTAGAAAAACTTGGGAAGAGAAGTATCCTGTCCTTAAGAATCTAGATCTAAAGATTGAGAGCAGTAATACCTTTCCGCACTCTGCTGGGATAGCTAGTTCTGCTTCTTCTATGGCCAGCTTGTCACTGTGTTTTGCCCATGTCGTCTCAAAGCTTACTAATAACCTAGATCATAAAAATGACTTCCTTGAACAAGCCTCTTCATTTGCGCGCTTAGGTTCAGGCTCTGCTTGCCGTAGTCTCTTCGGAGGCGTTGTAACTTGGGGTGAGTGGAATGATGAGACAAGCAATCAATTCGCTTCAAAAGTGGATGCTCTTCCACTATCTTGGAACGAATGGGGAGACGCCATATTAATAGTCTCTTCAAAAGAGAAACCTGTTAGCAGTAGAGAAGGTCATGCTTTGATGGACTCTCATCCCTACGCAGAGACAAGATATAAAGAGGCCACTGACCGAGTTAGTCAGTTGCACCAAATTATGAAAGAAGAAAGGTTAATGGACTTCTGTGATCTCGTTGAGAAAGAGGCCTTAGAACTTCATGGCCTTATGATGAATTCAACCCCTTCTTTTATTCTTATGAGACCAGAGTCCTTAGGAATTATTGAAAAAGTGAGGGCCTTTAGAAAAAGAACAGGTCTTCCGGTCTGTTTTACTCTAGATGCTGGGCCAAATGTTCATTTACTTTACGCTCTTAAAAATAAAGAAGAAGTTAAGAACTTTATTGAATCAGAACTTACTCCTTTTCTTGAAGAGGGAAGGTGGATTGATGATAAAGTTGGAAATGGTCCAGAGATAAATCATGGATAAGAGAACTTTTAATTCTAAAGTACTCCTTTTTGGTGAGTACTCAATCATCAAAGACTCCATGGCCTTATCTATTCCTTATGGTAAATTTGGTGGAAGCTTAGACTTTAAGAATGACAAATCTATCGACCCTGAACTTAGAGACTTTTCAAAGTATTTAAAAAGCATGTTCGCTAGAAGTGAATATGACTCTAACTTTGATATTGATAGCTTTGAGTTCGACGTAGGTCGCGGGCTCTTTTTTGATAGTTCAATTCCTCAAGGATATGGTTTAGGTTCTAGTGGCGCTTTAGTGGCCGCTATTTATTCAAGTTATTTTAAAACAGGTGATAAGAAACTTAGCATCTCAGTTATGAAGCAGATCTTCTCTCAGATGGAGAATCATTTTCATGGCTCTTCAAGTGGAATAGACCCTCTAATTAGTTTTGAAAATGCTCCTATGCTTATCAATGGAAAAGGCCCAGATGTCTGTTCTGTTAATATTCCTGATTATAGCTCTGGAGATGGGGCAATCTTTTTATTAAATACCGGAAGGCCCAGAAGAACTGAACCTCTTGTTAATTTATTTCTTGAAAAATGTAAGGGTGAGGAGTTCGATAGGCTTTGCCAAAAAGTCCTCCTACCTATTACTAATGGCTGTATCACTTCATTTATGGAAGGTAATGTAAGTTCACTCTTCGAGTTCTTTAGACAGCTCTCTGATTTTCAATATAGACATTTTACACCAATGATCCCAACCCTTTATCAAGAGCTCTGGAAACGTGGCATTGATGAAGGCCTTTTCTATTTAAAACTCTGCGGAGCCGGTGGTGGAGGTTTTATCCTCGGAATGACAAAAGACTTTGAGAAAACTGCTCAAGTACTTGGTCACTATGAAATAAGACCACTATTAAAAGTACGGCCAAACTAAGAAATGCCGAAAAGGAGTCATGAAAAAGCTTCTGCTCCTTTTCTTTATTCTGATCAGCTCTTGTACATCTACCGGGCATCGTTCTCCTGCCAACAATCCTGATGCCATAGACATCGTCTTTGATCTTGATTGGACTTTAATAAGTAAGGTTGATGCTAGTTTAAAAGGAAGAAAAGGAATCATCGAAATAGGGGATGAACTCTATAGAGTTCATGACTGGGCAAGAGAATTAGTCACAGCTTTAGTTCTAGACCCAAAATATAGAGTTTCCTTTTTTAGCGGTGGTCCATCTTCAAGAAATATAAAGGTCCTAGAGGCCATTACTATTCTTGATGGAAGCCAAAGAAGCTTTCTCGAAGTATCTCATAAGGCCCTGCATAGGGAAGATCTTTTGTTAGTAGAGCCTCCAGCAGATCTTGAAAACCCAGCACCCGCCGATAGATGGAAGAAAGACCTTAAGTTAGTAAATGAAGACTTGAAAAAGATCGTTATGTTTGAAGATGATTATAGGCACGCCCTTAATCCCAGGCAAAGAGAGAACATCCTTTGGATGGGCATGTCGTTTTACCATATCGATTCAAGCAAAGAACTTGAAGAAGCGCAAAGAGTTTTAACAGATGATAGCTTTGTTCCTCCTTCTATAGCTAAGTGGCAACTGCAAAGAAACAAGCTCGCCATCTCTTTTGGAGTCCTAGAACAAGCACTAGAAGATAAGAAAAACTCAGAGCTTGGCCTAAGTGAGCTCGTTCAAGAACGCTTAAAAGAAAGTGGAATTGAATCTAATAGTGTGACTAAAAAAGGAAGAAACTTCTTTGATAAAGGCTCTGCTCTTCTTCGAGCTGTTAATCCAAGGGCACAAAAAGTGGCCCTTGAATCTAATTGCCATGGATTAATTTCTTTATTCTTTTAAACAGCAGTATCTTTTCTTTCACCGCGAATAGATTGTCCCCATTCTCTAGCAGAAGTAAACACACTGTGAGATTTTTCTCGAAGGTATTTTAAGAAATCGCCAGTGATATAGGCTCCCATAGCTATCTTTGATTCAACAGCTTGAGTCTTTCTAATATCATCCATTAAGAATTCACCAAAAGTTTTCTTCGTTTGAATTCTAGCAACAGGAGACTGATGTGAGATAGCGTCTAAAAGAGTATCTGTATAACCGTCTTGAAAATTATAAACTTCCTGCACAAAGCCTGAAGAAATTAATGAATGACTTGGTATCGGAAGGGAGGTTTGAACCCAGTTCTTAGCTAGGGCCTGACCCATTAGAGCACTTAGGAGACCACAACCACCGGAGGCCGGTGCCATTCCTTGTTGAAGATGGTCAAAGACGAGTCTTCCACCTTCTTCCATGATACGAAGATCTGCTCCAAGAACTAGTTCAAGACTAGCGCCACTAGCGCCTCTTTTTAAATCGGCCACTACAGTTTGAGGGACCTGGATAAAGGCAAACGAGAGCTGTCTTAGTTCTTCTATGTAGAATTCAGTTTCAGTGGAGGTAAGGGTTTTCCATTCTTCTTGATTCCACCCACTCCCAAACTCTGAATGAACAGTTCCTAGAAGGACTGAATCCACTTCAATATGAGCGTGAAGCCAATCGATAATGTCCCTAAGGTCTAGAAGTGTTTGTTTTTTAATGGTTTTATCTTGAAATTGGACATAAAGATTTCGCACATCCGTTTGCAAAAATACTTTCAATGTCTCCATTTGAAATAGTGGGGTCATAGCACCTTCCTTGGTTTTCCCAAATGAATCTCACTCCGTAAGATCCTCTTTTATAATTTTTCCAAGACACGCGTACATCGTCAAAAATAAATGAAGCATAGGACCAAAAAAGAGAGAGAATCGGGTGATTTCAGTCACTTCCGATTCTCATACTTTTTAAGTCAGTTGAGTTTTGTGGTTGGGTTTAAGCTTGGTCTTCGATGAATTTTTCAGCACGAATAGCGGCCATACAACCAGATCCTGCAGCTGAGATAGCTTGTCTATAATATGAGTCCTGAACATCGCCGCAAGCGAAGACACCAGGAATATTAGTATCAGGGTGTGGCGAGTTTGTGGGAACAATAAAGCCATGATCATCAAGATCAATTTGTCCGTTAAGAAAACCAGTATTTGGTGAATGTCCAATCCCCATAAAGAGACCGTGAGTATCAACTTGGTTTTCTTCTTCAGTTTTTAAGTTCTTAATCTTAAGACCAGTAACTCCAGTGTCATCAAAAAGAATTTCTGAAACAGCGCTATCCCAAAGAAAATCAATCTTTGGATTATCGATGGCCCTTTGTTGCATAGTCTTACTAGCTCTAAGTGTATCTCTTCTATGAACAATAGTTACCTTGCTTGCAAACTTTGTAAGAAAGGTTGCTTCTTCCATGGCCGTGTCTCCACCACCAACAACATAGACAATCTTATTTCTATAAAAGAATCCATCACATGTTGCGCAGGCACTGACGCCTTTACCAATAAGTTCTTTTTCGTTTTCAAGACCTAAGTACTTAGCCGATGCACCTGTGGAGATGATCAAAGTTTCAGCTTCGAACTTATCCCCATTATCTGTTTCAACTTTGAAGGGTCTTTTAGATAGATCAACAGAAGTTACCATGGCACTAAGGTATTCTGTTCCAAACCTTTCAGTTTGTTTCTTCATATTTTCCATTAGCTCAGGGCCTTGAATTCCTTCTGGGAATCCTGGAAAGTTTTCTACTTCTGTTGTTGTTGTTAGTTGTCCGCCTGGTTCTGAACCTAAGATAACAAGAGGTTTTAAGTCAGCTCTTGAGGCATAGAGGGCCGCTGTATATCCAGCAGGACCAGATCCTACGATGATTACTTTTCTTGATTCCATGAATTTTCCTTTTTACTGCTGCTGTTCTTGTTCTAGCTGAACTTTTATATGTTCTGGACGGTCATCCTTATCCGGATTTAATTCGTAGTAGGCCTTCACGGACATAAGGTCATCAGTGTTTTTACACTCAGTTGTTACTTTAAACTCTTCACCAGTTAAGGTGCATGAATAGCGGTAGATCTTTTTGAATTTCTTTCGGGCCACAGGGCACTTCCTTTTATGTAATTTAAGATAGTTATATATAGACTGATTGGGTCAAGATTTCAATATTGATGCATGGCAACTTTTAACTATTTTATGCACCCTCCGCCTATCTGTGTTAAAATTCTAATGAGCTGATATTACTAAATAATTGAATCCAGGGAAGGATGATTACTAGAAAATACTTACTCTCTATAGTCTTTTTACTCACAGGGCAGGCCTTTGCTATGCAAGGGATCAAAATATTAGAAGTCTCTAGTTCGGGTTCTAGTATCGTTGTTGACCGTGGCTCCCTTGAAGGCGTGAGTGAAGGCCAGTCAGGTCAATTCTATTTTCAAGCAGGCACACCTGCAAAACCAAAACTATATTTTGTTGGCAACGCTGAAGTCATCAAGACTCATAGCGAGCGATCTTTTTGGTTCTTTAAAAACATTGAAAACTTTCAATTTCTAAAAAAAGGAAAACAGATTCTCTTTTCAAGAGATACTGTCGTTCTTGAAGGAAGACGAGCTTACAAAATCCGTGAGAAAAAAGTTCTTCTCCCAAGGGCCAAGAGCTTAAGCGAATATGTAGATGATAGAAGAAGAGGGCTTCCCTCTGAGATGGTATTCAAAGAAGGGGATTATAAAAGCTCTCTTTCTTTGAATGAGACTAAACCTACTGTGGACTATGATGTTGAGCAAACAAAATATTTAAATTGGAAAGGAAGAGGGAATCCTGAGTTCTCTGACAATTATTTAGATGAAATTGAAACTCTTTTTATCGACCAGTCTGAAAAAGGAGTAAAACCTGATGCCATTAGGTCTGCTCTTGATAAAGAGATTGCAAAATCAACAACTGATGGAGCTGTCAGTAAGATTAATGATGAGCCAAATGGGCTTGCCTCACTTTATAAAGATTCAGCAGGTGAAAGGTCCACTCAAAAATCAGTCTTTGATAATGTTATGGGAAATAATAAAAAAGAGAGTCGTGTTAGTAGACGAGCATTAGCTAAGATTGATAGAGATGGCCAAACCTGGTCAGCTGACATGGAAGATAAGCAGCTAAGAAGATTCTTTATTAGATCAGGAATAGCTGAAGAAAGAGCACGCCAAACAAGAGCGCTAACAGAAAAAGTTGGTCATGAGCTCAATATTAAGATTACCAATGATGTCGATAATGTAACGACAGAAAATGATCCTAATAATACAGGTATAGGTTATGCCTTAAATATCACCTACGAAACACCCTTAAAGGGAACTGTTGATTTCTTAGAGAGCTTTAGTTTTGAAGTAGGCCTTGAACAAGGGAATACTTACTACGCAGTAAATAGCGAAACTAACGCTAGAGTTAAATTTGGAAACTTTCGAGGTTTTTTAAATTATTATTTCTGGAATGAGCCAATTTCAATTAAGAAAGTTGTAGGCTATGTAGGAGTCGGAATAGCAAGAGGAAATGGAACTCTTCTCTCTTCCGAGCTTTTTCAAGAATATAAAGTTTCAATCCTTTCTCTTCCTATTTATCAGTGGGGATTTAAGTACCGTTTTAAGGCGGGAGACACAGAAGACGAAATTCTAAAACTAGGTTTTGGGCTCGGGCTACATTTTAGCTATGAGCCTACTAAGTATTCTATATTGGATTCAGTTAACTCATTAGATTCGATCAATGGGTCTGAAACTTTAAACCGCTTTAAAGTGGCCGTTGGGCTAAGCGCGTATTTTTAAGGATGGAAAGATGAATAGTAAATGGCTAGTCATACTCATGTTGTTATTTTCTGGAGCTGCAAGCTCTCTTGAACTCGATGAAAAATTAACAACGAGGATCTTAAGTGTTTCCTCTACAAAAAAAACAGTCCTCTTAAATAGAGGTCTTGAAGATGGTCTGGTTGTTGGTGACCATGCAAAGTTCTTTTTAACAACGGGAGTGATTGCTAGAGGAGTTGTTTCAAAGGCTTCGCCTACAAGAAGTATCTGGTCTATTTATAGAATTATAAATGTAGACGCCGTCACAGTTGATAGAGTCGTAAATATAAAGATCTCAAGCCCGTTAAAGCTTACAGACGATTCTTCTAAGAGTTTAGTCCTAGAACCAATTCCGTCCGGTGCAGATACTATTTCTATCTCAAGAGGGGATACAAGAAGGTCTCGTGGTTCTAGCACATCTATGAGTGATGAAGAAGAGCTTGGGTCTTTAAAAGAAGGACCTGTTCTAGATGAGACTGTTAATCGACCAATGAGAAATACTGGTGGTTCTCGAAGCGCCTACGTAAGAAACCTAGATTCTAAAGAATCTTCATACGCTACAGGTAGAGGTGTTTTCTCTAACAAGTCTTGGGAGATGGTTGGTCGTTTTCAATGGCACTCTTTAAGCACTAGTGTTGATGATGGGGTAGAAGGATCAGAACTTACAACGGGTAAAGAGTCTACAATGGGAATAGGCATGGCCTTAGAGAAGTACTTTCCCCATAGGAGAGATTGGTTGAGAAAATTGTCATTTTACGGATCCTTTGACTATAGTTCAACAACCACAACTTCTGATACGACGACAACAGAAGTTAAAACCTCACAATCTAATATTGGACTTGGAACAAATTGGCATTTCTTTAATGATATCCTTTCTTTTCAAAAGCCTATTGGTTTCATTAGCGGAAGCTTGGGACTTATCAATAGTTCAACGACTGCAGGAGATACTACAACTAAAGGTAGTGGAACTTTCTTTAGTCTAGGTATTGGAGCTAAGTATTACACAGCTTCGGGCTTCGGCGTTCGAGGAATGCTTGATTTTTACAGCCAAGGGATTAAAAGCGCGGTTACAGATACTGATAGTGAATCCGTAACGACAAAGTCCGGACCAAGATTAATAGTTGGAATGAGTTACTTATTTTAAAAGTGGGTTGATCCCAAAATGATTAGTAAGTTCTGGCTCTATTTCTTTAAAGAATTCCTCAAAAGATAATTCATGATCCCAATGATCTAGGCTTGGAATCCCAAGCCTCCTAATAAGTAAGTCTTCAAAGGTCCGAACAAGCTCGTTCTCCATGGCCTTTTGTACATTCTCGATTGTAAACGTAGTAGGATCAAATGGGAGAACCGCTGAAGGTCTCTTTAAGGGCTGCTTAGTCTTATTTGAACTATAGGGAATGCGCGCCTTAGAACAAATCTCTCTAGCTACATCAGAGGCCATGGTTCTAAAGGTAGTATATTTTCCACCAAGCATTAAATAGAGGTTAGACCTTGGCTGAAAAAGCTTATGCTCTCTTGCCGTCTTACCTTTATCTCCACTGTCAGCTTTTACTAAAGGTCTAATGCCAGCAAAAGTAGAGAGGATATCTTCCTTTTTAACCTGAGCACTAGGAAAGTATTCATTAATATTATGAATCAAATAGTCCGTCTCTAAAGGAGAAGAGTCGATATCAAAAAAGTTCTCTTCAGGTTGAACTTCTGTAGTTCCAACTAAGACTCTACCATTTCTTGGAATAACAAAGATCACTCTTCCATCTTTTGGTGTAAGAACAACAGGATGCTTTATGGGAAGTGCCTCTTTTGAAAGCCATAGATGACTTCCCTTTGAGGGGAGAAGCTTTGGGGCCCATTTAACAATATCTAATTTATTCATTAATTGATCTGTAAAAGGACCTGTGGCAAAGACTAGATTATCGGTGGTGATCATTCTCATATCACCGGTGAGACCATCTTTGAGATGGCACTTATAAAGCTTTCCTTCTATCTCGACCGACTCAAGCGCCACATGATTGAGGGCCTGAGAGGCTTTGTGTGTAAGACCATCGTAGATAACTTCGAGTGTGAGTTTCGCATCGTCTACGATGGCGTCGTAATAAACTCCAGAGCCCGTAAGGCCTGTCTCTCTAAGGTGCTTTATATCTTTTAATGTTTTCGCCGTATTATTGGTTTGGTGAGGAGAGTTTTGAAAACTACTTAGAAAGTCATAAAGAAAAAGTCCACACTTAACCATCCATAAAGGACGAAGGGCATCTTTATAAACAGGCATATAAAAAGGCTGCTCATAACATAGGTGGGGAGCTAGCTTTAACCATAAGTTTTTTTCATGGAGGGCCTCAAAGACTAGGGCGAAATCTAAGTTCTCTAAATAACGAATTCCGCCGTGAAGCATCTTGCTTGAGCTTTGAGAAGTTTGAGAGGAGAAGTCTTTTTTCTCAACGAGGAGAGAAGGGACGCCATGCAAGGAGAGGTCTCTAAAGATACCAGCTCCAACAATTCCTCCACCAACGATTAAGACAGGGTAATGATTCTCTGCTTCTAGGAGGGGTGAATTAAGCTTCACTTCTAGGGGCCTCTTTTCCACCAACCCAAACAGTATTACCAGTGCAACTTATCTTATAGTTGATACTCGGACTTTGGTCAGATGGTTTTTGATTAATAAGAGGAGTAATTTGATAATTAATTCCCACAACAGCATTGCCCTTCATCTTAAAGGCCTTTGCTTTTAGAGACTCAGCTAGGTTTTGATAGATTTCTTCAAGACCAATTTCTATTGAAGAAGTCTTTGATTCAAATTGATCTTGATCTAATTCCCTTAGTAACTCATCAGGGTCTACTTCTTCAGCATTCTTATTCTTCAGATCAGTTTCTTGAAGTCTTTGAAACTCTTCTTCTTCGATCATGATATGGGCGCTAACAAGTCCTAAGTAACGATCGATTCTATAGTTCTCTAATGTCGGAGTTGTTGCTAGTAAGATGGCCTCAACTTGGATGACCTGCTCTTCAAGAGAGAATGTTTCATTCTTGTTTTGGGTAAGATTCTCTTTTCTTACAAGACCTTTATAATCCATATCATAGTTCTTAGAAGGGTGAACCTCATCTGAAAGACCAACTAAGATCTCAAGATCAAACCTTCTAAATTTATGAGCAAGATAGATCGCTGAATATTCGTTGAGCTGACTGATAAGCATAGAGCCATTATTGAGACCTTGCTGAAAATCAGCTTCGTTTGATTCATCACAAAGTCCATGCTCTCTTAGAATCTCTATTATTCTCTCACTATCTTCTAGGTATCTTATTTTTCTGAGAACTATGCTAAAGGGAGGATTCCCGCCAGCTGCTACTTGGCCATATGAGATGGCATTTCCAAATTCATTTAAATCTTTAAAGGTTTCTCGTTGCTGTGCCTTTGGGGTGGCTTCTTGTTGATGGGTCTGTGAGAAGCTATCTTCAATTGGCTCATTTATTTGCTGAACCATAGGAGTAGTAGATTCTTCTATTGCCTCAAAGGAATCACTAGAGTCTTCATCAGTGGATTCAAATTGAGCGGTTTCAGGTTCAAATTCGTTATCATCTTCTTCGCTATCAACTTCTAGATCTTCTTGCTCTTCAACGGGGTCTTCCTCTTCTGTCATTTGAAAGCTATCTTGACTTTCGTCTTCATCTTCCTCAAGGGCCTCTTGAATTTCATTATCAACTTCTTCTTGAAGCTTTGCTTCTTCATCTAAAGTATCCATTTCTTCTAAAGAGAAATCTTCATTATCAGTATCGTCTTCATTTTCTTCAAAAGAGGCGCTCTCAAAAGTTTCATCCTCACCAAAGGAAGTACTTTGAGATTCGTCATCTTCTTCTAAGCCAAAGGTGGTCTCTTCATCTTGTCCAAAAGTAGTTTCTTCTTCATCTGTTTCTTCACTGAAACTAGGGGCTTCAAAGTCAGGCTGAGTTGAATCTGATGAAAACTCATCACCAGAGTCATTATCATCTTCCCCAAAACTAGTTGGCTCAACTTCAGAATCATCATCTGAAAAAGCAGGAGGGGATTCATCTTCTTCTAGATCATCAAGAGACATAGTCTCAAATGATTCAGCATCTTCTTCTTCATCTTCTTGGTCTGGGGTTGAAGGGAGGCCTAACTGAGCGTCAGCCTCCGGATCTTCTGGGTGTAGAAACTCGGACAAGTCCTCGATTCGAGTCATGTCCGGTTTTGTTATATCATCATCATTGTCGCTCATAAAACCCCTGTTAGAGGATTATTAAGCTCCGTGGCAATGCTTGAACTTCTTGCCTGAACCACATGGGCAAACCTCGTTACGTCCTACTTTATTAGAACCACGTTGAACGGGAGCAGGATTTGCTTTTTGTTCGGCTTGCTCTTGAGCTTTTTTAGAGGATTCAAGTTGGGCTTCAAGTTCTGCTTGCTGCCTTCTTTTAAGTTCCTCAATTTCCTCTACTGTATATAATTGTACACTAAAGACGTTATTAACGACTGATTTTTTTACTTCAACTTTCATGGCCCCAAAAAGACCGAAGCTTTCTCTCTTGTATTCAGTGAGCGGATCTTTTTGAGCGTAGGCTCGTAAGTTTATCCCTTCTTTCATATGATCCATCGAAAGCAAGTGATCTTTCCAATGCTGATCAAAGATTGAGAGAAGGATTTCTCTAATGGCGTATTTAACTTGTTCTGCATCGTAAGCAGAGAGTTTTTTCTCGAGGAGTTCTTTACCAATAGAGGAGAAGTAACCAGGAATATCTGAATCATACTTCTCACCACATTCTAACGGCGAAACTTTATAATCAGAATGATAAGTTACTTCAAATCCCTTTTGCATCTCTTCCCAAGGCCAATGATCTAGTGGAACCTTTCTCTGAGGACGGTAGTTTTCGATAAGAACTTCAGATACTTCTTCGATCATCTCGTGGATGAACTCCATATTTCCTTGATCACCTAAGATATCTTTACGAAGCTTATAGATAACCCTTCTTTGCTCGTTCATAACATTATCGTATTCAAGAAGATGCTTACGAATTTCAAAGTTATGTCCTTCGACTTTCTTCTGAGCTTTTGCGATGGCGTTAGAGATCATCTTATGTTCGATAGGCTCATCTTCTCCCATCTTAAGTGTGTCCATAAACTTAGAAATTCGGTCACTTCCAAAGATTCTCATAAGATCATCTTCAAGCGATAAGAAGAACTTTGATGCTCCAGGGTCTCCCTGACGACCAGATCTCCCTCTTAGTTGGTTATCAATTCTTCTTGATTCATGCCTTTCAGTCCCTAAAATATAGAGCCCGCCTAAATCAATGACTTCTTTAGTAAGCTTAATATCGGTACCACGACCGGCCATGTTAGTAGCAATTGTTACTGCGCCTTTTTGACCAGCATTAGCAACAATCGTAGCTTCTCTTTCATGTTGTTTAGCATTTAAGACTTCGTGTGGAACTTTCCACTCATTTAAATAATTTGAGAGGATCTCTGAACTATCAATAGAGATTGTTCCAACGAGAACTGGCTGACCTTTTTCATGGAGGCTTTTGATCAGTTCTGCTGCAGCTTTATACTTAGCGGCTTTGTTCTTAAAGATAATATCGGCCTGATCATCTCTGATGAGGGGTAGGTTAGTCGGAACGACGAGAACATCAAGGTTATAAATCTTTCTGAATTCCTCCGCTTCCGTATCGGCTGTCCCGGTCATACCGCAAAGAGTATTGTAGAGCTTAAAATAGTTTTGAAAGGTGATCGAAGCAAGAGTCTGGTTTTCACTCTTAACTTTTACGCCTTCTTTAGCTTCAACAGATTGATGAAGACCATCCGACCAACGTGATCCTTCTTTAAGCCTTCCGGTAAACTCATCAACGATGATGACCTGACCATCTTTAACAACATAATCCACATCGATCTTAAAAAGATAATGGGCCTTTAGTGCTTGGTTAAGATGGTGAAGAAGTTCTGAGTGCTCCATTGAAAAAAGATTTGGAATCTTTAGAATCTTTTGTAACTCTTCAATTCCGTCATCGGTATAAACACAAGAACGCGCTTTTTCATCAACCGTAAAATGTTTTACAACAGTTAACTTAGGGATGATCTTATTCATCTCACCATAAAGATCAGTATTGCCTTCACTAGGTCCTGAAATAAGAAGAGGGGTTCTTGCCTCATCAATAAGAATAGAATCGACTTCATCGACAATACAGTAATTATGATCTCTTTGGACGTAATCCTCGAGGTCGAACTTCATATTATCTCTTAGATAATCGAAGGCAAATTCATTATTTGTTCCGTATGTGATGTCTGCTTTATAAGCATCCTTTCTCTCTTCATCATCCATATCATTGACGATACAACCAACTGAAAGGCCAAGCCATCTAAAGAGTTGACCCATTTCTTCAGCATCACGAGAAGCTAGGTAATCGTTTACAGTTACAACATGACAACCTTTTCCACTTAAGCCGTGTAGGTATAAAGGGAGAGTGGCGGTTAAGGTTTTCCCTTCACCGGTTTTCATCTCTGCAATGATCCCATCAAATAGAGTCTTTCCACCTATAAGCTGAACATCAAAATGCCTCATCTTAAGGACTCTAACTGATGCTTCTCTTACTGTTGCAAAGGCCTCTTCCATAAATTCAGAAAGAGGAGTTCCTTCGTCGAACTTCTTTCTAAACTTAACGGTTTGTCCTTGAAGCTCTTCGTCAGATAATTTCTTCATCTGTTCTTCGTATGAATTAATTCTTTTTACTAATGGCAACATCGCCTTAACATCACGGTCGTGTTTGCTGCCAAAGATCTTTCTCAATGGGTTCATATAACTTCTCCTAAATTTTTAAATACTCTTAATCTAAAATGAAATAAAGAGGATCAACGGGAGTCCCGTTTACTCTCACTTCATAGTGCACGTGAGGACCTGTCGAATAACCAGTGCTACCTACGTAAGCAATAGTTTGACCGCGCTTGATGACTTCACCTTTATTGACGTTCAACTTCGAGGCATGGGCAAAAATGGTTTCAACACCATAACCATGATCCATTTGAACGAATTTTCCAAAGCCGGGTTTATGACCAGAGAATATAACCACGCCATCTGCTGTGGCTAGGATTCCTTCTCCGGTTTTAGCACCTACATCTAAACCTTCATGCATCTTAACCCTTCCAGCATAGTGGGATTTTCGTGGCCCATAATAACTGGTAATCCATCCCTTAGTGGGGAGGAGAGTTGGAGTTGAACGTAAAAATGATTCTTTATCTAGGATGAATTGATCAAGCTGGTGAATTCCTACTTCGAGGTCCTTCACAAACTTCTTTAAAATATTGAATTTGAAATCAAAAGAAGCATATTGCCCTGCTAGAGAGAAACTTTGTTTACTAAGTTCACTCCACTCCTTGGTATAGGAATAGCCCGTTAAGAGGCCAAAGGATGTTGCAATCTTTTGTTCGTATAACTGTTTTAAGTTAAGATAATCTTCGTCGTTTGAATAATTTTCAAGTCGTTTAAGTTCTTCACTACTTGAGTTTATAGAGCTTTGAGGAGGAACTGCTTTAACGTCCTTAGCATCATCGCTTGATTTCTTTAGACCCTGGGTCATATCAACGTCTTCAATACCAGTGATGATCCTTAGTTTCTTTTCAAAAACATCTATCCGCTCTAAATCTTCGTTAAGGGCATTGATCTTCATTTGAAAGAGTTGAATCTGCTCACGGAGCTGACGGTTTTCAATAGTTAAATGTTTATTGAGGTGAAGCTCACTTAAGATCTTTATATAATCGTAACTTAATATTCCTAAGAGGATCATGAAAGAAACAAAAAGGAAAACGAAGGCTTGAAAAACAATCCTTGGAATTCGAAAAGATCGAACTCCTTTTTCCCTTTCTGGTACAAGCATGACTGTAAAATAACGATCCAAAAAGGACTCCTAAAGACTGGTTTTTCAGCGTGGAATAATTTTATTCGAGGGCGGGGTAGATGTAAACATTTTCAATACTTTAATCAAAGATGACGCAAGACTATTTGGCGACCACAAGGACGACGCTGATATTGTCATTCCCACCATTGGCATTGGCCTGGGCGATGAGAGCTTTAACACAATCGTCTAAGGCGACTTGGGTGCACTTAGATGGATCGGGAATATAGTTATCAACAATATGTAGAATGTCCGGGTCGCTTACTTTCCCGTGCAGACCATCGCTGCAGGACAAGAAAATGTCGTTACGCGAAACTTTATAGGTAAATGAGTCAACTTCAACATCTTCTTCAAAGCCAACTGTTCGAACGAGAACATTTTTCTGAGGGTCAGCTGCAGCCTCTGTTCTGTCATACAGGCCTAAATTAAGTTTTTCTTGAACAAGAGAATGATCTTTAGTGAGTTGAAATAGCTTTTTCTTATTTATTAAATAAGCGCGGCTATCGCCAACATTTCCTAGGTAGAGGTTTGGGCCTTTGAAGTAAAAACTAACAACAGTAGTTCCCATGCCCACTAGTTTTTCATCTTGCTCGCCTCTGGCCTTGATATTATTATTGGCATATTGAATTGATTTTTCTGTGGCCTTGACTGGCTCGTCACCATAATTCTTTAAGATATATTCAGGAATATATTTAACTGCCATGGCAGAAGCTATATCGCCACCATTGTGACCGCCCATTCCATCGGCTACAACGAAGATGTTCTTTTTAGGATTAAGATAGATCGAGTCCTGATTGGTCTTCCTCTTCATTCCTATATGTGTCGCTCCTGAAGAGAGTAGTCCCACAATGCCTCTTTATTATTAAGATTAGTAAGATTTATTTTGAGAGGGTAGGTAATTTTTGTCAACGTTATGCTTCAAAAAAAATGAGTTTAATTGTCCATCTTTGGGGACAACCCAAAACTTTTTGACAGAACCCAGTGAAACCTTTGTTTAAGGGCCTTTTATCTTTGAGTGTTTTACTCGGCAATTATTTCCTATTAGGTGAGTTAAATACTCGGAAAGCTGTGCGGTATGTAAAGTAAGTTTTTGTCTTTTAAAATCGAGCAGTTAACAGGTTATAATATTCAATATGCTCGGGAAGGGAATTTCGAGCTCAACTTATCTCGGAGGGATCATGGCCCAAATTAATATCACTGATTTTATGAAGGAGAACTACAAAGTAAGTGACTTTACTCACTTGCATTGGGTTGGAACTTTTCAAGACTATGTAGACAAAGTAACGGAAGATCCAAGGATCGCAAGAAACGCCTTTCAACGAATCCATGACATGATCATGGCCGCCGGTGAAACTAAATACACCGAATATAAAAAAGAAATTACAAGATATCATTTTTTCGATGATCCAATTGATGGTGGAAAAGATGCTGTTTTTGGTATTGATGTTCATTTAATGAAGTTAGCAAACTTCTTTAAATCAGCAGCAGCTGGTTATGGAACAGAAAAAAGGGTTCTTCTCCTTCACGGACCTGTTGGTTCGGCTAAGTCTTCAATTGCAAGGATGATTAAGAAGGGATTAGAGCATTATGCTAAGACCGACGATGGGGCGCTTTATACCTTCGAGTGGTTTGACGAAGAAGAGACTGATATCTTAGGCGGTCAAAAAATATTCCCTTCCCCAATGCATGAAGACCCACTTAAGTTAATTCCTGTAGAAGTTAGAAAGTCATTCCTTGAAGAAGTTAATAAGGGAGTTGATGGTCTTAAAATTAATATTAAAGGCGAAGTTTGTCCTGCTGACCGTTTTATTTTTGCCAAGTACATGGAGAAGTATGATGGGAATTGGGAAAAAGTTATGGGGCATGTGAGAGTGAAAAGATTAATCCTCTCTGAAAAAGATAGAATTGGGATTGGTACTTTCCAACCTAAAGACGAAAAAAACCAAGACTCGACGGAACTTACAGGGGATATCAACTATAGAAAGATTGCTCAGTATGGTTCAGATTCAGATCCAAGAGCTTTTAATTTTGATGGTGAATTTAATATCGCCAACAGAGGGATCGTTGAATTCATTGAGATGTTAAAGCTTGATGTAGCCTTTCTCTATGATCTCCTTGGAGCTTCCCAAGAGCAGAGTATTAAGCCTAAGAAGTTTGCACAGACTCATATTGATGAAGTTATTTTAGGTCATACTAATGAGCCTGAATTTAGAAAACTTCAAAACAATGAATTTATGGAAGCGCTTAGAGATAGAACAGTAAAGATTGATGTTCCTTATATTACGAGGCTTGATCAAGAGGTAAGGATCTATCAAAAAGATTTTAATGCTGAAAAGATTCCTCATGTGCATATTGCTCCTCATACAATTGAGATGGCAGCGACTTGGTCAATTCTTACTAGACTAGAAGAGCCTAAAAAGAGTGACTTAACAAAGCTTCAAAAGTTAAAGTTATATAATGGAAAAACACTTCCTGGTTATAATGAGGACAATGTTAAAGAACTTCGTAAAGAAGCGGTAAGAGAAGGACTAGAGGGGATCTCTCCTCGTTATATTCAAGATAAAATCTCAAATGCTCTCGTAAAAAATGGTCATGTCGGTTGTTTGAATCCGTTTATGGTTTTCAACGAACTTGAAACTGGTCTTAAGCATCATGGGCTTATCAATTCACCAGATCAGTTAGATCATATGAAAGAGTCCTTAGCTATTGCTCGTCAAGAGTATGAAGATACAGTTAAAAATGATGTTCAAAAAGCTATCAGTGTAGATGAAACAGCGATTCAGACTTTATGCGCTAACTATATTGATAATGTTAAGGCCTATACTCAAAAAGAGAAGATCAGAAATAAGTATTCTAATAAATTAGAAGATGCTGATGAAAGGTTCATGCGTTCGATTGAAGAGAAAATTGATATTCCAGAGAGCCGCAAGGAAGATTTCCGAAGAGAGATCATGAACTATATTGGTGCTCTTGCTATCGAAGGAAAACAATTTGATTACAAAATGAATGAAAGACTTCATAGGGCCCTAGAGCTTAAGCTTTTTGAAGATCAAAAAGATTCAATTAAGCTAACAACAATTATCTCTAAAGTTGTAGATAAAGAAACTCAAGAGAAGATTGATGTGGTTAAGTCGAGGCTTATCAAAAATCATGGTTACTGTGAAATCTGTGCCACTGATGCCCTTAACTTTGTAGCTTCTATCTTTGCGAAAGGCGACTCAGCAAAGTCATAGATTGGAGATTAAATGGATCACCCGATTAAAAGGGACCATGCTAGGTTTAGAAAAATTGTAAAAGGCAGAATTAGAGATAACCTTCGTAAGTATATCTCTAATGGTGAGATGCCGAGCCCTAAAGGCGATGGTCAATTTAAAATACCCATGCCCTCTATTGATACTCCAAGGTTCAAGTTTGGAGATAAACAACAGGGGGGAATGGGTCAAGGCGACGGTGAAGCAGGTGATCCTGTTGAAGGTGAAGAAGGAGAAGGGGAACCTGGTGAAGGTGAAGCCGGAAACGAGGCGGGAAGTAAAGAGCTTGAAGTTGATTTAAGCCTTGATGAACTGGCCTCTATTTTAGGTGAAGAATTGGAACTTCCCAATATTGAGCCTAAAGGCAAAAAAACAATGGAATCTCTAACAGAGAAATATACTTCCATTGGTACCCAAGGTCCTGATTCACTTAAGCATTATAAAAGATCTTATAAAGAAGCTCTAAAAAGACAGATTGCTATGGGACAATACGATCCAAACAATCCTGTTGTTGTCCCTATTAAGTCTGATATGCGTTACCGAAGTGCGGATGCCAAAGTTGAGTTTGAAAACTCAGCCGTGGTTATCTATATGATGGACGTCTCTGGATCTATGGGTGACGAGCAAAAAGAAATTGTTAGAACAGAGAGTTTTTGGATAAACCTCTGGCTAAAAAGCCAGTATAAGGACATCGAGATTCGTTATATTATTCACGATGCTACTGCTAAAGAAGTTGAAGAAGAGACCTTTTTTAAAACCAGAGAATCGGGCGGGACATTAATCAGTTCGGCCTTAAAACTCTGCAGAGAAATTATTCAAAGTGACTATAATAGTGCCGAATGGAATATCTATCCCTTTCATTTCTCTGATGGGGATAACTGGTCCACTGATGATACTAAGCTTTGTCTTGAAATCTTAGACAATGACATTATTCCTGAGAGTAATGTCTTTTGTTATGGTCAAGTCGAAAGTCGATATGGTTCGGGACAATTTTATAAAGACCTCCATGCAAAATATGGCGAATCTAACGAAGAAGTGATCCTTTCAAAGATTAAAAATAAAGATGCCATTTTGGATTCTATTAAAGATTTTTTAGGTAAGGGGAAGTAGCGATGATGAGATCAAAGCCTATTGATGGCGCCCTAGCTGAACTTAGAATTGAAATAGAAAAATACGCTCTTGAGTATGGACTTGATTACTATCCTGTCGTTTTCGAAGTTTGTGATTACGATACGATTAATATTCTCGCTGCTCAGGGAGGTTTCCCCGCCCGTTACCCACACTGGCGCTTTGGAATGGACTATGACCAACTCTCTAAAGGCTATGCCTACGGTTTACAGAAAATCTATGAAATGGTTGTCAATACTAAGCCTTGCTATGCTTACTTATTAAACGCTAATCACTGGGTAGATCAAAAGATTGTGATGGCCCATGTTTTTGGCCATGCTGACTTCTTTAAGAATAATTATTGGTTCTCAAATACAGATAAAAATATGATGGACGTCATGGCCAATCATGGCACAAAGATCCGGCGTTATATGGACCGCTATGGACAAGATGCTGTCGAAGTCTTTATTGATAAGATCTTAAGTTTAGAAAACTTATTAGACCCAGCAGTTCTTTTTGAAACACCAGAAGTGGCAAGAAGAAGAATGGCGAGCATGGTTGTTGAAGAACAAGACGATAGCTCAGATGATAGGTCTTCAGCCTTAAAGTCATTTATGAGACAAAAGGCCCGTAATGATGGAGATCAAGTAGGCCAAGCCCCACTTCCAATAGAAGATCATAATTCTGATTATGATTCGGAAAGATATATCTCTCCAAGAGATGTCATGCTTTATTTAATTGAGCATGCTCCTTTAGAGGAGTGGCAAGCAGATATTTTAGGAATCCTTCGAGAAGAAGCTTATTACTTTTTACCTCAAAGAATGACTAAGATTATGAACGAAGGTTGGGCCAGTTATTGGCATTCAACCATCATGACTCAAAAAGCTTTAAAGGCTTCAGAGATTATTGACTTTGCTGATCATCATGCCGGAGTCATGGCCATGAGTAAGCAAAATATCAATCCATATAAAATTGGAATAGAGCTTTTTCGTGACATTGAATACCGCTGGAATACTGGGAAGTTTGGGAAAGAATATCTTGAATGCACCAATATGGAAGTCAAAGAGAACTGGAATCTAGATACAGGATTAGGGCGGGAAAAGATCTTTGAAGTGAGAAAATCCCACAATGATATTACCTTTATTGACGAGTTCTTTACTCAAGAATTCTGTGAAAGACAACAACTCTTCACATATAAATACAACTCAAGAACTGGCCGTTATGAGATAGATTCAAGAGAGTTCGAAGAGATTAAAGGAAAGCTTCTCACGAGCTTAACTAACTTTGGGCAACCAGTGATTGAAGTTGAAGCAGTTAACTTTAAGAATAGAGGTGAGCTTCTCTTACGACATGTTCATCAGGGTGTTGACCTTGATCTGAATTATGCGGCAGAGACATTAAAGAATATTCACTTCATTTGGAAGCGGCCTGTTAATATCTCAACGACTCAAGAAGGTGTTGAGACCTTTATGAGTTTTGATGGCAAAGAAATTAAGACGGGTTCTTAGTCAGGTATAATTATTTAAAACAATAGAATGAGTTGACCCGAGACAGAGTTTTTAGGAAAATTAAGCCATTGTTAAATAATTAAATTGGCGACCTAAAATGAGAAGTACTTTTCTTAAGTTTTTATTAGTTTCAATATCTACTATTTCCCTTGTTTACGGAGCTGGCTTTGTGGCCACTGTCACAAAAATCCGTGGGGACGTTAGTCAGTTAGAGCCAGGAGCTAAAATCGCTCGGTCTGTAAAAGTTGGTGATAAGCTTAGACAAGACTCTAGTCTTTTAACAGGTGATAAGAGTTTTATCAGGATAAAGTTCAAAGACAATACAACAATGAATGTAGGGCCTAGATCTAAAGTTTCAGTCTTAGAGACTCGTAGTGACGGAACTAGCTTTATTCATCTTCTTAAAGGAACTATCCGTTCTAAAGTAAATAAAGCGGATGGAAAAACAAAACATAAGTATTATCTAAAAACCAGAAGTGCTGCCATGGCCGTAAGGGGTACTGAGTTCCAGGCCGTTTACAACCCTGATAATAATGTAAGCTCCCTCCTTGCCTATGAAGGTGAGGTTGCTATGGCCAAAGTAGAAGAAGATCCTGCAGCGGAATTAAAAAGATTAAAAAAAATTAGAAGAAAGCAGTTAAAGAATCAAAAGGTTGAAACCTCAGCTTCAGGTGATATTGATGTAGTAGAGTCTAGGCCGACCTACGACCTTGAGGGCCGTATGGATCAAGCACTAGGTAATAGCGAAGCCGTTATTGTTAAAAGAGGTCAATACTCTGGAACTGTTAATACAATCAAAAGGGCTTCACTTCCTGTAAAAATTTCTCCTGTTCAATTAAATGCTCTTTATCAAAATGGAGAGATGAAGGAGAAGTTAAGAAGATCAGAAGTAAAATCTGAGAAATTAAAGATTGGAAAAAGGAACCTCATTATTAAAGGAGCGGATCAAGAAGCACCTTTAGAGGGAATCTTCGACGAGAAAGCGGGGAAGTTTGCCCCTAGATCAGGTGGTGTCTTAGATTTAAATACCGGTCTTTATGTTGCTCCTGAGAGCGACTCTCTCTTTGACTCAAAACTAAAAGTATATGTTCCTAAAGAAGGTTCTGGATCAATTGATCAAGATACAGGTCAATATGTGACTCCAAGAGGTTTAAAATTAGATGCTGTAAAAGGTTTTGTTGCTTCCACAAAAGGAGATAATCGAATTCTCTTGGCCCAAGCAGATTCCTTAAACAACGCTACAAAAACTAAATTATGGGCCGGCGATGATATTAAAAATGTAAAGAATGCAGGTTTCTCTAATTGGTCTGAGACTGAGAAGATAGCTAAAGATATTATAGAAATTGAAATGTATGGATATAACGAAACTTTTACCAGTACTAATGAGACAGGTGGAGGCGGACGAGAGTTTGATACAGATAATGCTAAAAGCCTAATGATAAAGTGGAGTCACAATTCTGAATCAAATTGGCAACCCTTAACTAGTATTGGGTTTAAGACTACTGATTACACAGGCTCAAAAGGACAGGTGGGCCAGCCCACTAGAGATGGGGTTTTACTTGGTTTAGGAGTTCGTTACAATTTATCTAAAAGGTGGAACTTTTTAACTGAATTACTACTTGAACAAGAACACTATATTGAATCATCAGGAAGTAGCCTCTTTTTAAAGAGAGTGACTATTCCTAAATTAAAACTTGGGTTAGAGGGGCATCTTATCAAGTCAGGAAGCTTTTCTTTAGATAGCCTGGTTTATCTAACCATCGCAATCCCAAAAGAAAGTGGAAGTCATAAAGTTGGTGCGGGCCTTGGGTATGGAGTTGATCTTCTACCACGCTGGTGGATCAATAAGAGATGGACTATTTACACAGGCCTAAGCATACAGAAGCAAAAGCAATCTGTGAGTACAACTGGCTTTAATGCAGATAATTCAATTTCAAAGTTTGGTCTTAAGTTTGGGGTAGGGCATCTCTTTTAGATTAGAGTATAGTTGGATCTATTTGTAATTTTTGTGAATCTAGTTCTTCAATATCTTTTTGATCAATAATTACAGATTCTTTTAATGGGCTGATCTCTGCCATTTCTTTTAAGGATTCGATATCTAGTTCATCATCAGAGAAGATATTTTCTTCTCGCTCAATAGTGTAGCCTAAATTCTCCCAAATACTCATTTGCATTTGAATCCAACAATTGACTCCGTCATGGCGTTTACAGGCAATGCTAGAACTTTCTGCTAGATCCTTCATCTTCTTTCTTCGAAGGGCCACATAGGACTTCATGATCTCGACTTCTTGTGGAACTTGTCTTTTAAAAAGTCTTTCAATGACAACAAGTTGTTCTTCCGCTTTTTTATAATCTTCAATCTTAATCTTAAAAGCAGTATTAAGAGCAAGCTTCTTTCTCTCGTCCTGACCTGGCTTTATGAACCTACTGAGAAGCTTTATCCCTTCTTCCCATTGACCTAATAACCATGCCAGTGGGATGGCCCTCTCAAGAGCATTGATGCTGTTTTCTTTTTTAAGAAGGGCAACTTTAAAATGACCAAAGGCAAGTTCATACTCTTTATTCTTTAGCCTAATATTACCTTTAATATTCTCAGCATTAGGAGAAGTTATTCCTTCTACAAACTCATTGGCCTTCTCTAAGTCATCAAGCCTATAGTACATGAGACCTAGTAGTTCTCGAACAGAGTTTGACTGATACATCTTAGCGGGGAGAGTCTTAATATTTGATTTAACTAGCTCTTCTTTATTAAGGTAGAGGCCCAGCTTTAACCAGATTCTAGTTAAATCTAAACTAGAGATAGCAAAGCTGACATTCTCTATTTCACTGCCTTTTAAGTATTCCTTATTCCGTGTCTTAAAGCGGCTCATGGTATCGAGCCAATAGTGCTGAGTTTTTGAATACTCTAAAGTATTAACCGAGCAGTTTCTGTATTCACCGAGAAATTGCTTATCTACTTTTCTTTTAGTTACTCTATCTTGATCGAGTGTATGGAGTGCCATTCTGTTGAGAACACGAAGCATGCAGACTTCTTTATAATATTTCTCATCATTATATCGTCCTGAGCTTATCAGCTTAAGGCTTTGTCTGTAATTACCCTCTATAAACTCTATAAGTGACATGTAGCGATTTCTAATTAACTTAACAGGGGACTTCTTCAAGTTGATCTGTTCTAGATGAAACCTGGCCATCTTAGTATTACCATTGATTAGAAAGTCTTTTGCTGTCTTTAGGTTATCTAAGTCACTGCCGCGTTTATTCGCCTCTTGAAGTTGAAGGTATTCTTCTATCTGCCCACTACTAAGGGCGGACCAGTCCACCTCACCAGTACTAGCGTAAAGGTTGACTGAAACGTACAGGAAAATATTGACCAAAGTCATTGTAATCATGTAAAGCCTTTCGGAATCCATACCGATAACTTAAGACAGGGTATATGAATGAGAACTTTTTTCCAGGGAAGGAAAATGAATCTTAAAAAAATATTCATTTTTTTTATAGCTATTAGCATCTTTATGCCGGTCTCCTATGCTTTGGTACCACTAGAGAGTATTCTTCTAGGAGATTTCTCTGATCAATACCGCGACCGAATCACAGATCCCATAGAATATATTTTTACAACTGTAAGAAGTTCAACTGAAGTTGGGTCTAAAGACTTTGAGCACAGAAGAAAATTGGCCCTATACAGAGGCTTTTTTGAAGAAGGGCAAAACTTAAAGAATTTTTGCAAAGTAAAACCTAAGGTTCAATATTCCGTAGATTGGGATAGAAGAAAAGTGGTGAGGTCCTTAATTGCTACGCTTCAATATATTGGTCTTGATGCAGCCATTAGGGCCATGCCTAAATATGCGAATCACTTCGAGTTTAGCGAAGAGGAGTATAAGAAATTAGGGGATAACTTAATTGGAAATTGGTGCTCACAAAACTTAAGTTTAATTAGTATTTCCCAATTAAAAAAGAACTGGATGATTAAGTTCACTAAGAAAAATGATTATAACTTAGCGTCAGTAGAAGGGGATCCTCTTTTTCCACAAAAAATAAATAAAATCACTTCAAAAGAAAGAGTAATGAAACAAGAGTTTGCTCAAACCATCAAACTTTTTAAGACCTTTTGCTCATGGGGAGGAGATACAGATAATGTTAGGTTGTTAGTACCTCTTCTAAGACACCCAGTCATTTTTAGCTTTATTGCAAGACAGCTGACCGGACAAAAACTTGAGTGGAGACCCATAGAGAATAAGGTCGTCATCAACGAAGACCAAGGAACTGTTAAGGTACTTTGTCAGAATATGATTTGTAGAAAAACGGATCAGAGAACTATGCTTCGCGAATTCCCAAGAGGTGCTGGAACAAAGTCAATTAAAGAAGATTTAAACAGGCTCTATTGTGAAGAAGTAAGGGATTACGACTATACCTCAAAAGATCAAGAACCAAAGATTAAAGAATGGATCAAGAAGATTAGTTTTGATGAAGAAAATCTTGTGGTCTCTTCGTTTATTAGTCAAGTAACAGGTGTTCCCGATTTCTTTTTAAGATCAGAAACATTTAACGAAGCTAAAGACTTCCTAAGGCTCTCCTTAGATAGGAACTGGGACCGATGGTCAGAGAGGCAGACGAATAATTATACAAAAGATCTTTATTATGAGGAACCCCTAACGATAGAGCTTGTTGATAGAGGTTTATATTATAAGAACGTAGAAGAAAAATTCTCAGTCCATTTTGATGTAAACCTTGGAGAGTTCGACAGGGCTAATCAAAAGGTAGGTAAGATAAGCAGTTACTTTGATCTAAAGATCTCGAAGACTTTTTTAAAGTGGGCAAGAGAAGAGTGGAATGGAATTTCTCCTTTAGAAAAAGAAAAGAAAAAGAAAATTGTTGATAGGTTTAAAATGGAAATTACTGATAGTGTTCAAAAAGCTAGAAGTAAATTTAGACTTCCTCCATGGAAAGGGGACCTCGAGAAAATAATTGTTGTGGAACTCTTAGAACAATTAGTTCTCTATAACGGTCTACCCTTTAAGGGTGAACAAGGCTTAGCCACAATTCCTGTGAAGTTGAATTTTGCTCCTCTTGCTCTGCGCTATATTAGGTATCAGTATCAAGTTAAACAAAATAGTGTTCGAGATGATGAATACTTTAAGGACCTTAAGAAGCGCCGTGAAGAGAGTGCTAATTTAAAACAATAGGGCCCTTGACCAATTCCTACTAGCTCCCATATTAGTTATCTATGAGTGATAAAAAAGATGATGACATTATTATTGAGGCAGAAGAATTAGATAATTCTCTGGTTCCTTATGAAAAGAACTTACCTGCTGAGATCTCGTCAAAGGATATCACTCCTTATTCTCCTAAGTCGGGAGACCCTTTGTCACTTTACATAAAAGAGATCGGAAAGGTTGACCTCCTCACTATCGAACAAGAGCGTGAACTAACAAAGCAACTCGTTGAGACCGGTGAAATTGAAGTCGCCAAGAAGCTTGTGGCCGCCAATCTAAGGCTCGTTGTTAAGATTGCTATGGAATATAGGTCAGCTCATCAAAACGTTATGGACCTTATTCAAGAAGGTAATATAGGCCTTATGAAGGCCGTCTCTAAGTACAACCCTGAAAAAGGGGCGAAGCTTAGTTATTACGCAAGTTGGTGGATAAAGTCTTATATCCTTAAGTTCATCTTAGATAACTTTAGATTGGTAAAGATTGGAACGACCAATGAGCAAAAGAAACTTTTCTATAACTTAATGAAAGAGAAAGATCGTCTCGATAATATGGGGATCAAGCCTGACAATAAAACAATAGCTGAGAACCTAGGTGTTAGTGAAAAGTCAGTGGCCCTGATGGATAAGCGCCTGGCCCCTGAGAATTCCGAGCTGAGCATAGACACCCCTGTTTCGAACGACGCGTCAGGAAAATCCACTATTGCAGACTTTATTCCCTATGACGCACCAAGTATAGAAGAAGAAGTTTCTGATAGGCAGGGAGTCGAGATTCTTAAAGAAAACTTGGACACCTTTATAGAAGGTTTAAAGGACAGGGATAAGGAAATCTTTAAAAAACGACTACTTACTGAGGTTCCTCCTTCACTTCAATCTATTGCTGATGAATATGGTGTCTCTAGGGAGAGGATTAGGCAGATAGAGGCCCGTCTCCTTGATCACTTAAAAGTTTACATGTCTGATTTTATTCGCTAAATTCCTCAAATTATTAGAAATAGCACCCGCTTTTTGGATCCGTCTGAGGGTAGGGCAAGTAAAGGAACTAATTATGTTAGCATCATCAATCAAAGCAGATCTTACAAAAACTTATGGAGTAAAGTACGGAGCAGGCGAAAAAGACACTGGTTGTCCAGCTGTTCAAGTTGCCATCCTTACTCACAGAATTAATGAACTTAAAGAACACTTTGGTAAGCATATCCATGACTACCATTCAAACCGTGGTCTTCTTAAGATGATTGGTTCACGTAAGTCACTTCTTAGATACCTACAGAGAAAGAACGAAGCCAGCTACAAAGGGCTTATTGCTGATCTTGGACTAAGAAAATAATTTAAAATATTACCGAAGGGGAGGCTATTGCTTCCCCTTCGTTTTTAGATATAATTTACAAGTATGAAGGGACGAGAGTCACTGGAATGTAGGGAATGTTTGAAGATTTTACCCGTGTTTAACCCACCCCAAACCCGTTATGATCTTGAAATATTCTTTGGATTCCATAATCTGATCCGACAATCAACCTTTCAAATTAACATTTTTATATAAAATCGCAGACCAAGGGATTAGTGGGCCTGCATGGAGAAGTAAATGAACGAAAACAAAAAAGTTTATTCCATCAATTGGGGTGGAAAAGAAATCACAATTGAAACTAACCGTTTAGCAAAACAAGCTGATGGTTCAGTATTAGTTTCTTGTGGTGGAACACAAGTTTTAACAACAGTATGTAGTGCAAGCGCTATGAAAGAAGGAATGGATTTCTTTCCTCTTTTAGTTGAGTACACAGAAAAATTCTACGCTGCCGGGAAATTCCTAGGTGGTTTTCTTAAGAGAGAAGGTCGTCCTTCAACTAAAGAAACACTTAACGCTCGTTTAATCGATCGTCCTCTTCGTCCACTATTTCCTAACGGTTATATGTTCGAAACAGTTGTTTCATGTACAGTTATGTCTTACGACGCAGAAGGCGGAGATCCTGAGATCTTAGCTGCTCTTGGTTCGTCAGCCGCTCTTACTATTTCAGATATTCCTTTCGCAGGACCAATCGCTACTTGTAAGGTTGGACGTATTGACGGGAAGCTTTGTATCAACCCAATCCACGAAGAATGGGAAAAATCAGATCTTGAAATCATCGTTGCTGGTTCATCAGACGCGATTCTAATGGTTGAGGGTGAAGCCAATATCGTTCCTGAGCCAGAAGTTCTAGAAGCTATCTTCTACGGACATGATCAGTGTAAAGAAATGGTTAAACTCTTCGCTACTATGCAAGCTGAAGTTGGTAAGACAAAGAGAGAATTCATCTCTAGTGCTGCTAACGAAACAATGATGGCAAAAGTAAAAGCTGATTTTACAACTGATGCCCGTTCACTTCTTGGAATTGATGACAAGATGGACAGACAAAAAGCTGTTAAGGGCCTTGAAGCAAAAGTTAAAGAAGCAATGGCATCAGACATGGCAGCATGGGGACTCGCTGACGGAGACTCTGCTGGAAAAGAATCTTATAAAGCAGTCGATGAGCTTCTTTATGAAATGATGAGAGCAGATATTCTTGACGAAGATAAGCGTATTGCTGGTCGTGGTCTTGATCAAGTTCGTCAAATCGAAACAGAGACAAATATCCTTCAAAGCCCACATGGCTCTTCTCTTTTTACTAGAGGGGAAACACAGGTTCTAGCAACAGCTACAATCGGTGGATCAAAAGGTGAGCAAATGGCCGACAGAATCGACGGTCTTTCATACGCTAACTTCTATCTACATTATAACTTTCCTCCTTACTCAGTAGGTGAAGCTCGTGGAGTTAGAGGTGTTGGTCGTCGTGAACTAGGTCACGGGAACTTAGCTGAAAGAGCAATCAAATCAGTTATGCCATCTAAAGAAGAATTTCCTTATACAACGAGACTTGTTTGTGAAGTTTTAGAATCTAACGGTTCTTCTTCAATGGGTTCTGTTTGTTCTGGGTCTATGGCACTTCAAGATGCTGGTGTTCCAATCAAGAGTCCAGTAGCAGGAATTGCAATGGGTCTTATCACTGATGGAACTCGTTTTAAGATCCTTACAGATATTTTAGGAGATGAAGATCACCTAGGAGACATGGACTTTAAAGTAGCTGGTACTAAAGACGGTATCTCAGCACTTCAAATGGATATTAAGATTCAAGGTCTTACTCGTGAGATCGTTGAAAAAGCAATGAATCAAGCAAAAGAAGGTCGTAATCATATTCTTGGTGAGATGGAAAAAACTATTACAACTCACAGAGAAGAACTTAAAGACGGCGTTCCAAGAATTGAATCTTTCAAAATCAAGCCTGATCAGATCGGTGGTCTTATTGGTCCTGGTGGGAAAAACATCAAAGCTATTCAAGAATCTTTTGATGTTAACCTTGATATCGAAGAAGACGGAACTGTTCGTGTTCTTGGTATTGATAAAGACAAGATCGCTGAGTGTATCTCTCTTGTTCAACTTCAACTTGAAGGACCAGCCGTTGGTACTGAGTACGAAGCAGTTGTCAGAACAATTAAAGAATACGGTGCCTTTGCTGATATCGCTCAAGGAATCTCTGGTCTTGTTCACGTCTCTGAGCTTTCTGATGAAAGAGTTTCTGATCCTAATGAGTATGTTTCTGAAGGCGACAAGATCAAGGTTAAAGTTATCGAGATCGATCGTATGGGTAGAATTAAGCTTTCAGCGAAAGCTGCAGCTCCTCTAGCAAAAAAGAGTAAGTAAATATGAGTGTTAGCGTAAAAGTAAAACTCTTAGAAAATTATGACAGGGAGCTAGCGCTTCCTGCTTATGAAACTACTGGGGCGGCCGGAGCTGATGTTCGCGCCTCGATAGGTCCTGGGGAATCCATCACTATCAAGCCTGGGGAACGCACACTTGTTCCTACTGGGCTTGCGATGGAAATTCCTTTTGGTTATGAGATTCAAGTGCGCCCAAGATCTGGTCTGTCTTTTAAGACAGGCCTTATGGTTTGTAATTCTCCTGGAACAATCGATTGTGATTATAGAGGAGAGGTTAAGGTCATTCTTGGAAACCTTGGAAGTAAGGATGAAGTTATCAACCATGGTGAACGAGTGGCCCAACTAGTCTTGGCCCCAGTGATTCAAGCAAGCTACGAAGTAGCAGATGCGCTTGGAGATACTAACCGTGGTGCTGGTGGTTTTGGAAGTACAGGAAAAAAATAATGGATTTAAAAGTACCTTATTCAAATGTTACTACTAAAGATGAAGCCTTTGATGTGGCCTGTGCTCAGATTACTGAAGAGTATATAGCCAAGTTCAATGTTAAAGCAGACGTTCAAACAGATAAGGCCGCTGGAACTATCGTTGCGAAGGGAAAGGGTTTTAAACTAGCTCTTAACTTTAAAGATGATGGAGTAGAGCTTTCTTCTGAGTTTGGTTTATTACTAAGGGCCTTTAAAGGCAAAGTTCTTGAGACAGTCGAGAGAAAACTACAAAAGTACGTATAGATGGCAAAGTTAATATTACACCCAATGGGTACAGTTTTAGAAATCTCAGAAGATAAGCCTGTCCTAGAGAGACTCCGTGAGGAAGAAATCTATGTACGCTCAAGCTGTGGAGGGAACGGTTCATGCTCTGATTGCATGATCAAAATTATGTCTGGAGAAGATAATATAAACCCTCCTGGCTTTGAAGAAATTCAGCTCTTAGGAAATGTTTTTCACCTAACCAAAGAGAGACTTTCTTGTCAGTTAAAGATCTCAGGAGATGTCACCATTGATATTTCTCATCACAATTTAACCGCCGATCAAGAAAAGAGAGAAGCGAAGAATAAAGATTTCGCTAAATCTAAGATCATCGTAAAAAAGAAAGCTCAAGTCCAAGAAGACCTTAAAGAAAAAGCCGCTGAGCGTGAAGAGTACCTAAAAACAAAAGATGATTGGAAGACTCATTGGAAACAAGAAGATGACCCTATGAATCCAAAACGTCTTGGTGGTGCTAAGAGACCAAAACTTTTTAAATCAATAGAGCCAGAAGAGCTTGAAAAAGTTGTAGAAGAAGAAAAAGAAAAAAGAGAACATAAAATCAATAAGTACTCAAAAGACTCAGCTGATTCTAAAGACAAAAAGTAGATAATTGACTTTAGCCCTAGCCTAAGGGATACCTAGGTAAGATCTGAACATGCCGATAATAATTTGTTGCTACTAGTGTTTAGATTAAGTAGTAACTCATAAAAAATTGGATATACATGACAGATTTCAGTTCACTGAAACTGCTTCCTCAGATATTGGAAGCCGTTACAAAAAAAGGTTATACAACCCCAACACCCATTCAAGAACAAAGTATCCCTCATCTTTTAGAGAAAAGGGACCTCTTAGGAATAGCTCAAACAGGTACTGGTAAAACAGCGGCCTTTACGCTTCCTATCATTCATCATCTCTTTAGTAATAAGGTTAAGGCCAAGCCAGCTCGTATGAGAGTGCTTATCCTAACTCCGACAAGAGAGCTTGCTTCTCAAATTGAACAAAATATTAAGGAATACTCTAAAGGCATGGGGCTTAAGTCTACTGTAATCTTTGGTGGAGTAGGGCAAAGGCCTCAGGTCCAGGCCATGAGTAAGGGCGTTGATATTCTTATCGCTACTCCAGGAAGGCTCTTAGATTTAATGGGTCAAGGTCATATTAAGTATGAGCAACTTGAAGTCTTCGTTTTAGACGAAGCTGATAGAATGCTCGATATGGGCTTCTTTAATGATGTAAAAAAGGTCATCGCTAAATTACCTAAAGAAAGACAAACTCTTCTTTTCTCAGCGACGATGCCAAAAGATATCTCAACACTTGCCCAAAAGCTTTTGAAGAACCCTGTACGAGTTGAAGTAACTCCAGAGGCATCTACTGTCGATAAGATTGAGCAAATCGTCATGATGGTGGATAAGACTAATAAGCCGCTTCTTTTAGAGAGCATCTTAAAAGATAAGGGAATTAAAACAGTCTTAGTCTTTACAAGAACAAAGCACGGTGCAAATCGAGTTGTAAAACATCTTGATAAAGTCTCTATCCCTTCTGCTGCCATTCATGGGAACAAGTCTCAAGGAGCAAGAGAGAGGGCCTTAGATGACTTAAAGAAAGGGAAGATCCGAGTCTTAGTCGCTACTGATATTGCTGCTAGAGGGATTGATATTGATAATGTCACACATATTATTAACTACAACCTTCCTGAAGACCCTAAGAACTACGTTCACAGAATTGGAAGAACAGCGAGAGCTGGTAGAGAAGGGATCGCTATTTCATTTTGCGCTGGAGATGAGCGTACTTATTTAAAAGGGATTGAAAAAACAATTAAGCTTTCAATTACAGTTGATAAGAATCATGAGTATCACGGAGCACCGGCGCAAGAAGTTAAGAAGCCTTTTGCTAATTCAGTTGCTAGGGGCCGTATTCCAAAAAGAAGCCCAAAAAAGAACACGGCAAAAGATGGAAATAAAGGTTCAAGAAGGCCTAGGAAGAAAACTAATACTTAGCATTCATAAGGATAAGAACATTCTTATCTAGGTCTTCAAAGACTAACATATGACCCCAAGGCTCGTCGTTATCGCCTAATATAATGGCCCCCATTGAGACGAGTCTTTCTTTATCTTCAGGAATATTATCACTCTTTAAAGTAAGACATCCACCAGCTTTGGGGCCGTGGGAATCTCTCGGTATTTCAGGAATCGCTTTCTCTTCTGGATGAAGGGCCACTTGAACTCCATTCATCTTAAGGGCACACCAACCAGGTTGTTCGTAATCTAGTTCAAAACCTAGTGCCTTTATATAAAACTCTCTGGCGAGGTCAAGCTTACTCGTTGAATAATGAAAACTTCGAACACCTGTTATTGCCATAATTACCTCATTTTGATTGCTTCGATTAGGGTTATTATGCCCCAATCAATAGATAAAAAAACCGAGGCGTGTTAAAATTTTTTTATGCTAACAAGAAGTAGAAAGATTTTTGAAAAAAACTGGAGTGTTTTACTTCCTCTTTTCTATTTTATCTTTTGTCTTTGTTATATTTTCTTTTTTACGGGAGATGAATATATAAAAGATGAAACTTTTTTTATGATGGGGGCCAAAGACTTCAGCTCGCTTAGCTTGAGTTCTTATTTTGATCATTTAAAGTCTTATTATCCACCACAAGCGCCCCTTATTCATACCATCTCTGGGCTGATCTATTATGAAGGTATTTCAATAAAGATCTTTAGAGTGATGAATGCACTCTTTTCTTTCTTTACTCTGTTTTTCTTTTTTGATCTTCTCAAGAGAAACTTTAAGAGAGAATCTTTTAAGATACTTCTTCTTTGCTCGGCGATGATTCTCTTCAATCCATACTTCTTTCTTATCTCTGCTCATTATTATGCTGATGGGCTCTATCTACTTCTCACATCAATTTGCCTTCGTTTTTATTTTCTTAACAAGGAATCAAAGTTTTATATAGCTGCCTTACTGGCTCCCTTGTCTAGGCAATTTGGACTTTTTATTTCTCTTGGGAGTTTCTTCTCTAATCTTATTGAAAGAAAGGACGGTTGGTTAAAAAGAGCTACTTATAGCCTTCTTTGTTTATCACCCATCATCTTCCTCTTTATTTATTGGGGGAGGTTTCAGCCTTCAACTGGATTTGGGACGAAGGCCGACTTAGTGAAGTCTGATCACGGCAGCATTATTATCAGCTATAGTGTCTATTACCTAAGTGCACTTGGTTTCTACCTCTTACCTATGAATCTTATTGGGATCAAAGATTTCTTAAAAGATAAGACCTTTTATATAGGAGCTGTGATTGCTCTCATTTTATTTTTAATCTTTCCTCCCATTGAGAATTTTTACCTAGGACTTCCTCTAGGCTTTTATCATAAGGCCATGCTTAAGATGGGTTTTGTGGGAACGGGATTAATGGCATTCTTTTGCTCGTTCTACGGGGGAAGGTGCGCCTTATATATAAGATCAAGCTCGACCCCACTGATCATTAAGGTCTGGATAACTTTAATGTTTGGTATCGCTACTTTTAGCCCCGTTTGCTGGGACAAGTATATCTTAGATCTGATTCTTCTTAATATTATTGGATTTCTTTACTTTAGAATTGAGCCTAGTACTTCGAGAGAAGCTCTTTAATCTTAACTAAGTCAGCTTTTCTAGAATGCCTATCTAGGTCTATGAATTTCTTATTCTCAAGATGAGCTCTCAAAAGAAAGTGACCTTGGTTTTCAAAAGCCCGCATCTTTGGATCCTTCTCAATCTTCGCAATATTTGGCGAATCAAGAAAATGATCAACTATAAAGGGGGTCTTTGAATCTAATTTATAAGTTCTTTTATACAAAGGGAGAAAGAAGATACGGTGCTGAACGATCAAAGTAGTTGAGCTTTTAATAAGCCATTTCTCGTAAAAGAACGCCATCAACGCCCCAGCAGGTATGGCTATTAAAGTAGCAAGGACTACGTAAGCTATAAGTCTGTTGATCTGATCTTCACTCATTAACATGGTTAACAATGGCGCTTTTATGGCCAAAACCATGGCGCCTAAAACCACTAAGAACGCTGATAAGTATCCCCAAAAGATAATGGGTAAACCATAAGTCTTAAGAGTGATTGATGAATCTGTTTGATCAATTCGATCAACTTCTTCTTCTGTGGCTGGAAATGGATAGAGTAGTCCCATGCCCTTATAATAGGGGAAGAGAATGCCTTTGAAAACAATATTGCTTCGTTATGGCTAGAATATAAGTATGTATAAGTTTTTAATTTTCTTTATATCACTGCATTGTTTTGCTTCTGATGACTACGCACTGACTGATGATAGGGCCATCTATATTGGACCTTCTTTTAAGATCTGGTGCTCTCTATCTAAGTCAGGAAAGGCCAATATAGGCGGCAAAGTAAAAACTAAGCATGGGAATCTTATCTTGTTTCCAAAGACTGAAGGAACCGGTCATTTTCCCACTGTTGTGGTTAAAGATATGGCGAACTCTGACCAAGGAAAAGAAATCTCTAGTCAGTTATCAAGCTTTTGCACAGAAGGTATTAGTGACCTTCAAGAGTATTTTCATAAGAACCTAGATACATGGAAAACTGAGAAAGTTGCTCTTATCAATATTAGATCTTTTGACGAAGTTCTTTGGGAATACTACGAAGATAGGTTTAAAGAAGATACTAAGAAAAACGTTTGCGAGATTAGAAAGTCTTATCGAATTAAAAAATCCTGGGTAGTTTCCTACCCAGAGCTTAATAAGAATTGTCTTTAACTAGGTTTGTTGGCCACAAGAGTGAGTATCGTTGCTAAGGCCACAGATTCATTTTCCTCGTCTCTAACATCAACTTGAAATTTAACAATACCTCGGGGGACTTCGTCTTCTCTAGGTTCTTGCTGAATCTTCTCTTTCACTGTTAGGTGAACCTTTATGCTAGATCCCACATAGACTGGCTTTATAAACCTTAATTCATCAATCCCATAATTCGCTAGGACTGGACCTTTCGGAGGGTCTACAAAGAGTCCTGCAGCGGCTGAGATGATAAAATAACCATGAGCAACCTGAGAATCAAAGAGAGTGCCTTCAAAGTCACTATCGGCTTTATGGGCGTAGAAATGATCACCACTTAGATCAGCGAACTGATCAATGACTTCTCTTGTTATGTCTCTCGTCTTTGAAATTAAGGTATCGCCAATCTTTAACTCTTCAAAATATTTTCTAAAAGGATGAACAGTATCTTCTGGTTGAGCAGCGCCTGGTTGATAGACGCCAGTAATCTTTGAAAGAGTAGTAGGATGTCCTTGGATAGCGGTTCTTTGCATATAGTGGAAGACTCCACGCATTCCGCCCATCTCTTCACCACCACCAGCTCGCCCTGGTCCACCATGGCAAAGTTGAGGCATAGGAGAGCCATGCCCTGTGGACTCTTTGGCGGAATCTTTATTGAGAACAAGCACTCTACCGTGGTGAGACGCCATTCCTAAAACCATCTGCGTTGCTATATCATCATCACTAGTAACAATTGAACCAACTAATGAGCCTTGGCCTTTCTTACTAAGCTCAATCGCTTCTGAAGTAGACTTGTATCCCATGATTGTACTGACAGGTCCGAAGGCCTCTGTTTCATGAGGGATAGTTGAAGTCATTGGACTTGGACACATTAAGAGAGTTGGCCCTAGAAAAGAGCCTTTATCCATATCTCCACTAACTAAGTTTAGATTCTCTCTTCCATCAATTAAAATATCACAGCATTTAGAGAGCTCTTCAATTCTTTCAAGAACTTCTTTTTGCTGAGTTTTACCAGCGAGAGGGCCCATTCTAACATCGTCAGTACTAGGGTTTCCTATGGTTAATTTCTTGAATCGTTCTTGAAGCGCTGTATGAACTTCTCCAATCATTCCCTCTGGAACGATGATTCTTCTAATAGCAGTACATTTTTGACCTGCTTTGACGGTCATCTCTTTAGAAACTTCTTTGATGAAGATCTTAAACTCTTCAGTACCAGGAACTGCATCTATGCCAAGGATTGAGCAGTTCAAAGAATCTGCTTCCATATTAAAAGGAACCGCAAGGTCTACAATATTCTTATGAGACTTAAGCATCTTTCCAGTTACGGCAGAGCCCGTGAAAGTGACAACATCTTGAGAGGTAACATGATCAAGAATTCCTCTCGCAGAACCACAAATAAGTTGAAGCGCTCCTTCAGGAAGAATCTTTGAAGCAATAATTTCTCGAACGACAGCTTCGGTTAAATAACTTGTAATACTTGCAGGCTTTACTACAGCAGGAACTCCTGCCAATAGGTTTACAGCGATCTTCTCTAGCATTCCCCAAACTGGAAAGTTAAAAGCATTGATATGAATGGCCACGCCTTCTTTTGGGACATAGATATGATGCCCTCCAAAACTTCCTTCCTTTGAAAGAGGTACATATTGACCATCAACAAAATGCGGAGTATTTGGCATTTGCCTACGGCCAATACTGGAATAGGTGAAGAGGTTACCAAACCCACCCTCAATATCAATCCAGGAGTCTACTTTAGTAGCTCCAGATTTAAATGAGATCTTATAAAATTCTTCTTTTTTTGAATTGAGGTGAAGAGCAAGGGCCTTAAGCATTCGGGCCCTTTCATGAAAGGTTAATTTTCTAAGGGCAGGAGACCCAACAGTTCTAGCGTAGCCAAGCATGGATCCAAAATCGATTCCCTCTGTTGAAGCTTCAGCGATAACATCACCTGTTGAAGCATCAAAGAGAGGGGCGAAAGAACCAAGGCCCTCTTTCCAAGAGCCTTCTACATAATTTCCTAACTTCATAACAATCCTTTGTTTACTAAGCTCTTAAGAATGTTGAAACCTATTTGATGGCCTCACGAATCTTTGATGAACTGTAATCCATTACCCACACAATAGCCGCGATCACAAGAACGAGAAGTCCTACTTCATTCCACTTAGCGAGACCTTGATACTGCATAAGCATAGTACCAATACCACCACCACCGACAAGACCAATAACTGTGGCCATTCTTACGTTGATATCCCAACGGTAAATTGTAAATGATAAGTAGGGAAGAACGATCTGTGGAACAACCCCGTACCAAACAACTTGGATAGGGTGAGCGCCTGTTGCTTTGATGGCCTCAATAGGTCCATCAGAGATATTTTCAATTTGTTCTGAGTATAGTTTTGCAAGTGAAGAAACTGAATGCAAACTAAGAGCAAGCATACCTGCGAAAGGTCCAATTCCAACCCATACTGAAAAGATAATCGCCCAAACTAATGGCTCAATTGAACGAGTCATATTAAGGCAAAATCTAATAAGTACATAGATGCTAAAGAAAAATCTTGAATCGGCCATTAGGTTTCTTGCTGCGAAAAAACCAAGAATAAACGCAATAGGAAGAGCTGCGATAGTCGCAATAAAGGCCATATAAATGGTCTCTATAGCTGCAAAAAGAGCAGGTTCGAAGATATCAAGATTTGGGTGAAAGAGAGCAGTAAAGATTCGTCTTGCTCCGTTAAGCCCTGATTCTGATAAGAATTCTCTAATACTAATTTGAGAGATAAAGATCCCTGCAATAATTGTTAGAATAAGAATAAGAAAACCTAAAAGAGTATAAGGTTGTTTTAAAACAGTCTTTTCTGGATCATCTTCGTAAAGTCCAAAGACGGCCTTTCCAATTGAAAACTTTGTAAAAAATAAGGCTACGGCCATTAGGAATCCAATTCCAAGAGCAGTCATTGGTTGGTTCCAATTAAAGTCAGGGTAGCGAAGGCCTAGGATTATTTTCTCATAAATGATCTTATGAGTTACGAGTATGACGTAGGCCATGAGAAAAACATCAAGGCAAAATGCCTGGGCAGTTTTTCGCACGATCTGCATATTTGTTGGTTCGTGAGGTAGTCTCTCAGTTTGTGTTGCCATTTCTATCTATTCCTTAATTAATCGTTACTTCAACAGCGTCTTCACCATAGATCGTCTGAAACCATTCTTCATTGATCTCTAGGGGAGAGCCTTCATAAATTAGTTTTCCATCTTTAAGCGCCACAACTCTACCGGCATACTGACGAACCAGTGAGAGAAAGTGAAGATTACAGACAACAGTTACGCCTAGTTCTTCGTTAATCTTTTTAAGGTACTTCATCACTGAGTGACTAGTGGCCGGGTCAAGAGAAGCAACGGGCTCATCAGCTAAGAGAATCTTAGGGTTTTGCATAAGGGCCCTAGCAATGGCAACTCTCTGTTGCTGACCACCTGAGAGGTTATCAGCTCTTGAGTTTTCTTTACCAGTAAGACCCACAATTGCGATATACTTCTTTGCCTTCTCTTTATCTTCAACTGAGTAGTTACCCATTATAGAAGCGAAGATTCCTGTTCTTGATAATGTTCCTGAGAGAACATTGGTCATAACAGTAGCTCTTGGGATGAGGTTAAAATGCTGAAAGATCATTCCGATTCTAGCGCGAAGTGATCTTAGCTCTTTTCCTCGTTTAGTCGTTGTCTCTTCACCTTCAAAGACAATGCTGCCTGAAGTTGGTTCGTGAAGTCTATTTACACAACGAAGGAGAGTCGACTTGCCTGATCCTGATAGACCAATGATGACAAGGAACTCACCTTTAGTTACATTAAAACTCACACCTTTTAGGGCGTGAGTTCCATTTGGGTAAACTTTTTGTAGGTCTTTTATCTCTAACATTATTTATCCTGTTAAATACTAGTTCTTAAGTTGTTTTTCGATATCGATATTTACTGACTTGATCATGGTTCTAAGGCCATCATAGTCAGCGTCACTTGTTTCAATAATCCCATCAACTGAATAAATGTTCTTAAAAACTGTCTTACCAGCTTCTGTGCCAATATATTTCTTAAGAGCAGCGATGAATTTTGTTGTTACTTCTACTGGAAGATCTTTTCTAAAAACAAAAGGATCATTAGGAATCTTTTCCGTTGTTGTGATGATCTTTACTTTATCTTCTACATCAGGAAACTGAGTCTTTACTCTGGCACGAGCATCTCTAATTTTCCCTTCGGCTGAAGGAGCTGAGTAATAAGTGGCTCCAGCGTCTACTTGGCCTTGATAAACCATAGTAACAACATTGTCGTGCTTGATAGCAAACATTGTATTACTAGGAGTAACTTTGGCATCTTTCATTATTTTAAGAGGGAACATATAACCTGAAGTTGAAGAAGGGTCTGTAAAAGCAAACTTCTTTCCTTCTAGATCTGCGATAGAGTTGATATCGCTATCAACGTGAGCGATGATTTGACCTTGATAGTAGTCATGCCCATAACGGATAACTCTAAGCTTAGCAGTTGCGCCGTATTTTGCATTGGCCATAATATAACCAAAAGAATTCATCACACCAATATCAGCTCTCTTTGAACCAAAAGCTTCAACAACAGCGATGTAGTTAGTTGGAATACCTGTCTTAAAGATATAACCCGTTTCTTTTTCTAGGAACTTTAAGAAGTGCACTGAGTTGCTAGAGATCGTGTCGCTATCAACTGAAGGAGTAAAATAAAGTTTAATAGGGTTGTTCTTTGTTCCTAATTTATCTTCATTCACACAAGACACTAAAGTCAGGGCAATAAAAAGAGTGGCTGCTAATTTGTTAAACATGGGGTGGGCTCCTTAAGTTATGAAAACTGTTCATCTTTTAAATTTTTTAGTGAGCGGAATGTAACATAAAATACCGAGCTTGTGACTCGGTTATATAATAAAAAATCGCCATAACTTGATCGAATTATCAAATACTAGACGCGTGACGAAATTCGTTTATCGTTGGCGCACGGCATAATCTTCCCGAGTTTATGGGGAATATCTGCCTCTCGGTCATTTAACTTTGAGTCCTTTTTTACTCAAAGGCCTTATCCACCGTTAAGCCTTCATACCTTATTTATTTCTGCGGAGAAATTATGAAGCAACTAATCGTTCTATTGATATTTGTGTCTATTCAAGTTCAAGCAAAGACTTATCAGCTTTTAGAGACAAAACTATATTCTGGAGAGGTTGTTAAGAAGACCCTCACGCCAACGGGAGTTGCGGTTAAGTTCTTAGTTCCTTCTTTTGAGGCCAAAAGCGACAAGTCTTATGGAATTATCAAAGATGATTTTCAAAGTTTGAAGTTCAAGGGACTAGACAATACTAAAGAAGTCTCAAAAGCAGCCCTTCCTTATTATAGTTTTATTGTAAAAGGTGTTCCATCTGACTTTAAGGTCACTTTAAATAAAGGAAAGGCGTTTACGGTTAAAGGTTTAAAACCAGCTCCCGCGAAAGAGCTTCCTTGTCGTTGTGCTAAAGATAAAGATCTTAATCCTAATATTGATGTTCTTAAATACGAAGAAGGAAGAGGGCTTTATAAAATAGAGTACCTTGGAGACTTTAAGGGTGTAGAGCTTTCAAAAGTAACTCTTTCACCAAGTAAGTATAAGAATGGACTGTTTGAAGTCTACCCAAAGATTGAATTTTCAATAGTTTCTAAGAGTAAAAATAGTATCGATTTCAATATAGAAGACCTCCCTAGAGATCTTAAATCTGAAAAGAACTACCTTATAGTTGCGGCATCTCACTTAGTAAAAGCAACTAACGAACTTGCTGAATACAAAAGGACACAAGGCTTTAAGGTAAAGGTTGTAGATCTCAAGACGATTGGAAAAACCTCAGCAAAACTAAAAACATTCTTTCATGAAGAATATAAAAGAAATGGTTATAACTTTGCTCTTCTGGTTGGGCACGAAGATACAATGCCTACAGAGTATATTGAAACTTCAAGTGACGCTCAAACGCCAAGTGATCTTAAGTATTTTACTATGGGGGGAAGTACCGACCTTATCCCTGATGTTTATTACGGTAGAATAGTCGCTAATACTGCCAGTGATGTGAAAAACCAATTACACAAGATTAAAGAATATGATCAAAGAAGCTATTCAGACAGCTCTGGAACAAATCACTTTGTAGGAATTGCAAGTGATGAGGGATCAGATCCAACTGATGTTGAGTATATGGAAGGCTTTGCTAAAGAATTTATTGATGTATTTAAAACTAAGACATCTTTCTTCTTTCAAGAATCTTCAAATTCAAGTTCTAGAAATATTAATAAGGCCTTAAACACAGGAGCTAGCTGGCTCTCTTATATTGGGCATGGATCAGGAACATCTTGGTCATCAGTTAATAGAGGGGACTACAATACAACTCATATTAAAGACCTAAGCCCAGGAATTGTTAAGCCTGTCATTATCGATGTTGCTTGCCAAAATGGTAGGTTCTCTTATGACGGAAGGCTTGGTGAGCGTTTTATGAATGAAACTAAAAATGGTGCGGCCATTGGGGCAGTCGCTTATTATGGCGGCTCTGTTGATATCTCTTGGCACCCACCAGCAGTAATGGCACGCGGGATTAATCAGGCTATAGCGAAAGATGGAGTAAAGGGGCTAGGGGAATCACTTCTTAAAGGTCAGCTTTATCTACTTGCTAACTATGACGATAGAGCGGCAGCTGAAGAGAACTTGATCTGGTATCACCTTTTTGGCGATCCAAGTATGAATATTAGATTCTAATCGAATCAGGCCGTTTACTTTAAAACGGCCTTCTAACTGCCTAAAATAACTCCATTTTATTCAAATTCTTGATATATGGTAAAATGAGCTATGGCTCTCAATATAAAACCATTTGAAGGACCACGTGCCCCTGACTGGACTGAATCAGCAGAGGTAAGCGATGAGTTAGTAGCAACCTCAAGTTCTCTTGAACAAGAGGGCCGGAATGGCTCGGATGCCTTTCTTCTTTTAAAGAAGTCCCAAAAGAAATTCAAAGAAGAGCAAGGTAGTTTGAAAAAACTAGATATTCTGTAAACCTAGCCCTTATAATGTCTTTTTCTCAATTCTAGGACATCATGAGCGAGCTTTTATTAAAAGAAATTCATAGATTTGATCATACTCTTGAAGTCGAGAATGCATTTACTCCTCCTGCTTCATGGTATCGAGAAAGAGACTTTCATCTTCTAGAGAAAAAAGCCCTCTTCAATGGCTGGTCCATGGGAGGCTACTCTCAAAGCATGCCTAACGAGGGGGACTATTTAACTTCTTTAGTAGGATCAAAGCCTTATGTTCTGATCAGACAAGGTGGAGAGTTTAAGGCCTTTTATAATGTCTGTTCTCATCATGGCACTTGCGTCGCTAGGGGATCGGGAAACACGAAGAAATTAGTTTGTCCTTATCATGGATGGGAATATAACTTAGAGGGTAAGTTAAAGAAGATTCCTAAAGCCGGGAGTATTCAAGATATTCATCAAAAAAACTTAAACTTAAAACCTATTCCTCTCAAAGTAATTGGAAACTTTATCTTTATTTACCTTGGACAGGGTGAAGTTACCGAGTTTAATCCTGACATAGAAAGTCATTTAACGAGAGATTTTTATAAGAACTTAAATTTTTTAAAACGTATTGAATACGATATCCCCTGCAATTGGAAAGTCTTTGTGGATAACTATCTAGATGGTGGTTACCATGTCTCTCATATGCACCCAGACTTAGCCTCAGATTTATCCTTAGAATCTTATAAAACTGAGATATATGAATCTTATAGTATTCAAAGCTGTGAGAGCGATAACACTGGACGAGTAGAGGGAAGGAGCGAGTACACGTGGTTGTTTCCAAATCTCATGATCAACCGATACGGAAAATGGATGGATACAAACTTGGCCATTCCTATTGATGAAAATAATTGTAAGGTCATCTTTGAATACTTTCATGAAGAAGAACCAATAGACTTAGAAGAATCTCTTAGGGCCTCTCATCAAGTTCAATTAGAAGATATGGATATTTGCCAGATGGTTCAGACGGGTCTTAACTCAGGAGTTTATGATCAAGGTGTTTATGCACCTCAGTTTGAAAAGCCCATGTATTCATTTCATAAGAAGCTAAAAGAAACCTTCTTAAAACATCTGAGCTAAGCGGCCTGAGTGAAAGAGGCTAAAGAGGTCCGCGCTTAAGGCTATGCAGGCATGAACAAGAACTCCGGGCCAAATTGAGTTTGATTTTAGTGCGAGCCTACCAAGAATAATCCCTGCAAAAATACTTCCGACGGCCTCTCCAAAAGGCTTATGAATATGAACAAAGGAATAGGGAATCACCATAAGTAAGACCCCGTAACCAGGGCAGAGTTTCTCTAAACGAAAGACTCCAAAACCTCTAAAGAAGAACTCCACTGAAACAAATTGAGTTAAGTAAATAAGCTCATAGACCAAAAGCATCTTAAGCGATTCAGGTTTGTAGAGGGGATAGAACTGATAAAAGCTGGGCCTAGAACAGGCTACCCATAAAACAGGAAGCATGATGAGCACTAAAGGAAAATAGTCTTTTAACAAATCTCCTTTAGGGGGGAGTCCCAGACCTACAGAATTATCCTTTCTATCGATGGGTAAAAAATAATTAAAAAGCAGAGGAACGAGAAAAAAGAGAAGGGCAAAAGAAGTTGATGTGTATAACTGAGCCATTAAGATGACGGTGTTTTTTTCTTCAAAGCGAAAGAAGCTTGTTTCTTTAGCGAATCGAAAAAAGGGTCCTTGCCAACCATAGTATTCAATAACCAACATAATTGCGGCGATTAAAACAATAGTAAGAGCGCTTCTGATTCCTTTTTCATGAAAGAAAATTGGAGGCAAGTATCTTCTTAAGAGTTTATCCATATTATTTCTCTATGATGCATCCGGCTCGGCTAGATATAAAGCGAGCGCTAGTAGACTCCCATAGACCATAGGCCTTGACTGTTTTTGCTTTACGATCTATTTCTTTAGTCCAGATGGGAATGATTTGTTTTCCGTATTCATGGCAATATTCTTCTTCCTGCCCAACGACAAATAAACATGAACAAACTTCTTTGGCATAAAAAGCAGAAACGGCCTTTGGAAATTTACAGCCTGTTAAAAAGAGCAGAAGAGAGAGTGTTAAAATCTTCATGGTAGGGCCTTTGTTAAAAGATCAAAGAACTTAACCCTATCCATCTTAGAATCTTTATCAGCTCCATTTCTAACGACGACTAAGTCTTTACTAGGAACGATAAGAAGAACCTGTCCATGATGACCTAAGGCCATATAGGCGTCTGTTGGTAGGCCTGGATAGGGATGAGTGTTAGGAAAACCAGGCACGTCAGCATTGAGCCACCATTGTGCCCCATAGGTTTCAACTCTTGATTTCTCACTCTCATCAATCTTCTTTTGAGAGAACTTTAAAAAAGGCGGGGAAAGTTGGTAGGAGTATTCGACCCATTCTTTTTTCAAGAGCCTTTTTCCCTGAAAAACTCCTTTCTTTAAATAGAGAAGTCCAATCTTAGCTAAGTCTTCGGGAGCCATGTATAAATAAGAGGATCCTACAAAAGTTCCTGAACTATCTTTTTCCCAAGTGGCGCTCTTAATTCCCATGGGATTGAAGAGTTGGCTCCAGGGGTAATTTGAGTAGTCATTTTGGCCCATGGTTTTCTTAAGCATACCCATGATGAGGTTAGTCTCTCCACTGGAGTAATAAAACTCCTCACCTGGAATGGCCCTAAAGGGACGGGCAGCTGTGAAGCTCGCCATATCGTTAAAACCTTCTGTGTAAAGCATAGCAATAACGCTACTTTTTAGAGGGTTTGATTCATAACCTTCATTCCAGTCAAGACCAGAACTCATCCCTAAAAGCTCTTTTAAGACCGGACTGTATTTAGTGTTCTTATGAAGCGGATAGTACCTCTTAACTGGCGTCTCTAAAGTCAGGAGGCCTTTATCAATTGCGATCCCGATAAGAGTGCTTGTTATGCTTTTACTTACAGACCACTGCCTATGGGTCTGTCCCTTCTTAAAACCATTAAAGGTCGAATGCTCAATAAGCTGACCCTTGTAAATGACCATCAAGGCATTAGTTGAAAAGCCGTGCTCTGTGCTTTTAGCGTAGGCTAAAAAGGCTTCCCATTCAGGGGCCTTCACGCCAGTTGCTTTAGGCGTAGCCTCTCTCCAAGGGGGCGGCGCAGCATGTGCTTGAAATATAATAAAAAAGATAAGTAGAATTTTCATAGTGCTTCCATTCTAGCCGTCATGCATTGCCATCTTCAAGTCTTAGACCTATGTTAAGCAAACTTAACATAAAATTTCGGGGTCTATTCATGAAGGTTGCTATCGCAATCCTATTTCTCTTTTGTTTTCTAAAGCCAGCTTTGGCCTCTAAGTGGTGGAGCCCTAAGACAAGAGGTCACCTCAATACCCTTAGAACTAGTTATAAAGACCCTTTTGCTTCAACTATGCTTGGGGTTTGTAAGGTTGATAAGCTTAAATACAAAGAAATCGATGATGCTGTCATTGAGAAGAAAAGGCTGCGAGTTGAATCTATGAGTTCTGGGCGGTTAAACTCAGTATTTGTTCTTCAAAATAGAAATGATCGCGTTATTCCTGCGAAACTAATGATTGTCCTTCCTGGTGCCTTTACAACAACTCAGGCAGCTCAACCTGTGAGAATGGCAAAAAGATTCTTTGCTCGAGGTTACCATGTGGTGACCCTGCCTAATCCATGGGGATTAGAGTTTATTAAAGAACGTCCTTACTTTACGATGGGCTCTTTTGTTAAAGAGGGGGAAGCCATTTATATGGCCATGCGTTCTGCCGTATCTAAGTTAAAAAGCCGCGGACTTCTTCTAGAAGAAATATCAGTTATGGGTATCTCCGGCGGTGGTTATTTAACAGCCATGGTCGCTGGTCTTGATTCAATTTCAGGAAACCCTATCTTATCAGGAACAGCCACTTCTATTGCAGCCCCAATGATTTGGTCTCAAACCATGAAACACCTTGATGGTTATATGGAAGAAGTTAGAGAAGGCCTAAACTCTCACTTGTTAAGATTAATTCCAAGTTACTGGAAGATCTGCCGTAGTGATTCTCAGTTGGAATTAGATTCAAACCTTTTAGAAAAGGCTAAGCTTCTTACCATTCATAGTGGCTTTCACTCCCATATGATTAAAAGTATCCAGCTCTTCGATAAATTAAATTCTTTAAACTCAATCCCAAAGAAAGGTTTTAAGCATTGGCGTAAGAATATGAACTTCGCTCGTTTTTACGATATATATAACCCTGAGGGGAAGATACTTCTAAACTCAAAATGGGGAAGGATCGACACTTGGGTAAATCTTGCTAAGGATAATGGTTATAATAAATTAAGAATTCTTACGAGCATGGATGATTTCTTAAATGTGCCAGAAGTTTTTCAGGAACTTAATATCGAAGAGGATAGACTTTTGTTGATCCCTTTTGGTGGTCACTGGGGGATAAGAGGCTTTGGGACCTGGTTTGATAAGCTCTTTGAACTTTCTTTTGGTCCCAAAGTATAAATATTAAGGAAGAACGAAGTCGACGAGTTCACCTTTACGGTTAATACAAACCTCATCCATCGTAGCGACTGATTTATTAATTCTATTGAGGGCCTGATCAAACTTTTCATGATCCGCACGCATAACTACTTTTCCAAGAGATTTATTGAGACCAAACTTCCTGATCTTTGTATCAAAGCTTGCGCTTCTTTCATCAAAATTAATGGAGAGGTTTTCAAAAGAAAAACCATAGATGACTCCCTTTAAGTGAAGAGACTCACCATCTTCGAGCTGAAGCTTCTCACCTTTTTGGGCGTGCTTAAGAGTGTACCTAGTACATTCATTAGCATCGTCAAAGTTCTTAACAACAGCGGCGTTTAGACTGCCTACCGTTAGTCCTAAAAGGATTAAGATCATCTTCATATATTCCTCGCTTATCAGTATTGTTTTCTTTTTAATTGCAATTAAGCTGCCAAGGTAAGTTGTTGAATATACTAGAGATTATGAGCTCTTATTGTCCAGCTTTTAGTCGCACAGCTATCTCGTGGACATGTTTTAGAAACTCGTTAAAATAGAATAAACCGAGGAGAATCACGTGTTTAAGCTATTTTTCATTTTAATAATTCTAGGCCAAAGCGCCATGGCAGATGACCTTTCCTATAAAGACAGAAGTAATGAAGGGGAGAACAAGTACGAGAGAATTGGGAAGCTAGAGACCTATCTCACAGGCCTTTCAAGCAGCCTTGCTAAAGTTCATGATGACATGAAGAAAGATTTTAAGAAAGAACTTAAGAGTTTAGAAGTAAAGTTGAGAGACGAGATGAACAACAGTCTCGAAGCCAAGGTTAAAAAATTAGAGGCGAGTATCGCTAAGGTTTCAAGTAGTGAAGACTACGCTAAGAAGAAATATGCCGAGGAGTCTAGGGGACAATTGAAAACTTTAAAGAATCGGATTATCGATCTTCTTGAACAAGTTTCAGTTCTAGAGACTAGGGTTAAAGACATGGACTCTCGGCCTTAATAATAGCCAGGAGTCACATACATTGTAGGGTTTCTAGGGGCCACTAAGGGCTGGGGTGGTGTCAGAGGATATTTTTTTCCAGTGTTACCACCTAAAATATTCCAAGGGTCTGGGTCAAAGGCGGCAGGGCCTCTTTTTTCTTCTTTTTTATCTTTCTCTTTTTCGCAATCAACTTCTGCCCAAAATTCTTCTTTAGAACAATCTTTTTTATCTTCAGTCTTTGCCGTATCTGTTCCAGGTGTATTTGTAGTTGTATTCGTTGTTGTAGGTTTTGGTTGTTCGGTGGCTGATCCTCTAGTACAGGACGTTTTATTTGAAGCTTTAATTTGACCATCTAATTTAAAATGAGCTTCGTAAGAGGCCACTACTTCTTTATCAGTTAAAAGCTCAGCCACGATAATACAGGGGTTATCATTCTTCTTACATTCTTTACCTTTGCCCTCGAGGTTCTTAGAAGGAACCCATTCAACAAAGCTATTACTTGAGCCGGCAATACTGGCAGCCATCTTTTTCCCTTCAGCTTCCTTTTCTTCTTCAGTCTTATCTTTGAACTCCTCTGGAATTATCCGCCAACTACATTGGAGGGCACCTTCAACTTCTTTTTTTGTAACTTCTAAAATAAGACCCCTTTCTTCAGAAATGACGAGTGGAACCGGTGGAACATAAGCAGGCGCAACATCGCTAGAAGCGTCAGGAATTGGTTGAGGAGCATTACCCGCTGCCGTTGTTCGAGCTGGAATTGTAGGAACTTTAGGAGGACTTGAAGCTGTACTTCTTAACACTGGCTTAACAGGAGCAGGAGGACCTTCAAATGGTCTTGGTTTAAACCCTGGAGGTAAGTCTGTTCTTGGCCACCTAACTTCATCAATACTTGGCATTTTGGGAGATGTCGTCTGAGTTAAGCGCAACGGATTTGGAGCAACTCCGGAAGTAATCTGTTTTGGTGCGGCAGAGATGACTCCATCATCAACAACTCTAAAGTTTCCTTCTATAACGGGGGACTCTATCTTTATTCTTGGAGTAGTTGTAACAAGACCTGTTTCTCTAGGCATAATGACCCCTTCAAGGGGCTTTGGAATGACTAGTTCTGTTGAAGTTGGAACTTTAGCGACATTTGTAGTTGGTATTTTAGCAACATTTGTATTTGGAACTTTCGCAATACTTGTATTTTGAACAGGAATTGGAAGTGGTCTGTTGTTATGATTGTTACTTAATAATGAGGCAACCCTTGAAACTCTACTTTTTGTCTCAACTGAGTTAGAGCCTTTCCAACTGGCAAGGACTCGGTTTAGGCCTTGATTTATATCACTTGATCGGTAAGCCGCTTGAAGATCAGATAAGTGAGTTTTTAAAAGCCCACTTCCCGTTCTCCATCCTGTTTGTCCTTTTACGGCGATTAAGAACTGAGCCTCAGTAATCTGTTCACCCCGGCGAAGTTTATTCTCAATACCACCAACTAGGGCGGCTTGATCAGAGGCTTTCATCGCTTTAAATCTATTGCCTAATTTATCAGCTTCAGAGGCACTTATCTTTCCATTTTTACTATTGCCAAAAAAACCTTCTACGGCTTTGATACCTTTGTCTTCACCAGTTATGTAACGCTCTAAACGAACTCCCTTATGATCTTTAGCCCAATACCTTAAGGTATCATTGGGACCAATGTCAGTAATCTTTCCATTTTTCATAAGCTTAGGCAGGCCCTTTGAATCAGTGATGATCTCTCCAAAGTCGTCTAGTCCATTGGCCGTTGTTGAAAAAATTCTAGCGTTTATTTGAGGGACGGGACGTCCGTTTGTTGCTGCATTAACTACTTGTTCCATAGCTCTAGCACTATCAGCACAAATCGCCCAAATCGGCGAGTATACAGAAGTTGCAAAAAGTATAAATAGAATCGATAGCTTTATAAAAATAAGTCCCTCCAAATAGGGGAGTGTTTCTCTTTACTTATCGGCATTAAAAGCCAACTTCTTTATTATTAGATGAATTTAAAACTGGATAAAGGAAATGACATAACTGTCTGAAAATATTGGATAAAGCCCTAAACAAACTGACTCAAAAAGTGGTCGTTTAGGCCTTTATATGGGCATGAATACAATCCCACATATCTATTCGAGGATTGAGTAAGGTTGCCGTGGCCTTATGGAGCAAGAAGTCCGGGATCTTTTCTTCTTCAATATAAAGGGTCTTAATCTTTTCAAAAGAAAAAGATTCAGCATTTATGGTGGATCCTACTTTCGTTAAGCGCTCTAACCTATAAATAAAGAGGCTTATATTATCTTCTAAGTAGGGAGTTAATTTTCCGCGAAGATCTCTAAATTGATCGAGAAGATTGTTTCTTACTTTTTCATGTTTTTCTTCTTTATATTGAAAGATTAAGAAATAAAAAGCCGCTAAGTTCTTTTCTTTATAATCTTTAAGGAGTTCTATAGACATTTGAAGGTGGTGATAGATATCCTCTTTAATATCCTTATCAAAGGCGACTTGTGCGAGCATAAGATGTCTCATTCCTTGGCAGTACTTTTCATCGGTCTTACTTTCTTTATACTTTTCTATCGAGCTGACCTCTTCTTTCCATAGATCAGTAATCTTATGCGCTTCAGCCTTAAAATACTTGGGTCCTTCCTTTGAGATGATAAGCGCTCTTCCCTCGGTAGGATTAAAGATAGAGATACCAAGAGAGGACATCGTCGTTGGGTCTGGTCTCAAAGGAGACTTCTTATTTATTAATGGTGAGGAGATCACTCTTAAGACTCTTTTATCATCAACTTCTTTTTTGTTAAGGAATTTATCAATCTTCTCTAAGGCGACTTCTTCTCTTAGATTATTAAACTCATCTAGGCCATAGGGGAAAAAGTCTTTTTGATCTAATGAAGTATCTTCAAGTTTATTGTTAACATAGATGACTTTACCTGGTTCTAATTGGTGCTCTCTATAGAAAAGTTCAGCGCCAGATAACTCAGCGGTTAAAACCGAGCCGTCACTAAAACCTAGGTTCATTCCCCATGGAGTTATACTTTGATTCTTTTTTAAGAACTCTATTGCCGATTTTTTATCCCCAACTTTTGACATGAGTTGAAAAGCTAACTCAAAGATAGGAGTTCCATTTTGATTAAGTGAATCTGTAAATTTTTGATGAAGGGCGTAGCTGACGCCTTCAGAATTCATGGCCGTTAGACCAGGATAGGGCATCCCTACTGATCCATAAGAGACGATCTTTGGGGAATTATTAAACTTAGTAATAATCACCCTCTCTTCTTTATCAAAGCTTCCAAGCAGTGGAAAATCAAGAATTCTCCCATGGGCAGGGGAGCCTAGCTTATCATCCCAAAAGAAATAACTTGAACAACCTAGGAGACCTGGAGGAAGCCCTGGAATCCATTTGCTCATAAAACTGAGAAGTTCAGGTGTAAGAAGGGCCCTAGCGACTTCATCAAAAGGAGTCCCTAATCCTTCACTGTAAGCAGAAATATTCTTTTTAAAATGAGGGCAGTTGGCCAGAGTCCTGGCCAAAACTTGCTTTAAAACTTCTCCGGCGACTAAATTAACCCCTTTCCAAGGGGTTTTTATTAACGAATTAATATGGTCAAGAACTACATTATGCCGGTTCTTATCTTTTAGACCTAATTGGTAAAAATTTTCAGTGGGATCCCCGAAGAGTTTAATGATGGGCAAATCAATGGATGTATTTGTCATAAATTTACCTAATTCAAGGGGTTTCAATGTCTATTTTAAACTGGAATGAAATAGCTAGCAATGAAGGATTAATAATCTTTTGCCTAATCTTTGCTGTCTTCAGAATATATCTCGAGGTGATTGGTTTTGACTTTGGAAGTCTGCCTATTACAAAAGCCTTAGGAAAAAACTCTAGTGAAGATCAGCTTCAAAAGTTTCATAGATCCGGACTATATTTAAGCATCGGCTATATTGTCTTCTTTGCTCCTGGAATCCTTCTCAGCTAAAAGAGGCATTCCATCATAAAGCTCAATCAAAGGCAGCCTACCTTTAAACTTAGTAGGCACCTTAATGCTTTCTTCATTCGCTTTTTTTCTAATATAGATCTTTAGGCTAACTTCATAAGGTAGCCTTCCAATCATATTATTTAACTGAAAAATCTTATTTAAGAACTGCCCATTCTGTTTTCTATTTAATTGAAAGGCATCTTGAGACTTAACGATTTTCCAAAGCTTCCAAGGTTCATGATCTTGCTTTAGGATCATTGCCATTGTTAGATAGATAATGGGATCTGACTCAAAGTTATCTCCCATGAGAACAATGTCTTTTGGGATACCCGCCATTAGTAAGATATCGAGAAGGTGGTTTAATTTATAGAGACCTTGGACTTTTAAGTCTTTAGTAGTCAAGTCGCCTTCAAAGAAACTAAAGATCTTTCTATAATCTTTTAAGAATATACCAGCTGTATAGATATGGTTTTGATAAAGCCAATCCCTCATGGCGTCTTCGTAAAAGTGAGGCGAAGCTGAAAGGATAAAAGGGTGAAAGCCATCCTTAATATAGTCTTGTAAGATATCGACACTCTTAACTAGGGTGGGGAAACTCTCTAATGGTTTTGTTAAAGAGTTATAAACGTCTCGTGTTGTTGAATACCTTGTATCCACAAGAGTCTTATCAAAATCACATATAATTATTTTCTTTGGCTCTGGTATCCTAAGAGGAATGGCCGTGCCTAAGTGAATTTGTAGACCAGGTTCTTTACCTACTTCATAAAGTTGAAGGATGACTAATCCTTTTGATTCTTCAGTTAAAGGGATCTTGAAATTAAAGTTTCCATATGAATCTGAATCAAAAGATTTTTTGTAGATCTCTTTTTGATTTTCATCGAGACCGACTATTTTCATCTTGAACTCATAAGCAGATAAGAGCCTTAAAGCTTGAATAGGAAAGCTCGGGGCCAGCTTCTCAAGGTCAACGGGGGTATTTCCCATGGCCAGAGCATTCTCTTTCATTGTGACTGAGGCCTTGATGGCGACATAATCATCGGTCATAATAGAAAGAAAATGGACGAGGTTTGGTCTTTTCATATTTTTAATATTCTATGGTAAAATAATGACTTACACCAGTGAAGGTAATGAATCATGAAAGAAATGTTTATCGAATTTTTAGGACCAGTTGGGCTTTATTATGGCTTTGGAATAAAGATTTTCACCGCAACAATCTTGGGGCTTTTGATCGGGTATGATCGTGAAAAGAAGATGAAGTCAGCGGGTCTAAAAACCAATATGCTTATTTGTCTAGGGGCCTGTATGTACACTGCAGTAAGCCTATTAGCTTCTGAGGACGTAGCAACTGCCGATCCTAATAGGACTGCCGCGCAAATTGTAAGTGGAATTGGCTTCTTAGGCGCTGGATCAATTATTCAATCAAGAGGCTCGGTTATTGGTATGACGACGGCGGCTACCATTTGGCTCGTTGCGGCCATTGGCATGGTTGTCGGTATGGGTTACCCAGTCGTAGCCTCTTTATTTACAGTCACAGTTTTAATAGTTCTAACCTTTATTGATCCTATCTATAAGTTAATGGAGCGTAAGGGTGAGCGTAAGACAGTTCATCTTGAGATCCTCTCTAGAGGCGGGGTTAAACATTCTGTTAAGGAAGTCGTACTTCAAGAAGTGGATGTTATTCATGAAATATTTGAAAAAATCATCGATCCTGATTCTAATCAACGACTTCTCAACATCTATATATCTCTTCATCCAAGAAGAGTGCCTTTTCTAATGGAAGAACTTGCCAATATTATTCAGGTTAAAAAGGTGAATTATCACTTTGCTGCGAATAATGATTACGATCTAGATGAGGAAAATGATACTAGCTCTTAAGCTTTAAGAACTTTAAACTTTAGAACACCATCTTCATACTTTTGAGTAACGCCTTTATGGTTTAAGATGGCCTCAGTGGGAAATTGCTTAGTCATAAGTTCAGTTCTCTTTGAAGTATGGCTCGTACCATCTTGTTCTTCAACTCGGTCTGAATGCTTTCTATGATAAGTAATCTTGATATATCTATTCCTAGGGGAAATAGTGATATTCTCGCGTTCATGATCTGGAACTTTTAATGAAACGATATAAGAATCAGGTGTTTCTTTCATAGTGGGGGATAGCTTCCCAACATTATAAAAAGGATCTGTATTCTTGCTCTCAACCATTTCTTTTTTCTTAGAAAATGAATCTTTTAAATCATTAAGCCTAGTTGAAAATCTGTCCTTCATTAAGGCCAGCAGACTTAGGTGCTCTTTTTCCATTCTTTGAGTCTTAAGTTCAAAGGCGGTTTGTTTTGATTTAACTTGTTCTTTGTTGTGATCTTCTAAAGTTTCAATCTTCTTCTTTTGTAGTACTACTCGAGACTCCGTTTCATTTCTTTGCCCCAACAATAACTTCGAAGTAGAGTCTTTATGATCAAGTCTTTGCCTACCAACATTTGAGGCGTGCTTGATATCATTTCTTCTTAGCATTTCTTTTTGAACATCTTGGTTATCTGTAACACGAGAGCCAAAATCCGCTGAAGAATCCATCAACTGAGCATCCATATCAGCTCTATAATGTTGAATCTCTAAGTCCGTATTGGCCCTAATTTCGGCATACTTTCTAGAGGCCTCATCTTCAAACTCTTTTACTTGTTCAGAATTATTGCTAAAGATGTCATTATATTTAGTTTCGAACTGACCATTCATTTCAGTCGTTCTTAAGTCATTGTACTTGTCTAAATCAAGCCTCTGATTCTCAAGAACCCTTTGGTGTTTTATGTTGTCAGTCTTAAATTGTTCTAACTTTTCTTTCTTACCATCTAAGACCTTAGAAATTTCCTTTCTATTATTTTTAGTCGCTACATGGAGGTCCTCTTCACCTTGAATTTGTATTTGATTCTTCTGATCTTTGAAGTTTTCGCGAATCTTTGTCGTTGTATCTTGTTGGTTCTTGATCTCTTGTTGACGATCTTTCGTAAGCTGCTTGAGCTTATGCTTATGCCATGAAAGTTCTTCTTGAGGTCTTACCTTCAAAAAATACTCCTAGAAGTTCTTAACTTCTTTTGCCTTCTCATAGGGAGAAGGGCAGTGAGGTTGTCTTTGTCCAGTGTGACCTTTACAGGTCCATGATCTTAAAAGATCAACTGATACTGTCTCTCTTCCACCGTGGTAAGAAACATAACTGACAGGGTCTAACGTACTTGTTACTAAATAGGGTTTGATATCTACTTCGTAAAGAGTTCGCATCTTTATGCTGTATTGATAAACGCGGTATTCAGCTTGTGACGTTTCTATCATCAAAACTAAAAGCAGGTTGAATATGATAAAGCCTAAGCTTAGTTTTTTCATAAACATTATTGAAGTTCTGGCTTCGCGTCTAAGATCTTGTTTTCAACCATTTTAAAAAAGGCCTTAAGAACAAGATGTCTTTCTGTTTCATTCATTGAAAGCATTACTGTTTTCTTTCTCTCTAAGCTTCGATGCTTAGAAACTCTCGAAAGTAGTTTTTTAGCTTGGACTTTTTCATTACCCGTAAGCTTCTTAGGAGCAACGTTATAAAATTCGTTAAGCCATCTTGAATCGAAGAGAGGAAAATGTCCCTTTGCTCCTAGTTCTACTAATGATTTAATCGATCTGTCGTTTCTATCGTAAAATTCCAAAGCTTAAGCCTCCTTAAAGGTCTATAGTGCACCCTTTAATAATACTTTATAAAGCCAATCAGTTTGAGCGGGAAAGCTTTTCCAACTAAGGGGATTACGGGGGGTTATAGAAACGGGAGAGTAAAAAGATCCACTATTTAAAGGGGGTGGAAAACTGATCCTTACCTTGATACAATATTGAAGTGAACGGGAATAGGAGTTTCCCTAACAAATCAAGGAATGATGATGAAAAACAAAACATTTTACTCTTCTTTAATAATCTCGACTTTCTTACTTACAGGATCAGCCTTTGCGTTGGTTGATTACTCTGAAAGTTCAGCGCCAGCGGCTCCCACGAAAAGGAAAGCTAGGCCTATAAAGATCAATAAAAGCCCTTCGAATTCATTAAGAAGTTCAGCACCTCAAAGATCTAGTGCAGGTTCCTCGTTTGGTGAATTCTCTTTTGGTACTGGTTATCAATCAAATAATATTGAAGTAGGTGATAGAACTGGAAAGGTCGACTCTTGGCATTTTGATGGTCACTTTCAAACAAATTACGGTTTTTACTTAAATGCTTCTCACTATATGGCTTCAAGTGAAAGTGAGACCTTGGCAGTCAATAGCGGATCTCAGCAAGGAAACCCTAAAGCATTGATTGGGTTTAATTGGTTAAGGTTTGGATCAGGAGCTGATGCAGGAACGATTGATATTATTGCAGGGGCTAGCTTTGGGCAGACGGGCTCAGACTTTGCTAGCTCTAGAACAGATAAGATCTTTGGGATAGAAACGACTAAAAAAATTGCTTCTATGGTCTTAGGTTTTGGTTATGAATACAGAATCACTGGAACTCCTTCAAACACTGAAGAGTTAACAATTGGAAATATTCAAAAGATCTATGCCATCCTAGGTTGGATGGCGACGCCAGATATTCGTTTCTCTTTTGAAGGTGGAACTTATAAGATTGGCGAGGCTGCTGGTAATAATTCATTAGAAGAAAAGACTTCCTTTGGATATGTAGCTCCTAAAGTTCATTTAGGTATATCACCTTTTGTGTCCCTTGATCTAGGGGCCATCTTCAGATCTAAGAGACTTAAGAATGAAGATCTAGTTGATGCAAGACTTTATGATTTAAAAGGAGCTTATGGCTCTAGTATCTTGGCGGGATTATCGCTAAGCATGTGAGACTAAATTGACTAATGAATCTAAAGTTTATTATTGCAATCATTGCAAAGCCTTTATCGACGAACTTGAAGACTTACTTTTTGTAGAAGAAAGTTCTAGCAAAGGGTTTTGTAGCGAGAATTGTATTGAAAAGTTCTACCAACACCTAGTCGATTTCTTCGAAGAGAGGGATAAATCCCTTCGAGATGATCTTTCTCTAGCAGATGAAGACTGTCTTAAATTTGTTGGTAAGCCTAAGCTTATGGAGCTGGTTCTTTCCTCTCCTAACGAAGTTTGGAAAAATACAAATGATTTAAACGAAGAGTACTTTCACTTTATACGAAAAGTAACGGAGAAAGGAAGTGAGCCTTTCTCGATGATAGCTACTTGTTTAATCTTTGATAATAAACCAAGCTTTATTCTAGCTGTAACCGCCTCTCGAAGCGAAGAGATGGTGGGTCATTATAAGCGCGAGCAATTAGTGGATAAGCCTTTAACTTTAGAAGCCGAGGCTGATGAAGAAGGGTTTCAATCTGTGGAAGTTGATGAAGAATTGATAGAGTCCATCGAATTAAAGAAATCTAATTTTTTAGCAAGCCTTTTAGAAGAGAGAAGCCCTTCGGATATTCCTTTTGAAAGATTCAATATGTATGATGAATTTATTGAAAAGACATTACAAGAGCCTGATGAGGTTTTTATTAATACTGATGAAGAAGGGGATAAGGTCTTAACTTATATCAAGGCCCATGAACTCAATGGAACTAGCTTCTATTACTTTTGTCTTTGTATGAAATACGAAAACTCACAAAAAGAAGGAATGGAAACACTTCTTCCTATTTTAACCTTTCCTAGTCTAGATGGAGAGTTATATGAGTTTTATAAGAAGGGCACCAAGTTGACTGGGGCCCTTAAAAATTAATCTAGAATTGATGATATTTATACTGCGCCACAGATGAAAAGGCCTGGCAGTAACTTCCATCTCCGTACTGATCCAAAAAATTTGCGCAAAAGAGATAGGCATCAGGTGATAGAACATACTGATTGAAAGGAGCTGGATACAAGAAGGCTTTATCCTTCATAATCATGGCACCAGTAATGGCAAAGTTCGAATAACCAGGGCGGTTCTTAATAAGCCCAATCTTATAGATTCTTTTATTATCAGTAGCGCTTAGGCATCTCGGCTCACCAACATAAATAGAATTTGCTCCATTATTAAAGGTTGGTATGACACAAACTTGAGAGTCTGAGATAGGCATTTGTAGTTGAAGATAAACATCAGTTTCAACACCAGGAGACTCTGCCTGACAAAAGGTATAGCTTCCAAGGTGTGTGCTTGATGATTCAAATCCATTTACCCCATCAGTAGACCAATTACAGTGATCAATCTCCGGTGGAATCTGAGTGCCTGTGTCGGTTGAGGTTGTATTGCCATTATCATTATCAGCGACAGTAACACCTCCATCATCATTATCTGAATCTGTGGATGTTGAGCTACTAAATGCATCATCTGTTGCGCCTCTTCTGCTTCTTGCATCTCTTGGACCTTCACAGGCCATAGTAGCAACAAGAAGTACTAAAAAGGCTAAACGAATTATATTCTTCATAACCAAAAACCTCGGCTTTGGGATTAACTTAATACCTTTTCGTCCTTTTCCAGACTTAATTTAGAATTTTCTTAAGCTTGTTCCTAAGTTGCCGAAAAGTCGTGTATGCGGATACTTATTTCCCTTATATTAGTAGGACTTGTCCTTATAACCTCAGTTTATCTGTTGGCGATGGCACCCTTTCACTTCTATGGACTTACCTTAGAAGAGGGAGTTGATTCTAGTTATCTAAAACTCGAAGTAGACAGCGAAAATATGATTAAAGGTGGATCTTATGAGTGGGATCGAGTCGATGGAGTTTTCTCTGAAGAGCAAAAGAATTGGAAACTTTTCCATTTTCAAAAATTTGAAATTCCAATGCCTGTGCATCATCCTTATTTTTTAGTCGTTCCAGATTTAAAGGTTAATTATGATCCACCTAGACTAGGAGTGAAGATGCTTGATTCTATAAAGAGTCTGCGAGCTTCAATTCATACAATGAAGGATATAGACTTTATATTAAACTTCGGTTCACATAAGATCTTTAATCTTCCTGCCTTTAAGAATTATATTTTAAAAAAAGACCTGCAAGAAATTTGGAAGGATATTTTTAATAAGGATCTAACATTAGAGGGCTTCTCCATTCTAGACCCTAGTATCATTTCCGGCGCTTCTTATAAAGAGCTAGTCTATAATCTGTTTATCTTAAATATGAGAAAGGTTTTATTTCCTGAGAAAGTACAAAAGATCAGTTACTTTGGTCCTAAGAACTTTGGCATAGTAGAAGTAGAATTTGAAACTGACTCAATCATTAAAGATAATTATCGGGTTGAATATATTTATATCCTAGAAGATGGAATCATTCACAGGTTAAAATTAAAAACAAAAAGCTTTGATTTAGTCACGGAGGCCCTTAGGAAAAGGGTGCTCATGCAGTTAAAGTACAAAGCTTCTGCTATTGAAGATTCTATACAAATCTACAACGAATACAAAAAATTGAATTACGAACAGAGAATTGACCAAGAAGGGATGATCTACCTTTTCGCGGCATGGACCCATAATATTGATAACGAAAGCTTCCTTAGAGAAATGATAAAATTCTTAGAGCGAGGAATCAACAACAATGTTCATCTTCAACCACTTTATGAATTTGCCTATAAAAAATATGGAAGTAATTATTCCGGTGAAGATAAAAACCGAAAAGAGACCGCCCAGAAAAGGCTAGAGAGAAAGACCAAAGAAGAGTTAGATAAAGAGATTGAAACTGAACGTAAGAGAAATGTTGATAATATTGAAGGGAGCTTTAACTCCGACGAAGATAAGATAAAGTTCTTCTTACAAAAAGCTAAGGATGATGGTGGTAATATTGACGATAAGGATAATATTCTACGAGAGTAGATTAAAACCTGTAACTCAAGCCACCATAAGCATGGGCACCAGAGAGAAGATCTAATGAGACTTCAGAGTTATCAGCGAGGATAATACTTTTTATACTAGAGACCGTGATTCTTTTTATACCAAAGCCTGCGACAAAACCGATTTTTTTCTCGGGGAAGATTCTAGCTTGTGTTCCAAAATGCCAACCATAAAAGCTCCCTTTAGATGTACCAGCGACACCCGTAACTTTTACTCTTGTGTCTAATGAAATCATTCCACCTAATAAAAGGTCAATACTCACCCAAGAAAACTTAATCGGGCTGTAATAAATCTGACCGTCGATAGAGAGTGCTGCTGCTTCTATACTTTCCTGACTGACTCTATAAAGTGAACCTCCAAGACCAAAGCCGTATGACTTAATAGGAGATCTGTGCTCTAGCATTATTGAATAATAAGTCATGGCCGAAAACGAAGAGTCTCCAGCTGCTGTACTAATATTCTCCCAATTTTCTCCAAGGGAGAACTGACCACCTTGAATGACCAAATGATTATTGTCTTTTAATGAGTCATTAACTTTGAACTCATCATTATTGATATTATGTTCAGTTATTTTAGGGGAGTAGACCTGTTTTTCTTCTTCAACGTAACGGATATCTTTTGATTGAATATAGGCCACTCTTCCTGAGACGATAACCGGAACTAGGGTTCCTTTCATTCGCGCTTTTTCGCCAACTCTTAGAACCTTGCCGCCTCTAATAAAGCCTATTGAAGATGTCATTGCTAGGTCTGAGAAGACCGTAGTTTTAGGAACATTAACAACGGCGACCTTAAAAGCATGGGCGCTAATTGATGCAAAGCATAAAGATAGTAATATTAAAAGCTTCATTAGGATAATTGTATAACAAAGGGCGCTATGGCGCAAAACTACTTTAATGTAATTTATTTATATTTATGCCCTTGGGCCTTACATCAAGAATTTACCGAGGTAGCCTTTCAATATTGTGGAACATTTAAAGGAGAAGTTAATGAAAACATTAATTATTGCAGCTTTTGCTATTCTATCAGCCGCCGCATTTGGTGGAGATGCTCTAGAGTTAAATAGCAGTGACGTAAACTACGGTCCTCTTCATCAAGCGACTAGAACAGCCGCTTTAGACCGTGTTGAAGTGATAAGAACAAAGAAAACACCAAAAAAAGTAGACCTCTCTTATTCTGTTAAAGAAAGTGAGCAAGTATGTACTGATTACCGTTATGAAGATGTTTGGCATCCTGGATATCATGATCGTGTATGTCACGTTGTAACTGATAGAAATGGTAACACAAGAACAGTTTGTAGAAACGTCTGGAGACCAGGTTACTACACAACTGAGAGACGTTGTATTAAATGGGATACTGTAATGGTAACTCGTAACAAAGACATCAGACTAAACTTTAAAAAAGCAGCTAGACTCTCTGGTGAGCAGCGAGAAGTTTTTATGATTGAGTTTCGTCAAGATAGAATCTCTTCAGACAACGTAACTGTTTCAGGAAAGGTTGTTGAAGCAAATAGAGGGTATTCAATTAAGTTTGAAACTTTTCTTAAGAATTCACTTAAGTTCGAAGCAAATTAATTCTTATGTAAATTAAAGATTGATGAATGGCCCAAGATTTTCTTGGGCCTTTTTTTATTCTTTTTGAAAACTTTTCTTGAGATACTTGATGGCCAAGTCGAGGTCATCGCGCTTAAAGACAATGAAAAGAAATGTTATAAGAAAAAGAAGGTAGTTTAGGCCTAAATTAAGGATTAACCCGCCCCATGAAGTCACTTGAATGAACTGAAAGCTCGATTGAAAATAAGCAATTAGCGAAGCTATTCCAATTAGGAAAATAAACCTTTTTAAGAAGTCTGAGACATTTATATTCAACTCGGCTTCCATTACAGCCTTAATATGCCATATGTAGAAAAAATAGAAACTCAAGAATGTTCCAAGAACTGGTCCTATTATCCCAATCGTCTTAGTAAGAATAATGCTTGCCGTAATATTTATAAACCCAGCTATAGCAATTGTTTTGGTCTTCATCTGAATCTTTTGCTGCCCAACAAAAAGCCATCCCCAAAAAGAGAGGATTCCAAAGATAAGGAAGTTAGAAAATGAGATCCAAGTGAAGAGATCAGAGATATAGAACTTAGAACCAAGCCATAGATGAATAAAGCTCTTATTGTTGATACCAAGGGCGCAGATGGTAGGGAAGGCTAAGATTAAAAAGACTTTATTGATTAAGTCTATGGCCCTTTGCTTTTGACCTTGATCCTCTGAAGTCTGTGAAATAGAAGACCAAAAGCTATTTCCAATATTACTTAAGAAGGTATCAACCAGCTTTGCTAGCCTTTGATTTGTGACAAAGTTAGTAATAGCCGATGTGGGCTGAAAGAAAGAGAGAATGATAGTGTCAGTAGCAAAACTTAATTGACCAAATATATTTTGAAAGAACGAATGAAAATTAGTATTCCAAAGCTTAACACCAGAGAGTTCAAATTCAATGTTCAAAATTGGAAGCTTAACAATTTCTCGATAAGACATTAAGAAGATGAAAGCTACAAAGAGAAAATTTAAAAGAAAATACGAATAGGCAAGGCCTAGAAGGCCATATCCTTTATAAGAAAAATATATATTCAGGCAAGTCATCAAAGAAAGTTGATAGGTTGATAACTTAGAGATGATATAGAATTTTTCACTAGACCTTAAATGGTCCCTAAAAACATTGAGGGGAATATAGATTCCACAAGCCGCCATGATTAAAAGAGCGTGCATATATTCAGTAGGCTGATCTTTCATGACTGAGTTATAGATTAAATAAATGATGGCCATGAGAGCAAAAAGAATTAGGGGAACGATCTTTAAGTACTGTCTCAGTATAAACTTAATAGTGTTAATAATAGCTTTTCTATCTCCTGAGGTATGCGCCTTATTAAGTAAGCTGCAAGAGGATGTAGATAGTCCAAAATCCCAAATTGAAAGGTAGGCTAAGTATTGAAGAATGAGTTGATAAATACCGTATTCGCTCTCCCCTATATGGCGAATAATAATAGGGGTGCCGACAAATGAAATAAGAGTCGTTATGACTAGAGCAATAACAGTGTAGGTGTAGTTCTTTATACCCTTATTAAATAGTTCTCTTATCATCTTTTTCTACTTTCCCTTTTCTAGAACTTATAACTTAGTCCAAAAAAGAAATCTGTTCCGGCAAATCCGTTTAAATCTACGAGGAGTCGGCTAGGAAGAACGATGTCTTTCATGCCTGAAATACTCCAACTTTTATAATTAACACCTAGGACTCCTCCAATTTTAGATTCTGGTAGAATCCTAACTGTTGTTCCTATATTCCATGAATAGAGATAGCCTTTATTAACACCTTCAATATCTTTGATCTCAATATTTATGCCACTAGAGAAACCGCCACCAATTTGAAAGTCCCATTGAAAGATTTCCCACTTTAAAGGCGAATAACTAAGCTGGCCTTCAAAAACCCAAGAGTTGATATTAATGATTTCTTGCTTAGAGGAATAAAACCCCGTGCCGATGCCAAAGGCAAACCTTTCATTTCTTGGATGAAACTCGACAAGGAATTGATAGGCCTTTATGCCTTGATTTACGTCCCCTGCAAGTTCATTGAAGTCAGACCAGTTAGGTCCTGGTGAGAATGAATCAATCTTTATTAGTAAGTTCGTTCTTCCGTTAAGCTTTGTTACAATCTCTTCAAATTGATAATCAATCTTATGATCGGTTAGCTTAGAAGCAGACTGATTTGAGAAGCGTTTTTGAATAGTAATGTCGCCACCTTTTACATAACCGACACCACCATTGATTAAAATAGGATAGACATTCTCTGTCTTAACTTCAAAATTGGCTAAGTTAAGGATTTCACCTTTTCTTAATGAATGAACAGGATACTCAAGGCCAACATCGGCATAGAGGATACCTGTTGTTGTTTTTACAACGGCTTTAAGTTCTTTGATCTCTTGGCTAATATCTTTGTATTTCTCTAAGATCGAATCAACCGACTCTAGAGGAGCTTCAGATCCATAGATAGGCGACAATAACAGTAGGGAAAACAAAATATACTTCATAGATAAAGTATAACAGAAAATAAAAAAAAGACCCTGCGTTCACAGGGTCTTTTAGGAAACATTAGTTTTATTTGATTCGCCCTAAGGGTGGGGGAAATAGAGCGAGTTCTTCTTATTGATCATTATCCTGAGGTGCTCTTTCATCATCTCCACGTGGAGCTCTTTCATCATCTCCTCTGGGAGATTTCTCATCATAACGAAGTCTGATAAGACGAGTTTCAGGAACTAGAGCAAATTGAACTTCTTCAGGATAGATAATCTCTCCGTTAGTTAGTTCGATCTGATCTCTTCTTAAGATTTCAGAAACTCTTTTCTTCTTAAATCTTCTTTTAACAACTCTATCGATATGAATCTTTCTACCAGAACCTAATTCAAGACCAGCTGCCTTTGTTGATTTGGTTACTTTCTCAGTTGTAACTTTTACGATCTCAGTAACTTTCTTATACCGCGTTCCTGCCTCTACTTCTGAAGCGCCTGCGATAAGCATTCCTATTACTGCTAAAGCTATAAGTTGGACGATCTTTTTCATAATAAAATCCTTTTTACGAGGCGCCTGTTAATTCTCCATGCACCTGATCTGTGTCCAAACATCCGTGTCTCTTCAAACTTAAACTCCTTTTAAGCCCGATACTGATTCTTATATATCCAATATCTATGCCAAGTTTGCAGACCACTGATAGGAAGTAAGTACCTGAATTTAGGTCTGTGTGGATTGACACTTTGCACCTAGGGCCAAAACTGGACCAGAACGTAGGTGCCTTAAGTACCCAACTTCATAGGACATGTTAGAATAATCTTATGGATCAGAAGAGAATTCTATATATATCCCCAAATGCTTTTAGGGGTGGGGCAGAGAAGTTTGTCCTCGATAACTTGAAGCTCCATCAAGAAAGTGGGAAGTTTTTGGCTCAAGTCCTCTTTTTTGAAAGCGGGCCTATCTCTGAAGACTTGAAGAGTTTAGGATTCAAAGTCCATGTTCTTCCTTTTAAATTAAGAATGAGTCGGCCTCTATCAGTGATTCGCGCTATATTCTTTTTATTCCTGCTTATAAAAAAAGAAAAGATATCTTTAGCTCATTCAACCATGGCCTATGCCCATATCATTGTATCGCCGGCGGCCCTCTTTGCCGGAGTTCCTGAAGTTTGGTTTCAACATGGACCTGTTGGAAGTATATGGGATCAAGTTGGAAAGCTCCTCCCTTTTAGGAAGGTCCTTTTTAATTCTGAATTTTTAAAAAATGAACATTCAAAGATCTTTGGACCAAACTTTGACGAGGACTCTTTAGTAGTTCCTCTAGGTGTTGAAGTATCAAGTGGAACGGATATCGATCCCTCTCTTTATGGAATTAAAAAGGATCAAAAAGTTCTCTTATGGATTGGAAGAATCTGTGTGGGAAAAGGTCTGCACTTGGCCATTGAAGCATTAGGTCATCTAGATGAGAGAAGTGATTGGCATTTCATAGCAGTAGGTGAAGCCACCAACAAAGAAGATCAAGAATATCTTAATAGAATTAAACTCAGAATTTCCGAGTTAAAATTAGAAAATAAAGTCAGTATTGTTCATGGACAAAAAAACATGAGCCGCTTTTATAATATTTCTCATGCTCTTATTCATTCAGCTGTTATTCCTGAAAGCTTTGGTTTAGTCGTGGCTGAGGCCTTAGGGCATGGACTCTTTGTCGTATCTAGTTCTCACGGGGGAGTTGCAGGACTCGTTGGAAATAATGAACGCGGTATTCTCTATGATTCATTCTCGAAAACAGCTTCGTTGATTCTAGCCGGAATCATTGAGGAATACTTAGATGGACGAACCTTTGAAGTTGAAAAAATGAAAGAAGAGGGCATTAGATTTATCAAAGAGTTTCATACTCCTAAAATAATGAACAATTCACTAGAAGATCTTTACTTAAGAGTCTTAAATTAATGTAAGGCAAATATCTTGATCATCTAAGAGGCTTTTTACCTCGCAAGATCTTAAGCTTAGGATCCTATCACTAACAATTGAGAAAGTTTTCAAAGAGGTATCAAATCTGTCTTCTAACGCTATTTTAAGATCAAACAATTCTGTGAACTTAACCCAAAATTTTTCTTCTACGGCAGCAATGGCCAAAGTCTTCCCATCTTTTGTTTTGTACAAGGAGTAGCAAGGAAACTTACCATTATGGAGAAATTTAGGGTCCTCGGATTGGCTTCGAAAAGGGCTAAGAATATTTTCAGTGGCCTCTTGAAGACTTGCGACTACCCATTTCTCTTTTGAGATGACGGCTGCTAAGGATTTGGTAACAACCCAATGACCAAATGAAATCCCTGCTACAGGAAGAAATGGAGGAGAGATTATATTTTCATTCCTTGAATAGAGATGCATGTCTAAAAGTCCAGCTATCGCTAAAGCATTTAAGTCATGAAGGTTTTTAAATCTTCCTTCCCCTGCAATCAATTGCATCACTGTCAAATTAGGGTGGCTTAATCTTAATAACTCTGGAGTAAGGTTAAATTTTTCAGTGATTTTTGTAGGCTGGGCCAGTAAGAGAACTTGAGCATCTTTTATAAGATCATTGAGTACTTCAACGGCATCTGGTGCTTTAAAGTCAAAACGTTTAAGCTCTTTTTCTTTATTAAGTTCCTCATACCAAGTCTTAAATTGAGAATCGCTCTGATTAAAGAATCCTTGGATAAAGGGGTCCTTAAAGGTTTGATCCTCGACCTTAATCACATTCGCTCCCAAATCGGCAAAGATCTTTCCAGCTAAAGGTCCAGGCAATCTATGGGTAAAATCAATAACTTTAAAATTCTTTAGAAGAGTCAAACTACTTTTCCTCTTCTGGGGGTGCTGGTCTTAAAGTCTCAATAAAGTTATCGATACCAGTGCCTTGTAACTCGCAAGCGTCCTTATTACAGATTTGCCATTCATCACCGTCTTCATGCCAACTAAGGACAAATCTTGGAAGAAAGTAATTCATAAAATTGATAAATTTATCATCGTTAAGCCAAGCAACAGGAAGCTTTACGACCCTATAGGCGGCAGTCGGGTATGTTAAACTTCTCAAGGCCTCACCTGAAGCAAGAGGGTTCTTTAAACATTCGTGGGTGACAGCTTCAATCAGAGCTTCTGGTTCAATATCAAGATCACCTGGGCAAAGAACTTCGACTCTTCTAATAAGGCCAACTAAAGTGGCAAGAGGAGATTTAAAAGAGCTATCAAATGATGTTTGTTTTTGATTGGGATATAACTCTAGTTCTTCAGTGGATTTTGCTCTGGTTAAAGCTGAATCTCCATCGATAAATTCTTTATTAATAAAGTTTAAGGTTTGAACCACATTATCTTTAAAGATAGGATTCCCTGTAATTTCATAGACTCGAAGTTGAGCCTCAGTGAAAAAGACATAGTCTTCAAAGTAGGGAAGTGAGTTCTCTTTAGTAGTAGTGTGTTTTAACCTCATACCACTTTCGTCTTTAGAGATTAAGAAGTTCTTATAGATTCCTTCCATGGCCTTATTAAAGAGGGACCCCGCCATCTTTTTTATAACGTCAATCTGTACATATTGCATGACATCGACAAGGGCGGTAATCATTAAAAAGTTCCAACTCGCTACACCTTTGCTGTCAGTTGCAGGAGGAATTCTAAGCTTGCGTTGATTTAAGACTTCTTGGCGTACTTCTCTAACGGCTTCCCATCCTTTTTGCGTAAAGATCTCACTAGAATGTTGATAATCTAGTGAGATGACGGAAAGGCCATTTTCAAAGTTTCCTTCTTTGGTTATATCAAACCACTTCTTTAAGTCTTCCATCATAGCGGAAGTTTCCTCTGAGCAGTTATTAACTAAGTCTTCAAACTCTTCTTGGTTAAAAGAAAAATAAAGACCTTCAACTCCTTCACTATCAGCGTCTTGAGCAGAGAAGAAAAAAGCTTCTTCACTTAGCATCTCGTTCTCAAGGTAGTTAAGTGTATTGATGATCGAATCATAAACAAGAGGGGAAGGGTAGATGAGGCTAAAGCGAGAAAGCGCTGTTAAGAGACCGGCTTGATCGTAGAGCATCTTCTCAAAGTGGGGAACCTTCCAATTCTCATCAACACTATAGCGGTGAATCCCACCACGAGCATGATCATTGATTCCGCCCATGAGCATTTTTTCAAATGTCATGACCACATGATCTCCGCCTTGCTCTTTAGTTATCATGCCTTCTAGCATTTGTTCTGAGGCCCATGTTAAATAAGGAAAGTGTGGAAACTTTGGACTGCTTCCATAGCCGCCACCAGTTTTATCTTCATACTGGGCAAGGGCCTCAGAGATGGAAGAGGGATGAGGGAAGTGACCTTCAAAAGGAACTTTTTCTTTTGGTACAAAGCCTTCTTCAATCTTCTTAGTTACTTCTTCAGCATTTTTTAAGACTGTTTCATTATCATCTTTATAAGCGCGGGAGAGTTCATTCATCACTTCCATAAAACTAGCGTGACCTTCTTTTGAAACATTAGGAAAGTAAGTTCCTGCAAAATAAGGCTTTAGTTCTGGAGTTAGAAAAGCTGAGAGAGGCCAGCCCCCTTGTTGAATAAATATTTGGCAAGCCTGTTGATAATAAGAATCTATATCTGGGAACTCTTCGCGGTCTACTTTGATATTTATAAATTCCTTGTTCATAAAATCTGCTGTGGCCTGGTCCTCAAATGATTCATGGGCCATGACATGGCACCAGTGGCAGGAAGAATAACCAATAGATAAAAAGATTGGTTTATCTTCATCTTTTGCTTTTTGAATGGCCTCAGGTCCGAAGGGCCACCAATGAATAGGATTGTCTTTATGTTGTAAGAGGTAGGCTGACTTTTCAGAGGCCAGTCTATTGTAAGAGGTTTTATTGTCATTCATAGTTTCCACCAAAATCTAAATTTAGATACCTATTGTAGTTAAGGCCTTACGCCACTGCAAAAGATTTAACTTTGAATCGCGTCATTACTTGACTCAGAAGGACATCAAAGGCATTAAGGCCCTAGGATGCAAATAAAATTTCTGATGACGCTTAGTGTTCTTCTCTTCATAGGATTTATTCCCAAGTTAGAAGGTCCAAAGCATAGCTTTTTCAATTATAACCAAATTAACTGGTTAGATATTTCCCAATTCTCCCGCAGTGAGATGCGTGTGGGTATAAAGAACGTCTTAAAGAAGAAATTTCACAACAAAGTCATTCCCGCCGAACATATTATAGAGGCCAGTATTAAGATGCGCCTAGACCCTTTATGGGTAACAGCTATCATTTGGACTGAATCAAGCTTTAACCCCCGAGCCGTTAGTAAGAAGGGCGCGCGTGGGCTTATGCAGCTCATGCCTACAACTGCTCTTGAGATTCTTGAAGAAATACCGGCATCGAAGATTCCACACTGGCTAGATCCTAAGGGAAATGTCCTCCTTGGAGCTTATTACTTAAAGAAACTATTAGTACGCTTCAAGGGCAACCATAAGCTGGCCACCATGGCCTATAATCTAGGGCGAAGTGGTCTTTTACGCAGAATCCGAACTAGTGGTGTTCCTAAGATGAAGTATTGGGATAAAATTAGAAGCCGTTACTTTCTTCTTCGCCACGAAGCGGAAAAGGCCAAGTCTTTGGCCCTTGGAAATAGTATTGAGATTCTATAAAGGTCTTTTGTTATAGTTCAAATTCTTGCTAAAATAGCTAATAGCTAAGGAGAGCAAATTGAAAATGCAAAGGGTCATAGCCATAGATGGGCCAAGTGGTAGTGGTAAGAGTACCTGTGCAAGGAAGTTGGCAAAAGAATTAGGCCTTCTTTATATAGACACTGGAGCCATGTATAGGGCCATAGGGTTTTGGGCCCAAGAAAAATCAATTCCCTTTGAAGAAGGTGAGCTCTTAAATAGTTTTTTAAAAGATATAGACCTTAAGTACGGACAATCTGAAACAAACTTAATAGAAATTGATGGAACTAATTTAACTGAGAAGATTAGGGAGCATGAAGTCAGTAAGCTCGCGAGCATAATCTCTCAAGTCCCATCCGTTAGAAATTTCTTGGTGGATTTTCAAAGGACTCTTCCAAGTTCAAATATTTGTGTCATGGAAGGTCGAGATATCGGCTCTGTTGTATTCCCACATTCTTTTTGTAAATTCTTTATTACGACTAAGACTGATCTACGAGCATCGAGAAGGTTAGATGAATTAAAGGCCAAAGGTCAGGTAGATCTTACTTTAGAGCAAATTGCTCATGATATTGAAGAGAGAGATAAATCAGATCGAAATAGATCCCATTCCCCGCTCATTCAAACTGAAGATGCCGTTCTTGTAGAAAATGGAGAATGTCTTGAAAAAACAATGAGTACCTTAAAAAAGAAGGTCTTAGAAAAAGCGCAAAAGAATGGGATTGAAATTTGAATATTGTAATCAATAGAACAGATGCTATTGGTGACACTATTCTTACCCTGCCAATGGGTAAGTTCCTTAAAGATAAGTACCCAGGGTCTAAGGTGGCTTTCATCGTCTCCCCTGTGTGCAAAGACCTTTTTATAAACCACCCTTATGTCGATGAGTGTTGGGTCTTAGATAAAAATCAAAGCCTATATAAAAAAAATAAGTTCCTTAAAGAAAAATTTAAAAACTTTAAGGCAGATACTTTCTTTCACGTAGGAGGATCCCATCTTCCTGGAATGGTTTCATGGAAGCTTGGAGTCCCTTTTAGAGGGGGCCTTAAATCTAAATGGCAGTCGTTTGTTTTTTTAAATAAAGCTGTAAGGCAAAGCCGTAGTTTAGTTAGCATGCATGAGAGTGATTACAATCTTAATTTACTCTCTCCTCTTGGCACTATTTATAAAAGTAGCGAACGAAAATCATTCTCACCATTGATTTCAATTAGCTCAATAGAAAAACAAGAAGCGAAGAATCTATTTCAAAAAGATAAGGAACAATTTACTCCTGAGGGTGGTAGTGAAATCCTTGTTATTCATCCCGGTATGACAGGTCACACTCTTAATTGGGGCAGCCGTAACTATGCAAGGCTTATTAAAAGAATAGAGAGTGAAATGCCTAACCGCTTTACTTTCGTCATAAGCTTTACGCCGAGTGATGAAAAGTTTCTTACAGGACTTAGAGAACAATTAGTCAGAGAAGACTATGCCTTTTTAAAGAAGAAGGTTCTCTTCTTTGATGGCTCTGTTAAAGGGCTTAGGCATTATATTTCTTTTTTAAGTATCGCCGATATTTTCATAGGCCCGAGTACTGGGACAACTCATATTGCTAACACTCTTGGGCTTAAGATGATCGGGCTTTATTCTCCCATTAAGGTTCAGAGTGCTTCAAGATGGGGTCCCTTTAACAGGGACGACCGCACTAAAATTATTGTTCCTGATGTTGTATGTGGTGAGCAGTTTGAGTGTGCAGGAAAGACCTGTCCTTATTTTGAGTGTATGGCAAAGATAGAGGTTGAAGATGTTTTCAACGCCATCTTCGAATTAACAGAATTAAAAGATTGAGGTTTGTATGACAGCACCATTAATTGATGCAAAAAGATTTAACGAAATAACTTCTGGTTTTAAAAAGCTAGGCCCAGTATTTGTCCTAGGAGATGTTGGGGTTGATAAATATACTTTTGGTGAAGTTAATAGAATTTCTCCTGAAGCGCCCGTTCCTGTTCTTAGGGTTACTAAAGAATGGGAGAAGCTAGGGCTTGCAGCCAATATCTCTCATAACCTAAAGACTTTAGAAGTTTCATCAACACTCTGTGGAGTCGTTGGTGAAGATAAATTTGCTGATCAATTAGAAAACTTACTCGAAGCTTGTGATTTAAAGACTTGGGGTATTGTTAGGTCTAACGGAAGAATGACAACTTACAAAGAAAGGGCAACTACTGCGGCTCAACAGATCTGTAGGATTGATTATGAATCTACAGAAACCATAGATACTGAAACTGAAAGTACGGTCTTTAAAAGAGTGGAAGATCTTTTAAATAACCACTCAGCTATGATCATCGAAGATTATTCAAAAGGGATGCTGACAGAAAAACTAACCCAAGCCTCTATTAAAAAAGCTAAGGAACTCGGAATCTTTGTGGCCGTAGATCCAGGGAGAAAGACAAATCCCTTAGTTTATAAAGGGGCAGATCTTTTAAAACCAAATCTTGCAGAGTGCAGAATCATGCTTGAATCTTTGGGCTATGGTTTTAATCAAAAATCAATCGAAGAAATGGGGGAAGTCCTTCTAGATAAACTTGATCTTAAACAAGTGGTGATCACTCTTGGCGCTGAAGGCATGGGTCTTATGAGCCTCGAAGAGCCAAAGCTTAAGAGAATCCCCACAGTAGCGCCAGAAGTCTTTGATGTCTCTGGAGCTGGGGATACAAGTATAACGCTCTTAACTATTGCCATCCAAGCTGGAGCGTCTTTAGAAGAGGCTGCATGGATTGGAAATTGCGGGGCCGGAGTTGTCGTTGGGAAAAGAGGGACTGCAACTGTTGATACAGTGGAGCTTTCTGATTTTTATAACCGCTTAAGACTGCGCTATAAATGAGCTCCCTTTTTCTACCACCACCAGGCTTTCTCTTTGCTAGCCTTCTCTTCAATACAGAATTAATGAATCAAGACGAGGCCTTAAAGCTTTGGGAGAGTAAATGGGGAGAAGCTGATGTCTTTAGCCCAACTCATAATCCCATGATCGAGTATTACTCTAAAGAGATGGGTGATAAGGAAAGCTTAAAAAGGCTCCTCGTCGTCTCTAAAAAGCTCTATGAGAGAGAAGTCCTTGTCGAAGCTAAGCTTTGGGCCGTCGCCGAAGAAGATAACCGTAAAACAAAAGGCAGGCATATCAATATTGATCCAGGACTGATGACCTTAGAGAACATAATCCTAGGAACTGGCAAGATTTATGGTCACAGGCCCTACCTAGGTCAGGGTGTCTACGCTGATTTAAACCTCTTATACATTTCTGGCTCCTATTCGCCTCTAGAATGGACCTATCCTGATTACAAAGAAATTGAGGTCATAAGTTTCTTTAATCACACAAGAATCGAACTTCATGAAACGCTTAAGCTACAAAAGCTTGATTCATATAATACTCGGCGTTAAAATTAGTCTTAAGAAACCCCGTGGAAAAGGTGAGAGTTGTACGAAAGTCTACTCGAACAAAGCCGCCACCCGTAATGCTTTGCAGATGGGTTGATGGTTGCCGTAGCGGAGAAGGCCGCCCCCTTGCTGGCATTGCCAGGTACGGAACGGGTCAAGAGTCGTGGTGAGCGATTCTTGGAGGGAGGGTGAGAGTCTTTGGGAGGAACTTGGGTCCGTAGCTTTACTTTAGACATTCAAAAAAAATTATCCATTACGGAGTTCATGGATAGCCGGTGAAACTTGCTTGCTTAACCAGGAGTGTTTTTTCACAAGTGCCGTAGAACACCCGGGACGAAACGCCATTGAGCGTGAAAAATTCTAACTATCAGTATAGATTTATATTCGGGGGATGCTTGTTCATCCCCTTTTTTTTTGTCAATATAACGGGCATCTATAAGGAAGGGGAGCCCCGTGTTAGAAAAGTTAGATAAACTGTTCTTAGAATTTAAATCATCATTAGAAAGCCTCAGTAAAGAAGCCGATATTCTCAATCTAAAATCTGAGTACCTTGGAAAGAAAGGTGCCATTTCAAAGATTCTCGCAGGCCTAAGAGATTGTACGCCTGAGGAAAAAAAAGAGCTTGGCCCTGCTGCCAATGAAGTAAAAAATAAGATTCAAGACTTAATAAATGAAAAATTGAATAGAATTGAAGTTGAGGCCATCAATGAGAAACTTGCAGCTCAAAAAAGAGACCTAAGTTTAACTGACTCAGTTATGGCCTCTAATTCAAGACATGGCGGAATTCATCCGGTAACGATCATTCAAAATGAAATTGAAGATATCTTCCTTTCTATGGGATTTGATATTTTAGACGGTCCCCATATTGAAGATGAATTTCATAACTTCGAAGCGCTTAATATTCCTGATGATCATCCTGCCCGTGATATGCAAGATACCTTTTGGTTTCATGACCCTCATACTAAGACAGATGAAAAGAAATACTTACTAAGAACACACACAAGTACCATCCAAGTAAGAGGGATGATGTCTCGTAAGCCTCCCTTTAGGTTTATCGCTCCTGGAAAAGTCTTCCGTTGTGAAAGAACTGATGCAAGTCACGAGATGGTCTTTCATCAATTAGAAGGGATGATGGTCGGGAAGAATATTTCCGTCTCTAACCTTATCTATTTTATGAAGTCTCTTCTTAGTGAAATATTCAAAAAAGAAGTTGAAGTAAGATTAAGACCTGGCTTCTTTCCTTTTGTTGAACCTGGTTTTGAACTTGATATTAAATGCCTTATTTGTAAGGGCAACGGTTGTAGTGTTTGTAAGCAAGTAGGATGGGTTGAGCTTCTTCCGTGCGGAATGGTTCATCCAAATGTTTTACGCTCTGGTGGAATAGATCCAGATGAATTCAACGGATTTGCTTTTGGCCTAGGGCTCGATCGCTTGGTTATGATGAGGTATCACATCGACGATATCAGGCATCTCCATAGTGCTGACTTACGTTTCTCTGAACAATTTAAAACTTTTTAGGATTATATATGCTTATTTCTACTGAATGGATTTCTGAATTTGTTGAACTACCAAATGTCTCCTCTAAAGACCTTGGGGTTAGGTTTACTCTTGGTACTGCTGAAGTTGAAGAGGTTATTGAATCTGGCGCTTATTTGAGCCAGATAAAGATTGCCGAAATCGTAAGCATTGAGAAACACCCTGAAGCTGATAAATTAAACTTAGTCACTTTTAATTTTGGCGGGAGTGAAAATGCTCGCGTTGTATGCGGAGCTTCGAATGTAAAAGTAGGGCTTAAGACTCATTACGCCCCGATCGGTACAACCCTTCCCATAGGCTTTACACTTGAACCTAAAAAAATCAGAGGAATACTATCTGAAGGAATGCTCTGTTCTGATGAAGAATTGGGACTTGCTGACTCTTCAGAGGGGATCGTTGAACTGCCCGCTGATTCTAAACTAGGCATGACTCTTGGTGAATATTTAAATGAAAAAAGTGATATTCTCTTAGATGTTGATAATAAATCTCTTACCCATAGACCTGATCTTTGGGGTCACTATGGAATCGCTAGAGAGTTTTCAGCTCTTTATGAAAAAGAATTGAAGAACCCTTTTGATGAAAAATTTGTAAGTAAAACTGAAGCTTTCTTTACTAACGAAGCAGCGCCTATCACTCCAATTATTGAGGGTGAAACTTCTTGTATCGCTTACTGGGGCCTATCGGTTTCGAACGTGACAGTTTCTGAGTCTCCCGCATGGATGCAAAGAAGGCTTACGGCAGTTGGACTCAGACCAATTAATAGCATTGTTGATATTTCGAACTATGTTATGACAGAACTCGGAATGCCGAACCATATCTTTGACCGCGATAAAATTGAAGAAAGCAAGATTGTGATTAAAAAAGCAGGGGAAGAAGTGTTCACAACCCTCGACGAAGAAGAACGTAATTTAAAACCAATGGACACTATTATCTCTGATGGAAAAAAACCATTGGTCATTGCTGGAATTATGGGGGGATCTTCTTCAGGTGTTACTGAAAAAACAACAAACCTTTTCTTAGAAGTCGCCAATTGGAAGCCCGCTGAAGTGAGAAGTACATCAACTCGCCTTGGGTTAAGAACAGACTCTTCACAAAGATTTGAAAAAACTCTTGATAGCCAGCTCACTTATAGGTCACTTCTAAGAATTGTTGAACTGATCAAGGAAATATGTCCTGAAGCTAAAGTTATAGGGAAGCCTGTTTATTGTGGAGAGGACCTAAGCGCCTTTTCTCCTCTTGAAATTAAGATTACTCCATCTCATATCTGTAAAGTTCTTGGAAAAGAATTAGAAAAAAGTAGAATATTAAGCATCTTTAAAAGCCTCGATTTCAAAGTAGAAGAAGTCGGAGAGGTTCTTAAAGTCATTGTTCCAAGTTATAGATCTACAAAGGACCTTGAATGTGATGCTGACTTAATTGAAGAAATCGGCAGAATCATTGGATACGACAATATTACTCCAGAAGGCCCAATGCTTTCTGTAACTCCTGTAAGATTAACGACTGCTCAACGAATTCATAGAAGCATAAGAAGTTTCCTAAGTATGAACTCTGAGTCTTATGAAGTAATGACCTATCCTTTAGTAGGCGAGAAAGTCTTAAAGAAGGCAGACTGGCCAAGTACTGGTGGTCTTAGAATCTTGAACTCTATTTCTAAAGATCATGACCGAATGAGAGATAGTCTTATTCCTACACTGTTAGAGGCAGCAGCAAAGAATACCAAAAACTTTGATAACTATAGGTGTTTTGAGATAGGTAGAGTTTATCCAGATTTTGATAAAGAAAAGTCTGTTCTTGCTGTGATGTTTTATTCTAAAGAGAGTTCTCCCTTTTTAGAATTAACTAATACTATGCAAAGACTCTCAGATAACCTTTCACTTCCAGCAGATATTGTTGATAAGCATGCAAAGTTTAAAAGCTTAGTTGTCGACGAAGATTGGAGTGGGCTCCACCCATTTGAATTCAAAAATATAAGGATAATGGGTAAGCCTTGGGGAAGTCTGTTTAGTATTCATCCTCTTTTACTCAAGAAAAATAAAATCAAAGGACATCTCTCAATGGCCCTACTTGATCTCTCTAGTTTTGAGTCAAAACCAATGAAAGATAAAACCAAGTATTCTCCTCTGGCAAAGTTTCCTGAGGCGATCTTTGATTATACTCTTGATGTTTCTTCAGAAACTGACGTCTCTAAGTTATTGGAAGCTCTATCGAAAATAAAAATAAAGGAAATTAGACATAATAAAATAGTTGATGTTTATGAGCACGCAAGTGATCGAAAGTCCGTTACCCTAAGAACGACATTTTTTAACCCTGAAAAGACCTTGGAGGGTGATTTCATTAAGGAATCGGAGGCATTAATTATTAAGACCTTAGAGTCTGCCGGGTTCCTCTTAAAGCAAGGCTAATTTTCCTAAAGAAGTGAGCTTTTCTGGGTAGTTACAGACATATCTAGAAAAGTTCATCGCCCTAGTAATATTTTCCCCTCACAATTGTACTATAGAAGGTTAATTTTTTTTCTCAACCTGTCGAAAAGTAATGCAAGGTGTGCCCTTTTTTTGGGCTCAAAAGAATTTATGGGAAATAGTGCAAAGAAAAAAGATTCACAAAACTTTATCATCGTAGACGAGGATTCGTATAAGCGTCCAGAGTCTAGGAGTAAGAATGAAGTCTTAGAAGAGGGCAATGATCCTCTTGAGAACTTTTCCGTAAAGTCAGAATACTCTGAATCAGAAATGGTTATGAAGAAGCTTACGGAAGAAGAGAAATCTCAACCAGAGGTCACTAACATAACAGTGTTCAAGGATAATGAAGTAAGGAATGTAGACCCAAGAGATCTTACAGACTTTATGAAAAACAATACGGGGATTAGAAAAGTAGTCGTCGAAAAATTCGGAGTTGAAGAAGCGAATAGAGTTGAGTTTCTTTACGATAATGAAAAACCTAGTGAAGTTGAAGAACAAAAATATAAAAAGTTTAACTATAAAAGAAGAAGTGAGCTAGAACAGTTAACTGAGGAGCAAGAGGCCTTTAAATCTAAAGGCATCGAAATTAACCTCTATGAAATTGAAAAAGACCTTAACGGTGACTTCTTTAACCCTATTCCTGAATTAAAAGGGAAGAAGAACAAAAACAACGAAGAAGAAAGCCATTTAGACTTTAATAGTAAAATAGAGAAAAAAAGTGAAAGTAAGTTTGTTTTTAAATCTAAATTCACTGAGTCCGATAAAACAGAAAATGAAATTAACGAAAATATTGAAGAGTTTGAGAAATCAGCACCTAAAACGGAGCAAGAACTTAAAAAACTCTCTTATGAAAAACATACACTTTCTAAGAAACGTGGAAAACAGCATAACGGTTTCTATTATAAGGCCAAAGATCATGTAGAACTTTTTAAAACAGGTAGCCAATACCTAAAAGATTTTAAAGAGGGATTGAAAAGCTTTGCCTTTAGCTCTTATGACTTAGATTTGATAAGACAAAAGACCGTCTTCGGAGTCTCAACTTTCTTTAATTACCATACAGATGTAAAAACTCTAATTGTTTCAGAGGGAATGGCACATTCATTTTACTATGAGTACATGGAAATAGATGAGAAAGAAACTCGTCAAGTATTTGATGAAGAGCTTACTTACGAAGTTGGTATTTCTGATGGGATAGAGTTATTAGACTTTGATCATTTAAAAAAGATCGCAAGAAAGATTAGAACATTTGATTTTGAAGACTTTATAGACTTTCTTGTCGATAGTTACGATCTGATCCTATGGGATATGCCAGAAGTGTCTGTTCTTGACGCTCAAAAAGAAATCTATTTTCCAATTATTCGTTCACTAGATAGTGTTTCATTAATTGTAGCAAAAGATAAAACAAGAATTCAGGAAGTTAATGATCTTGTCGGGTATTACAAAAGGTACCAGGTCGAAATTAAAGGGCTTCTTTATAATCCAGATGAAAAAGAATCAAAATTGAAGAAGGGCGCTTAAGACATGGCAGGTTTGAAACTAAAATTCAAAGATGCTGAAGGTTCTTTCAAAGAAAAGGAAGAGGTAGCTGTTTTAGATATTCCTTCATCGAAGGTTGGGGTCCCTAAGCCAGAGCTTTTAAGGCCAGAAGAGCCCGTTAAAGAGAAAGTAGAAACACAGAAAAGATCAAATCGATATTTTTATAAAGTTAGTAATCATCACGAACTGTTTAAGATCGGTTCAAGCTTTTACGATGATTATAAAAGAGGAGTTAAGTCTTTTGCTGTTGGCTCCACTGGATATCAGGCCAGTCAGCAAAATAGTATCTTAGGACTTGCGAGCTTTTTTGATCACAAAGAAGATGTTAAAATTGGAATAGTTTCTGACAACCTCACGAATGGGGCTTTTAAAGAAATCGTTTCAATCTCAAAGGAATCAAAGCTAGAGCTAGGGGACAATGAAGAGCCTTGCACAGTCTATAGCTTCTATCAACATTTTGATTTTTTTGACTTAGACGAACTATTAAAAATCTCAAATAATGAAGCCACTCTTAGCTATGAAGAAGTGTTTGATTCACTTGTAGATGAATATGACATCATCTTTTGGGATGTTCCTGACTTAGCAAAGATAAAGAAAGATTCTGAAAAATACTTTCCAGTTATTATGAAGTTTGAAAGCCTTTCAATTATTGTTGCTCAATCTCTAAGTAATTCTGGGGATATCAAAGAAATTAAGAACTTCTTCATGGGCTATGGGATAAATTTAAAAGGATTACTATTTGATACCAAACAAAAAGAAATAATAGAGGACGCTAAAGGGAAAAATGAAAAACCTTGGTGGAGGATCTTTGGATGAAAAAACTAAATATTGTTTTAAATGAGACTTCGATTATTAACTTTCCTTTTTTATGGAAATTGATAAAGCGCTACAAGTTTCTCTCTATTTCGGTACCGGCCATAGCTGCCATTTACTCGATTAGCATTTTTCTCGGACAGAACACAATCTATAGTGGAGAAGTTGGTTTTAAATATGTAAATGAAGGCTCTAATTCACCAACAAGCATGATCTTCTCAATGCTAGGTGAAAAGACATCAAAGCTAGACCCAACAGAAATTATCTCATACGGAACCTCTGTCGATTTCCAGTATAAAATTGCAGATGAACTTTTAAATACACCTGATATTAAAAAAATGAACTTCAATTCCGTAGGAACAAGGGATATGAAGTCTTATGATGAGATCTTTAACTCATGTGGGGATAGTAAGGAATGTCGGCGAGATAGGATTGCAAGAATTATAGGAAGCTTTTATTCAGTTAAAATGGATACTAATATTATTGACCGTTACCATTTGATAGTAAGAACTCTTGATCACTTTACAACAGAGTCTCTGGTTAAAATTGTTTCTAAATCAATAGACAAAGACCGACTTGGTCAGATTCGGTATTTTGTAACTTCTCAAGTTAAGATCTCTAAAGAGCTCCTTTCTAAAAAGAAAGAAGAAGTTAACATTGAAAAGATCAAAAAAATGGTTGATAAGAAAGCCAGTCTAATGGTGCGAATTGACGCATTAAAAGACAGAGCTGATGAGATAAGAAGAATTTATTACTCAGATAGAACAAAGTTAAACAAATTGGAAACTGAAAGGTCTCAGACAAGAGAGACTTTGTCTAAATCAAATAAGTCTTCGAATAATGAGCTTTTTAAAGTGGCAGAGGCCAAAAAATTAAAAGAAAAAAACCGCCAATTAAGAGAAGACATCGCTAGTATTAAAACATCATTTGGCACTGAAGAAGTCTCTGGAACTAATATTATTAAAAAATTAAAGACTGAGTTAGTAGTAAATGAAAGACGTCTTGCTTCTATCGGAAACGTCGATACAGCTGCTCAGAATGAGCGTTTTGCAGTGAGCAAAGAAAATAAGCAAATGAATACCGAACATGATTATAAGGTCTCTAGAAAGCAATTTAGTAAGACTAAGGTAGAGTTTAGTAACTTAAATAAGGAATTAGAAACTGCCGTTAAAAGTGCAGCAGAGATTGATATTAGGTTAAAGGAACATGATCCAAATCTTCAATTAATCAAGCTCCTAGAACAAAAGCTTGTTCAGCTTAACCTTGCTGAATCAACAATTGTCTCAGATCTTCTTTTTGACAATTTTCAATCAGAGCTCTCTAGCTATAAGAAGATTGCTAAAACAAAGATGATCTTTGTCTCGATCTTCTTTTCTTGCTTCCTTCTCCTTTTCGTAGTCATCCTTAGATATATCTTTGATGGTCGAATCTACGACGAGTACGAGCTCAAGAACAATTTCGAAGACCTTGAAATAATCGGCAATACACCCGACTTTCACTAAAATACTCTATCATTATTTTAGTTCTCTGATATCCTATTAGAGAACTAATCTTCTAGGAACAATCTTGAATCAACCAGAAGTCATTACTCCTGCAAAGCAGGGGGAGCAGATTTATTTCTTCAGAGCTTTTATGCTCTTTATGATGATTCATTTTATTTTAAACTTCTTAGGGTCTCCTTTAGTCATTTATTCAGGGGCATTAGTTGCATGCTCAGCTTTATTTTCAGTTATCTTCTTAAGATGGCAACAGGCCTTTTATATTGCCATCCTTTATTCTTTGGTTGGCGGGCAGATTAAGGTCATCTGGGGTTATCAGCCTGTCTTCAGGCTTGCAGGGGATTTCTTAATGGTGATCCTTGTCTTTCGTAATTTTGTTAAAACAAGGAAACTATTCGACTTTACCAAGGTTCCAAACTTTATGGTTTGGATGATGGTAGGGCATTTCCTTTGGTTTATCGTGGAGCTTTTTAATCCAAGCGGAGCTGGGTTTATCCCTTCTTTTGCTTCAGGAAAGTTTTATATTCTCCCGATCTTTTATTTCTTTGCTATCATCAGTCAAGATTTTGATGTCACTTCAAAATACTTTAAAGACTTTCTTAAAGTTTATATGTTCTTCGTTATTTTAGAAGCTGCCCTTGTTATCCATCAATCAGTTCAGGGGCCAGAGTTTATGTTCACATTGAATAATAACTATAGGTCACTCTTTGAAAAATATACTCTTTTTGCAGAAGCCTCAACATTTAGGCCGTGGGGAACAACTGGTCACCCTGGAGGCTATTCAACCTTTTTCTTTTTATCTTCGGGGTTTACTTTTCTTTGGACTGTCCAGCCCGGTGGAGATGAAGAGCAAAAAATAAGTTTTACAAAAAAACTCTTTGTTTTTACTTTTACAATTCTTACCTTATTTGCAGTCTTTATTTCCCAAGTGAGAGCAAGTTTTATAAAAGAAGTTCTCATAATATCACTAGGACTCTTCTTTTCTTTTTTAGGAACAAGGTTTGTTGCAAAAAGAATTATAGCTGTAGGCGCCGGGGTCTTTGGCTTTCTCATACTAGGCTCTTTTGTCCTTAGCCAAACAACTAGCTTTGATCAGATGATGACTTTTGGAAAAGCTCTTGAGAGGTACGAAGAGATCGGCACCATTGATGGTGCCGCAAGTCAGAGGGGCTCAGGAAGTCTGATCTTTAATGCAATAGGAGAGCGCTTCTTAAGGCCCATGGGACTGGGTCTTGGAATGACGACGAACTATCTACCGGCCTATGCAGAAAAAAGACGGCAACTTGTTGATGTAAACCAATCCTATTTTTGGTCAAATGATAATCTTTTTGTCTCAATAGCCGGTGAGATGGGAATCGGTGGGCTTTTTTTAATGCTGACTATTCTCGGAATTCCATTGATCCTGGCCTCCTTGATGTTTTCAGCCTTAAGAGCAAAGAACTATGTAGTTTTTAGAACCGTCTGTTATTGCGCCGTGTCGGTTGTTGTCATTACAGTTGGTCAATGGGGAGCTGTTGGGCTTATCTACCCACCTGAGTTTCAGTATTATTGGTTTTATGTGGCGCTCGGGATGACTTCTTTCTACAAAGCTTTTCCAAAGGTTAAAGGAATTGTTTTAAAGAATTAAAACCTCTTGGCACTACTTCAGGGCAAGTGCTAATATTTCCCTATGAAAAATCAAATCTTTAAACACCTTAGAATTCTCTTTCTTAACCTTTCTTTAGTACTGGCCTCATCTCCAGCTTTTTCTCAATCATCAAAAAAAATGATAAAAGAGAAAAAAGCTAGTTACGACTTAAATGAGTTAGCTCTGCCATCTGAAGTAAAGAACCTCGGTAAATCTTCAGGGTCTATTTATTACTCCCCAGCAGTTAAAGGGAAAGTATTAATGCCCGTTCATTTTTGGGGATATTTTAATAAGCCGGGTCTACATTTTATCCCTGTTGAATCTAGCCTTCTCGAAGGAGTTAGTTATGCAGGAGGACCAAATCCTCAGGCTCAGCTTAGTGAAGTTAGGATTATGACAAAAGCAGAAGAGGGGAATATTATTAATAGCTTCTACAATCTAGAGAAAGGTGGCAATAACAATGCAGCCTTAAGGGCGTTAAAGCCTGGAGATATGGTTTTTGTCGAGAAAGATTATTGGTATGAAAACCGAGCATACTATACAAGTCTTATAGGAGTTGTTGCTACGCTACTTTCAAGTATTCTTCTCTATAGACAAGTTAAAAAGAACTAAGAAGACTTTCAAGAGCCTTGGCTGGTTTAGACCAGCTATACTGCCCTAATCTTTCCCTAACCACTTTAGCTTGTGCTGACCTCATCTCTAAAGAGAGGGGGGCGGCTTTTTTAAAATCAAATGTTTCAGTATCTAGAAACTTAACACTCGGAAGGTTCTCTAAGATCTCACTGGCCCCGACATTTTCTTTATGAGTAAGAACAATATTTCCCATGGCAGCTGCTTCAGCGATAACGAGCCCAAAAGGTTCGTAAATAGTAGGGAATAAAAAATAGTCTGAAAGCTGGTAAAAGAGTTCAATTTCTTTTGTAAAGCTGATTGGAAAAATACGGACACCTTCTTTTGAAGGTGCTCCCTCTGAATGTTCACCTTTGCCTATGACTATGATCTGTCCATTATCTGCTAATGAGGTTAGTTCAAGGGCCTTAGATAGACCTTTTCTTTCAAAGGCTCCGACAAATAAAAAGATTGGCCTATTTAAATCTAGACCCTCTAAGGAACTGTACTTGTTAGATAGAAGTTCATAGAGCTCAGTTTTATTTTTGGTAGGAAGAGGGAAGTGCTCTAGATTAACACTACTATATTCGGTAATAATATTTTTTGGTGAAACTTGAAATTCATCTATTAAAAAATGGGTAATAAAATGACTTAAAGAAAGAAATTTTGTTTCTGTATTTCTAAAGAGAAGGTTTTCACAAAAACTAAAATAAGAAAAGAGGACCTTCTTATAAATAAACCTAAGACTTAGTATGGATAGGTTTTTAAAGTAATGCTTCTTCCATTGAGTTTGAATAAATTGAATATTACAAATATCGACCCCTAAGCAGGCGGTTCCGATTCCTATTTTAATAATATCTTTTTCTAGAAAAAAGCGAATGAAGAAGCTACACCATAATTGAAAGAATACCGATTTGATCAAGAATGGGAAGAGCCATTTACCAGGTACTTGATGATGATAGATATCTCCCTTAAATTCTGGAAGTAGTTTATCTGAAGGTTGTCCTTCGAAATAGACCAAATGAATTTCTTTCACCGACTCAGAAGGCATAGATCTAATTGTCTCTAGCATGGCCCTTGTATGGCCTGCTTCAAGGACACATTCATGGACAAAGAAGCAGATTTTGTTGCCTGACAAATTGACTCCGTTAATAGCAGTATATTCACTTAATATTGTAAATGATTACAGGAAAAAAGGGCCAAAAAATTGATAGAAGTTATCGAAATTAATAATAAGTTATGAAAATGTCGATGAGTAGAAGAAGACTTTGGAGGAAGTATCCAACAACTATTCTTAGAATCTCATTTTTTCATAATGGCCATTAGCTCTTTTGTTTTTACGAGTCTAATTTTCGGCTTTCTTTTTGTTGTCTCTAAAGGCAATAGGAAAAATTGGAAGAGGTTCTTTTATGTTCCAGCTCGCAAGTCAAAGACCAATGCGATTCAGTTAGGTGGATTGGCTTTGGCCCTAGGTTTTTTTTGTAGCTTAGTCGTAGCATCTCGTTTTACAGATTTAAGTATATTCTTTAATAAAGTCGATCATAGACTGATTCAAAACTTTATCTTTGGTGGTCTTATTATAAGTTTATATGGCTACTTCGATGATAAGCTGGAATTAAGACCTATCGTTAAACTCTTTGGACAAATCTTATCAGTATTTGCCTATGCTACTCTTTCTTCACATTTACATACTCAACATCATAGTCAAATCACTTTTTTAGTCATTTGCTTTTGGGGTTTAGGAGTTGTGAATGGATCAAACCTCCTAGATGGACTAGATACTCTTACCTTAAAGTTAGGAACTGTCTCTTATAGTGTTTTTCTATTTCTAGGCTTTTATCATAACAGTCCAAAGATAGTTATTTGTTCAGCTCTTTTTCTCTCTTGTTTAATGGCCTTTTACTTTTTTAATAAAGCGCCCGCGAAGATCCACTTAGGTGAAATTGGTGGGAGTATCGTTGGTTTTAGTCTATTAATTCTAAGTAGCTTTTTATGGCATGCTGTAAAAGCCAATCACTTTAGTCCGGTTAGATCTGCAGTTTTGGCCATTATACCGTTAACACTTCCCATGGTAGAGCTTGGGGTCAGTTTTTTAAGAAGGATTTATAATAGGAAATCTCCCTTTAGAGGGGACCGGCTTCATGTCCACCATATTCTCAATCAAGAGTTTGGCTTTAGCCCATCTTTAACAGCTACTATCATGGCATCAGGTTACTTACTGACAATGTCCTTTGCCATATATATTCAAATTCTAACTCATCCCTATATTGCACTAGCTTCTCTTATCATCATGCAAGTAAGTATCTACTTAGCGGTGGGGCATAAGTACTGGCATACGAAGGACTCGCTCAGTCTTTCACCACGGAATATGCTGAAGTATCTCAGAAAAAAAGATGTACTCATCATAGATTCATCTCAGATTGATAATTTTAAGCTGACTATTCTCGAACGACCCGTCGAAGAGATTCATGATGAAGTTGATGAAGATAAAAAGGAACCAAAGTCCGCCTAAGCTTGTTTTCTCTTCCAACTAACTTGTATAATAAGTACCAATGACGAAAACGAAGATATTGGTAACGACCCCTGATTATCCTCCCAAACTTGGGGGATTATCTACTTTTAGTAAGAATCTAGTGAAGCTATTAGAGGACAATGGTCATGATGTTAAAGTTCTTTGTTGGACAAATGTTCGTGAAGCCTCACATACTTATGCCTCAAATAAAGAGTTCGATCTCTTTTTCCATATTCACTATTTAGGAGGACTTTTAGGAGGTTTTCCTAGATCAAAATCAGTTAACTTTTGTCATGGTTCTGAGTTGTTTTTCACTTCACCAAATATATTGAAACGAATCGTAAAAAAAATAACGAAGGATAAGAGTCTTCAATACTTTCAAGAGAGCTCTCAGAACATATTTATTTCAAAATATACTAGAGGGATTCTCCAAAAAAGTGGGCTAAAGATTAACTATGGTCGAGACATAGTCTTTCATAACTGTATTCCACTTCCTCAGACCATCCCAGTCTCAAAGTTACTTAAGACTAATGAGTCCATAAAACTTTGCTCTATCGCTAGAGATGTTCCTCATAAGAATTTAGATGGGGTTTTTCAATTTGCTAAAATATTAGCAAAAATTTCAAAAAGAAAGGTTGAGTTAAGCATGACCTCTCATCGATTTAATAGCATTTCTGATGTTTCCTATACTGATATCTCTAATATCTCGGACTCTAAACTAAGATCCGTCTATCAAGACTCAGATTATAATATTCTTCTTAGTAAGAACGATGCAAGTAAAGGCTTTATAGAAGGCTTTGGACTTACGACTCTTGAGGCCGCAAAATATGGAACACCAAGCATAGTCTCAAGTTCTGGAGGTCTCAAAGAGAATATCCATCATGATTTCAATGGCTACCGCTTGAATGATATAAATGAGAACTCGGTAGAAGAATTTTATAATAGAAGTTTAGATCAATACGGTTCTTGGTCTCAAAATTGTATCGATCATTTAATAAACAGCCATAGCATGGATGTTTTTCAAAGACTCTTAAGTAAAATGATAGGGAGTCATAATGAATAAGGTAGCTTGTTTATTAAATAGTCCTGAGTTAGGGGGTGCTGAACGTAGCTTTATCACTCAACTAAGTTTGCTAGAAGATAGTTCTAGGCTTGAACTATTCTACCCAATGGTAGGATCAATAAAGGCATCCGAGCAACTTGAAGAATTTGTAAAAAGTAAGAGCAACTTAGAATTAAAGGGCTTTCAGTATCAAGAGAGTCTTTATAGAAAAAGTAGAAGTAGTAAAACAGACCTAATTCTTAGTTTATTCTTTCTCCTGTACCAGGCCTTTCTCTTTAAGATTGATGGATTCTTTAACTTTAAAACCATTTGGTGCAATGGGAATAAGGTTTTCTACCCCATAGTTATTGGTGCCCTTTTGTTTCGTTATAAAGGAACACTTCTTTGGCACCTTAGAGATTATCCTGCTGAGGGTAAGGTGAATAACTTAATAGCTTGGCTTATTGATAAGTTCTCTGAATTTGAAATTTCCCTCATTGGAAATTCGACTTCGGTGGTAGAGGCCTATAAAGAAAAGTATAAAAACCTAAAAATTCACAGAGTTTATAATCCTGTAGAAGAAGTGCCTGAAGTCTTAGAAAAAACGAATAAAGGAGTGATTGGCTTTGCGGGAATGAGCGCTCCTTGGAAAGGGCTTCATGAACTCTACCTTTTTGCCTCTCTCTATGAAGATGACTTGATTAAGATGGGTATAAAAGAGATTGCAGTCTTTGGTAAAAATATTTATCACACCAAGGGGGATCATCAATCTTATGAGTCTGAAGTAGATCAATTATCTAAAAAGTTTCCTTCAAGTTTAATAGTCAAAAAAGGCTTAGTAAGCCCTGATCAAATATTTGATTCTATCGATGTAATGCTACACTTATCAGTAAAAGAAGAGCCTTTTGGTAGAGTCCTCCTCGAATCTTTTGCTTATGGGGTACCTTGCATATCAACAGGGCTTGGAGGATCAGGGGAGTTGATGAAGAGCTTTCCTGAACTTATTCATTACTCGTTTGATTATGGCGGGCTTTGTTCGAAACTTGAGCGCCTCTTTAACGATACTAAGGCCATTTCAGAGGTTCGCGATCGAGGCAGAGAAGAGTATAAAAGCTTTCAATCTCTGGCCAAGTCAGACTTAAAAATATTAGAACTTGCCTATTTACAGTAACTTAACTATTTATTTTTAAGGGGTTTTTACGTTATAATAGAGAGGAAAAGGAGTTTCCATGAGTACCAAAGATGAGAAAAATAAAGAAGATATTTTAATCAAAAAGAAAGCATATGAGAAACCAGAGATAGAGTCTGAAGAGCTTCTTACTTTTGGTGCACTTTGTAATGGAGCAGCTTCTGGTGGTAGGAAGGCTTCGACAGGTGGTCCAAACTTTTGTAATGCAAAAAAACTAACGTCTTAAGTAACTATGGAAAACCTTTTTGAAAACACTGAATTAATCAATTCAAAAAAGAACCTCTTAAATTTACTCGAAAAAACGAATATAAAACAAAAATCTACCTTTATTTCGGCCTATCTCTTTCATGGGATAAAGGTCAACTTTCATTCAACGGATCCAGCGTTTACCTCAAAGGTACTAAATTTTCTTCCAGAAGAATGGACTGTTTCAGCATCTTTTAAATCAAAGAACAATTTAGATATCTACTTAGAAAATAATTGGAATAGGGACTGGGATTATGAAGTGAACCCAAATTGCCTTATTCAGGAAACAGGTCAGTTTGAATCGGCTATCCAAAGAGACTTTCTTGGACTCGACTATAGAGACCATGCCATTTTAAGCCTCACTGATCTACATGCTGATGGAATTTTCAATGCATTAAGGTGGCTTCTCCCTAGGAGAATGCTAGTGATGGATACCTTCTTGCTCCATAGCTCCTGTGTTGTTGATAATGGATTAGCCTATTTCTTTTTGGGCGCTTCTGGTGCTGGTAAATCGACAGTGGCGTCTTTATCTGGTCAGAGAATAGTTCTAGGTGATGATATGAATGTCATGCGTTTTGATGGCGAGAAGGTCTACGCAAAGTCTGGTGGTCTAGGTGGTCTTTCTTTTTCTAATACAGACTATGTAAACGAGTTTGAAGTGGCTGGTTTTTTTTGGTTAAAGCAAAGCACTCAATCTTCTAGAACAAAAGTTAGCGCTTCAAGTGGAGCGACAAAAATTTTAGCCTCACTGGCCAATATCTTTTGGGAGCTTATGCCTTATAAGCGCAGAGAGGAATTACTAGAACTGTCGCTTCAGATAGCTTCTAAATCCAATTTTTATCAACTTGAATTTAAAAAAGACGGGGAGTTTTGGAATTATGTCACTAAAGGATAAACTTATAAGTATTGACCCAAAATGTACCTGGAAAGAGTTAAGTGGGCAGGTCATAGTTTTACAAGCAAGTTGTCATCCACCTATGACTCACGAACTGAACTCTTCAGGCTCTTTTATCTGGAACTTACTTGGTCCAGGCCCTCAAAAGTTCTCTGACTTACTAGAGGCTTTTAACAAAACCTACGAAGCGGATATTAAGGACCTTGAAACGGATCTCACTTCTCTTATCAATAAACTAGAAGAGTTAAAATTAGTGAGGCTCTTAAGTTAATGGAGCCTATTCCTTTTAAAGGTATAAGTATGCAGCCCCTTCTCAAAGATGGGGATTTAGTCATTATTGAGAAAATAAGCGCTAAGATCTCCTTAGGTGATGTCCTCCTCTTCAAAGATAGTCTTAATGGAGAGTTTGTCGTCCATAGAGTTATTCAAGAGAGACCTCTTATAACTAAAGGAGATTGGGCCATATTAAGTGAAGCTCCAAAAGGAGAAGAAGTCTTCGCTCGTGTAATTGGCTTTAGGCGAGAAGGGCGATCCTATTCCTTCTCTAAGGGATTTCTTCTAGGCCTCTATCTTTTCTTTTCTAAGAAACTCTTAAGCCCCGTTAGAATCTTTAGGCAAATTTCAAGAGTAGCGCTCATTATGACAGCCCCTCTTTTATTCACAAAAGATTAACCTAGTTTATCTTTTAACCAACCTAAGTCATAAGTAAGACTCTCTTTAAAGCTATCTTTACAGAGGTGCTTTACTAGAAGGTAATGAGGCATGCTGGCCTTAGGCTCGATCAAGAATCTTGAACTAAAAACTTTCTTTTTTATTGGGGATATTCTTTGTAAGGCCTTCTTAAAGTCAGGTCCCATTGGTGTTGAAAAGAACTTATTCAAGATAAAGAGGGTAAAAACTAATGAGTTATAAACCTTATGGGTCTTGGCCAATTTAAGAACTTCTTTTTCGTCAATACTTTGATTTTTTATAAGCCAATAATGAATATCTATAATCCAAAAGAGCTTGAGAAAACTATGCTGAAACCCAAGGTGAGTGCATTGAAATAAAAGGAAGTGCTCTTTTTTTAAGCTTCTATAAGGTAGGGTTGAGAGCTCTTCAGTTTCCCACAAAGGATCTTCACAGTGATAGAAAAGAGAAGTATGAAGCTCAACCACAAGTTCAATGCCATTTTTTCTTCTTATGAGCTCTGCTTTATGGGCATTAGCTTTCCATTTTTGATGATTATGTTCTTCAAAGCCATTCAGTTTTAAGACCTCTATTACACTTGGAAGCTCCTCTTTAGAAATCAAGATATCGACATCTGACATAGAGCGAGAACCAAGCTCCGGGTATATCTGTTCTAGGAGAACAGCTCCTTTTAAAAGAACTGGGCTTATGCCTCGACTAATAAACTCACACGAGAGTTCACTAAGAAGCTCTAAGTAGCATTGATTTAAGTGCCATTGCCTCTTAAATTCTGACTTTGCCATATGGGCGAGAGTCTCATCAAGAGATAACCCCTGGCCTGCAAGCCAGCCTAAGAGCATATGCTCGTTTATTATTTTTAATCCTCTTCTACTATCCAAGAACTCTTGGTTTCGTAGATAGTCGACAAAAATGGTTCCACTATAGAGAGATTCTTTTGTCATTCGTCCTGTCCACAATTAAGATATTGATATGTTACTTACAAAGATATTATCACAGCGTGAAGATATAGCGTGGAAAGAAATTGATGAGCAAATCATACTAATGGATCTTGGTCCAAAAAAAATGGTTCATCGTTTAAATAGTGTTGGCTCCTTTATTTGGAAAGAGCTCAATGGAAAAAATGATTTAGCTGCCATAATGTCAGCGGTCTGCGCTGAATACTCTATCTCTAAAGAGCTCGCTGAAAAAGACCTCTTAGAGTTCATTGGAAATATGGAAAAATTAGGGGTCATCGTTGGTTCGTAAATTAATTAAGAAAGATTCATCTATTCTCGATCAAACAACACAGGTTGCTTTTGATAAATGCATTCCCTTATTTGCAACAATAGAGACCACTCTAGGCTGTAATTATAGCTGTGTTCATTGCTATAATTTTGATCGATCTAGTAGCATGCCTGAAAATATAAAGGGCAGGCCTTTAAAGAAAGAAGAGTTTATTAGAGTTATCGATGAACTATGTGATGCCGGAGCCTTCTATATTTCCTTCACAGGCGGAGAGGCCCTTTTATATCCTCATATCTACTCCCTTATCGAAAGAGTTATTCATAATAAGTCTATGCCAAGAGTAAAAACCAACGGCCATCTGCTGACTGAAGAAGTTTGCAACAAACTTTATAAGGCCGGCTGCCGGGCCCTGGATATCTCTATCTATGGCGCTGATGAAAAGTCTTATAAGAATTTTACTGGTATGGCCGATGGTTATAACAAAGTCTTAGAAGGAGTTAAGCGAGCCCTATCCTTTGATATGGAGATAAACTTTAATATCATTTTGCATAAAGACAACTGCATGGATATTGGAAAGCTTATTAAATTAGCTGAAACCTTAGGGGTTCCTTATCAATTCTCAGACGAAGTAACGGCCCGCTATGATGGAACTGAAAGCTCTCAAGACTTTGGAATAACACCTGATCAATACAATGAACTCCTAAAAGGTCCCCATAAAGACCTCTTTTGGCATGATAACTCAGAGGAATCCTTCCAGTGCTCCTGCGCCAGAAATGTCGTAGGCATAGGCCTCGATGGAGTGGTCTACCCCTGTATAGGAGCCCCTATTCCTTCAGGCGACTTAAAAGAGCATAGCTTTAAAGATATCTGGAATGACTCTCAAGAGTTTAAAAAGATTAGAGAGCTTAAGAAAGAAGACTTCTCTGATTGTGTTGTCTGTGAATTTAAACATCAATGTAATCGAAGCAGTGGCTCTGCCTTTGTGAATGCTGAAAACTATACTGGTTGCGATCCTATGGCCTTAAGAGTGGCGCAAGTCAGGCATAAGAATAAAGATTCTTTTTAGGCCTTCTTATCTTGGGTTGATTGGTATTGATGAAGGGCCTTCATAAAAGTTAACCACCTCTTATAAAGCTCTTGTTTGTCGAAGATAAGTCTAAAGCCATAACTATATCGAGAATCCTCTCCAGTACTTAAAGGCTGGCCCCAAACACTATGAGCGCTTAAGTTAAACTCCTGAGTACCTAGCTTTAAGACGGCCTTGACTGGACCTTTTGCTTTAGGCATTACTTCCGAAGATATTTGGATCCCACCAAGGGAGACATTCTCAACAATTGTTTCGGGGTCATGCTCGCCATCTATAAACAACTCTATCTTCATTGCCTTAGTAACGTATCTAGGAAAAATGCGGCTATCGTGGTTCATGAAAAGAGCGCCCTATTAAACAGTTTTTTTAAGTTTTCTTGTTCTTGGTTGATTGATTCTATAAAAGTTTCTTGGTCAAAGACGCTAGCCTGTTCTGTATTAAAGACTATGACTTTTCTTGTCTTGGGACTCCACTCTAGGACAAAACAGACTTCTTCAGCGCTATCTTTGTAGAATTCCTCTAGACATTCCTCAGAGAGGATTTGATTCTTGAGGGTTAAAACTCTTACAAGAGAGGGAATGGAGTAGAGGTCCCAAAGCTCTTTATCTTGGTAATTATCCATATTGCTAAAGATTTTTTGGTAGTCATTTGTGGCATCTTCACTATGAAAGAAGGTGAACTTCATAGGGGAGAGTGAATCTTTTAGTATAGTTGAAAGCTGTGTATCCCAATTTTTCATAGTTTTTATTATACTAGCTTTTTTAAAAATAGGGGGATTTGATGCCTATCGTCATACATGAAAAATATTTAGTGAAAAAAAATAACTTTATCTTACAAAAAAGTAGTTGACCTTGTTCGAACACCGACCTATATTCCCCTTCACGACTAATTCGGAAGCGAACTTAAGTCACTAAAAACTTAAAACATTTTTAGTTGCTCTTTAACATTTTAATAAATGAACAAAGTTTCTCGGCTTATTTATAAGCCGTTGAATCCAAGACGAGAAAGGTTGTATGTTATAAACATACTTTTTTTAAACTCTGGCGAGT